>Ga0315544_1000007_pt1 | contig 210049 bp, 206 predicted proteins | sample SalMarSW160130MG_2_FD_202543 | JGI IMG/M metagenome (GOLD analysis project Ga0315544, IMG submission 202543) | Salt marsh sediment microbial communities from the Plum Island Ecosystem LTER, Massachusetts, United States - Salt Marsh Sediment SW1601-130 ...
TCCTCGTAAGGCGCTTCTGGTGATCGACGTATTCCCCAAGACTCCGGCTGCGAGAAGCGGGCTCCAACCAGGCGACGTGATCTATTTAATCAACTGGATGATGCCGCAGGACTACGCGGACTATCTTACCATGATGAGGGATGTAGCCGGGCAGAACTGCGAGATGGTTTTCTATCGGTTGGGCCAGGAGATCGAATTGGAAGTCGAGATAGAAGATCGTGGCGAGCTTCGCCCCAAGGAGTATGTAGCTTTTGCCGGGATGACCATCCAGCCCGCCTCACCAACCGTTTACGAAAGCTACTATTCTATGTTCTCGCCGGAGTGTGTCTTTATAAGCGACGTCAAGGAAGGAAGCTCTGCCGAAGCATGGGGCATGTACAGCGGCTACCCTATTCGTGGAGCCATAGTCAATCTCAACTATCATCCGATCAAGTCTCTGGACGATTTCTGGAATGCGGTCAAGGACGTTGCACCAGGCCAACCGGTGGAGTTCTTCGTTGGCAGCCCGGACAACGGCTGGATCGTTAAGATTGTCTACTACTACCCCAGTGAAGCCCCCTTGCGAGAAAGGGTAGAGCGCTAATGGATGTCATCATCCTTCTATTCCCGCCAATCTCGAGACGAGTGAGACATACGAAAGTTTGATTCTACGAATATCTTCACCAAAGCCAGTTTACATTAAGATGACATAACGAGTCCGCCTTTGATTTTTGTGACTAGGCGAAGGGCGGCTTTCGGGTAATGTTTTTACGTTTTAAGTTTATGTTGTTTTGCACTTGCCCCCCCTTGACATGGTTGGATATCTGTGTTAAAATCGGCGGCTATGGGCGGAAACGACAAAAACAGGATGCGTGTCTCCCGGGTGACTAAAGACGTAATCCCCCCGATACTGGTGGCGCTTGCCGTGCTAGGCCTGTGGGAGCTTATCGTGCGCGTGGCCAAGGTGCCCAACTACCTTCTGCCCGCACCTTCGCAGATCTTCATTGAGATCGTAAAGACCATCCTTTCCCTCTTGAAAGACACAGCGGTCACCATGCTGGAGTCGGTGCTCGGATTCGTAGTCGGGTCCGGGCTGGCAATTGCGGTGTCGGTGCTGTTCACCCACTCCAAACTGATGGAGCGCGCCTTCTACCCCTACGCCATTGCCTTAAAGACCATCCCCATAATCGCCATCGCGCCCTTGCTGATACTGTGGTTCGGCAACGGCATCCCGGCCAAGGTGGTGATGGCCGCGCTCATCTGCTTCTTCCCGGTGATAGTGAACACCACCAAGGGTCTGCAAACGGTCTCGCCCGCCGCGCTCGACCTGTTCGGCTCCCTCTCGGCATCACGCTGGCAGATACTATGGAAGCTGCGCTTCCCCATGGCCCTGCCCTACATCTTCTCGGCGTTGAAGATCTCCGCTACCCTGGCCGTAATCGGAGCCATCGTCGGCGAGATGTCCGGCGCAAACGTAGGTCTGGGCTACGCCATCCTGATGGCGTCCTATCAGATTGACACCAACATGCTGTTCGCCGCAATCGTGCTTGCCTCGCTCGGAGGTATAGCGTTTTTTGGACTCGTAGCGTTAATTGAAAAACGTGCCCTCTACTGGCACACCTCAACCGTCGTTTGACGGTCGCATGGAGGAATGAAATGAAGAAAGGTTTGAAAGCATTACTCCTGGCCGCTCTGGCCATGGCTGTATTATTCCCCGTCCTCAACTGCAAAAAAGAGCCTGAAGAAATCTCGGTTCGTCTGAAGTGGGTATACGCGACAGGATTTGCCGGTGATATGGTTGCTCTTAAGAAGGGTATCTTTGCGAAGAATGGACTTGACGTTACCCTGCACGAAGGTGCTTACAACCTCGATCCCATAAAACTTGTAGCTTCAGGCTCTGATCAAATAGGGACGGCTGGTGCAGATCAGGTTCTTCTAGCACGTGCACAAGGAATACCGCTTGTTGTGATTGCCGTAGTTTTTCAATCCAGCCCAGTGGTCTTTATTGCAAAACAAGAATCTGGTATAAAAACTCCTCAAGATTTCGTCGGTCACAAAATTGGTATAAAACCAGGCGCTGACCCTATGCCTATTTACGAAGCATTAATGAAAAAAGAGGGAATTGATCGAACTAAGTTGAAGGAAATTCCAGTTCAGTATTCTTACGCACCGCTTTTAGAAGGCCAAGTTGATGTTTTTCCTGGTTGGACTACAAACGAGTGTTTTCAATTCGACAAAATGGGGTTAAAGTACACCTGTGTGGACCCTCGAGAATACGGTATTGAACCTTATGCGATGTGCTACTTCACTACTGAAAAATTCCTCAAAGAACATCCTGATATTGTTGAGAAGTATCTGAAATCGGTCTTAGAGGGATACAAGTGGACATTTGAAAACCCTGAGGAAGCTCTTTCTGTTATTCTTTCCTTCAGCGAAAAGCTTGACACTGCACAGGAAAGGTATCTGATAGGTGCAATGAAGCCCTATATCTTGGACGTTCCCGACGAAAAGATTGGTTGGATGGAAAGATCGAGATGGGAAGAAACCCAACAGGTTTATCTTGATGCAGAGATGCTTGAGAAACCTCTGGACTTGGATTCGCTTTATACAATGAAATTCTTGGAAAAGATTTACAAGTGAGGTTTTACTGAGTGATTTGATTCCTTCAAAGAAGGACCTTTTCTCTTACTTTTACAAAGAGAACTTAGATCCTTACAAAGCTTTTCACCGCGATACTGACTTTACGAGGCGGACGGCTCAAGGGATCGCAAAGGCGTGGTTAAGTCGTTTATCGTCGGAAGAGGAAAGGTTTAGTATAATGGACATCGGATGCGGAGGTGGGGAATTCGCAGAGCATTTTTTGAAAGGAGTGATTGCTTTACGCCCGGATTTGGGGATCCACTTAGTAGAAGCGGATCCTTCATTATCTATGTTGAATCTCGCTCGTAAGCGATTTCAAGATTTGCCTCCTCAAATTAAAGTTTCTCTTAAACATATTGGCGTTTTCCCACCCTCTACCAAGAGACTTTACCATAGACTAAGAGGATTACGATTCGATCTCATTATAGCCTCATTCATTTTGGCTTGGATAGATGACTGGAATGATGCCATTGATCAATTTCTAGAATGTCTTTTCAATCAGGGTTTTCTTTGTATTGTAGAACTCTCTTACGAGCATAAACGTGGTAGGAAATACGCAGAGTTTAGGCGGCGCATTTACGAAATAGCTCATCAAAACGGGAGACCGCAGAGGCTTTTCGTTGAAAACCTGGAGACGCTTTTACGCGAACGAGGGATAAAATACGAAAGTGAAATTACATGCTCCAAGGCAGTTTTTAAAGAAGATTGGGCTGAAGGTATAGGTGAGACCTTGGAATTCTTTCTTCACTTTCCTCGTAGGGAGCTAACGGAAGTGCAGATAAGGGAAATAAAGAAATGTACAATTGAGGCTTTTGGAGGAGGTCCATTGGAGTCCTGCAAAAAGATATTATGGGTTAGGAAGAATGAGTAACCCGTCTGAATTTCCTTATCCCTTAGAGTTTTCCAGAGCTGATATCTATCATATTTACCCTTTCGTTTTTGATTTTCAATCGATTGCAGCTACTTTACGCGATTCGCCATTGGAACGCTGGGTAGAAAACCGACATAATTTGACGGCAAACATCAATCCGAAATGGTGTATGGGTTTGCCTGAAACCAGACTAGGATATCCACCGGTATTACCCTATAAGGCTCTTGTCGAACATTTAGCGCATGCTGAATGGAGTGGAAATGATTTGGAAATAAAACTTAAATCGTTAGATGGTGGAGGTGAAGAAACACTACCATCAACAGAGAAGACACTTACCATACGAGAATGCGGGGCCGGTACACTGACTTATAAATTTACCATACCTGAGCCGAATCAAGATAAGGATATTGCTACTCAGTTAGAAGATATTATTAAATTGGTACCAAGAATAGGAGACAAGCTTGACGTTGAGGGGGTGCCTGAAGATGATCAACCTTCGAATAAGCCTTCTCTATTTGAGGACGTTAAAACTACACTTGGAACTTTGGATAAAGACCTTAAAACCTTTTTTGAACACGAAGTTCTCAAAGCAGGAATTGAATCACTATGGGAGGATAAAGAAGTTCTATTAATAGACAGGGCTAGTGCATTGCCTAGTAAGTCCTGGGTCGTGTTGCCTTTTACATTTACAGTTCTTTATCTAACAAAAGAACAGTGGAATAAATTTGAGGCAAAACTACCTGATCCGTGGATCAATGATAAGAGAAGATATATTCCCAAGCCTTTATCAGACCCTAGTGTTATTCAGTTCATCATGGCGCTGGCACACCAGTACTATGGTATTACAGAAAATCGTTACTCAGATTCTTTAAAAGCTCAACCCGAAACATTGGCTAAAATAGATATAGATACACCCTCTTACAGTCGATTTATTAAATGTTATATGACCCCGAGGTCACTTCTAGCTATCCTTTTTGGTGAAGAACCTCCAGATTCAACCACGGTAAATAATGTAGATGAATTTAAGATATGGTTTAATACTAAGCGAAATGTCCCTGTAATCATTAACACCCTTGAAGCTTTTATCGCAAAGGTTCATTTTGCTCTTATCCTCGATGCTTTGCTAGATAAACTTCTTATCGAAATAACCCACAAAGGAGATACAGACTACATTAAGGTAATCCAGAAGAAGTTCTACCGTTTGCAATTACAAGCAGCTTTATTCCTCGAAGATATTGCACAGCATGTTGAAACAGGCTATCTAGGCTTTGAAATAACACAAAAATTACGCGATAGATTGAGAGTAAGTGAGTTTGAAAAAAAGATTCAAGAGAAGTTGGGAATGACCGAACGTGTACTCCTAGGCAAACAACTAGATATTGACGATGCTATCTGCGGCCTCAATAGGCCAGCCGAGTAACAATGCTTGATCAGGGAATAATGCGAGCAGACTTACAAAAAAGAAGGCGGTGTGCGGAGAAGGTTTGGGATTACTTACACAGACGACTTGGCGAGGAGACCGAACGGCGAAGGAAAAGGGAATTGTGTTTTAGAAAGGCGAATGGTTTTAATCAGTCAAATTGGTTATGGGAGGGTGTAGCTTCTGATCGTGTTGAAGGACTTGATTTGGAACTTTGTTACCTTCTTCTCAGGTTGCTTGAAGCGGATATCCTGCACATGGAGAAAATTCGCAGCGAGAGATTTTACGAAATGGAAGTGGACGCACTAAGGCTTAAAGGGTGCCTTGCTTGTCTAATAATCCATGGTGAAGGAAAGGGTTGCCACTCGTTGGTTAAGGAATGTCTGTACCGAATTGCAGCGCTTGTTGAAGATGCAGGCGACGACCAGAATAAAATAGCCTTCTCCATTCACTATCTGAGCGACCTTGACAGAAATCAAGACGACGAGGGTCGTAATATAGGCTATTGGGGATGCTGCGATTCTACGATTTACCCAAGGCATGGAAACCAAGGTATATTTAGAGACATAATTCAAAGAATAAGCAAGGATTATTTCCCTGATCGCTATGATATGATGATTCATATTAGGTCTATGGCTTCGAGTTTCAGACCTACAGTCAGTCGCGCGCCATTCAATAATCTGTTGTACTTTAGAACTCCTGCGAAGTGGTTTAGGATACATAGAAGCGTTTCAGATTGTAAAAGGCACATTAGGATTTAGACAACTTGCGAGACAGAATTGGATCAGCAAAGAAGGATAGATGTTGTTTCTCTTCATAGTGATTTTTCTCCTCGAATTATGGGGGGGATGGCAATTAGCTCTTCATGTTATATACTGGGAAGGGTGGAGTGCGTGGTGGGGATGGGAAAATGCGGCTTGGAATCTGGTGATGATCGGATTTTGGGTTATTTTCGTATTGGCAGGGTTAGCATTATACTTCCGTCAAAGAAGCAAAATCCTTAGAAAACGCAGTAGATTCCTGTTTGTATTCAGCAATAAACCCTTAACCCCTAAATGCAAAAAAGTTTTAAAAGCTTTGGGATTGGCGTTTTTATTCTTGAGTGGTCTCTTTCTTTTGAGCATAATAGCTACTTTTGTCAACCCTATCTACTCTGCAGGTGTTTATTTCGTCTTTCTGATCGGAAGGGTATATACTAATTCTGAGCTTGTTCTGTTACTTTCGGAAAGTGAAGCTGTACTAGCAATACTATCTTCTATCGTATGGTTGTTAGAAGCGATCTTCTTTGGTTTTGTTATAGCTGCGGTAGTAAATTATATTGGTTTAGGAAAGAAGGATTGAGTTACTCCAGTTCGTCTCTCAGCAATTCCACCTTTTCCATAAACGCACTCCGGGTACGAGTTGTTCCACTTCGCGGTCGTTTTAACGGTATCGGCATCTCTTCCTTCACCGTTCCCGGCAGTTCGGAGAGGACGACGACGCGGTCGGCTAAAAGGACGGCTTCCGGAATAGAGTGGGTGACCATTACTATGGTTACCCCGGTTTCGTGCCACACCCGCAGAAGCTCAAAGTTCATGCGGTCGCGGGTGATCTCGTCAAGGTCGCCGAACGGCTCGTCCATCAGCAATACGTCAGGGTTAAAGGTTAATGCCCGGGCTATGGCCACGCGCGACTGCATCCCGCCGGAGAGCTCGTGAGGCAGAGCCTTCTCGAATCCGGTAAGACCAACAAGATCAATAAGCTCCTGGGTACGGTTCTTGACAGAATCGTCCTTGAACACCTCCCCGGGAAGCTGAACGTTAGTGCGTACACTGCGCCAGGGCAAAAGGGTGGGGTCCTGGAATACGAAGCCGAACTTGCGCGCCTTCCGCGCTTCGACTGCTGTGAGATGGTCTATGTGGATGGTGCCCTCGGATGGTTCGAGCAGCCCGCCGATGAGCTTGAGCAAGGTTGTCTTGCCGCAGCCGGACGGGCCGATGACGGCAACAAGTTCCCCTTTTTTAACGGTGAGGTTCACGTCGGCAAGCGCCTCGACCGGATTGGCCCCGGTGTAGGTCTTGCCTACGTGTTGGACGCGGATGATTTCAGGCACGTTGGAAGTATCCGTAAAAAGTTGCTAAAGTCAACCGAACTTAACCACAGATTATGCGGAGAAGACAGTTTTATCTTTATCCGCAGATTACGCAGATTTCACGGATTCCCCAACCCCTCCCCCAAAGGGGGAGGGGGGATAGTAGTTTCCCTCTCCCGTTGGGAGAGGGATTAAGGGTGAGGGAGAGGAAACTGCAATTCTTAAAACAATCCCCCATACCCCCTTTAGTAAGGGGGAGACTAAGGGGGGATCCCATTCTAAACCGAAAGGAGCTAAAATGAAAAAAACACTCATACTCATCCTCTGTCTTTTCGCAGTCGCAAGTGCCCTGCAGTGGAAGGCGCTGGGTCATGCCGATGCGTGGTACGTCTACTCAAACACCTTCCGCGCCGAGTCGTTCAACCAGGTATGGCTTGGCAAAGCGTTTGCAGAAACCCTTGTGAATTGGGATATAGGCGGGCAGGACGCCTTGTTTTTCAAGGGCACGGTAGGCTACCAGATCAAGTGGGGTATCTCGCCTGTGCTGCAGTACGAGTACGGAAGCTGGGGCGCGAACGTGTTTCGGGCCGGTGTGCGCTGGTGCTACTACTTCTCCGGAGAGTTTTAGGCAGGGCTGTCCTATAGGGATGAGACATGCAAGGTTACAGTAGCCTTTTGAGAAACTGATTCATAACTTAAGGTGTTCGGCTGCCAGGTACTCTGTCTTTGAACTTAGATATAAGCGACGGGTTAAGACAAGAGGGAGCATCGGATTGACAGTGCGTAGTCCAATCTAAATAGTTTCCGTCAAACTAAAAAATACAGCCGCTTGCGGAGACCTGGAGGTTGAGGATTATCTCCTTGTGCCATGTCCTGTGACATCAGGAGAGTCTATCTCAGTACTACAGCTTTCCTTTTACCCCAACAAGAAACTTCGTTTCCTGCCGGGGACCCCAGCTAGCGAAGTAAGACAGCTTTCCTTGTGAGCGTTAAGTCAGCACTTTCCAGCCGCACGAAGTAGACACCGGAGGGAAGAGAAGCAGAGAAGCTCTTTTCTCCGGATTCTCTCACCGTCATCCGCTCGATACGCCTGCCTGCCGCGTCGTAGAGGGTCAGGGTGCCGGGTTCGGCGTAGGGCAAAGCATAAGATACACGCAGGGGATCGGTGAAGGAGCGCACATCAAGGGTGATGGCGTCGGGGTGTGTTACGGGCTCCTCCGCGATTCCTGTGTAGATGAGGAATTTGGAGAGTTCGTCGTCTTCATCGCACTCGTCAGGCTCCATCACGGTGCGGATGGTTAGGATGTATGGCGCGGGGTGGTCTGGAGTAAAGTCGGCGAAGGAGGCGATGTCCTCGGTGTCGCCCTCAAGCGACCACAGCAGGGTGTCGGAGTAGGCCAAGCCGGAGGTGTCCCAGATCTCGGCGATTACAAGGAAGCTGTCTGCTGGTTCTCTGCCGAAGTTCTTGATGCGTGCTTCGGGGGTGTAGGGGTGGCCCTCTCTCAAGGAGTCGCCTGAAAGTATCTCCTTCACCCCAACATCGTAGTCCGCGTAGCCCATAAGCCGTATGTCATCCCAGTAAATCTTCTGGCCTTTCCAAGGAGGCCAGTAAATACCCCATCCCATAATGAGAAAACTATCCAAAGAGGCAGAAGACGAGATGCCTGCATTGAGCAAATCTGCCTTAAGATTCCAAGAGAAGGTGCACCAATTTGTATCGGATGGTAAATCATCAACACCTATGTATCTTCTGGGAGGTATGGACGTTGGATCTCCGAGGGTGGAGCCTTTATGATAATATCCGGCAATCGAGTTTCCGGCATTTAAATACACAGCTATGAAGATTGCCGCAGACCGGAAAAAATTATCTTCTACAGGAATAATGGAGTAACTTATTGTAAGACTGTCGATATCTAAGACGAGTTTGCGACCGCAGAATCCTTGCATCACCATTGCAGAATCGTCATAGAAAACCCAATAGTTTCCTGGAAGTTTCCGAGTATCGGATGAGGCCGAATAACTCCCACTGTGAGCATTTTCAAAGTCATGCCGATTCACAATCGCAGAATCCTGATTTCCATCACCTCCAGCATATACTTGCCATAGTTCGCTATCTTTCTCGAAGCTATGATCCTTGATCAGGTTTACCCTCTCAAGGGCAAACAATATCAACGGTAAAGATGCCAAAAACAGAAATCGCTTCATAACTAGCCTCCTTTAAGTAAGTTTACAATACGCTCTTCCAGGCCTGTTGTCAAGTGATGAAGGGGGAAGCTTACGCTTCCCCCCTACACATCTTCTCGCTTGATTACTTGATCAGCACCATCTTTTTTTCCACCCCACAAAGTCGCTTCGCTACTTTGCAGGGACCCCGATCTCTTACTTGATTAAAACCATCTTCTTTGAAGCCTTGTACTGATCTGCAGTGAACCGCACGAAGTAAACACCGGACGCACAGCGGCGGTTGACGTCATCCTTGCCTGTCCAGCGAAGCTCGTGTACCCCAGGTGCAACCTCGCCGTCTACAAGCTTGGAGACCAAACGCCCGCTTACGTCGTAAATCTTCAGGCTCACGTGCGTAGCATAGGGCAGGGAGTAACGAATCGTGGAGAGCGATTCTATCTCGAAGGTGATGGCGTCGGGGTGTGTTACGGGCTCAGCGATGCCTGTGTAGATGAGGAATTTAGAGAGCTGATCGTCCTCATCGCACTCGTCCGGCTCCATCACGGTGCGGATGGTCAGGATATATGGCGCGGGGTGGTCTGGAGTAAAGTCGGCGAAGGATACGATGTCCTCGGTGTCTCCGGCAAGCGACCAAGGCAGGGAGTCGTAGTATACCTGGGTTTCATCGTCCCAAATCTCAGCGACTACTGAGAACTCGGCGTTCCCTCTGCCGAAGTTCTTTATGCGTGCTTGGGGTATGTAGGGTGTGTCTTCCCTCAGGGAGTCACCTGAAAGTATCTCCTTCACCCCAACGTCGTAGTCGGCATATCCCATCAAGCGCACATCATCCCAGTAAACCTTCTGCCCGAGCCAGTAGTCGTGGGCACCATAACTTACAACGGCTATACTGTCGAGCACAGAGGTCGGACGAATCCCTTTGCCCAGCCAGTCGGTTGATGGCAATCGTCTATATTCAAGCCAGCTTGTATCATCAGGGGCATCGAAGTTTAAAACCTTCCGATGAGTTCCATCGAGACCAGGATTTACTGCCGGGCCATGGAACGAGTATATACACCATTTCCAAAAAGACTCGCCAAGATCGAAGCTTAAAGAGACTCCAAACACAAACGTAAGTTTGTAATTGAGTTCGCGAGGGATCATCTTCATTCTCAATATTAGACTATCGAGATCGCTCATCGTCTTAGGGATTTGAAGCCCTTGAATGACCACAGCAGAGTCAAAGAACATTAAAGGAAGATTATCGTCTCCCGGCCGTGCACGCGTGTCCACGGAAGCGGAGAAGGAACCAGTGAATGCCCTTTCAGGATCATGTGCGTTGGCTTTAGCAGAATCATAAGCTACCGGGGGTCTTGTCATACCTGTGTAGGAGTGCCATGTCTCATCTTCCCTCTCAAAACCAGCGTTCTTTAAAAGATTCACTCTTTCCAAAGCCCCCAGAACCAATGGGAGCAAAAGAAGCATAGCGGCTACTTTCATACTTCTATGCATATTCTCCTCCTTTTGATTCATCCTATCTTCGTTTATCCGAAAGTCAAGTCCCCGGAGCCTTACGACCCCGACGACTTACATTTCGTTCTTCAAGTCACTTCAGCAGAACCATCTTCTTAGACGCCTGGTAGTCCGTAGCTTCAAAGCGCACGAAGTAGACACCGGAAGCACAGCGCCGGTTGATGTCGTCTTTACCTGTCCACCGCAAGGTATGCACGCCTGGCGGAACCTCTTCGTCTACAAGCCTGGAGACCAATCTCCCAACCACGTCATAAACCTTCAGACTAACATGAGTAGCATAAGGTACAGAGAACCGAATCGTTGCAGCGTCACTAAGCGGGTTTGGGAAGGGTTGATACAGACAGAAGGAGAGAGGCTGGTTTTCTTCGAACGCAGTTCCCCCAGCCGACTGAAGGAGTGAAGCATCAACCTGACCTACCGCAAGACGGGAAACTGAAACGAAGCCCCATTCAAGCGGGTAGAGCTTGAGGGTGAAGGAGGAACTTGAGGAGGGCAACTGTACCCGATGCCAGACGTAGGAGTTGTTCGGAACCTCAACCGTATCCAGTACACCGCCCACCTGGGCCAGAACACTGATCGTGGTGTCGATTTCCGACTCGAAGTAGAACTCCACCATAACGGCGTAGGTAAGGGCAGGATTCAGACGGTTAAAGCTGTAGATCAGGCTGTCCGCGCCGTAGTCTACAGTACAGTTATCGTATTCCACACAGGTATCGCGGTGCGTCGTGTAGGGTGAGCGTTTGAGTCTGGCTTCCTGGTAAAGCGACGGGAAGAAGGCGTTCAGATCGTGGGTTTCGGTTTTGACGAATCGGAAGGTATCAAGGTAGCCTGTATAGCATTCGGTCCACTGGTCATCCGAGCACTTCCACAGGTAGGAATGCGGATAACTACCCCTATAGGCGGTGGCACGTTGTATAAGGTTCTGACCAAGAGGATCGTAGAGATAGGTTTTACAGATTGAGTCTCCGCCGACATGTGTGCTGTATAGGATGCCGTGTTCGCCTGAGAGGAAGTCTGTGCTGTCTGCGAGCGCGAAGGTGTCCCAGCCCACCCATGCGGTGTCGTCACGGTAACGCCAGAGACGAATGAGAGCTTTACCGTCGGGCGCCAGATAACTGTAGGTGACGTTACCTTCTGAAAGAGCAAGCATGGGATGCGTCCCACTCCCAATAAGTGCCGTGGAAAATCCTGCTCCCTGGCAATCCACAGCCAGGTTGCATAAGCCGCCTTGCATAAAAGCTATGTAGGTCTCACCGCCGTTTGTCTGAATAGAGGGCTGGCTTTCACTTGGGGTTGTTTGCGCAAGAGCCACTGTACCCAAAATCGTATCCACGCCCAGGATTATTCCGGCATCCTTAAGCAGCCTTGCGTGAATCACTAAAGGGATAGTGTCAGGGGAAGGGTAATTCACATAAAGCCATTTTTCAAACGCCACGTGAACTGTATCCGCATCCATGGCTATTCCCACAGGAGAATGTAGTGTCTGATAAACCTCCGGTAACTGTCCTGAGATGGAAATTGGATCACTCCAATCAGGGACATTCCAATGCGAGGCGAAGACAGTATCACGTCCAACCGAGAGCCAGAAGCTCTCACCGCATTCATGGCTGGGTAGGCGACCGACGCTTATGGAGTCAGGGGTATTGAGCGAGTAGCCGTCCGAAGATTCGGTGTAGTAGATGATGGGTTTGGAGGTGTCTGCAGGGTTGCGGCCCATATAGAAGAGCCCCAGCTTGTTGCCCGCGTCGTTAAGGCCCCAGATGTTCTGGTTGGCGTAGGTGTTGTGCTCCCATCCGCCGGGCAGGGGGATGACAAAGGAACTGTCCTGTATGGAGGAAGCGCTGGCGCCCAAGGTGTCGTAGGCTGTAAGCTTGATCTTGGCGGCCGAGGTGGGAGCGTTGGGAATGGTCCAATCAATCGTACCCCAGTATTTGTAAAGATGGGCGGTATCGCTGCTGTCAGCGGAGATGAGGGTGTCCAGGAGTAATGAGTCATCCGGGGTATACAGGGTGCCTGAGAACAACATGGTTTGTTGATTCCAGCTTCCACCGTTGTTTAGCGAGTATTGAAAGCCAATCCCCTCCAGACTTGTAAAGCTGCTGGTTTCCCAGTAGATTTTACGCTTCGAACCTGGAGGTTGAATACCTGTGATGAAAGGGTAAATGGGAACTTGCGGCACCCACCAGCCGATTGTAAAATCTTTGTCGGAGATGTCATAGGGTTTAGAGGAGGGATAATACTCAACCTTTATGCGACATTGACTTGAGTTAACCAAAGGTACCTCGTACTTACTGGTGTACAGATTTCCCTCTCGATGCAGATTACTGGCATTTTGAGGTTCGTCTGGCCAAGTATTGCCACCGTCGGTAGAAAGATAGATTTTCCACATGTAGTAAGTGGTGTTAATTATAGAACTGGACCAAGTAACGATTCTGGTCTCGCCGCGATGCCAATATTCTCCGCCGTTGGGTGAAAGCACGTGGACAGCACCCCAGTTACCCCCAGGTATATTGCTAAGTTGGCCTACGTTTACTTCAATAGAGTAAGGAGCGGAGTTACCTTTTGTCCAGGCGGTTGCGTAGGTGAAGAGTTCGGGTTCCAACGCGCTTTGTGGGCAACGGGCAGGGTGATCCAGCGGAATGCAAGGAATCCAGGGGTTGGATGGATTGCGACCGTTTTCGTCTCTCGCTGAGAAACATACACAAGATTGACTCTGCCATAGAGCCGCATCAGCTCCCATGGGCTGGACTTCACTCTTGTCGAAGTTGGGATCAACCTCTTCATAATCCCCGGAGCCAACCCACTGAGGCTCCCCGTGGCCGTATCTCAGGAGTCCCCGCTTTGCATGAATCTTGCCACGCGGCCAGGTGGATTGAGCCTTAGCTACCCATGTTAACAGGAGGTTAGGATCCTCAATGTAAGCCGTGCCGTCCCATCCTTCGGCAAAGGAAAGTTTAACCGCGTCGTCAGATTTCCCGTCCCAAAGGTAGATGTAACCTTCATTAGCATGGTTGCGTATGTCGGCATCGTAGGCGAAGAAGATATAGGGCCTTCCTGTGCTGTCGCAAACCACGCATGGTCTGCGCGGAGCGGGCGGTGCGGGCCAGTAAAGTTCATGGTATTCATAGTCACCGGTGCTGTAAAAATCCTCTCTAAGGATGTAATGGCAGAGTCGAGAGGCTCGCATGTCGTGGAAGACAACATGAGCTTCGTACTCAGTCTTGCTGATGTTATGGATCGCCATACTGACTGGGCTTCCTCCGTGGCAAGTACGAAGACTCAAGGGGTTCTTTGGATTAAGACCCTTGCTGTGATCGTATATCCGATAGGTTTTTGAACCCCCTGTGCCCGGTACATCATAAGCTATAATGGGCCAGTCCCCCTGCGCCGTAACTATAGTAGGGAATTCTGCGCGCCAAATCAATTGATCCCAGACTTCCCACGTCTGCCCCATATCATCGGAGAATGCATAATTGATGTGTGGGGTCGATGTTCCGTCCGTGTAAACAAGGTAGGTGTAGATATCATTTCCCTCTTTGCTTAAGGCTATTTTGCGGCCGTTGCTGTAGCCCGTGGCTTCACGACAAGTGGATGTAAGAGCGACGCCTTCTCCACCACCCATGTATTCCAGCGCGAACAACGCTGCTTCGCAGGGTTGCAGCGTGATATCTCCTTCCCAGAAGTAAGTGCCACTAAGACAGTTGCGAGTAGGATACGTTGTTTCGGAAACTATATCTACCAGCCGCCAGTACCCCGGATGGGGAACAACTATCTGTAGGTTATAGGTCACTGAAGAGAGGTGCATCGTACGGTTTAGCAGAAGGAAAAACCTCTCCTTTGGGGAATTAAAATAGCTTACTTCGTAGTAGGCTTGCGACTTATCCTCAGGATCAGTCACGACAATGCTCCATACGAAACCCAAGGAACTCATGTTCCCCTGCTCGGATCGAAACTCAACCACATCCAGATCGTAAAGACCGTTGACAAAATCATAATCGTTCTTAAGTATCGTATCCACATGCTCCAACTGCGCGAACAACTCTGCAGTCCAGGCGAACATCTCGTCGCCATCCCATGAACCACCAGGACTGATTTCGGAATTATAAGGTCCATGATTATTTCCGTCGGAGTCGGTATAGAAATATTCATTCTCGTAGTCATCGGTATGACGTTTCCCCCTGGAGTCGACTAACCCCACAAAACCGGTACCTTCGCCGTTCTTGTAAAGGAAATGTCCCAGACCCTTGGCTCCGCGGGAGACGGCAAGCCAACCTTCGAATAGCATCTCCTCACGGGTAGGTTTTCGGGTATACCTGTCTTCCTTTCCATCCGGGATATCGTCGGGGTCTATTGCCTGAAACCAGCTCTGGGGACACACTCTCATCTGGAGATCAGGACAGATTCCCCACCTCCGATACATTCGGATAGCATTTGCTACCTTATCGTAGTAGTCTACGCACTTGGCCTGGATGGAATCTTGATAGGCTGCGTACGGGGTCTGATCAGGGTGATAAGAGTGTCTGAAGGGATAAGGGTAGACCCAGATGCCATCTACCCCCTTCACATGGAGGAAGAAATCGGGCCGAATCGCTCCCAAGTTGCCCACGATACTTACCAGGTCCTCGGATGGGAGCTCCTTTGAAATTATGTAGTTCGCTCCATCGTGGTAGATCTTGTCGTAGAGCTCAGGATGTTCTTCCGCAATCATATGCTCCATACAATTGGGAGGACTCGCAATATAACTATTGATAGAACTCTTCCACTCCGACAGATTCGTTGGTTCCGTATAGTTACCGCTTTCGTTTGCGTACAGATTCAAAGCTGCCTGCACCTTAGCTTCACAACAGCAATAGAGACTCTCTGTGCACCACTGCGCGTCCACATTCTCCAAGCCGAAAAGGAAATTGATGCGTAGATCGGAATAGTTGGTATCCTGTCTCCAGGAACTTCCATACGGCCAGATGTTAGGCTCAAGTGCTATGGGCGCATAGGGACCGCGCAAAAACCGCTTGGTGTAGTCTTCGGCTGTGGCTTTGAGAAAAGGCACGGCAAGTAAAAGAAGGACTGTGAGCAATCCCATAGGCTGAAGCTTAAAACCTTTCTTGGAATTCATTATTCCCTCCTACGTAACTTAGCGGACCTTCACGGCCCGTAAGGTTTGATTTTCGTTGCCCCGGGCGGATACAAACTCCACCCTGATGAAATAAACTCCTGATGGGAGCAAGGCTCCGTTAAAGCTCATGGAACTCTCTCCGTAATTCACATTTCGCCAATCTAAAGACTGGACTTCTCGACCTGAGGCGTCGAACACAGACGCTCTCATTCGGCCAGACTCTCTTGTTTGGTAGTGAAGTACAAGATCGTTGTTAAAGATGGGTGCAGTAGATAGCTCAATCAGGTACGGCTGCACATCAACCCAATCCTCTTCAGCTATACCAATCAGCCCGTCAGTGGTCTTCATTACGAAGCCGGGGTCGTAGGGCAGGCAAAGCTCTATGTTGTGGATGCCGGTTATGAATCCCAACCTGTTATCAACAAAGTGGCAGAAAAGCAGAATGGTGTCCTGTCCGAACTCAAGCTTGCGCCAGCTATTTCCTCCATCAGTTGTTTTGTACGCCTTGTTACTGCCGATAACGTAGCCAACCTGGTCGGTTTCAGGGAAAGTCATGTCGTTCATGGACATCGAGGTATCCACAAGCACCGTGTCCCAGGTTGCCCCGCCGTCGGTGGTTTTGTAGACCTTCCCACCACCTGCCATGTAGCCTAGGCTTGGGTTCTGGGGAAAGTCAACCAAGCCAGGGTTGAAATCATCATTCCAAAGACCTTCCTCGTTCAACACCCACGTTTGACCGCCGTCTGTGGTCTTGAAGTAGCTACCCCGTGAAATAATCTCACTATCAGAAATCCATTCCCAACAGTCAACGGTTAGATATCCCGTATCAGGATTACTGGGGAAGCAGATGTACTGAGGTAATACATCTTCGTCAGCATCAGGGTAAACTTCAGGAAGTGGGGGTAGTATTTGCCAGTTCCAGCCACCGTTAGTTGTTTTGCACACATCAGCGTATCTGCAACCGTAGCCAATAAGACTTTGGGCGCGAGGAAAGGAAATATCCTCCATTCCCAAACCGTTGATAGTATCTCCTCTTTCCCAAGTTTTACCACCGTCGGTCGTAATGGTACTCGCACGGATGAAACCTAAAGTATCATCTACGAAGTAAATGAAAGTAACGTTACCTGCGGCTGTATCCAAAACCCAGTTAATGCCATCAAATGTCTTCCATAAACCATAATGGCCTTTAACAAATAAGGTCTGTTCATCAATGGCCCAGATTGCCGTGAAGCCGCGATCGGTAGGCATATCCAGTATCTCCCATGAAGCGTAGCCTGTGTAAGAGGATAATGTAATGGTAATAAGGACAAAAATTAAAGGTATACGTGGTTTCATACTCGCCTCCTAGGGCTGCTCGTCCCAGGATGGGTTGTAGTGTTTGTGGTGCTGGTGTATTTGCATATTACCTCCCTTACCGCACGATCACAACTCGTGCGGTGTGATTGTTTTCGGTTCCTCTAGCTCGGATGAAGTAAACGCCGGACGAATAACCTTCCCCCCAGACGATTTGACCTGAGTTCTTGGTTGAATGCAACTCCTCAATCTTGCGGCCTACGGCATCGAAAACGGAGGCGTGGAAACCGTGAGGGAGGTCGGAGTATTGCAAAACTACCTCTCGACCGATAGACGAGATTACCTGCCAATTCCTCGCAGGCTTGGCAACCGGTTCCTCCGCTATTCCCAGCAGCCCGTCCGTTGTCTTCATAACGAAGCCGGGAGTATAAGGGTTAAGTGAATTGTAGGCGGTGGTGCCGGTGCCGGAGATAAAGCCTACCGAGTCATTCAGGAAATGACAACGCAGGAAAACGGTGTCTTGCCCTAATCCGAAAGTCTGCCAGGTCTTGCCGCCGTCCGTGGTTTTGTGGATCATCGTATCGTTCAACACATAGCCTACCTGGTCTGTTTCAGGGAAGCAGATGTCGTAGATGTTAGGGTAGTCATCAGGAGTTTTGAGCACCGTATCCCACGTAGCACCGCCGTCAGTGGTCTTGTAAAGGCAACCGAACCAGGTTGTGCCTTTCTCGTAACCACCTGACATGTAACCTACGGACGAGTTTACCGGGAAATCGATGTAGCGAGGATTGAAATCGTCGTTCCAAAGCCCTTCCTCGTTCAGTACCCAGGACTGACCGCCGTCAAGCGTCTCGAAGTAGCTGTTGTGATACTCTATCTCACCATCCGATAACTGCTTAATGCATGTCACAGTCAGGTAGCCTGTGTCAGGGTCTTTTGGAAAACAAATATCGTCAGGCGAAATTATCTCATCGAAACCTGGATATACGTCTGGTAAGGGGGGGAGTTGACTCCAATGCCAACCGCCGTCCGTGGTTTTGCTTACGTAATCGTAACCCAAGCCATAACCAATTAAGCTTTGACCTTTGGGAAAATTAATCCTACCCACGTTGCCGTTTATCGTATCCCCTTTTAACCATGTCTTTCCCCCATCTATGGTCAGAATGCTGCCCCGAAGGAACCCCAGCGTGTCGTCTGCAAAATAGATAGAGTTTGTTTGATAACCAGAGTCTATTTCCCACACTGAACCGTCAAAAGTTTTCCAAAGTCCCTCATGGCCTGTTACAAAGATTGTATGTTCATTGATGGCCCAGATTGCGGTGAAACCGCGATCAGTAGGTAGCTGAAGGATTTCCCATGAGGCATAACCAGTGTGGGAAGGTAACGTAAAGGCAAGTAGGGCAAAAATCAGGAAAAAACGAGTTTTCATTCCGGCCTCCTAAGACTGCTCATCCCATGAAGGGTTGTAGTGCTTGTGATGCTGATGTCCTGGGGGCCAGGGCCATGGACCTTCTCCTTCTAAATATCCCCAGTAAGAAGGCGGGAACCAATAGTGGTGATCAGGCTGGTCCAGCCTTCGAGTCCAGATTTGATGAACAGAACCTTGCCCTCCATTAGGTTTCCAGTAACTTGGATTATAGGGACCATCCGGATAATTATCTGGCTGCCACGTTAAACCTGTCCAGTTATCCGCGGACCATGCGATGCGCTCGCCGTCCGGCGAAAAGCACGGCATCGAGCTGTTCCAGAGCTGGGGAACCCACTTGCTATCCTTGCTGGACCAGTATTCATTCCAGCTATCTGTAAGGCGGTTTGTATCCTTGGTAACAAAGTTATAGCTGAAAAGCTCGAAGTTGATTCGATCTACTTCAGATAGATGCTCACCATAAGTGGGTGTTGCCACGTTCGTAGTAAATACAATGATATTTGGATCGGTTGGGCTGCAGCAAGGGTCATGCTCAGTATAGTCTAAAAGTAAAGGCTGACCGCTTGAGTTCACTATAGCTTTGCTCGGGGTTCCTCCGCTTGAGTTCACCACGTATATCTCCCAATCGCCTATAGCCCCTGTATCCCGATTGCCGATGAAGTAGATCTTACTTCCATCCTTTGAAAAACACGGGCTGCGGTTGTCGGAAAAGCTCTGCGTGATGCGGGTAACATCCTGGCCGTCAGAAGTCATGGTGTATATTTCCCAGTTGCCCGTTCGATTGGAAGCAAAAGCGATTTTCTTCCCGTCAAAGCTGTAACATGGGTCCACGTCCGCCCAGGGATCGCCTGGCCCAGATGCAAGATGCCACCAGTAGCTTTCTCCGTCTATGCTGATCTTGTATAGATGCGGATAGCCGTCTTTATCAGACACGAACACTACAGCGCCTTGTTTGGTTCCGCGTTTGTCCTCCTTCGAATACGTAGGATCCCACTCGTTGGCAGGGTCTTTGGTTAAAGCAGTGCCGAACAGACTATCATTCCATTGCGACCCGTCTCCATCCGGATCAAGCTTCCAGATGTCCCAGTAGCCTGATGCCCCGCTGCGGTTGCAGTCGAAGACGATCCAGGTGTCGCCTTCAGCAGCTTCAAGGGTTGCGGGAATAAAGAGGGCAAGGATAAGGAAGGCGCAAAGTAGCCCCCTTCGTATGGCTGTGCTGGTTTTAGGGTAACCAATCATTATCTCCTCCTTCTACTTTTGCGAAAGCGCTTGAAGCCGCTCTCGGTTGATGATGAGCGCATTGAGAACATTCATCTTCCCGTGCATCCCCTTTCGGGCCGATATACTACAATAGCTTAACTTTACTCTGGGGTAATACGGAATGACGAAATATCCTCACTTTACATTCCTCTTGAATGATTATAATCGATTCTTAAGCTTTGTCAAGCCCTAAATGATGTTTCATTAAATAATTTCACGTTTTACTGCCAGTGATATTGGTATTTCCATTTCCAACTGTGCCAAAAAGTGTGCCAACTTTTGTGCCAAGTCATGGAATCAATGGAAACAATGGACTCCATGGAAAAAGTGTAATTATCCCCTAAGTCTCAAAAACACGCTGGTTATGACTTAAGTCGACTGTCCTTGATACTTACGAGAAAAGGTATCAAAAAGGCCCGGATAGGATTATGGGATCTTTGGCTACTCAAAACCGATGAGGATGGCGATACTATATGGACACGTACCTACGGAGGAGAAGGGTTAGACTGGGGTGTTTGTGTACAGCAGACTGAAGATGATGGTTATATAATTACAGGAAGTACAGACTCCTTCGGTTCGGGAGAACATGATCTTTGGTTGATTAAGACCGATGCGAATGGAGATACAGCGGCTGTGTTTGAGGAGCCGCCCGTAACACCCGTAACACATCTATCCAACTGGCAGATTACAGCCTCGATCGGACGTCAAATCACCCTGCGCTACACCGACCACCCCCAAGGCTTCCACGCCCAAATCTTCAACGCTCTAGGCCGCAAGGTAGACGAGGTGCATTCTGCAAGTCCATCCGGCACAATCATCTGGGGAGAGGGAAGATCGCGAGGAGTTTACTTTATCCAAGAGATTAAGAGAGGCAGCGGGAGTAAGGTCTCGCGAGTGATTCTTCTGCATTAGTGGAAATACTGCTCCGACGCTTAAACGAGTTGTGTGAGACTTCCCGGTTTCACCTATCTAGGAGGGTTTCCAGACTAATTAAAGCCTCCCCTCATAGATTATGTTAACTGAATGGCGAGCTACCAAAAATAAAGAAGGGCGCGCGCCATCGGTAACCTTTGCTGTGGGGTCTTTCTTCGTCAGCCTTCCCTCTCAAAGCCATATCCGCCCGCTGCACCTCACCGCTCCGGTTTCGCTGTGCTTCACTGCGCTCACTGTACCAACCACACCCGACCACCCTATTGTAGCAGGCAGCTCGCCGTGGGCTGCGGCTAACGAACCTGCGCGCCCTGCGGCAGCCCCGCCTCACGCCTGCAGGTCGGTGCCACATTCCTACACGCAACTGAAGGTTGACAAGCTCTCTGCACAAAGTATAGTTCATCGTGGGCAACAAAGACCTCGCGTTGATTCAAAAGACAATCGAGATACTTGACCGCTATGGCGGGCGTTACAGCCAGCTTTCGCAAGGGGGGTATTCTAAATATCTGCCCTACTTTGCCTACAATACACATTCCGATGAGCAAAAGCTTATCAAGGCAATGTTCGCCGATTTCCTCAAAGAGATTCTCGGATTTCCTGTAGATGCCTTCATCCCGGAAGATACTGATGTTGTGGGCGAAAGACCGGATTTCCTCCCTATCCATCGGCGGCTTCATCCGTTTGTATTCGAGGTCAAGGGGTCGGATGAACGTGAACTAAGCAGACACTTCAAACAACTCTCCGATTACGTTGGGGCCTACTCGGTTAAGTGGGGAGTGCTTACCAATATGCGGGAGTTGAAGGTCTACGATCCACCTTTGCAAACTCCAATACCTGATTACTCCTTCAGCTTCGCAGCACTATATAAACACTACCAGGATCATAAGGATAGGCCTTTAGACGTTCTGGAATTCCCCAACACAAAGCACTTCCTTGACTTCTGTGAACGATTCAAATATCGTGAGGTATCCCAAGAGGATAAGATTCAAGCTATACGTGAAGCCAAGAATTGGACGGGCAGGGAAACCCTGGATATTGTTCAGCTTGACAGAACTATTCATCGTGTAACCGGAAGACTCATAGATGATGCGCGGGACCAAAAGGCGCATCTGCCCGAACTCTTAGCTCTTCAAAAAACTCGGCCTAAAAAGATAGCTACAGAGTTAGAAGAGATTGCTTGTCAGTTGGATGTCAGGAGAGAATTTCAACTTCCTGATGATAGCACCCTGAAGAAATTTATACATGCGGGAGAGGGGACACCTGAATCTAAAGCGTTTGCCGTTTACCTTGCCCGGGTGGCTTACTTTGCCATGACTCGAATACTCCTGGCCAGGGTGTGGGAAGACGTAAGGCTTATAGACCAGTCCCTTTATGACGGCGGCTTTGACAGATGGTATGAGAACTTCAACCGTAAGATCAGGGAGGTACTCAACTATGCCTTTCGTCTGGCCGCTGAGCACTATCCCTGGCTGTACCATGCCAGGTGCAACTATGAGTGGTTCAGACCGTCGGAAGAGGCCGTCATAGACGCTCTCTATGAGTTCAGCGAGTTTAACCTTGGTAAGCTTGATACCGACGTGCTCGGAACCGTTTATGAGCGATACGTAGAAGACCGTTTTGAGCGCAAGCAGAAAGGGCTTTTCTACACTCCGCGTGAGATTATTCGTTTTATTTGGGACAGGGTCGGATTCACCTCGGATGAAGCCTTTTTCCGTTTTGAGGAAGGCAAACGCGAACCCCGCTATATCTTTGACCCTGCCACAGGATCGGGAGGGTTTCTTGTCGAGGCTGCACGCCGGGTCATTGAAGATGCTCACTATGATTCGGCGGATTTGGAAGCCCTGACCAGCGTACTCGGATGTCTTATGGAAAGCCTGCAGGGTTCCGAGTTGAGCGTATTCGCCCATTACATTACCGAGGTCAACCTTCTCATCCAGTTCACTCCCCTCATCAAAGCCATAATGCAGCAGCACAATCATCTCTACCGACCGCCTGAACTTATGCTTTACACCGTGGCTTCTGACTCAATGGGTTTGCATAGCAGAAACACTACTCTTCACTCAGACCTTGGGGAGTCGAATGGGCGCATTGACCTCACTGGCGATGCTATAGACAGGGAAAAGGCTAGAATAAAACTTGAAATCAAGAACCGCACAGATTATGATTACTGTTGTTCCAATCCGCCTTACATTGGAGAAAAGGGGCATAAGGAGCTTTTCCGCTCTACCCTTGATCGTTTCCGCTATTGGAGGGATTACTACCGGGGCAAGATGGATTACTTCTACTGGTTCGTAATCCTCGGCTTATCCAAGCTGCGTGAGGGCGGCAAACTAGGCTACATTACTACACACTACTGGCCTACCGCAGATGGCGCGTTAAAACTCAGGCGGTACATCCTGGATAACGCGTTGATTCTTGAAATGATTGACTTTGGAGAGATTTGCATATTCGATAACGCTCCGGGCCAGCATAATATGGTGTTCGTGCTTGAACGTCAGCAAGGACAGTGCCACCTGGACGAGAAGTTTAAACCTACCGAGGCAACTATAGAAAAACGGAACCACCGCATCAAGATCGTGAGGGTTAAAAAGGACATCCCCAAATCAAAGGGCAACGGTGAGCCTTCCAGGCTTGGTCGTTTGACCGAGCACATCCAGAAGCATATAAATAAGGATTCCTACGAAGATGAGTTCATTGAAGTTTACTGGTCTCCTGTCAAGCAGGGTGAGCTGGATGAAGGGCCGTGGGCTTTGATAATGACTAGTGGTGAGAAGGAATTGTTTGATAAGCGAGAAGAAAGCACTGCCGGTCTAGGTGAAATTGCCTCTATTAACTGCGGAATACAAAGTAGTGCAGATCAAGTCACATCTCAAAACGTCTCAGAGGTTCCAGAGGCAAAACGCGAGGAGTCAAATATTAAGGTTGGGGATGGAATATTCGTTCTTTCAGATAGAGAACTTTCCGAAATTGCACCGACCGAACAAGAAATGGAAATTATTAAACCGTTCTATAAAAACGTAGATATAAGTTCTTACGTTATTGAGCGTAATTCTAATCAATTTTTCAAGCATCTTATCTATACTCGTTGGGAGACAGACATAAAAAATTACCCAAGTATTCTACGCCATCTTGAGAAATATCGAACTATTCTTTCGAATAGAAGGGAAACATTACAAGGTCGAATGCCTTGGTTTAGTTTACACTGGCCACGAGACCAACATATCTTTGAATCAAGCAAGCTTGTATGCCCACATTACTTACAAAGTCGCCCTTTTCTTTACTCCCACGGTCCATGCTATACCAACATGGAGAACTTTCTTATAACCCTGAACGAAAACACTGAGGAGTCGCTTTTGTATCTTTTGGGAATTCTCAATTCTAATCTCCTTGACAAGTGGTATACGACTCATCTAAAGAAAAAGGCTTCAGGATTCGAGTTCGCTCAAAAGAGGCTGGCAAGAATCCCCATACGCCGGATAGACTTTTCAAGCAAGCGGGACGTGCAAAGATATGATAGGATGGTTGAGTTAGTAAAAGAAATGATTGAAACCAAAAAGGAGCTTGCACAATACTCGCCTTACTACGAAGGAACACGCCTTACCCGCCTGGAAGGGCCGGAGGACTTGAAAGACCGCAAACCTGCTCCTGTGCTTGTCTGCAAAGACCTACCCCAAAACCAACGCCGACCGCTGAAGCTTCACCCCAAGTTAAGCACAGTTGAGAAGGTTGCTGCTAACTTCATCCTTATAAGTCCAGGCAAGATAGATAAGGACATAGTCGAGGGTTACGTCCTCACCTTTCGAGGCAAAGGCAAAAAACAGGCTATCCTCAAAGGGAAGAAGGAATTCCTTAAATACCTGCAAGGTGTTCTTACAGATATGAAGGGCGCAAAGTGGGAGGAGATTAAAAACCTGCCCGTATCTTTAGATACATCGGTTTTGAATGAACGGATTAAAGAGATAGAGAAGGAGACTAAACGATTACTTAGAAAAGTCCGAAGCCTCCAAAAGAAGATAGACGAACTTGTTTATAAACTCTACGATCTTACCAAAGATGAAATTGCAATAGTCAAGGGTGAAAACAAAGGGAGTTGAACCCTGCCCTAATTTTGCCCTAAAGCCTTGCACCAAAATTGCACCAAGGGTTTAACCCTGTGCTAACAAGTGTGCTAGTTTTAGCACACTTTTGGAGACTATGAAGACCATGAAGAACATAGAGACAATTCTTTAAGTCTCTTAATCCCGTCAGTTCTGGCTTATGTTGAGCTTTCTCAATTGCTTAATGGAAACAGGAATAGCGGTTTTGCAGACCGCCGCCTTACCACTTGGCTATGCCGCCTTACGGCTAACTATATGAAAGAAGTGAGGGTTGTCAAGGTTGCTCCCGTCGCACGAGGGAAACGTTGTTATCGAGTGACGATTCGTCAGGTTTCTATTGCACTCTTCACATATTGAAGCAGAATCGAGATATGGCTGACGAACGGTTCGTAAACAAGCCCGGTGACGCCGAGCTTGATCCCGAGGTTTACGGTCTAGCATACAAGCAGGAAACGGTGATGAGTCCCTGGGAGTTTGACCGCTCCATGGGTTACATCGGAGCTTACTCTTCGAATCAGGGGTATTTTATCAACATACTGTGCCTGCAGGGGGTTAAGGTCACCAATCAAGACGCCTACCTGCATAACAAGGGTGGAAAGCTGAAGTTGGTCAAAAACGTCTTCAACCGATTCGATGACGTTGTGATTTTAAGGTACACTATCCCCAGTTCAAAAGAGGTCTTGGAATGGGTAAGACAGTGGATGGCGCCTGAGCAAGATAAGCCGAAGCCCGGCGAGCTTGCAGAAAAAATGGAACTACTCAAGGATGATCTCGCTCTTCCGGTGTGGAACGATCCTCACCTGAAGGTCTCAGAGGACGTTAAACGAAAATGGGAGCAGAACTTTTTGACCCCGGGCAATCACATCCACATCTTCCCTGGGACGGTTAATCCAGGTTACGATCGCGCAGACAAGAAAACCGCTCAGATGGGCCTGGGGCAACATGCCTTTCGTCGTGGGGCACATAAAAAAAGATACAGGGCGCTTAATCCTTGCACCAAGGAAGAGAACAAAACTCTAGGTTGGCGTAAACCAGCCGAACAACCCCATTACGTAGACGAAACGGCTCAGATATACGAGGACCTCACCTACACCAATATACATTACGGTCAAAATACGGAGGTTGGCAAAGGTTCAACCGGGTGCATAAACATCCGGGGGTGGCAGAAGGATCGTTACGAGTATTTCATGCTTACAGCATACATCCACGGCGGTCCGAAGAACCCCCTGACTGAGATTCCGGTTACCATCTGGCCGGGTGTGGACTTCTTCAAGTTCAAGAAGAAAGAAAGAGGGGAGTATGTCGGTCAGGAGCACATGGGGCTGCCCGAGCTTCATTTCGCCAGCTTCGATACCAAGCAGGTAAGACCTGGTTGGCGTTCGAAACCCGGGTGGGTGGAGAAGATGCAGCGGATTCTGTGGGAGTGGAGGAATCGGCCCTCACCCGAACCTAACTGGGGCCTTTTTAACAAGGATACCGTTCACCGGCTGCTTTGGTATTTCCAGGATCACGCCATTAAGAATCTTGAGGATACGGATAAGACCAAGCATTACTACCGCAGGCTCTATTCCAAGGATACGAAGGATTGGGAAGACCATGAGTATTGGCTGCCCAAAGAAACCGATGTGCTTTACCAATTGATGGAAGAAAGGGAAGAAGCCATCTGCGGACCTGCAACCTGGGAGGCGATGAGGTTCTTCTGCCCTGAGGCTTACCAGAAGTGGGTGTATGGATCGTGAGAGATTACCGGATGCTGTAGACCGGCAGATCACCTCTTGACAGGGAACATATCCGGTTATAATAAACATGTGAAATCTACTATTTGTTTTTGGTTGGCATTGGCTCTTACTATGCCTTTCGTGGTGTGCAAGGCACCTAAGCAGGAAGGTGCCGAATCGTCAGGGGATACCCTTCTTGTGGAGACGGATTCGCTTCCGGAAGAGAAAAAAATCGCAGGCTTTTCATCCGATGATTTCGAGCTTGATCCAGAACACGAAGAATTCTACGAGTTTATGCATGCTCGTCCATTCTGGATAAAAGACACCGACACCTTAGGCATTATGCACCCGGTTGATATGGAAATTCATGATTATTTTGAAGTCGCTCCTTTTCTTGTTCCTGAAGCGATAGCTGGAACCCCTGAAAGAGGAGCGGTGGAATACATCGTTGACTGGATGGCTCCGGGAGAAGATCAATGCATGCCTGACGGCAGCATAATCATTATATGGGATTCCCTACCGACGGACAGTCAGGGCCTTAAAGCAGGGTCTATGCCAGGTGAAGGATTCAAGATATCCAAGGAAGCCCGGTGGGATACTAGTTTCGCAGCCACCTTCAAGGGACGATCTGCGCGGGTATTCAGTCAACGTGTGCCCTACGTATACCGAGGGGTTAAATGGCACATGCAATACGAGACGAATGTTTTCTTCGAACGCAAGGGTGTTGTGTTCCGCATACATGCCATATGCAAGGCCAAGCCTCAGTTTCTTGGTCCGAAATCCGAGTGGTGGCGCTGGGTTGAACGTCACTGGTACTGGCTAGACGAACCGCACCCTAACTGGTCGCGATATCCGATTCACCCCGATTCGATAAGGTACAAGAGAGCGGAAGACGAAATCCCGCCGGAGGAACGAGACCAAGAAGACCCTTGATGCTTACTTAAGAGGCCATCTGCGGCCCAGCTACCTGGGAGGCGATGCGGAGTTTGTCGAGCCCGGCCCACAGACAGGCCTTATCGATTCTGCAATGGTGGTTACCGTTAAGGGGAGAGAACCCACTAATCGTGAGTTAAAGACAGGGGAGTGGTTCAAGCTCGAGGTTGATCTTAAACAGCGTTCCTACATTTACGTGATCGGCTTCGATACCGAGACCCAGGGTTTTTACTTTATCTATCCAGGGATTGACGAATCAGCTAATCTATATTCGGGACGGGTAATCATCCCGCGGGCAGAGGACGTTGCCTTCCAGGCCGTGCCCCCTGCAGGATTCAACTGGACCAAGGTTATCGCCACGCGCAAACCGGTGGAGTGGAAGGGCCTCTTATCCATGCGGGAGGGGGTCTCGTGGCTTACTTCAGACAAGATCGAGCGATTCATCCGCAACCTGAACGAGCAGTCAGGGGGCTGGCAGAGCGTTTTGACCGAGGTCTTTATCGTGGAATGAAACGGCTATTCGCTGACAGCCCTCAAAGGAGGTCATAAGTGAACAGAAGGATCGTAAAGCTGGGGCTTGTGGTTGTCCTGCCCCTTCTCGCGCTGCCCATGCTGCTCGGCCTTGAGTGCTACACGAGCGACGTATTCAAGACTGGCGGAGGCAGCGACACCATACCCGACGGCGGCTATTCGGCAGACTCCTACTTCTTCTCGGTGACCTCACAGGGCGACACCAACTGGTGAATCCCCTGCTCAGGCTCTACTAAATCTCCGGCCATCGCCAGATAAATCGCAGAGAGACCGCAGAAGATACCCTCCTCCCAGCCCTCCTCCCTGCCTTCAGGGGTTTATTTCGCACGGGTTTCAACCGAGGTTACTCGGCAGACACAAAAGTCGTCGTGCTACGCTAACGGGATTCCGTTTTTGGGGTCCCCGCGTGGATGCGAAGTAGATGCGTGGGGTGGTAATCCCCCTTTAGTTCCCCCTTGGTAAGGGGGATTCAGGGGGATCAAAGGAGCATTTATTCCGGGTGCATTCAAGGTGATGCCTTCTTGACGTCTAAGTAATCACGCTGTATACTAATCTGTTGAATAAGACCAAGGAGAGTGCAGGCTTTCGCCGCGGAGTAGTAGGATTTTCTCTAGCCACCGGGATCTCACGTCTTACCGGGCTGGCGCGGGAGGTGGTGATGGCTTCACTCTTCGGCGCCGGGTTCGCCAAAGACGCCTTCGAGATCGCCTTCCGCATCCCCAACCTCTTACGTGATTTTTTTGCCGAGAACGCGCTGGCCGCATCCTTCGTTCCGGTCTTCGTTGAGAAGATGCAAACCTCTGATCGCCGCGATCTGTGGCGGTTGGCCAATAACCTTTTCAATACCCTACTGATAGTGGTTGGTGGTCTGGTCGTGCTTGGTATAATCTTCTCACCACAGATCGTATCAGTAATCGGGCACGGGTTTAAGGGTATCCCTGGAAAGATTGAGCTCACCACCCTCCTCAACCGAATTCTATTCCCATTCCTTCTCTTCATCTCGCTCTCGGCCTGGTCTGCAGGTGTGCTGAACGCTCACAACCGCTTCTTTCTTCCTGCGGTAAGCTCTACGTTTTTCAACCTCGGCTCGATCGCCCTCGCGTACCTGACCTACAACTTCTGGATATCTAAGGGCTTGGATCCGGTTACAGGCATGGCTGTGGGCGGTTTGGTAGGCGTCTTCTTCCAGTTCCTGATTCCCTACATCGCGGTCTGGAGGATGGGCTATCGGTACAGGCCTTACGTCAACTGGCGCTCGCCTGATCTGGGCAGGGTGCTTAAGCTCTGGATACCTGTGGTAATAGGTTTAGGTCTTGTGGAGATCCAGGTGGCGGTGGACACCTTTCTTGCCGCGCTTCTAGAGCAAGGCTCGGTCTCATGGCTTTCATACGCCTATCGGGTGATGCACCTTCCTTTGGCTCTTTTCGGCGCAGCGGTGGGAACCGTAAGTCTAACCCTTTTTTCCAAGCAAAGGGCGGAGGGCGATCTTGCAGGTCTTGCCTCATCCATCCGGCGGTCTCTCAGAACCATCTCGGTTTTCCTGATCCCCACCCTGTTTTTTGTGATCGCATTCGCCCAGCCTGTCATCAGGGTGATCTATCAGCGAGGGGAGTTTACATCTTTGGACACCAGCTATACCGCCCAGGCTCTCATACTGTACGTGGCCGGCATCTGGGCTGCCGCTTCGGTGCGGACGCTCTCGGTCGCGTTCTACGCATTCAAGGATTCCCGCACCCCCATGTTCGTGAACCTGGTAAGCGTGGTGCTCAATATCAGCTTAAACCTGCTCTTGGCCTTTGTAGTTCTTAGGACCCGGCGTTTCCGTGCGTTTGCCTTTGCCACCACGTTTTGCTCCTTCTTCTCCATGAGCATCTTGATGGTCCTTCTCAAGCGCAAGTTGCCTGGCTGGAAGGCAGGCGACCATCCGCTCTACGGTCTGCGGGTGCTTGCCGCGGCGGTGCTTGCGCTACTGCCCATCTATCTGGGATATCGCTTCTACTTTATTGACAAAGTTCAGGGATTTCTTCCGATCCTCCTCATGCTTGGGGTGGGGTTCGTGCTTTTTGCACTCATCTATTTTGGACTCGCCAGGCTCTTTGGCATCAAGGAGCTGGGAAAGATTTTGCCACCTCGCTAGCGTAGCCTCTTTTTCCACATCCCATTCTGACCCAAAGCTTGACATCGTCACAGGGAGGGATAAAATAGGGGTATGAACCGTAAGCGCTTCGCCACAGAGAACCCCCAAGCGAAACGGCCTATCTTTATTCCCCTTCTGCTCCTTGCAATGGGGTGTGTGGCATTTGGGCAGTCCTATGTACACCGTCCTGATGCAAGGGTTGCTAGCCATGGCTCTTACGGCGTCGGTCTGCATCTGGCTCCTGGGGGTGGATTGCTTGCAGGATTAAGTGTAGGTTTTTTCGACCGCTTCCAGATCGGTCTATCGTACGGAGGCGGAAACATAATCGGCTCAGGGCCGATCGAGTGGTATCCACTACCTCCCGGGGTGCAGGTCAAGATAGCCATACTTGATGAGGCAAGCTTCCCACTCTCACTCGCTGTCGGATTCGATTCCCAGGACCCGGTGGGATCGGTTGATATAAATCAGGCAGGGTTCTACCTCGTTGCAGGGAAGCTGATTCCAGCAGGATGGGTAGCGTTTGATCTGGGCCTTGGAGCGGGCTACGATCTACTGGATGAGAATGCCTTTCATCTCTACGCTGTATCAGGCGTTGTGCTGGGTGATGTCTTCAGCATTACTCCTGAGTTAACCGTGTATCCCCAAAGGCAAGAGGATGTTCTGAATCTTGGATTATCTTTTAAGTGGGAGATCTACGAGGGTACGGGAGCGGAGTTCCTTCTGGCAGACATCTTAACCGGCCCGGTCGAAGGCTGGACTAGAAGCGTGCGGTTTCAAATCACACAGGAGTTCTGATGGAAAAGTTGATGAACGAGTTGAAGGAAGGCGGTGTTGAATTTGTGGATCTGAAACTTTCAGATCTCTCAGGCAGGCTTCACCACATCACCTTTCCCATTGCGAGGCTCCAGACGGCTCTTGCCAATGGGGTGGGGTTCGACGGCTCCTCACTCGGCGGCTTCCGTAACGTTGCCGAATCCGACCTCGTAGTGAAACCGGACACCTCACACCTTTTCATAGATCCGTTCTACGAGCGACCCACTGCAAGCCTCTACGGTGATATCTATGAACCTGACGGCAAAACTCCCTTTTCCGCCTGTCCCCGGAACATACTCCGAAAGGTAGTGGCTCTCATACGCCAAGAAGGGGTGGCCGACCGCATACTAGTGCTGCCTGAGTTTGAGTTCTATCTGTTTGACGAGGCTGAGTTCTACCTGGAAACCACCGCCTCGGGTTATCTTGTTTCCTCGTGCGAGACAGAGCCCCCTTCGGGACTGCAGAACGCCTACCACATCACGCCTCCAACGGATGCCTTTGCCAACCTGCGCAGCGAGATGGTAAAGCTTCTCGAGGAAGCGGGGATAGAGGTAAAGTATCATCACCACGAGGTGGGAGGCTACGCTCAGGCAGAGATAGAAACGGCTTTGCTTGATATTTCGCAAGCAGGTGATGCGATTCAAACCGTCAAATATCTTATCAAGAACGCTGCTCGAGCCGGTGAGATATACGCCACCTTCATGCCCAAACCCCTTGCCAATGAAGCCGGCAGCGGCATGCACATCCACATCCAGCTGTGGAAGGACGACCGCAACGTGTTCTCATCCGAGAAAGACGAAAACGAACTTTCTGAAACGGCACTCATGTTTCTGGGCGGCATAATCAAGCATTCGAGGGCCTTGTGTGCTTTTACGAATCCGACCACCAACTCCTATCGTCGTTTGACAGGCGGGATGGAGGCACCCTCCCAGGTGTTCCACTCCCGTGCCAACCGAAAGGCCGCTCTCCGGGTACCAGGATACGTAAGGGGAGCAAAGGATCTGCGCTTCGAGTACCGGGTGCCCGACGCAACCTCGAATCCCTACCTTGCCCTTGCAGGAATCCTTCTGGCAGGGCTTGATGGGGTCCGTAAGGACCTCAATCCCGGCGAACTGATCAAAAACCAGCCCGAGACCGACGACGACCGGTTCCCGCGGTTGCCAGCAAGCCTTACCGAAGCACTTGGGGCACTCAACGTAGATGCCTCGTTCCTCACCGAGCAAGGCTTATTCCCCAAAGAGTTAATCCATAAGTGGATTAAAACAAAGGAGAAAGAGATAGAAGAAATCGAGTCCTATCCTACTCCCGCTGAGTTCGTAAAGTACTTCGCGCTTTGAGAGGCGCGAAAAAGAAAAACTAGGAGGAAACATGGCGGTGAGAGTAGCCATCAATGGCTTTGGTAGAATAGGACGTCTGTTCTTCCGAAGTGCTTTCAGGGATAAAGGACTCGAGTTCGTTGCGGTCAACGATATCACCGATGCCAGGACCCTGGCGCATCTTTTGAAGTACGACTCGGTTCACCGCGGCGAGCATCTTGATGCAGTTTCCGAAGACGACGGGTTCACGATCGAGGAACGACACGTAAAGGTGCTTGCAGAAAAGGACCCGGCCGCCCTGCCCTGGAAAGAGCTGGGTGTGGACATCGTGGTCGAGTCAACCGGGCTGTTCCGAACCTACGAAAAGGCCTCTGCCCATCTTGAGGCCGGTGCAAAGAAGGTTATAATATCGGCGCCTGCCAAGGGTGAGGGCACGGTGCCCACCTTCGTCATGGGAATAAACCACGAATCCTACGATCCGGTCTCCGATCACATCGTGTCCAACGCTTCATGCACAACCAATTGTCTGGCCCCTGTGGTTAAGGTACTGGATGAGACGTTTACGATCGAGAAGGGTTTTATGACCACCATACACTCCTACACCGCTGACCAGCGTATCCTTGACACTCCGCACAGGGATTTAAGGAGAGCAAGGGCCGCAGCCCTTTCAATGATTCCCACAACCACCGGTGCAGCCAAGGCGATCATCGAGGTTATGCCCCATCTTGCCGGTAAGCTGAACGGTATGGCTATACGCGTCCCCACACCGAATGTCTCTATCGTTGACTTCGCGGCGGTGGTCAAGAAGCCTACCACAGTGGATGAGGTTAACACCGCCTTCAAGAAAGCTGCCGATGGGAATCTCAAAGGGATTCTGGAGTACAGCACCGAACCCTTGGTATCGGTAGACTTAACCACCAATCCTGCGTCGGCCGTATTTGACGCTCCCCTGACCTCGGTGGTAGACGGTAATCTGGTAAAGGTCTTTGCCTGGTACGACAACGAGTGGGGCTATGCGAACCGAATAAAAGATCTAGTGCTCTACATGGGGGAAAGATTATGATTCTACGTAGCGTAGCCGAGTTGCCCATAAAGAAAGGCGATAGGGTTCTCGTTCGCGTAGACTACAACATTCCGGTCAACCCCGAAGGCTTGATTACCGACGACGCCCGTATCAAGGGAACGCTTGATACCTTGGAGTACCTGCTTGAACGCGGGGCTGTGCCAATCATCCTCTCGCACTGGGGCAGGCCGCAGGGAGGTCCCCAGCCTGAGATGAGCTTAGCACGCGTCCTGCCAGAGCTCCAGACCCTTCTTAACCACCCGGTTAACTTCCTTTCCGAATCCTTAAATGACGTAACAAAAGCAAGCATCGAGGCAGCTCACGCGGGTGAGATATTCCTGTTGGAAAATCTTCGCTTCCATCCCGGTGAGAGAAAAAATGATCCACAGTTCGCCAGGAAATTGGCTTACTACGGTTCATACTACGTTAATGACGCCTTCCCGGTATCGCATCGTGAACACGCCAGCATCTCGCTCTTGCCAACCCTGTTCAATGACCCTGCCGCAGGGTTCTCTCTCTTACGGGAGGTCGATTACTTCTCGAAGGTGCTGCACGCCCCGGAGAAACCGTTCATCGTAATCATAGGCGGCAAAAAAATCCAGGATAAGGTTCGCTCGCTCCGTTTCCTTCTGGATAAGGTCGATGAGGTTCTTGTCGGCGGCGGATCATCTTACACGATGCAGGTGGCAAGAGGACTGTCGGTGGGCCAATCCATAGTGGACGAGGATCTGGTGGATGAGATAGACGACATTGCCGACTCGCCCAAGGTCAAACTGCCTATAGACTACGTGGCCGCGCCCACCTATGCCGAGCCGGAGAAGAAAAAGGTGGTTCGAGCCGACGTCTTCCCTGACGATCTCGAGGGCTTTGACATCGGCCCCCAGACCCGAAAGGCGTTTGCCGAATTCGTCTCCAATGCAAAAACCATCCTGTGGTTCGGGCCACTGGGAGCCTTTGAAGAGCCGGCTTTTGCCGAGGGTTCGCTTGAGGTGGCGAAAGCAGTCGTTGCCGCTAACGAACGAGGAGCAATCACGGTCACCGGCGGCGGAGACTTACTTGCCATGCTGCGGGCCTTCAACTTTAAGGATAAGCTCTCCCACGTATCTATAGGCGGCGGCGCATGCCTTGCGTTCATGGAAGGCAAGGAGTTACCTGGCATTGTGCCCTTGATCAAGGAACGCTGAGACCCTTTTGTCAGCACCACCCGATATTAATTGTAGGGGCGAGGCATGCCTCGTCCCTACCTTTTATCGAGCATTTTGAATAGTCTTTTTAGTCGCTGCCTTTACCGATTAGTAATCCCTGCCAACTGCCTTCAGCAATCGAGAACTCACCGACAACCGAAGCTAGCACAAAGAACAACCAGAACGCTGCCCAGATGATTACCAGACTTCGTCCGAAGTAACGCATCAGCTTTACCCACCAGGTAAGCTTCTTTTTTATGCGTATCATCCTTGTTCTCCTAATATCGCAATAATCATACCCCTGATTCCCCTGATTGTAGAATTGTCAAGGGATGTTAAAAAACTACTTGTGGGTCAGAATGAGAAGATGAGATCTACAAGCGCAAAGATTATTCCTATCCCTACGATAAGAAGGATGAATAAAAGCACCGCAAGCAAAGTGTTCCTGCGAGATTCCCTCTGTTTTTCTTGAGAGTTTTCTTTCATAATCCTATCGGAGGCTGCAGATGATTACGAGAACAAGCCAGATCACCACTGTGAGAACGACCCAAACTATTGCTTTCCTGGCAGACGATTTCTTTTTTTGGGCAGGAACCTGAGGTCTTGCCGCGTGCGTTTCCGCTTGTCTGCGCTGCTCTGACTTGAGATTTGCGTAGAACTCCTTGAACTCACGGGTAGCGCTCGCCTCAAGTTCTGCGGTTGCGTCTTGGAGAGCCTCTGTCGGAGCCTCAGGCTCCGAAGGGATTTCTGATCCTTCCTCCGATACCAAGGAAAGCTCATCCTGGCGGTCGTATTCCTCTTTCGCCTTTTCACGGTCTGCGCGTAAGGATTCAAGAAACTCTTCGGCGCGCTCTGAAGCGCTTTTTAAGCTGTTTTCCCTATTCTCGATTTCCTCTTCCGTGACGGCGAAGACCTCGTGGCAGCGCCGGCACATCCTTCGGTTTGTTCCCCAGTCTATCAAATCCTCTGAGCCGCACTTGGGACACGTGAGCACTTCGTCGTCCATGAGGTTATTCTACATGTGTAAACCTCAGCGTCAAGTGTTAATAATCCGACCCCAGGTGTTTGACGTACCGGAGGGACTTACAAGTATCAAAAAAGCTAAATCCGAGCGGTTGATTCCTTTGCTCGGAGATAGCTTGACATCCAATAGAAACGCTGTATTATAAACATACTGGAATTAATCGTAAAAGGCGGCTTGATAGCAACTATCAAGTCACCAAACCAACCAAGGAGGACGGTATGAAAAAAGCGTTCCTGATGTTCCTCGCGACAAGCTTTGTTCTGGTGACCGCGGCCTTTGCCGGGCCACCCACTGAGGTTTGGAACGTGACCTACGAGTCAGGCGGCAATGACCAGCCCTTGGCCATAGCGGCTGATGCTGCGGGTAACGCCTATGTCACAGGTTACTATGGAGATATAGGCACTGCTGCTTGCCGCACGATCAAGTATGATACGGACGGCAACATCGTATGGAACAAGCTCTTCGAGGATCCCGACATTGATATCGGCATCGGCTGGGACGTAGACGTAGATGCTTCGGGCAACGTCTATGTCGCAGGTTGGGCCTGGAACGGAGCCAATTGGGATTATCTCGTCATCAAGTACGATGCTGGCGGCAGTAGTGTGTGGGCAAAACCCTGGGACGGCCTGTCTAATGATCTTGCCTCTGGCGTAGCCGTGGATGCTTTGGGTAATGTCTACGTAACAGGCGGCTCCGATGTCGGTGGTGTGGGTTTCCGCACCATCAAGTATGATTCAGGCGGTAACCTCCAGTGGTCCCACCCTTACGACGAGTTCGGTAACGGATCAATTGGTTACGACGTGGCGGTAGATGCTGCAGGTAACGTCTACGTTACGGGTCTCACCAACAATGGAAGCAATAACGATTATCTCACCATCAAGTACGATACTGACGGCAACTTCCAGTGGAGCGATGCTCGAAACGAGAACTACAATGACGAGGCTTACCGTATAGCGGTAGATGCTGATGCGAACCTGTACGTTACAGGCCGCTCTTGGAACAGCGGCGGTGACTACGATTTCTTTACCGTCAAGTATGATACGGACGGCAACTTCCAGTGGAAGAAAAGGTATGGAGCTAGCGAGCATGAGGGAGCTTACGGCGTAGCGGTTGATGAATACTTTGTCTACGTTACAGGTTACCGCGATAATGGCGTTGACGTTGATTTTCTTACTGTTCGCTATGACAAAGAAGGCACCTTCAGCTGGGAGAAGGATTTTGACTCAGGTGATGATGAAATGGCTCGAGGTATAGCGGTGGATGGTTCGCACTACCTTTACGTGACAGGGTTTTACTACGACGGCAGTGACTACGATTTCCGTACCATCAAGTACGAACAGGACGACATCCCGGCGGTAGCAGAAATCCCAACGGTTTCCTCTCTCACTCTGGAAATAGTCGGAAACCTTTCGGCTACCCCTACGCTCAACTACAGCCTTCCCGCCGGTATGCAAGGTAGACTAACCTTCTACTCGGTTGACGGCCGTGCGGTCAGAACGTTCTCGGTTAACTCATCGCACCCCACTCTCACATGGGACGGCCATGATGCCGCAGGTAAAGCAGTCCCGGCAGGGGTCTACTTCGTAAAGCTTGTCGTCGACAATGAATCGGTTACCGTAAAGGCTATCCTGGCGAGATAAGAGATCTTCAAGAATAACAATAAGGGGTGCCAGCAGCACCCCTTATCTTTGATCATTCAATCTATTTTTCAGACCACAGGCCGAGCTTGTTGCCGAATACGTCGAGGAACTCAGCGTAGTAGCCCCACTCATCGGAGATCTTGGTTTTTGGGGTGACGGTTTTGCCGCCTGCGGCCTCTATCTCTCTAAGCTTGGCCCCGATGTCATCCACTCCGATATGCAGGAGGGCACCCTCGGTGGAGGGCTTTGCGGATTTGCTGAACCCGCCGCCTACGGCGTCTTCATCCGGCGGGGACCACACCGCGTAGTCCATCTCAGGTTCCATATCGACCTTCCACCCAAAAACCTTTGAGTAGAACTCCTTGGCCTTCTCGAGATCCGGCGCCGGGATCTCTATGTGAACTATCTTGGACATCACTCCTCCTTACGCTTTCCAGCGCTTAAGGTTTGAAAGCATTCCGCTGATCTCAGGCTTTGCCTGCTCAGCGGTGAGATCGGGTCTTTGAGTCCATTCTCCCCAGTTGGGAGCCAGGTAGGCAACCATATCCTCCATGCTCATCTCAGGATTGGTGAACTGGCCCTTTTGGTAGCAGTGGGTGCAGTATTCCTTGCTCGCCGAGCCGTCAGCCTCGGTGCCGAAATCCTCAGGTTTCCCCATCGGCATAAAGCAGCTCTGGCATATCGCTCCTTCAGGCATTTGCATGCTATCTCCTTTGATTAGGATTTATCTGCTTAGAGCTTCGGCGATTATTATGCGGAGAGGCTGTGGTATGTCAAGCTTATCTCTCGATCCGCTCTGAGTTCAGGTCCACATCTTTGTAGTTTGCCAGCGTTGCAGGCCGGAGATGAAGTAGTTGGCTTCAATCAACGCCTCACGATATGTCAGGTTCTTTTCTTTCATCCATAAAGGGACGATCCTGGAGATTATCTGCCAACGTGTGAGTCTCGGCTCAGTAAAGCAACCATCTACGTAGCACTCTCTGCAGAAATCATGATTTAAGGAACCATCCGCTTCTGTACCCCACCCTCCCGGATTATTTATGACTCGCCCACAGCTTTGACAATACTCTTTAAGCATTACGTCTCCTCCTGGCAGCCTTAGTATATACAAATCACCGGTGGTGTCAAGTCTTTGAGTCTAGATATTTGTGGTCAGGGTATAACCCTTACGGATGGTTTTTATCGCAAGAAAGAAGCTGTGGTTGTCAGGTCGATCCAGATGATCTCAAAGACCTTGACGTTTCTGAAATATTGAAGAGAATGAATCTAATGAAGCCTGATGTGAACTTCACTCCAATAAGAGGGAGGTCGGTCGTGCTGCGCGCACGCGATCCCAGGCTCCTGCGTGAGTTTTACGTCAAGCGGTTTCAGGATGAGGTGTTACGGTGGTCGGACGTCTGGCCTGCGAATCCCACATTCGAGGAGGTCAGGCTGCGGTTTGCCGAGCAGAAGCGCTCGCCTGCAGAGTGGCGGTTGTGGATTCACACCCTTGCGGGCAGCCTCATAGGTGAGGTAAGCCTTACGGATATAGACCGGCTGAAGCGTCGGGCGGAGTTTTCCATCGTGCTCTTTGATCCCGCCTACTGGGGCAGGGGATACGGCAGCGAGGCGGCGAAGCTATTTCTTGCCGAGGCTGCAAAGCGCCTCGATCTGGAGCTTTTCTATCTCTTTACCGCTGCCGATAACAAAAGGGCAATAAGGGCATTCGAGAAGCTCGGCTTCCGTATTACCGAGCGGTTGAGGCTGGATGGGGAAGGTTTCGTAAAGATGGTGGCAGAGGTCTAGGTTTTTCGTTTAAGACGACTTATCAAACATTATCTCAAGATAGCCCTTTAATCTTCTCCACGAATCCCTGAGCTTTTCCTGATTGTACCACGCCGTGTTGTTGGAAAGCAGGGGATCTGTGTCATCGCCCAGTCCGCTTCTTGTAAAATCCAGGGTGCCCGGCACCGGCGAGAACTCGGCAAGATGAGGTTTAACGTCTAGGGAGAGTGCAAGATCGAGGGTTCTTTTTACGCTATCCTCCGATTGTCCGGGCAGACCGAATAAAACGTAGGCTCCAAGCTCGTCACTAAAACCTGCATCCTTAAGAATCCGGACGGCGTTAGTGAATGCGTCTGCTGAAAGTTTTGCGCCTGTGTGACGTAGCAGCTCTTCATCCACCGTCTCAAGACTCAGGTACATGGAACGGAAACCGGCTTGTTTCATAAGTTCAGCTCTTTCGGGCGTTATCTGGTTCACGTGCAGCCCGTTCGGTGTGTGAAACTCCAGACCCATCCCGATTACCCTTTCCATGAGCTCGTTGAAATCCTGATGAAAGAGCAAAGCGTCGTCGTAAAAGGCGATTCTTCGTATCTTGAGATCGGCAAGGTACTTTAACTCCGCAGTGATATCCGCCAACTTGCTGGAAAGGTAATGGGGTTCAAGCCGGTGCGAGGCGCAGTAGGTGCAGCGGAAGGGACATCCTCTTGATATACTCATCACCGCGTAGTCTAGTTTCGAATAGAGGTTCCAGGCAGAAAAGGGCGTTTCTTCGAGCAGATTAAGACCAACGCGCTTCTCGAGCCTCTTTTTGATCTCCGCAAGGCTCCCTTTAAGGACTATATCCGCCCCGGAGTTGATACCAGCGTGCTCAGGCAAAAGCGTTGCATAGATTCCGCCAAGGATTATCGGCACCCCATGGTATCTCTTGTGAAGGACCTCGATTGTTTCTCTGACCCCGGTGTACCAGTAGGTCATACCAGAGGTTATGAGGATGGCATCTGCGTCCGGGAGATCGGAGAGCCTTTGCACAAGTGTCGAATAAGGCAGACCATATCTTCTGAACTTACGGGGAACGTATTCAAGTATCCGTGGTTTTTCTATCTCCTCGGCTGCAAACTTGCCCCTGCCCCACTCGTCGGTCTTGGTGCGTTTTTCAAGCCAGGGGTGGTTACGATCAAGTAGATCAAGAAGATATACCTCTGCCCCCGCATTCCTTAAAGCACCGGCTATCCTTAAAAGTCCCAGCGGCTTGAGCCAGAAATCGAACGCGGCAAAGTCGTGTATCCATGGATTAACCAGTAGGAATCGCTTCATCCTTTGGTCTTCAAAATCAATCCCCTCTATATGATATAACCTAAGATTTGCGAGGGAGTTAGGAAATCTTGTCCATCTTGGACCGGGAGGTTTTCTTCTTGAGGAGTGGGCGTTCTTTGCCGGGTTTTGAAGATTTTGATCTTGCTCGTCTGTGGTCTTTTCGTTCTTTATCACCTCGGGAGCGTTTTCGTTTTGAGGAGCGCCTATCGTAAGCGCCGGGTTTCTTCATCGTTGGTGTCCAGAGCTTCTCCAGTTCCAGGAGATGGAACACCTCGGCACCGTCCTTTGCCAGTTCGGCGGCGATTAAACGTCGGTTGCACCTTTCGGGTGTGCGTTCGGAGCACAGTATCAAAAGCCCTCGGGTACGCGCCAGGCTTTTAAGGAGGGCGGTCCCTCGTTCGTAGAGTTCGGGGTCCAGGTTATCCACTCTTCCGGTTTCTCGTTCAGATCCCAGTTCGTTGCCCAGGTATATGTACTCAACCTTGTTGTTTTTGCAGATATTCTGGATGTTTTCTCGCCTTAAATGTTTGATGGGAGAGGCGGTAGAATGGCGGATGTCTGCCAAGACCTGAATCTGATACTTGGAAAGGATCTTTACGATCTCCAGTTCGGATCGGTTTTCGGTCCCAAGGGTGTAGATACGCACTTGGTTAACTTACCCCGCTTGGTGAGTCTGGCGTTTGGGGTCCAGAAGAGGAATCTAAATCATCACGTTTTGCTTGTAGCCATCCGGGAAGATCCGGTCTTTCTTCTTCCTTTGGTTCGTGGGTAACGGGAGGCCCTTGTGGTGCAGATTTCTTCTCTCCGGGTGGGGTTTCTTCCGGCTTCCCAAAGGAGGGCGGTGGGTAGGTTGGTGCTGAGAGTGGAGGTTGAGGGGCTGGTTTTTCAGGTGGAGGTTCCACAGGGGCTGCAGGAGTTTTCTTCATGCTTCCTCCTGCAATAGCTGCGTGAAGTTCCGCAAGCAAGGAATTAATCTTAATCAGTGCTTCGCCGGTCTTCTCATGGGCTTGAGCCTGACTTTCCAGGGCTTTGAGGATGGACTCCTGGTATGATTTAAACGCGTCGTTAAGATGCTGGATGCTTGTTGAGATAACCATCGAAAGCATCTCCGCCTTCTCGAATACGATCTGGTCCGAATCTTTCTTGATACGGTCGGGGAGCTCTTTGGATACAACCTCTATCAAACGCTGGGTCTCCGGACTTCCTGCGACGGCTTCACGTAGTTCTGAGCCAAGTCTGGTGGGAAGGGTGGATGAAAGAATGCCTAAAAGTTGATCAAGCTTGTCGTTGATGGCAAGGATTGCACTTTCGGTTTCCTTGTCGCGTGGCGAGGTTATTACCTTCTTGCCAGAGGAGTCGTAGCGTACCTCTTTGGGTTGCTGTGCACTTGGTTTTTCTTCCTGTTCCATACAATTACCTCCTAGAATCGGCGGATCAGGACCAGTATGGCCTTGAGCCGCTGGTCTGTTTCACGTAAACGTTGTGATAACTTCTTTGCCAGCCCCCACAAAATCCAGTAGGCGGCCGGATTATTATGATCAACTAACTTGTCAAATTCATTCTTCTGGATAATCAAAAGCTCTGCATCGGTGTGGCTGATAGCCGCCGCCGCACGCGGCGCATCGTCCAGGAGCGCCATCTCACCGAAGAAGTCGCCCTGATACAGGATCGAGAGCGACTCCTCGCCCACCTCGGGGATAAGCGTAGAGATGCGGATCGAGCCTGAAAGGATGATGCAGAAGTAGTCCCCGACGTCTCCTTCGTTGAAGATCATCTCGTCCGCGGAATATTCCTTGATCTCGCTCGATTCATAAAGAGCCTCGAGTTCTTCTTTCTTCAAACGATCGAAGGGGAAGAATCTTTTCAAGGTATTAATATCCCCGGCATGATCCGCACTCATTTCGCATCCTTCGATTGTTTGACGGCCTCCACGTATCTCAATCTTAACTGATGCAGCATCTCTTGTAGGAATCTTTCCTCCTCCGCCTCCAGGTTGCCCTTGGTTTTGAGTTCGAGGAGCTCCAACATGTCTATCGAGTAGCGGGCAAGCCCCAGGTTGGGTTTTTCTTTCTTGCCGTCCTCATCCGGTATCCCCAATCCGAAAGCCTGCAGCGCACCCGCCGCCGCCGAAAGCACCAGCTCCAGAAATCGCGGAGCTTGATATCCCTTCTCCTGTTCTGCAGAGCTTTTCTGCTCTTCTTTATGTTCTTTCTCTTCGCTCATAGGCCTGTGGTTGATCCAAGGAGCGTGCGTGCTCCAAGGATGCGTTTAGAGGTTTTATAGATGCGTGGTACTCTTGGACTTATACGCGTAGTTATCTCGTAAGAAATGGTATCGGCCCAGCCTGCAACCTCGTCTGCCGAAAGTACCGCCTCACCATCCCGACCGATCAACGTTATCTCGTCACCTATCTTTACACCCGAAGCCTTTGAGAAATCAACCATCATAAGGTCCATGCATACCACGCCGATGATCGGGTAGCGTTTGCCCGCATAAAGCACCTCGCCTTTGTTGGAAAGTGCCCGTGGGTAGCCGTCCCCGTAGCCCACCGATAGAGTAGCCACAAGGGTATCGTGTTCCAGAACATACGTTCTGCCGTAGCTTATGCTTGCGCCTTTGGGAAGACGCCGGAGGTTCACGATCCGCGTCCGAAGCGTCATAACCGGCGCAAGGTCGAGGGAACCCTCCATTCCTTCAGGTTCGATTCCGTAGAGCGCAAGACCAGGTCTTACAATGTCATAGCGAGCCTGCGGATACTTGAAGATCGCCGCAGAGTTCGCCGAGTGCAGCAAAGGCACCTTAATTCCTTCGCTGTGCAGCCGTTCGATAAGTTGATTGAAGATCGAGACCTGTTTTTCTGTAAACCCCTTATCCGTCTCGGCTGCAGGGAAGTGGGTGAATATCCCTTCAAGTTTGAGCCCGGGTTTGTTGACCACGAGAGAGATAAGCGCGGGTGCCTCTTTCGGACTAACCCCTGTCCGGCCCATCCCGGTATCCACCTCCACGTGAACGGTCAGGTTCTTGCCCCTGCGGTTGGCCTCCTGGGCCAGGGCCTTGGCAAAGCTCTCTTCAGTAACATTCGGAATCAGGTCGTAGTCGAATATCATCGGTATCTCGCGGTAGGGGACAGGGGAGAGGATAAGTATGGGTCGCCTGATCTGACCGTTGGTTCTGAGGTCAATCGCCTCCTCAGTGCTGGCTACACCGAAGTACTCGGTGCCGAGGTTCTCAAGCACCCTGGCTACCTCGCGCCCGCCGTGACCGTACGCCTCGGCCTTTACCGCGGCAAGAACCTTGGCATCGCCCACCGTGGAGCGGATAAGACGGTAGTTATGCACGAGGGCATCGATATCTATCTCAGCCCACACGCGTCCTCTCTGTGGCATAATCTATTGTATACGACGTGCAAGACGTGTCAAGGGCTTTAATACTCAACGGACGGTGGTATGGAGGGCGGACTCTCAGTCCGCCAGTCCTTTAGACGGCTTGGAGAAGCCCCCTCCACTATTTTTCTCTCCGGCGGCTTTGAGAAGCCGCCCTCCATCCTCAGGTTGAATGTTGACAAGTTAAACTTTTCTAATAACCTATGGATCATGGAAAGACCTTTAGCCAAGCCTGCCAGGGACAACTACCGCCGCAGGCTACCGCATCTGCAAAAAGATGGTCCCGGAGAGGAGACGGGTGGAAACACTCAATCCGTCTATGAGAAGCACACTGTCGATTTCTTCAATTCCTACACCCCGGAGTACTCCACACGGCATCTTAAATTCCTGCTGCGGTTTGTGCAGGAACGCTCGTCGAGGGCTAACTCGTTCCTCGATGCGGGCTGCGGAGCAGGAGATGTGCTTGTGTTTTTCAAGAAGAATACCCGAATCGGAAGATTTGTAGGCATAGATATATCTTCCAAGTACATGGAAAAGGCCAGCAAGTACGGGTTCGAGGTCTGCCGGGCTTCCGTTCTCGATAGCAGTCTGCCTGCAGCGGTTGGATGTGATTATGATTATGTGTTATTTGCTCGGCTTCTTCATCACCTCATCGGTTCTACCAGGAATCAATCCAAGGCAAACGTCAGAAGGGCTCTGCAGAACTCGATGAAGCTGTTGCGTTCCGGGGGTTACCTGCTTATCTTAGAACCGGTCTTTGCACCTTCCCTTTCCATGGATTTGGTGTTCTGGACAAAGAGGCTCATTACCAGCTTTACCTCGAGGAGGATCAACATCCTCAAACTCAGCAAGGGATTCAGCAACATCGGGGCGCCGGTAGTCTCTTATCTGGGGCCAAAAGAGCTTCTCAGTATGATAGAACACATACCCGGCTTAAGGATAGTCAAATGGCATGAAGAGCACAAGGAAGTTTCCTGGATAATGCGATTGGGTCTTATCGGGTCCTTTGCCGTGCTTTCCTGCGTGGTTCGGAAAGGATGTTCCGTGGGGTAACTTCGTCCCGTCGCGGGGACCTCGAATTATATCCTCCTTTTGTTCCTTTCAGAGGGTGGTAACTATGTGTTGGACATGTACATAATCTTGCAATTCGGCAAAGCTTCCTTAAGCCGTCTCAAGCCTTCCTCTGTAACTCTCGTTTTACTTAGATCCAGCACCTTAAGGTTAGGAAGCTTCATGAACACCTTCAAACCAAAATCGCTAACTTCTGTCTCAGTCAGTAACAAGAACCGCAGGTTCGTCAAACCCTTAAGGTGGTTTAAACCAGCATCACTTACCTCGGTGTATTGCAAAGACAACTCCTCAAGTTTAACAAGAGAGGAAAGATGTCTAAGATCTCGGTCATTTACAGAGGTAGATGCCAAATTCAGAATCCTTAACTCCGGGAACTCTTTGAGTACCTCTAGTCCATCTTTGCCTATGTTAGCATTGCTTAGGTAAAGCATATTCAACTTCGAAAGACCCCCAAGACAGACGAGTCCCTCCGCTTCAATTTGGGAGTTGGCAAGATCTAGCATTCTGAGTTCGGTTAGATCTGAAAGGATCTTGGCTTCCTTGGGTGTAACGTCTGTCTTCTTTTCCAATACAAGGGCAGAAGCAACATCCTTCCCATGTCGAAGTGACAGAGCACGCAGACCTCTTAGTTCTGCAAGCCTGGAAAGATCATCTCCGGTAAAATCATACATCGCTAAGGCTATCATGTTTGGGGAATTATGTAGCTCTTGAAGCTGCTCAGGCCCCGCGAGAACAGATACAGGTGAGGCAAGTTCTTCGATCTTATTTACCGGAACCTTTCTCAAATCTACGCCACAAAGTTTTCCGTTAACCCAGAACTCACCATTCTCCACACTACAATCGAGAGAATCCTCGCCCTGCCAGGGAAAACTATAACCTTCGAAGAAAAGGAAAAACTCGCCTTCCTTCCAGCCGTAAATATCCTTCTCATATTCGAGTTCTCCATCCTTGAGGATCACAATAGATCGCTTCTCCCCGAGTTTTGGCACTTCTGTCGTAGATACTTCCCTTTTGCACGATATAGTAATAGCGGCTATTACTATAACAGAAACAAAAAGTAAGGTTGCTTGGGATCTTTCTTTTGTAAGCATACTGTCCTCCTATTTTCCGTCCATTATACCAATGAAACCTTTGTTGTCAAGCAAAGAGGGTCTGTGCGCCAGGAGATCGTTACCAGGGTTGGGTGTTATTGAAGGGATATATAGTAAAGAAAAAGGGCGGTATGGAGGGTGGACTCTCAGTCCGTCAGGCAAGTTTGATTCTATCGAGGAGGGAGGGCGGACTCTTAGTCCGCCAAACGAGTTCAAAAAAGAAAGGGCGGCTTGGAGTACCCAAGGGGCATGCTAAAGCCGCCCTCCAAGTATCGTCTTTTTACTAATTTTTCTTCTGTTTCTCGAACCACGGCTTGGAGCGCTCGGCCTGCTCTTTGAGTCGGTCGTAGCGCTCGTCAACCTGTTTGTCCATCTCGGCAACCTGTTCTTCAGTCAGATGACGGAAGCGACCCTGCGGTTTTATGTAGTCTATAATGGGTTTTTTCTTTGGATCCATCGAGAGTTTGTAGTAGCGCCCTTCGTAAATCTCGTACAGGGGAAAGACGTGAGTCTGGACAGCGAGCCTTGCAAGCTTGATGGCGAGTTCAGGTGCGGTTTTCCAGCCGGGCGGGCAGGAGGTAAGGATGTGGATGAACTTCGCCCCTGGGGTTTCCTTGGCGATATTGAGTTTGCGGATGAAGTCTTCTGGATAGGCCACTGACGCCGATGCGGTGTAGGGGATGGAGTGTGCGGCCATGATGCCTATCATGTCCTTCTTGCGCTCCTGCTTGAAGTGCCGCGGTGGGGTGGTCGTAGTTACCGCGCCCCAGGGCGTGGCCGAGGAGCGCTGAACACCGGTGTTCATGTAGGCCTCGTTGTCGTAGCAGACGTAGATGAAGTCATCGTTGCGTTCCACCGCACCTGATAAGGCCTGGATGCCGATGTCGAAGGTTCCGCCGTCGCCTGCCCAGGCCACCACGTTGGTTTCGGTATCGCCGCGCATCGCCAGCCCGGCACGGATGCCGGATGCCACCGCTGCAGCGGTCTCGAACGCGGTATGGAACAGAGGAACGCCCACCGAGGAGTAGGGGAAGGGGCCGTCTATAACCGACCAGCAGCAGGCAGGAATGGTGAGGATCGTCTTAGGCCCGAGCGCCTTGAGCGCGTACCGCATGGCAAGGGTCGCGCCGCAGCCCTGGCACGCCTTGTGCCCTGAACACATTATCTCCTGTTCTGGTATGGTGTATCTCATCTCTTTACTCCTATCCAGATGATGTCTTCGGCAGGATGATCCTCGGCAATGGTCTGGGTGATCATTCCCTTGATTACGTCCATGGGTACGTCTCTGCCGCCTAAGCCGGCGATGTAGCCCCACATGGGAGGCGCTTTCTTCTCGTTATAAAGCGCAGCCTTGGTCTCTGCATAGAACGCACCGGACATGCCGAAGCTTATGTTGCGATCAATCACCAGAACCTTCTTGCGGCCGGCCAGGAGCTTTCTTAAAAGCTTTGATGGGAAGGGACGGAACACACGAATGCGAACCAGTCCAACCTTGTGACCTTCTTTACGCATCGCATCGATCACCGGTCGAGCAGTAGAGGCGATGGATGCAGAGGCGACGAGTACCACATCGGCATCGTCCAGCTTGTAGGTTTCAACCAGGCCATATTCCCTGCCGAACATCTCGCCGAACTCCTTGCCGGTTTCGGTGAACAGGGGGATGGCCTTCTGGATGTCTCGCTCTATCTTGTAGCGTAGCTCGTAGTACCAGTCAGGACCGGTGAGCCCGCCGAATGCGGCAGGTTTATCGGTATTAAGTCGGTAGGCGTTTTCGAAGCGGGGCAGGTAGGCGTCCACCTTGTCCTGGTCCGGGATGTCGCAGTTCTCGTTGGTGTGGGACAAAACGAAGCTGTCCAGTACCAGCATGGTGGGGATGTAAATCTGCTCTGCAACTTTGTATGCCTGGATTACCGAGTCAATTATCTCCTGGATGGATGAAGTGTAGATCTGAATCCAACCGGTGTCGCGCTGGGCAATGGAGTCGGTCTGCTCGGTCCAGATGGTCCATGGAGGAGCCATTGCGCGGTTTATGTTGCCCATCACGATAGGCAAACGTGCGCCCGTAGCCCAGTGCAGTACCTCGTGCATGAGAGCGAGCCCCTGGGAGGAGGTGGCGGTAAATGTCCTCGCACCTGCGGCGGCGGCACCCATTGAGGCCGCCATGGCCGAGTGTTCGCTCTCCACCTTGATGAACTCCGCTTTCAGCGACCCGTCCGCGCACATGTTTGATAAAAGCTCCACAACCTCGGTCTGGGGGGTGATGGGGTAGGCGGCGATAACCTCGGCCCGTGAAAGCTTCGCGCCCCATGACAGAGCGTGGTTGCCCATCATTACCTTCTGCATCATTCCTCCTTAACCATCTCGATGGCGTCCTTGGGGCACTCTGTCGCACAGATACCGCATCCCTTGCAGAAATCAAGATTCACAACCGGGTAGTCCTCTTCGTCGATGGAGATGGCAACGTCGGGACAAAACTTCCAGCAGATGCCGCACTTGATGCATTTTTCTTTGTCGATAACCGGTCTCAGGTTTCTCCATGAACCCGTCTTGTTGACCGTCATCCGTCCCAGCGACATTGCCATCAAGGGCATGTCGGATTGGCTTTCCCATTTGATCTCTTCGCTCATGATTGCTCCTTCGGGACTTCTGCGGTGTCGTAGGCTTCCTGGGCGGCCTCGACGTTCTCGTCTTTCTTGACCGGCGAGAGTTCATGTACCGCCTCGCGTACCGCCTCGATGCCGACGAATCCGGTGATCTTGGCGAACGCGCCCATGATGGCACTGTTGACGATGGGGGCCGCCGCAGAACCGAGCCGGTGCTTGACGGCGATGGAGGTTGCGTCCACAGTCGCTACCTTGAAGCCGGCGAACTGGGGGAAGTCTTTTGCAGGTTTGTCGGAGTTGATAATGATCCAGCCCCCGGGTTTTAAACCCTCGGTGACGTCAATGGCGCCGATTAACGTAGGATCGAGCACCAGCAGATGGTCGGGCTCGTAGATTTTCGATCGGATGTAGATTTTTTGGTCGTCAATACGCGTGAAGGCGACCACCGGGGCTCCCCGGCGTTCGACGCCGTACTCCGGGAAGGTCTGAACGAAGCGTCCTTCACTGGCTACGGCGAACGCCAGCACCTTGGAGGCGACTACCGTTCCTTGGCCGCCCCGGCCGTGGAAGCGGATCTCTAGCATCGATCCTCCTAATTTATGTGGCGAAAAGAATCGGAGATTCTTTCCGCCACAGGTTACAATCTTTTCAACTAAGATCCTCTTGCATTTCATTCACCGATCTACAGAGAGACTAAGTGTAACCCAGATGGCTTACCTTTTCTAATTCATGTTAATCTGCATAATCTGCGGTTCGTTAATCATTACGATAGCCTTTTAGAACCTCAGCACCGAAGCGCCCCAGGTAAAGCCTCCTCCGAACGCCGCGAACAGCATCAGGTCGTCACGTTTAACTAAGCCTTTAGAAATAGCATCGTGGAAGGCTACCGGGATCGTTCCAGCCGACATGTTGCCGTGCCAGCCGATGGTGATATGAGTTTTATCCAATGGCACCCTGGCCCGCCTGCAGGTTGCTTCGATTATCCTCGTATTGGCCTGGTGGGGAATGAAGAGATCTATCTCCTCCGGGTTAATGCCGGCTTGCTCGATGGCGGCAACCGCTGCGTCCCCCATGGTCCGAACCGCGTACTTAAAGATCTCGTTGCCCTTCATCTGAATGGTGTGTAGTCTCTTGTCTACGGTTTCGTGGCTGGCAGGCATGCGGGTTCCGCCTGCAGGCTGAACCAGAAGTTCCCCTAATGAACCATCGGCTCCTAAGATGGACGAAAGGTATCCGCGATCCTCATCCGTAGGAGCTATGATGACAACGCCTGCGCCGTCGCCCATGAGGATGCAGGTGCCGCGATCTTCCCAGTCGGTGATCTTTGATAGGGCATCTGCGCCTGCGACAAGGATGGGCTTCGCGATTGAGGAGAGCATTAAAGAGCCTACCTCAAGCCCGTAAAGGAATCCTGAGCAGGCCGCTGAGACGTCGAACGCAGGGATGCCGGGAACATCGAGTCCTTTCTGTACCCAGCAGCCGGTGGAGGGGAACATGGTATCCGGTGAGATGGTTCCCACTATGATTGCACCGAGCGCCGATGCGGCAAGCCCTGCGTTTTTCAATGCCTCCTTGGCAGCCTCGATTACCATATCGGATGTGGCTTCATCATCACGGACGATATGGCGCTTCTCAACACCTGTACGGGTCCTTATCCATTCATCCGAGGTGTCAACCATCTTTTCAAGATCGAAATTGGTCAGTACCTTCTCGGGCAAGTAAGAACCCGTCCCTATGATCTTGAATCTTCGGAAGAACTTCATGGTAGGCTATTCTCCTTTACCGGCCATCAGCGCCGCCAGTGCTATCGAGTAGAACTTTGAATCCTCGGAATCCGCTCGCGAGGTTAGAACGCAAGGAACCTTTGCGCCGACGACAATGGCTGCCAAGCTGGCGTTTGCAAGATAGGCGCATGCCTTGTAGAAGATGTTGCCCGCTTCGATGTCCGGGAAGATTAAGACGTCCGCGTCACCGGCTACGTCACTTTCCACGCCCTTGATGCGTTTGGACTCTTCTGACACCGCAAGGTCCATGGCAAGTGGGCCGTCTACAATGCAACCCTTGACCTGGCCGCGGCGGTTCATCTGGGTAAGTATTGCCGCATCCATGGTGGCGTCCATCTTGGGGTTAATCTTCTCTACCGCGGCAAGGATAGCCACCTTGGGATGCTCTATCCCTAAGCGGTGGGCGATATCAACCGCGTAGCTTATCATAGCAACCTTCTGCTTGAGATCAGGAGCAAGGAGAACCGCCACGTCGGTTACGATGAGAAGCTTGTGATAGGTGGAAATCTCAAGAATGGTCACGTGGGAAAGGGTCTTGCCCGGGGGGAGAAGTCCTTTTTCCTTATTCAGAATGGAGCGCATGTAGGTTGCAGAACCCATAAGACCTTTCATCAGGAAATCTGCCTGGCCGGAATTGACCAGTTCAACCGCTTTGGCTGCCGCGACCTTCTCGTTAGGCGTGTCAATAATCTTGAAGATAGCAGGATCGATCTTATACTCAGAGGCCACCTGCTTGATGCGGGTTTCATGCCCCGTGAGGGTGGCGTCAATCATGCCTTCGCTAACGCCCCGGCCTACCGCCTCGATGGTATGCGGGTCTTCTCCCGCGGCTACGGCCACGCGCGTTCGGGGCAGACTCTTCACCTTCTCAACAAGTTCAGCTAGTTTCTTTACGGGCATCAAGCCTCCTTGGATTCATCTTTTCTTTTTAATATTCCTGAGCAGTTTCTTCTTCCTTGAGAACCCGCAGCGCCCCCTCGACCAATGCCTGCATCTCGTTCTCTCCGGGATAGCACTTGACTGGTGCGATGAATTTAACCTTTTGCGTTACCCAATTCACGAAAAGCTCGTCGTAAGCAAGCCCGCCGGTGAGCACTATGGCATCCGCCTTGCCCTCAAGCACGGCGGCGCGAGCACCTATCTCCTTCGATACGGTATATGCCACGGCACCCAGCACCTCGGTTGCCTTCTCGTCCCCTGCCTTGACGCGCTCTTCCACATCCCGCATGTCGTTGGTCCCCAGGTAGGCAACCACCCCGCCCTTTCCGGCAAGCATCTTCTTCATCTGATTCTTGGTGTAGCCTGAGTCTAATACGAAGCACACCAGATCCCAGGCGGGAAGCGAGCCTGCACGTTCAGGCGCTATCGGTCCGTCGCCGTTTAAGGCGTTGTTCACGTCAACCACTCGTCCTTTTTTGTGCGCGGCGATGGAGATACCGCCTCCCAGGTGGGCCACGATCAGGTTCACCTCTTCGTATTTCTTGCCCATCTCGGCGGCGGCTTTGCGCGCGGCTGCCTTGTGGTTCAGGGCATGGAAGATGCTCCTCCTTTTAATCTCCGGACGACCGGTATACCGGGCAAAGGTCTCCAGCTCGTCCACCACCACCGGATCCACGATGAACGCCGGGATGCCAAGCGGCTCCGCGATCGCGTTGGCGATAAGTCCGCCCAGGTTGGATGCGTGTTCACCCTGAAGCCCGGCGCGAAGGTCACGAAGCATTGCTTCGTTTACCCCGAAGGTTCCGCCAGGGATCGGGCGCATGAGTCCTCCTCTGCCCACCACCGCGGAGAGCGTGGAGGTATCGATACCCTTCTCGGCTAAAGTCTCCAGTATCACGTCGCGTCTGAATTCGTACTGATCCATAATCTTTGCATACTTCGCGATCTGGTCCGCAGGGTGAGTAAGATTTACCGAAAAAAGTTCCTTTTCCCCTTCATAAACGGCTATCTTGGTCGAAGTTGAACCCGGATTTACTGCAAGAACTCGGAGCTTTGACACATGTTCCTCCTTCGCTGAGGATACGGATTAAACTCGGAATGTCAAGTAAATATTGCCTCTTTCTTTCTTTTTGTAAGATGCGTAAGATCAAGATTTAACACCCCCCCCCGATCACAGCCAATACCCGTGAGGCCTCATCCGGGGTGTTGTAGAAGTGTGGGGAGAGCCGAATGGTACCTTTTCGAAGAGAGACGATTATGCGGGCATCACTCAGTTCCTCGAACAGCGCTTTTGAATCCTTGTCAGGGATACGGAAGGTGAGTATGCCTGAGGCGTGATCCTCGTTTTCTGGCGAAATAATCTCCGCATCCAATTGCTTTAGACCCTGCAACAGAAATCTGTGAGTCTGGAAGATCATCTCATTAATCTTTGCTATCCCTACCGAGTTCAGGATCTTCAGGTTCTCAACGAAACCTACGAGAGGCACTCCGGGATAGGAGCCGGGCTCGAACCGACCCGCTCCCTGTTTGACAGGAGGAAGTGGATCGAAGATGTTGAACTCCTTCCAGGAAAGGCTCATCCATCCCGCAAATGCTGGCTTCAAACGTCGCATGGTTTTCTTGTTTATATAAAGGATTCCCGTCCCTACCGGGCCCAACAGCCACTTGGCCGAACCGGCCGCAAAGAAGTCCACGTGGACATTTGAAAGATCGAGTTCAAGCACACCACAGCCCTGTATCCCATCCACGACCAGAAAGATGCCTCTAGCGTTGCAGAAATCCCCAACCTTTTTGAGATCAACCCTGTAACCTGTAAAGAAATCCACCCAGTCTATGGCCACGGCACGGGTGTGTTCGTCTATTGCATCCAGGATTCTGTCCTCAAGCGGTCTGTCGCCTTTAATCTCTATCTGACGCTTCCCTATCTGTGGCAGATTATGCATCCACGGCACCATGTTTGCAGGGAAGCCGTCTTTTAAGCAGACGACATTATCGTCTTCCCGCCAGGGTATGGAGTAAAGAGCGATCAGGAGTCCGGTAGATGTATTGGGGATGAAGCCGATTTCTCCAGGCTGCGCTCCCAGAAGTCCAGCCGACTGGCTGCGGAACTCGGAAAGCTCGGTGCTCCAGAAGTTCCAAGGCCTGTCGCCAGAAGCCAGCTCATCTATGAGCGTTTTCATCCTCTCGCGTGCAGGCATGGGTAAGGGGGAGCTGGATGCGTGGTTGAAGTAGATGATGTCACTGGTGCGGGGAAAGAGCCGCGGGATATCCATACGCAATCCTACACCTCTATGGGGTAGAGTCAAGTGACCAGTTATCTTGACAATTCCCGATTCCCGATTAAGCTTCTCTGATATGAAAATCGCTCTGTTTGCGGACTATCATGGAGGAAATCGCGTATGGCCTCTTCTTGAGGAGGCACTGGAGGATCAACGTTTAGACCTGATTGTTTTTGCCGGTGATATCTTAGATTCAGCGGAACGCGAAGCCGAATGGCAAAAGGTTCGCTCAACCGGTAAAGCCCCGCGCAAGCCCAAGGCGGAATCGGAACAGGACGGGGTTATAGATGAGCTGGTCTACCGCGAGTTCTTTATCAATCTTACAGGATTCGGGGTGCCGATTGTGTTCGTTCCGGGGCACCTGGATGCCCCAACCGCCCGGCTTAATGAAACGGTGAAGGGTTTTACCAACGCGCATAACGTTCAAGAGAAGCCCTTCGAGATGGCGGGCTACACCTTTATTGGTTGGGGTGGAGTCGTTGGACCCGTGGATACGGATTACGAGTTCTACTGTTCCAAGGAGCGTGCCTTTAAGAAGCGTTTGTCTTCCGGATTCGACCGCGATCCTGCTCGAACCATCTTACTTGTTCATACCCCTCCCATCTCAATGGTTGACCTTGATCCCGCTGTAAACGATCACGTGGGAGCAAAGGTAATAAACGAGGTGATAGAGAAGCATCAACCTGCGTTCTGCTTCTGCGGTCACGCTCACGGTACGCCCGGACAGGACAGTATAGGTCCCACGGTTGTAGTTAATCCGGGTCCCATGTTCCGAGGCCGCTACGCACTCATAAACACAGAACAGCATCGGGTGCTTTTTCCTACCCCGCTTAAGGTGTGAACGAGTTAGCTTGGGAGACGCTTGAACATACAAGCGACCTGGAGCTCCTTATCCGCGGAGCAAGCGAGGAGGAGCTTTTTGCCAACGCAGCAGAGGCGTTGCTTGCACAGATAGTCGAGTTAGAAGACGTAAGGTGCGTAAAGGAGCGCAACTTGCGTATTAGGGCGGAAAGCTGTGAGGAGCGTTTCCTCAACTGGCTGCGTGAACTGTTGTATCTGAATCTCACAAAGGGATTCTTGGTGAGACGGGCGAAAGTAAAGAGGCTTGCTGAAGAGGAGGGTGAATATATTGCTGAGACGGTGGTTTGTGGCGAGAAGCTGGATGATGTTCGCCATAGGCTACTTCACGAGGTTAAGACAGTGACCTACCAGGATTTCCTCTATGGGAAAGAGGGGGATCTTTGGCGGGCACGCGTAGTCTTTGACGTGTAGGAGGACGTATGAAGAAGGTTATCTGTAAGGTTGTGGCAGGTCAGTGTAACGAGGGGTTGCATAAGGTCGGAGATAAGCTCATGCGTAGATTGTTGCCGGTCTTAGTGTTGGTGGTTTTGGCCTGCGGCTCTAAACCATCTGCGAGTGAGACCGAATCGGTGAGCCTTCCTGAATCTCGATCCAAGGTCCTTTTTGTGATCGCCCACCAGGGATTTCGAGACGAGGAACTTACCACCCCCAAGAAGATTCTGGAAGAAGGTGGATTTGCCGGCGTAATAGCGTCAACCGATACCAGCGTTGCGAAGGGTATGCTGGGTGCCAAAGTGAAGCCGGATCTTCGTATATCCGAAGCCCGGAGTGATGAATATGAGGCGCTGGTGATCGTCGGCGGGGCGGGTGCCAAAAACCTCTGGGCGGACACGACCCTTGCTCGTCTGGCACGCGAGTTCAGAGAGGCCGATAAGGTTCTGGGTGCTATATGTCTTGCGCCCGTGGTGTTTGGTAGAGCGGGTCTGCTTAAGGACGTAGATGCCACCTGTTTTTCCTCGGTTTCATCCGAGCTCGAGGCAACCGGGGCACATTACGTAAAAGAGGACGTGGTATGTTCAGGTAAAATAGTTACCGCATCCGGTCCTCGTGCTGCCGAGGCTTTCGGGCACAAGTTGTTGTTTCTTCTTGAGAAGGAAGAGGAGTGAGGGCGGTAGTTCAGCGCGTAAGCCGGGCAACGGTCAGCGTAGATGGAAACCAAAAGGTCTCTATCTCGAAGGGTTTCTTGGTTCTACTTGGAGTGGAGAAAGGGGATAGCAAGGCACAGATCGTCCGCTTCGCCGAGCGACTTCCACGATACCGTTTCTTTGAGGACGAGAACGGCAAGATGAATCTTTCACTTAAAGATGTCGGCGGGAGCATTCTGGTTGTGTCTCAGTTTACCCTTGCCGCCAATCTTGCAAAGGGTCTGCGGCCCTCTTTCGATCCGGCCATGTGTCCTGATGAAGCAAGGGAGCTTGTCTCGCTTTTCGCAGATACCTTGCGTTCTTCAGGCGTCAACGTAGAGGAAGGTATTTTTGGTGCGCACATGGAGGTTGAATTAGTCAATGATGGCCCTGTAACGTTCGTATTCGAAGGAGCCCTGTGATGGTCAACAGTATGACAGGACAAGGAAGGGCCGTTGCTCTTATCAAACCTGAAGGTCTGTGCCTGACCGTGGAGGTGCATTCGCTCAACCACCGTTACCTTGAGGTAAGCGTTAAGCTGCCTGATCAGCTGGCGGGTTACGAGGAAAAGATCAAACAGGTGATAAAAGAGAACTTAAATCGCGGGTCGGTAAGTGTTACCGTCCACCTTGAAGAGTCCAACGGCAAGCAGCTGGTTCTTACCCCGGCAGTGCTTGACGATTTCCTGCGTCTTCTAAAGGAATTGCGAAAGCGGGTGTCTGTATCTGAAGAAATAACCCCTGAGCTGCTCTTCCGAATTCCAGGTCTTATCAAGGAAGAGCCTCGTGATGTAGAGACGGCCAAGCTCTGGGAATACACGAAGCGCTTGGTTGCTCGTGCGGTTAAGGATTTAATAAGGATGCGCCGCGCCGAAGGAAGGAACCTTGAGAAGGATCTAAGAGGACGCCTTAAAGTCATCAACAGCAATCTGAGTGCTATCAAGCGCAGGATCCCAGGCCGAATCAAAGAGAAACGCAGAAAGCTTCTGGAGCTTTTAGAGGAGATGAAGATCGAGCCCGACCGCAACCGGTTGTTGCAGGAAGTTCTTTACTTCTCGGAGCGATTCGATATCCACGAGGAGTGCGTGAGGCTTTCCAATCACATCAAACTTTTCAGGGAAACACTGGACGAGCCTAAATCCAACGGCCGAAGGCTGAACTTCATCACTCAGGAAATGATGAAGGAGACCAACACCATCGGATCAAAGGCGAACGATACCGCGATTACCCACTTTGTAATATCTATAAAAGAAGAGGTGGAGAAGATAAGGGAGCAGGTTCAGAATGTTGAGTAGAGATCCATTTTTGTTTATACTCTCGGCTCCTTCAGGTGCGGGGAAGACAACGTTGTGCCAGGCACTCGTCCGGCGCGATGACAAGGTTCGCTACTCGGTTTCGGCGACTACCCGGCCTAGACGTGGCAAAGAAGTAGACGGTAAGGCATACCATTTCGTGGGCGATGCCGAGTTCGACCGTCTTATCAAAGAGGATGACCTGCTTGAATGGGAGGAGGTTTACGGTTATCGCTACGGTACCCCTAAAGTCCAGGTCGAGGAACTGCTCTCGCAAGGGTTTGACGTGGTGCTGGATACGGACATTAAGGGAGCGCTTCATCTCAAGAGGCTTTACCCTGAGAGCGTGACCGTCTTTTTGCTGCCGCCCAGCATTTCCGAGCTGCGCCGCAGGCTCACCGCGAGGGGGCGGGACGATCGCGAGACGATCGAGGCGCGCCTTGCGCGGGCCGAGGCCGAGATCGAGCTGGCAGGGGAGTTCGATTACGCGGTGGTGAACGATTCGCTTTCTGCAAGCCTGTGGTTGCTTCGGGCTATCCTTGACGCGGAACGCGCTCGCATTGCGCGAGCGAAAAAGATTAAACTGACGGAGGATTGATGCAAGAAATCTCTCTTGAGAAGATCTGGGAACGTTATGAAAACAAGTATCGCTTCCTGGCGATGGCCTCAAGGGAAGCACGCCGCCTGATCGAGGAGGTGGCAGAGGGACGGATTGATGTGGTAGAAAACCCCTATAGCTTGGGGCTGGCACGCACCCTGCGTGGAGAGGCTGAAGAGAAGCAAGAATGAACGAAAGAGTTCTCCTTGGAGTAACCGGGTCAATAGCCGCGTACAAAGCCCCTTTGGTGCTGCGGGCTTTGAGGGGGAGGAGTTTCCGGGTCCCGGTGGTACTCACAGAAGCGGCACAGCGCTTCATCGGCCGGGTTACCTTTGAGTCGCTGACCACCGAAGGGGTTTACGATGACCTGTGGGCACGGCGCGAAGCGCTTTCACATATCTCACTCCTTGAAGGTACCCGTCTTGTACTCATAGCTCCTGCAACCGCTGACATCATCGCCAAGGCTGCTCATGGTCTGGCCGACGATCTGCTTTCAAGCCTTCTTCTGGCAGCAGATCCAAAGCTCCTCATGTTTGCACCGGCCATGAACGCCGGCATGTGGCAGAATCCGGCGACCCGTGAGAATATAGCTACACTCAAGGGGCGCGGTGCAGGATTTGTGGAACCCGGCGAGGGCGAACTTGCCTGCGGGATGGTCGGTAAGGGAAGATTGGCCGAGATCGAGGAGATAGTGCTTGCCGCGGAGCGGGCGGTGCGGGCGCATCCGGCGCTCAAAGGCAAACGGGTGGTGGTTACCTGTGGTCGCACAGAGGAGGAGCTCGATCCGGTAAGGGTCATTACCAACCGCTCATCCGGCAGGATGGGAGTCCAGATCGCTCAGGCTTTCGCCCGTGTGGGAGCCGAGGTGACGCTCCTCGCAGGCGAGATGAGCGTTCCACTGCCCTGTGGCATCCGGATCGTCAGGGTGAACTCGGTAGCCCAGATGCTTTCGCAGCTTACATCCCTTATGCCCTCTACAGACGTATTGCTCATGGCGGCAGCGGTCGGAGACTACGCACCGAAGGCGAGCGCCGATTACAAGCTGAAGGAGACAGAACTTACCCTATCCCTTATAAGAACCCCAGACATTCTGTCCGCATTTGCAGATTCATCAACCGTTCGTATCGGGTTCTCGGTTGAGACCGGCGAGGATTGGGAGCAGGCAGCGGTTGAAAAACTCCATCAGAAGAATCTCGATGCTATAGTGGCCAACCCGGCTGAGGCCATAGGCAGTGAAAAAACCCAGGCTGTGATTATCTATGCTGACGGCAAAAGAGTCGAGGTTCCACGCACGAGCAAGGAAGAGCTGGCGGAAAGGCTGGTTGAGGTGACCGTCGAACTACTGCAGAGTAAGGAAAGCCATGGCTGAGCCCTCAGCAGGAGATGGGTTGCGCGTTCCGCCTCACGCGGCGGAGGCTGAGGCGGCGGTTTTGGCAGCGATGCTTATCTCCCAGGAGGCGATGTACAAGGCGTTCGGGACCCTTCGCTCCGAGTGTTTCTACGACCGCAAGAACCGGCTTATAGCCGAGGCGGTGCAGGGGCTCTTCGAGCGCAACGAGACTGCCGATCTCGTAACCGTAAGCGAGGAGCTCAAGCGGCAAAAGAAGCTTTCCGATGCTGGGGGGCTGGGGTATCTCTCCTCCCTTGCCGAGAACGTGGTGGCGCCTGCGCATGTCGAGGAGCACGCCAGCATAGTGTATGAGAAGTGGGTTCAGCGCCGACTCATAGGTATTGCCACCCGGATCGTTCAGGATGCATATGACTCCAGACAACCTGTAGACGAGATGCTGGATAAGGCCGAGAATCTGATCTTCGAGATCAAGGAATCCAAGCTGCGCGGCGGGTTCGTGGCGCTCAAGGAACTCCTGGTTCCTGCCATGCGCGCTATCGACCGTGCAAAGCAGGAGGGACGTCACGTCACCGGGGTCCCTACAGGATTCGTTGACCTTGACAGCATGACCTCCGGTTTGCAACGGGGCGAGCTTGTGGTTATCGCCGGACGTCCTTCTATGGGCAAATCTTCGCTCGCCCTCAACATAGCGGTGGAGGCGTCCAAGCGTGAAGGGACAAAGGTTGGTCTATTTAGCCTTGAGATGACCACCGAGATGGTGGTGGAGCGAATCATCTGCTCGGAGGCGGAGGTTAGTCTTTCCAAGTTGCGTTCGGGTAGATTGAGCATGGAGGATTATGCCAGACTCTCCAACGTAATGGGGGTGCTTAACGAGCTTCCTGTCTACATAGACGACACGCCCTCGCTTTCCATCCTGGAACTCAAGGCCAAGGCCCGCAGGCTTCACGCCGAAGGCGAGCTGGGGATGGTGATTGTAGATTACATGCAGCTTATGGATGCCTCAGCCGGTTTTGCAGCCCAGCGCAACCGGCAACAGGAGATAACCGAGATCAGCAGATCTCTCAAGGCCCTGGCCAAGGAGATCAACGCTCCTGTGGTGGCCTTGTCCCAGCTTTCACGTCGGCCTGAGATGCGCGAGGATAAAAGGCCCCAGCTCGCCGACCTCAGAGAGTCGGGAGCGATTGAGCAGGATGCTGATCTCGTGCTACTCATACATAGACCTGGGTTCTACAATCCTAAATTGGAGGAGGGGCATCCAGGCAGTCCTGCGAAGATAATTATCGCAAAGCAACGAAACGGTCCCACGGGCGAGTTGGATCTTGTTTTCCGCAAACCGATCATGCGTTTCGAAAGTTACATCGCTCGTGTGGAAGAGGAGCTTGGCGAAGAGATAGACAGAGTGACAGAGGAGGACCTCTAGTGGTCCGTCAGCTTGGTCGGTATGTGCTTTTTACCATGCGCGCCTTCGGTGGGATGGGCTACGTTCTTCGTCGGCCCAAACTTGTACTTAAGCAGGTTTACACCCTTGGTCTCCTTTCACTGCCGGTAATCTCTTTCGCCTCGATATTCCTAGGGATGGTCACGGCACTTATGGTATCGTATCAGTTAGAAGCCGGGGTGCCTAAATTTTACGTAGGCGCTACAGGCGGTCGCACCATCCTTATAGAGATTGCACCATTGGTGATCGCGCTCTTGGTAGTGGCCAGGGTTGGTTCGAACATCACCGCCCGTATCGGCACAATGAGGGTCACCGAGCAGATAGATGCTTTGGAAACCATGGGCATCAACTCTGTTCACTACCTCGCCTTGCCAATAATACTTGCCAGCATTGTTGTGGTGCCTGCACTGGTGATCTATAGCGATCTCATATCGCTTGTCGCGGCCGCGGTCTCGGCCAAGGTGATCGTCAACGTTCCAATACCGCAATACATATTTGGTCTTAAACGATATGCAACTCTCAACGACGTGCTTGGGGGCTTGCTTAAGACCCCTTTCTTCGGACTCGCTATGGGTTCTATTTCGGTCTACTACGGATTCCAGACAGAGCTTGGCGCGGAAGGTGTTGGTAAATCCGTTACCGCTTCCGTTGTCACCTCCGCAGCCCTGATTATGATACTCGATTTCATAGTCGCGTTCTGGATGTTCAGATGATAAAGGTCTCTGGGCTATCCAAGTGTTTCTCGCAGCAGAAGGTGCTCGAGGGCATCGATTTTGAGGCGCAAGATGGTCGAAGGGTGTTCATACTGGGCAAGTCCGGATCAGGCAAGACCGTCTTCCTCAAGTGCATACTCGGGTTGCTTGTTCCTGATACCGGGAAGATCTTCATAGACGAAATGGACATAACCCCCCTCATGGTAAAACCTCGCTTCAAAAGGAAGCTTACCCGCATACGCCAGAAGATAGGCTATGTGTTCCAGGGATCGGCGCTTCTGGATTCCCTTTCAGTGGCCGACAATATCGCTTTAGCCCTTGACAGTAAAAACCTTCCTTGGGAGGAACAGAATCGGATCATTGACGAGAAGCTTGAGATGGTGGGGCTTGAGAGAAAGGTGAGGCGTAAGTATCCGGCACAGCTTTCAGGTGGAATGAAGAAGCTTGTGGCCATCGCGCGGGCGATTGCGGCTGAGCCTCGTTACATATTCTACGACGAGCCAACCACAGGCCTTGATCCTGCGATGATCACGCGCATAACAAAACTCATTATTGAACTCAGCGAAAAGCTGGAGGTGACATCCCTTATCGTCACTCACGATATGGGACTTGCCAGGCGCGCCGGACAGGATATTTACTTCCTAAAGAACTATACTTTGAGCCGTCCGCGTCGTATCACGCGATTGGAGGAACTTTATGAATAATGAACGCCGTCAAGAGATAGCGGCAGGACTCTTTCTTTTCTTCGGGCTCTTAATCCTACTTTTCGGTGTCAGCTGGCTTAAGGATTACTGGTCGTTACGCAAAACCTACGAGGTAAAGATGTGCCTCAAGGATGTAGGTGGACTGCGCATGAGCGATCCGGTGGACGTGGCCGGAGTCGTAAAGGGAAAGGTGACGGATGTAGAGATCGGCAAAAATGATATAATGCTTACCCTGAACATCGAAGAAGACATCGATATCCCAATAGACTCCCGCATTACCATGCGTACCCGTTCGCTCTTTACTGGAGAAAAGTATATTAAGGTGGATTTAGGTGAATCCGACATCATGGCTAGGGACACGAACATAGTGTTCAAAGGGATGTATATAGATGACTTCTCTCTGGAGCACCTGCAACGCACGCTAATTCGGATAGAGTCCCTGCTTTCCGAACTGGAGATAGAGGGCATTCAGACGGCTGTTGAAGAGGGGATTACTGATCTGTTTGATGAGGCTAAACGTGGTATCAAACCTGTGGTCGAGCGCGGTGAGGCGATGGGCGAAGCCATAGACGATTTGGCCTCTGCCGCACAGAGTCTTGATTCTATCCTTACGAGGCTTGAGCGCGGCGAAGGATCTTTGGGAAGGCTGATGGAGGATGATACGGTGTACGTGAATCTCAAAGAGGCCTCAGAGGAACTGAAGGTTTTGATTCAGGATATAAGAGAGCATCCTGAGCGTTACTTGAACGTAGAAGTAAAGGTATTTTGAGCAAACGCGAGTCGATTTTTGTCTGCCAGAACTGCGGGCATGAAAGCCCACGCTGGCTCGGGCACTGCCCGTCCTGCGGCGAGTGGAACACCTTTGCCGAGGAACGTGCGCCAACAAAGCGAAGCGCTGGCAAGCCAGCCAAGTCCGCAGCTCAACCTGTACTGCTGGATGATGTCGAGCTTGAGGCAAGGCCACGCATCCCTACCTCGCATCCTGAGCTGGACAGGGTTCTGGGTGGAGGCTTTGTTCCAGGATCGGTTGTACTCCTGGGAGGAGACCCGGGGATAGGAAAATCGACCCTTGCCATGCAGTTGGTTTCCCAGCTTTCATCCACAGGTCGTGTACTTTACGCCTCGGGTGAGGAGTCGCTTTCACAGCTCAAACTCCGGGCCCGGCGTCTGGAGATCGGCACAAACAACCTGTATCTTTTGGCAGAGACTGAAGCCGAGGCGATTGAGGAAAGAACTCAAGAGCTTAAACCCGGCTTCCTTGTAGTTGATTCCATTCAGGCCATGACTACGGCTGCTCTTGCTGGGGCCGCAGGAAGTGTTGGTCAGGTGCGTGAGAGTGCGGCACGATTCCAGAGGTTGGCTAAATCGGAGGACGTGACCACGTTAATCATAGGTCACGTGACAAAGTTCGGGACCCTGGCAGGGCCAAAAACCCTGGAACACATCGTAGACACGGTGCTCTACTTCGAGGGGGATAGGTTTCAGCAGTATCGCATCCTGAGGGCCGTGAAGAACCGATTCGGCTCAACCAACGAGATAGGACTGTTTGAGATGACTGCCAAGGGCCTGGCGGATATCGAAAATCCATCGTTTATCTTCCTTTCCGACCAGGAAGAGCGCGCCCCGGGTTCTGCTGTGACCGTTGTCATGGAAGGGACAAGGCCTCTTTTGGTCGAGGTCCAGGGGCTTACCGCTCCCACACCCTTCCCGTCGCCCCAAAGGGTCACTACCGGCTTCCCGCGCCAGCGATTTGCCATGCTTCTCGCCGTACTTGCCAGAAGAGGAGGCATCTCCGCTCTTTCCCTCGACACCTACCTGAATGTTGTAGGCGGTATCTTTATAGAGGAACCCTCATGCGACCTGGCGGTAGTGCTGGCTATAGCCTCCTCGCTTGCCGATCGCAAGCTTCCCAACGATCTCGTTATCTTCGGCGAGACGGGTCTTGGCGGAGAAGTCCGGCCTGTGGCCCAGGCCGAATTGCGTCTCAAGGAGGCGGCGCGCCTGGGATTTACCACCGCTCTGATTCCGAAACGCAACTCAGGCGACTTTAAGGGTATCCAGACTATCGGGGTAAGATCGATTCGTGAGGCCCTCGAATACATTCGAAACTCGTGAAGGAGGATCGATGTTTGCAAGGAAAGAAAAATACGTAATCGAACGAGACGCACTGGTGGATGGACGTGTGTTTTCTTTGTTCGAGATGCAGCTTTTAAGGGGGAAGGTTTATGTTTCTCCTCTGGACGATGAAACAGCCTCAGGTATAGAGCGATTAAGTAAGTGTCCTGACGTTAAGATCGAGTTTGCTTCTGATCTGGATTCAAGCATGAAGGCAGTTGCTTTAACCCGGGCTAAGAAGGCGGTGCTCCTCAAGCTCTCAAAGGAACTCAACGCTGAGAAGCTGCGCCGGAAAGGGATGCGGGTGGTTGACATAGACGCACTATTCGAGCGTTTCGTGCCGCATTTCAAGCCTGGGGACGAAACCGTGGTGCGGATCGTGAAGAAGGGAAAGGGACAGGATGAGGGGGTTGGTTACTTCTACAACGGGATAAAGGTTGTTGTTGAGGAGGGCGCAGAGCACATCAACCGCTACCTGGAGGTTGTAATCAAAGGAGTGGTGAACACCCCGGCGGGACGTATGGTGTTCGCCCGGCCTAAATACCGATCCTAAGTCACTCTGATAATACAAGAGGCCGGGGTCTGTGACCCCGGCCAATCTCTTTTTCCCCGCGCCCCCAAGACATGGATGGGGAAGCCTACTTTATCTGGCTTGCCAGTTTTGCCTTAAGTCTTGAGGCCTTGTTGCGGTGAATTACGCCTTCGCGGGCGGTTTTATCTATCATGGCCTGCACCGCAGGATAAAGCTTTGCCTTATCCTTCTTGGCCGCTGCAGTAAACTTCGCGATCTCGGTCTTAAGACGAGACTTGCGCGTCTTGTTTACCGCTCGCCTCTTGGCGTTCTGCCGCACGTTCTTCAATACGCTTTTCGTTACAGGCATTCTTCTCCTTTAACGTTAGACTATAATTCTACTGAATAAAGAGGGGCTTGTCAATCCTCTAAGGATGCCTCGATACGGGGGAAGAGTGCCTCACCCTTGGTAACCTTCGTACCGTCCTTCAGCCTTCCCCACTTGACCAGCTCCTTGTAGTGGATGGTATTATCCAGAGCATCAAGACCCAGCTTGGCACGCAACTTCTCGCACGTCTCAGGCATGAACGGGGCAAGGAAGACCGAAAGCAACCTTAAACTCTCCAGCAACGCGTAAAGCACACCGGCCAGCTCGTCTTTCTTGCCTTCCTTGTCGAGCACCCACGGTGCGGACTCCTCCACGAACGCATTTGAAGCTGTAACAAGCTCCCATATCTTTAAGATAGCCTTTCGTAACCGGAAACCCTCCATAAGCTTTGGCAGCTCCTCGGCAATGTCGGCTGCCACATCCGGTAGCTTGCCTCCATACCCTTCCATCTTCTTTACGATTCCGTCCTGATACTTTTCGGTCATACCAAGGACACGCGACACCAGATTGCCGAAATCATTGGCCAGGTCGGAGTTTATCCGCTCCACCAGGAGCTCCTCACTGAAAGAAGAGTCCAGCCCGAAGCTCATCTCCCTCAATAGGAAATACCTGAACGCCTCGAACCCGTACTTGCGCTTCATATCCAAGGGTCTAACCACGTTTCCAAGCGACTTCGACATCTTCGCCTCGTCCACCTGCCAGTAGCCGTGAACCCTCAGCCCCTTATACGGCCCGGCCCCCATGGATTTGAGCATAGCAGGCCAGTAGATGGCGTGGGGAACAAGTATGTCCTTGGCTATCAGGTGATAGGATACCGGCCAGTAGCGCTTGAAATCTTCACCGTCAGGATAACCGATTGCGGTCAAGTAATTTATGAGCGCATCGAACCACACGTAGGTGACGTAATTGGCATCGAACGGCAGCGGGATGCCCCAGGACAGCCGCTCCTTTGGTCTGGATATGCACAGATCACTCAGCGGGTCTTGAAGGAACGAGGCAACCTTGTTGCGGTGGCGCTCCGGCTCGATGAAGGAAGGGTTCTCCTTGATGTGTTTGATAAGCCAGTTCTGATATTTACTCATCTTGAAGAAGTAATTCTTCTCCGAGCGGTACTCTAAAGGCGTCTGATGATCAGGACAGCGACCGTCCACCATCTCCTTCTCCGTATAAAACCTCTCGCAGCCTACGCAGTAGTAGCCGCCGTATTCACCGAAGTAGATGTCGCCCTTATCGTATACCTTCTGCAGGATGTCCTGCACCACCTTGATGTGATCGGCGTCAGTCGTCCGGATGAAGCGGTTGTAGGTGAAGCCCAGCTCTTCAAAAGTAGAGCGGAACATCCCGGCGATGCGGTCAACGTAGGCTTGGGTCTCGACGCCTTTTTTCTTTGCCGCTTGCATGATCTTGTCGCCGTGCTCGTCGGTGCCTGTCAAAAAGTACACGTCACAGCCGTAAAGGCGCCAGAAGCGCGCCAGGGTGTCGGCCAGAATGGTCGTATACGTGTGGCCGATGTGCGGCTCGGCGTTAACGTAGTAGATAGGCGTGGTTATGTAATAAGGCTCTTTCTGCAAGGGTCTCTTCATCCTTAAGTTTACGCAGATTGTGGCTTAAGGCAAGCCTTGGGACGCATCTTTCCCTTCATATTTGAACCCAACACGTCACCAGATGCCTCCCAAAAAACTCCCCAAAAGCCGGTCAAAAGATACCCAAAAGCTGGACAAGCCTGCAAAATTTAAGTTGGTCAAAAGGTGGACAAAAGGTGGACAAAAACTGGTCAAAAGGGGGACAAAAGTAGGACACGCCAAAGAAATTATGCTGGTCAAAAACTGGTCAGAAGTTACCCGAAAGCTGGACACGAGGAATGTATGCCGGGTTGGACGTAAAGGTGACGGGGCAAGCACTTCTTTATTGTCATTACGAGGGTGTCGGAGACACCCGAAGCTCCGGAGGACGACGCTTGCGGAGTTCCGGAGGGCGAACGAAGGGAGCAATCTCATATACTAGCCGTGCTTGCTTGGAGACGACCTTTGATCACCCTAGATGCGGATAGGTGGGTGATGAGGGGTTAGTAATAATCCTCGCATTGTGCCATCTATGAGATTGCCGCGTCGTAACGTCTGCGACGCTACTCCTCGCAATGACGGAGTAAGAAGACTTGACAACGCCCAATAAGATAATATTATAACGTGATTTGGAATTCGTAGGGGCCGACCTTAAGGTCGGCCCGATTCATTGAAATTTGGCGGGCCGGTTTTAAAACCGGCCCCTACGTCTGGTAAGGTAAGGAGCATTCCCTTCGGGAATAGATCGCCGCGCTCACTTCGTTCGCTCGCGATGACATCCCTATGGCTTGACTTGAAAAGAAAAAGGTGGTAATATTCCATGAGTGATTATGGAAAGGGTAACCAAATGATGGGAAAACGGATCTTGAACTACACTGTTTCGATAACTATATTCCTCTTCGTTTTGTCTTTAATTAGTTGTCTAAAGAACAAAACATCTACTGGAATTGCTGTCAGTGAATTCCTGCCAGACTCTGTATATTTTGAATTTAGCAGAGTTTTCAAGGTGGAAATCCCTCCAGATTTCTCGCAAAAGAATCCTCATCATGTAGCTCAATACTCTGTATATATGTGTCGAGAGGGTTTAACCAACCAGCTTATCCAAGAGATAGGGCATGTCGAAGAAGATACGGTATTAGGGAATATTTTTGTGTCCTTTGTTCGAGATTTCGGACCGGATTTAGAGCTTTTTAAAAACAACTCCTTGTGGTTAAGGTTTGAAGCTTACGCAGACTACGAAGACGCCAGTGTATGGTACTATTATTTAGTTGACAGCACAGGGAATTGTTTGACGCGAAATCCTTGGATATCTCTCCATCGATCAAAATCGAACGGCAAGTGTGCCTTGACAGGGATATTTGTTAACTTGCCAGACGAGGGATTGATGGATATACCTGGAGGCTTGAGAAGAAAGTGATGCTTGTAGGGGCTGACCTTTAGGTCAGCCCGGATAATTAAGTGGGCCGACTTGAAAGTCGGCCCCTACGTTAGAGTTCAGTCCAGCGCGTCACCCGAGACACATAAGGTGGTGCTGGTGAGGTAATTCCCCCTTCCCCTTTATCCCCTCCCACCAGGGGAGGGGTAACTATTACCCCACGCCGTTACTTCGTAACGCCGCGGGGACCCCTAGGACAGTTCTGTACTGCGATCTTTTTGCCGTAGGCAAAAAGGAGCATAGTCTATCCTCCCTCTTGATGGGGAAGGATAGAGGAGGGTGTCATTGCGAGGAGCTCGGAGACATCCGAAGCTCCGGAGGACGACGCTTGCGGAACTATCTCACATATCTGACGCACCATACTTAGAGACGACCTTAAAACTCCTTGGATGTGGGGTTGTCGGGTGATGAGGGGTTAGTGATAATCCTCGCATTGTGTCACATATGAGATCGCCGCGCTCACTTCGTTCGCTCGCGATGACATCTATCCAATCGGCGATCCGAAGGAGAACGACTCTCAGGAGTTCTCATCTGCGGTTAGTTCCCCCTGCGATCTTTTGTGCGAAGCACAAAAGACATGTATTTCGGGGTCCCTGCGAGAACACGAAGTGATCTCGTGGGGTGAATATCCTTGACAATGCAAACAGACTGGGGATAATGCGATATGGACGAACAAGATAAGATGGTGTTCCGCTTCCACGGTGACCACACCCCAAACCTGGAACATCTTGCCTTAAAGCTCAAGGAAACCCTCGAAGCGCACGACTACCATTACCGTTGGTATTCTATCTCACCCCGGCTGGTTTTGAACTTCATTACCGCCGATGAGGTCAAGCCCTACCGGCGCAAGGCGCAGGCAACCTTCGTGGTTTCGATACTTGAAGCCTCACAGTCGCCCCAGGACCCTATTAAGGAGTGGTACCCATATCTCGTGCGCGGGCTTTCCAATATGCTTCTCGTCTACATCCCGAATAAAGAAGCACACTTCCTAACCCTCGATTTAGCTCACTTTATAGAACCCGAAGGTGACAGGTTCTACGAGCGTCTGTTTGAGCGGATTCACCCCATGGCATCCTCGGTGCTCGTGGTTAACAACCGTTTCGAGCAAGACCTTGAGCCAGAGCTGTGGCAGGGCGATGAACTTACCCGCTCACTCTCCGAGGCAGGGTGCAAGCTCGGCCAATGGGACCTTTTGCCTGCCGCGTTTCCTATTGACAAGATCCTTTCAGCGGAGGATTTTCGCCATGTCAAGCGTCTTTACGGGATCGGCGGACTCTCCTACGGGAACCTTTCGGTTCGGCAGGATCATCACCGTTTCTGGATGAGCGCCTCCGGGGTGGACAAGTCGAAGCTCTCTGAGATCGGTCGTGATATCCTTCTGGTTAAGGATTACGACGAGACGGCGAACGCCATCGTTCTCTCGGTGCCGCCGAACGTTGAACCGCGCAGGGTCTCTGTAGATGCCATCGAACACTGGCTGATATACAAAGAGCACCCTGAGGTAGGGGCCATCATTCACGTTCACGCCTGGATGCAGGGGGTGCCCACCACCCAGTTCCATTATCCCTGCGGAACCTACCAGCTGGGCCGGGCGGTTGCGGAGAAGGTACGCCAAAGCCCTGATCCGGCCAGCGCGGTGGTAGGCCTCAAGAACCACGGCCTGACCATCACCGGACGAAGCCTTGCTCACATCATGGAACGCATCGACGGGAAGCTCATCAAGCACGTCCCTATGGAATGAAGGCGCTTCGCTGCCGCCCATCTATTCCCCGCTATCTTCTGGCAAGAGCCCTGGGTAAACGCTACCCGGTCTTCCTGCTTCCTCTTCGTCTGGTTGACATAGCGGAGCCTTGTGCTCCCCCTGGTTGGAAACGGGTTAAGGTGCGTCTTTGCGGGGTTTGCGGATCGGATTTAGCCCTTCTATACGGCAAGAACTCGCCGCGATTGTCGCCTTTCTTTTCCTTTCCGGCTGTCCTTGGTCATGAGATATTGGGCGAGTCGGACGGCAAGCGGGTGGTGGTGAACCCAAATCTCGCCTGTAGAGAACGGGGGTTAGAACTGTGTGCTGCGTGCGTAAGAGGCGAAGAAGGTATCTGCCAGAATACTTCCGATGGAAGTATAGCGCCCGGTATGTTAGGTTTCTGCCGCGATCTACCCGGCGGTTGGGAAGAAGAGATCGTAGCACATCCTGATATGATACATCCTGTCCCGGACGGGGTGCCGGACGAGCGGGCGGTGCTTGCAGAACCCTTGGCTGTGGTGCTGCGAGGACTTAGGTACTTAGATCCGGCAACTGACCTCAAGACGCTGGTGATAGGTGCAGGTACCATCGGACTGCTTGCGGTGAAGGTATTACGGATTTTGGGCTATAAAGGTGAGATTCACGTGGCGGCGCGTTATCCTATGCAGGCTGAACTGGCCGGTGAGTTTGGAGCGGACCGGGTGCACTGCGATGTCCGGGAAGCCGCCCGTGAAGTAGGGGCAAAATCCTACAAAGCCATAATCGGACCGCCGGGCTGGCGTGGCGGTTTTGATGTGGTGATCGACGCCGCCGGGAGCAAAACCAGTCTGGAACAGGCCTCGTGGGCGACAAGGGAGGGGGGTAAGCTCCTGCTTTTAGGTTCACCAGGCGAGATGAAACACGATTTCTCTCCACACTGGTTCCGTGAAGTGAAGCTTCTGGGAACCTACATCTACTCCGACGAGGAGTTCGCGAGGGCGGTCTCCATGCTTCCACAGATGGAAGGGATTGAGAGATTGGTTACTCATAGGTTTGCCCTTCCCGATTGGCGCAAGGCCATCTCTACCCTCATTCGCAGGGAAGGGATCAAGGTGGTTTTCGAACCTTAACCCAGTGGCTTCTTTTGTCCTTTGGACACTCCTGTCCTTCAGGGTAAAAGATCGCAGAGGGGAAACTATCCGCAGATGAGAATTCCTGAGAGTCGTTCTCCTTCGGATCGCCGATTATCGCAGATTGAAATCCCAAAATCCGTGAAATCTGTGGATGAATTTAACATTGACACAGTGACATTCTCCCGTTAAAATCAACTTTAGGCCGGGATGGTGAAATTGGCAGACACAAGGGACTTAAAATCCCTCGGAGGAAACTCCGTGCCGGTTCGAGTCCGGCTCCCGGCATTGTGAAAAAACTTCAAAAACGGCTCAAGGTCTCCTTTCGCCGTAAGGATCTTCTGGAACGTGCGTTAACCCATCCATCATACGCCCATGAGCAGACCGGAGACCGCCGCACATCGTATGAGAGGCTGGAATTCCTGGGTGACGCGGTCTACGAACTGCTCCTTCGCGAGTACTTCTACGAGGCTTTGGATCAAGCAGACGAAGGGATGCTATCCAAACTGAAGAACCGCTATTCCTCAGGCGCGTTCATGGCCGAGCTTGCACGCAAGCTTGGATTAGACCATGCTCTTCGTCTTGGGCGCAGCGAGGAGAACGACGGCAGGGAAAAGACCTCCATACTGGCGAGTACCTTTGAGGCTGTTATTGGAGCGCTCTATCTTGACCGGGGATTGCGTGCCTGCCGCAGGTTCTTTGCCAGCCAGGTAAAAGCGCACATTGATCTTTCGGTGATTCCATTCGATGCCAAGTCCAGATTGAACATACGACTTTCAGCCGTTCCGTTCGAATACCGGGTTCTGTCCAAGCAGGGAGAAGACCACTGTCCACGCTTCCGCATAGGTCTGTTTGTTGAAGGTGAACTTGTTGCCACCGGTGAGGCGGGAAACAAGAAACATGCCGAGGTGAAGGCGGCAGAGGCCTATCTGGAATCGTTTAAGGAGAAACCATGAACATCTTTGCGCTGGCGCTTGGGCCGGTGGTGGCGCTTTTGTTTTTCTTCTGGGTCAAGGATCGTTATGAACGGGAGCCACTCAAATACCTGCTTCTTACACTGGGTGCGGGAGTGGTTGCGGCCATCCCGGTTGTAATAGTTGAGATTTTATGGGTGCATATATCGTATGACATCTCGGCACTTACCGCAGGCGAACTTGCATTCATGACGTTCATAGAGATAGGACTGACCGAGGAGTTTTTCAAAGCGGTTGCGTTCTTTGCCACGGCTTACTGGAGCAAGCACATGAACGAGCCTTACGACGGGATTATGTACGCGGTTGCCGCTGCCTTAGGGTTCGCAGCCATAGAGAATGTGATGTATGTGTTGATGGGAGGAGTCCCTGCCGCCTTTATAAGGGCACTCACAGCCGTGCCTGCTCACGCGATGATGGGGCTTTTCATAGGTTACTTTGCCGGAAGGGCCAAGTTCGCAAAACGTAAATGGGCGAAGCCGTTTCTTATCCTCTCAGGGTTTTCCATCGCTGTGGTCTTACACGGACTTTACGATCTGATCGCGATGTGGCCCTATCACCGTCTTGCCTGGTTGTGGCTGTTTCCCTTGCTCGCCGTCATGGTCGTATCATCGCTTTTCCTGATGCGCGACGCACGGAGTCGTTCGCCATTCAAACCTGCCAAGGATGAGTTCGGTCGCTATACCGGCTACACAGTCTCGGGAAAACCTCTTTCCCCCAAAATCGCAGCCACGCTTGGGGTCGAGCCTAGGCTTCCTCCGGCGGATTTTGTGCCTCGGGAATCATTCACAAAACCCAGAGAGCCTAAACCTGAGCTACACAAGCAGCCTTCCAAGCCGGAGACCAGGGCCGGAACCCCCTACTTCCTTGACGAATACTTCAAGCCGGTTAAAAAACAAGAGCCTCAACCGCCACCGCCTCCTGTCCCAGAGCCTCCTTCTGAATCCAGCCTTGGTTACGAGAGGCCGAAAGAACCCACACCTGATCAGAGAAAGGGTCCGGATATGCCTAGGGACTACTCGCTGCCGGAGAAGGATGAATGATTTGTCTTAGCGATCTTCTTGATGCCCTTTGGCGGTTGGGTTTAGCCCTTGTTTTGAGTGCGGTTGTGGGTTTTGATTTCCTGGAGAAAGCGCTTGAACGCTTATGGGAGAGGCGTAAAAAAGAAAAAAGCTGACCTCAGTTTCGTCAAAGGCATAAAAACCGATCCATAAGCTGTGAATTTAAGCGGGGTTAAGTATTGAGTAATCCCTGATCGTCCTTTGTCATCGGCTACGTTGACAAGCAAGCCCCTTTCCCTATTATTCACCTTGTGAGTCTAAAGATTAAGCTTCCTCTGGTGGTGAGTCTTCTCGTTCTCCTGAGCGTTGCCGGAGTTGGCTACTTTCTCATCCGTTATGAACAAAACGTTCTTCGTGGCGAACTTGCGCGCAGGGGTGAGTTGTTGGCCAAGCAGCTGGCCGGTGTTGACAGGGTAGCGTTTAATCTTATAGCACGTGAGTCCGAGTATCTGCGTCTTGCCGATTCGACCCTCTTGTTTAAGCGTTCTTCATCGTCCTTTGAGAAGGAGCGCGTCCTGAGCGCCGCTTTAAGCGAGACTGTTGAAAGCCCTGGGGTTATGGAGGCCGTTTTTTTTGATTGGAACGGATTCCCGGTGCTCTGCCTTGACGCGGTTAATGCTACAAGGCTCAGGGAAGAAATCGAGGATGACGATGGTCCAGAAAGGGTCTCCCTTTTTCAACATCCCGACTCTATCCATTCAGTCTTGGGCGAGCCAGCGGACGGATTTACGTTTACCTCGCCCCTGCTTATAGGTCCCGATACATTGGGCTTCGCGCAGGTGCGTATCGATCCCAGTGTTCTTGACCGCGCGATCCGCGACGCCTTAATGACGGTTTTACCCATGCTCGGCGGTATCCTGGGGGTAAGCGTGCTCTTATCCTTGTTATTCAGCATGTTCTTTACGGTGCCTGTATCAAGGCTTAAGAAACACGCACTTGAGCTTTCAAAAGGAAACCTCGCCGCTCGTGTCAAGGTGCGTTCACGGGACGAGTTGGGTCTCTTGGGTGAGGTTTTTAACAAGATGGCCCATAACCTTCAGCGTACCTACGATGAAATTCAGGAGAAGCTGGTGGAGATAAAACGGCTCTTCAAGATGGCCACCGAGGACGGCCTGACCGGGCTTTACGTCAAGCGTTACTTCCTTGAACTCCTGGCAGGCGAGCTGCGCCGCTCCATCCGCTACGAAAGGCCCCTCTCGTTTTTGATGTGCGACGTAGATTACTTCAAACGAATCAATGACACCTACGGCCATCCCGCAGGTGACGTGGTATTGCGTTCCATAGCTCGCCGGCTGTCGGTCGCTACCCGCGAGGGTATAGATATTATAGGGCGTTACGGAGGCGAAGAGTTTGCGGTGATGCTGCCCGAGACTGACGAGGAGACGGCGTGGGTTATCGCGGAGAGGGTGCGCAAAGCCGTGGGATCGGAACCGATTTCCCTGGATCGTATCGAGGGGGCGGGTGAGAACCGGCTTACGGTAGCCATATCAGTTGGTATAACGACCGTGAGGGGAGAGACGAGTCTGGATCGTCTGATAGCTACCGCGGACCGCGCCCTTTATCTGGCAAAAGAAAACGGCCGCAACCGCTCGGCTGCCCTTGCCTTAGAAAGATGAGTATCCTTCTAGCGCTCCTCCTGGTTAGCTATCCAAACGGCTGGTTCGGAACCGGCCCTGCATCGGCCTCGGATGCCGGGATGATGCTTGAGCAGGGTGTATTAGCCGTCGAATATAATCCTTCAGGGCTGGCGTGGCTGGATTCGTTCCAGGTCGGTGTGGCGGCAGAGGGTTTGTTCCGTTACAATCTCGCAGGGGTGGCATACAGGTATCAGGACTGGCCCCTGGCTGCCTCGGTACACAAGAATATCCATGACTGGGGTTTCTCGCTCGGTGCCGGTCATCTGACACGTCCACTTGCAATGGGAGGTGCCTTCAGCGCTTCCTTTGATACCCTGGGTCATGATCAAACCTTTTCTTTGCGTTTTGGGCTTCAGTGGAGGGAGTACGTGGGGCTATCTCTGGGTCCGAAGCTCTGGAACGCGCAGGATACCGGTCACTTAAGCGTTATTGCTCAGGTGGGGGCGGCGGTGCCGATCCCGATCCCACAGGTTGAAGGATTGGATTTTCTCGTGGGTGCGGCGGGCGAGATCGGACCTCCCCATTTCCGAATAGGCGGCGGGCTGGCCTACGAGCCATTTGAGTGGATAAAGATACAGAGTGTTGTTACAACCGAGGAGTGGGGGGCAGGCCTTCTTTTAGACAACGCGGACGACCGCGGCGGGCTCTGGGTTCGTAAGGGATTCATGGAGGAGACCTGGCGGTTCGGCATCGCATACGTGAGAAACGTACGCACTCAAAGAACCAGAGAGATAGTTGTATATCGCAACCTCCCCGGACGTGTGGATACGGTCTATCTTACCGAGGCTGAACCTGTGGAGCAGGATACCACTACCCATGTAGTTTCGCCTGACGTTCGGAGGAAGCAGGAGCGTCTTATGGCCCAGGCGAATCGTTACTACGCGGCCCAGCACTACGAGGATGCAATTGCGGCCTGGAGGGAGGTGATCCGGCTTGATCCTTCAAGCGATCTTGCAGCCCGCGCCAGGGAAGACATAAAAGAGGTCACCGCATTGATCGAAACCCTGGAGCGTATCCGCTCCAGCAGAGGGCGCACCACCAGGAGTAAGCCCCAGTAAAGTTTTGCGCTGCGTAAAAAATCAGATACACCTGCTTTTCCTCATCGGGCCAGACAATGAAACCTATCAACTTTTCCTCTGCTTTGCATACTTAAAAACAAGATAGTTGATGTCCTTCAGAGGGTAAAGAAAAGCGATGAAGAATGTAAGTTGTTTATTAAGTGGGGGTTAAAGACTTAGTTGCTGGATATTTCGGAGATCGGGAGAAAGGTCCTGCTATCAGTGCTTTCAAAGAACACGCCGTTGTTGTCCGAGGCAACATAGACGTTGCTGGCATTGGGCGCTTTTATGTCCCAGTACCAGTCGCCGAAGTGGTTGTAGTAGCCTTCTCCTACATGGCGGCCGCGGGGGATGGAACCTATGTGGAAACCCACGCTGTCCCAGGGCGGCTTCTTCTGAAGCAAGGTGTCGCCCAAGGCATACCAACTCTCACCGTGGGTATTTGAGTACAGCACGTATCCGCACCCGCAGCCTACGTAGCCATGTTCATCGTCGTAGAAATCCACGCTAAGGCAGGGGATGGGTCTCTTTCGAAAGGCTTCAGGCATATACGCGGAATCTACTAGAGTCCACTCGCCCTCGCTGTCTCCGCCGTTGTGAGTATACCATATGTAGCCTTTGCCAGGGACAGAGGGGCCGGTAGTTTCAACAGTATAACACGTATCGGTGTAGCCTACGATGTACCCGTACTGCTGGCTGGGGAAGCACACGTCGCATAAGGTGTATTGAGGTCCTAAGCTAAAACTCAGGGTATCCAGGGTATCCAGTTTCGGTATGTGGAGGTCGTCTATCTCTACCTGATAGCGGCGCACCTTGCCGCTGTCGCCTACTACCCAGATAGTATAGGGGTTATACGGATTGGTTGTTTTTACCTTGTACACCGCGTTCCAGTCGCCTTTGTCAGCCGATACCGGGTCTATCAAACCAATGTGGCGATATCGATACCGGGCATCTGTATCCTGGGCTTGGATAGTGCTTGCGAATGCAAGCGCCAGAAGCGCTGCAAACACAGCGTATGATATGCGTTTCATCTCTTACTCCTTTCCGGTTTTGTTGCCTGCAGGCTTTATTCCCTCACCCCAACCCTCTCCCAAGGGGAGAGGGAGCAGATGGTTCTCCTCTCCCTCTGGGAGAGGAGTTAGAGGTGAGGGTCTTTAGCTCATCTGCCCGCATAGCACGGTTTTTGTCTCATCGCAGCACGACTACCTTTCGGGTGTTACGGGCAGTCGCGCCGCCGTCTTTGATGTCCAGACGCGCAGTGTAGACACCTGATGGGACTCGTCTTCCTTGATCGTCCCTCAAGTCCCACTCCACGCTGGACTCTGTTAGGTTTATCCAACGGCGCACCAGAGCGCCGCTTACGTCATAGATTGTTAAGCTTGCCTCCTTGGTTAAGGGTTTATCATAATAGAACCGCACCGCCTCCTGCGTTACGGTAGCTGAAAGCTCTAACTGTAAGCCTTTATCAATATCCTCTTTTTCCTCCACCCCAGACCCGGTGAACTTGCACAACCATACACGTTCCAAGGTGACACCTGACCAGTTAGAAACCAGAAACTCACTCCTTCCGTCATCATCAAAGTCACCTGCAGGTGCAAAACTACACCCCACGTGCTCATTTACTTCACCTTCCAGCCAACCGTCAAATACATCGTCAATCACGTTGCCGCCCCGGTAGAAATATGCAGCACCTTCCCACCACTCATCACCTACAAGACGGTCTTCGCTGGGAGCACCAAGGATAAAGTCATCCCTGCCGTCACGGTCCGCATCCCCAGTGCTCACAGTGCCTCCTATAGCGGTGAGGTAGGAGGAATCGGTACGCCCGATGATCTCTACGTCAGGGATGTTGTCGTAGTCTTTGCCGCCGAATAAAACATATGCTTTGCCAGGTCTTGTTGCACCTTCACCCGGCCAGAATTCTGAACCAAACACCGCATGAGCGTAAGAGCCGTTGTCTAAGAGATCAATGGGGTTGAATGCCAGAAAGGGAGCCTCGTCGTCGCTAAAGGTTACGTCCTCTACCGTGTCCATCGGGTCGCCGCCGAAGTAGATGTACACCCCCGCCTGAGCGGCACCAACGATTACGTCGTCAAAGCCGTCTGCGTTGAAGTCGCCGCCGCCGCCCACTTGCCAGCCGAATCCCCCTCCATGACCGGCAATGATCACGTCAGGGTCGTGCTCACCAGTCCCAAACCCAGGCCCACCAAAGTAAATGTAAGCTGCACCATGCACCGTTCCATACCGGCTGGTGTAAGACCCTACGATGAGGTCTTCCCACCCGTCTGTATTCACATCTCCCGCATTGGCCAAGGAACATCCAAAATCCATAGTAGGCAGGTCTTCGGCTGTCATCCAGGCGTCCACCTCCTGGCTATCTACAAGAGGACCGAAGTAGATCACAACCTTGCCCAACCCCCCGGTTCCTGCCATCAAATCATCCACGCCGTCTCCGTTAATGTCCATTACCACGATGTGAGGGCTTCCTCCAACCTGTTGGTGCGTCCAGATAGTTATGTCCACAAAGGTATCTAAGGGATTACTTGAAAATATATACACACCACCCAGCCATCCCGAATTCGGTCTGTCGTAGATGCCAAACGAAGCGGCTATGTCAAGATAACCGTCTCCATCTACATCCCCTGCACTAAGACTGCGTCCAAATGCTGAGTCGCTACTTGTATACCCCTTCTGCCACACCACCTCTATGTCGTGGCCGATGGCCGCAGGGCCAGACGTAAGCCAAAGGAAAATTGTTAAACCTATATGGATCATTTCACCTCTTCCTGTATTATTATGATACATTTATTCCTTTTGTCAAGCCCTATGGGTGCTTTTATGTCCCAGTACCAGTCGCCGAAGTGGTTGTAGTAGCCTTCCCTTACATGGCGGCCGCGGGGGATGGAGCCTATGTGAAAACCCACGCTGTCCCAGGGCGGCTTCTTTGGAAGCAGAGTGTCACCCAAGGCATACCAACTCACGCCAAAGTCATTTGAATACAATACGTATCCGCATCCGCAACCTACGTAGCCGTATCGGTTATTGTAGAAGTCCACGCTCAGGCAGGGGCGGGGCGAGAGGAAGTGATAAACCGCAATGAGTTCAATGCCAAAGTAGAGGGCGTTGGATCCCATTGCAAGCCATAACTTCCACTCTCATTTTGAAGGCATCCTCTTTAGCTTCAAGGACTTAATTGGCTTGACACAAGCCCTAGATCGTGTAAACTTACGATAATGGTTAAAGTAACGCTTGATGGTGTTGCTCGTGACGTTGAAGACGGTGTTCGTCTTCGCGATCTGGCCCCCGATGGGGCATTTGCCGCCGTGGTGAACGGCAGGCCGGTGGATCTTGCCACATCACTTAAGGAAGATGCCGAAATTCGCTGGCTTACGTTCTCCGACGAGGAAGGACGCAAGGTCTTCTGGCACTCCTCCTCGCATCTTCTGGCGCACGCCGTCAAACGGCTCTTTCCTAGTGCTAAGCTTGCTATTGGTCCTCCGATCGAAGAGGGATTCTACTACGACTTCCAGGTGGATCACCCATTTACCGAGCAGGATCTTCGCAGGATCGAGAAGGAGATGCGCAAACTTGCCGCACAAGATTTGCCTATCCGGCGTCGTTTATTCCCAAAGGCAAAGCTTGAGCACTACTACCAATTCGTGGGTGAAGACCTCAAGCTTGAGCTGCTTTCAGAGATTGCCGACGAGGAGGTGAGCCTCTACGAGCAGGGTGATTTCCTTGATCTATGCCGGGGCCCGCATCTGGACGATACCTCCAAGATTGGAGCGTTCAAGCTCCTTTCAGTCGCGGGCGCTTACTGGCGTGGGGATGAGACAAAACAGATGCTTCAGCGCATCTACGGTATATCGTTTCCAACCCAGGAAGAACTGAATGCCTATCTTGCTCGTCTTGAGGAGGCCAAGGCCTCAGATCACCGCGTGCTTGGTCGTCAGCTTGGTCTTTACGAGATATTTGAAGAGGTGGGGCCCGGGCTGATCCTGTGGAAGCCCAAGGGTGCCATTATCCGTCGTGTTATCGAGGACTTCTGGACCGCTGAACACATCAAACGTGGTTACCAGCTGGTATCCACCCCTCACATCGCCCGTGCCGAGCTCTGGAAGATCTCAGGACACTATGATTACTACAAGAAAAACATGTTCTTTACCACTATCGAGGACCAGGAGTACGCCATCAAGCCGATGAACTGTCCGGCTCACATGATGCTTTATCAGGCTACCAGGCACAGCTACCGTGAGCTTCCCATAAGGTATGCCGAGCTCGGCACCGTATACCGCAACGAGCGTTCAGGCGTTTTGCACGGTATGCTTCGCGTGCGAGGTTTCACCATCGACGACGGTCACATCTTCTGTACGCCCGAGCAAGCTTCGGATGAGATCGCCGGTGTCCTTGACTTTTGCCTGTATATGATCAGGGCGTTCGGGTACAAGGATATCAAGGTCGAGCTATCGCTCTGGGAACCTGGGAAGCCGGGAAAGTACGCAGGCACACCCGAAAAGTGGGAAGAAGCGCAGGGAATTCTTGAGAAGGTGCTTAAGGACAATGAGGTTCCATACAAGAGAATGCCTGGTGAGGCTGTGTTCTACGGGCCGAAGATCGATATAAAGCTCGTAGATGCCCTGGGACGTCCATGGCAGGGATCGACCATCCAGTTCGATTTCAACCTGCCAGAGCGCTTCGGATTGGTCTATGTGGGAGAAGACGGTCAAGAACACGAGGTCAGGGTGATCCATCGCGCGATACTGGGTGCCATGGAGCGTTTCGTGGGAGGTTTGATAGAGTTTTACAAAGGGAACTTTCCCCTCTGGCTCGCTCCGTATCAGGTAGCCGTTCTCACGGTTACAGATGCAGCTGCGGAATACGCATCCGAGGTGGCAGCCGAGCTTATAGATGAAGGGATCAGAACGGTAACCGATTTTTCAGCTGAAAAGATAGGTGCAAAGATACGTAAGTTCGAGACCGAGAAGGTTCCCTACATGATCGTGCTTGGCGCACGAGAGGCTAAAGAAGATACCCTTACCATGCGAAGGCACGGTGAGGGTGATCTGGGAGCGTTTTCGCTGTCCGAAGCGATTAAACGCCTCAAGAAGGAAATCAAACAACGGAGGTGATAGATTAGAAGACGCTTTACCGGGCCGCCGCCCAAACCAAGACGTCGTCACCGCATAAATTACGAAATTAGAGCCAACTACGTACGAGTAATCGGCATAGATAAGAAGATGATTGGTATCCTTCCCATTAAGGAAGCGATGCGGATGGCTTCTGCTCAGGGGTATGATCTGGTAGAGATTGCTTCCGACGCCGATCCCCCTGTTTGCCGGATACTTGATTATGGAAAGTTCCTCTACGAGGAGAAGGCCAAGCAACAGGCGGCTAAAAAGCATCAACATACCGTGTCAGTACGGCAGATGCGGCTCACGTTAAAGATAAGCGGGCATGACTTCGATACCAAAATACGCAAGATGAGTGAGTTCCTCGAGGCCAAGGATCGCGTTAAGGTAACAGTCAGACTGCGAGGACGAGAGGTGGTTCACAAGGACCGCGGCCTGGAGATGATAGAACGCATCCAGGAAAGTCTCTCAGACATCGCTATGCTTGAAGGGAAACCGTTCCTTGAGGGAACCACCAGGTTTTCCTGGCAAGCCATGTTCGTTCCGCTTAAGGGCGTGGGTAAACGAGGCGTCAAGGAAAAGAAGCCTGCTGAGAGCGAGAAGAGCAGTCCTGAAAAGAAACTCATCGCCGTGAGTGAAGAAGGGAAAAGCTGAAGAAAGCCGAGATTATTAAGGAGAGATAGGATGCCGAAGATGAAGACAAAACGCTCATTGGTTAAGCGTGTGAAGGTGACCGGCAGGGGTAAGTTGAAACGTTACAAGTCAGGGCACAGCCACTTGCTGGAGTCAAAGAGCAAATCTCGCAAACGAAAGCTGCGCCAATCCACTATCATCGAGGGTAGGAACGAGAGACGTATGAAAAGGCTTCTGCCCAATGTAGGGCGGAGTAAGTGAAAAAGATTTAGGAAGAAGGAGAAGGAATGCCACGAGCGAAAGGCGGACCTGCGGGCCATGCTCGCATTAAGAAGTGGCGTAGCTATTCACGAGGCTATTGGGGTGGTAAGCATCGCCTGACCCGCAGCATACGCAACGCGGTTCAGAAGGCCTGGGATACGAGCTATCGTGATCGCAGACGCAAGAAGCGCCAGATGCGTGCGCTTTGGAATATCCGTATCAACGCAGCCTTAAGGCCATTGGGCCTTAACTACAGCCGTTTCATCTACGGCCTGAGGCAAGATAGAATCGAGCTCTCACGTAAGGTCCTTGCTCAGCTTGCAGTTGAGAACCCGGAGGATTTCGGTGCTCTCGTCGGGAAGGTGAAGGAAGGTCTTGATGCAGGAAAGGCTAGCTCTTCTTAAAAAGCAGACCCTTGCCGAGATAGCCGCGGCAAAAACCCCTGCTGAACTGGAGAGGTTAAGGGTTCGCTATATGGGACGTAAGGCAGGGGAACTTACCTTGGTGCTGCGTTCGCTTAAAGGCTTATCCGAGGAGGAACGCCGCAGCGTGGGTCAGGCGGCCAACGCATTGAAGGATGAGTTGGTTGAGGCGTTACAGAAACGTCGAACCCAACTGGAGACCGGATCGGCGAACGAGGCAATAGACCTCACTCTGCCGGGGCGCAAGCGTTTCGTTGGGTATAGGCATCCCATTACCCTTGTGACCGATCGGATCGTAGAGATCTTCGCAGGTATGGGTTTTGAGGAGATACTCGGTCCCGAGATAGAAACCGACTGGTATAACTTCGAGGCCCTCAATATCCCCAAGGGTCATCCGGCTCGCGGCGAGATGTTCGGAAACTTCTATCTTCCCGGCGGCCTGCTTCTGCGTTCTCACACATCCCCTGTGCAGATTCGCGTGATGGAGAATATGCCTCCTCCGGTCAGGGTAATCGCACCGGGTCGGGTTTACAGGCGCGATGCGTTTGATTCCTCGCACTCACCTGTTTTCTACCAGGTGGAGGGGCTCTATGTGGATGAGGGTGTGAGTTTTGCAGACCTCAAGGGTACCCTTGAGGTCTTCTCGCAGGAGATGTTCGGTTCGGATATCGGGGTTCGGTTCTCGCCCTCCTACTTCCCCTTTACCGAACCTTCGGCCGAGCTTTCCATCTCCTGCGTCATCTGTGGCGGTGCAGGATGTAAGGTCTGTGCTCATACCGGCTGGGTTGAGATACTTGGCTGCGGTATGGTTCATCCACAGGTCTTACGCAATGTAGGCTACGATCCAGATAAGGTTACCGGTTTTGCCTTCGGTATGGGGGTAGAACGGATCGCGATGATACATTACCGTATCGATGATATCCGCCACTTCTACTCCAACGATCTTCGCTTCCTCAGACAGTTCCGTGAGACATGAGCGGGTTTTCCTGTGAATTATTTCTCTGTTGGGGGTGGTTGGTTTCTCGGCCTGTTGTGGCGTCGGGACCTGAGGCTTTACTCGATAATCCTTCATTACCATAATGATACGTTCAGGATTACGTAGGATTCTTCCCTTAATCATCTTGGTACTATTCTCAGGATGCGCTTACTTTAACACGTTCTACAACGCCCAGCGTTATTACAAGGAAGGGTTGAAAGATGAGGAGTCAAAAAAAGGCACTGGTAAAGCCCAGTTCAAGAAATCGCTTGAGAAGACGGTGATTGTAGCACGTGATTATCCGGATTCGCGCTGGATAGACGATGCCTTTTTTCTCATTGCGATGAACTATTACTGGATGGAGAATTACGAGAAGGCTCGCAGCCAGTTTGAGGGGTTCCTTGAACATTTCTCCGATAGTCCCTTTACTGAGGAAGCCCGTTACCATTACGCTTTGACGCTTATAGGGCTTAAACAGTACTCCGAGGGGCGCCTGGCTCTTCAGAGAATGTTTGATTCAAAACGTTTCGGGCGCGGCGCTCGTTTCAGGTGGGCTTTGGCCTTTAAGGAGGAAGAGGATTGGGATGGAGCGCGTAGCGCATTTAAGGGGTTCCTCGATAGTTACCCGCGAGGTGATCTTGCCAGTGATGCGCGACTTCACCTTGCCGAGATAGAACTTGCAGGCGGGGATACCCTTTCGGCTATCAAGACCTATGAACGCTATCTTAAGCGTGCCGGGACGTCAAAGGAGAACTTCGGACGCTTTCTAACCTTGGCTGAGCTTCACTATCTCGAGGAAGATTACGTTGCGGCACGTCGAACCTTGCGGAAAGTCAAGGGCCAGTACAGGGATATCGACGAGAGAAGCGATCTTTTGACGGCCAAGATCGAATTAGCTGAAGGAGACAGCAGTCAGGCAGAAAAACTTCTTGCCCAGATTCCTTCCGGCAACTCCAGGGCCGAGGCGTTCTTTATACTGGCAAATCTCTATGAAATTCAGCAAAGATACGATCTTGCCCTCGTTTACTACGATACAATAACAACCAGTGAGAGGAGCTCTGATTATGCCTCACTCGCGGAGTTCAAGAAGTCACTTCTGGAAGCTCGCCTGCTGGAACCGGATTCCACGGATACCACGAACGTTGATCCTGCAAAGGAACAATTCAAACTTGCAGAGACGTATTTTCTGAGCTTTGACGATCTGGGGCGCGCTGTGGAAGAGTATGCCAAGGTTGTGGAGGGCTATCCTGAAAGCGAGTACGCTCCCAAAGCGCTTTACGGGATTGTCTGGATGAAGAGGTACCGGCTGGGCGATACGCTCTGGCAAGCGGACCTTGATCGGTTGCTGGAGCTTTATCCTGAGAGCAAGGCGGCAAAAGACGCCCGCGAGCTTCTTGGCGATGAAGAGGCATCAGGCGACTCTACTTGAGAACCATAGGCTTGGCCTAGGGCTTTACTCACTTCAGGTTGAGTTTGAAGACCTTGGGGATGTCGAGCCGGGCCAGTTCTTCGAGTTTCTTACAGGTGCGAGGTTTTTAAGAAGGGCGTTTTCCGTGGCTGATCGGGACGCTATGCGGTTACGATTCGTTCTGCGAGTCGTCGGAAAAGGTACGGCCTGGCTCTCTCAACTCACTGAAGGCTCAAAACTTAATCTTGCAGGACCATTAGGGCAAGGGGTAGCTATGCCTTCTGAAGGACCGGTCATGCTTCTGGCCGGTGGGATTGGAGCAGCGCCGCTTCTTTATTTGGCTCGAAAGCTTAATGAGCAAAGAGTAGAGGTTGATGCCTTGCTTGCAGCAGGAACCAAGGAAGAGCTTATCCTTACCGAAGAGTTCGGTTCCCTCTGCCGTAAGGTGATACTTGCCACAGACGACGGCTCGTGCGGCCACAAGGGTCTTCTGACCGATATACTGCCTGCGCTTCCAGTAATTAACGACATCCAGATATTCTACGCCTGCGGACCGGAGCCGATGTTTGCAGCGCTTAAACGCCTCGATCTCGGAAAGCCTTTATACGCGTTCCTTGAATCCCGCATGGGCTGCGGAACAGGTTTATGTATGGGGTGTGGGGTTCTTGGCCGAGACGGCCGCTACCATAGGGTCTGTACCGAAGGACCTGTGTTTAACCTTGAGGAGATCGAGCTGTGAGCCTGGAAGTCTGCCTCGGTAAGGCACGTTTCCGTAATCCCCTGGTTCTTGCATCAGGTACGTTTGGGTACGGCCTCACCCACACCCATGTTATAGATCGTATGGGTGCATTCGTTACTAAGGGGATCACCGCCCAGGAGTGTGTTGGCAATCCGCAGCCACGTATCTGGGATAGTAGAGAAACGGTCATCAACTCGGTGGGGCTTGAGAACGTCGGGCTGAAGCGTTTCAAGGAAGAAACCCTCCCCTTGATTGACATCTCAACACCCCTTTACGTTAATCTGGCCGGGGTGGACCTCGATGATTTTCGTATCCTGATCAAATCCTTACGTGATGAGGAGAAGATCGCAGGTTTCGAGCTTAACCTTTCCTGCCCCAACGTCAAGGAGGGTGGAGCGGCATTGGGACAATCGGCAGATCGAGTAGGAAAGGTTACTTCTCTTGCGCGCTCCCTTACCACCAAGCCCGTATGGGCCAAGCTCACCTCTAACTTCTGCGACGTGCGCGGGACCTCAAAAGCGGCAGCTGATGCCGGAGCAGACGCTTTGGTTCTCATCAACACCCTGAACGCACTCGTTATCGACATCAAAGGAAGGAAGCCATTCCTGGGTGCCGGCTCGGGCGGGCTTTCCGGCCCTGCTATAAAACCATACGTTCTCTACATCGTTAAAGAGGTGTCTCGACAGATAAATATACCTGTGATCGCATCCGGAGGAGTTACCTCAGGCACCGATGTGATCGAGTACCTTCTGGCAGGGGCAAGTCTGGTTCAGTTGGGCAGTATCAATCTGGTTGACCCCGAAGCTGGCCTGCGTATCCTTGAGGAGTTGAAGCGCTACTTCGAGCAGGAGGGAATCTCCTCTCCTGCAGGGATTATCGGTCAATTGGAGGAGAGATGACCGAGTTGATTGTTGCGGCTAACCTGCCGTCCCTGGCGGAGCTTGCCGCTTTCGTTAAGAAGACCTCCGGGCACCTTAATTGGTACAAGATTGATTCCGGCCTTTACACCAAAACAGGTCCTGATGCCCTAAAGCTCATTAAGGACGCCGGGAAGAAGGTTTTTCTTGATTTGAAATTTCACGACATCCCATCCACCGTAGCGCGTGCTGCCACCTGTTGCATTGAGCTTGGGGTGGATATGTTCAACGTGCACGCAATGGGAGGCTTTGCGATGATGGAGGCGGTCGTAAAGGAGACCTGGAGTTTTCACAAGGGTGTACCGCTTATCCTCGGTGTCACTGTCCTTACCTCGATCGACGAGGCGGCATTCAGGGATCTCTTCGGTTCACCGTCCAACAGTCTGGACGAACACGTTCTTCTTCTGGCCCAGCTTTCCAAGAGCGCCGGGCTTTCCGGGGTGGTCGCCTCGGCTCAGGAGATCAAAAAGATCAAGGATGTATGCGGTGATGATTTCGTTGTCGTTACCCCCGGGATAAGGCTGCCGGATGAGGACGTCGGTGATCAGATGCGTGTCAATACCCCGGCTGGTGCTGCTGCGGCAGGTGCGGACTTCATCGTGGTAGGCCGCCCGATAGTCCACGCGGACGATCCGGTTGCGGTGATCGAGCGATATAAAAGGGAGCTTAAGGGTGAGTCCGGCTGACCTTTTAATGCTTGCCAAAGGTTGCGGTGCTGTAAAGGAAGGTCACTTTCTATTGAGGTCCGGATTGCACTCCGGCGTGTACGTGGAGAAGTTTCATCTTTTGGAACGTCCTGAGATACTCTCCGAGTTCGTTAAAGTACTTCTAACTAAACTTGAAGGATCATTCGATCGGGTGGTAGGACCTTCCCTGGGCGGGATGATCGTGGCCTACGAGTTGGCCGGTCAGCTAGGAATACCTGCCAGTTATGCGGAAAAAGGCCCGGATGAAGGATTTGTAATACGTCGAGGTCGCGGGGTCTCTCAAGGTGAACGGGTGCTGGTAGTAGATGACGTTATGACCACCGGTGGGTCGGTGCGCAAAACCATAGCTGCGGTGCAGGAATGCGGCGGTGAGGTTGTGCATGTTGCCGTCCTGGTAGACAGGGCGGCTGAGCCTCCTTCAGATTTCTCCTACGTGTCAGCGCTGCGCTGTGTTCTTCCCGTCTACAAACCGGAGGAATGTCCCTTATGCGTCAAGGGTATTCCGTTCTTACGCCTGGGCGGATAGATCTGTATGGGTCTGTAGCTGCCATATTAATCCTTCAACCTTGCTTCTCTTGTCGGTCTTCTATTGATTTCGTCAGTTGTTACAGGAACTTAGGGTAGGAGCTTAATCCAACCTACGTTAAATGACCACCTCGACCTGTGAGTGAACAGAGGGTGTTAGCGGCAATCCTACTTTTTCTTCGGCTTTGCTTTAGTCCTGGCGGTTGTCTTCTTTGTCGAAGAAGGCTTCTTACCGGAAGCCTTGGTTGCAGACTTCTTCGCTTCCTGCGTTTTCTTGGCTGCTCCAGTAGTTGTCTTTTTGGTGCGCAGTTGAGCTTCCAGCCTGGCTATCTCGGCCACGAGCTTTTTAACCCTGGCATTAGCCTTGATGGAGCCGCGTCCGGGTTTTTTGATTATCTCATAGACCACACCGCCTAAAGCCGCGAACTTGTCGCTGAGTGCGGTATTGATCCCGAGGAGCTCCGTCTTTACGCGCCCACGGCGCGCAAGGTCCTCTGTTTCCTTGATAGCAGAGCGGGTAGCTTCCGAAAGCCACGTTGTAACCTCTTTCCACAAATCGCTCATAAACCCTCCTTGTAAAGGTTTTGCTGCCTGATGTAGATCTCCACATTTTGCGGCACCCAGTTGCGGATAGGTTTTCCGTTTGCCACGCGTTTCCGAATGTCGGATGAAGATATATCCAGAAGTGGCAGATCCGGGAAGTGGATGCCGGGCTTCGAGCTTGTGCCTCCCTTCATCCCTCTGGGTAAAACCACAAGCTCAGCCATCTCGATGATACGTTCCGGTTCATGCCATGTGTTCAGGCACTCGTACTCGTCCCGGCCGAGGATTAAAAAGAGTTGGGTTGGGGCAAAAAGCGCTTTCAATCTTCTCAATGTATCGACGGTGTAGGAGATGCCTTCTTTCCATTCGATCTCGGAGACCTCAAAAGAAGCGTTTCCTTCGATTGCCAACCCGAGCATCTGAACTCGATCGGTGAATGATGCATATACTTCCTTGTGAGGCGGACTTGCGGCGGGTATGAATAGAATCTTATCAAGTTCAAACATCTCAAACACAAGTCTTGCATGTATGAGGTGAGCAAGGTGAGGTGGATCGAAGCGGCCCCCGAATACACCAATGCGTCCCATTATTTATCTTTAGCCAGACGATCCAGGGCTTTTTGAGCTTTTTTTGACCACTTGGGATTCTCAAGCAGCTCTTCAAGTATGGCTTGGGCTTCTTCCTCTTCTCCGAATCTGGCTTTGGAGAGGGCGAGATAGTAGTTTATTTCGGCGTTCACCTTACTGGCAAGAGGATAAGTGCCTACCGTGTATTCAAGCATCATTATGGCCGCTTCGTACTCCTTGAACTTGAAGTAGAGCTTGGCCGCCTCAAGTTCCTTGCGCGCGAGTTTGTTTTCAATCCGAGCCAACAGGTCGCGTGCCTGAGAAGAAAACTCGGAGTTGGGATAGCGCGCCAGGAAATCCTCGGCCATGCGCCTTGAGTCCAGGGTAAGGTGTTGTTCGCGGTAGTAGGGTTCGGATATCTCAAATGTGGCCTGTGCTGCTTTAAGCTGGGCTTCTTCTGCAAAGGGGGAGTTGGGAAACTGTTTGTAAAGGAACTCATACTCAACCGACGCCTCCTGGAAGCGCTTAAGCCTGTAGTAGGAGTCCGCCAGGTGGTATTGGGCCAACGCTACTTTTGCCTTGACCGGATAGTTAAGGACGAAATAGTTAAGATAGGCGACCGCTTTCCTGAATCTACCTTCTCTATATAACTCCTCACCTGCCAGAAACACGCTGTCTGCTTGGAGCTTCTCAGGCTTGGGTAGTTTTGCGTATCCGGCGGCAGGAAGAAAAACAATAACCAGTATAAGTGATTTGATAGATCTACTCGAAGTCATGAGGATTACTGAACCTCCTCACCAAGCAGTGCAAGTCGTTCACGTGCTCGTTGAATGAGGGCGCTGGACGCATTCACGCTGAGTTTAAGCACCTCACGGTAAGCGGCACATGCACCTTCAATATCTCCATTCTTTAGTCTTATCTCACCTGCGAGAAAGTAGATGTCATCCCGAAGCATAGGGGAGAGTGGGACTTCGAGAACCCTTGTGATGATCAGGTCTGCGCTGTCCATCTGGCCGCGGTACAGAAGGTCCTGGGTGTAGCGGTAACCGTTCTGGCAATAGCGTGGTTCAAGGTAGTAGTGGTGTTCGTGCATGGCCTCCTCAGTGGCTATAAACGCATCCCCTGGATCGCCAAGCCGCTCAAGGATAAGAATCAGCCTCTCCCAGGTCAATGCGCGGGTAGTGGAGTCGGAGAGTGTGGTAAGTGCCTTGCGATAGTAGTAGACTGAGCGGCCGAGTTCCCCGTATTTTGAGTAGAGTTCACCCATAAGGACGTACGCATCGCTCATATCTATGGCAGTAGATATTCGCATCGCCTCCTCGAAGCACTCCAGTGCCAGCTCGCGCTCCCCGACCTTACCCAATTCAAGCCCCCTTTGTTTGTAGGCCAAAGCGACGCTGTCCTGGTAGGTGGTGTCTTCAGACAGCAGTGCCTTGAAGTGCATCTGGGCTTCCGCAAGATTCTTAAGCCCCAGATATGCACGGCCAAGCAGGTATCTCGCTTCCAAAGGCAGCTCCTCCTTACTATTGCGCAGAGCCGCCAGTTCTGCAACCGCACGTGAGAAGTCGCGGTTATTCAAGGCCTCGCGGGCCCTGTTCAGCGCCTGCTTCTCGTCGGAGGCGCATGCAAGCAACAAAAGCAGTACTGCGGGCAGGAGTCTTTTAAGTTCCTTCATTTGCCAGTTCCTTGAAGAAGTGTTTAAATATACGGGCCAGAGAACTCGCGGTCTGAGTCGCCGTGAAGGTAATCTCTTCCAGAGTCTCGCCCTGAAGAGGCTGGGGAAGAAAGAGTGCTATGTTGGAGACAACAGAGATGCCGAGAACGCGAACGCCAAGCTGGACTGCGACTATTGCCTCCGGAACGGTGGACATCCCGACCAGATCACCTCCGATAGTATGCAGGAATCGGAGTTCGGCAGGTGTCTCAAGACTGGGACCGGCAACAGCTACGTATACCCCGGAACGAGGAAGCACCTTCTTCTTAAGACATGCGGCGGTGAAGATATCCATAAGTCCCGGGTCGTAGGTTTGAGTCATTACAGGGAATCGTGATCCGATATCGTCATTCATTAATCCGCGCAAGGGGTTCGCTCCCATGAGGTTAATGTGATCGGATATGATTACTATGTCTCCAACCTTGAAGTTGACGTTGAGCGCTCCGGCTGCGTTGGTCACGACAAGGGTTCTTACCCCGAGGGTGTACAGCACACGCAGAGGGTACGTGATCTCGGTCATTTGATAGCCTTCGTAAAAATGCATCCTGCCGCGCATCACGGCGAGCGGGTAGTTGCCCAGGCGACCGATTAGTAGTTCGCCTGGGTGCGAGGGCACGGTCGGGGTGGGGAAGTGGGGGATGTGAGAGTAAGGGATTGTTACGGCTTCATCTAACTCTCCGATTGCATCCTGCAATCCGGTGCCCAAAACCACTGCACCTTTAGGGACAATATCGGTTGTGGAACGGATAAACTTCAGGCTTTCTTCAATTTGTTGTTTCATCTGTAACCGTGTCATCCTTCAACCTCTCAAGTATCCTTCTATAACTGTTAATTGTGGTTTCCATCTCTTCAAGGAATGCAAGCTTCTGGCCGTTGAGACTGCGGATAGTGGCTCTGATTCCTTCGAGTTCTTCTTTGGCGTGATTTAAGATTGTTTCCGCTTCCTTTTTCGCCTGTGCTTTGATTCGTTCAGCATCCTCTTTGGCACTTTTTCGCAGTCTTTCAGCTGTCTCGTGGGCTTCTTCAAGTGTTTGTGTCAGCACTTGCTCCATCTGACGGAACTCGGTAGCCCGTTCCTCAAGTTCGGAGACCTTGCTTTTAAACAGTTCTCTCTCGGTATAAAGCCCCTCAAGCACAATCGCAACTTCGTAGAGGAACTCACGAACTTCCTTGGGATTGACCCCACGCAATGCGGAACGGAACTGTTTTTTGCGGACATCAGCCGGTGATATTTCCATCTCTGGAGTTTACCGACAAGAAGGCCTGTGTCAATCCCGTCTATAGTTTGGATATCAGGCGGGTTGTAAGAGCTGCCCATTGCAGGTTTCGTTGAATAAGGTTTGGGGACCTACATCTCTTGTCTTGCCAGGTCGGCGTAGAGCGAGGTAGGGTTGCGAAGGATCAGATCTTCGAGTATCTCTTTAGCCCTCAACGGGTCATCGAGCTTCTCCTTAAGAAGCATTGCTCTTTCGTACTGGGCACGCGTGTTCAAAGGGCTTTTTGGATGATTCTCAATGACCTTAAGATATGTTATCTCCGCTTCTTTCCACCGACCAAGCAAGGTAAGACTTTCTGCCGCAAGAAGCAGGGCTTCATCGGCAAGCTCTTTGTTTTTCTCTGCAAGCCTGATCGAGTGGTCGTATGCATCTTCGGCATCACCCCAGTGGTAGGCTGCAAGAGCCAAAGCATACTGCCTTAATCCTTGCGACTGCGTGAGCGCGATTTTATAAAGGAGAATCAAATCGTTTTCGTAAGCGTTGCCTGGGAAGCGAAGGATACAACGATCCACTGTAACTTTAATCGAGTCAAGCTCCAGCTTGGCTGCATGAATGATTCCTTTCAGGAATAAAACCGCACTGTCTGACGGAACTCCCTCAAGTGCTGCATACGCCTTGCGTTCGTGTCCCTGCAGAAACTCCAGCGCCGCAATTCTCAAACTCCATTCAGGGCGTGAGCCGTACCTGCGCTGTAAATCCTTAAACTCGGCTATAGCGTCCTTGTAGGTATCTGCTGATCCTGCAAGCAAAAGTGCGTGTTGTTCTCGACCCTTTCGGCTGTTATCGGTCTCAAGGATCGCTTGTGCTTCCTTGCCGCGTCCCAAGGCAACAAGCATTCGTGCCGCATCCGTCCTTCTGCCGGCACGTTCATACGCCAAAAGAGCCTCTTTAAGGTATCCTGCACGTTCGCACAGGTGAGCCATCATTGTAAGTTTTCGCTCGTCGGTGGTCGAGTTGATCACTTGCTCAATCTCTTTGCGATCCTCAAGCTCAAGCGCAAGCTGGAAGTGCAGTTCCTCCGATGCGCCTTTAACACCCTGCAGAACCTTATCCTTACCGAGTCTTTCTGAAAGCACGTCAATGGATCGCCTGAAGTTCTCGGGGTTAGCGCCTGCCGAGATTGCAGTAGCAAGCTCAGAAAGCGCCTTTCGCTCATTTTCGTTTTCAAGATAATACTCGATCATTATCCTGGCGTGAAGGGTAGGATTCCCTAAACGTTTGCGCTCCTCGGCTATAAACCAGGTGACCTCTTTGTTTTCCACCTCGTTAAGGGTGAAGATGATCTCGTTTGTCCACTGCGGGGAGTCCGCGTAAAGCTCGCGGAACTGAACTATTCCTCTTCGTTCCTCACCGGCCATGAGCAAGCCCTCACCGATGCCGAAGCGCAGCATCTCGCGGTCAGGATATTCCTCAAGCCATCTTTTACTCTGTTCGGCCAATCTTTGTCCTTGATCCTGCTGGCGGCAATAGTAAAGGTAGCGGCGGTAGGTTGCTTCGTTGAACCCTGCATCCAGTTGCCTCTCAAGACCAATAAGTATATCCGATGCCGACGGTATCAGTAAAAGAATCAACCCTAAAACCGCGTTCATTCCTGTTCCAGAAGCGCTTCGAGATAGGCTCGTGCCAGACGCTTGTACTCCTCGGGATAGTCGGATTGCAAAAAGCGCAGAAGTTCCTTCTTAAGGTACAGTCGTCTTTCCCCGGCGTCTTCGGGCAAGGAGGGAGAGGCGAGTTGCTCCCAGACCGTACCTATCTCCCGTTCCCGTTCGCGGGTTTCGTTCTTCTTGCGTAGAACGTTGCGTGCGTCAAGCAGGCGGCGGAAGACGTGTTCTCCCCTCTCCACGAGCTCGCGTTCGCCGACGTAGCGTCCCATGTCCTCCTCCAGGGCCTTCATCTCTTCGATGATCCCTTCAATCATACCTGAGAGTCCTGGTTCCTGGCCGGCTGCCTGCAGCATCTCCTCCAACTTTTGACGAAGGGCTGATTGTTGTGCCAGAAGCTCGCCCAGTGCCTGACGCTGGGCCGCGGTCATACTCTCGGAAGAGATCGGTAAAGGCAGAAGCCCGCCCATCTGCTGATTGATTGAGAGCTGAGCCAAGCTCATTGCAGAAAGCGACTGCATGAGTTGTTCAACGCCGGTTGATGAACACTGCTGGCCGCTGCACATGGCAAATGCTTCAAGAAGAGACGCCGCCGCGCGATCGATCTCGTGCTGAACGGTTCTTCCCTGCTGGCTGGCCGTTCCCTTGCGGTCTTCTATAAGTGACTGCTTGAACTCACCGGCGCTTCGTGAGGCGGAGGCAAGGCTGTGCATGGCATCGCGGGGGAGCTTGAAGCTTTGGCTTGCGAGTTTGAATACGTCTTCCTTCTTGCGTTCGAGCGCGCGCTCAAGCTCGGTGGCGCGCGCAGCGAGTTCCAGATTGTCCTCTGTTCCTATCCTTCCCAGGAGGTTCTCCTGCTCTTCGCTTAAAAGTAGAAGTTCGCGGGTGAGTTTTGCCATCTCCATCTCGAACGCCTGATTCCTTCTTTTCTGCAGATTGGCAAGCATCATGTTCAATTGTTGCCCGGCTTGTCTGAGATTGTGCGCAAGTTTGCGAGCGTCGGAGCGGTTCATCTTGCCCTGGTTAAGGCTTTTTTCGACGTTTTTGCTGAGTTCGGTGTTTTCGGCGGCCATCTGTGCCGCGATCTCCCTGAGCTCGGGTGCTATATCAGAGTCTTCAAGCTCGTTAGCCAGTTCTGCGGCCTCCCTGGCAAGCTCTTCCAGTCCCTTCTCGATTTGTTGCTGTCTTGCGGCTGCCTCTTCGCTGGAGAGTTTTTCCGCTTCCCGTATAAGATTTTCCTGCATCCGGGCGAGGGCTTCGGCCTTTTCCGCGAGTTCTGCCAATCTCTGCTCCTCGAGGAAGCGTTCGAGCACTCCAAGGGCTTGCTCAAGCTGAGCCTGAAACTCCGTGCCCAACTCAGTAGTCCTGTGCATTGCTTCGGCAAGACGCTGCGGGTTTTCAGCCAGCGCTCGCGCAAGATCTGTGAGCTTTTGCTGAAGCTCGGGAGGCATCAGCTCGGCAAGCATCTCGCTGAGCGCCGAGAGTTTTTGGATAGTCTCTGGATCGCTTGCCATGCCTTCCTCTAAGCGCTGTAGGAGTTCTTTTGTCTCTTGGGTAAGGCTGTCAACCGATGAAAGCAGTTCCTCTTGCTGCCTTATAAGCTCTCGCAGGCGTTCCTGCTCCTCAGGAGAAAGTGCCTGCTCGGCCCGCAGCTTCTCTTCGATACGAGATAACTCTTGCGAGAGAGTTTCCTGTTGCTCGCTGAGCTCAGTTAATCCTCCGGCGGTTTGTTCCCCGTATTCTGTTACCTCTGAAAAAATCTCCGAGATATCAGGGAAGCGCAGTCTGTAGATCTTGCTTCGTCCCCATTTAGGGCCCGAGACCACGTCGTTATCCGCCGCCTCCACGTAATAGGTGATCTCCTCGCCGGGCAGGAGATCGAGCTCGCTTAGATCCCAGCGATAGAAGACACTATCCTCCGACTGTCCCTCAGCACTGCCGATTCGGCGTTTTAGTCCGCCGGCCCCTTCAGTCACAAGATGGATACTACCTAGACCGTAGTCGTCAATTGCATGAACCCCCAGGGTCAGCGTCATAAATCGGTTGATTTCCGTGTCCCTGCCGGGCAAAAACACCTCTACCAGGGGTGATTCGTCGTTCCGTGCCGCCACCTCTATCCTTTGTTCAAGCTGGGCACCAGAGCGATCCTTTAATATAAGCGTAAGATCGTCCTGGCCGCGAAACTCAAGCGATCCCGCAAACTCCTTGCCGGTTGCTTCAAGACAAATCAGGGAATCTCCGACAACGAGTGATGCCTCGGAGAGTTCGGCAGAGGCGCTTCCTTCAATCTGTACCCTGCTGCCGGGCAGGGCCGAGAACCTCACACCGCTTGATGTCCTTGGCTTCTCTCCTGTATATGCAGGCGGTGAAACCGTAAACTCAATCCTCCTTACCTCAAACGGCTGCAAAAGGCCGATGTAGGTTTCATCCGATCGTCTGCCCAGCCGTTGGAAGTAAACCTTTTCCTCTGCATCTACCTTGATACGTTGGCTGACCAAGCCTTTTTTGAGGTTTACCTTTCTACTTTTCCTCTCCCCTTCCTTTTCAATTATCAACTTTACGTAGCCCAGATTAACCGGAGCGTGAATTTGTGCCATTACCTCAATTCGATCACCCGGATTAACCAATGTATCGGCTGTGAGAGCCTCGATACGAAGGTCAAGGTTATGGGGAGCGAAGATTGCGTTGAACCCAAAGCTCAACCTGGCCGGAAGCAAGAAGATACCGAGTACTGCGAGGAGGATTACTCCACTCAGCACTCCGAGGGAGGCGAAGAAGGTCTTACGTGTATCGGCAAGAGAGAAAGAAGCAGAATCCAGCCGCTTTTCTATTCCTTCCACGTAGCCGGTGACAAGTTCTTGCGAGTAAACCTCTTTAGGGTTACGTTTGGCTGAAAGATCAACCGCGGTTGAAAGACGATCTTGCCAGCCTTCATCCCCCTGCTCCAGCTTTCTTGCCAGGGTGTAAAGGTTGGGACGGCGCAGAAGGTAGAATACCCACATACCTAAAGGCAGCAGTAACAGCAGGTAGAACCAGGGGGAAAAGGTAAGGAATGCGGCAAGACCGGCTATGAGAGCTGTGGCAAGGAAGAGCAGAACAAGTGCCGCGGTCGCGAGCCAGTCCCTTTGTCTTTGGTGTTTTGCAAGCCTTGCGTAGAGCTTTTTGCCTATCTTTCGATCCATTTACTCCTCACAGCACTGCCAGGTATCCCACTCCTTGGTTAGACGAAAAATCCTCGTCCCACAGCGCATCCTTAGAAGCCGGTGGTATCCCTGCGTCTCCTGATCGAACACTACCGCCCGCTCAATGACCTCATCAACGTCAAACCCCTCCTGGTCTACCATGATCCTCTGCGGCGTCTCTTCGGCTCTTGAGCCTTCATACCACTCTATCTTGATCACAAGAGATTATAGGTCGGCTCTACCTATGCGTCAACCCCCCCCGTAACACACACAAAAACGAACTTTTAAAGAACTACCCAGTCACATCGTGGTAAAGCACGGCCTAAGGCCGCGTTTTATTTCGCTTGACAAATACACTTAACTCTATACACTTCAAACGAGGAGAAACCTATGGCAAGAAAGAATACTAATGAATCACCATCCCTTTCTAAACTTTTGATTTCAAGAGAAGAGGCCAAAGAGCAAATTAAATTGCAAATTGAAAAAGGTCAAGACATCCTAGAAATGGATATCTTGCACAATGCAGTATTAAAAGAAGCAGATGATAAATATAAAAAATGGAAAGATTACACACGAGAATTGCTTCTTCGTTCGTTCGATAATGAATCTATTGCAGACGAATTCAGTCATTCCATCCCAGCTATAATTGCTAATGTAATGGCCACAACAAGGGACCGGCTTAACCTTTTAGTTACGAAAATGAACTCTGCTATTCAAAAGCTTGAATCTATTTGGGAAAGATTAGATCTCATTCCCGAATCCAATCGGATTTCTGAACAAGAACCAGAATACAAGAAGCAGCAATTATTACCTAATAAAAATGTCTTCGTCGTCCATGGTCACGACGAAGCAACGAAACAAACCGTTGCAAGGTTCCTTGAGAAGCTTAACCTCAAACCTATAATACTCCACGAACAACCCAACAGAGGCAGAACCATAATTGAGAAGTTCGAAGATTATTCTGACGTGAGTTTTGCTGTTGTAATACTAACTCCCGACGATGTTGGTTATCTAAAAGACAAGCCTAAAGACGCAAAACCCCGTCCCCGCCAAAATGTTATCCTTGAGTTAGGGTTCTTCCTAGGCAAATTAGGCCGCGAGAGAGTGTGTTCTCTATACATAGGTGACATTGAACTCCCATCAGATTATGATGGTGTTGTTTATGTAGCAATGGATCCAAGCGATGGTTGGAAACTAAAACTTGCTGGTGAAATTAAAGCAGCAGGAATAGACGTCGATCTGAACAGAGCTTTATAAGGTTCTTCAAAATAACTTGTAGCTTATCTTGCGCAAGAATGACTGTTACTCGCGCACGCTGTTTTGTTTTCGACGCCGAGCTCCGCACCACACCCTTAAATACGTGTCCATAAGAACTCGTCAGTAAGTCAAGGGTGCTTGACTTTTCCTTATTCATAACTAGGATGGGGCGATGAGGCAACACTGGGTTAGGGGTTGCGTCTGATGCGCAGGCGACGGCGGATTATCTTGTGGAGCATAGTAGGTGGGCTGCTGGTACTCGCCGGTATCGCGGCGTTGTTCGAGTGGCAGGGGTGGGTTCCGGCATGGTGTCTGGTCCCTATGGTTGTCTCGGAGGGGCTGGGGGTGTGGCTCTTTGTCTATACCCTGAAGAAGAATATCCGGTTTGCGCGCGAGGGGCGCAGCACCCGGTGGATAGTTCGCTTCGGGGTGGCGGTATTCCTTATCCTTTTCGGTGTAGGGTTGGGGCTTGCCGCATTTAACGTTATCCCTAACTCCTATTCGCCCTGGTGGACGACAGGCGTTTTGCTGGTCTCGCTGGGTGCCACGTTCATCTACCGCGCGATTGTCTTACCGAATACCAACGAGGAGGAAAAGGACTCGGATGAAGGCTCCGGCTGAAGCGTCAGCATCTGATCTTTGGGTGCGAAAGCCGGGGGAGAGGTTTCTCTTCGTTGATCTTTACCGCCTCATCGCGCTCTTCCTGATGGTTCAGGGGCACCTTTTCCGCGCATTGGTGGATATGGAGCTGACCGAAAGCTTCTTCTGGCTTGCCCATGAGACTGTTCATAAGTTCACCGCGTCCATGTTTCTCTTCGGTGCAGGGATGATCTTCATGATCGTTACCCGGCGCCGGTGGGACGAGTACAGGCGTTTCGGCAGGCGCACCTGGCGAAGACTGCGGCGCTACATTTACTTCCTCCTGATAGGTTACTGGCTGCACCTGCCCTTCTTCAGTCTCAAACACACCATCCGCGTGATGGACGCCGGGCTTCTGGCAAAGATGACCGCGGTTGACGTCCTGCACGTGATTGCGGTGGGGCTTATTCTGCTTCATCTCTTGTGCATGCTCGCTGGTAAGCCAAAGAGGTTGGTCTGGATACTCCTGCCCTTGGGGATTGCTTTTCTGGTGTTTGCTCCGATTATCCGTTTTTTGGATATCTCCGGACCTGCTCCCCTTGTTTCCTGGATCAGCGGTGAGTACGGTTCCCAGTTTACGATCGTCCCCTGGTGGGGGTATATCTTTCTTGGAGCTTCTCTGGGTTCGATCTTCCCTCTTTCAGGTAAGCTCAAGGATGAGCGGAGGTTAATGAATGCAATAATAATCGCAGGATTGGTTCTTCTCGCCGCAGGTATAGGGCTGGCCGTTTTCCGGAAGCTCGATTTCGTCTACGCCCCGGCTTACCGTCCTGACCAGATGATCGCGCGACTGGGCGTGATAACCTCGCTTATTGGGTTCTGCTGGTACCTGGAGCGCTGGGGTCTGGCACGAAGGCTGAAGGGCGCGTTCTTCCTGAGCGAGGAATCACTTATCGTCTACGTGGTTCACCTGCTCATAGTGTACGGCTCGGTGCTTGCACCGGGTATGGCAACGATAATCGGACACAAGCTGAGTCTTCCCGGTTTGATCCTTGCATTCATCGGGGTCGCCGCCGTAACTTCAGCCTTCACCTGGGGATGGCATTGGCTCAAGAAACGTAACCTCAATGTACTCAAGATAGTTCAGGCTGGGATGGTTGTTACGTTCATTCTCGTCTATATAATAAGGCCTTATTGATTATGACTGAGAATGCCCAGATCTGGCTCGGCAATGGTTGGAGCGTCCGGGTTCTTTTCTCCAGAGGTGGGCTATCTACCTCGATACTTGTATCTCTGGATTCAGGCACATTCCTGTTGCTTGACTGCGGAGACGGCTGCTTACGCGAGCTCATATCCCAGGGTACAGATCTTCACCGTCTGGATGCTATCTTGCTAACACACGGCCACTTTGATCACGTTGGCGGACTTCACTCGTTGCTTGGCTACATGCGTATGATCGGGCGTAACACGTCCTTTATCATACTTACCCCGCATAAAGCGAGAGAAGATAAGTTTATTATTGACGCGTTTACGACCATCTATCCGGATTCTGTTCCTTTTGATATCCTACGCAGAGAGGTTAAAGGTGGTGAAGAGATCAAGCTGGGCGATATCAAGGTTACCCCTTTTGATGTAATCCATTGCGGAAGCACCAAACAGGGTGGGATAGGTGAACCACTGCCTGCTCTGGGATATTTGCTTCAATATCATGGAGAGCGAGTTGTCTACACCGGTGACTGCGGGCTGGATTCAAAGCTGGAGCCTTACATTTCCGGAGCCGACCTTTTGATAATCGAGGCTACATTGAATGAGCCGGGAGGCGAGATGGAAGAAAGGGTGCATCTTTCCCTTGAGAGCGCTCAAAGATTTGCTGCGTCGGCAAAGAAGGCGTTCATCATCCACCGCCCAGGTGGCCTGCCGCCTGTCGAGGTCGGCGGATGATCAGAATAGCTGTGCCGATACCAATCAATTAGCAGTTCCCCAAAGTTCTTGCCTGATTTTGTTTGATGCGTCGAGTGCACTCGAGTAGCCTTGACTCGTCGGTTAACGCGATTAAACTACTCACAGACAGCGAAGTGATTTGAAGATTCACTATTGGTGGAGGAATTGATGTTCTCAAAGGTTTTTTCCTATGCCTGGCTATGGATTGTGCGTCCAGGTAAAGCTGCGGAGGATCAACTTTACGAAGAGCGCAGCGTCTGGATCGGCTTCTGGACGTTTGCGATCTTCGGGTTGCTTTATTCCATTACTGCGATCCTTCTGTGGCTAGCTGGTTTCAAACCCGCATTTGCAACGATTCTGCCTATCCCTCGCGATTCATACTACCTCTGGCAGACTTTTTTTACCATACCCTGGGCTGTCCTCACGTGGTTTTTTGCAGGGGCGGTGATCCACCTTTGGAACCACATCTTTTCAAGAGAGCGCAGGTTGGCCGATATCCTTGGCCCACTTGGATTCGCGTTAAGCGTACCGTGGTTCTTCTTTGCCTGGATACCTGAGACTTTTGTTGCGCCTGTGCTTGGCCCGTGGGGATTCCCGCCATGGCCTTTCTGGGCGGAGATGATCCGTCTGGCGATAGGGGTGTTGTGGATGGCGGCATTGATCTATATCGCCGCGCGCAAGGTCTATGAGGCGAATTGGCTGCGTGCCGCAGGTTCTGCGATACTGGGATTGGCGGTTATGGCGGTTATGTTCCTTATATTCATTCGATAGGAGGCAATCTCCAGGGGAACTTTTTACTCCTTACGTTATCTTCAGGGAGACGAGGGATGATTTCCCACTAGAAGGCAGATAAAATCTCTAGTTGGGCTGTTCCTTGAGTATGATTTGCTTGTCGACCTTCCTGAACTCGGTTACCACGTACTCGAACGCTTCGATCGATTCGTCGTAGGCTTCTTTATTCTGAGCCGACAGCGATACTATGGCAACGTTTTCCCCGATATCGATGTAAGCTATGCGTTCGTAGAGGCCGTAGCAGCTCTCCGCAGGTTCGAATTCCCGCACCACAGCGGTCAGGGTGTCGGCAGTCTTCAAGCTTGGGTGTTCCTTGACCACTATCCCTGGGAACTCTTCTTCCAGGTTGCCTATATCCTGCTCGATCCACTCTTGAAGGGTTAATTCATTCAATGGCAACGCGTTGGCATGGATGATTACCTGGGTATGATTGAGGTCTGTTCCTGCAGGATATATCACCACCCTTGAACCTATGGAGGGAGCCCGCTCGGAGTCGAATATCCAATTTTCAGGTGCACCCATAACGAAGGCGAATCCGGGGCCGAAGATTACTCCGCCTGCGCCTTCGCGCGGATCTTTCTCTGTTTGCGCGGCTGCCGCCGCTAACCCTCCTGCCATCAAGATGGTCAGGAATCGTTTCATGCCCCATAATATCCGTTCCCCAGAACAAGTCAAGGGCTTGACAACCCCCCAGTGTATCTCTATCCTTTAAGGATCGATCAAGGAGTAACTGGAGGATAATTAGATGACTCGCAATTTGCGTTCCACCTCGTTGCCTCGCGCCGCCGCAGGGGGTAATCTGATAATCCGTTTAGCCGTTTTGATGATTATTCCTCTCCTCCTTGCTGGCAGGCGCTTCAATCCCTTAAGGCAGCATCTTCCACGCGAGCAGGCCGCGTATCTTACCGGTCGAGTGGTTGCGCTGGCGGATACTTCAGGCGAATTCCTGGGCAGCGGATTCTTCGTCAGCTTTGGAAGGAATGAGAAGGTCTATCTTGTGACCAACTTCCACGTGATAGGCAAACGCACGCGTCTCATGGGCTTCAAAGAGGGGCGGGCCTTTGAGGCCGGGGTGCTTTCCCGAGACCGGGATTATGACGTCGCCGTTCTGGGAGCGGATGTCGCGGAACTCTCCTTACCCCCTCAGACCGTTGCGCTGAAAGACTTTGTAGTCGTCCCTGGGATTTTGTGGCCGGGAATGCTTACCGTCTCCGCGGCTTACCCTCTGGGGATAGATTGGCCTCCGGCCTCCTCTCCGGCGGTATCCTTCAGCCACATCGCCCAGCTTGACGGCGCCGACTCCCTCATCCGAGTCGAAGGCCTGCTCGATCTGGGTTCAAGCGGTGCACCGGTATTCACCTGGATCGAGGAGGACAGGGGGCGCAGGCTGCATCTTGTGGGTATGGCTCGCAGCTTTCAGGTGGCACGGTGTCTCTCTGATGTTTCGGGCGATACCCTGGTACTTCATTCTCGTCTGTATGAGATAGTTCCGGCCAGCGCAATCAGAGAGGTACTGTTGGTCACCGATTCCCTGTTGAACCTTAGGGTAGATTCTTTGAAAGAAGTGGATTAAGGTTTAGAGAGACGAATCCAGAAGGAAGTGGGTCTTATCGGGCTCTGCCCGGCCTTGGCTTTGTTCGATTGCCTCGCCTACCAGAAAGTTTAAGGTAAGCTCGCGGGTTTTGTAATGCACGTCCTTGAAATCTGTAAGCACCTTTTTACATAGTGTTCTTAGCTCATTTGCGGGCAGGGGAGAGGGTGGTTCCGCATCCTCTCCGTAGAGCAGTTTCTCGAATGCGTACCATAACGCGCGGCGAGGGGTTTTGCGTTCGGCTGCAATCTTGAAGAAACGCTCCAACCGTTCATCGTCAGGGGATGTTGTATTCAATCCCACTTCATTGTGATCGCGCATGATTGAGCGCTGCCATGAAACCAGTGCCTCTGCCAGTAATCTGGGTTCAAGGGACATCTCCTCAACCAATCGGTCGAAGAGACGGGCATGGGAATGGATGGCCAGATCGGCTGCCAGGTATTCAGGGATCCCCATTTCGCTGTAGCGCTCCTCGCGCTCCCAGGGACGGGGAGCCGTAATCTCCTGAATCCTTGCCACCCTTTCCTTGGATATCGCCACCGGCGGGGAGTCGGTATCAGGATACATCCGGTCGGGTCCGGGCAGGATGCGTTCGAAATCGGTTCGGCAGGCATCCGGCATGTGCTGCCTGCTCTCCTGCGGGACGCCTACCGTAGCCTCTTTTGCGCGGATCGCTATCTCCTGCGCGCCTGTTAACGCGTCCTCAGCCGGTCCCCAGACGAGTACCAAGGCGTCGGCTTCACCTGCTCCGACCGCTTTTCGCAGATGCTCTTCTGTTTCCACCGCCAGCCCTTCTCCCCTGCCGTCCAGCACGAAGATGTTGGGCATCTCATCAAGACAGGCGATTACTCGAACTCGTCCCGCAAGCTCATCAGCAAATGTAAGTGCAGGTTGGGTCTCGTAGCGCACCAGTCCACGCCAGCCTTTGAGGTTGACCGCATGTATCACCTCACCTTTGTCGATCAGTGCACGGAGTCTGGGGTTAGAGGTGTTACTAAGCAGATCGGTTACCTCGTGATTTTCCGTCTTGAAATTCTCAGTCGTTATCCCTTTCTTGCGAAGTTCGTCCTTCAACTCCAGCAAGGCCTTGTGGCGAAGCGCTTCGTAGTGGGTGAGGGCACGTATGTCCGGAGTGCGGGGCACACCCTTTATCTCCACCCTGTCCGAGCCGTTGATTGAGACGTTTACGTCCTGCCGTGCCGTTCCGATTCCTCTCCTAACTCTCCCCGATGCCCGCAGCAGTCTCCCCAGCAACCCGTCCACCTCTGCCGCCTCGTGAGGGGTAAGCATGTCCGGCCTGGTTACGATCTCCACCAGTGGAATTGAAAGTCTGTCTGTCCGGAAAACAATCGTATGTCTTTTATCCTCAACCTCCCGGCAGGCATCCTCCTCCAGTGCCAGCTGCTGTATCCTTATCTTCCTGTCTCTATAGGGAATCCAGCCGTCCACCCCGATTATTGCCGTTCTTTGAAATCCGGTCGGTATGGATCCGTCCAGGTACTGCTTTCTCGTGATGTGAACCTCGTCCACTAACTGACAGTTGAGCATGAGGGCGATCTCAATCGCGTAGTCTAAAGCCTTCTGATTGATGGGGAAGGGCGGGGTGTCGTCCATCTCATAGGTGCACACGTTCTCCCGGTAAAGCTGGTAGATCACCTGTTTCTTTGTCTTGAACTCCATGAGCGCGGTGCCGTCGTAGGTTCCCATCTCCGATAGCGTCGGTCTCATGTGCCTTAATATTATCGCATCCGGCTCGTCGTTGCGGTAGCCTACCGGGCAGTGGCAGAAGAGCTTCTTTTCGGTATCCAACTGCTGGTGAATCTCCAGCCCGCACTTGAAGCCTAGTCTGGAATAGAACTCGGTATCATCAAAGTCAATGCCCTCGATTAATTTCTTTCCCCGGGCATCCATTACCTCAGTCCCCGCTTGAGAAACTCTTTAATCTCAGGCAGGCCGCCCTGGAATACAAGATATCCGTCATGCGGTTCGCGTTCGGTAATCTCTTCATTTATCGGTGCAAGCATCATCTTGGCCACTTCCTCTCTCTCATGGGTATGTGCCAGTACCCAGCCCAGCTTGATGTATGCCACCTCGGGCAGCATGTTTGAGCAGGGCACTATGCCAAGCTCCATAAGGTCTCTTCCCGTATCGTAGACGAACATCTGAACGTATCCCCACAGGGTCTGCACGGTCATCATCACCGAGATGCCCATCCTGCAGGCCTTGCGCAGCGGTTCATATAAAGGCTTGTTGACGTGACCCAGACCGGTTCCTGCGATTACTATCCCCTTGTAGCCGTTGTCTATCAGGGATTCGATTATGTCCGGTTTCATCGCCGGGTAGTAGTAGACGATCGCTACACGATCGTCGAAGCGAGCGTCTATCTTGACCTGCCTGTCCTTGCGTCGAGGGTTGAAGTCCTTACGCAGAGGCTTGACTTCGGTCGGTGTGCAGGTGGCTATCGGTATATCGGAGATTGTGCGGAAGGTCGATCTGTAAGAGGAATGCATCTTGCGAACACGGGTGCCTCTATGTAAGAGATTGTATGCGTCCGACGTGGGTCCGAACATGCAGACCATGACCTCGGCAATATGGCCGCGGGCCGCGGCATTGCAGGCACATCTGAGATTGAAAGCCGCATCGGATGATGGCCGGTCGCTTGAGCGCTGCGAACCTACTATGATGATCGGCACCGGAGGGTTCTGAACCATGAAGGTCAAAGCTGCCGCGGTGTGGTGCATGGTGTCGGTTCCGTGGCCTATCACGATTCCGTCCACCCCGGCCTCAATCTCCTTTCCGATCGCCTTGGCTGTGGTTATGTATTCATGCGGACCCATGTTCTCCGAAAATACACCGAACAGCTTCTTCGTTTTCAGGTTGCATATATCGGCCAGCTCAGGCACCGCGCCGTAAAGCTCTCCGGGAGTGAACGCCGGGATCACCGCGCCCGTTCTGTAGTCCAACCTCGACGCTATCGTACCACCCGTACCCAGAAGTGTAACGTTGGGCTTTCGAGGATCGTATGGGAAATCCTGTTCCGGAATCTTGTAGTGCGCCTCCTTGAATCCCTTCTCCTTTATTGATTTTATCCTGTCCACTGCCAGCCCTATGTTGTAGCCGGTGAAAAGCTTTATGACCACGTGCAGGTCGTCGGCCTGCTCGGCGCGGGGCAGGATGATTCCCTCGTAGGTACCCTTGTCGGTCTCAATCTCAACCTCGGCCCATACCCTTGCACCCATCCTTTCCAGCACTTCGCGGGCTTTTCCGCGGTAGCCTTTCACCTGATCAGAAGTATCACTCATATCCTTTTCTTTGTCCTCCGGGTCTTGACACTGGGATTGATAATAGGCGAATGGAGGGAAAAGTCAACTACTCCCGTGAGGGAAGAAGGAGGGATGTTACTCCGAGTGCTTGACTCAGACGATTTTTTGACTAGATTGTCTCTATGCGTTGTTCTCGATGTGTATTACCTTCAACTACCCCGGGGATATCCTTTGATGCCCAAGGGGTGTGTAACTACTGCCGTAAAGCTAAGCCTGTGACCTATCAGGGAGAAGAAGCTTTACTGGAAGTCATTGATCGGTTTCGCGGTCAGGGACGCTACGATTGCATAGTGACCTTATCAGGTGGCCGTGACAGCTCCTACGTGGTCCTTAAGGCTGTGCGCGACTATAAACTAAGGGTGTTGTCGATAAACTATCGCAATCCCTTCACCCATCCAGTAGCTTCTGAGAATATCCGCAGGATACAAAAGCGTCTCGGGGTGGATCTAGTTCAGTTCGACCTTCCAGGTGATGCTCACTGTCGTACTATGCGTCACAATCTTCTTTCTTGGATGCAGAATCCTGCGCCTGCAATGGTTCCGATGATGTGTGTAGCGTGCAAGAATATGTGGAAGCCGGTACTCGATATTGCCTCGCGTTATGGAGTTAAGGTTGCGTTTTCTGGATCGAATCCTTACGAGCAGAACAGCTTTAAGCGAGAGCTCTTGGGCATTGACGCTGAGGCTTCGGTAGCAAGGTATTACACCGGTTATATCTTCGGTGTACTTCGTGGGGTTATTAAGAATCCGAGGTATATTGCGCCCGAAGTTTTACCCACTTCTATGATAGGCTACCTTTATTCGGGGCCTCAAGCTCCTTTCGTTCGCTTGTCTGGAAAAGGGTTGACAAAGGTTTCTCTTTTCAAATACGTGCCATGGAACGAGGAAGAGGTATTAACCAGGGTACGCGAGGAGTTGGGTTGGAAGTCCCCACCCGATTCTTCTACCACGTGGCGCTTCGATTGTACGGTGGATGAAGTTAAGAACTACATGTATCTCAAACTTCTGGGAGTCACGGAAAAGGATGATTTTTACAGTCGGTTGATACGTGCAGGGCTTATGAGTAGAGAGGATGCGTTGATGAGAGTCAAACTGGAAAATGAAGTGAATATAGAGTCGATGAAGGCTCTCCTTGACGAGGTTGGTATCTCTTTTGAACAACTCGATCTGGCAATAGACCGTTACCTTGAGGTCCATCCCAGGTGATCTGAGGATGTCCCGTTGGCTGTTGAAAATTAGATAGCGGATCCTGCCCTGATAGGTATAATCAGGGAAAGAAAACAAAAGGAGGATCCGCTATGTCGGATAATAGCAAAGAAAGGTAAGTCAAGGGACGGGATCAAAGGGCCATTACCCTTCCAGAGCTTATGGTTGATGTTCGCGCAGACCTTCTTGAGGTAGGCATCAAGGCCGGTCTTGCAGTAATGGCGCAGATGTTCGCTTCAGACGTGGAGGCTATATGCGGTTCCAGATATCGTCACGAGAAGCTGCGTAAGGGGTCGTGTTGGGGCACCACCGGTGGAGAGGTGGTTTTGGGCGGCAAGAGGATTACGGTCAAGAGGCCCAGGGTTCGTTCCGGCACCCATGAGGTTGCCCTACCCACCTACGAGCACTTCAAGGACTCCGATCCACTCACGAAACGTGTGCTGGAACAGGTTTTACTTGGGGTCAGCGCAAGGCGATACCATAGTTCCCTGGAGGGCAACGGTTCTTGCTTGAGGGTTCGCGGGGTCAGCAAGAGCGCGGTGAGTCGGCGGTTCGTCATGGCAGGAGCCGAAAGGATTGCCGAGTGGATGAATAGGCCTTTGGATGAGCTGGAGATAGTGGCCTTGTTCATGGACGGGATCAGAGTTGGAGATCACATGGTTGTGGCGGCTATCGGTGTTGACAGTGACGGTTGCAAACATGCCTTAGGCATTTGGGAGGGAGCTACTGAGAACTCGGCGGTCTGTCAGGCGCTGATTGACAACCTTCTCAATCGCGGGCTTAGGGTTGATAAGCCGATGCTGTTCGTGATAGACGGAGCCAAGGCATTGACCAAGGTGATAAGGCAGACCTTTGGCAAGAATGCCGTGATCCAGCGCTGTCAGCGGCACAAGATGGGATGTCCATCGTTCGCCACGTAACCCGTAACACCCGCAACGTGAAGCGCTGGCGAAACGGAAAGATGGTGCTGCGCTGGGCGGCAATAGGCTTCATGGAGGCCGAAAAAAGGTTCCGATGCATCAACGGCTATCAGGAGATACCCCGGTTGGTAGCGGCCTTAACACGAAGTGACGATGCTTGCGGAAGTAAAAGAAAACGTGATCTTGACAAAAGTAAAGCCGCATAGTAAGGTTAGGTCAATGAACTACGGTCCGCTGTCAAATTTCAACAGAGAGTGGGACAACCCCTTATTTAGACTAATGTATTATAATTAGGTGCTTAGGGAAAACTACAATGGACCCCAAAAGACTCAGGGAGCTGGAAGGTCGTTATAAGAAATGGTCGACCGAAGACCTTATCCGAGCCACTAATGTAGATAGGCTGCAATACGAACCTGAGGCTGTTGAGCTTATGGAGAAAGAGTTGGGAAGCAGGATTCTCTCAGAAGAATCTACAGGGAAGATGTTAGAAGAACTTTCCAAGGGATTGCGCACAGAAGAGCTTGTTCGGGCAACTGCTTTTGAAAAAGATAAATATAAACCCGAAATGATAGAATTTATGTCTAAAGAACTGGAAAGCAGAGAACTCCCGAAGGAAGAAATTGAAAAGGTATTGATTAAGGTAGAACAAAAAATACGTGAAGAGAGATCCTTGGGTGGATGGCTACTTTTATTTGTAATAATCCTAACATTGAATTCTATTAGAGCTGTCCTTGAAATATTTACGGGAGGACATCCGGTAAATATATTTATATCTTTCGCTATCGGAGTCTATGGGTTCGTTGTGCTATGGCATTTAGTTAAAAAGACGAAAATTGCCCCTTCTCTTGCGAAGATATAGATATGGCTGGTATTTGCAGCGAATATCTTCGCTTGCTTCTTTGTTCTAATGTATACACCTGCTCAAATAGTGTGGATTTACTTGGGTGCTACAATTATCTTAAATACGATTTTGGTGCTGTGGCATTTTTATTTTTCACGGTCTAAGAGAGTTGCGGCGACATATAACGGAGATTCTCAAAAAAGTTCGTAGGTGCCGACCTTCAGACCGGCCCCTACTTTTTACCCCCGTGCTTGCAGCGTTCGCTGGAAGCGCATACGCTCGGTCAATGCGGCCTGGCCTCTGGAAGATTAATCCCCCTTTGATTTCCCCGCCCCCTCAATCCCACTCCGCCGAGGGGGGGGGGGAGGGTTTCAGCATAAACGCCCGAATCCCAGCGGGTCAGGGGACCACGACCAGGATTCGAGCACTCGGTTGTGTCGGTGATGTGGGAAGGGTTATAAATTCATCCTGCGGTAAAGCACCTCGATTCCCTCAAGAAAGCGCTCAAGCGAGAATATCTCGTTAAGCTCGGTTTCAGACAGCTTCTCGGTGATTTCCTTCTTCTTGCGCGCCAGAAGATCGAACGACTGCCCTTGTTCCTTTGCCTCAAACGCCAGCTTCTGCACCAGCTCGTAGGCCTCCTGACGCGCCATGCCTTTTTTAATCAGTGCAAGCAGAAGCCTTTGCGCAAAGAAGGCACCCCCTGTACCATCCAGAATTTCCTTCATCCGATCCACCTCTACCTTCAATCCCTTTATAACACCCTGCATCTTGCGGATAAGGTAATGCGCGAGGTTGAACGAGTCAGACAGTATCACCCGCTCAACCGATGAGTGGGAGATATCGCGCTCGTGCCATAAGGCAATGTTCTCAAGCCCGGCCTGCACGTTTGATCTAAGTATTCTTGCAAGCCCGCACACCCTTTCGGTGATAACCGGGTTGCGCTTGTGCGGCATGGCCGATGAGCCGGTCTGGCGTTCTTTGAACGGTTCAAACAGCTCGTCCAGCCCCTCAAGCTGTCCCAATCTGATGTTTAAGGCGATGCGCTCAAGCCAGGTTCCGACCAGAGCCAGTGCGAAGAGCAGGGTTGCGTGGCGGTCACGCGGTATCACCTGCGTTGCCACCGGTTCAGGCTCAAGTCCAAGCTCCTCGAGCGCCAGCTCCTCGCAGATAGGGTCAAGGACGGTGAACGTTCCCACCGTCCCTGAGATGCGGCCCCGGGCAGACTTACTCCGCGCATGCGTCAGTTCTTCAGCTACCCTTAATCCCTCCGAATACCATGAAAGCGCCCGCACCCCGAATGTTATTGGCTCTGCACCCCTGCCGTGCGTGCGACCCAGCACAGGCGTTTTCTTGTGCTTGAGAGCCAGATCGGCAAGGATTTTATTGAGTTCGGCGATCTCGGTCTCCAGCACGTCGCACGCCTCAAGTATCCTTAAGGTAAGTGCTGTGTCCACCACGTCGTATGATGTAAGTCCGTAGTGCAGGTACTCCTTTGAGCATTCTGCCTTCTCCCATACAGCTTGAAGGAAAGCGGTCACCTCGTGCTCGGTCTTTTGTTCAATCTCTCTAACCCTTTCAGGGTCAACGTCTTCTACGTCTGCAAGACACTCTGAAAGCCCTTTTGGTATGACCCCCAGTTCTTCCTCGGCGCGTGCCACCGCTTTCTCGACCCTTAACCAGTATCGGAAGCGGCGCTCATCAGCCCATATCTCGGTCATTTCCGAAGTGGAGTAACGTTTTATCATTTTAAAATCCCCGGTAAAGTCGGTAGCGGCCTCCGTCGCGTTCGATCACCAACGTGCGGGGATCTTCCACTGAGCGCACCGCCTTTTTTAGTTCCCTTATGTTCGGGGTTTCTGTGGAGCCATAGGCCAGGATCACGTCGCCTTCGTTAAGTCCGAGTTCGGCACCTCGAGCGCCCCGTTCGATCTTCAACACAACCACCCCTTGCAGGCTGCGGATGTTATACCGATAGCGAATTGCCGGGTCGAGATCCATCGCTTGGATGCCCAAGGCAGCTATCCTTACCGGTGCTGGAGTGATGTACTCTATCGCTTGTAGGGTGCAAACAAAGGGCTTACCTTCGTCCGTTATTCCTTCAAGCCGAACGCTGTCAGCTACAAAAAGGCCCTGCTCCATCATCTGCCAGTCCGATTCACTGGCGTAGTTGATCCCGTTTGCTTTGGTTATTACCCAAGCCTCCTCCAGCCCGGCTCGTTGGGCCGGAGTATTTTTGAATATCTGGGTGACGATGATTCCTCTCTGTCCTGGGATTCCCAGTGCGCGGGCCATGTCCGATGTCAGGGTCTGCGCACCCAGGCCAAGCCATGCGATGCGTCGTTCGGAGTGGCTTTCAAGTTCGTATATGAACTTCTTCACCCGGTTCGCGGGTATGGCGAAGCCGATGCCCTCCGAGCCGCCGCTTTTGGTGAAGATGAAGGTGTTTATGCCTATGACCTCTCCGGCGATATTTGTAAGAGGGCCGCCTGAGTTTCCAGGGTTGATGGCCGCATCGGTCTGGATAACGCCCGAGTAGCTGAAACGTTTGGCTTCGCCGACCTGCACCCTGCGGCCTGTGGCCGATATTACCCCGGCCGTAACGCTTGGCTTGGCGTCGGCGATAAGGAACCCGAAGGGATTGCCCAACGCTATCGCCCACTCGCCGATCATGAGATCGTCGGAGTTGCCGAGCCTGGCGGTTTGAAGATCGTCCGGCGGGTTGACAAGCTTAAGAAGGGCAAGGTCAAGCGCCTCGTCCATACCGGTGAGGATAGCGTCGAAGGTTCTTCCATCGCAAAGGGTAGCCTTTATCTTGGTTGCGTCGGCAACCACATGGGCGTTTGTTACGATCTTGCCGTCGGACGAGACTATAAGACCTGAGCCCAGTCCCTGGATTTCCTGCTTGTACTCGCGGGGGAATGCGGGTCCGAAGAACTCCTCGAAGAATGGGTCGAGCCAGAATGGGGAGCTGTAAGTACGTGTTTGCAAGACGGTTATGGAGACGACCGCGGGCATAACCCGTTCTGCGGCTATAACGATCCCTGTCCTGCGTGCCTGGGCGGTCGCAGCCGCCAGCGAATCCCGCTCTTGCCCATGTCCTGTTGGAGGCAAGAACAGGACAAGTCCCAGAGCAACCCAGGCAAGGGTCTTGATCCGGTTCATCATCCTTTAATACTAGTCAAAAAGGATGATGCGTCAATCGAACTGCCTGCGCAGGAAGGCAGGGATATCCAAGTCTTCGTCAGATAGGGGCTTGGGTTCTACCTTTTCGAAGCCGCGCGGCACTTTACGTTCGCGGCGTATGAAGGTCGGCACCTTGAGGTCTTGCGCTTCATGCGGCATTAATCCTTCGACCTTCTCTACACGCGGAGGCATCTCTTCGATGCCGGTGGCTATCACCGTGACGCGGATCTCATCTGAGAACTCTCCATCCTGGATGGCCCCGAAGATGATGTTTGAGTCGGCGTTGGCGTATCCGTAGATGATGCGCGCAGCCTCGTTCACCTCATGCAGGGTTAAGTCTTCGCCTCCGGAGATATTTAAGAGGATTCCTCTGGCACCGGAGATCTCGAAGTCTTCGATAAGGGGCGATGAGATCGCCTTCTGCGCCGCGTCCACCGCCCGGTTCTCGCCCTTGGAGGAACCTATGCCGATCACCGCACTTCCACGATTTGCCATGATGGTGCGCACGTCCGCGAAGTCCAGGTTGATCATGCCGTTATGTGTGATGAGGTCGGTGATACCTCTTGTGGCGTTGAAGAGCACGTCGTCGGCCATGCTGAAGCTGTCTTTGAGGGTCATGTTCTGGGGTACCACGGATAGGAGCTTCTGGTTTGGGATCACTATGAGGGTATCCACGCTCTGTCTGAGTATGTTGATTCCCTCTTCAGCTTGCCTTTTTCGCACCGGTCCCTCGAAGTCGAATGGCCGAGTCACCACGGCTACGGTGAGTATTGAGAGGGAGTTTGCGAGTTCGGCAATGAGCGGGGCAGCACCGGTTCCGGTTCCGCCGCCCTCGCCTCCGGCGAGGAACACCATATCCAGATCGAGAAGTACCTCCTTTATCTGGTCAAGCGACTCCTCGGTGGCTCGTTTGCCTATCTCGGGGTCGCCTCCGGAACCCAGTCCGCGCGTAAGATTCGGTCCTAGTTGTATCTTGTGTTCGGCCGTACTCTTGTCAAGCGCCTGAAGGTCGGTGTTCAGGGTGTAGAAACGCACGCCCGGCATGCCCTTCTCTATCATGTGGTCGACTGCGTTGCCGCCCGCGCCGCCGAGACCCAAGACTCCTATCTGGGCTTGATAGCGATTTTCCTCAACTGGTTCGAACATATCTCCTCCTTTGCTTAAAAGAATTCCTTCAGCCAGTCGCGCATACGGCTGAGGATGTTTCCGAAAAGCCTGTCCTCTGTGCCCGATGGCAGAAGCGTCAGGTTCTGTTTCCCGATTCCATAACGGACCAGCCCTACCGATGTGGCGAATATGGGGTCGGCGATGATATCCGTGAGCCCCGAGGTGCCCCACGGCTTTCCTACCTTGACCGGAAGGTCGAATATCTGCTCGGCTATAGTCTCTATTCCTTCCAGGTGAGCAGAGCCGCCGGTGAGCACCACGCCTGCGGCCAGAAGCTCACCGAACTCGGTCTTCTTCATCTCCCGGTTGGTCAGGGTGAGAATCTCCTCAACGCGCGGCTCGATGATCGAGGCAAGGATTCTTCTCGATACCTGCTTCTCACTTCGACCGCCCACGCCCTTCACGGTGAAGGTCTGATCCTCATCCACCAGATTGGCCAGTGCACATCCGTAGCGCTTCTTTGTTTCTTCCGCCTCCTTGGTGGGCGTCCTTAGACCGATGGCTATGTCCGAGGTGATGTGTTCTCCGCCGATGCCGAGCACCTGTGTGTGTCTTATTGAACCTTCCTTGAAGATGGCCATGTCCGTGGTTCCGCCGCCTATGTCTACAAGAAGCACCCCGAGTTCCTTCTCGTCCGCCTCAAGCACCGCGTTTGCCGATGCAAGGGGCTGAAGGACCAGGTCCTTGACCCGCAGGCCGGCACGCTCTATGGAGCGGTATATGTTCTGGGCCGAGGTTACAGCACCAGTGACGATGTGCACCTCGACCTCGAGCCTCTTGCCGAACATCCCCACTGGGTCTAGGATGCCGGGCTGGTCGTCCACTATGAACTCTATGGGGATCACGTGGATGATCTCACGATCCAGTGGCAGACCGATGGTCTTGGCCTGCTCGATCACCCTTGCCTTATCCTTTGGGGTGATCTCTCCGCCAGCCTTTTCCACCGCAACCACACCGCGGCAGTTCATCGACGATATATGACTGCCGGCGATGCCTACGTAGCATGAATCCACCTTGCAGCCGGCCATGCGTTCCGCTTCGACAACGGCCCGTTTGATGGATTCAACGGTCTGCTCCAGGTTAACTACCGTGCCTCTGCGCATTCCGTGGGAAGGCGTTAAGCCGATCCCCACGATGCGCGGCTCGAGGTTCTCATCCAGCTCGGCGATCACCGCGGCGACCTTGGTCGTCCCGAGGTCAAGACCCACGATTCGTTCGCCTTTAGCCATTATGTTCCTCCATTCGTTTCTTTTACAATCTTTATCTCCTCCTTAAAATCGTATCCAAACCTCTCCTTCACCGCTTCCTTTATCTCACGGATCAGAGCGAGAACGTCCGATTGGGTAGCCTTGCCGACGTTCACGATGAAGTTTGCATGCCTGGGTGAGCACATTGCGTCGCCGATCCTTCGCCCCTTGAATCCCAGCTCATCTATCAGCCTGCCGGCGGTAACCTCGGTCGGTTTTGGATTTACGAATACGCATCCCGCCGAAGGTTCTTTAGGTTGTTTGGCCATACGCTGCGCAAGGGTGCGGGAGATCTGATCCATGCACTCCATAACCGGATACGTCTTAAGTTCCAAGACGATTTCATATATGAAGAAGGTGGGGGGGATGTTCGTTTTCCGGTACGACCATTCGATCTCATTCCTTTCCGATTCCTTCACTTTTCCTTCTGAGAGATTAAAGATTCTCACTTTATCCACACACTCCGATATCCATCTTCCGAACGCCCCGGCGTTTCCCTTGACAGCGCCGCCGATGCTTCCAGGTATCCCTGCCAGGAAATCCATGCCGCCCAGACCACACTGTGCTGCTTGCCTGATTACATCCATTAGTTCGGCGCCTGCACCGGCGAGTATCTTATTACCCTCATGTTCGATCTTCGATAGTCCATTCCCCGGATGGATCACCAATCCACGGTAATGCTCAGGATACAGCACGTTCGAGCCGCCGCCAAGGATCTGCCACGGAACAGCGGGATGCTTTTGTAGGAACTCAGCCACCTTCATTAGATCGTCTACACTCTCGGCCTCGACAAACACATCCGCAAGGCCGCCGATCCGGTAGGTGGTGTGGGGAGCGATCTCCTCACCCATGATTACATTGCCATCTATGAGCGGTTTGAGAGTCTTTCCAATATCTCTGCGCCAATCTTCCATACGTCGCCTGCCCCCAGGGTCAGAAAAACGTCCCCGGGCTTTAAGGTTTTTGCAAAGTAATCAACGATCCCTTCTCGATCGGTAATGATCTGCGAGGCCACATTCGGCGAATCCTTCTTTATACTCTCCAGTATCAGCTCCGGCCCCACACCCGGTATGGGTTTCTCACTTGCCCTGTATATATCGGTCAGCACTACCTCCGAGGCGTCCTTGAACGCCGGACCGAACTGCGCGTGGAGGTACTTTGTCCTCGTGTAGCGGTGCGGCTGGAATAGTACGCGCAAAGGCTGACCGTTGAATATCCGGCGAAGCGAGGAAACGGTGACCGCAATCTCCGTAGGATGATGGCCGTAGTCGTCAATAAACGTGATGCCTGCCACCTCATCCACCTTTTCCATGCGTCGGCGGACGCCGCGGAATCTTGCCAGAGCCTCCTTCATTACAGAAGGAGAAACCTTTAGTTCCCGTCCCACAGCGACAGCGGCAAGGGCGTTCAGGATGTTGTGCTCTCCTGGAAGGCTAAGCTCGAACTCATACAGCTTCCCCTCGAGTTTCAAAACAAAGCGTGATTTCCAGCCCTCGTTCCTGCGCCACATAGGCCTAAGGTCATTCTCCTTGCCAAACCCGTATGTCATCCTGCGGACCGAAAGATCCGGAAGTATCTCTTTAACCCCCACGTCGTCGCCGCACAGGATTGCCAGCCCGTAGAATGGGATCTTCGCCACGTACTGCTTGAAACAATCCTTGATATCCTCAAAGCTTGAGTAGTAGTCCATATGTTCAGGCTCGATGTTTGTGACCACCGCTACGGTGGGAAACAGATGCAGGAACGAGCGGTCCGACTCGTCAGCCTCGGCCACCAGGTACTCGCTTGCGCCCAGTTTGGCGTTTGAACCCATCTCAAGAACCTTGCCGCCTATGATCGAGGTGGGGTCAAGCTCGGCAAGCTCCAGCATGAAGCTTATGATTGATGACGTGGTGGTCTTGCCGTGCGTCCCTGAAACCGCTATCGAGTACTTCATGCGCATAAGTTCGCCAAGCATCTCACCCCGGCCTATGATCGGTATGCCGCGCTCGCGTGCCGCATCAATCTCCGTATTGTCAGGCTTGATCGCAGATGATATCACCACCACGTCCGCTTCCTTAAGATTTTCCTTTCGGTGTCCGATCTCAACCCTGATACCTGACTGCTTTAGCATCCGGGTTATCTCCGAGCGGGAGATGTCGGAGCCTGCCACCTTGAACCCCAGGTTGTGCAAAATGTGGGCTATTCCGCTCATCCCTATGCCGCCGATGCCTACCATATGTATGTGCTTCACGCGGCCAAACATTCCTCGATCCTTTCGGCTATCTGCGACGCGGCGTCGCAGGGCACCCGGTTCCTGCCGGCAATACTCATCAGCTCTCGACGTGTTTTGTCCTGAAGAAGCTCCCTCAGCGCTATCTCAACGCGTTCGATCTCTTTCTCAGGTATTAATACAGCCGCACCGGCTTGCGTTGCCCATCTCGCGTTCGAAGTCTGATGATCGTCCACCGCGTAAGGGAAGGGCACCAGAATCGAAGGTATGCCGTTTGCAAGAAGCTCGCTTAACATGATTGCACCTGCACGTGATATTGCGATCTTTGCACGTGCATAAAGCTCCTCAGGATGCTCGGTGAACTCAAAAAGCTCAATATTCGAAAGCCTGGGTCTGGCACACATCTCTTGATAATCCCTCCTGCCGGTGAGTATAATGAACCTCTCCTCAGGCATTCTCTTTGCCAACTCATATCCAAACTGGTTCAATCTCCTTGCTCCACCGCTCCCCCCTAAAACGAGAATCTCTTCGCCTTCCTTCCTTTTCCTAAGGATCACCGATCTCCTCAGCACGTTGCCGGTTACCACGACCTCGCCTCTGATCCGGGTGGTGGGAGGAATCCCGCAGTATACCTCTTTTGCTCCTCCTGCCGTCATCCTCGTTACCCTGCCAGGCACCGAGTTCTGCTCCAGAAGGAAGTAGGGGACTCGCTTTGCCTTCGCAGCCCGGATCGCCGGAAGGCTTGCATACCCTCCCGCGCCTATCACCGCGTCCGGTTTAAATTCGTCTATTAACTCCATACTCCTGCGTCTTCCCTTCAGGTATCCTCCAACCGCCTTGAGTTTGTCGCTTAGCGAGCGTCCAAAGAATGCGGTGGCCGGTATGACCTCTGCCTTCACCTTGCCTTGCACGAAACGGGCGCCGCGCTCATCGGTTATAAAAAGCACGTCGTGTCCCCGGTTCATAAGCTCATGAGCGAGGGCTAGTGCTGGGAAGATATGGCCGCCTGTTCCACCGCAGGCGATGATCAGTCGCATAAGCTTTCTCCTTTGCGCGGCTTATGTTTAAGAGGATCCCGACCCCCAAAAGGTTGGATGTTAGGGCCGATCCTCCGAAACTTATAAAAGGAAGCGGAAGTCCGGTAGTCGGTAACAGACCCATGCTGACCCCGGCATGAACGAGGAAGTACAGGAATACCATCACCACGAGTGATGATCCAAGGTAGCGTCCGAATGCGTCGTCGGTTTTGGCTGCCAGATTGAGTCCTTTGTAGAGGAAGAGCACGAAGAGAAGTATGAGTCCTGCGATACCTGCGAATCCCAGCTCCTCGCCGATTACCGCGAATATGAAATCGGTGTGTGGCTGGGGCAGGAACAGGAATTTTTGACGTCCGCCACCTAATCCGACACCGAACAGACCTCCTGATCCCATGGCTATGCGCGCCTGTTCGAGCTGATAGTTACCGTTGCCTAAGAATCCTGCCACGCGCGCCTTGGCATGAGGAAAGACCGTGATCAGAAGCACAAACGCGCCTGCAGCCAGCACGCTCACAAGCAAAAGATAACGCAGGCGGACACCGGCTACGAACATCACAAAAAGCACAAGTATTCCAATGACCGTCGCGGTTCCCAGGTTTGGCTGAAGCGCTATAAGCAGAAGCAGGATACCTGAGACAAGGAGCGGCGGAAGCGTATAGTGTTTGAAGTCACGCTTGGTATCCTCGCGTTTGGCGTAGAAGGCCGAGAGGTAGAGTAGGAGAGCAACCTTGACGAACTCTGCGGGCTGCAAAGAAAAGGTAAAAAACTGAAGCCAGCGTGTGGCTCCCCCGGCCTTGCGTCCGATGAAAAGAACTGTGATGAGAACAACAATTGATACGATAATAAAGATGCCGCCCATTTTTCGCCAGAACCGGAAGGGCAGCTTGAGTCCTATGAGAAAGAAACCCGTTGCTATCGCGATACGGATGGCTTGGTTCTTGAGGAAATACAACGGATCGTTATTGGCGAGATAGAAACTTGAGGAGAATACCATCACCAGGCCGAAGCCCACCAGAAGTACGATGATGGCCAAAAACCCGTAATCAGGCTTGTCTGATCGCTCTATAGGCTTGGATGAATGCATTTCCTCGCTCCTCGAAGTTTCTGAAGTTTCCAAAACTGGCAAATCCGGGTGAGAAGAGTATTCTGTCTCCTTCTGAGCTGTGGCTGAGGGCTGCCTGTAGGGCAGCCCTCAGCGATTCGACCGTGACGCAGGAGGAGAAGCGTAAATTTCGTTCAAGAATCCCTTTTAGACTCTCGGCATTCTCGCCGAAGAGTACTACAAACCTTGCCCGTTCCTTCACACCCCGGATGAACGGTTCAATGGAAAGACCCTTTTCCCTGCCCCCTGCTATGATCACCGAGGGCTCATCAAACGAGCGTACCGAGTGATAAAAGGCCACCGGATTGGTGCACATGGAGTTGTTGTAGACCTCTCTGCCTCTGAGTTTGCCCAGATACTGCATCCGGTGGGGCAGGCCTTTAAACTTCATAAGCCCCGACCTTATGGCCTCTTGTGGCAGATTGAACTCCCCGGCCACCGCTATTACGGCAAGGGCGTTGGCTGCGTTGTGAAGACCGGGAAGGAAAAGATCGCCTCTCTTTACGATCTCGGTATCCTTGAGGTATAGCGCATCACCTTTAAGTGAGGCATCAACGTCGGTCCTTTCGACAGAGAAGAGTACCCGCTTGCCCTTGATCTCTTCAAGCCTTGCTTTGATGTTCTCATCGTCCGCGTTCAGCACCGCCCTGTCCAGCTTAGTGTTATTCTTAAACAGGGAAAGCTTGAGGTTGACGTATTGGTTAAGCGAATGCCGGTTCAGGTGATCTAGGGTGATATTCAAAAGCACCCCAACGTTAGGTCTGAAGGTTGGGCATCGTTCCAATTGGAAGGTGGAGACCTCGATAACGTATACGTCGTATTTCCTGTCGGTTAGAGCTTCTGAGAAAGGCCTTCCCGGTGAGATGTTGCCGCCGCAGAACACCCGCTTGCCTGCGGCTTTCAGCACTTCCGCTATCCAGGCGGTGGTGGTAGACTTTCCGTTGGTTCCGGTGACCGCAACGGTTATCGGTTGTCCCAACTCGTTCCACACGTATTCAATCTCGTCGATCATCCGTACACCTGCGGCGTCCAGCTCACGTATCCAGCCGGCTTCATTGGGTATGCCCGGACTCTTGAGCAAAAGATCGGCTTGTTTAAGCTCGTCTGGATCCTGGATTCTCCTGGCACTGTCTTGCTTTATGGCAAAGGCTACCCTGCGGTGGGCGAACGCGGCGGGATTCTCGTCGTAGAGTAATATTTCTACGTCCTTATCCATAAGATATGAAAGCAGGCTTCGTCCCACGCGGCCCAGACCCAGAATTGCGATCCTTCTCATCATCTCACCTTCAGAGTTGCCAGTCCTGCCAGGGCGAAGAGGATTCCCCATATCCAGAAGCGAACCACTATCTTTGATTCCGCCCATCCCTTCAGCTCGAAGTGGTGGTGCAAGGGGGTCATCTTGAATAGTCTCTTCTTTCCCTTGCTTGCATGGAACCAGATGACCTGAAGTATCACCGAGACAACCTCAAGCACGAACACCCCGCCGATGATCGCTAAAAGAATCTCCTGTTTGACCACCACCGCAATAAAACCCATGAGTGCGCCCAGGGGCAGCGCGCCCGTATCACCCATGAAGATGGATGCAGGGTGCGTATTGAACCATAGGAAGCCGAGTCCTGCTCCCACAACCGAAGCGCTCACCACAGCCATCTCACCAGCCTTGGCAACGTAAAGAACGTTCAGGTAATCCGCAATCTTTACATTCCCTCCCGCGTATGCGAGCACCGCATAGGCTCCGGCAACTATAGCCAGAAGACCGATCGCAAGCCCGTCAAGGCCGTCAGCGAAGTTCACCGCGTTGCCAGCACCCACTATAACGAAGCCGCTCAGGAGCACGTAGAATAACCCCAGCTGGATCACGTAGTTTTTTAAGAACAGCACGTTGGTAGCCGACCTCAGGGTTTGGCTTTCGGGAAAGAAGTACAGATAAAGACTCACTCCCAGTGCGAGAATAGCCTGGGCCAGGAACTTCCAGCGCTTCTTGATGCCACGCTTGTGTTTGCGCAGTTTTACGTAGTCGTCAAGGAAACCAAGGATTCCCATGCCCACAAGTATCACGAGCGAGAGGAGCACGTATGGATTGGCAAGGTCTGCGAAAAGCAGAAGGGAGATGATGATTGCAGAAACGATGAGAACCCCGCCCATTGATGGGGTGCCTGCCTTCTTGCGGTGACGTTCGGGCAGCTCCTCGTAGATCTCCTCGCCCAGAGCCAGGCGGTTGATCATCCTGACCACCGGTCTTCCGAAGATCATAAGTACGAGTATTGCGAATCCTGCAGCCAGAGCCGCGCGGAAGGTGATGTAGCGGAAGAGATTCGCAGGTGAGAAGATTGGTTGCAGGGTGCGGGCAAGAAGATATATCATGCGCCGCCCCAGAGTTTGGAAACGACGTCTTCCAGGGCACAGTCGCGCGAGCCCTTGATGAGGACGCTTGCTTCGGGCAGGAGCCTCTTGTGGATCTCTTCGGCTGCCTTGCTCTTATCAGGGATAAAGAGCACGCCTTCGTGTTTGGGGTAGAAATCGGAGTGGGGACCGGTGATTATCACGAGATCGGCGGTATCGCGCGCTAGTTCCAGTATCTCGTGATGGTAGCGTTCCGATTTTTTCCCCAGTTCCAGCATCGCTCCCAATACCGCTATGCGGGGCGAAGGGAAGAGTGTAAGAAGTCCGAAGGCCTCCCTCATGGAAACAGGGTTGGCGTTGTAGCAGTCAATCAAAAGATGCAGACCGCCTACCTTTCTGTGTTCCAGCCTCCAGCGCTCGGGTTTGATTTCAGAAAGGATACTCCTGGCCTGCAGCAACGAGACCCCGAATTCTCCCACCGCCACCGACAGAGCAGCCACGGCGTTAGAGAGATTGCCTGCTCCTAAAAGAGGGAGATGAAATTCCTGTTCATTAAACTTGAACTCCGTTCCGTCCATACCATAGTGCACATCGGCGGGCGTGAACTCAGCCTGGGCTTGAATCCCAAAGGTTTTGTAGGCGATTTTTTCCTTCCTTGCACGTCTCAGGAACTCTGGATAGTCGGCGTTCAGATAGAGCCGGCCTTTTCTTGACCTTATCGCCTGGGCTAACTCCCACTTAGCCTCAAACACATCTTCGAGCGCTCCAAGCCCCTCAAGATGTCCAGGGCCGATGTTGGTCAGGAGTCCGTGGGTAGGACGGGCGATCTCGCAGAGCCTCTTCATCTCGCCTTTCTCGCTTATACCCGCCTCAAGCACCGCCGCCTGGTGTTTCGGTTCAATCGCAAGCACAGAAACAGGCAGGCCCACCAGGTTGTTGAAGCTGCCTGGATTGGCATATGTTTTGTATCTTAAAGAGAGCAAATCCCTCAAAATATTCTTGACCGTGGTCTTTCCGTTGGTTCCGCTGATGAGCACGACCGGTATGTCAAGCCGCATCCGGTAAGCCTGAGCAATATCACCAAGGGCACGCAGGGTATCGGCGACCCTGATGGTGCGGGCAAGATGCAGGTCCTTTGAAACGAGGGCTGCGACGGCTCCCTTCTCGAACGCCTGCCCCAAGAAGTCGTGTCCGTCGAAGTTCGGGCCTCTAAGCGCCACGAAGAACTCCCCCTGCTCGATACTCCTGGTGTCGGTGGATACACCGGTCGGGGTTAAAGCAAGGTCATCTATTCCATTGGGGGTTCCGCCGGTTGCACGGATAATCTCATCAAGGGAGAGCATCCAGCGCCTCCTTTAAGACCTCTATATCGTCAAAGTGGATCCTCTCTGTACCCAGTATCTGGTAGTCCTCGTGTCCTTTGCCTGCGACCAGGAGCACATCGCCCGGCTTCAGGAATCTCACCGCCTCGAATATTGCCTCCCTGCGGTCAACGATCACCCGCCTGGCAGGAGTCTGGAGTCCCATAAGGATACCCTGGATTATCGTCTGCGGTTCCTCTGTTCTCGGATTATCCGATGTAATAAATACGTAGTCTGATAGCTCTGCGGCTATCTTGCCCATCTTCGGGCGCTTGGTGCGATCCCTGTCGCCTCCGCACCCGAAAAGGGTCACCACGCGTCCTTTGGCAAATTCTTTGACGGCAAGGATCAGATGATTTAACGCATCAGGGGTATGCGCGTAGTCTATGAATATAAAAAATCCTTTATCATTGGGCACCGGCTCCATGCGGCCAGGGACGGAAACAAGACTCTCTACACCTTTCTTTAAAGATTCCGGCTCTACCCCCAGGTTAAGTGCGGCTCCTGAGGCCGCTGCAACATTGCTTGCGTTGTGCAGACCAGGCAGGTGGATAAATACAGGCAGGGCCAGTCCCTGGTAATGTATAACTAATGCGGAGCCTGCAAGGTTTGTCTCTTCGACCTCCATCCAGAGATCGGCGCTGGGGGCGTTACGGGCGTTACGGGCGCTGGGGGCGTTACGGGCGTTACGGGTGTTACGGGTGTTACGGGTGTCGCACGAGTAGGAGGTTGTGGTGCGGTCTTTGATCCTTTCAAGAAGCTCTCGGCCTGCCGGATCGTCTTTATTGATAACTGCCAGTGCCTCTTTCTTTATCTCATTGAAGAGCCTGAACTTGGTTTCCTTGTAGTTCTCCATATCCTTGTGGAAGTCCAGATGATCCTGGGTGAGGTTGGTAAATATCGCCGTGTCAACGTCCAAACCCCACACACGTTCGAACGCTATGGCATGGGACGAGATCTCCATCGCCACCGCTTTTGCACCGTTTTCTTTGATTTGCTTGAGTATGTTCCACAGATCGGTGCTCTCAGGTGTGGTATGTGATAGCTTCTCCCATTTTTCTCCGTCGTAGAAGCCAGTGGTGCCGATGACGGCGGTTTTTTGCCCTGCGGCCTTCAGGATACTTTCAAGAAGATAAGTAACGGTAGTTTTGCCGTTTGTGCCGGTGACCCCGATAACGGTCATATCCCGGTCAGGATACCCCGTGATTTTTGCAGATACTTGAGCCAGGAATCGTCTGGAATTTGGAACATCTATCAACGCCACACCCTGTGGAAGGCCTTGGATATCTTCTGCAGCCACGGCCACAGCTCCCCTGTTGACCGCATCCTGAGCGAAGAGGCGGCCATCGAACCTGACGCCCGGAATTGCCACATATAAAGAGTTCTCCTCAACCCGTCTTGAGTCATAGGCCACCGAGGTGATCTCTGCTTCCCCTGAGCCGTGCAGTTTAACGTCTTTGCAATCCTTGATAAGATTAGCCAGCTTCATTTTTCTCGCTCCTGGATTTGGTCCAGCTTTTCGGTTTCTTCTTCAGGTGGCATGCGAATATCTCTATAGACGGGCAGGCGCAGGATGCGTTCCATGATGTGCTGAAAGGCAGGTGCGGCGATCTCGCTTGCGAAACGTCCGCGTGACGGTTCGTCAACCACCACCACAGTGAGAAGTCTGGTATCCTCGCGCGGGAGAAAGCCAATGAACGATACGACACTTGAGGAGGAGGAATAGCCTATTCCCGTGATCGACTTCTGAGCCGTGCCTGTCTTGCCGCATACTTCGATGCCTTCGATCTGTGCGGCCTTACCCGTTCCTTCATCTACAACCTTTTCGAGAATCTCGCATACGTCGGCTGCGGTTTCCTCGCTGAATACCCTTCTAAGCTCCTTGGTTTTTCCCTTGAATATAACCCTGCCGTCGTGGTCTATCCGTTTGACGATGTGTGGTGCGTTGTAAACCCCGCCCGATGCGAAGGTAGCGTAGATTGCCGCAAGCTGCAGGGTAGTCAAGGAAAGCCCTTGGCCGAACGCGTTGTTGGCAAGACGCAGTTCGGTCATCTGGCGGGATCGATCTATCTTTCCTGCAGCTTCACCAGGAAGCTCAATGCCGGTGGGTACACCAACGCCAAGCAGGCGTGATACCTCGTAGAAGCGCTGAACCCCGCAGCGCAGGGCAAGCTTTGCCGCACCTATGTTGCTTGACTTAACGAACACGTCGTCGAACGTGTAGCCCGCCCTGCCGTGAAGGTCTGTGATTTTGCGTCCCTGCACCACTATACCTGAACCGGTAGGTATCCACTCGTTGCGTAGAGCCAGGCTGTCCTCGATGCAGATGGCGGCAACCACCGGTTTATACACGGAGCCCGGTTCAAACTCGTCTGCAACCGCACCAATCTTCCAGGTTTCACGTGCGTACCGGCTGTAGCGAGCGGGCGCGAAGTCCGGGTAGTCGACCAATGCAAGTACCTCACCCGTTTGAGGGTTCATCACCACGCAGTATCCTCGCTTGGCCGCAAACTTCTCGCACGCCGCCTTCAACTCCTCGTAGGCGATAGCCTGTATGTCAAGATCTATCGTCAGGGTAACGTCACAGCCGTCCTTTGCCTCCTGGACAGGGTAGGCCGGGGAGGGATGATCGCGTCCCAACGCGTCCATCTGATAGATCGCCCAGCCCGGCTTGCCTGTAAGCAGGGAATCTAAAGCGTACTCGATTCCTGCAAGCCCGGTGTGTTCCGTACCTACGAACCCTACAACGCTTCCGGTAACCTCATCCCAAGGGTAGACGCGTTTTGCCTCTTCTACTATATTAATTGCGTTGCCTAAAGATGCTTTCTCCAGTTCGGCCTTCAGGGCGTAGGCCTTCTCGTAGTCGAACTTGCGGCGAAGCCAGAAGAAGCGCTTACGGGTGCGCAGGTAGCGTTCAAGCCTTGTCAGGGTGCCCAGCTTGTAGCTTGAAAGTATACGAACCGCTGCAGGTATATCCTCTATGTACTGAGGAAGGACGTAGATAGAGGCCGCTTTCTCGTCTGTAACCAGGGGTATACCGTTGCGGTCGTAAACCTTCCCTCGTTTGGACAGGAGCTCTATGTGTTCCTCGTGCTGTGAACGTGCACGTTCGGCGTATCGTGGTCCAAGTATCACCTGTAGATAAAAGGCATATCCCAATACACCAACGGCCAGTACGGAAAGAACTCCGCCTGCGAACTTAATTCTGCCCATTTTTCTCCCATGGGTAATACAGTCCAAGGACCTTGGCGCGCGGCTCAAGATTGGTCACTACAAGTTTACGGTTAAGCGATGTGCGTTCGCGCTCGAGTTTGGCCTGGAGTATTTCGGCCTGACGCTCGAGCTCAGTCACTCGCTCTGTCAGCCGGTTGTTGATCGACCGCATCCATACGTAGCCCAGCATAAGGCCTACTGCCAATATAACCAAAAGTATTTTCTTCATAACTTCTCTAACACTCTCAACCTGGCGCTTCGTGCGGCAGGGTTGGCTTTCACCTCTTTCCCGGATGCAAAAATAGGTTTGCGATTAACTCGCCTGTACTCTTGGCTTTGTTCTGCTTGTCTGTATCTATTTTTGACGATCCGGTCCTCTAAAGAGTGATAGGCAAGCACCGCAACTCGTCCACCCGAAGCAAGACGAGCGATGGCCGCCTCAAGACTGATCCTGAGACTTTCAAGTTCGTCGTTTACAGCGATACGCAGCGCCTGAAAGACCCTCATCGCGGTCTTGCGAAAACCCCTTGTCCCGACAACCTCTCGGATAAGGTCTGCAAGGTCCTTGGTGGTCCGAAGCTCGCGGCGGTGTTCTGCAATCGCTTGCGCGATCCTTCTTGACTGTGGCTCCTCCCCGTAATCTCTAAGTATCCGTTCTATAGACACCTTGGGTTCGCTTCTTATGATCTCAAGGGCGGTACGTGAGTCAGATTCCGCATCGAACCGCATGTCAAGGGGGCCCTCGCCCTGATAGCTGAAACCGCGCTGCGCGCTGCGTACCTGATGCCAGGAGAGCCCAAGGTCGAATACTACGCCTTGGGCTTTATCGATCCCCTTTTCATCAAGCACCTCACCCAGATAGCGGAAGTTGGAATGATGGAGGGAAAGCCGCTCGGCAAAGCGAGTCATTCTCAGGCCTGCATAGGCGAGGGCTTCCCCATCCATGTCCAGAGCAATTACCTTTCCGGCACCCGCTTTCAGAAGCGCTGCCGTATGCCCGCCCCCGCCAAGGGTCGCATCTACATAGGCACCCTGCGGCCTGGGGGAGAGGGCTTTCACTATCTCCTCGCACATCACCGACCGATGGAACTCATCCACCGGCCGTCATTCTGGCGATACTCTTCAATACCGCCCTCCTTGATGGGTATATATCGAAAGGATGAAAGCCGTATAGACTGAAAAGGGAGTTGATATAGTCCGAAACGTTAATGAGCTTTATGTCGCCTCCTCTTTCGTTGAATCTGTGCTTGAACTCTATAAGTTCAGGAATAAGAGGTGTTTGTATATGGGTACAACCTGCAAGATTGACAACTACGCTTGCCTCGTTTGCCGAAAGAAGTCCCTCGAAAAGGGCACAGAGCTCGTCGAAATCTTCCTCTCCGACCTCACCCGAAAGGTTCACAAAGGGCACCTCTTCTACTCTTTTAAGTACAGTTTTCATTCTGATCTCCCTTCATGTAGATATTTTTCAAGGTTTTCAGAATCCTCCTCCTGGTTGGTCTCGGACTCTTCCTCGAATCTTGCAAAGGCGGAAGGATTCCATATCTCAAAATGACTTATGGCTCCGGCGATGACCGCCTCGCCCTCGATCTGCGCATACTCCGCAAGATGACGCGGGAGCATGATGCGGCCCTGTGAGTCCATATCCACCTCGGCGGCGGATGCGACCCTGCGGCGCATAAAGCGTCTTGTTTCTCGCTTGTATCTGGGGATGACAAGAAGGGTTTTCTCCTCGAAACGCTCCCACTCTTCAATCGGGTGCACCTCGATCTCGCCGTCGTATCCTTTGGTCAGGACAAGGGTGCGCTGATTGGCAGCCTCTAAAGCGCGGCGAAAAGCCGCAGGGACGGCAATCCGTCCCTTATGGTCTACAGCGTACCTGAACTGTCCACGGAATCTCATGATAGCCCCACGATTCACCACTCATAACCACATTTTATACATTTTCCGCTACTTGTCAACCCCCTAAGGCCTAATTCACGATTAATTCACTCGGAATTGCTTTTGCCGTTAAGTTAAGAATTATCAGTAGCTTAAACTTAAAAACTCCGATTTTGAGAGGTGGATCGATTCATTACTTCATCGAACACGTTCCCCACCCGTACCTCATTTCAACTTCTGGATAGGGATATTTTCCTACCTAATACAATCCAGAAATCATAATATGGAAGAAAGATTCAGTGGATGTCTTTCTCGATCAGGGAAACCAGAAAATCCAGTAACTTTTCCTCAGACACAGTGGCTACAATCTCGCCTTTGCGGAAGATGACGCCCTGGCCTTTGCCCCCTGCGATGCCGTAATCCGCCTCCTTTGCCTCGCCAGGGCCGTTCACCACGCACCCCATCACCGCAACCGACAGCGGTCGGTTTATTCTTGTTAGTTTTCTCTTAACTCTTTGGGCAAGCTTCTGGATATCTATCTCCGCTCTTCCACATCCAGGACAGGCGATGAGCTTCACGCCGCGCTCCCTGAGTCCTAAACTCCTTAGCAACTCCCAGCACGCCTGGATCTCCTTTTCAGCCGGGCCGGTTAAGGAGATGCGTATGGTATCTCCGATGCCTTTCAGGAGCAAAGGTGCCATGGCTGCGGTCGACCGAATTGCACCCTCAAAAGGCAGGCCTGCCTCGGTTACCCCCAGGTGCAGGGGATAGCCGAACTTTTCGTGCATCATCCGGTAGACCTCGATGGTTGTCAGCACATCAGACGACTTGGCTGCAAGCACCAGATCGGCAAATCCGAAATCCTCAAAGAGCTTTACCGAGTCGGAGAGTGCAGCAATCATGGCCTCAGCTGTTGGGTGCTTGAATTTTTTAATTATTGCCGGAGGCAGGGAGCCGGAGTTGACGCCTATGCGGATGGGTATGTCCCGATCCTTTGCGGTCATAGCGATCTTTTTCAGGTCTCTCTTTGACCTTATGTTCCCTGGATTGATCCTGAGCTTAGCAGCGCCCGCTTCGATTGCTCCCAGGGCCAGAGCAGGCGAGAAATGCACGTCGGCGATCACCGGCAGGGGAGATTTTTTAACGATCTCGGCAAAGCTCTGAAGAGCTTCATCATCCGGCACAGCTACCCTTACCAATTCGGCACCTGCCCGGTGAACCCTCCTGATTTCTTTGATTATCTGAGGTGTATCGTGAGACTTGGTCATGGTCTGGACCCGGACCGGTGCACATGCTCCGATCCTCACCCCGCCAACGCTCACCCAGCGCCTGCTCATTCTTCTCCCGGTGCTGAAATCCTTTCAATCTCGGCACCCACGCTTGCCAGTTTATCCTGTAGTCCTTCGTAGCCTCTATCCAGATGGTAGATTCTCGATACCGTTGTCGTTCCCTTTGCGGCAAGCCCGGCAAGCACAAGGGCTGCCGATGCCCGCAGATCGGACGCCATAACCTGGGTCCCGGAGAGATGATCGGTTCCCTCAATCACCGCGGTGTTTCCCTTGATGGTAATTTGCGCTCCCATGCGCTGCAACTCCATGGCCTGCATGAACCGGTTCTCGAAGATGTTTTCGGTTATCAGGCTGGTTCCTTCACCTAAACTCAACCATGCCATGAGCTGGGCCTGCATGTCTGTCGGGAAGCCCGGGTAAGGGGCGGTGTTGATTATAAGGGGTTTCGGGCGGCGCATCATCGAGACGGTCAAATGTTTTCCGCTTGCCTCAATCTCCGCACCCGCCTCAAGCAGGGGCTGGATAACGTTGCCCATGTGCGCGGATGGGGCGTTTTGCAGGATCAGCCTGCCTTTTGTTATGGTCGCGGCAACAGCGTAGGTGCCTGCCTCGATGCGGTCAGAGATATTGGTGAACTCGGTGCCGTGAAGTTTTTTGACCCCCTGGATGGTAATCTCCCTGGTGCTTTCCCCTGAGATAGAAGCACCCATCTTGCGCAGGAAGCGAGCGACCGTGCATACCTCCGGTTCCGCCGCCGCTCCTATTATCCTGGTGGTCCCTTTTGCGAGCACCGCGGCCATCATCACGTTGATCGTCGCGCCTACGCTTGGGCCTTTGGTTCCTTCAAGGAAAATCTCTGCTCCCTTGAGCTTTGTAGCGTTAGCGTTAACGTAGCCTTCGTCTACCTTTACCTCGGCACCAAGCTTCTCCATGCCTTTGATGTGCAGATCAATTGGACGCGCTCCTATGGCACAGCCGCCGGGCAAGGATATGCGTGCGTGGTGAAGTCTTCCCAGCAGAGGGCCGAGCGCGTAGTAGGAGGCCCGCATCCTTCGTACTATCTCGTATGGAGCCTTGCCTTTGGGATCACGCGCCTGGATCGTTATCTGATCCGCGTCCCTTCTCACCTCAACGCCGAGATGGATAAGGAGTTCGGTCATGGTGCTTACGTCAATCAGGCTGGGGACGTTGGATATGGTGCACGGCTCGGAGGTCAAAAGACAAGCCGCCATAAGGGGCAGAGCGGCGTTCTTTGAACCCGAGATTGCAACCTCTCCGTGCAGGGGGTGTCCGCCTGAGATAACCAGTTTATCCACGGCTTATCCTCATATGATTAAGACGCAGAATAGCAGAAGGGGTTAGCCTACCTCTATTTATCAGAGGAGAAAGGAATAGCGCGCCCGATAGGACTCGAACCTACGGCCTTCACGTCCGGAGCGTGACGCTCTGTCCATCTGAGCTACGGGCGCACTAATGACGTCTCTTTCTCATCAATTTGCGTCTTTTCTTGAGCTTGTGACGTTTTACTTTCTTTAGTTTACGTTTACGACCACAGGGCATTTATTGAACTTTCTCCTTCATTTTTGCATTACTATCTGTTTGAGTAGTTTGGAGGGCTTAAAGGCGGGTACCAGACGTGCCGGTATATGTATCTCCCTGCCAGTTCTTGGGTTACGAGCGATCTTGGCGTTGCGCTGCTTTGTTTTGAAGACCCCGAATCCACGGATCTCGATCCGTTGGCCCTCGGCGAGCATACGAGAGATGTCCTTAAGGAAAAGGTTTATGACGATGGCGATGTCCTTCTTGGTAACCCGTGGACCTATCTGCTTCTCGATCTCCTCCACTATATCCGCCTTACGTACGCTCATGAGGCTCCTCCTTTTTTCCTAAGGCGCGGTAGTGCATCATCGGTTTCCTAGTAACTTTCCTTGCGCATCTTTTGCGCCGCTCCACGTTACAGGAACAGCGAAACTTATCTATCACCACGGATTATATCTACAAGCAGGTGACGTGTCAAGTCTTAGCATTGCTTTCCAAAAATCCACCTGGGCGTTGCTTTTCCTAAGCTGGACAAAAGATGGACAAAAGCTGGACAAAAGGTGGACAAAAGGTGGACAAAAGGTGGACAAAAGATGGACAAAAGGTGGACAAGGGCGCGACTCCGTCGCGATTGCAAATTGCAAATATCAAACTGCAAATTTCAAATTGCTCCGCAAGCGTAGCCCTTCGGTGCAAAATGGATTGACGGTTTTCGGGGTAAAGTGACGAATTGGATGTAGAGGTGACGAATTGAGTAGAAATAATCCACCAGGAATATTCCTATCCAAACAGCAAAAAGTAGGAGAACAAAGCCGAAAGCGATACCTATGTTCGTGATTTTCTCAAGAATGAAAACAGCCAAACCCAAGCGCGGGTATTACGGTAAAGGCCAGCTTGCCCTGTTTGTCATTGTCTTTTGTGATCTTCTCCGTTCGCTTGAAGGTTATACCAATGGGGGTGTCACCCTCCCCTTTATCCCCTCCCGTCAAGGGAGGGGTATTGACACTCCACGGATTTGCTTCGTAACTCGGTCAGACATCCAATTTTTTCTGCCTGTCCTGATCATTGAAAATTCTCTCCGCCCGCTTGAAGGTAACCTTATTCCTCCTCGACGGGAAAGGAGTATCACCTTCTCCGACACTTCGTGTCGACTTCTTTACTCGACAGGAGTACTTACGCCATCAAGGAAGGGGAATTCTTCGTCTGATATGATAATCCCCCTCCCTGGTGGAGGGGGTCGGTGCGAAGCACCGGGGGGAGGGGAAACTACTTTCCTGGACAGACAGGAGTGTCTGTCCTACAAGTTCGTACCTTTCATAGTAGTATCTTTCTTCTTTTTTTGAGCCTTCTCTCTCTCATAAACCTCAAGAGCCTTGTTTCTTAATTCCTCTGCGAAACCCTTAACGTTGGGTTCTTCTATAAGCTTTTTAATCATAGCAACAATGAATCCCAGTGTGACAAGCGCCAAAGCAGTCTCAGTAATCATTAAGACCCAAAGCAAAGCTGGGCTCCCTAAAAAGACTCGTGCAAAACATAAAAACAATAACGAAACCGCGGTAGTAATTGCAGAAAGCAAGATTGGTGTCCATACCTTCCCCCTGTAAGTGTTAATATAGTATTGGACGATTAAGGCTTCCGAAATATCAGAAAGACATTTAGCTGCAGCTTTTAATCTATCAGGGTTGGTTTTATCCTTGAGAGCTATTAACAATTCCATCATAAATTCCCAGTCAGAAAACTGTTCGAGCCAAGCCAGCATGTATCTTTTAGCACTATCATCCAAACTCTCAATTGACGATACAAATTTGGCTCTTACTCTTCTTCCGTAATCTTTTCTTTCTTCTCTCAACTTGCTCTCTCTATAGACATAAAACATTGCTGTCAATGCTATCAGGGCAGCGAATGTTTGGGCTATGGCGGCGGAAAGATAATTAAAAACAGTGAAAAGCGTTTCGTCCATTAAATTCCCACTTTCGTGTTGTTTTTTCCTCAAACATCCAGCGCTCCCTGTTTGTCATTGTCTTTTGTGATCTTCTCTGCCCGCTTGAAGGTTACGTCGTCAGGGGCAATCTGCGGAATCTTCAGACGTTCGGTGCCCTCCAGGAGTCCTTTGACCGTCAGCACCTGCACCTTGGGGTAGTCCTTGTTCATAATCTCGGAATGATAGAACCCTGCCGATGCCGCCTCTGCCGGGATCTCGGAACGGTCAGACGGTTCGTAAAGAAGAATCAACGCGCCCATGACCGCTTTCTCACGTTCCATGGTGCCGACCAGATCGCGGACGTATGCGGGTTTGGGTTTGGCGTCGCTCTTGACCTGAACGATGACCTTGCGGTAATCACGTTCCTTGCCGTCCTCCGTAGGGGCCGACCTTTAGGTCGGCCCGCTCTCCTAACGGATAGGCCGATGTTGATGTCTTTGGCATCCGCTACGCGTCAGGTCGGCCCGTCTATCAAGTATTCCCTAGGTCCTGAGAAGGGATAATCCTTAATGAGTTCAACCAATCCTTTACGAATTGGATTACTCCAAATGTAGTGTGCTACAACTTCAACATCTTCATCTTTTCGTAAGACGTGGTCGTAGTAGCCGCGTTGCCAAAGAGGTTTACCATAAGTCTTTCTGAATCTGAACGAGGATGTTTGCTTAAAGCGTGTTATCATCTTGATGAGTTCGCTCCGTTCCTTTCCGGTGAGCAGAAGATGTAGATGATCTGGCATAAAACAGTAAGCAAGTAGGCCGAATTGCATCTTCGTACATTCCGCGTAAAGGATTTCCAGGATGTTGTCAACGATTTCCTCTTCAGTAAAAACGGATGATTTGTTAGACGTGCAGATAGTTATAGAGTAGGCAAATTGGCCTTTATAATCAAATGTGCGTAGTCTTGGAACCGGTTTTCGTTTCGGTAACGCTTGGCTCATTAAATCATTTTCGGGCCGACCTGACGCAAAGCGCGCAACCGGAGGTTGCGAACGTCGGCCGTTATTCATTTCGGGCCGACCTAAAGGTCGGCCCCTACGTTTCTAATCTCCAGCATGACCAGGAGGTTGAATTTCCGAAGCTTCTGGAATGGGTATCTTTTTCCCGTCAATAGTTAAAGAAGTTACTAGTGGTATCCCTAACATCGGTATAAACCTATTTTTCTGATTGAGCAGCGGGTGCATTTGATAACTGATAACAACAGGTCTGGCATAAACGTCACGAAGCAAGACTTCGATTTTGATCATCTCCGGATTACACGATGGAACTTTAGGGTTACCGATAAGATAGAATCCTAACCTTCGACGTTCTCTAACCCCAAATAATTGGGAATCTTCTGAACTTTGATCACGAGGTAGTGTGAGTCGAAATCTTAAATTCCCTTGAGTCGCAGCTATCTTCATTGCGACAATAGGTCCCAATCCCACATTTTCAGCCACAAGTTCAAAATATCTAAACCAACCTGAATCGAGAGAACCAAGATTTTCAGGTCGATAATTCTCTTCCGATGGTTGTTTAAGACTCAGAAGAGGCAAGACTTTCATTAATTCGTTACGCTTATTCCAGATATGCGTAAAGATTATTGTGAACAATGCTACAAGCGCCACAATTAGGGCTGCCAATGCAGATACCGCTATCCAATCAATATTAGCTTGAGAAGGTTCCTTCACCAACACCAAAGTATCCTTGACCAAAATTGTGTCGACTAAAGTATCAATGACTATCAATGTATCCATAGACACTTCACTTTCGGGCCGACCTAAAGGTCGGCCCCTACGTCAATAAACGGCGGATCAAGATATACTAAATCAACCGACTCCGAGGGAACCTTATCCCGTAACACCTCAAGGTTGTCGCCGAAGTACAGCTTGTTGTGCGGCTCGGCATCCATAGGTAATGATATAAGGTAGATTAAGGTTTGTCAAGCCTATACCCACACCCTGCTAATCCTTTAGAGGTTGCCTCAGGCACTTTCCGAGGATTTTACCTCTTTTAACTTAACCCCAGGATACTTGACCTGTGAAGGATTCTCCCTATTATTAACGTGAAGGAGGATGCAATGCGAAAAGCGTTTTTTATAATCGCGACGATGATTTTTATCCTGGTAGGGGTGAGCTGCGGGCCAAAAGAGCAGAAAGCCGAAGCACCGAAAAAAATCTATGCCGCTATCGAGGTAGAAAAACGCGGCACAATGTGGTTCGAGCTGTATCCTGAAAAGGCCCCTAAAGGGGTGGCACAGTTCACGAGGCTTGTCAAGCAAGGCTTCTACGACGGCCTGCTTTTCTGGCATATTTCCGATAAAGGGCTGGTTCAGTCCGGCTGCCCGAACAACGACGGAAGCGGTCACGCCGGCAACCTGATCAAGGAGGAAATCGAGGAGACCCTTCACCATGAACGAGGAACCCTTTCCATGATTAACTTCGGCAAACCCTGGACCACCTCCTCGCAGTTTATCATCTGCCGAAAGGCCGTGCCGGAGCTGGACGGACGCTACACCATAATAGGCAAGCTCATGAAAGGAGAGAAGGTCCTTGACGAGATAGAGAGGAATGATAAGATCAAAACGGTAACCGTCAAGGAAGAGTAGGGCGCTGGCCAGGCAGAGAGCGAGGAGGGTTGACATCAGGGGAAAAATCTCTATAGTTATAGTATGATTATTGAGAGCCTTGTGAGGGGTATCCCGTGAGGGAAGCAGGGCTGTGGGTCTGGACGGCCATTTTGGGGATACTGCGCGAGTCGTGGAACCTTCTGGCCGAGATGGCACCTTACCTTATAATAGGATTCATATTTGCCGGGATTTTGCACGTTTTCATTTCGGTACAGCGGATAGCTAAGCATCTGGGCGGCGCAAGCTTCTCATCAGTCTTGAAGGCAACGCTTTTCGGTATCCCTCTTCCATTATGTTCTTGTGGAGTAATACCTGCTGTTGCTTCGCTCAGGAGAAGCGGGGCAAGCAAGGGTGCCACACTTGCGTTTCTTATATCCACGCCCACGACCGGAGTTGACTCCATCCTTGCCACCTACTCGCTTCTGGGACCTGTGTTTACCCTCTATCGAATTGCCGCGTCCTTTATTGCCGGGCTGGTTGCCGGATTGGGTGCCAACGTCTTCGATCGCCGATCCACTGAGGAGGAGTCTACGAAGGAGCCTCGCTGTGCGGTGTGCGGTGAGCCGGATGACGGTCACGATCACGGCTTTGGTGCCCGCCTGCGCGCCATGATCGCTTACTCCTTCGGTGAGCTGGTTGCGGATATCGGCAAGTGGCTCTTGATCGGGATACTGATCGGAGGGGTGATCTCCTACTTCCTTCCTGCAGGGCTCATCACCACCTATCTCGGTTCCCCCATTTTGCAGATGCTTGTCATGCTTGCGCTGAGCGTTCCTCTATACATCTGCGCAACGGGTTCTCTGCCCATAGCCGCGGCACTTATAATGAAGGGCATCTCGCCCGGTGCGGCGCTGGTGTTTCTGATAGCAGGCCCTGCGACCAACGCGGTAACGGTCACGGTGGTATCCAAAACCCTTGGCCGCCGCTCGCTTGCGATCTACCTTGCCTCCATCATTCTTGTTTCGATCGGCATGGGACTGCTTTTCAATCTTATCGTCCCTCGCGGTCTGGCCGCTCCATCCAACGGCAGGATCATCGGGATGTTTGAATTTCCTGAGATAGTGAAGATCGTGTCAGCGGCGCTGGTTCTGGGTCTGATCGGATACCAGTTCGGCCTCAAGATTTTTAAGCGTAGCCGTAATCGCAGGCAAGAGGAAGCCGAGTGCGGCGGTGGAAGCTGCATTCAAACCTCCACGAACCGGTGCACAAGGATTAAGATAAGGCGCTAAGATCGACACCTACGCCATCTTCCCAGGTCAGAGGAGATTGTCATTGCGAGGGGCGAAGCCCCGAAGCAATCTCATGGCGATAACTGTGAGATCAAAGGTATCTCAATTCGTTTTTTTCTTGCAGTGACGCTTGGAAGTTGCGTTGGAGGCGTTCTCGAAGACTGAGTCAATCTCTTAAATAAGTTCGTAGGGGCCGACCTTCAGGTCGGCCCGATTGTTTATCAGCACTAGTGTTAAACTCTGTTACTTAAGGGTGTTTTAGTATAGTCAGTTTGTGTTCTTCTGCTTCCGCGAGAATACTCATGATTTCTTTGTATTTTTCCTGATCGCGGTGACAATAATAATCGTCGAATAGCATAAAAACCACCCTTTCAGCTATTCCCGAGTCTTTGATTGCCACTAGGGTGTTAATGTCCTTCTGAATGTCTTTCTGAGGTGTTCTGCGATAACGACCAACATCATAGTGAAAAAATTTTGCCTCCGCACACAATAGAAATGGACCTGTATCGTTTTTCTTGGCGATTATTAGGTCCACTTTCGGTCCTTGCTTACGCCTCAGTTCTTTTCTTAATGGTATCAATTTATCCTCAAAACTATAACCGTCAAAGTTGGAAGGCTTAGTAGCTGTTAAATTCTTATCGAAGTGCATTTCGATCTCAACTGAAGGTGGGTTTTTAGCTAATTGTTCCTTAAAATTCAAAGCAAGTTGCACCATCAAATCAGCTTCATTCCATATTATCCAATGCTCCTTAAAAGTCTCAGCTTTACTCATATTCTTAGAGCATTCTCGCACCTCACTTTCGTAATACTTGAAAAAGTCACTCCACGCTTTTTTGAGTAGCTTTTCGATTTCTTCTCCGGTAATGTTAGACATTTCGCCTCCTTGTTTTTTTATCCGGGCCGACCTGAAGGTCGGCCCCTACGAATTTTAGTATAATCAAATGATTTTAAAAAGTCAACTTGAGGTTAAAAAAAATATCGGTAGAAGTCGAAAGGGGACCCCGCGGCGTTGCGCAGCAACGGCGTGGGGTGTTTATTAGGGGTTCCCAAACGAACTCTTAGAGTTCGTTTGGGACAAAAGCTTCGGGTGTCTTCGCCACCCTCGCAATGACACCGTCCCCTTCTCACGTATGGTATCCGGTTAGGGTGCTTTTAGTCGTTGGGTGTAGCTAGTTGCCCGCAGCCGGCCAATATGGCCGAGCCTAAGCTCTTGCGTAAGGTAACCGCAGGAAGATCAGGCATAATCCAGTTGGCAAAGCGCTCAACCTGCTCAGGACTGGGTGCTTCAAATTGCGCTCCAGGATAGGGGTTGAACGGAATCAGATTGATCTTGCAGGGTATGCCGGCCAACAGCATTATGAGGTTGTCGGCGTCCTTGCGGCGCTCGTTGATATTCTTGAGCAGAACGTACTCGAACGTCACCCGCTTGCCTTTGATCTCGATATACTCCCTAACGGCAGGGATAAGCTCTTTCAAGGGATAACGCTGGGCGATTGGCATGATGCGTTCTCGCGTCTCCTGATCCGCCGCGTTCAGGGATACGGCCAGCTTGAACTGCTCGGGCTCCTCTGCGAATTCCCTGATCTGTGGCACTATCCCCACGGTGGATATCGTGATCTTGCGCGCGCCTATGTTCAAGCCCAGGTCGTGATTCAGGATTCTTGCCGCGTTTAGAGAAGCCTCGTAATTTAAGAACGGCTCGCCCATCCCCATGAACACCACGTTGGTTATGCGCTCGGACTGGCCTTTGGAGATTGCAAGCACCTGGCCCGCGATCTCGCCAGCGGTCAAATTGCGCACAAATCCCATGCCTGCGGTGCGGCAGAATTCACAGCCAAGCGAGCAGCCGACCTGGGTGGAGATACATACGGTACGTCGGTTTCCACCCTTGAGCCAAACAGATTCTATGCGCGCGCCGTCTTCAAGCTCGAACAGGTGCTTTACCGCACCTTCCTTAGCCGATCCCACCCTGGCCTTGAGCTTGAGGCTCGAGATGCGGTAGCGTTCACCCAAGCGCTCGCGCAGGGGCTTGGAGATGTCGGTCATTAGCTCCCAATCCTTTATACCCTTCTGCCATATCCACTTGAATATCTGGCGTGCACGGAAGCTCGGCAGATCGAACTTTCCAAATTCCTCCACCAGCCGGGAAAGGATCAGGTTCTTGACGTCTATCTTCACTTCACTATTCCTGTTGTTCCTTCAGGTGTGGCCTCGGTTATTTTGACATCCGCCAGTGAGCGTACCGGTCTTGATGTATGGGAGATGCGAACGTCTATGTAGTTGTCGGTCAGCGCACGGGTGGGGGAGAGCAGGACAGCCTGTCTTGTTTTGTTCATGAATCTCCTTCTGAACCCCAGCGATTTCTTAACCCCCTCTTCTCTGAGGATTCTTGTTTCTTCTCTTGGATTGTGCTTGCATTTGCGGCGTCTTGCGAACATCGGTGTTCCTGGCCGCGGCGAGTAGGTGAAGACGTGCAGGTACGAAAAAGGCATGGCGCGCACGAACTCAAGGGTGCGGTTGAAACTTCCCTCATCCTCACCAGGCGTGGAGGTTATGATGTCGGTGCCTATGCACGCGTCAGGGAACGTCCTTTCCACTTTATCCATCAGTCGAGCAAACCCCTTTGTCCGGTAGGGACGGCCCATCTCTTCAAGTATCCTGTCGTCGCCTGACTGCAATGGGATGTGCAGATGCGGGCAGAATCGTGGGCTTGAAGCCAGCACCTCCAGAAGCTCGTCTGTTATCGTGTCAGGCTCCAAAGAGGTCAGGCGGATTCTAGGCGTCCCCCTTTCTTCTTGCTCAATCCTTTTAAGAAGCAAGGTTAGGCTTTCGCCTCGTTCTTTACCCCAAAGACCAAGGTTAAGCGCCACCAGAACCACCTCGCCGAAGCCCTCCTCAGCTAAAACACGAAGCTCGTCCAAAATCGCATCGGCGCTCTTGGATTTAACAGGTCCGCGAATCCTTGAGACGATGCAGTAGCTGCATCTGCGATTACACCCCTCGCCTGCGCGGAGAAAGGCTCGATTCCGATGGATGCACTCGGTTGATATTCCGTCTTTTCCATAGCTCAGGTCTCCAATAGAGCGTTCCTTTTCCTCATATCCTATGATCCGGGTTACACCAGGCAGAGCGGCCATCCGTTCGGGTATGCGCGTTGCGCCGCAGCCTGTGACCTTTATCTCTGCATCCGGGTATCTGCGGTGGAGCCGGCGGATAAGAGCCACAGAACTCCTGTCCGCCCGTCCTGTTACGCTACACGTAGTCACGAGACAAACCTTGACACCGGCCTCTTGCCGTGCATCCCCTGCGAGCTCGTATCCATTTTGCACAAACCAGGCTTTCCAAAGGTCGGCCTCGGCCTGATTGAGCTTGCAGCCTGTGGAGGCCACCAATATCTTAGGTCCAGGCATGATTGATCCTCAGAATCCGGGGATCTGATAACTTCAGGCAAGTAAGGATGATTCCTTACTTTTCCCCTGTCTCTTCCTTCTTCTTTCTGGTGCGCTTCTTTGGTTTTTCCTCAGCCTTCTTGGCTTCGGCGTCCGGTTCGGCTTTCGCCTCACCGTCGGCTTTCGCCTCAGCGTGTGGTTCTTCCTTTTTCGCGGTCTTCTTCCTGGTGGTTTTCTTCGTTGTTTTCTTCTCTGTTTTTTCTTTTTCCTTGGCAGCTTCGGCTTTCTTAGCGGTTTTCTTTGCCGTCGTCTTCTTGGGTTTGTCAGCGGTGTTTTTCGCTTCCGCTTCAGCTTTCGCCTCAGCGTCAGGTTTCTTCTCGCGAGCAGTGGTTTTCTTTTTTGTTTTTTCTTCGGTTAGGGTCTCTGATTTGTCCTTGGCAGTTTCTTTGACTTTGGTTTCCGGCTCTTTCTTCTCGGGTTTTTCGGCGGCTTTGGTAGTTTGCTTTGTTGCCTGGGTGCTTTCAGCCGCTTCTTCCAGGGTGCTTAAGGCATCGGCAAGATGGTCCTTAAGTGAGAAGCCTTTTGGGGCCTTGATGGATTCGGCGTGATGATGCTCCTTTGCCTCGGTCTTCCTGTAGTAGTCGCGTTCAGAAAGGATCACCCTGTGGCCCTTTGGGTCGATTCGACGTATGATTAGCTGGAGCTCCTCGCCCAGCCTGTAGTGGTCTTTGATCTTCTTTATCTTGCGCTTGCGAAGCTGCTGTTGGGGAACGAAGCCCTCGATTTCCTCGGTAAGCGCAACGACCACACCAGAGGAGGGCATGTCGATGATTTTGCCAAGCACGTGCTGGCCTTCTTCGTGTTCCTTTGACCAGCTGTAGAAGGGATCTTCCTGGGTCTGCTTGATGCCGAGGGTTATCCTGCGGCTCTCCTTGTCCACATCCAGGATGATGGTTTCGACCCGCTCTCCCTTCTTAAGGATCTCGCGTGGATGCCTGATGCGTTTGGTCCATGAAAGATCGACGTTGCGCACAAGGCCCTCGATCCCCTCCTGGATTTCAACGAAGGCCCCAAAGTTCTTTAGCGACGTTACGGTTCCTTCCAGGCGCTGACCGACATGGTAGCGTTCGTCTATCATAGACCATGGGTCGGGCGTGGTCTGTTTGAGCCCTAAAGAGATGCGTCTGTTATCCTTATCCATTGATAAAACGATTGCCTCTACGTCCTGACCCATCTGCAGTATCTGAGCCGGGTGACTTAGCGTGCGGGTCCATGACATCTCGCTGATGTGGATGAGGCCTTCGATGCCTTTTTCTAACTCAACGAAGGCACCGTAGTCGGTGAAGCTCGTAACTACGCCCTTGACGCGGGAACCTATGGAGTAGCGCTTGTCAACGTTGTCCCATGGATGCGGGGTAAGCTGCTTTAGACCTACGGTTACGCGGCCTGTCTCCTCGTTCTTAGTGAGAACTTTCACCTTGATCTTCTCTCCGACCTTCAGTACCTCGGCAGGATGCACGATCTTATTCCAGCTGATGTCTGAGATGTGCAGAAGGGCATCAAGGCCGCCCAGATCGATGAAGGCACCGAAGTCCACGATGTTCTTCACCATCCCTTCGACCAGCTCGTCTACGTTAAGCCTGTCAAGTGCCTCTTTGTGGAGTCTGGCCAGTTCTTCTTCTAAAAGCATCCGGCGCGAAACAACGATGTTGCGCTTGTTCCAGTTTACCTTGATTATTTTGACCTCGATTTCCTTACCGATGTAGGCGTCGAAGTCGGTTACCGAGCGAATGTCAACCTGGGAGCCGGGCAGGAACGCGTCGAGTCCGAAAACCTCCACCTGCAGACCGCCCTTAACCTTCTTGCGCACCAGGGCAGGACAGGATTCCTCCGCCTCCAGTTTGCGCTTTATGGTATCCCAGGCCATCTGGAAGTCGGCCTTCTTCTTGGAGATTACCGGAAGCCCTTCGCGGTTCTCTAGCGACTCCACGAATACCATCACCTCGTCGTCTACCTTGATTGCCTCAGGTTCGTTAAACTCGGTGATGGAAAGCACCCCTTCAGACTTCCAACCCAGATCAATGAGCACCGAGTTGCCCTCGACCCGGACTATCTTCCCTTTGACTATCTCACCTGCATGCAAGCTCGATAGCGACTCGGAGATTAGTTTTTCGAGTTCTTCGCTTGTTGGATCTTTGACTACGTTTTTTGACATCAGGTTTTTCCTCCTAGTCTAGAGATTTACCTGGATATCCCAATCTGCCTTTCTGCGCGCAGAAAGGGTTTGGTTTTCAGGGTTTACAGGTTTATGTGAAGCTTTGCTTGCTGCTTCACCGATTCTCTTCGAGTTCACCCTGCCGTGAGCGATTGCCGCCAGGCGGTGCACCTCGCGTTCGATGCGAAGGGTAAACTTCTCGTAAGCTTCCTTATCCTTGGATGGGCACTCAGGGTAGATAGGCTCTGCAAAGAAAACCTCCACCCTTGAACGTCTGGTTAACCACTCCTGCCAGGGACGATGGGTGTTCTTTATGTACGCCGGAACCACCGGGATGTTGTAGCGCAGTGCAAGCATACCGACGCCCGACTTGAAAGGCAGGAACGTTCCCTTAAGGCTCCGTGTTCCTTCAGGGAAAAGGGTTATCGCTTGTTTTTTCTTGATGAGTCTGTATGCTTCCCTAAACAGGTGCATGTCGAAAGCCTTGCCGCGTTTGATAGGGATAGCGTTGAAGCAGGCGATGAGCCATCGGAAGAAGCGCGACTGGGCAAAAAGTTCTTCCTTTGCCGGAAAGAAACACTCGCGCTTGACCGCATGACCCATCAAAGGCGGATCTGCAAAGCTCATGTGATTAGCGGCAATGAGCACCGCTTTCTTCTTTGGGATAAGCCTGCGGTCGTGTATCCGGATGCCGAAGAGCCAGCGGAATATGGGATAGGTGATAACCCAGGTCAAGCCCCAGCTTGATTTCACTTCCACTCCATCCTTTTACGAACCTCGGCCTCTATCAGTGCCACCTGTTCCTCTATGGTAAGATGGGTGGTATCGACGTAGAACGCGTCCGTGGTTCGGGTAAGAGGGCTGAGCTTGCGGGTGGAATCTATCTCGTCTCTTTTTTGCAAGTTGAGTTTCACCTCTTCGAATCCCCGTTCAATGCCCTTCTCTGTAAGCTCCTTCTTGCGTCTTCGGGTACGTTCTTCCAACTCGCAGGTCATGAAGACCTTGAGTGCTGCGTCAGGGAAGACCACCGAACCGATGTCTCGACCCTCACAGACTATCTTGCGGCCCTTGCCTATCTCGCGCTGTTTGGCCACAAGGAACGCTCGAACTGACAGGTGTTCGGCAACAGGGGAGACCCAGCGGTCTACCTCGGGCGTGCGAAGTTCGTTTTCAAGAAGCTTGCCGTCAAGGTAGACGTAAAGTTTCCGATTGAGTATCTTGAACTCAAGGGGGGATGAAAGGAGGATCTTTTGAAGAAGTCCGTCCGAGGACTCCAGGCCGTCTTCTTGTAATAATAAATAGGTAACCGCACGATACATTGCGCCGGTATCCATGTACGTGACTCCCAGCTTTTCTGCGAGAAGTCTTGCGGTTGTACTTTTGCCTGAAGAGGCGGTTCCGTCAATGGCTACGACAAACTTCAAGTCAAGTAGTTCCTCCTTTTGTTAATCTTTACTGTCGACGGACTGTTAATCCACGCAGCGTATAATTATAGGCGATTTATGATACCTCGTCAACCCCCCGATCAGGAGATTTCGTGAAGAAGAACGGTCCGGGAAGTGCCACCGTCTGGTGGAGGATTAAGATGGGGGTGATTAGAACTTTATTCCTGCTTTGGCTGTTTTCAAGATGAGATAATTGATGAATGCTGAGCAAGAAACAAGCATGTACTTAGCGTCAGCAAAGTCAAGGGTAAGCTCATCGCTCCAACCGTGTCTTATTCCAGCTGCGTCACTGGCGAACCCATAGATTTTAGAATATGCCTGTTTAAGTGCTGTATGTATTTCAATCTTGCCTTCCCTTTCGATTTGATTCAGGGCTTCACCAAGTTTGGCCTTTGGTTTTTCCGTTATTTTTCGACAAAGAGATTCAACAGCCAAGATGGACTCATCAATGGATTTGCGGAAGTTGGGTTTTTTCCTATCAGATAACATCGATAGGGCGGTATCGAGATGGGTTTTAACGCCTTCCAGACCAAGTTCAGACGATTTTTCCAATGCTTCTTGGATTTCCTCCACCTCAATTTTATCCGTAATTGGAGCAATCAAACCGTTAATAAAACTATACCCAGCCATTTCTTCTTCTAATACGGAACTGCAATATGATACGAACTTATCCCTTTTCTTTTTGAAATTCATAACTTCTACCCCTTCATCAGCTAGGAACTCAATGAAGTCATAAACCTCATACCATTTTATTTTCGTGTAAGCGTTTTTTACTAGCACAGCATTCTGTGCCAACCCATCCCTTAACGAATTAAGACTCCATTTAAAGAACTTATCCCACAAACTCGTGAAGAAGATAGTGATATTTTCCCTGGTGTAGATACTCCAACCCCAAGCTTTGAGTTGAGGATAAAAGAACATTTCATAAACGTTCCACAATCTATTTTTCAGTTCTTTATCCATTGAATCTATTTGCATTTCGGTTCTAGGTGGTGTAACACCTTCCCTCTCGGAAAAGCTAGGTCTGCGTTTCATGTTTAAATATATCCACTTTCCTTAAGGATGTCAAGAGCGGGGGAACACGCCGTCATTGCGAGGAGCGGAGCGATGAAGCAATCTCATATGGAGCAGGGTCCGAGGATTTAACTCTACGAGGTGATCACTCACATATCTTGGTCAAGGGTGATTACAGTCCGTCTCAGATCAACGCGCGTAAGATATATGAGATTGCTCCATGTCCGTCGCCCTACGGAGCTTCGATCTCTCCGAGACCTCGCAATGACAGTGGGCTATAGCCTACCCGCTTGGATCTCTTTCCTTATAAACGCGTTGAATGATGAGCATTGCTCCACCTCCCGCTTCAGTCCTTCAGGGTCTTTCCGCGCTCGTTTGGTCATGTAGGCATTGACCCTTTGTCTGAGTTCGTCAGGCAGAGGCCTGTTTTTCCCTTTGGCGTAGCTGGTATCGGCTGGGTTGCCGAACATTGGGCGGATTTCCCAAACCTTTTTGTTCGCCTCTTCGGGAGCCAGTCCGTCCTCCTTGGTGAACTTCAAAAAGAGTGCGTAGATGAAGACCTCATCCACCTTGGAAATCATCCTGCGCTCAAGATCGTGCATGTTCCACCACCAGCGGATGTCTTCATCCCGAATACCCTCGTCACTTTTCTTAGCCAATAACTCCCTGACCTTTTTATCTTCTGCCTGTTTTTCCAGGAGCCGATCTCCAAGGTCAGGCGGCATGTTCAGGGTGTCTTCCTTCTTTGCTTCTTCGGTTACCTTCCTGAACAGGTCCTTGAAGGTTCGCTTCGCCTGTGCTGGAGACATACCCATCATCTTCTGGAATATGGGCAGGTATTGATCCCTCAGGTGTTTTTCAAGCGCGGAAGTTTTTGCCATGTGCGGTCTCCTTAAATACTAACCTACACCTGATCGGGATTTTGTCAACGTGCCACTTGTTCTTCGAGTTGACATTCGCACCCTCACTGTTATAGTTACGTTATGGTTGATGCTGTTGCTATTAAGGAGTTAAGCACTGAGGAGATGTCTCTTGAGATCAGACAGCTGGCTCATGAGAAGCAGGCGCTTTTGTTGGTTCACAACTACCAGATACCCGAGATTCAAGACCTTGCTGATTTTTTGGGCGATTCGCTCGACCTGGCCAGGCGCTCAGCCGCGACCTCGGCACCTGTGATCGTATTCTGCGGGGTGTGGTTTATGGCCGAGACCGCAAAGATACTTTCCCCGGACAAGATGGTTCTTCTGCCCCGTCCAGATGCGGGGTGCCCCATGGCCGACATGGTCGATGTTGAAGGTCTGCGCAATCTGAAGGCCGAACATCCGAATGCCAAAGTGGTTGCTTACGTCAACACCAACGCTGACATCAAGGCCGAGGTTGACGTGTGCTGCACCTCGGCCAACGCGGTCAAGGTTGTCCAGGGTATCGACGCCTCCGAGATAATCTTCGTCCCGGACTGCAACCTTGCTTCCTGGGTCCAGCGCTTTACGGAAAAGAAGATCATCCCGTGGGCAGGATTCTGTCCAGTGCACCGCCGCTTCAAGGTCGAAGAGATAAAGGCCGTCCGCGAGCGCTATCCGGATGCCCTTATCATGGTCCATCCTGAATGCGATCCTGAGGTCATCGATCTTGCCGACGAGGTGGCTTCAACCAACGGGATGGTGAGGCTTGCCAAGAAATCCGATCGCAAGCGCTTCATCGTTGGAACCGAGGAGGGGCTCATCTACCGTCTAAAGAAGGAGAATCAGGATAAAGAGTTCTACTCGCTCGGCGCGCCCAAGGTCTGCGAGAACATGAAGAAGATAAGGCTCGAGCACGTCCTGGAAGCACTGCAAAGAAATCAATACCAGATAGAGGTGGAGCCGGAGATCGCTTCCAGGGCCAAGAGAGCCCTTGATGAGATGCTGAGATACGTATGAGGTCCCCCGAAATCTATCCTCCCTTTTTCCTTCGGAAAAAGGATCGGGAAAAGAATGTCTGTGTAGAACACACTCTTATCCGGCCAAAAGGCGGTGGATCTCTTTTCTCAGTTCTCTTCTCGTAAGTCTTAAGGGAGATTCCGTTTTTCCTGATAACATCCTTGCTCGCCTACCCCAACCCTGGTAACTATCTTTTGGTGCACGACCCGCAGGACTTGACATTCAAGGAGAAAAGGAGTAAAATCCCGAATAGGATAGTTAAGGTAAAAGGAGGAACCTTATGAAGAAGAGTGCGATTGGTGCACTACTTGCGATTGTGTTCGTGGGTTTGATCGTCACTGGATGCGATGCCCTGAGGCGAACCGTTGAAATCCCCGATCTGACCAACTCTACTCTCGAGAACGCGAAGATCTCCCTTGAGAAGAGAGGACTACTTGTTCTCGTCGGAGAGAATATTGAGTCCGAGGAGATCGATAAAGGTCTTATAGCCAAGCAGGACCCTCTTCCTCTTTCTGAGGTCAAACGGGGTTCCTCTGTAAGGGTGTGGATCTCCAAGGGCTTAGTCAGGGTTGAAGTTCCTGCCATTGAGAATGTTGCCGTGAATGAGGCACGCGCCAAGCTGAGCAAGCTGGGACTTGAGGTTGACGAGGAGGAGGTATACTCCGAAGAGGTCCCCAAGGACTTCGTGGTATCATCGAATCCTTCCCCTGGCATGATGGTCCAGAAAGGCACCACCGTGAATTTAAAGATGAGTGTGGGTCCGGAACCACCTAAGACAGCCGTGGTACCTAAAGTAATTCGCATGGGCAAGAGCTCGGCGCAGAAGAAGATAGAGGCGGCAGGCCTGAAGGCGAAGTTCGTTTATCGTGTCCACACCGAGTACTACGAGGGCACCCTCTACTATCAAACACCCAAGGCTGGCAGCGTGGTACCCATAGGATCGACCGTGACCGCCTACATCGCAACCGTCTTGGATTAGAGGAGATTTAGGGATTAAAAGGGGCCGGCTAAACCGGTCCTTTTTTTATCTATAAAGAAGCAGGTATCTGCGCTTTTCCCCTGACGGCAGGATGGCTTCCTCTTGCTTACTCTTGAAATGCAGCTCCTCAATCAGGTTACGTGCGTCATCCAGTTCTTCGTCTATCCCAGGCCCCTTGTAGAAGAGAACCCCACCATTCTCTTCAAGATGATCAACTACTATCGGTAAAACCTCAATAATCGTTCCTATTGCTCTGACGGTGATAAGATCAAAACGCTCTTCTAGATTCTCGCCTCGATCAGGGAATACCTCTAGATTGGTTTGTTGGAGTTCTCCTATCACCCGCAATAGGAATGCAGCCTTCTTTTGCTTTGATTCCACAAGCGTGACCTTGATATCAGGCCTTGCTATGGCCAGGGGTATGCCGGGCAGGCCTGCGCCCGAGCCCCAGTCCGCTAATTTGGAATCTGCAGGAATCATATTTACCGGGGCAAGCGAGTCGGCAAAGTGCAGCTCCTCAAGACGTTCCAGATCACCCTTGGAGACCAGGTTGATGTTTTTGGAGGCATCAAGAATCAGCTCCTTGTATCGCTTGAGCTTATCTTGTTGATCCGCCAAGAGCATGATTCCTTTGCTTGCGAGGAACCTCTCAAGTTGCCGGTTCATACATTATCCTTGAGGTTCGGGTCTTGCGTAGCGTCGGAAGAAACGCTTCAGTGTTACGGGTACGTGTGTTACGGGTACGTGTGTTACGGGTACGGGTGTTACGGGTACGGGTGTTATGGGTGTGGGTGTTACGGGTACGGGTGTTACGGGTCACACGTCGCGTTCAAGGTAGATGTCGTGTTCCAGGTATGGGTGGTACTCGCTCCACCGCTCGCCCGCGTTGCTGCGAGCCGCAACCTCATCATACATCGCCCGTTTGGAGTCGAGGTTATCAAGCTGGTGCAGGAGCTCTGCTTCCAGGAAGAGCGGTTTACGTGGGGAACCGTACTCCATGAACCCGTGGTGACTGATGACCATGTGTAAGAGCTTCCATGCAAGCTTTTCAGGGAAGCGAGGGATGCGTTCTATCTCCCGTTCGATCATCCTTGTCCCTATCACGATGTGTCCCAGGAGTTTGCCCTCGTCGGTGTTGTCTATTGTGCGGGTGTATTCGTACTCGCGTATCTTGCCTATGTCGTGCAGGAGCACCCCTGCGAGAAGCAGATCCTTGTCCAGATCTGAATTTAGTTTGCAGAGCGCTTCGGCTGCGGTGAGCATGTCGTACGTATGGACGCACAACCCACCGAGATAGGCGTGGTGAGCGCGCACCCCTGCCGGTGCGAGTTTGAACTGACGTTCGAACGCGGAGTCGTCGTAGAAGGCGGTTAGAAGCGCTGAAAGCGGATCACGCAGCCGATTTGCGGTCTCACGGAGCCTGATGTAGCATGCTTCAACGTCCCTCGCGGTCTTTGGCAGGAAGTCGGTGTAGTCTACCTCTGCTTCCTTTATCTGCCGAATCCCCTCTATCTTCAGGTTAAGACGTCCGTTGTACTCTGAGAGACGGCCGCGCAGATAGGCAAAGACGCCTTTGGGAAGATTGCTTGAAGGTGTAGGCTCAAACATGATTGCTTTTAAGATGCCGGTTCGGTCGCGAAGCTGGAAGATGATGAAATCCTTGCCATCGCGTGTCTTCCGGGTCTCCTTTTCGGCTATGTAGAAGACGTCGTCTACATCGTCGCCGGGATGCAGGTTCTCTATAAACTGTTTTTTCATCAGAACCGGTATGAGATGGATATGCGGTGGAACAATCCGATGTCAAGTCCCGGGGTCACCGCATAGTCTACAGATACCCCTGCCAGATCGTGTATTCCCAGACCCAACGATAAACCGGCAAGGATGTCAGCGCCTTCCCCTGTTTTCCATGCCGAACCCTGGGTTGAGTAGCCTGCCCGCAGGGCGAGAAGGTCTATGGGCAAGAACTCGACCCCGCCCCTGATAATCAAGGGTGCGTCGAAGGGCTTGGAAACGTCAAGACCCAGAAGAAGATTCTTCACATCCGCATAGCTCACGCCGCCGCCGATTCCCAGGGGCATCTTGGAGCGTTCTTCTACGAACGGTGTTATCTCGTACGCGGCGTTCTGCAACGCAACGCCTATAGCAAGGCCGGGCAGAAGATCGGTATACATCAGTCCAACATCAGCAGCGGCTCCTATCTGGGTGTTCGAGTCGGCCGCGGCAAGATGCGCCTTCAGGTTGGCTCCCGCGCTTAGGTTTTCAATGATGGAATAGGCAACGGTTCCGCCCAGGTTGATCACATGATAACCGAAACTGCCCAGGTCCTCGTTGGTCGGCGAGGTCTTTGTCATGGTTCCGGAGTTCAGGTAGAAGGCACCTGCGGCAAAACGCAATGGGCCTGATGCTGTAGGCTGGAAGATGATCGAACCGATGTGTATTCCAGCAGGATAGGGGAGATAGTTTACGGCCAAGAACATGCCTTCGCCGGACAGTCCTGCAGGATTGGCAAAGAATGCCTGGGGATTATCGGCCAGGCCTAAAGATGCGCCGCCCATGCCCTGCATGCGTGCATCCGGCTGAATGCGCAGGTGGTTGAGTCCGGTCTGGCCCACCTCAAGAGCAAAAGCTGCCCCTGCGACGAAAAGGATTGATGCTATTATACGTTTCATCACCTGAGTTTAGCGGAAAGTTCTCCTATGTCAAGACTTAGTCTCATCCGTAGATTGAAATTCGTTTCACTCGTTTCCCTTCGGAACACAAATTGCAGAGGGTTCAAATTCATATCTGCGTCATTGGAAATAAAGGTCGTTTTTGATCTCCCTTTGCTCCCTTTCAAAAGGTGGACATGTTAAGTAGCCCCCCTTATTAAGGGGGGTGTCCGAAGGACGGGGGGATCAGTCATCAAGGGAGGGTGTCCGAAGGACGGGGGGATTAGTCATCAAGGGAGGTGCCCGAAGGGCGGAGGGATTCTGCTATCTCTTCTATTTTCTGGCAAACCCCATCAAAATTCTGCACAACCTCTGTATTCAAAAATCTTATAATCCTTAACCCATACGCTTTCAATACTGGTGTGCGTTCCTCGTCGTATTGTTTGTCTTCTTCTGTGAAGTGAGATTCACCGTCAATTTCAATAACCAGCTTCAATGCAGGACAGTAAAAATCAACGATGTAATTGTCAATAGGGCGTTGACGCAGAACTTGATGTTTGAATTTACGAAGATAGTCGAACCAAAGCTTGCGTTCAGGTTTGGTCATGTGTTTTCTTAATTCCCTGGCGTGTGGAACCAGCCTTGGATTATATGGGAGATGGAAATCGCCAAGTACCAAACCGCGCTTCTTGAGTTCTTCTTCGTTGTACATCTTATTACTCGATTCCTGTTTGATTCTTCTCCCGAAGGATGGATCTCCCCTTCAAAAGGGGGGCAGTTTTGGATCCCACCTTTGTCCCTCTTCAAAAGGGGGGCCTTGTGAGGAAGCCTCCCTTTTTAAGGGAGGTGCCCGAAGGGCGGAGGGATTTTGTTTTAGACTACGAAGTTTACTAATCTACCAGGGACAAAGATCGTCTTCTTAGGCTCCGAGGTCAGGTAGCCCTTTACCACCTCGATCTCGCGTGCCGCAGTGATAACTTCTTTCTTAGATGCATCCTTAGAGATTTCCAATTTACCTCTGAGCTTTCCATTGATCTGGACAACTACGGTTACCATCTCCTCGATCACCGTTTCGGGGTCGTAATCCGGCCATTGAGAGGTGAATACGCTCTCTTTGTGACCGAACGCCTCCCACAGCTCCTCTGCAAGGAAAGGCGCAAACGGGGCAAGTAGCTTGGTGAGCTTCTCCATGGCATCTTTTGCCACAGCAGAGGTCTTGGCCTCAGAGTTGGCAAAAAGGCTCACAAACTCCATCATGCGCGCAATCGCGGTGTTGTAGCCCATCTCGTTGCAGTCATCCGTTACCTGCTTGATGGTCTTGTTGATAGCCCGGTAGATCTCGTAGGGGCCGACTTTTAAGTCGGCCCGCCCCTTAACCGGGCTGACCTCGTGGTCAGCCCCTACGTCACGAGCATCTATCTTAGCGGCAGCCATGCCCTCGGCGTACACACGTTCCAGGAACCTTGTCGAGCCTTTAATGCCCTTCTCTGACCACAATACCTCCCGGTCGGGCGGGGCGAAGAAGAGCATGGCTAGCCTGGCCGCATCCACACCGATACGGTCTATAAGCTCACGGGGCGAGACCGCATTGCCCCTGGACTTGCTCATCACGTCGCCATGCTCGTCTAAAACCATCCCGTGATTGAAGAGTTTTGTAACCGGTTCCTGGACCGGACAGATGCCTAAGTCATATAAGAACATGGTTATGAACCTGAAGTATAAAAGGTGTCCGGTTGCATGCTCGGCACCGCCGATGTACAGGTCGACGGGCATCCACTTTTCTGCTTCACTCTTACTGAAGATTACCTTCTCGTTGTGTGGATCTACGTAGCGCAGGTGATACCATGCCGAGTCCACAAAGGTATCCATGGTGTCAACGTCGCGTTTTGCCTCTGTACCGCATTTCGGACACTTGACGTTGACAAACTCTTCAACCGACTCCAATGGCGAGCGTCCCTTGGGCACGAAGTCCACCTTTTCCTCATCAGGCAGAAGCACCGGTAAATCTTCCTCAGGCACCGGCACTATCCCGCATTTGGGGCAGTGTATCATCGGTATGGGCGCGCCCCAGTAACGCTGGCGGGAGATGAGCCAATCCCTAAGTCTATAAGAAACCGCAGGCTTGCCGAAGCCCTCCTCAGCCGCATACTCCGCAACCTTCCTTATTCCTTCCACCGAGCTGATGCCGTCGAACGGTCCTGATGAAACCATCACACCCGGATCAACGTAGGCAGCTTGCATTTCGGAAAGCACGAGCCTGGAATCCGGCGGTTGAATAACTATCTTGATAGGAATCCCGTAGCGTTTGGCAAACTCGAAGTCGCGCTGATCATGTGCAGGCACCGCCATCACCATGCCTGTCCCGTATGATGCCAGCACGTAATCCGCAACCCACAGCTGTACGTCTTCATCGTTGAACGGGTTACGAACTCTCAACCCGGTATCCACCCCGTCCTTCTCCCTGTCCTGGGCCAACCGCTCGATCTCCGACTTTGCGATGGCTTTATCTCTGTAGGCCGCAACCTCCTCCTTGTTGGGCATCCTGTCAAGCAGCTTGGAGACCAGCCTGTGCTCAGGGGCTATCGCCATAAATGTAACGCCGTAGGCGGTATCCGGTCTGGTCGTGAATATCGGCAACTTGATCTCCGGTCTGTCCTTAAGTTCAAACACAAGCTCGGCGCCCTCGCTTCTGCCTATCCAGTTGCGCTGCATGATCTTTACAGGTTCGGGCCAGTCTTTCAGACGATCCAGGTTGCGAAGCAATCTTTGGGCGTAGGAGGTGATCTTAAAGAACCACTGCTCCAGTTCCCTTTTTTCAACGTAAGCCTCGCAGCGCCAGCACTTTCCCCCGATTACCTGTTCATTTGCAAGGACGGTGTTGCAGGAGGGGCACCAGTTCACAAGACCTGTATCCTGGTAGGCTAATCCTTTCTCATACAGTTGAATAAAGAGCCACTGGGTCCATTTGTAATAATCTGGATTGCATGTCCTTGCCTCTCTTTGCCAGTCGTAGCTGAAGCCCAGATCCTTGAGGGTCCGGGTGCCTTTTTCAAGGTTCTTCTCCGTCCACCTGCTGGGCGATTCGCCTCTCTTTATGGCCGCCTCTTCGGCTGGCAGACCGAATGCATCAAAACCCATAGGATGAAGCAAATCGTATCCGTGCATCTTCTTGTATCGCCACACCAGATCGCCCAGGATGTAGTTGCGGAAGTGCCCGATGTGGATGTCTCCGGAAAGGTAGGGGAACATCTCCAGGATGTAGAACTTATGAGCTGGCTCATTGGGTGTATCGTGTAAGCGCCATTCTTTCCAACGCTTAACCCACTTGGTTTCAATTTCCTTATAAGAATACTTCATCAAACTCCTCAATACTTGTAGGTGCGAGATTTCCGATAACAATCTGCTCGAGCATCGCCTCTGCATCGCGGCCAGTGGTGCGAACTGCCAAGTCAACCTCCGCCAAACGCATAAGAAACCGATGCAATCTCTCCTTAGGCCATTTTCGGGCCCTTTCAGGATACTCTCGCTCTAAGAGCCACTTTTTTGCTCCCAGCCTCAGTTCTTTTGCTATCTCATCCTGCGAAGCTCCTTTTGCCCGAAGCTCTTCATACTTTAGAAGGGCAAACGCTTCCCTTGAGAGGGTGCGAACGATCTGCAGTATTCCTTCCCTGGGATCGAAACGCAACACACGATGCAATTCCCTTGATGCCTTATCCCGATCTCTGACAAACACAGCCCTCACACAGTCATAAACCCCCTTCTCGAACGAGTCGTGCAGAAGATCCTCAACTTCCTTAAGTCCTATCCGCTTCTTTTCTCCTCTGAAGAGATCAAGCTTGGCAAACATCTGTGAGAGCGCCATCAGATTGCCCGCGGATAGATCGACCATGAAATCTACGGTTTTATCGTCCAGCGAGAATCCCCTGGATGAGGCCTGGGTTTTCAGCCACGATGCCAATTCACTGGGCTTGGGCGAAGTCAGTTGACAGATGGTCACTTTTTGCTTCTTAGCCCATTCCAAGAGGTTATCTGAGGATTTCAGTGTTTTTTCAGCCATAAGTACCACGACCCGTAACACATCGCGTAACGCCTCCCGTGACACATCCCGTAACACATCCCGTAACACATCTCGTTCCTTTTCCGGATGTGCGGTGACCCGCTCCAGCGCCTGGAGCTGATCTTTCTTAAGCTTGTGCGCCGAGCGAACAACCGTTGCCTTAGTTCCTCCTCCGAACGAAAGGGTTCCAGCCGACGCCAGTAGCTGGGCAGGATCAAGAGATGCGGCATCCACAACCTCGTATCCCCAACCGCCTGCGTCGGCGTAGGTCTCACGAAGCAGGTCAAGGATCTGCTGATGAAAGAACACCTCCTGGCCGTAGCAAAGCAAACCTCCCGCTAAATCCCGCGCCTTGATACGCTTAATTAGCTCTTCTCTCGTGATGCGCATCTGTAATGATATTTAGTTAGACCACTTATGTCAACCGCCCTGATCTGCTTACGGAACTCTGGTTCCGCAAGCAGCTTCCCTGTTTTCCTGCTTGACGATCTCAATCTCTTGCTACCAGATAACGATGCATTGACCATGGATATTTCTGTAGTGTCCTCTCCGATCTTTTCTCCGAAGGAGAAAAGGAGGACTAAGGTGGTTGACTTGTGGGGTATGTGTTTTATAATCATACAAATGGGGTGGACTTTTTTATTGATGACCCTTGCAGGGCAGATAGTGGGGGATACGGCCTTCTCGTTTCAGGGATTTGCCTGTGTTGAAGGGGTGCTTTCCTACAACTACGTCGATCCATATCTTTATCTTTTGAACTATGATTACCAGAATCCAGCTTCTGCTTCGGGCATACGCGGCGCGGTTACCAATCCTGCCGGGCTTGCATCGGTTAAAACAGCTGCAGGAGCCGTTGCCGCTGGCCTTGGCCGCACCGGCGGGGTCGAACTTACCTTGAGTTCCGATATACCCTACGTGGGAAAGGTGGAGTTGCCGATATCCTTATACGCCCAGGAGGCAAGCGGGATATACCTTGGCGGTGCTGCTGTAAGGATGGGTGAGGTGGTTGTGGGTTTTGCCTACGTAGAGGGTGACCGCTTCAATGGGGATATTTTTGCCCGTGCAGAAGTTACCTTCAGCGCCGCATACTCGTTGCACGACACCCTTACCGAAGCCGATCTGCCCGGCCAGGAGGAAGAAACTACTATCCCTATACTCATAGACCTGAAGGGAGAGGGAGGCGGGTTGATTGCGATTGAGGGCCTAACCCGACTCAGGGCAACGCCTTTCTATCTTATCCTTGCCACCGAGGACAAAGGGATAAACTACGGTCTCGCTTTTCGTTGGAACACCTTTAATGGCTGGATTGACTATACTGATACCCTTACCCCTGTGTTGAAGCCAACCGGTGCGAGTGTCTACTCTGAATCCGACGAATGGGACGTGGGGGTGGCTATTTCAGCGGTAGTTGAAGGGGGCGAGATATACTCCAACAGATACTCTTCTACCCTGGTTGGGAATGAACTCGGGGTGGTGTTGGGTATCGAGAGGCCGGGGGATTTACTGAGTTGGGGTTTTTCCTTGCAGCAGAGCCTGGGTACGAACATACTGCGCACGAGGATCGGGCGAAGCAGAAGAGGGGGACTGCCTCGGGTTATCGAGCTAAACACCCAGAACCTCGAGGTGGACGGTGACGCAAGGATTCTCAAAGGTGAGATGACCGTGGTGCTGGGCTACGATGATCTTCAAGTTACTGAAGGGGAGAGGAGTGAGTTGCTTACCCTGCCCCCGCAAACTTCTTTCCGTGCAGGGATTCAAGTAACACCTGGGGATTGGATTATTGATGCAAGTTTCGCTACTTCAGGAACATGGGGGCATGGAACCAGCGGATTATTCTTCGGGACAGGTTTCGGGTACAACTGGAAGGTACCTGTCCGCTTCAGTCAGGCTATCTTCTACCGCGTAACGAAGATAGAAGAGGTGCCTATCTACACCATACCCGGACTATTCTTCGGTCTATCAACTACGCTGTCATGGCGGGGTGTGGAGATTGATCTTTCAATCCGTGCAAACACGACAACCGCACTCTTTGGGAGTTACGCCGCGGCGATCGATCCGGACGTGCCCGATCTTGGGATATTCAACTACCTGAGCGCAGGAGCAGGTTTGAGCTATGGCTTCTAACGTGATGAGTGTTGCCGAGCGAAGGGACAGGGAGCGTAAAAAGAGACTCACAGCACTTATACTTTCCCTCATTCTTCCAGGTTTAGGTCAGTTTGTTGGTAGAAGAATAGGTATAGGTATCGCGGCTCTGATCCTGGATGCGGGTTTCGTGCTCTTCCCTTTGAGCATGATACGGACAGTGGTGATCCAGAACGAACTTACGAATTTAACGTGGCTCATCTGGTTGTTATGGGGTGTTACATTTGGACTTTACTATCTGCTTGTTGCCTATGACGCCTACCGCGGCACACGGCTCCAGACCGCCCCGTGCAGGCGTGACTGCCCTGCGGATATAAACGTTTCAGACTATGTAGCGCTGGTCGCAGCTGGCCGTTATGCCGAAGCGCTTGAGCTGATTCGTGAGCACGCTCCACTCGCTGCTGTCCTGGGCAGGATATGTCCTGCACCTTGCGAGGAGGTATGTACCAGAACAAGGATAGAAGAACCTGTGGCCACCCGGGCACTCAAGCGCAGCGCTACAGAGCATGAACTCCCTGCTGTCAAATTTACACTCAGACATCCTCAAAAGGTGGCGGTTGTTGGAGCGGGTGCATCGGGCCTCAGTTGCACCTATTTCCTTGCAAAGCGAGGTTATTCTGTTGACATATTCGATCATGAGGATCAGCCCGGTGGCCTGCTTTTAGTGGCCATTCCTTGTTTCCGCCTTCCGCGCGAAGCCCTTAAGAGAGACATAGACTTCATCCTTTCATCAAGCGAGGGTATACGGTTCACAGGTGGCAAAGTTCTGGGTGAGAATCTTGATCTTGCGGAACTTGAGCGCTCATACGATGCTGTGTATCTTGCATTAGGAGCTGCTAAACCCAGGCCTTTGATGATAGAAGGGGAAGACCTCAAAGGTGTGCTCCAAGGTCTTGTGTTTCTGCGCGATGTCTGTACGAACTCCTCAAAGTATTCCTTCTCCGGCCACGTTGCGGTACTTGGCGGGGGCAACACCGCAATAGATGCGGCACGGACCGCGTTGAGGCTCGGTGCTAAGAAGGTTACAGTTTTCTACCGCCGCACGCGGAAGCATATGCCTGCCTACTCTGGTGAAATCGAAGAGGCCGAGAAGGAAGGGGTGAGGTTCGAGTTCCTGGCCGCTCCATTGAGGTTTGAGGGGAAGGAGGGGGTTAACAAGGTTCGCTTCGCACGCATGAGGCTTAGAGATCATGGGAAAGGACGGCGCTCGGTACTCGAATCGGTTGAGGACAGAGAGTGGGTAGAGGAGGTCGAGGCGGTGATTGTGGCGGTGGGCCAGGAGCCCGACCTGGAGCTTATGGAACATCTTGGTCTTCCAGTGGATGTGGACGGCAGGATCAAGGTAAATCGCAACCTCCGAATCCCTCGCCGTAAGCTCTTTGCAGGAGGCGACGCTGTTCGCGGCCCTCGGACGGTTGTCGAGGCGGTGGCCGACGGACGTAAGGCGGCCCGGGCCGTAGATTTCTTCTTAAGACCGCGATTCCTGGGCCGATTCTTTGAAAAGCTAGGCGAGTTCGATCCTGACTTCGGGCTTGAGAAGCTTGGGGGTGCCGCATGGACCGAGAAAAAGCCTGTGGTCAAATCACGGGTCAAAGAACAAACCAATTACAAGAATCCGGGTCTTTACGTAGAGACCATGTGCGGATTGGCCGGAGAATCAGATCAGGAAGAAGCAAAGCGATGCCTTCGCTGTCAGCGGTACAACATAGGGTTTGCCTACAAGAGAGGCAAGCAGAAAGGATACGTGTCCTTGGATAAACGCTCATCATGAACGCTAAACCTCCACTTGCTTTAACCATAGCCGGCTCCGATCCTTCGGGAGGCGCGGGTATCCAGGAAGACCTAAAGGTCTTTACCGAACTGGGCGTCCACGGTCTGTCGGTCGTCGCCATCATCACCGTTCAGTCCTCGTTCGGGATGCGTTCCTCGAAAGCCGTCGATCCTGCCCAGGTTTCAGAACAGATAAACTGTCTCTTGGAGGACCGTCCGCCTGCTGCGGCCAAGACCGGCCTTTTGACCACCGAGGCGCTGTCTGCGATAATTAAATTCCTCAAGAAGGTCTCGTTCCCTGTGGTGGTCGATCCGATCTTTGAATCGGGTTCAGGCCTCCTGCTTGTTTCCCCCCAGATGATAGAGCTTTACCGAAAAGAGGTGATTCCCCGTGCTGTACTGATCACCCCCAACATACCTGAGGTCGAGGCGCTTCTAGATATTACCATCGTTGACAACCGCTCCCTTGAGGGTGCGGCGCGCTCATTGCTCGATCTTGGAGCCCAAGCGGTGCTAATCAAGGGTGGTCACCTTAAAGAGGATCAGGTGGTGGATCTTTTCCTTACCCGCACCGATGCCCGCAGATTCGTTAAGCCCAGGAGAGGTTTTCGCGAGGTGCACGGCACCGGATGCGCGCTCTCCGCAGCGATAACCGCCTACCTTGCCCGGGGATCGTCCCTTTCCGATGCCGTTGCTTCCGCTGAAGCATACATAGACCGCAAGCTGGCCGACCTTTTATATGCAGGTGAGGGCACGCCCATAATCAATCACCTCAAGGACGTGTAGAACGGCCTCTCAGGCCGTTCTAAAAAAATAGATTATGCGCTGGCTGAGAGCCCGCGCTACATTCTTTGACATGAATGGGCTAAGGGTTATAATTCAATCTCTGTAATCGTTGACTATAGACCAAGGAGGACCCGTGAGCGAAGAACCCAAGTTTCCGACCATAGGCAAGATATCACCTGAATTCTTCAAATCCGTAATCTATCCTGCTCTGGGTGCTTCACGTCCCGAGGTGCTTGTAGGTCCCCATCACGGGGTTGACATATCAATAGTCCGCACCGCACCCGGCAAGGTGATGGCGGTGACCACCGATCCCATCTACATCGTACCCCCGTACGGGTGGGAGGAGGCGGCGTGGTTCGCCTGGCACATCCTTGCATCAGACGTCACGACTTCCGCTCTTCCACCCGCCTACGTGGTGGTGGACTTCAACCTGCCCATGAGCATCACCGAGGAGCAATTTGCAAAGGTCTGGAAAGTCTTCGACAGGGAGTCGAAAAAATACGGCGCGGCGGTCATCGGCGGACACACAGCGCGATACACCGGCACCGATTACCCGATGGTCGGGGGGGCGGCATTCATCGCGGTCGGCGACGAGGATGCCTACATCACCCCGCAGATGGCCACACCGGGTGACATCCTCTGCATGACCAAGAGCGCTGCGGTCGAGGCTGTAGGCATCTTTGCAAGGCTCTTCAATGAGAAGATCAAGAAAGAACTGGGGGATGAGATCGCGGCCAGGGGCTGGAAGGTCTTCAACATGATGAGTACGGTTGACGACGCGTTGGCTGCGGCCAGCTTCGGGGTGCGTGAGGAGGGCGTTGGCGCGATGCACGATGCAACCGAGTGCGGCGTAATCGGAGCGGCTATGGAGATGGCCGAGGCGTCAAATGTAGGACTCGAACTGCACTGGAACAAGATCGCGGTCTATCCTGAGATACGCGCTATCTCGGAGATGTTCGGTATGCAGCCGGAGATATCCATAAGTGAAGGAACGCTGATACTTGCAATCAAGGGGAACCACTGGGAGGCGTTCAAAAGACACATGGCCGCACGTAACACACCAGTAACCCAGATAGGCCGCTTCCTCGACTCCTCAGAAGGAATCACCGCTATCAGGGACGGCAAACGCGAGACGCTGGAGCACCCCAGGGTAGATCCGTTCTGGTCTGCGTTCGACCGGGCGATGAAGGGATGAGGCTTCCCCGTCTCTACGCCATAACCGACGAGAAGGTACTGCCCAATGTCCGGCTGATCCAGAAGGTAGCCGAGGTTCTTGAGGCAGGGGTGAGACTTCTTCAGGTGCGGTTCAAGAAGACTGCGGCTCGTGAGCAGTTAAGTCTGGGTCAGGAGATCAGGGTACTCACCAGTAAATATAACGCCCTGCTTGTGATCAACGACTCGCCTGAGCTTGCCAAGGAGATAGGCGCGGACGGTGTTCACCTGGGTGCGGATGATCCACAAGTCCCTCACGCGCGGGGAATCCTGGGCAAGGATGCAATAATCGGGGTATCCTGCTATGAGGATATGGATCTCGTAAAACGTTGGACTCCTGAAGATGTCTCCTACATCGGCCTTTCAAGCCCTTACCCTTCGAGCACCAAGCACAAGGAGAAGGTATCCTTGCCTCGATTCAGGGAACTGGTTGCCGCAAGCCGCCTGCCCTGCTATGCCATAGGCGGGATCACGTCCGAGAAGGTGTCAGAGATGATGGGTGCCGGATGCTGGGGCGTTGCGGCGATCTCGGCTGTCTTCGGGGCCGAAGACCCTGCTTATGAAACGAAAAGGTTCCTTGCCGAACTGGATCGTCTCACCTGGTAGGTTCCGCCTTCCGGTTTTAGGAAGGCGGGCCGACCTGAAGGTCGGCCCCTTAAAACCCCTTGGTTACGAAGATCAGGATTATCCCCAATATTGCCCAGAAAAGGCCGGCTACAAGAAACGCGATGTGATGGCCTTTTGAGTATTCTCTTCCCAGAGGTCTGACAAGCATCCGCAGCACCGCCTGAATCCCGTAAAAGCATCCCATGATAATGAATCCGGTGCTGATGAAGATGCTCCAGCCGATCTTCTTCAAAATCACCAGCACCAGCATCGCGGTCCACCAGACGATGGGGCCGTAAATAACGATCCACCAAAGCGCGTCGAACCTGCGTGCAGGATGCAGTTGGGCTTCCTTAGCCTGCTCTCCTTTTTTTTCGTTCGCCATATCTCCTCCTTGTCGAAGCCTATTGTCTAAAGCCAACGCTTTCTTTTGAAGAAAAAAATCATTACAATCGCCACCGCCGCCATCACTCCCAGCGCGGACCAGTAGCCCCAGGGCTGGGCAAGCTCGGGCATGAAGCGAAAGTTCATCCCCCACACCCCGGCAAGGAAGGTGAGGGGCAGGAAGATGGTCGCCCATACGGTCAGAACCTTCATCACCGCGTTCATGCGGTTGGAGACCTGGTTCATGTGCATCTCGCGGAGCATGATGAGTCGCTCCCTCGCGTCGTCCACCGAGTCCGCTGCGCGCATGATCTGTTCGTAGAGGTCCCGGTAATAGGGCTGGTTCTCGAGACGGATGAGCTTTACCTCGCTTCGGGCAAGACGTGCGATAACCTCGCGCTGGTTGACCATGGTGCGGCGCAGGCCGGAGATTGCCCGACGCAGCTCGGCCACCCGATTTAAGAGCTTCTCTGCGGTATAGCCCTTTGTCACCTCATCCTCCAGACGGCCAATGCGTTCGTCAAACCACTCCAGCAGGGGGAAGAACCGCTCAAGCAACGTATCAAGCATCTCCTGCAGAAAGAAGTCCGATCCTCGTGACATGATCTCCGGGCGACGGCGGCAAAGCTCCTGTATCCCCAGAAGGCCTTTGATCTTCTTCTCGTGTACGGTAACTATCCAGTTCGTGCCTACCACGATGTCTATCTCATGGGAGTGTGGTTCTGCCAGATGCCCTCCGGGAACGTATATGGTGAGCGAGAAATAACGCCCGTAATCCATGAGCCGCGGGCGGTTCGTGGATCTCGAAAGGGCCTCCCTGGTTACCGGATGCAGGTCAAGGACCCGGGCAAGGTGATCCAGCTCCCCAGGAGCAGCTTCGCTGAGGTCAAGCCAGTAAAGCCCTTCCTTCGGTTCCTTTGCAAAGGAAGCGAGGTCCTCTGTTTCCTTTATTCTCCCTGCCCTCCACGAAACTATCTGCACCACTGCTGCCTCCAACTAAAGAATACTACGAAGCTGCGGTCTGTCAAGGGCTAAATGTAGATTGTCCAGGACATCGTTACCAGGTAGCAAGGGGTTGAGATCGCCAAGCGGCAAAGCGACTTTGCAAGCTAAAGGGTCGGCTCCCTTAAAAAAGCCTTTAAATCTACAGTTAGCCCTTGACTTGGCTTACAATGAGGATAAAATAAAGGTTCAAGGGTTCCAAGGAGGCCTTATGGACGCAAAGAAGTTCATATGCTCCTTTTGCCCTGCGGGGCAAAGGATCGCAGTTTAATAATTGTGGGGAGACCCAATATCGGTATCTGGATCTTATGAAAACAAAGGAGGTTTGATGTACTCGAAGGAGTTGTATAACACGGATCCTGAAGTATTTGCGGCAATCAAGGCCGAGACCGAGCGGGAGCATGCGGGGCTTGAGTTGATTGCGTCCGAGAACTTCGTCTCAGAGGCGGTTCTTGCCGCCCTGGGGTCGGTACTGACAAACAAGTACGCCGAAGGCTATCCATACAAGTGGAGCAAGGAGACTGACGAGATCGACTACTCCAAGTACGGACGCTACTACGGCGGATGTGAGTTCATTGACGAGGCGGAGAAGCTTGCGATCGAGCGCGCCCGCGAGCTTTTTGGCGCGGACCACGTGAACGTTCAGCCCCACTCCGGAACAACCGCAAACATGATTGCCTACTTCGCCCTGGCAGACCCTGGCGACACCCTGCTCGGGTTAAACCTTTCGCACGGCGGCCATCTCTCGCACGGACACCCCATAAACTTCTCTGGCCGGTTCTTCAAGGTGGTGCAGTACGAGGTTGATCCTGAAACAGAACAGATAAACTTCGATACCCTCTTGAAACTGGCCCGTGAGGCGAAGCCGAAGATAATCGTCGCCGGTGCTTCTGCCTATCCGCGCACCATGCACTTTGAGCGGTTCCGCGAGGTGGCCGACGAGGTCGGAGCCTACCTGGTTGCCGACATCGCCCACATCGCAGGGCTTATTGCGGCCAGGCTTCACATCTCCTCCATTCCCTATGCGGACATCACCACCACAACCACCCACAAGACGCTTCGGGGCCCGCGCGGTGCTGTAATCATGTGCAAGAAAGAGCACGCCAGGACCGTTGACAAGGTAAGTTTCCCCGGCATGCAGGGAGGACCACTTGAGCACGTGATCGCTGCCAAGGCAGTGGCGTTCAAGGAGGCTCAAAGCGAGGAGTTCGTTCTCTATCAGCGCCAGATCGTGGCCAACGCCAAGGCCCTTGCCGAGGGATTAGCCAGGCGCGGCTACCGGCTGGTGGCTGGCGGCACCGATACCCATCTCATGCTGGTCGATCTGCGCTCCAAGGGCGTTACCGGACGCAAGGCCGAACGCAGGCTGGAGCGGGCAGGCATCACATGCAACCGCAACACCATACCCTACGATCCTGAAAAGCCCTTCATTGCTTCAGGCATCCGACTGGGAACACCGGCTCTCACCACCCGCGGTATGAAGGAGCCTGAGATGGCAAAGGTGGCGGAATTGATAGATGAGGTAATCTCAAACATCGAAGACGAAGAGGTTTATCCACGTGTTCGCGCCAAGGTTCGCGAGATTTGCGAGAGCTTTCCGCTCTATGCGAAGCGCCGCAAAGAGTATGATAGTATTTCAGCCGAGGGCGAGTAAAGGAAGACATGATAGGGATTCTTGATCTTGTTGGCCGCGAGATTCTTGATTCACGCGGCAATCCTACGGTTGAGGTGGAGTGTTTTCTGGATGACGGCTCATCGGGCAGGGCCATGGTTCCTTCAGGTGCATCCAGGGGCGAGCGTGAGGCGATTGAGCTTCGCGACGGTGATGAAAAACGCTACGGCGGCAATGGTGTTCTAAAGGCGGTCGGTAACGTAAACACCGCGATCCGTAAGACCTTGGTTGGTGAAAGTCCTTTCGATCAGAGAGTTATTGATGCAATCCTGGTCGAGCTGGACGGCACCCCGAACAAGTCAATGCTTGGTGCAAACGCGATCCTGGGTGTCTCCCTTGCGGTTGCCAAGGCGGCGGCTGAAAGCCTGGGTCTTCCACTGTACCGTTATCTCGGCGGTATCGTCGGCTACACCATGCCCGTTCCGCTTCTGAATGTGATCAACGGCGGTGCTCACGCTGCAAACAACATCGAGTTCCAGGAGTTCATGCTGGTTCCTGCAGGATTTACGAGCTTTGCCGACGCGATTCGTGCAGGTGCCGAGACCTACCATGCACTCAAGAAGGAACTCGTCGAAGCCGGTGTGGATGCCGGAATCGGTGACGAAGGCGGTTTTGCTCCCAATCTTGCCGATACCGACGAGGCGATAAGTTTTCTTGTTAAGGCAGTTGAGAAGGCAGGTTATGTGCCAGGAGAACAGATATTCCTTGCGCTCGACGTAGCCGCCAGCCAATTCTACAAAGACGGTCGTTACATATTGGGTGGGCGCGATCTTACCGCAGCGGACATGGTTGAGCTTTACGAAGGACTCCTGGAGCGCTACAATCTTGTCTCGATCGAGGACGGCCTGGCCGAGGACGACTGGGAAGGCTGGAAGCTTCTCACGGCAAGCCTGGGCGATCGTGTTCAGCTTGTGGGTGATGATATCTTCGTTACCAACCCTGAGATACTTGAACGCGGCATCGAGCAGGGGGTGGCTAACGCGCTGCTGGTCAAGCCCAACCAGATAGGTACGCTCTCCGAGACCCTGGATGCCATTCGTCTTGCCCAGGATGCAGGCTACCACACGGTTCTCTCGCATCGTTCTGGCGAAACCGAGGACGTCACCATTGCACATCTTGCGGTGGCCGCCAACGTAAGCCAGATCAAGAGCGGCGCTCCCACGCGCTCCGAGCGAGTTGCCAAGTACAATGAACTTTTAAGGATCGAAGAGGAGACGGGCGCTTCCTTCTTTGGGTCCAGACTCTTCACATGAAAAAGGGCGGACGCTGGTTAATCGTTCTTGCCGTGGTGGCGGTGGTTGCGGTTCTGTTCCTGGCAGGACCGAACGGTCTTGTGAAGCTGATAAAGATGAAGCATTGTGAAGCAGGGCTTGAAAAACGTATGGTTCAGCTTCAGGCAGAGATCGAGCTCACTCACCAGAAGCTCGAGCGACTTGCTTCGGATCCCGAGTTCCTTCGCCAGATGGCCAAGGAGCGGCTCGAAATGATTGATCCGCGAGATACCGTCAGAAAGGATACGGTGCAGACGGACTCAACCGGGTACTTACAACGAACCGAATCACCGGAAAGTGATTCGTCAGGCCGATAGGGGAATTGATGTGCGGCATAGTGGGCATAATCGGTCAGGGTCGTGACGTAGGCTACGATCTTTACGAGGCCATGCTTACCCTGCAGCATCGGGGCCAGGATGCCGCAGGCATCGCGACCTTTGACGGCATTCTGCACCTGAAGAAGGGGATCGGTTTGGTTCAGCAGGTCTTCAATCGCAAGAACCTTTCTCGTTTGCGCGGGCCGGTAGGCATCGGCCAGGCGCGTTACCCTACCATAGGCCGGGGCTCGCCCGAGGACTCCCAGCCATTCTACGTGAACTACCCTTACGGTGTGGCCATGGTGCACAACGGGAACGTCATCAACTTCTTCGCCCTCAAGGAGGAGCTGCAGAAGGTGCACCGCAGGCAGCTCAACTCCTCCTCGGACGTTGAGGCGATCCTGAACGTCTTCGCCGACGAGCTGGTGCATAAGAGTTCGTCCGCTTTCTCCGCAGACGATCTCTTCGATGCGGTGGGGGGTGTATTCCGAAGGGTGCATGGTGCGTACTCGGTTGTGGCGATGCTAGGCGACGGCAGCCTGTTGGCATTCCGTGATCCCCTGGGTATCCGTCCATTGGTGATGGGTCGCAAGGAGACTATGACCGCATTCGCCTCTGAGACGGTTACCTTCGATTTCCTGGGTTTTGAGAACCTGGGTGACGTATCTGCAGGTGAGGCGGTTCATGTCTCCACCGACGGTCGCATTACCCGGCGTCAGATTGTCGAACCGGATCATCATCCCTGCATCTTCGAATGGGTATACTTTGCAAGACCCGACTCGGTTATCGACGGTATAGGTGTGCTTGAGGCCCGCAGGCGTCTGGGAAAGACACTGGCAAAAAGATGCCGCGAGGCAGGGATCGAGCCGGATATGGTGGTGCCTGTTCCTGACACCGGACGTCCCGCGGCCCTGGCCTTGACCGAGGCAACAGGCTGGCATCTTTCGGAAGGACTTATCCGTAACCGCTACATCCAGCGGACGTTCATCATGTCCACCCAGACCAAGCGCCGCTCCTCGGTTCGCCAGAAGTTCAATCCGGTGCGCAGCGAACTGGCAGGCAGGAAGGTTCTTCTGGTTGACGATACCATCGTTCGCGGGAACACCTCGCTTGAGCTTATCAAGCTGGTTCGTCAGGCCGGGCCTTCGAAGGTTTACTACGCGGTATACGGCTCAACTCTGCGTTCACCCTGCATCTACGGGATCGACATGGCTACCCGTGACGAATTCATTGCCAAGGACCACTCCGAGGAAGAGATTGAACGTTTGATAGGCGCCGATCGGTTGATTTATCAGACCTACGATGACATGGTAGCCGCGGTTGCAGGCGGCAGGAAGATGAACTTCTGCACCGCCTGTTTTTCTGGCAAATACCCCACCCCGGTGACCGACGCCGATCTCGATCGGATCGCGGCGGAGCGCAACTCTGCCAAACCTTATCCCAGAACGTGAAGATAAAACTTGCTCGGGCCTCGGGCTTCTGCTACGGGGTCAGGAGGGCGGTCAACAGGGCGTTCGACGAGGCACTTCATGCGGACAATCTTTTCGCCCTTGGCGAGCTGATCCACAACCCCCAGGTACTTGAAATCCTCAAGCTCAGGGGGGTGCGGGTGGCGAAAAGCGTTGCAGAGATCCCTGACGGCGCCTCGGTAATCATCCGTTCTCACGGGGTAAGTCCAGAGATAAAGAAGAAGCTCCGCGAACGTAATCTTACCATAATTGATGCAACCTGTCCAAAGGTTGCGAGGGTTCAGCAGCTTGCCGAACGCGCCGGCAATAAAGGCAGGCACGTCGTTATCTTCGGAGACAGGGACCACTCCGAGGTTAAGGCTATCGCTGCACACGTCGGTAAGAGGGTGAGTGTGGTGAAGGATCCAGCCTCTCTTCGCAGGGTCTTAAAGCGAATCCCGAAAAAGGAAGCAATCACCTTCCTGGCGCAGACCACGCAGAACCTGGCTATCTGGGAGGAGATGAAGGCAGAGATCTGCCGCATCAGACCTGATGTCCAGATACATGAGACCATCTGCGGGGCGACCGATGAGCGTCAGTTTGAGACGAGGGAGCTTGCCAGGGAGGTAGAAGCGATGGTGGTGGTTGGAGGTCTGGGGAGCGCCAACACTCGGCGTCTGGCAGAGGTTGCTGCCGAGGAGGGGATACCCGCTTTTCACGTTGAGACAGAGGTGGATCTCCCTTCCAAGGAACTGCGGCGCTTCAAGATTGTAGGAGTAGCCGCAGGGGCCTCGACCCCCTCGTGGATGATTCGCCGCGTGCTCAATGCGCTTGAACGCACAGGAGGTGAGAGGAGATCCTTCGTCTCCTTCCTTACAGAGGTGTGGCGATTTGTGGTGCGCAGCAACCTGCTCGTAGCGTTCGCCGCGGCACAACTGCTCTACACCTCATCCCGCCTGCAGGGGATCGAACCCGAACTTTACTATCAATGGATCGTTGCCGCATACATCTTTGGCATGCACCTTCTAAATCACTTTACCGATGTCTTCTCCACCCGGATCAACTATCCTGCCCGTGTGGGGTTCTATGCCCGGTTCCGCAGATTGCTGATCACGCTGGGACTCTTGGGGATAGGCTCTACCCTTGTTGTTTCTTACCTGCTGAGTCCTTTTACCTTCGTCTTGATCTTTGCAATGTCCCTTTTAGGACTTGTCTACCGGGTTGAGCTTTTCGGGAAGCGAAGGTTCGGCGCCCGAAGACTTATGGATATCCCGGGCTCCAAGGACCTCTTCCTCGGGCTTGCCTGGACCGTCGTTATTGCCCTGCTGGTCGTTCCCGCAAGTGGTTCAACTTTCAGCCCAGCCACAGGTATCGCGGCTCTCTTCGTATTCAGCCTGGCCTTTACACGTTCGCTCGTCTACAGCATCCGCGACGTCCAGGGCGACCGGATGGTGGGGCAGGAGACCATACCTGTCCTCATCGGCGAGAGTCTTACCCGCAGATTGGGAGCGGTGGTGCTTTTCTTGGCCGCTTGTGGACTTGTTGCTTCCTTTATCCTTGGATGGTGTTCGGTGCTTGCTCTTCTTTTGTTATTTAATCTCGCCTATGCGTTCGTGATGCTTTGGTTAACCAGAGGGGAGAGGGTTTACTCGGATGTCTTATTCGATACGATAGTGGAGGGCAACCTTATCTGCGCCCAGTTCATTGCCTACGGCGTCCACCTTGCCGGTATCGCCTGAAGGCATCCAGGAATAACCACAGATCACACAGAGACCGCAAAGATGGATTGAGATAGTAAGATTGTAATGTAGAACAGACACTCTTGTCTGTTCTAAGAAATAATTACGCAGACTGGAGAGTCTGCGCCACATTTTACCGTCCGAATTTGCGGGCGATGAGGACTACGAACATCCCAAGGAACACGAACCCTAACCCCGCTTCGAGTATTATGAGAATCTTGGCCAGCCAGGCCTGGGTCCAGATTGCGCCGAAGCCGAGGGTGACGAACGTCACCACGCTGAACACGAAGCAGTCGAAGAGATTGCCGATGGACAAAAGCGTTGGGTGATCATACGGTGCTCCCCAGCCCAGGTTGCTGCCCAGGAAGAAAAGCCCGGTGAAGAATAAAAGGATGCCCGCCACCCAGGGAATAATCCGCATCCACCGCTCCCCGAACCCGGCCACCGCCCAAAGCAGCCACAGCCCGAACCAAGTGAAGAAATTCTTGGATTGTTTCTTTTTGAAGCACTGGTCGTATGCTTCGTGCTTAGCCATAAGCTTCTCTCGGTAGTAGGCCTTGCTTTCGTCTCCATATCGTCCCTGTTGGTGAAAGTAGTTCTTCAACCTCAGATACGCTTCGCGAGCTTCGCGCCAGGTTTTAGCTTTTTCCTCACCAACAGTGTTTACCCGTTCCCAGGTTAAATAGGTTGCACCATCTAGAAGAACTCCATTCAAAAAAGCGCCAGTTAATTCGGTTCTATCGAGGTCGGCTCCCTGAAGTTTGGCACCAAGGAGATGGGCTCCCTGGAGCTTGGCACCTGTGAGATCGGCTCCTTGAAGATTGGCCCCGCCGAGATTGGCTTTCTGAAGATTGGCGTGGAAAAGATTAGCTTCCTGGAGATTTGCCCCCCAGAGGAAGGCTTTCTGAAGATTGGCGTGGCTGAGGTTAGCCCCTTCGAGGGAGCGACTTTCATCCACCCATTCTTCAATCTTTACTTTGTATGCGGATTTTGTCTTCTCTGGTAAGTGCTCCCAGCAGTGATCTTCGAGGAAAACGGCGCCCTTGGTACACTCTTTGCGCTGGCACTTCTTCTTTTTCGGGTCGGGGAGGGGTTTACGCTCTTTGGTTTCAGCCATGAGGTATTATAAAACAATGACTTAACAGGTCAAGGAGGCATGTCATTTCAAATTTCAAAATGCAAATTGCAAAATGAAAATTTTACAGGATGATCAGCGCCTAGCCTTTCTTTTTACGCCGCTTGCCGCGCTGGATTAGGGTGACCACAAGCATCACCACTACAAAAGCAGCCGTCGCATAGGGGAAGAGGAAACCGAAGCTGGTATAGATGGTTCGGCCTATGGATGTAGGAACCTCACCGGTAACGATGGTTTTCACCAGAAGCGAACTCTGGGCAAGAACCCTTCCATAGGGATCAATGATCATCGAGATGCCGTTGTTGGCCGCACGAATCAAGGGCACGCCATTCTCAACCGCTCGCAGAACCGCCATCTCGGCATGCTGAGCCGGTCCTTGAAGTTGACCGAACCACACATCGTTGGTAACGTTGCAGAGAAGCCTTGCACCCTTATGCACGAAGTTCCGGGTCAGCAGTGGGAAGATTGACTCGTAACATATGAGGAATGCCAGCGGTTCGGGTGCGCGGCGAAAGACAACGTACTCCTTGCCCCGATAGTGATGGCCTCCCTGCACGTCTATCTTTGCGAGGAAGGGGAAGATGTGTTCAAAGGGAATAGTTTCCCCGAAAGAAGCCAGACGTATCTTGATATAGATCTTATCGAGCGAGCCGTCCGGATGAACCAGGGTGGCAGCGTTTGCAAAACGCGAGCGTCCTGCGACCCTTACAAAATGCGGGATACCTGTTACAAGCGTAATATCCAAGCTGTCAACCAGATCAAGATACAGGGATGAGTAGTCCCCGGGCCGCGTGAGATCAACCAGGGTGGAAGTCTCCGGATATAGGATGAGATCCGGGTCTGTTAGTGCGGCTTGCCGCGTTTGATCGAGCATGGCTGTGATTAGCGAGTCGTAGAGGTTTCTGGACCCCTTGAGAACCGTAGGCACGTTCGGCTGAATCAGGGCTACTTTGATTGGGGAGGTGCGCTTGACGGTCATCAATCGAATGGCACCGAATCCTACCATGAATAGAAGTGTGCCACCAAGTATCGCTCCCCAGCGCAATCGTAGCGCTATTTGCTTCCAGCCGCGCAAGAGCTCGTAGATCGCCAGATTCATAAGTACGATCAGAGCACCCAGCCCGTATACCCCCCATATGGATGCGGTCTGGGTAAAAAGCGGCCACGGGGTTAGTGAGTAGCCCAGAAGCTCCCATGGAAAGGCAAGGTCGGTTAACTCTCGCAGCATTTCCACCGCAGGCCAGATAAGAGGCGCTGACCAGAGACCTATCCTCTTGGTGAGCGATGCAAAGAGAGCAGGGAAGAGCGCCAGGAATCCAATCAACAGGATGACGCCTATCCACAGCAGGAATCGTATCAGGGGCAATAATGGGTAGGTCTGCGAAACAAGCCACCACATCTGGCCTCCGGCCAGGCCCAGGCCGAATAGATAACCGTAAAGAAAGACGCGTCTCTCCTCTTCTATCAACCAGAACAGGGGAACTAAAGCTATAAATGCTAGAAACCGCGTAGGATATGGAGCAAAGGCGAAAGAGAGCAGGAGTCCTGATCCGAGGGCTGCGGCCCACTTAAAGCGGGCTAGCTTTTGGTAGGCTTTAATGCGATTTCCTTTCGTTGACTGACCGATTGATAGAATGCGTCGCTGAGACGGGTGAGAAGCAGTGCGTCGTCCAACGGCACAGGGAAGGGCTTCTTGCCCAGAGCGGCAGCAACGAATGCGTTGATCTGGCCCTGATACGAGGTAGGGCCCAGGGTTTTTTTGTTCATGGCAGGCGCTACGTTCACCAGCCTGCCGAACATCTCCTTCTGGATCTCCAGCGGGTTAAAAAGGGCGGCGCCCTTGGTTCCGTAAGCGTTCAGATATAGTATGTCGCGTGCCTCGTGCAGTATCCAGCTTACTTCAACCAGCAGAAGCGTATCGTCGCTGAACCTTATCTGTGTTACCGCGGAATCCTCGGCCTCCAGATCAGTGGTTCTCCTGAACGCCATGCCGGTTATGGAGATGGGCTCAGGTTCGCCGAGCACAAACAGCGCAAGGTCTATTACTGGTATGCCCAGGGTAAGGAAAGCCCCGGAGCCGGATTTCAATCTTTCCTCCTGGTATTCTTTACGCCCCCACCTCCGGGCGGAGCGCAGCCAGCCGGTTTTTGCATACATCAAATCCCCAACCTCCTTGCGTTCCATGAACTGGCGCATGAGTATTGCGTCGGGTCTGAAATGATCGTTGTGCGCTACGGCCAGCACGCGTTTTTTTCGCCGGGAGGCACCTATCATCTCTCTTGCCTGAGCCTCGGTGAGCGCTATCGGCATCTCTACGAAGACGTGCTTGCCGTAGTCAAGGGCTGCCAGGGCCATGGGATGATGCAGATGGGTGGGGGTGGTTATTACCACCGTATCAATCGAGGGGTCGTTGAGGATCTCGTTGTAGGTGGTGCTGATTTTACGAGCTTTGTAACGATCCCCCAGTGATGCGAGTTTGACTTCATCCGTGTCGCAGAGTGCCGCTATCTCTACGCGCGGATTCTTTTTAAGATACGGAAGATGCGCGGTTTGCGCCCTGGCTCCGCATCCCACAACCGCTACGTTCAGCTTATCCGCCATGCTTCTCCTTAAGTATCCTGACCCTTCGCCTTTCTATCCTTAAACGTCCCTGGGCAAGAAGCCTTACCGCTTCAGGGTATATGCGGTGCTCAACCTCAAGGATATGCGCTGCCAGGCTCTCTGCGGTGTCGTCATCGGCGACCTTCACAGGTTCCTGAAGGATGATGGGCCCGCCGTCCAGGGAGGCATCAACAAAGTGCACCGTCGCACCTGAGTATTTCACCCCGTGCTCCCATGCCTGACGCTGAGCTTCCAGTCCCTTAAACGATGGGAGGAGGGCAGGATGGATGTTGAGTATCCGACCCGCAAAAGCATCGAGCATGGATTTTTTTATTACCCGCATGAATCCGGCAAGGAGCACATAGTCAATGTTGTGCTCTCGCAACACCTGGATCCATTTGGCTTCAACCTCATGGATAAGGAAGGTACGTTTGGGGCCCGGGTCAAGCCAGATCGCCTTCACTCCAAGGCTGCGTGCTTTCTCAAGTACCGGTGCATTCCGGTTGTCCGAAAGCACCAGCACTACCTCGGCAGGGAAGTTTTCTTGTTGAGCGGCTTTTATGAGCGCCACTGCGTTTGAGCCGCGTCCCGATGCAAGGATCGAAAGTTTGGCTTTCCTCATCTCGCGTAGAATACTCAGGATTTGGGTTGCGTCAAGTAAACGTGCCTGCGACAGGCATTTTAATTGTAAAATTCAAAGTGCAAAATGCAAATTGAAGCGGATTAGTTGCGGCAAGCGTCTAAAAGGATTTCTGAGGAGGGCAAGGGGGCTGAGGAGGGCGAGAACCCACCGGTTCCCATTCGTCCTGAAACACGAACCACTGATCAGGGTAGCTGCGGATGGCTGCAACCAGTTCCTCGGTTACCGCCTCGGTCAATAGAGAAATCTTCTGCTGGAGCGATCCACTTACTCCTAAATCTATCGCGGGATTGATTACGCAGAGATACCTTCTTTCTTTCTTCTGGAATACGAAGTACCCTGTTTGCAGCAAGGCTCGGCTTCGCAGTGCAAGGATAGCAGGACCTGTCGGCACACGTCGTAGCCTTTCCCCGAACTTAACCTTTATCCCTTTTCCCCCCAGGTCACGGTCGGCTAAAAGAACGAGTATCTTGCCTTCACGAACTATCTCGATCATCTTTGGGATATTCGAGTATCCGATTACTCCCATCCCGAATCGGCGGCGTATTCGGTTTACGGCTTTGGTATGTTCGCCTGGAATCTCTTCCACCACCGCATAAAGCGGGAATCCCAATGCGGCCAGATAAGAGCCTGCAAGCTCGTAATTCCCAAGATGAGCCGTTAAGAGAACCACCCCGCGGTCGCTGCCCAGGGCCTGCTCCAGGTTCCTTCTGCTTTCAAATCGCACCATGCCCAGAAGATCTTTCTTAGACATCCCCAAAGAGCCTATCTGGTCGGCCAGACACATGGTCCAGTTCAGGACTGTTTTTCTTGAAATTTCCTCCGCAGAGTCGATCCCTAATCGTTCCAGATTGTATGCGGCCATCCTGCGCCTTTTGTGCTGAAGAAGGGAGAGCGTCTTCCCGAGGCATTGGGCTATCGGGTTTCTTATTTCCCTTGGAAGGCTGTGCTGGATTGCTGCAAGGTAAGGGATAAGTTTGGCTGCGGCACTCATCTACGTCTTCGGGCCGCTCGTGCCAACCGGTCGGCTTCCCGGTTCTGCTCGCGAGGGATATGCTTTATACTGAAGGTTTTGAAGTTCTTAAGCAGCTCCCTGATCTCTGCAAAGAGCTCCTTGAGGCGTGGGTTGCGGACCCGGTAGCGACCGGTGAGCTGTCGGTATAGAAGCTCACTGTCAGTATATACCACAAGTCGTGCAATTTTCAACTCGATCGATTTTCGTAGTGCCAGGATTAAACTTCTGTATTCCGCTACGTTGTTGGTGGCCCGGCCCAAAAATTCCTGCCAGGTCCCCAGCGTTTCCCCATCTTTCTTTATTACAACACCCGTTCCTGCCGGTCCAGGATTGCCTGACGATGCGCCGTCTATCCAGGCCTCGCACGGGGTTTTGTCTTGGTCTAACGGATGTTCCGGCATCTTTGGTGGTTCCCCTCTGGCCTCGGTTACACAAGCAGGATTCGTCCGCAGTACTCGCAGAATACGAGCTCCTCGGAATGAGCGGCTTCGATTGCCTGCTGGGTTGGGATAGGATTGAGACAGCCCGAACAACGATTCTCATCCAGTATCTGCGCCACAGCCAATCCGTGTTTGTTTTTCTTAATCCTGTCGTAGATCGCAAGGATATTGTCAGGCAACTCTCTGCGCAGTCGTTCGTACTTTTCGCGCACCTCTTCGATCGTGGCCTCCAAGTGTGACTGTGAAGCCTTCACCGCCTGAATTTCCTGTTTCTTCTTGCTTTCCTCTCTTTCCTTCTCGGCTTCTCGTTTGGCGAGCTCCGCCTCCTCTTGCTCGATGCGTTCCATTAGCGTGATTATCCCGTCCTCTATTTCGTTCTTCTTGCGCTCCGTGGTTTCGATCTCCCTTAGGAACGCTTTGTATTCTTCGTTGGTTTTGGCGCTGAATAGCTGCGAATTGTACTTCACGAGCGTCTCTTCCTGTGAGGTCAGATTTAGTTCTGCAAGTTTTAGCTCCGTACGGGAGTCTGTGAGTGTTTGTTTAGCTTCTTCAAGACGGCGGTTCAACAGGTTGATCTCCTGCTCAAGATCGGTGATTTTTTTGGGGATCGCGTCTCGTTCGGCGGTTAAGGCGTGAAGTTCGAGGTCTGTGGACTGAAGCTCTTTGAGTAAAGGCTTCAGCTCAGACACCAGGCCTCTCTAGCAGCTTCGTAATGGGCGATACTGGACTTGAACCAGTGACCTCTTGCATGTCAAGCAAGCACTCTAACCAAAACTGAGCTAATCGCCCGACAAACATAGGCTAACTATATTCAAGACACGCGATTTGTCAAGGATATGATGCTTCCTTTAATCTTCGGCTAAAAGATCGCAGGAAGCAAATTTCGAACGGCCTCTCCAGGCCGTTCGACAGTACCTGCTTGATCCCAGAACACCTCTTTCATACCGCCGCCGGTTTCAGAATACTCGGTGGTACTATTTAATTTGATTATGTCTAAAAACTCCTGCTCATCGCCGCGGTTGCGGTGATGCTCGTTGGCGCTGCAAGCGCTTACGGTGATGATTATACTCACGAAGAGTGGGACGGATGGTTCAACTCAGGAACCCTACACTACAATAGCAAGAACTATACGATTGTAGAGAGTTACGGAATGGTTGATGACTCCACCTACATCTCTCTAACCCGGGATACGTTTTACCTAACTATTGACGTTCTTACTTTCGTGTGTGCCGCTGGTTATAATGACAGCATCTTTGTCTGCATCCCTACGTTCACCGGCGGGAAAGAGTACGGCACAAGCGGCACACATGAGGGCAGCGGTCTCTGGTCAGGTTCAGGTTATTCTGATAACTCTGCGGAGCCGGAGACGAAGCTATTCGACTTCTGGAGCACCTGGGCCAGCACTGGTAATGACTTCAACTACAACACCAGCCCGCCTACCTATACAGCAGACTGGGATGTAACTGGCAGTAATCCTATCGGTGTTGTTACTGGAGGCGGCACCTGTTCTGGCCAGCGGACGTACTACGAGGATTAACTTGACCTATGCAGGAGGGGCACAGCCCCTCCTGCTTTTCTTGACCTTGACATTGTGAAAAACTGGCCTATGATAACTAAAAGGAGGTTGTTATGATACAATTAACTGTTTTATTCTTGGCGTTATGCGCAGGGACGCTCGTAGAGCCCTTTCGCATAGCCCAGGCCGAGCCAGGCCATCATCAGACCTACCCGTGTGCGGCAATGGCACCGGACGGGCACTTTGCCGTAGCCTGGGTGGACAGCATAGCATCCGGGGACCCCTTCAATCCCGAAGACTTAGAGCTTGATCTTTTCATCCGTTTCTTTGACCGGGACGGGAACCCGATGACCGACGCTTATCAAATCGCAAAGATGGCGGACACCAACTGGGTCCACTACCCCTGGCTTGAGATGGACACCGCAGGCAACGCCATCCTGCTTTGGGTGGACAGGGAAACCCGGAGTGCGGAGCAGCCTTCTTACGTGCGCTTCCAGCGCTTCGCCCCTGACGGCAGCCCTGTGGGTTCTGCGCACACGGTGGTGGCCCGGGTATTCTTATACAAGAGGAGTCCGGTTGATTTGAGCCTCAACAACAGGGGCGAGTTCGCAGTAACCTGGCTTGAGGTAATTCCCCCCTATTGGGAGTTGACCTGCGTGTGGGTCCAGCGTTTTGATCTGGAAGGCTATCCCGAAGATCGGGCCTTTTTGCCCCATGATATTCCTGGTAATTACCTTCTTCCCTTCACCTTTCCCAGGGTGGCGCTGAACGATGAGGGAGATCTGGTGGTAACCTGGCGTGATCAGCCTAATCCTGACACGGTGTATCGGCGTTTCCAGGTATTCGATGCCGCAGATGAACCTGTCCTGTCGTGGAGGTCCAGGGGGCATCTCTTGGATTATGAGAAGGGGGGTAGCTGGGCCGAACCCTTCTGGCTTGACGATGACCGTTTCGTGGCATTCTGGACGTACGGCGGGTTTGTGGGTGAAGTGTTCGGGCATCGCGGGTTGGCTCGGTATCCAATACGCACGGTGGTGACGGATGAACAGGCACACGCATGGCGGAGTGGAAGTGAAAGGAAGTTCTTTGTTGCCTTCTCTTCTGACGAGCGGTTTGCTGAGACCCACGTTAGAGTTTACTCTCGCTGGGATCCCCGGTGTATATGGGAACACGGGGGCGGGGTGCTTGGCGAGATTCGCGACAACGAGCCTTGGCGTCGAACCAACCTGTTCGAGTACACCCCGCCTTTGGGGAAGGATACTACGTGGGGCGACTTTCTTTGTACTACAAATGCAGTAGCGGCATGCGACGACCAAATCGTATGGGTGTATACCCGCCCCAATCTGAACACCATTCCTGAGGCCTGGGCGATAATCTCCGACTGGGACATGGGTATAGGGGTTGAGGAAAGACCTGTCTTTACCCAATCCCCCATCCGTCTTTTAGCCTCCCTCAACCGGCTTTCATACGACGTGTCCGGGAGTGTTACGGGCGAGGCAAAGCTTACCTTTTACTCTGTGGACGGACGGAGAATACTCGAAGAAACCATAAAAGGCAAGGGCACCTGGACGCCATCCTCCCAGCCCTCCTCTGGGGTGTATTTCGCAAGGGTTACAACCGAGGGTTACTCGGCACGCACGAAAGTCGTCGTGCTACGCTAACGGTCGGGTCCACGCGCGGTCGTGGAACGAACGCGTGGGGTGAAGGTGTCATACCAAACGCAAAAAGTGGTTTTAATCAAATAACTTCCTCTCCCCTGGTGGGAGGGGATAGAGGGGAAGGGGAGACTGTAAGTCTCACCCCCACCCTCCGCCAGACGGTGGCACTTCGCAGATATGGATTAGGCATGAAGTAGTGCGCCTTGCCTTGTTAAGTTCAGTTCCCAAGAGACTTGACAGATCCTTAGTTTTGTTGTATAATTTTATAATAGAGGGCAAACTTGCCCTAGCGAATGTGGAAATTCATTCAAGGAGGTTTGCTATGAGAAAAGTCGTGCTTGTGGCTCTGATTCTTGCAAGTGTGGCCTTTCCTTACAATACTGTTTTAGGAAATCGCGGTACCTTCGGGGTTTACTCCGGTGCTTGCGAGGATATGGGGATGCTTACCATCGACCTGAACGCCTTCGGGACGATGATGAACATCGACTCGGTGGTTGCTCCGGACACCCTTTCTACCAGTGCACAACTTACGGAGGTTCTGCCCTATGTGGCCCTATCCTTTACTCCATGGCACTACCTTGAGTTTTCGCTCTGGGGACACGGGCGTTACGCGACCTTCGGGAACTACAGCTCCAGTATGGCAGAGCTCTACAACGATCTTGGCCTTTCCGTGAAGGGGGGCGTACCTATATACTTCAACGAGGCAAAGAATATCTACCTTGCACCTGGTATCGACGGATTTGCTTACATGCAGGGTCTGGGTACGAGCGTTTTTGGCTTCGGCGGTCGAGGGCTTATGACCTTCGGATTCGACTGGTTTGGGATTCATCTAAACGGCGGGTATGAGTATCTTACTCTACCTGGCGGGGGAACCGGCAACGTTCTTACCGGTGTTGGCTTAGAGGTATGGCCCTTTGAGTGGGGTGGTATCCTGGTAGATGGAACAGCCGATATACCTCAGGATGATCTTGGAAACTTTACCAACTATCTTCGTATAACCCCTGGTTTGCGCCTCGGTTTCGGAGGCAGGGCTACGAAGTTTAACGTCAATCTGGGTTGCGAGATCGAACCTATGCAGATGCCTTTCCGCTGGCACGCCTTGGCTGGAGTCGGTATCGGCTTCGATCTCATGCCAACAGCCGAGGGATACATAAACGGTATCGTCGTTGATAAGGTCACTCAGAAGCCTGTTGCTGAAGCCAAGATCTGCATAGAGGGGCATCCTGGGATTGATACCTACGTTACCGATACGGACGGACGTTTCTCGGTCGAGTACCCGGAAGGAAGTTTCTTCCTTGTGGCCGAGCATCCTGATTACGTACCCACTCGCACCGGCTCGGAGCTGATTGAACTTGAGGCAGGTACGGTGATGCTGGAGCTCGCTCCCATTACTGGAGGAGCTACGGTTGTTGGAACCGTAGCAGATGCCGTTAACAACGCTCCCATCCAAGCGGTGATTCGTTTCGTCAGCATAACCGGGGATACGGTTCTTTCCTCCTTTAAGAGCGATGCTGTGTCCGGCTACTACCGGGCCGTTGTGCCTGCGGGAACCTATCGTGTTGACGTACAGGCCGCGGGTTACAAGAAGACCCACAAGAGCATGATACTTGAGGATACCGATGAGATGGTGGTTGACTTCAAGCTGGAGCGTATGGTCCCCCAAGCCCAGGTCCCTTCACCCCCAATAGCCTTCCGTTCGATCTACTTCGGACGCGGTGAGGCCGGTCTTTCCCCACAAGACTATGCCCCGCTCAAGGAGGCTGTTAGCGTTCTTAAGGCGCATCCTGAGGTTAAGATTCAGCTTAACGGTTACACGGACAGTGTAGGAGATGCCGCATCCAACCAAAAGCTCTCTCTTCGCAGGGCCCAGTCGGTGCGTGATTTCCTGATCTCTAACGGCATCTCGCCCGATCGTATCAAGGTTGTTGGTCATGGTGAGTCTAATCCGCGCGGCGACAACCGTACACACACAGGACGTGATCTCAATCGGCGCGTAGACATCGTAGTTACGTAAGGAGCCGAGCGTTATCTCTAGGAGGCCTAAGATGAAAAGGATCGTCACGCTTGCCGTGCTGTTTGGGGTAGGTGTCTCGATTGCGACACAGGTGCCGTATGAGGCCGTTACCAGGGAGGAAGGCGTCTATCTTCTGGAACTGGCAGGTATCGGGTTCGCTTTCTCAGATCAGGATACCCTCATGCAACCTGAGACCTTTATGATTAAGGTGATATCACGCGTTCAGGAACTTGAGTCTATGACGACACCCGAAGGCGGCGTGCCTGTTCGTCAGAAGGTTCTGGTTAAGCCTTCTGCTATCCGGGTGGGGTACACAACCTACCCTCTTGAGGTGGTTGAACTCAGCTCTACCTATATTGAGGCGAACGTATACTCCGGCAAGGTTACCGAACTTGGCGAGTTGATCGCGGAAGAACGTATAGGTAAGCTTAAGGTGTCGTTCGCGATCTTCACCGGACTTCCCGGTGGCAAGGGCACTCTCAGGCTGGGTGGGATGAGCTATTCTATCTTCTTCTATCAACCCGAAGCCCTGGATGGTTTCTACAGGTGGGCGCCAGAGTTCGAGTAACAAGATTTGCTTAAGCTAATCCTGCTGTTTTCAGCAGCGTTTTGGGGAGATACCCAGGTGCGGGAGTGGGTCGCGGTTGATGCTCACTACGGAGTAGGGTTGCCTTTATGTAATCGGCTTAACGTTGTTGAGTTTACCCTGGGGTTATCTTATATAGGGATTGGATCTTCAATTGTCGAATCCTATGGCTTTGGCTCTGGCGACAGCGGTCAGTTCATAGGTTCACTCCTGCCTTTGCATGTGAGTGTTCCGCTGTATCAGAAGATAGCCTTCTGGAGAGACGATGCATTTTTCAAACATTTCATCGCCTTCAATGTTCGCGGTTCTGGTTGGGGACAACGCTACGATGTGCTCGGCCCGCTGTCCTATCTTCTTGAACCTCGCTGGCGGGCCAAAGCCCCTTATCTTGCTTTTGAACTTATGGGACGCTGGTCTCCGGTGAGGATGGTGGGTCTGCAGGCTACCCTGGGGACGTTGATTGTAAAGGATGCACCTGATCGGGTCTATCTCACCCTTGGGATATGCGTAGGTACTGCTGGTCCTGCATCGAAGTATAAGATCGGACCCCGTCTTGAGATAGCCGGGGTTGTGTTCGATGATGCCATCGGTGGAAACAGCAACGGCATCCTTGAACCAGGCGAGGAGGGCCGTCTTCTGGTTTCCCTGGTTAACCGGGGCTTGAAGGACTCGGATACAATCTTCTTGAAAGCCGTTGTCCGGGACCCTCAACTGTCGGAATATCTTACTATCTTGGATACCACAATTCCCCCTCTGGAGGCCAACCGCTCGATCGAGGCGTTCTTACCTGTCGTTGCCGGGGATCGTTTGCCTGCCCTTCCTTTGCGGCTGCGCGTGTGGGGCAAAGATTCACATGGTAATATGGTATCCCCGGTCAACATAGAGATCCCTACCATGGACTCGTGAGTGCCGTAGGGTGGTTTCGGGTCGACGACCGCTTGATCCACGGCCAGGTGATGGTGGGATGGGTACTCGCTTTGGACATCCCTGGGATAATCCTGGCTAACGATCGAATTGCAACCGATGCCTGGCATCGAGATACTTTAAGGACTGTAGTAACCTCCTTTTCTGAGGGCGAAAGAAGTTCCTTTCGTTCCTCTATCTTGACTCAAGCGAGATCGAGGCTATACTGAGGTTGAGCCGTAAGGGCATTAAGGTAATCGCCCAGGATCTTCCAGGCTCAAAGGCCGTTGACGTGGTGAAATTGATTAAACGCAAGAGGAGATAGTGAGCCCGCAACTTATCATAGCGGTTTTATGCGTTCTTTTCGTGATAAAGAAACGTCTTGCATCCTTTCTCGTGGGATTTACAGCCTGGGTGGTTGTATGGGCGCTGGTAAGGTTTTAAGGAACTTCATTGCGCAGCTTTTCGTTCAGAACCTCTGGAACTTTAGAACTGAGCAGAGGCCTGGGATGACTCTTGTGCTTTCTTCACGATCGAAGAACGGGAAGATTGTGGAGTCTCCACGTCTAACGTTCAACACCAATCCCTATCTCGCTTCCTTCCTTACCGGGGTTCTTGTCCGTGAGGGCCACCGGGCCGGTATTGAGCGAGTTTCCTCTGTCCTTGAGACGAGCCTTGCCGCTGCGGGCGACGATCTTTACTGGCGAGTGCTCAGGCCCACCGCACTTCTTGCGGGTATGTTCTTTGTTGTTATCGGCCAGCCGTTGATCGGAATTCTAATCTTCCTGTCGGGCTTCAACCTTTTTACTCAAGGTGAGCGGCTGGTTGGTTACGCGCGTGGACTTAAGAGGGGTAGGAAAGCGCTTAGCGATGTTCTTGCATCCCTTGGTCGCGTGAAGAGGATCCTTTTGCCCTTAGCAGGTGGTTTGGTTGGTTTGCTCTGCGCAGTCCTGCTTTTCAATCTGGCTATTTTGATTATACTTGGGGTAGTGTTATGACGGCGCTTGAAATAGTTATCCGCAACAAGATCGGTCTTCATGCTCGTCCGGCGGCCCAGTTCGTCAAGCTGGCTGAGGGTTTTAAGTGTGATATATGGGTCAGCAAGGACGGGGTCCGGGTTAACGGCAAAAGCATCCTCTCGCTTCTCACTCTGGCCGCCGAGGAGGGGAGTGTGGTTTTGCTTGAGGCCGACGGGCCGGATGAAGCAGAAGCACTTGAGGCGTTAAGGAAGATACTACAGGAGGAGGGTGAATGATTATCCTTCGTGGGATTGCGGTTTCAGACAGCATAGGGATGGGTAAGGCGTTCCTTTTCACCTCCAAGCCGCCTGAACTTAGACGCGTACGCATCCCGGAGAAGAACATCCAGACGGAGCAGGAACGCCTTGAGGCCATGCTTACCTCAACCGGTAAAGAACTAGCGGAACTCCAGGCTGGTATTTACAAATCGCTCGGTCCGGAGTTTGCCGACTTTCTTGAGATGCAGATCCAGACCCTTTCCGATCCAGCTTTGCTTGAGACCTGCAAGCGCAATATCAGTGAGGCCTACAGCGCGGAGTATGCGTTCAGCAAAGCGGTAGCAGAGATTGCCAAACCGCTTCTTGATGCAAAAGATGGGTTGTTTAAGGAACGTCTGGCCGATATCGAAGATGTTACCAATCGTGTATTGCGTAATCTCCTTTCCCTGCCATCGGTTTCTATAATAGATGCCCCGTCTGATTCGGTGGTGCTGGCGCATAACATTCCGCCTTCAGAGGTAGTTCTTCTTGATTCTAGAAGGGTTAGGGGGTTGGCGACCGAGATAGGCGGGCGAACCTCTCACATCGCCATTATCGCCAAGGCCTTGGAGATTCCGGCCGTTCTCGGTGTAGAGCATCTATTGGAGAAAATCAATGGTGAAGAGCAGGTGGTGGTTGATGCTCAGCGGGGCCAGGTGATATTAGCCCCTACCGAGCGCCGCATTTCTACCTACAGGCAGGAGATACGTGACTACGCTGCCCGGCGCAAAAGCTTCGTAGACTCAGCCAAACAGGCCGCGATAACGCTTGACGAACGTAAGATAGACATATCGGCCAACATTGAGTTTACAAGCGAGATAGATGCTGTGCAGCGCTATGGCGCGCAAGGAGTAGGGCTTTTCCGCACCGAGTACCTTTTCCTTACCAAGAGGCGTTTCCCCACCGAGGAGGAGCAGTATACAATCTACAGCGAGGCGGCTAAAAAACTCAAACCGCACCCCATTATCATTCGCACCCTTGATCTGGGCGGCGACAAGATATTGCCCGGTTACGAAGAGGCCAATCCTTTCCTTGGCTGGCGTGCCGTGCGCTTCCTGTTCGACAACGAAGAGATCTTCCTTGACCAACTGCGTGCCATCCTGCGCGCTTCGGCACACGGCAACGTGAAGATAATGTTTCCCATGATCTCCGATATCTCAGAGATCAAACGAGTCAAGCTCTTGCTTAAGAGGGCACGGGAACAACTTACACATAAGAGCCAGAAGTTCGATTCCGAGATGGAGATGGGGATCATGGTTGAAGTACCCTCCGCAGCCCTTATGGCCGACCGCATGGCGAAGTACGTGGATTTCTTCAGCGTCGGTACGAACGACCTTACCCAGTATACCCTGGCGGCGGATCGAGGAAACGAAAGGATATCGCGTCTGTTCAATCACTATCATCCCGCAGTTCTCCAGCTTATCAGACGGGTTATAGGCGCAGGACACAAGGCTCACATCTGGGTCGGCGTATGCGGGGAGATGGCTGCAGAATCACTCGGAGTTGCGTTACTTATAGGGTTGGGGGTGGACGAGCTGTCAATGACGCCTTGCGCGATACCTGTTGCCCGTAAAATCATACGCAACGTTAAGGTAGAGGAACTGCGCCGAATTGCTAATCGCGCGGTGGAGTACTCTACACCGGTGGAGGTCATCCGCTACCTGCGTCGTGAGCTGAGCCGCAAATACCACGACCTTGCAGTCCTGTTCCTCGGGAGCAAGGACATATGCTATCCTTAATACGCTCGATCCCGGATCAGCTTGAGTACGGCTGGAAGGAAGCCGGGGCAGTTGTCGAGAGCATTCCCAAGGACGTTCCTGCGAGTCTTGCCGTCTGCGGTATGGGCGGTTCCGGGGTCTCAGGCGATCTGATTCGAGGACTTTTACTTCATACCTCACCCATCCCGATCGAGGTCGTCAAGGATTACACCCTGCCCGGCTGGATCGATAACAAGGGCTTCGCAGTAGTCATAAGCTACTCCGGGAATACAGAGGAGATTCTATCACTTTGGAAGGGGCTTGAGAATCGGAAGGTTCCTCGCCTGGCTGTAACGTCAGGCGGGAAGCTTAAGAAACTGGCAGAGGAAGCATCGATCCCTTTAGTTGCAGCACCTTCCGGCTACCCGCCCCGGGCATCGATAGGCTACCTTTTTGCACCGCTTTTGCGGCTGGCCGATCACTGGAATCTCTATCCTGATGCAAAGCACGATTTGAATGCAACCCTGAAGCTTATACGCTCTCGTATATCCGAATGGGAGGATGAGGCCGCGAGACTCGCCGAACCCTTAAAGGATAGTTTCCCTGTAATCCACTCGTTGGATCAGCGCTTTGCCGCGCTGGGTTACCGCCTGGTCTGCCAGCTTAACGAGAACGCCGAGGTCCTGGCTCACGCCAACGTATATTCGGAGATGAACCACAACGAGATCATGGGTTTCGAGGGTGGAGCAGATGAGGGTATCGCATTGATCGTTCTCGATCCAGGAGACGAGTTTATCCACCACCGCAACCGAAAGCGGGCCGAGATCGTGGATAGGATTCTTCCTTCCTCAATCCCGCGCTTGGTGATTCATGCCGAGGGTGAAAGCCGGCTTGAGCGCATCTTCTCCCTTTTAGTCAAAGGCGATCTTCTGAGCGTTTTCTTAGCTGAACTCCGTGGTGTTGATCCCTTTCCTGTGGCCTCCATTGAGCGTCTGAAAAGGGAGCTTTCGTGAAGGTTTTGATCCCAGCCGGTGGAATGGGTACGAGATTGAGGCCCCATACCCTTTACACACCAAAATCGCTTTTGTTCGTGGCAGGAAACACAATAATCGGGCACATCTTTTCGTTGCTCAACGGCCTTGAGATCGAGGAGTACCGTATCGTTTACTCGCCGGAGACCTCTCTGCCCCGCTTGCTTCGGAAAGCATATCCTGACCGCAGCTTTTCCTTCTGGGAGCAGGCCGAGCCTTTGGGGCTTGGTCATGCGGTTCTTCAAGGGCTTCCGGAACTCGGCGACGAGCCTATTCTTATTCTTCTCTCTGACACCATCATCCCCTTTGACATCCTGGCTGCGCTCTCAAGCGTAGCAAAAGATGAAGGCTTTCTGGTGGCCAAAGAGGTGGAAGATCCGCGCCAGTTCGGGGTGATGGAGCTCGCCGGAGACTACATCTCGAAACTCGTAGAAAAGCCTGAGAAGCCGCAGAGCAATCTGGCTATCTCGGGCATCTACTATCTGCCGTCGGCTAAGCGGCTTCGAGAGGCTCTTGAAGAGATGGTTGCTCAGGATCGGCGCACGCAGGGAGAGTACCAGCTTACCGACGCGTTATCCATCCTGATCGATCATGGGGAGAAGCTGAAGGCAGTCAAGGTTGACACCTGGCTTGACTGCGGGACCCCTGCCGCATTGCTTGAGGCAAACCGGGAACTTCTGAAGCACAATAGCCGGGTAGTGCCGGTTGAAGGTTCGCTTATCAAGCCACCCTGCTGGATCGCGGACGATGCAGTAATTGAGAACTCCATCATCGGCCCGAACGTTTCCGTGGATCAGGGTGCGGTTATCCGCAACTCGATCGTCTCCGAGTCCATCATCAACGCAGGTGCTCAGATTGAGGGGATGGTTATCAAAGATACTATAGTAGGGGAGAGGGCTGTTCTTAAACGCCCCACACTTTCATCTGACTTCGGCCCGTTCTCTCGCCTTGAGGGCTTCTAGCGCCTCGCCAGCTACGTAGACCGATCCGGAGATTACAAGGAGGTCTTCCTCGTTAAGGGAATCGAGTATCCGGTTTACACCCTGCTTAACCGAATCGGAAGGATGACAATCGGGATGAATCCTACGACAGAGATTCAGCAGTCGGTCTTTAGATTCAGCCCTTGGAAGATCAGCCTGGGTTATCCAGATCTCATTAAAGAACGGAGCAAGGGTCTCAATAATCCTGCGTTTGGGTTTGTGCCGTGTGATGCCTATGAGCAGGATGCGGCGGGGATAGCTTGCGAAGTGCTTGTTCAGGGTTTTCCTTAAGGTGGTTGCGGATTCGAGATTATGGGACATGTCGAGGATTACGGTGGGGTTTTCTTTGATGATTTCGATGCGCGCAGGCAGCTTTAAGTCTGCAAGGCTTTTGCGAACTTTTTCCTCTTTGATTTCACGGATCAGGATTTCTGCGGCGGCGATCGCGGCTGCCGCATTCTCCATCTGGTGGACGCCGAGGACAGGCAGCTTGAATTCGGCATCCATTTTGATTCCTCGGTAGTGCATCCTTATGTCTTGGATTTTTTCCTCGATCAGCCGGGCGCTGAAATCTTCACCCAACCATAAACCTCGTGCTGCGGTTTCCTTAACGGCCTTCTTTATTAGCGATTCTACAAGAGGTCGTTGAGCGGCTATTATTGCTGGCTTGCCAGGCCTCAACACCCCGCACTTCTCCCGCGCAATCTGGGTTAAGTTCTTGCCGAGCATCCTGGTGTGGTCGTAGCCGATGCGTGTGATTACCGAAATCTCCGGCTCGGTCACGTTGGTTGCATCCAGTCTGCCGCCCACTCCTATCTCCACTACATTGACGGTTGTCTCTTCCTCAAGAAAGTGAAGAAAAGCCACGGTGGTTAGAGCTTCAAAGAAGGTTATGCGCGGCTCGTGCTCAAGTATCGCAGGCTTAAGCTCATCCAATATAGAAGCGAAGCGAGCAGCAGGTATCTGCCGGTCGTTCACTCTTATCCTCTCCCGATAATCCAGAAGATGAGGCGAGGTGTAAAGCCCAACCCGTTCGCCGTGTGCTTGTAGAATCCTTGCGAGCATGATGGCGGTAGAACCCTTGCCCTTGGTCCCGGCGATCAGCACCACTCGCTTTAATCGTTTCTGTGGATCGTCTATCTTTCTCAGGAACTCAAGAAAGTTGTCCAGTTTGAACTCATAGTTGCGGTAAACCCAGCGTTCGTAGTCTATCAGGGATGAAAGGAATCCTATGGCCTGGCGATAGTTCACGACTTGGTTTTTATCTTCTTCAGTCTAACCCGAGGTGACCGAGACACTCTCTATGGCAATGTAGGGAAGGAGGTAGGAGTAGACCCTGGTAAGCTTCTTACTGATTCCGCTGATATTGCCGATTGCATCGAACACGTTGCCTGCGATCATGGTGTTGGTGACCGGATTGGCCAGCTTTCCGTTTTTTATGTAGAACCCGTCCTTGACCGTACCTGAAAAGTCGCCTGAGACGGGGTTGGTGTTTCCGGAAAAGCGCGTAACGAGTATGCCTTCCTTGATCTCGCGGATGAGTTGCGCTTTAGTCGCCTCGCCAGGGGATATCACCAGATTTGTGGTACCGATTCCTGGCAGAGATCGGTAGCCGCCCGAGGCGTGGCCGGTTGAGGCTCGTCCCTCGCGGTTCGCGGTGTAGGAGTTGTATAGATAGGTTGCGAGCTTTCCATCCTTTATGATCGCCAACTTTCGGTGAGGCTGTCCCTCCCGGTCGAAGGCCGAGGTGGAGAGTCCTCCTTTGAGCAGACCGTCGTCATGTATGGTCAGCTTTGTAGAAGCAATCCTTTTGCCTGTCTTGTCTGCAAGTTTGCTCATGCCTTTCTGGACATTGTTGGCGTTGATCGAGGATAAGATTGGACCCAGAAGCGTTTCTGCGACTGCATATGGGGAGAACAGCACCGTTCCGGTAAACGAACGGGCGGGTTTTGCGCCCAGGGAACGGATCACGTTTTGTGCGAACCGCTTTGCCAGGGGTTCAATCTTGATGTCTGTAAGCCTCAGTGAACCGTCAAACTGGAAATCGAACGATGAAACCTTATTTCTATCCCTGGCCATTCCCATAATCATGGCGATGATTGAGCTTCCCTGCTCGGATGCCGCCAGGCCGTTGGAATTGAAGATTGCCTTCTCGCCCGTGTTGACAAACACGCCGCCTGAGTCAACGGTTACCCTTCTGTCGTAGTCCTTGGCGGCTTTAAGCAGCCGCTTGGCCATGGCGATTACCTCTTTGAGTGGCAGCCCTGCCAGCCTTGGATCGTAGAGTCCTTTAAGGGCAGATAGCTTGCGTGGCTCTGGGATAATCTGGAACTTGTCGGTAAGATTTGCCGAGGCAAGTGCAAGAGCCTTCGTGCACAGTTCCTCAAAGTTTGCCTCATCAAGATTGTTGTCCGAGGCAAAGCCGAGGTTTTTATGCTTGATGACCCTCAGGCCGATTCCTTCTCCTGGATGTGATTTGGCGGTTTTGATTCTGTTGTTCTCAAGCCATACCTCACGGTCTTCAAACCCCTGACCGAACGCCTCGGCCTGGTCTGCGCCCTTGGCAAGAGCGCAGCGGACGAGTTCTTCCAGCCTGTCAACCAACTCAGCCATGACGACCTCCGATTATCGCCTCGCAGCGAACGTAGGCTCCTCCTGCATCTACCTTTGCTCTCTGGAACTTGCCGCAGTATCCTGCGCCCAGCGCCCAGCGGAACTCCTTTGTAATTGCATCCACACTTTGTAGAACTTCGAACGCGTTGCCAGAGATGGTGACGCCGCGGAAGGTCTTCTTGCGTTTGCCCTTCTCGATCAGAGTCGCCTCCTGCACCCCGAACATGAACTCGGCGTTGGCGTCGGCCTGACCGCTGCCAGCGCCTTCAAGAAGAAGTGCCCGGTCGGTGGAGGCCAAAAGCTCGGAAAGGCTCATTTCCCCAGGCTCGATGTAGGTGTTGCGCATGCGGATGATGGGTTCGTCTGAGTACTCATATGCCCTGGCGTTGCCCGTAGGAGCGACCCCGAATGAGGCCGCGCTCTCCCTGTTGTGAAGGTAGGATTTGAGTATTCCGTTCTTGATAACCACGGTACGTTCGGTCATGACACCCTCGTCATCCACAAGCAGGGTTCCCGAAGCGCCCGGGATGTAAACCGATGGCCCGGAATCTGCAAGGGTAACAAGCTCGCTTGCAACACGCTTACCTATCTTACCTTTGGTGATAGCTCCGGATAGCACAAAATCGGCCTCAACCGTATGTCCGATGGCCTCGTGGGCTATCAGTCCCACCATCTCCGGGCTGAGGATGACCTTCATACGTTCACCCTTCGGGAACTCCGCAGAGAGAAGCCTTTGGGCACGCTTGACCGCCTTTTTCACGATCTCTTCTGCCGCTCCGTATCGCCACAGGTCCTTCCAGCCTCCGGTGACTCCTGCAGATTCAGAGGCGGTTACCATGTTCGTTCCTTCTTTAGCCACCACGGTTATTCGGAACTCCGGCTTCGCGTCAGTGATAAGTGCTGCCGCGCCGTCCGAGGTAACGATGGCCTTCTTGTCCAGGTACTCGATGTAAGCGGATGATGCCGAGACCACCTTTTTAGACCGCCGCGCCTTGGCTTCGGCCTCCTTTACCAGCCCCAGTTTCTCCTCCAGGGAGTGATTCTCTACCGGGTCTTCAACAGGCGGTCTGAACTCCCCCTTGGCCAGTTTTGCTTTCGCCAGGTTTTTTTTTCGCTTGCTCATGGCCTTGGCAGCGGTTGCGGCGTCACTTATCGCTCGTAGGATATCCGCGCGCTTGTCGCCTGGGGTAGAGGAGAATCCCCACCGACCAGAGTCCAGCAGCCGCACACCCACGCCCGTAAGATGATTAGTCTGCGCCGCTTCGGGTTCCCCCTTGCGAACCGCGACCGCGTTCACCCTGCGCTCGTGATAACGCAGCTCGGCGTAGTCCGCCGGCACGTGCGCCAGAATCTCCTTGAGATAACTGATCATGCGTCCTCCTGCAAATCCTAAAGAGGTTTACCTTCTTGAAATCCGCGTGGATTTTACCCTATCACGAATGGTCTGTCAAATCCCGTTTGCCTCACACTCCTTCCAACCCCTTAAGGATCTTTTCCAGTTTCGCTTCGTCCTCGATCAGGACCTTTCTTGATTTGCTTCCCTCGTAAGGACCTACGATGCCTGCCTGTTCCAGCTGATCTATTATCCTGCCTGCCCTGGCCCAGCCTACGTTCAGCCGGCGCTGAAGCATCGATACCGAAGCCTCCTTGTGACGCATCACCAGCCTTGCCGCCTCGGCAAAGAACTCGTCGGCCTCCTCAAGCCTTGTCTCGTGTTCCATCTGTTCGCGGATGGGAACAAGCTCCTCCATATGCGGATAGTAGCGGCCTTCGATGGATGCAAGGATTTCAGGGGAGATGATCTCTGCCAGACGCTTTCGTTTAACCTCATAGAGAGGTTCTGCCGGGTCAATCAGCGGATCAAGAAGGTCGGCGGAGAGGATTGCGTCGGCCAACCCACCAGCTTCCTCATCGCCAACCTGAGTGGAGAGTAGTGCCTTTAACCTGGCGCCTGCCAGTCTATTGACGATCCTGCCCACCTCCCCGGTTGAGACGAAGGAGCCGTGAAGCCTGACCGGCTCCCCTTTACCTGGCGGCAGGAACAGCATGTCTCCTCGACCCAGCAGGGCCTCTGCGCCGTTCATGTCAAGGATTGTCCTTGAGTCGGTCTTTGACGCCACCTGAAACGCTATCCTTCCTGGGAAGTTTGCCTTGATAAGCCCGGTGATTACGTCTACCGAGGGACGCTGGGTGGCTAAAACCAGGTGAACCCCGACCGCGCGGGCCATCTGGGCGAGTCTGATGATGCGCTGCTCGATCTCGGAGGGAGCGGTGAGCATCAGGTCGGCAAGCTCATCCACCACCACCACGATGTAAGACTTCTTCTTCTTTTTTTCCTTTTCAGCATACCGGTTGTAACCGGTGATGTCGCGTGCCCCCACGCGGGAGAACTCCTTGTAGCGTTCCTCCATTATACGCACCACGAACTCAAGGCTACTCGCTGCCTTGCGCGGATCAACGATGGTCGGCTGGATCAGATGAGGGATCGGGTTGTAAGCGGGCAGCTCAAGCCGTTTGGGGTCTATGGTCATGAACCGGACCTGATTGGGAGATGACTTGATGAGAATGCTGGAAAGGATACTGTGGATGCAAACCGATTTCCCCGAGCCGGTGGTTCCCGCGATCAAAAGATGAGGAATGGACGCCAGATCGGTTACCTCAGGAACTCCGGTTATGGTGGTACCAAGGGCGATCGTCAAGGGGTTTGGTGACTCGCGGAAGGCCTTGGATCCCACAACCAGCCTGAGGGGAACACTCTTGCGGGCGCGGTTCGGTATCTCGATACCTACCGCAGACTTGCCCGGGATAGGCAGGATCCGGATGCGCTCGGCCCTAAGAGCCAATGAAAGATCGTCTGCGAGGCTCGTGATCTTGGAGAGCTTGATGCCAGGGTCAGGATGGAACTCATACCGGGTGATGACCGGACCTGGGATGATGTCGCCCACCTTGCCCGTCACCTCGAACTCCTCAAGGCGTTTAATCAATACCTTTGCACCCTCGCGTGCCTCGCGGTCAGGCAACGCCTCCCAGCCCTCGGGAACAGGATCAAGAAGCTCCGCAAGCCCAAGCTCCTCAGGGGAGACCTCCCTTGCGGACGTACGAACGATGCGTTCGGTCACCCCCTTAGGCGATTCAGTTCCCTTTGTCATCCCCTCTTTTTCAACCTCAGCTTGCAGCTCTTCCTGCTCTCGTCTTGCTTCCTCAGCCTTGGCCCTTTCCATCATGAGAGCTGCGTGTCTCTCACTGCGTTCTTCTCGAGCGGCCCGGGCACTCTCCAGGGCTTTTACCAGAATCTTGTGCAGATTGATGTCGAAGATAAGAACGATGGATACAAGCAGGAGGAAACCAAGGATAAAGCCCAGCCCCAGGCGTCCCACAAGGCCGGTCAGATATTCGAATATCAGGGTTCCAATCCTTCCGGCAAGACTCATGGATTCAAGAGTCTTGCCTGCGGTGTTTCGGAGAGGGAAGAGCGGTACCTTATGGAAGTAACCCAGGGTGATTTCCACGAAGAATGTAAAGCCCAGCAAACTCAGTGTGGTTAGGATCAGTCTCTTCAAAGGTCTGCGTAGCAGACGGTTGATGCCCCATAATAAGAGAAGTAAGGGAAGAAGATACGCGATGACCCCAAGCCACGCGTAGAGTTCGCGCGCCAGAAGGAATCCCAGCATGCCGCCCCAGTTGGAAGGTCTTGTGGGTATCGCTTGAGGATTAAAGCTTGCAAGGCTGATGGTTACGAATCCGGCAAGAAGCAGCAGAAGAAGGCCGATTACGATGTCGGTGTTGTCCCGCTTGCGTGGTCTGGCATTTCCCTTCGAACGAGGGGTTTTGTTAGAAGATTTCTTACCCATCCTAGTGAAATATTATACTCAAGGCTTTAGGACCTGCAAGGATTGCGGTAAGATAAAGGCTGGGTACGCTGATTATATACCAGAGAACTCGTGTGAAGATGAGAACGAGAAGTATAATGAACCCGTAGCGTTGCAGCCAGAAAACAACCTTGACGTTACGCAGGGGGATTAGTGAAAAAAGTATCTGGGAGCCGTCAAGTGGGGGGATAGGGATTATATTAAAAAACGCCAGGATGAAGTTGTAGAAAACGGCTAAACCGAGGATCCCCTGGATATAAGCGATAACCGAGGACGTTTGCAGGGAAATCAATCCAACGAGTCTGAAGAGTGCGGCGAAGAGCAAGGCCAAAACCAGATTCGCTCCCGGTCCGGCTATTGATACGAGAAGGATTCCCTTGCGGCGGTCCCTGAAGTTGTCCGGATTTATCGGGACAGGCTTTGCCCAGCCGAACCCAAGAAGCACGATGGCCAGTGTGCCTATCAAATTCAGGTGACGCAGTGGATTAAGGGTCAGGCGGCCCATCATCTTGGCGGTGGGATCGCCCAGCTTGTTCGCCATCCAGGCGTGAGCAAACTCGTGAAAGGTAAGTCCGGCAAGCATCCCTGGTAAAGCAAGCATCACCATTATCCAGTAATCGGGATTGGTCCAGCGAGAGAAAAGTCCCATGACTATTCGGTCCAGCGCTTAAGAAACGCTTTTTCATCGCGTTTTGTTCTAATCTTCCCGTCCAACTTGACTGCGAGCAACTTATCCATCAATTCCTGGTATCTTGGCCCAGGCTTTAGGCCTAGTTGTTTCAAATCATCACCGGTTGTTCTTATCGTCACGTTCCTGTAGTTGGCAAGATACTCGGCGATCTTGGCACGATTCTTTGATCGCTCGGTTTCACTGATGATCCTTAGTCCTCTCTCGTCGAACTCTTTCAGGTAGAAAAAGATTCCCGAAGGCGTGTTCAGACCGGCAAGCCTTCGCATAATACCCTTTCTCTGCCGAAGGGTTGATACTGTCTTCACGCACGCTTTGGATATAGGTAGCTTGGAGATGTAGCTTTGCTCGAAGTGGGAAAATAAAAGGCACAGGAACTCGTAACTTTCCTTGATGCGTCTCAGCCGCGCAGGGGAGAGGGGAGTAAGGGGTTTCCCAAGGAAGCCGAGCGCGCCTGATGACTCCAATCTCTTGATGCCCTTTATCCTTACTTCAGACGGTTCCTTAGAAATACACTGCAGTTCGTAGAGGAGTCTCTCGCTTGAAAGGCCAGAGATGCGCTCCACAGCTTTGTTGAGAAGCCTTGACGTGTGCGGCTCAATCCTGAACCCCAGCCGCTCCGCGTAACGCACCGCCCTGAAGATGCGGGTGGGATCGTCAATAAAACTCTTATCGTGAATTATCCTAATCAGGCCGCGCTTGAGGTCTTTCTGACCGTTCAATGGATCGATAAGCCTTCCGAAATCTCCAGGATGCAGCGACTGGGCCATCGCGTTCACGGTAAAGTCCCGGCGGTAGAGATCATCCTCGATCGAAGCGGGCTCAACCTTCGGGAGTTCACCAGGTTTTGGGTATCCTTCCTTTCGAGTTCTTGCGATGTCTATCCTTTCACCTTTGGGTCCTTGAAGTGTTCCTGTCTTGAACGGCGGGTAGTAGCTGAATTTGGTAGCGAGCTCTTTGGCCAGCCGCTCACCTACGCGTTTTACGTTGCCCTCGCACGCCAGGTCGATGTCAACCGTCTTTTTACCCAACAGCTTATCGCGCACCGTCCCTCCTACGAGGTAAAACCTGGTACCTTCCGCAGCCGCTGTCTCGCCAAGCCAGCGAAAGCCGGCACTAGTGCTGCGGCGCAGTAAAGCCCATCTCTTTTGGGGGGCCGGGCTGATCCTTAATCTCGATCTTTCCGTAGCGTGCCTCGAATTTCTTGATGTTCTCCTCAAGGGTGCGGCGCAGAAGCTCAACGTGCTGCGGCGACATGATGATGCGTGAAAGCACCCTGGCCTTGGGCAGTCCTGGTAGCATGCGCGCGAAATCCAGTATGAACTCCGATGAAGAGTGGGCAACGAGCACTAGGTTCGAGTAGGTGCCCTCGGCCTGCTCTGGCTTTATCTCAACGTCCAGTCTGCGTACAGGTTTGGGTTGTTCGTTCATTTTAGCCTCCGATCTATCAACATTCTATTCGCGGACGGCGCGGAGTCAAGTTCGTGCAGTCCTACAAGATGTCTTCTGTGGCTTAATTCTTCAGGTTTCTATTGACCTCTTCACAATCCGGATGAGAATTAATCGAAAAAGGAAAGGAGTTGTATTATGCCTTACGCAACGATAGATGAAATCTTGAGGCAGGTTCCAGCCGATAATCCCGGCTCGCCTACGGGTTTTCCCGACTTTGACCCGGAGGATACCAAAGCCTGGGCTTATTTTGTATATGTTTATCTAGACGCAAGTCAATCGGATGGGTATGGTAGGCCTTGTTTTCTTCCAAGATACGGTCGTAAAGCGGGAAGCGGAGAGAGTGTATGGTATGAGAATGTCATTGAATGGGAAGGAGGAGCCGCAAACCCCTTTAAGGATAAGTTTGCCCCAGATTACGATAAGATGCATCGGATCGGGATGATTAAATTGATTTTTAATTATATCAACAACTTGGTACGAGAATGGCATTATGGGTATGATGGCAAATCCGACCGGAAGATGGGCTTTTATATAAAGAACCGCAGTAGAGAAATCTACAACGAGTACCTGCGCCGAGTTGATAAAGCACGAGATGTTGCCTGGAGAAAAGTCATGCAGTATTCTGGCGAGATGCTATATTCTTATTCTCGAGAACATGTTGATAGTGGGACGAGACAATATAAGGTACAAGCTGAAAACGGAGAGGCACTTATCCTTCCCGCCTTAGTCCTTCTTTTTGCTAAGGTCAACAGAGAATGGAACGAAGTTTTTTCGCAGGACCTAAAAATTACTTCAGGTTATCGGACCTTCAGTCAACAACAAAATTTATATAAAAAGTTAAAGAAAGAAGAGGAAGAGACAGGAAGAAAACGATACGTAGCCCTTCACAGTGCGCATGTTTGTGGAGCAGCTATTGATGTGGTTCCGAGTCCTGGGTTATGTGGTCATTATGGTGATTGGGGGTTAAACATGTTTCTTGGTTATATAGCCTGGCTTTTTAGAAGGGTGGCAAGGAGAGAAGCGAACAGCAGAGATGGCAGGACGTTTATTGACGTTAAATATGCAGGCAATGTTACAAGACAACGTGAGGAATATAACCCCAGATGGGAGTGGGCAGGCAAGAAACTCTTGTCTCCAGTCCCCTATACCATAATGGAATCTACTAATCGAACCTTGCACGTGAGTTACATTTGGCTGCTGCGTGCTGAGGAAAATCGTAAGGAGGAACTTCCTTCTTTTGTACGTCCCTATTCAGGGGACATTGCCAATCCTGAGGGCCACGAAGCAAAAGGCCCCAGGGCGTTCGATCCGTACCTGAATGCTTTCAACGTTGGCACTTACAAGAATGATATTTGCCAGGGAAAGACAACTCTCGGTATAACGGCCAGATGGATGAAAGGGTTTATACGGTATGACTACCCGAGCCAGGAGGAGATAGATGAAATCCATGTAGAGATAAAGAATATTGATAGGGAACTCGAACAGGGATCAGATAGAAGGTTAATTAATGAACTTAAAGAACGGAAGATACAACTGGAAAGGTTCGTTAGCCCCTTGGAGGAGAGGAGGAACGAGCTTTTGAAGGTATTTGATAGGGATAGAGCGCTTAGGGCCCTGGATAATCAGATAAATTGGGGAGAATGATCTTTACGATATGCTTGACATCAAATGATTACTTGCTATAATTTATCTGCTCATGAAACTCACTTTGCTAGGCTTGCCCTTATTGTTTGTCATACAACTTTACGAGATCGAAACATGGCCTGAGTTTGATTGGATTATCGCCCGGGATTTGATGGGGATTGAACTAGGTGAAAAGATAAAGTACCGAAATTCGCCCTACAGCGTTTTTTCCATGCCTGTTCTCGAATGGTATCCTGAGGCAGCAAGTCAGCTTGACAGCATGGTTGGAATCTACATGAAAAACCAGTACAGCATGGAATGGGTTCTGGATTCCTTAAGGCCTGATTTTGGACCGGCAAGTGTTCTGAAAGATAAAACCATCAATCAGATGTTGTATTATCTTTGTGTTAATTACCTTATCAGACTGCAAAAACCCTGGCATTTTGACGATATCTGGCCTTTGTTGTGGTATGTTAACGGTGGTTCTGGAACGCCGCACAGAGGCTGGATCAGATATGCCAAGCTTATGTTGGGGGAGGAGCCCTTCTACGAGGGGTTCTTTTGTATTTCCTGGTCGCCTACCGTAAGTAAAGATTTTGATATCGAGGATGCAATAGATGCATATCAAGATGCGAAACAAGCAGGGGTGTTTGTATCACGCTCCATTGACCCGGTTTGGAAGGAAGATTTCACGGTAGCGGAATGTATGTTATACAACAGCCGCGCTTTCTATATTAAAACTCAAGTTGAATTTAGGACTTTTTTCTGGAAGGGTCGTGTAACGGATACCTTTAATATCTTTTTGTTCGATTATCGCGGTCACAAATATCTGGTAGGATTCACAAACTGGTTGTTGAAATCACCAGTCGGCTCGCATACTGAACCGCCGGACATGTCTTTCTTTCAAAGTTGGATGGAGCTATATCTCGAATTAGATTCTCTTTGATTCCTTTGACGAAAGGACTTACAAATCTAAGTTGTGTGGGGGCGTTAGGCAAACCCTGGGTGTCAGTGCCAATTGGATGAAGGGATTGATAGAGCACATTTACCCAGCCAGAGAAGAACTGGTTATGCTTGTCGCGATGATCCGTACCCTGGAATTCTACGTCTCGACACTGGAGAAGCATATCTCTATCCTCAAGAAGGATATAAAGGAGAAGGAGCGTGAGGTCGAGGAGTTGAAGAAAGAATTGGAGAAGCTAAAGAAAGGGCTTGAATATCTTGAGGGCCAGCTCTCTTCGCTTAAGAAGAGATCCTCAGATGAAGATGAGATCAGGGCGATAGTCTGGGATATTTTGACTATAAAAAAGCACATAAAAGAAACGCAGAATCAAATCGATAAAACCAAAGGCAAGATGAAGGAGAGTGGGGAAGACGTTGAGGGTCTCAAGAGAGAACTTGAAGCAACCAGAAAGAAGCTTGAGAGTATAAAGGATAAGGTTGAGAAATTAAAGGAAAAGCTTAAGAAAAGAACAAGGGAAATCGAGTCAAAAAGAGAAAAGATGTCGAGGCTTGTTGGGGATAGGGATTCTGTTCTTCGAGGTCTCGAAGGCCAGGTGAATTGGTGACTATAAACCTCTAGAGGTACTTGACATCTTCGTTGGGTGATCTATACTGTACGAGTTGTGAAGAGAGTTCTGTTTATCCTGTTTGTATTTTTCGGGGTCCTGATCTCCACGGAGGTCAAATCATGGGATGAGCTTTGGTGGGCCCGTAGGTGGCAAATTCAATTATTCGAGTTGATCAAGGACGGGAACCTTCACTACGAATATAGTATATTCCCTTACAAGCCTTTTGAGATGCCTGTAATGAAAGAACATCCTCGTGCTGCCGCGCAGCTAGACAGCGTTATTGCCGACTCCATGAAGTGGCAGAAGAGTCTTGAATGGGCGCTTGATTCATTGAAGCCGCGTTATGGCCCTGCAGCTGGGTTGTCCGACAAGCTGCGCAAGGAGATGATTTATTATCTCTATAACAATCGTATGATCTCGCTCAAAAAGTCCTTGCGGTTCGATTCCTATTACCCTAACTGGTACTTTCACGGCGGCGCAGGGACTTCAGAAGTGGGTTGGATTCGGTACTTTGGAGTGATTGGGGAGGAGCCGGACCTGGAAGGGCTCTTTTCTATCTCCTGGGCGCCTACAGATAATAACGTGATGGAAGCATCTCGTGCATTGCAAATGTTTAATGATGCGAAGCAAAAGGGGGTGTTCGCAAACCGTGCGATTGATCCAAAGTGGGATAACGTCTTAAGCATTGCTCCATGTACTCTTTTTAATCGTTCTGCAATACGCATCAAGATTCCACTGGAGTACGGTGACATTTTCTGGGATTGCAGGGTTCCGGATACCCTCCTTGTGTTTGCCTTAGCGAAAGGGGATTATGAGTATCTCGTTTCATTTACGACACTTCCCTCTACTTCTCCTATCTTCGGGGAATACAAAGAACCTTCTTTCTACGAGGATTGGATTGAGCAGGTTCTTGTTCTTGAGCCGTAAACGTAACTTAGCTTTCAATCTCCAGGGCGAGCAGCATGTCCTCGACCGAGACGCCGGGAAGCTCGAGGCCCTGCTCAGAAATTACTCGGTCAATCCGAGTACCAACCTCACCTCGTATTCTCTCTGCGCCCTTGATTCCATCCTCTATCTTAGGTAAGCCCTCAAGCGGCAGCAGGGTGAAGTCGCCGGAGATGGTAACGTCGGCCAATCTGTTCTCATGTACCTCAGAAGCCGTCCTTATCAGCCCGCCCGGTGCCTTGTGCATGCCCATGATAAAATCTACCCCTGAGCGGATGGTTACCTCCCCTGGCTTCTTCATGGTGCGTTTGTAGAGGAAGCCTTCATCCAGCATCCGGTTGGTGATTTCTTCCCGGTTGGCCTGGAGTTCCTGGGTAAACAGGGCAGGCTCAAGTGGACCAAGGAGAGCGGAAAACTTCTCGACAAGCACCCTGCGTATCTGGGCACGGGAAAATCTCTTGCCTGTCTCCCTGTATATCGTGGTTACGTGTTCCTGCATGGATTTATAGATCTTGTCCCGGAACTTCTCGTCCGGTACCTTCAATACCCGGGCCATCGTATCGTAATCAAAATCTAGAAGTATCCCGCCCACGAAAACCACGCAGTCTCCTATGTCTCCTGCACCCTCGCCCGCGATCTTTCGCTCGCCTTTCACGGTCACTATGTCGTTCACCGGTCTGAAGCGGGTCTGGATTCCGAACTCGCGGTAGGTCTCGATGGCAGGTGCGGATAAAGTCTGATACAGCTCTGATATCTTGCGCGAAGCCAACGGGTTATCGCGTCGAAGGATCACCTGGTAGAAGACCTGGTTTGCGTCAAGATATGTAGCGCCGCCGCCTACTTCTCGCCGCATCACAGGCAGATTGTGAGAAGCGCAGTAGTCTAAATCTATCTCGGCGGCCGTATCCTGGAAGTAGCCAACGCTGATGATTGGGGTCTGGGGTGACACCAGACACAAACACTCTATTCCTTCCATTGCAAGGGTATGGAAGGTGGTCATGGAGCCCTGGCCTGGCACGGTGTCGAATGTAAAAAGCTTCAAGTGTTGCTCCTTTTGTTTTGATAGGGATTATAGTCAGCGAATCACTTTAGGCAAGGGATTGTGGCACAGGCTCTCAGCCTGTGCTATTATTGAACAGCCTGGAGAGGCCGTTCAACATTATTCTGGTTGGTTAGGGCCGACCTGATACCCTACGGATGTATAAACATCCGAGGGGCACGCTGAGGTCGGTCCCTACGACACGACCTCGTTTCAGAACCTAGCGCACCACCACGAGTTTTATGTGCGCCGAGTAATTCTCAGTAGCTGTAGGGGCACGGCATACGTCGCCTATACTATCTAGGGATTTTCTGCGGGGCGTTTGGCTATCCAGTCTTTTGCTTCCTTTAAGGTGGGGAAGAAGTGGCTTCGCTCCTGAAAACCTATCCCCTTGCAGAATAGCTGGATGAACCTGCGCAGGTTTAGCGATCCGCATGCTATCACCAGCTCTACCTTACCCCCGTAATGCTTTGATGCCTGCATTAGGAGTTCTGAGAACACCTGCCTTGAGCGCGCCCCCATGTGGACAAGTTCGGATATGTCTATGAGTATTACCCGAAGGTGATAGGGCAGAAGTTCTACAGAGGCGACGTATTCTTCGATCAGATTTTCAATCTCGCGAGGCTGTGTAACCCCCTCGAGATGCATGGTGCATACGCCGTCTTCGGAGAAGGAGAGATTTTTCATTTGGCTACCATTACAGTGGCGTCGTCGGTTCTACGCCAATTATCACGCATGAGGGTGCGTGCGATTTCAGTGGGTGATAGGATAAGCTCATCGGTGGAGAGCTCCCAGCGTTCCTTAAGGCCATCTGAGTGTATTATAAAGATACTTCCTTTGTTGCAGGGATAAGAGAACAAACGCGGGGCGCGTAAGCTTACCCCCAGGGTGCCGCTCATTGATATCAAGCGCACCCAGGATTTTTCCTCAGGCAGCCAAAGCCTGGCGCTTATATTGCCGACACCTATAAAGGAGAGTTTATTTGCGGCTTCGTCAATGCGTGCTATCCCTGCGACTGCACCGCGAGTGCCGTGCAGGGAAGCGTGTAATTCAGCAGGCATGTGATCCAGAGGTTTACGGTGGTTCGCGTGCAGGTAGGCTTCGGCTATTGCCGCCGCTTTTCTTGCCTGGGTTCCGTGTCCCAGGCCGTCTATGACCGCAAGGAGCGTTCTCTGGCCGTTGTGACGGATCACGTGACCGTCGCCGCAGATCGTTGATTCCGGGTGGGTGCGTACCGCTACACTCACTATAAGATCCCTGCGGGCGAGTTCGTCTTTGGTCTCTGCAGGTGGCAGATACTTACGCATGCGAACACGGGTACCCTGAGAGTTTGAGTGTATCTCGAACTCGTCTGCGGTGCGCTGAAGCGAGGGAAGGCCTTGCCCCAACGATCCTGCGGTACTCGTTCCTCCTTGAAGTGCTTTTGAGAGATTCCTGATACCTGGTCCTTCGTCTTGGGCCAGGATCTCGATTCCATGCAGATCGTTCTCTTTGACCTCGCAAAAACTAATCCTGCCGTTTTTGGCCCCGTGAACCACCAGGTTAGTTGCCAGTTCTGTAACGCATAGCTCTATCTCAGTCAGAAGCTTCTCGCTAAAACCGAGGCTTTCCGCAAAGCGCCGAACGATCCCACGCACCCATGGGATGTGCGCTTCAACCTCTATGCGCAGCTCGTCCGCATCCTTCACTGAAGCAGCCATTTCTCTATAATCACGGTGGTCCCTTGACCTGATTTGCTGTGAATCTCCATGTGGTCACAGAGCCGTTTCGCGCCGGGCAGCCCTTTGCCCATGCTCTTCGAGGACGACCAACCGTCCTTCATTGCCAGTTCGATATCCTCGATTCCCGGTCCCTTATCTGTGAAGGTTATTCGAAGACCGGAGTGCGGATTCTCAAGCTCTTCTATGCGGGCTTCTCCTTCGCCCGCGTAAAGGAAGACGTTTCGCGCAAGTTCCGAGCAAGCGGTGCTGATCCGGGTCTGATCCACAAGCCCGAAGCCGATCTCTCGTGCTATAGATCTGGCGGTTGTCCGTACGCCTACGATATCTACTTCCTCCTTAATCTGAAGTACTATCATCGTTTGCCTCTTCTTGATCCTTCTGTGTGGGGTTCTGTTCTTCAAGAGATTTTCTTCCGAGACATCCGGTGCGAATCTCGCAGTCAACGTCAAGATTTAACGCGGTCTTTGCATCGCCTCCAGACAGCCACAGCTCAGCCAATGTGATGGCCAGCGCCGGGTGCATCCCGGTAATCACAGTCTCCGTATCATGGACAGAAGCCATCTTTCCCATCTGTGCGGCAAAAGAGTTCGTTTCGCATCGTATAGTTCCTTTCAGCCTGTTCGCAAACCTGCTTTCGTCTTACACCCGTTGCCTCGTCATACTTGTCTGGTGGAGGAAATTGCGAGATTATATTCTGATTTTCTTACATGTCAAGGACTTTAGGGTAATTTTTTCATCCACAGATATTGTTTGAATATCATATATAGCAATATTAGCATCCGTTCACAAATTTCCATCTCGGGTTTATTCCATGTTGCGGCTCCAATGCCGGTCATCTCAGTTAGATCCCTAAGTAAGTTTACCCTGTCGAGCCTGTGGACAGGGGTCTTTATCTCACGAGTAAGAGACCGTGGTTTGGCGTAAGTTTATATCGGGTCCGGAAAGGGAAGAATCAGTCGGGGCTTCTTACCGGTGAGGGGGCAGGCTTGCGGCCCCGGCGGAAGAGAAGGAACACCCCGCCTACAAGACCGAAGAAGACGTTTACAACGTCGAAGAGTACCGAGGTAGCAAGTGCTGTCTCTCTGGCAACGGCAAAGGTGGCAAGCATCTGCACGAATGTCTGCTCCCTAAGACCCCAGCCGCCCACAGAGAACATGGCAAGGGTGTTCACGATCGGTATGGTCACCATGATGTGAATGAAGCTCGTCTGTCCGCCAAGTGAGCGAAAGAGAAGATACCATATCCCTGCAAGGCTCATCTGTACGCCCAATGAAACGATTACAGCGGCAAGAAGCGCGATTTTATGATTGCGGTAGTCGGTTATTGAGCGGAACGCACCAGCGATCTTTTCACCCAAGTGATACTTGAATACTCGCACTTTTGAAAGCCAGGGGGAGATCCAGGCGTTTATTTTCGTAGAAAGGAATGCGAGAGTCAGGGAAATCGCGAAGATGAACGCAGCGCCGAAGATGATTAAAAGCAGGAAATTTCCGCTCACTGCGGCGTAGAAGATACTGGCAAGGAACGCAAACGAAAAAACTCCGATGAAACCTACCATCCGGTCGGTCCAGACGATGGAGAAGGATACCCCTTTGCCCTCGTACCCGCTGGTGTCCACGATTCGGTACACGTCGCCGCCTATTGTGGTCGGCAGAACGTTGTTGAATAGCATGTGTATGAGCACGCTGCGGTACAGGTAGAAGAAGCCGTATGGGTGTTTGCGCGCCCTGGAGAGTATGAGCCAGCGCAGGGTAAGGAAGGCAAGGAAGCAAATATATGCTCCTGCCGCAAACGCTACGTAGACAGGTTCGGTTTGCTGTAGCTCAGCCCATGTTTTTTTGAGATCAACTGTAAGAACGATTATGGCAATAAAGATAACGGCTATGGCTATCCTGCCCCAGAAGAAGATTCGATCCCTGGTCTTCTTATCCATTCGTTCCCGACTCCACAGCCGCGTGCAGAAGTCTCTCCACCCTGCTTGCCACCCGCTCCCAGGTGAGGCTCTCGGCCCATCGGCGGTTCGCCTCACCCATCTTTTTTCGAAGCTTCTCGTCGGTCAGCAATCTCTCAATGTAGGTAGTCATCTCATCGATATCACCATGCGCGTAGAGAAATCCTGTCTTCTTATCCTTGACCGAATCCATTAAACCGGGCACCCGTGCCGCCACCACTGGTGTGCCGCAAGCCCCGGCATCCGTAGCCAAAAATCCCCAGCCTTCCTTGGCCGAGGGCTGTACCGCCACAGCGGCCCTCTGGTAGAGCTTGACCACGTCCTCCAAAGGTACCCAGCCCAGGAGTTTGACGTGGTCGCGCAGGCCCAGCCGGTTTATCAAATCGTCCAACCTGTCAGAATCCGGACCGGTTCCAGCGATCTCGCATCTTACGTCCAATCTACGCTGTCTCAACATGGCCATGGCGAAGATGATGTGATCGGTACACTTGTAACGCATCAGACGGGTAGCGGTTACGATGAGTTTTTCCCGTTTATGTGGCCCTGGCCTAAACACCGGATTTACCCCCACAAGTAGGGGGAATATCCGTTCGGGGTCCATCCCCATTTCGACCAGTTCCTTCTTACCCGATTCACCAAGACAGCCGAAAAGACCCTTTCGGTAAACCCTGGGGATCAAGCGCTCGGTCCAGTAAACGTAGGAACCGGGAATCAAGCCTACCTCTTTGAATATCTCGTTGCGGAATACGTGCATAACGATGCCCACCACAGGTGTCTTTCCTGTCCAGAGCGGGGTATAAAAAGGTATCTTGTTCAGATCGTCCAGCACTAGGTCAAAATCGTTCGATCTTAAAAAATTCCGAATCGGTCTTCCGTAAAGGTGAAAATTAAAGGTGTTGCGGGAGCCGGTCCTTATGATCTTTACACCGTCCAGCACGTCTTTGTGAGATGCGCCAGGATAACCGGAGCAAAGAAGTGTGACATCGTGTCCGTATTCTACCAGTCTTGTAAGTATCTCCTTCAGATAGAACTCGGCCCCGCCCCTCTGCGGAGCCTCCCAGTCCTGCCAGTTGATAGCAAGGATCCTCAACCTAGATCTCCCAGGTCCTACCCTCCCTGGCGAACTCAACGATTGCCGGCGTTTTCTTCTTCTGCTTGGCCAGGTAAGCGATGCAGGATTCCTCCATCTCTTTTAGCTTGGCATCGTCATGACCCGGATCAAAGTGGGTTATGAGAAGCCTTTTCGCCCCGCACGCGACAGCCTGATCCACGCAAAGCTCAGGGGTGCCGTGACCGAAGGTCTGGGTTTGGCCTCGCAGCTGCTTCGCGGTATACTGGCCGTCAAGAACTATCAAATCAACGTCCTTGCAGAGGGTGTTGATCCTGTCGTTGGTAAAGGCCAGAGGTTCCGAGTCGGTGCAGAAGGCCAGGGATTTATTCGTGTAATCTATGCGGTAGCCGATGCAGCCGTTGGGATGGTTGAGTGGGATGGTGGTTACCTTGGCTACATCCTTGGGGTCTGCGGATTTGGTCTCGGCTGATTCCTTTTCGGAGATATACGTATATCTGCCGTCCCTGTGCAGGTAGTAGAAAACCTCGGAAAACATCCTGTCGTGCGCCTGGTAGAGTTTCTCGGCGGGCAGGGATACGTGAGGAACCGGGAAGTAAGGGCTCGACTGCTGTTCTTCCAGACACTGCAGAACTATGTTCCTTATGGGATCTGCACCTCGTCTTTCATCCGGGGTGAAGCCGTGGATATGAAAGGTGTTGGCCTTGATATACAGAGGAACAAAGAAGCCGATTCCCTGGGTGTGGTCCGAATGATAGTGGGTCAAAAGAAAGATGAACGATTTGCCGATTACTCCATTGCTCATCAAAAGGTTACCAAGCGGCCTTGCGCCTGATCCCATGTCTAAGATAATGCGGAAGGGGCCGACCTCCAGGTAGTAACAGGTAGTGTTGCCTCCGTACGCGGATGTCTTGAAACTCCTGGTCGAGGGGGAGGGCAGGCTTCCCCTGACCCCGAATGCATGTAACTTCATTATACGCCTTCCTTTGCTCTCCAGTATGAAAGCAGATCCTTCATGGTTTGCTCCAGGCTGATCTCTGCACGCCAACCTAAATCCTTGTCTATACGCGATGCGTCGCCCGTAAGCCGGGGAACATCATACGTGCGCATGCGCGAACTCTCTTGTGCTATCTTAACCCTTAATCCGGAAATTTCAACCAGCATCCTCACACCCTCCTGGATTGATATGCATCGGCCCGAGGTTACGTTGTAGGTCGAGCCAGGCTTCGCCTTATCGGCTGCCATCATGTAGGCACGCACCACGTCCCGCGCGTCCAGAACGTCCCTTCTTACAGACAGGTTGCCCATCTTTAGCACAGGTTCGGCGGCCCCCTTCTCGATCTTCACGAGGGTGCTTGCCACGTGAGGAAAAACGAAGCTATTCTTCTGCCCAGGCCCTGTATGATTGAAGCCTCGACTGATAATTATCGGCAGTCCGTGCTCTCTCATATAGAATTGACAGATCTTTTCTCCCATCAGTTTGCTCAGCCCGTAGACGTTGATGGGGGCCGGCCTGGTATCCTCGTTGACCGGTTGATGAGAAGGATCGACGTTACCGTAAACCTCGCAGGAAGAAGCGAAAAGAACCCTTGGTTTTTCCTCAAGCCTGGATAGAGCGTCCAGCAGGTTCAGGGTGCCTGTGACGTTCACCACGAAGCAAAGGGATGGGTTCTCCTCACACATCCTGACCGATGAGATCGCGGCAAGGTGGTAAACTCGTTGGGGTTCGAGGGGAGTGATGAAATCTTGGAGTGTCTTTTCATCCCGGATATCGACACCTTTGGACTCGAAAGGCAGATCGGGAGATTCCTGCGGGTCGTGAATCCCGATTACTTGACTCCCTCTCTCGATCTCGGCCCTGGCCAGCAGCCCGCCGACAAATCCGCTCGCCCCGGTTATCAGTATTTTGTTCAGAGAGGGAGACACTGCCTGGTCCTGTTCAGGAAAGGCTGGCTAGACCCGCTCGCGCCAGAAGGCGAGGAGATCGGCAAGGGTCTGCTCGAAGGGAATCTCAGGCCTCCAGCCGGTTTTCGCGCGGAACCTGGTCGCGTCGCCTATCAGGAACCCAACGTCCGATGGCCGCATTCGCGCAGGGTCCTCTTTTATCTCTATATCCACTTTTGATTGGGCAAGAAGCATGTCCAGAAGCTGGCGAATCTTTATCCCTTTTCCAGAACAGATGTTGTAGACCTCGCCTGGCTCGCCCTTCTTCAAGGCCAGGGTATAGGCCCTCGCTATGTCCCTTACGTCTGAGAAATCCCGCACCGCTTCGAGATTTCCAACCCGAATGATCGGCTCGGCTTTTCCCTTCTCTATCATGACGATCTGTCGTGCGAAGTTTGAGGTTGCGAACACCTCGCCCCGGCGCGGGCCGGTGTGGTTGAACGCCCTTGTTCGTATTACTTTGAGGCCGTAGCTTTTGAAGTACTGAAATGCCAGGAGGTCCTGCGCGACCTTGGATACCCCGTAAGGAGAGAGTGGACGCAAAGGATTCGTCTCCTTTATAGGCACTTCGTCAGGAAGGACAAAACCGTACTCCTCAGAGGAGCCTGCGATGTGAATCAATGGATCGCAGTCTGTCTTTCGGCACGCCTCGAACAGGTTGACTTCACCTATGACGTTTGTAGAAAGCGTCTCTGCCGGTGCCTTCCAGGACATGGGCACGTAACTCTGCGCCGCAAGGTGGAAGACCCAGTCCGGTTTGATCTCTTCAATCAGATGCCTCATCGATGATGCATCCCGGATGTCGCCCTCGATCAGGTTGAGTTTATCCTTAAAGCCTTCGATGTTCTCGGTGCGGGAGCGCCAGCGATAAAGGCCGTAGATCTCGAAGCCGCCCAGATCCAGAAGATGCTCGGCCAGGTGGCTCCCGGCAAAGCCGGTTATGCCTGTGATGAGGACCCTTTTCGCCATCAGTTGATCTCGTAGGTAATGTAGACTGTGTGGGTTAGCTTGATCTCGCCCGGCTCAAGGGTAACACCTTCGTCGAAGCCCCCGCCGTTTCGCATCATGGAGGTCTGGGGGTAGAGTATACGACGGCCCGGCTCGGATTCCGAGATCGAGATGGGCTTGCCCAGGTTGACCCCTGTAAGCTGTGCGATCTGGGAGGCCTTGGCCCTTGCCGCCTTTATGGCATCCACACGAGCTTCGGATGCGTACCTCTTGGGGTTTTCGACCGTGAAGTTTATTTCAAGCACCTGGTTGGCGCCTGCTGTGACCGCCGCATCCAGCACGTCCGGAACCTTGGTAAGATCGCGCACCTTTACGTTAAGGGTATGGGAGACCAGGTAGCCGTCGAAGATTCTTTTATTGGTAGTTCGATCGTAGTGATACTCAGGTGAGATGGTGAAGTTAGCGGTCTGCATGTCCTTTGCGGGTATATCTTGTTTCTTGATCGCCGCGTTTACCTTATTCATCAGCTCGTTGTTCTCGCGATAAGCCTGGGCCGCGCTCTTGTGGCGGGTCTGGACGGAAAAGCTCATGTAGCATATGTCAGGGGCAACCGAGATCTCAGCGGTTCCGGTAACGGTAAGTGTGCGGCGCTCTTCCTCGGCCGCCCTCACCGATGCAACCGCAAGAAGCACTGCCGCGGCTGCAAGCAAGGTCTTTCTCATCTTATCCTCCTTGTTGGATTCCCATCATTTGGGAAGGGTCAGGCGCGCTCGACCTTGCCGGCTTTAAGACACTTGGCGCAGACAAGTATGCGGCGAACCTTACCGCCCTGGCGTACCCGCACACTCTGGAGGTTTACCTCAAAGCGGCGGTTGGAGACCTTGTGCGAGTGGGAGATTTGATGTCCCTTTTGCGCTCCTTTGCCGCAAATTTCGCAAACTCTTGGCATTAATCCTCCTTGAAGCCTTTTAAATCAAATTTAGCTTTAAGTCTACGTAAACAGATAACAAAGTCAAGCTGTTGTATGGCTTGTCATTGCGAACGCAGGGAGCAATCTCATAGCTCAACGTTGGTATATGAGATTGCCGCGCGACCTGGGGTCGCTCGCAATGACAGGAGCGGTAGGCATTATCCCTCCTTTTGAGACAGCGTGTCCCTGTTGGGTAGAGGGTGTAGCACCTTAATCCTCCCCCGTCAAGGGAGAAGAGACAAGGATAGTGGAACAAAAACTCCCCTCCCTTGATGGTAGGGGGCAGGGTGAGGGTGATTAACCTCCTATCCAGGCCGAGATTTGTTGGGTTAATCCTGATGCAAGAAGAGTTCCTGCTGCACTTGCGAGGATGGCTTTTAGCGTCTCGATTATGATCGGTTTCCTTGATTTCGACGAAGACATCTGAGCTTCGATAGTCTCGATGTTCGCTTGAAAATCTACCTTCTCCTGCTCTTTAAGATTTAATTGATCGCCCGATTCTTTGAGCGATTGGATTATCTCCTCAAGCTTCTCCCTCTCTTCTGTATTTATGGTCACAACCTGCGTTGCTCCAGGACTGCCTTGCTGAATTTGAGAGTGGCTCATTGTGCCTATTTGGATAACGTTGATCGGCAGAAAATGTTCGGTTTCTCTATCGGGATATGTTAACGCTTCTTCGACTTCTTTAATACCAGGATGGGTGATTCCAACAAGTCCACCAGAGGCTGTTGGCTTGAGGAGACCTTCGCCCCAAAGGTAATCGGTTACATTGATCGTGGATTGTTTATCGAGGCCGAGTTCCTGACCTATTAAGAACATATTTTCCCAATTATGAATATTCCCTTCGCTTAGTTCGTACAGACGGCGTAAAAACTGGAACCTCTTTCTCTGAAGCTCCTTTATTTTATCTATATCGCCCATTTCGAGGTCTCCTTGCATTGGCTTTCTATTCATTATGATTGATTTTCGGAAACTGTCAAGTAGTACGAACCTTTAGGTTCGCTGCGGGTCTAAAGACCCGCGCTACATGTTCTCTCGACCCTTCAGGTTTGGGTGGAGTCTGCCACTACGAACTTAAATAGGAATGGGGGCAGCCTTTAAGGGCTGCCCCCCATTGTGGGTGGATTCTAGTTTAGGGGAGTACTCGCTGTCCTTGCCATTTGCCGGAAAGGTCTGCTTCGAAGAGTTTCCACTCTCCTTCGGCGTAGCCGGGCTTGATGTTTTGGTCGAAGTAACCGTCCCATTTGCCGATTTCTTTGCCGTACTCGTTAAAGATCAAGCCTTTCACGATCTTGTAGACTCCATGGCCGGCATATTCAAGTTCAGCGTACAGTTCGCCTTCGTGGTGTCCGTCGGTCCAGACGCCTTTGAAGCAGGGCGGCAGGACTTCTTTGTCGTACAGGGTTCCTTTCCATTCGCCTTCTGCGTCGCCCCAGAACTTGCCGTACCACTCGGTTGCGGCAAAAAGTCCGGTGGCGCTTACCAGTAGCATGATCCCTACGACCAGAAGTAATGATTTCTTCATGTCTTCTCCTTGAATGATTGCAATGTCACAACGAGTTTATCTTTGTCGCTAGTAGCTCCAACCGCTCCAGATTCCCCGATCTCCGTTATCCAGCACCCATCTACCTGAAGCCTGGGCGTCCGGAATGGGGAAGTTTCCGGACCAGTCGCCGATGTCCTGATTCTCCTCGTTTAGAACGTCGCCTCTCACATAGTAGTAGTTGTCCATTTGTTCTATGTAGGTGCCGCGTAGATAGCCTGTATCCGGGGGGTCGGTAGAGATCTCTTCCCATATACCTGTGAAGCAGGGGTCCTGGCTTGGGTTGAGCGTACCTTTCCAGTTACCTGAGTGGTCGCCGGTAAAGGTACCTACCCAGTTGGAGTTGGCCATTAGAGCGGTGGCCGCAAACACCAATACTACGGCCACGATCAAGGTTCCTTTGTTTTTCATCTTTCCTCCTTGCGGTTATTGTTTTGTTTTTTATTCTTTCCACGCGATCCAGGTTCCTTGCCAAGGGTTGAACCGCCACCAGTCACCTGAGGCAAGGCCGTCTATGTGGCAGGGAGGGAACGTACCACTCCAGTATCCAATAAGGGTTTCCTCGTCGTCGTAGATCTCGCCCTCTCGCACTACGAACCAGCCGTTTACTATCTCTTCTGCTCTTCCGTACCATGTGCCGTAGTTGTGGGGGTAGTCAAGGTAGCTTTCCCAGGTGCCTTCGTAGATTGCGGGATCAACGGTTTCGTTAAGGGTGCCTTCAATGACGCCCTGATCGTCGCCGTCATAGGTGCCTACCCAGTCAGAAGCCGTCAATGCACTGGCTCCTAACAGTAGCACCAGACCGAGGATTAGTGAGAGTGTGCCCTTTTTGCTCATTTTTGCCTCCTTATAGTTTAAGGGTTCTCACGAATGAATTATAGGAAATAAACTTTGCTTGTCAATACCTCAAAAGATATTAATAAATTTAATACTATCGAGAAACCTGTTCCGCCCGTAATATCGTTGCTGTGTTACACCCGTCAGGTTTGAATGGGAGGATGTCCCGTTGGCTGTTGAAAATTAGATAGCGGATCCTGCCCTGATAGGTATAATCAGGGAAAGAAAACAAAAGGAGGATCCGCTATGTCGGATAATAACAGAGAAAGAA
>Ga0315544_1000008_pt1 | contig 196454 bp, 198 predicted proteins | sample SalMarSW160130MG_2_FD_202543 | JGI IMG/M metagenome (GOLD analysis project Ga0315544, IMG submission 202543) | Salt marsh sediment microbial communities from the Plum Island Ecosystem LTER, Massachusetts, United States - Salt Marsh Sediment SW1601-130 ...
TACTTGCATAGGCGGTGGATCTCCTTGGTTAATTCCTTTTTTGTAAGTCTACAGGAGATCCCCGCTTTTTCTAATACCCTCTTCACCCTCTCACCCACCTGGTAACTATCTATTGGCGCACAGACTATCCCCGGTTGACAGACGGGGTTAAGCACCTATAATCAGGGATAATTCAAGGAGGAACATTTGGCGCACGCATACACGCCGGGACTTAAGGTAACGGCCTCAACAAAGATTCTAAAGGAGCGCAGGCTTCCCTTAAAGGGTGAGGTGATGGTCGCCAATGGCCAGAAGGTTAAAGGCGACACCATAGTCGCCCGCACCGCGCTTCCGGGCAACGTGGCCACGCTCAACGTAGGTCAACTTCTTGGTGTTCTGGCTTCGGATGTCCCTGAGTTTATGCTCAAGAAACCGGGAGAGTCCATAAAGAAGGGTGAGGAGATCGCTCAAACCAAGGGGTTTTTGGGTATCTTCAAGTCTAATGTCCAATCTCCAATTTCAGGTACGGTGGAAAGTGTTTCCCCGATAACCGGGCAGGTAATTCTTCGCGAGCCGCCTCTGCCGGTTGAGGTTGACGCTTACATTGACGGCGAGGTTGTTGAGGTTTTTGCAAATGAAGGCGTGAGGGTTAAGACCACAGGCAGCCTGATCCAGGGTATCTTCGGATTCGGTGGAGAGTGTCGTGGGACGATTAAGCTCCTCGTATCCAGCCCTGATGAGGTGCTTGAGGCGAAGATGCTTACCCCTGATCTGAAGGGCTGCGTGGTGGTGGGCGGTTCGCTCGTGACCGCCGAGGCCATCCAGCGCGGAGCCGAGCTTGGTATCAGCGGTATGGTGGTCGGCGGGATCGAGGATTCCTCGATCAAGCAGGTTCTGGGTTACGATATAGGCGTGGCCATCACGGGTGCCGAGTCGATAGGGCTTACCGTTGTGGTAACCGAGGGTTTTGGAAAGATGCCTATGGCTCCGCGAACGTTTGATCTTCTTTCCGAGCTTGACGGCGAGCGTGCCTCGATAAACGGTGCAACGCAGATCCGTGCGGGCGTGATACGTCCTGAGATCATAGTGCCGCGCGAAGTCACAGGGAGAGAGCGAAGCAAGGGTTCGCTTGAGGAAGGACTCAGGGTCGGGATGCAGGTAAGGATTATCCGTGAGCCGCACTTCGGCGGTATCGGCACGGTGGTCGGCCTGCCGGTCGATCTTGAGGAGATAGAGACCGAATCAAAGGTCAGAATCCTGGAGGTGGAGCTTGCAGGAAAAGAACGCATACGTTTGCCGCGCGCCAATGTTGAGATCATTGAAGCTTAGCAACGCTGGTCTTAAGACCAGCATTTTGCTTCTTTTGACAAGTGGGGTATTTTTCATGCTTGCGGCGGCGCAGGGTTATGCCTCGCTTAAGATAGCTGGGGGTGCGCGTGAGTCGGGAATGGGGGAGACAGGTGTGGCCGGAGCCTCATCGGCCAACGCTCTCAGATGGAATCCTGCCCTTCTGGTTAAAGGTCCTGGCATCGAAGCATCCATGAATCATGCCTTATGGTTTCTCGGCACCTCTCAGGGTTCACTCCTTATCAAGCGCAGGCTGGGTCGGTTCTCGATAGGTGCGGAGGCGATCTACTTTACGAGCGGTGAGATAGAGCTGCGCGACAGCATCGGCTCTCCCGACCCCCTGGGCAGCTACTACTTTGCAGACCTTTCCCTGGGTTTGGGTGCAGGCGTTGAGGTGGTTCGAGGGACACGCGTAGGGCTTATCGCCCGATACTACCACGAACGTCTATGGACATATGCGGCTCATACCTGGGGATTCGACGCCGGCCTGAACTATACGCCCTTCTCAGGTTTTGATTTGGGTGTCTCGGTGCTCGACTTTGGTTTTGACATGCATTTGGATGCAGAAGGTTTTAAGCCGCCTATGAGTATCCGGGTGGGCGGCAGCTACGCCCACGATTGGACCGAGGAGTTTGCCACGGTCCTCAATCTGGATTTCCTTTACCGTCCATACGAGAAGGAACCCGGTCTGCGTACCGGTGTAGAGGTAAAGCTTTTCGATCTTCTCGCTCTTCGCGCCGGGGCAAAGCTCTTGTATATGGATGAGGAGCTGAAGCTTTTCTCACCTTCAGAACTCCTTACCTTCGGCCTGGGTGTGCAGCACGACTGGATTTCTTTAGACTACGCCATTGTTCCTTATAACAGGCTGGACCTCGGGCTGACGCATCGGGTAAGCCTCAACCTTGCATTCGATTGATGGCTGTGGATACTTCGATTATTAATAGCGCTGTTGTCGAGATTCTACCGCCTCGGGATGTTTTAGAAACCCTTGAATCGATTGATAAAGAGGTCACTACTACTATTCTTGATCCATGGTATAATAAGGGAGTTGGGGGAGTCCGTGATGATTATGATCAATGGTTTGCTAAAGTAGTATCTGAGGCGGGCAGGATATCAAGGCATCTTTTTGTGTGGGGTTTTCCTGAAATCGTATGTCGGCTGTTAGACAAGCTTCCTAAAGGTTTCTCCTTGGTCGCGTGGTTGACCTGGTACTACAAGAATTGTCCGACGGTTGTTAGGGGATGGCGTTCGGCTCAGATGACTTGTTTGCATATTTCTCGAAAAGGCGCTAAACTCTACCCTGAACATTTCTTAAATGAGATTCAAAATGGTAAACTAAAACAGGGCAAGTTGAGGTTTGTGCCAGGACCACCATCTGTTTTTGAGGTACCTCTTAATATTGGATTTGTAGGGAAGCAAGAACAAACCGGACATCCCGCCCAAAAACCTTTGAAGGTTATAGAACCGCTTATTTTGATGACTACAAAGAAAGGTGATTGGGTGCTTGACCCTATGTGTGGTTCTGGAACGACCGGAGAGGTTTGTCAACAGTTGAAACGTAACGTTATTCTTTGTGATGAATCAGAGCGCTGGTTAGGGGTTACGAAAACCCGGCTTTTTTCTAAAAAAGTTCAGGCTTAAGAGTTATGACTAAGATAAATGAATCCGAAAAAGACTATGCCGTGATAAAAGGACCGTACACCCAAAAATCAGTTCGGGCGCGTATTGAGGCTTTTTTTCTCGATAATATTGGTAAAGTAGCTACCAGGGAACAAATTATCCAGGTGGCTACTGATCCTCAAACTGGGCGACAGCCTGAGAATTGGCATCAGCGACTTTCGGAATTAAGAACAGATTACGGGTACATCATTCTCTCGTGGCGGAACAGAGGTGACCTTAAGATCAGCGAGTATATGATGCCGGCTGCCGAGCGGAGAAAGACGGCTTCAACAAGGGTAAAACCTACAGCTCGTACATGGCAATTGGTGCTAAAAGCGGCTAATTACCGATGCGCATGGAAGGAAGGGAACAAAATATGCGGTTTGCGAGACGGAGATATCGATTCAATAGGGGGCGGTACAGTTCGGTTAACGCCTGATCATAAACAACCACACTCTTTGAATCCCGATACCGATCCAGATGATCCCAATAAATGGCAACCGCTTTGTGGGAGACACCAGGTTGTCAAAAAGAACTATTGGGATCATGAAACTGGATGGCTCAACGTCTATACGATAGTCCAGGCAGCTTCAAAAGCAGAGAAGAGGCGGGTATACGAATTTCTCAGGGATTACTTTGGAGAAGAAGGCAAGGAGAATGATTGATGGCTGAATTTTTGCTTGATTTCGAGAAACCCATAGTAGAGCTTGATAAGCGGATCGAGGCTCTGAAGGGCCTTGAAGGGGTGGATAGTGAGATCGCCAAGCTTCAAAAACAGGCTGAGAAGCTGCGCCGCAAGGTTTACTCCAGGCTCACCCGTTGGCAGATAGTCCAGCTTGCCCGTCATCCGCGTCGTCCCTACACACTCGATCTGATTCCCTATCTTTTTACCGATTTCACCGAGCTTCACGGTGATCGTGGATTTGCCGATGATCCGGCGATTGTGACCGGTATAGCGCGTTTTCGTGGGCGTTCGTTGGTTTTGGTCGGGCATCAAAAAGGACACGACACCAAGGAGAGGATTCGCCGCAACTTCGGGATGCCTCATCCGGAGGGCTACCGCAAGGCCCTGCGCATCTACAAGCTGGCTGAGAAGTTCGGCATGCCCGTCATCAACTTCGTGGATACCCCTGGTGCTGATCCAGGGATCGGTGCGGAGGAGCGCGGCCAGTCCGAGGCAATAGCACGCAACCTTCAGGAGATAGCGGTGCTCAGAACCCCTGTCATTGAGATAGTGACCGGCGAGGGCGGTTCGGGCGGCGCTCTGGCCATCGGGGTCGGCGACCGTATCTACATGCTTGAGTATTCTTTCTACTCGACGATCTCGCCTGAGGGTTGTGCTTCTATCCTCTGGCGTGACAGCTCCAAGGCCCCGCAGGCGGCGGAGGCCTTAAAGTTCACGAGCCGAGACAATCTGGATCACGGCGTCATAGATGCGGTGATTCCTGAGCCGTCCGGAGGAGCGCATCGCGACTGGCAGCTGGCCGCCAAGTTCATAGAAGAGCAAATCAGTCAAGCCCTGGCCGAACTCGAACCACTTTCCCACCAGGAGCTGATCGCGAAGCGCATAGAAAAGTTTCGAAGGATTGGGAAGTTCAAAACCACCAGTTAATCTGGGTGTTTCTTTAGGGGCTGTCAGGAGAAGTAATTAATGAGGCTTGACGGAACCCTTGAAGATTATCCCTTATCCGACATCCTGCAGCTTATCCTTATGGGTAACCGTTCCGGCACCCTGCACATCTACTCGAGCGGTGATGAGGGGACGATAGTCTTCGGTGAGGGTCTCGTAAAATGCGGCAAGACCTCAAAACTCTCAAGTCTGAGGGCGGTCAGGGAGATACTAGGGTGGCGCCGCGGCAAATTCGTCTTCGATACCGAGGAAAGGGTTGAGCTCGGGGAGGAGACGCGAATAGATTTACCCATCCAGCAGTTCATTCTGGGGCTCTCCGCCGAGATGGACGAATCCAAAGATCTTATGGATAAGGTCGGTGGGGTTGATCGTCGTTTGATGCTTGTGCCTTTGGCTCCACAGGGTAAACCCGTTACACTTTCGCCTACCCAGTGGCAGGTTGTGGTTCACGTAGGGGATGCCCCTACCCTTAGAGAACTTCAGGCCAGGTTGGCTCTATCCGAGCGCGATCTGTTGCGCGTGCTCGTGGATCTGCGCGACCGCGGACTCCTGACGATCGAGTAATAAATGCTCCTTTTCGCTTTTAGCGAAAAGATCGCAAGAGAAAAAGGCAGGACCGACCCGAAGGTCGGCCCCTACGTTTTTGATGCTTCAAGCGTGTCAATTGTCGGGGTCCCCGACCGAGACGCACAGCGAATCGGTTGGGGTAACTTTATCTTTCCAGATACCCCTTTGTAAAAACGTTTGACGGGATCGCTACCCCAAGCTGGATATCGGTAATCACGAACTCCGACCAGGTATTCTTCCTTAACTTGTTTTCCATGCGAATCCGTGTGGGGTAGTTCCTGCCGCTGACGCGCTTGAACTCCAAAATCTGCACGTCCTTCATCAGCCTGCCGCTGCGGGAAAAGTACTCCGATTTGATTGGGATAAAACTCTGCTTATCAACCCACAGCTTCTGGGTGTAGTAGGAGCCTTCGGCGCCTTCCTTTAACGAAAGCTTGAGCACGTAGCAATTCTTGTCGCCTATCTTTTCTTCGCCTTCAAGCACCGCATCGTAGCTTTCGGCCAGCTCCTCGTTGGATACAGCATCCTCATATGAAAAATCCGAGCCCATCAATGACTGCCTGAGCGCATGTCCTGCAATTTTTGTGGCCTTGCCCACATTGGGCAGATACATCCAGAACTCGTCTGCAAGCTTCAGGAACCGGGTGCCCTTGTCTCTTGAGGGCGAGGTAAACTCCATGTAGGCTTTGTCCTCGCCCCTGGTATAACCTTTGAACTCCTTGGTTCTTACAGAGCCGGAGATGCTGATTTTAAGCTCGGCTGAAAACTTCATGGACGAGGCCACCATGTTTCGATCTACCTTGTCCAGTATCTCTGAGGCGGTAATCGCGGGCAGCGAGGTGGCGAGAAGTGCTATCCCCAAAATTGAAATTGCAAGTTTTTTCATCGCTTCTCCTTTCACAGTGTAGGGGCACGGCATACCCTATGGGATGCCGTAAAGTTAGCATCCCAAGGGGCAGGCTCTGCCGTGCCTCTACTTTCTATTTCAATCTGCGCTAATCTGCGTACTCCCCCGGAGGGAACGACTCCGGGGAGTTCCCATCTGTGGATCATTATTATCTCCTAGACTCGTCTCAACGCCTCGGCAGGCCGAACCTTGGTTCCCTGCCTTGCCGGGTAAAGGGCGGTAAACGTTGCAATGAACCAGCCGAACAGGGAGCATGCCAAAACAACACCTGGGGTAAGGTTAACCGGGATAATGGGGTTGAAGTAGATGGAACCCATGTCCTGACCCGACAGGGAGGAGAAGTTTATCTCAGGGGCGAGAAGGGCGAGAACCACGCCCAGCACCGCGCCGATTACGGCTCCGAACAGCCCGATCATCGAGGCCTCGGCTGTCAACAGCCATAAGATGCGGTTGCCCCGCATTCCCATCGCCTTGAGGATGCCTATTTCCTTCATGCGCTCGAATACGGCCATGAGCATGGTGTTGATGATGGTGGCCGAGGCAATCAAGAGGATAATGGCGTATATCACCCAGTATATACGTGTTATCATCGTCAACATACCCAGTACATCGTCCTGCTGCCAGGGCACGAACTTAAGGCCCATTGCATCTCCATGTTCATCCTGCCACGCTGTAGCTACTTTTTCGGAGTTATCCTTGGAATCCAGGAGTACCAGGACCTCGGCGGCCCGGCCTTTAAGATCAAGAAGTTGCTGGGCTGCCGCGAGGGGGATGTAGAAGGCGTTGTCGTCAAGATTTGCCTGGCCCAGTTTAACGATTCCCTTAACGGTGAGATTCATACCCGAGGGCGAGCCGTATGCGGTAGAGGTAATGATCACTAATGAATCGCCTATTTTAAATCCAAGCTCCTCGGCCAGTCCCTTGCCGATCAGAATGGCATTATCGTTAGCCTCAAGATAAGAGCCTTTCACCAGGTAGTTCTCTGCCGATAAATCGAGGAACAGCTTTTCACGCTCGACATCTATTGCGGTTCCGAACGCGGGCTTGGAGCGCTCATCCTTGGAAAGAAGAACACCGAACGGTATGCGGTAGGTGTAGGCTTTCACCTCAGGGGTTGCTTCAACCATCTCTTCCAGTTCAGGAGTTATGTATAAGGCTTCCTCGAGGGGTGAGAGCTTTTCGCGTCTCAGGTACTCAGGTGTTACTATGCGAACGTGGCCGGACTTGATGCGTGCGGTGTTCTCTATCATGTTGTCAATCATGCCGGTAATGAATCCCTGGGCATAGATGATGAGCGCGACCGCGATGATGATGCCCAGAGCGGTCAACATGGAGCGGCGCTTGTTCCTTAACACGTTTCTGAAAGCCATCTTAAAAAGCATCATATCCTCCTTACGTACTGCGAAGCGCTTCTGAGGGTTCTATTTTGGTTGCCTTGCGTGCGGGGATCAAAGTGATCACCGTGGAAACAATCCAGCCCAAAAAGAAGGTGAACGCCATGTAGCCGAAGTTGTACTCGCCCCTGAAATTGAGATCCATTGGCATGGGCATCTCGAAGTCGCCCATCAGCGAGGTCATATCTATGCCTACCTCGGTCAAGGGTATGACCACTCCAAGACCCAGTATCACTCCGAACAGGCCGCCCAGGAAGCCGATGACCGAGCCTTCGGCAAGCATCATCCACCGAATATTTCCCTTTGAGAATCCCATGGCCCGCATGGTGCCCAGCTCGGGTATTCGTTCGTATATCGAGAGGAGCATGGTGTTGACGATTCCCACGAGCGCGATAACGATGACTATGAGCCCGATCAAGTATCCCACCGATTGCTTCTGACCGGCTATCTCAAACAATCCGGCGTTTAAGTCGTACCAGGTGTAGAGTTCAAAATCTGCGCCCAGGTCTTTACCGATCTTTGAGCCCAGGACGTTCAGTCGTTCGGTATCTCTTGGCTTATCCTTGACGTGCAGGTTTATCTCTGATGCCGCGCCAGGAGCCTGTAGAATTGTCTGGGCATCGGCAAGGGTTATGAATACTGCGTTGGAGTTGATTAGCGGGTTGGAGGTATTGACTATCCCTGTTATCTCGTACTCGCGAACGTCCATTACCCCGCGGCGGGACTTGGTCTGGATCAGAAGGTAATCGCCCAGTTCCAGTTTCAGTTCGGCTGCCAGCCCGGCACCAATCACCAGGTCGCCGTCAGCTTCAAGGAATCGGCCTTCTTCGATGTTTTTTTCAAGTTCGAACACCTCGGCATCTTTTTCAGGGTCGATACCCATACCAACCGCGAAAAGCTCGGCCTGGGGGCCGATGGCGAATACTGCGAAGCGCAGCCGGGGGGTGGCGGAGATAACGTCGGCGTAATCAGCTTCCAGTTGAGCCGACAGCCCCGAGGCGTCCTCGATCAGGGTATCGAGGGGAAAAAGGAAGCGGTTTTCGAAAACACCCGTCGGGTATACCACCAGTTCGGAGTTGTCGGTTTCCAGGATGTTGCGCACGACTTGGTTTTCGACCCCGGCAAACAAGGAGTCTATCATTATCATGAACATCAGCCCCACGCCGATGGCCGCCGCGGTGATTAACGTCCTTCTCGTATGTCGGAACACGTTACGTATTGCCATCTTGAACAACATGACTACTTCCTTTTCTTTGAATCAGAGGAGACCTTGCCGTCCTTTAGAATGATCAGCCGGTGGGCGAAATCCATGACCATCCTGTCATGGGTGGAGAACACGAAGGTGGTGTTTTTGCGTTCGTTCAGTTCTTTCATAAGCTTCAGGGTTTCCATGCCGGTGGTGGAATCCAGGTTGGCGGTAGGTTCGTCGGCAAGAACCAGCTTGGGGTCCTTGATAAGGGCACGGGCGATGGCCACGCGCTGCTGCTGACCGCCGGACATCTCGGTAGGGCGCCGATGGATATACTCCTTCAGACCCACGTCGATAAGCAGTTGCTCAACCGTCTCCTTGCGTTTTCGCTTGTCCCAATGAAGAAGGATAAGGGGGATTTCCACATTCTCGAACGCGGTGAGTACCGGGATCAAATTGAACGACTGGAACACGAACCCGATGGCGTCCTTGCGCAGTTCGGCGCGCGCTTTCTTCTTGAGATCGGAAAGATCAGTGCCGTTAAGAGAAACAGTGCCTGACGTTGGAACATCAAGACATCCTATTATGTTCAAGAGGGTTGTTTTACCAGACCCGGAGGGCCCGGCAATGGAGAGGAACTCGCCGGAGGCGATCTCCAGGTCGATCCCCCTGAGCGCTTTTGTTATGACCTTGCCGGTTTTGTAATCTTTCTTGAGGTCCTCTATGGTTAAAAGAGCCATTGCTTCTCCTTTTTACGTTACTTCTTTTCTAATCCCTTGAGGATGAGATCGACGAACTCCTCGATCTCGTCATCCGAGATCACTTCCCTTGTTTTCATAAACTTGGGAAGGAATCTGCCGTTGCGCAGGAATATCAGGCCGATCAAATACCATACCCCGATTTTTGGATTTACGGGACGAATTTCACCCCGCTGGACCGCCTGGGCAATCATCTCTTCCATGTACTTGAAGGACTCACCCAAAACCGCTTCCAGCTGAGGAGGTAGGTCTTGAGAAGAGCCGCTGTCTATCCATTCCTTGGTTAAAAGCTCTATCCCCAGGTCCTTTTCTATCGCCAGCCTCATCTTGGCCTTGGCCAGAGCGATGAAGCGGTCGCGCAACGAGGCGTTGGGGTCGTCCACCTTCTTTAAGAGTTCAAGCAAGTTCTCTGCACTTTCCTTTAAGGCTGCCTGATACAACCCGTCCTTATCCTTAAAGTGGTAGTAGAGGGTGGGCACTGTTACCTGGGCAGCCGCAGTGATGTCGCGAACCGACGCGCCTTCAAAACCCTTCCGGGCAAAAAGATTGATGGCTACCTCAAGGATCTTTGCCTCAACTTCTTCCTGTTTGCGCTTTTGAGGTTCTTTCTCCCTTGTCTCTCTCGTCTCTGCCATCTTATCGTCTCCGATCTGTTCTGGTTGCGCGGATCTTCTTGACCAATGTTTCCATGACTATGCAAGATGTCCGAGGTTGTTTACGCGGATGCCGCTTCTTCGTATTCTTCCAGAAGGGTATCAATAAGTTCATTCACGGAGATGATCTTATCTACCCGATAGGCGTTAGCTCCGGCAAAGGCAAATCCTTCTTCAAGATTTCCAACTTTGGCATTGGTCAGTGCGTCTGCAATACAGTACGGCGTGTTCTTAAAATCACAGGTTATCAGGCATTTCCAGGGACATTTGAAAGGTTTTCTGCCCCCGTTTGATACGTCTTGAAGGTACTTATTCCGTATGGCTCTTCCAGGCAATCCGACAGGACTGTCAATTATGACCAGATCCTCTTTATTGCATTTCAGGTATGCTTCCTTGAATTTTATGGAAGCGTCGCACTCGTAGGTTGCAACAAACCTGGTTGCCATCTGCACCCCTTGAGCTCCCAACCGGATGAATTTATGGATGTCTGCGCCTGTATATATGCCCCCTGCAGCGATTACTGAGATTGGCTTGTCAAAACGCTGCTCAAAAGAGTTTGTTACAGAGATTACCTCGGGCACTATCCTTTCCAGTGCGTAGTCAGGATTACTGATATGTTCCTTCTTGAATCCAAGATGCCCGCCGGCCAATGGACCTTCAACAACCACAGCGTTAGGTACACGACCGTAGTGTTTTTCCCAATACTGGAATATAAGTTTAGTTGCTCGTGCGGAAGAGACGATAGGAACAACCTCGGTCGCTATCTCTCTCGAGCTGTAAAGCGGCACTGTTTTAGGCTCTCTTAGCGGAAGTCCTGCGCCGACAAAAATCACATCGACCTTTTCATCCACTGAAATTCCTACAAGATCATCAAAATCTGTAAGGGCTGCCATTATGTTCACGCCAATGACGCCATTTGTTACCTGTTTTGCTCTTCTGATCTCGTTCCTCAATGCCCTTTCGGTGGCTTGCTTGAAGTTTGTACGGAAATCAGGCTCAAGCATGGCAATCCCAGCCGTTGCAATAATTCCAATAGCACCCGCTCTTGCAACCGCCGAGGCCAGGCCAAATAAAGAGATGCCGACACCCATTCCTCCCTGGACAATCGGCACCTTGACTTTCAAACTGCCTATTCGCAGTCTTGGTATTCCTTTGAGATTCACGTATTACACTCCTTCTGTCAGGTGTAGTGTTTTGTTTCAGGCCCTGCGTGTTTATGAAGCCGCAAAGCCAGTATCGGTTCTTGCTCGGATATGCGCATCTAGCGAACGTTAGATAGATTATAGGAAGTTTTTCGGGCTTGTCAAGTCCTTTTAACGAACGTTATATAGATGCAGGCGGAGTTATGGATGTGTTGTGGGTAGTAGCTCCTGCAAGGGAGAATTCCTTATCCCAGGCGCAGATTCTGTAAGGATTACGTGTGCTATGGATCAAGACGACTCCTCAAAATCGTGACGCTCGCAGTGCCGGTTTTGTTGAACTCCGTTGATTAGCCATTCTGCAACTCTAGCGAAAATTTGGTGAGCGTCAACCTTGATGGAGCTTGACAAGAATCAATTTTGGACTAAATTTAATACATCTTGGCATGGCGGCTTCTGAAAAAGAAGTTGCGAAAAACAATGGCTTTGTTGAACCAGCCGCATAGGAACTGTTTTTGCCTTTGTTTTACTGTTGGTTCCTTCGCCATGCCAAGAATACTGACGGGAGAACAAAGAAAAGAGTGAAGAGTTATTAATCGAATCTCTCAGAAAGAAAATAAGCATGGGTTTAAATTGGGTAGAAGACATCATTTCCCATCTCTATAAGTTGGAGGGGTATACGGTTGTTGAAAATGAAGACTTACCAATGCCGAAAACGGCAAATCGCCGAGTTCCGGGACATTCAGATATTGATGTCATAGCCATCAAAGGTGATGAGTTGATACATATAGAGTGCCAATCTTGGTGGGGTCCTTCCAAAGAGAATGAGCAGAAAGGATTTGACCGGCTAAAAGATAGATTCCATTACGCTCCAACTCATATCTTCGGGAAATACCACTTTTTGGACAAAGGTAAAATTAGAGCGAAGAAGATTTTTTATGCATCTCATTCACAACGACTTCTTGAAATGACAAGTCTCATAGGGATCGAGCTTTAGGTACGTGAACCTTATTGTGGAAGTAACGTTGAATCCCTACGTCCGCTCCTAGGGAGCGGCCACCTCCCTTATAGAAGGGGAGACAACCTCCCAAGCCCCCCTTGCTAAGGGGGGATAAAGGGGCGATTACTATGTTAAACCATCGCCTCAGTCACGACAACGCATCCAAGTAGCGTGCTTGACTCTTTAAGATTTTGGGCTAAGCTATACTGATGAGACACTTTCGGCTCCTGTTATTCCTTCTGCCCGTCCTTGCCTATTCGGCCACGAGCAAGTACGTGGTGCTTGAGTTCGAGGGGCCGATAGGCCCTGTGTCGGACCGATACATCTCCAACGGCATAGACCAGGCAGAGAAGCTGGATGCCGACTTCATTCTCCTCAAGCTCGACACCCCTGGCGGGCTGGACGAATCCATGCGCGGGATAATCAAGAAGATAATGGCCTCCGAGATCCCTGTGGTCGGCTACGTATATCCTATAGGCGGACGCGCTGCATCCGCAGGGGTATTCATCATGCTCTCCGCTCACGTGGCGGCAATGGCTCCGGGAACCAACATGGGGGCGGCACACCCGGTTGCCATGGGAGGCCAGCAGCCCGACTCGGTCATGATGGGCAAGATAGAAAACGACGCGGTGGCTTTCATCCGCTCCATCGCCGAGGAGCGTGGCAGAGACCCTGACTGGGCCGAACGCGCGGTGCGCGAATCCATCTCCGCATCGGCAAACCAGGCCCTGGAGCTTGGACTTATAGACTACGTCGCCTCCTCACCCGAAGAACTACTTGAAAAGCTCGACGGCCACAAGGTCAAGATGCCTAAAGGCGAGGTTGTTTTGCAGACATCCGGTGCCGAGGAGATCGAGATCGGTTTGCGCTGGTACGAGCGGCTTCTGCAGGTGCTTGCCAACCCGAACCTTATCTACATACTTTTGATGATCGGCATCTACGGGGTAATCGCCTGGGTTCAGAACCCCGGCTCCATCTTCCCAGGTGTTATAGGTGTAATCTGTTTGATATTTGCGTTCTACGGGCTACAGGTTCTACCCATAAACTATGCAGGACTTGCACTTATTGCCGTAGCCCTTATACTCTTCATCCTGGAGGTGAAAATCACCTCATACGGGATGCTTACAGTAGGAGGTATTGTGTCGTTGGTTCTGGGAACCTTAATTATGTTTCAGGCAACCCCGAAGGCATTCGGGATCTCCTGGCCGGTGATAATCACCGTTATGGTGGCTGTTGTCGCTCTGTTCGTTTTGATAATCTGGCTTGCGGTCAGAACCCACGTTCGAAAACCCACCACCGGTGGAAAGGGGATGATCGGCCTTGTCGGCGAGGCGCGTTCGGATTTGGACCCCGAAGGCTCGGTCTACGTCCGCGGCGAGTACTGGATAGGGGTAGCTGCCGATCCATCCATCCAAATCAAGAACGGCGATAAGATCAAGGTCGTCGCAATGGAGGGCATGACGCTCAAGGTGGAGAAAGTCCCGTAACACCCGTAACACACCCTTGACAAGCAGGGGAGAAGGACTATCCTGTTAGTATAAATTAAGTTAAAAGGAGGGAAGAATGAGACGTTTAGAATCCTTTATAATCACTGCAGCAATCCTGGCAATTCCTTTAACAAGCTATGGCTGGACGAAGACTTATGGAGGGGATTTGAGGGATTGGGGGCAATGTGTTCAAGAGATAAATGATGGCGGATACATAATTGTAGGTAGTTCGGATTTTGATTATTGGAATGATAAATGTGACCTGTGGGTGCTAAAAACGAACCTCTATGGTGATACTGTTTGGACACGAAAATATGGTGGAAGTAGAATGGAATTCGGAAATTTTGTGCAACAAACACCTGATAATGCCTTTATTATAGTGGGGTCTAAGGAAAGTATCGAAGACGAAAGGAGTGCTTGGATTTTAAAAATCAACTCTAACGGCGATACGCTTTGGACGAAGACTTACGGCGATGCTGGGGAAGATTGTGCTTACTGCGTACAGAATACTGACGATGGCGGGTTCATAATATCGGGTGAAAAGAATAACCAAGTTGGGTTACTTAGGATTGATTCATCCGGGGATACTCTTTGGACCAGACAATATCCTTATATAATTGGGCACACCGTTCAAATAGCTAAAGATGGCGGTTATATTATTGCCACCAAGAGCCATAGTGGGTACCCCGTGATCTTTAAGACCGACAGTAGCGGTGAATTTTTATGGAGATACGTTTATGATTATTTAGAGATGCGGGCATTTTACTTTCATGATATCATGGACGGCGGTTTGTTTGTTGAGCGTAGCGGAGATGATTCATATGTTGCTACAGCGCAGGTAAATTATTATGATGGACCTTGGAGCGTGGTTTGGTTAACTAAATTTGGAGATGATGGATTTCCCCTTTGGTCGCGCTACTATTCTTTGTCTGGAAATAGCGAAGATGGTGGGAAATGGGTTATCCAAACCTCAGACAGTGGTTACTTAATCGGAGGGGCTGTAGGAAATTCCTATGGAGACGTTTTACTTCTCAAAACTGATTCTGTGGGTGATACATTGTGGACACGCTCTTATAATGGAAGTACAGGATGGGATTGGTGTAATTCTGTCAAGCAGACTTTGGACGGAGGGTATATTGCTGTTGGATATCTACATGTTGATTCCTTAGGTGGGGATCTCTGGCTTCTTAAAACCAACGAGTACGGCGATACGGTGTGGTATGAGGGTTCGCCAAGAGAAATACTTGAGCCTCAAGAAGGTGATACAGTTGATTACATGATTCCTGCTGCGTGGTTCAAGAACACCGGTACGTATCCTATCAGCGATTTCTACTGCCACTGCGAGATATGGCCTTGGTCTGGGGATTCGGCGGCTTGCGCCTATCTCTCACCCCCTTACCATGTTAAGTACTTGGTAAGCTACGAGGTCGAGCCGGGCGACTCGATCTTGGTAAAGTTCTCAGAGTGGATGTGCGACGATAGCTCCCGATACACGGCCAGCTTCTACACCTCCAGGGATGAAGAACCCATCTGGCAAACCCGAGAGAAGTCGGTAACCTTCTACGGTGAGCCGCATGTGGGAGTTATCGAAGATCAACCTGAATCCTCCCCTCCATCCTGGGGACTTATCTCCTCCTGCGGGCCGAAGATCATCCTTGAATACTCCAACTACCCGCAGGGCTTTTCCGCCTCTGTCTTCGACGTCGCAGGTCGCAAGGTGGATGAGGTACGCGCCTGCAAACCCTCAGGCACCGTCACCTGGGGTGAGAGTGCACCAACCGGTGTCTACTTCATCCGTGCAAGTGGTTCTCAAGCAAAGGAGGTCAAACGGTTTATCATAATGCGCTGACCCGTAACCCCGTAACCCCGTAACTCCGTAACCCCGTAACACCTTAATCCCTTAATCCCCTAACACAGCCTTGACATGGGCGTTAAATCCACTATTATTTTACATCTGGAGTAAATCAAGGGACACGAGCGGAGGTTTCGTTCCAGAGGCTCTTCCAGGGGAAAGAGGCCATGTCATGCTGAGTTGCAAGGGTTGACAAGTGTAGTGGAATGCATATAATTGAGATTCATTCCGCGATTTTGCAAAACGCCCATGTAGCTCAGTCGGCAGAGCACATCCTTGGTAAGGATGAGGTCGCCAGTTCAATTCTGGCCGTGGGCTTGTAAACGTAGTTTTGAAGGAGGAAAGCAAATGGCGAAGGCCAAGTTCGACAGATCGAAACCGCACATAAACATAGGGACTATAGGTCACGTGGATCACGGCAAGACCACGTTGACCGCGGCGATCACCAAGGTGTTGGGTTTTGCAGGCGGCGCTAAGTTTACGCCTTTTGATGAGATTGATAAGGCTCCCGAGGAGAAGGCGCGCGGCCTTACGATCCAGTTGGCGCACATCGAGTACCAGACCGAGAAGCGTCACTATGCTCACATAGACTGTCCGGGTCACGCCGACTACATCAAGAACATGATCACCGGTGCTGCACAGATGGACGGTGCTGTTCTGGTGGTATCAGGTGCAGACGGTCCGATGCCGCAGACCCGTGAGCACATCCTGTTGGCTCGTCAGGTGAACGTTCCTGCTATAGTGGTATACATGAACAAGACCGACATGGTGGATGATGCGGAGCTTCTGGATTTGGTTGAGCTGGAGGTGCGTGAGTTATTGACGAAGTACGAGTTTCCCGGAGATGAGATACCTGTCGTTCGCGGCAGCGCGCTGAAGGCATTGGAGTCGGAGTCTACCGATCCTTCGGCACCTGAGTACGCATCTATCCATGAGCTGATGAAGGCGGTTGATTCCTACATTCCCCTACCTGAGCGAGAGATGGATAAGCCTTTCCTTATGCCTATGGAGGACATCTTTTCGATAACTGGTCGTGGTACGGTTGTAACGGGCAAGGTGGAGCGAGGCCGGATAGTTCCCGGCGACGAGGTAGAGATCATCGGTTTCGGGGTGCATCGCAAGACGGTGGCTACGAGTTTGGAGATGTTTAGAAAGATTTTGGACGAGGCTATAGCAGGCGACAACGTTGGTGTTCTTTTACGCGGTATAGACAAGGACGAGGTGGCGCGCGGGATGGTCGTTGCCAAGCCCGGTTCGATCAAGCCTCATGTGAAGTTTATGGGTCAGGTGTACGTTCTCAAGAAGGAGGAGGGTGGACGTCACAGCCCGTTTTTTGCCGGCTACCGTCCTCAGTTTTACATACGTACTACTGACGTTACGGGTTCCGTTGTGCTTCCAGAGGGGGTGGAGATGGTGATGCCTGGGGACAACGTTGAGTTGACGGTGGAGCTTATCAGTGACGTTGCATTGGAGGACGGTTCTCGTTTTGCCATCCGAGAGGGCGGTCGAACCGTCGGCGCCGGAGTGGTCACCAAGGTTATCGAGTAATGGCCAACATAGAGAAGATTCGCATCAAGCTCAAGGCCTACGACTACAGGATTCTTGATCAATCTGCAAAGGACATAGTAGATATAGCCAAACGGACAGGTGCCAAGGTTTCCGGTCCTATACCCTTGCCGACTCGCCGTTCGCTGTACACGGTTCTGCGTTCACCGCACATCGATAAGCGCAGCCGCGAACAGTTCGAGTTCAAGGTGCACAAGCGTCTTATCGAGATAGGCGAGGCTACATCCGAGATGATTGATGCCCTTATGCGACTTGAAGTCCCGGCCGGTGTTGAGATCGAGATCCATTCAGTGAAAGGATAAGAAAAGGTTCATGAAAGGAATGCTTGGACGTAAGCTCGGAATGAGTAGGGTTTATGCCGACGGTCGCAAGGTGACTTCTGTTACCCTCGTAGAGACAGACTCATGTCACGTAGTCCAGCGCAAGACCGTCGAACGCGACGGCTATGCCGCCTTGCAGCTGGGTATAGGCCGCCGCAAGCGCGCAACCAAGCCTCTGCGCGGACACCTCAAGAAGGTTGGTCTTGGTCATGTGCCGGCCAGGGTGATTGAGGTGCGAGGAGAATTTGAAGATGACGTCACGCCCGGCAAGAAACTTGACGTGGCTATGTTTCAGCCCGGTGACAGGGTGGACGTGGTCGGATGGACCAAGGGACGAGGTTTTGCCGGGGGGATGAAGCGCCATAACTGGCACGGGGGGCCTCGAACACACGGGTCAAATCACCACCGCCGTGTTGGCTCCGTCGGTCCTGGAACCTCACCAGGCAGGATTTGGAAGGGAAGCCGCATGCCAGGACATTACGGAAACGAGCAGCAGACCATTCGGAATCTTCGTGTGGTTAAGGTGGATACGGAGCGTCAACTTCTCTACCTCAAGGGATCGGTTCCCGGTCCTGTAGGTGGTTTCCTTGCAATAAAGAAGATGGCACCATGAAGATCAAAGTCCTCAAAGCAGACGGCAACCAGGCTGGAACTGTGGAGTTCCCCGACGAGATTTTCGCCGCCCCGGTGAACGAAACGCTTCTCTGGGAGGCGGTAGAGACCTATCGGGCTAACATGCGTCAAGGAACCGCCAAGACTAAGTCCAGAGGTGAAGTAGAGGGTTCCTCACGCAAGCTTTTCCCTCAAAAACATCTGGGGCGAGCAAGGATGGGGGCCGCACGTTCCCCTGTCCGTGTGCACGGGGGTGTGGCGCACGGCCCCAGGCCTCGAAGCTATCGAAAGGGGTTGCCCGCGAAGATGCGTCAACGTGCCTTGCTTGAGGCTTTAAAGCAGAAACTGCAGATGGGCAACGTTGTGGTCATGGAGGATATTGAACTTGAAGAACCCAAGACCAGACTTGTGGCCCAGGCCCTGGCGCCGGTGCGTGATAGCTCCAAGGTTTCCCTCTTGCTTGTGCCTGTCCAGTACTCCCCAGAGCTTTTGCGTGCCTCACGGAACATAGCTTCTTTGGATCTGATGCCCGAGGCTGATCTTAATGCCTACGCAGTCTGGCGCCGCCGGAAGCTTGTTCTATTCAAGTCGGCTTGCAAGCCGCTGGTTGAGAGGTATAGATGAAGGATCCGAGGGCTGTAATTCGTCATCCCATCGTTACGGAGAAATCACTCATGGCAAGAGATGAGAAAGGACGCTACGTCTTAGTGGTTGCCATAGACGCCAACAAGCACCAGGTGCGTGCGGCGGTCGAGGAGCTGTTCCACGTTCACGTGAAGGATGTTAATATCATGAGAGTCAAGGGCAAGCGCAAGCGCCTTGGTCGGTTCGAAGGTAAACGCTCGGATTGGAAGAAGGCTGTGGTGAGGCTGGCCAAGGGTGAGCGTATCGAAGAGCTCGCAGGAGGAGCCTGATGGGACGGGTAGTATCACGAGTTAAGAAGTACAAGCCCGTTACACCTGGACGTCGCTCCTACGAGGTACTCTACGATAAAGAGGTCTCCAGCGCGACGCCGTACAAACCTCTGCTTGAGCCTTTGCGTAAGACGGGCGGTCGCAACAACCAGGGGCGCATCACCGCGGCGCATCGCGGAGGCGGCCAGAAGCGGCACTACCGCATTATAGACTTCAAGCGAGACGACAAGATAGGTATCGCGGCTAAGGTTATATCTATTCAGTACGATCCTAATCGCACCGCCAACATCGCTTTGGTGTGTCATCGGGATGGTGAGTACCGCTACATACTTGCCCCTGACGGACTTGCGAGCGGCGATCAGGTTGTTGCAGGTCCTGAGGCTCCTCTTCGTGTCGGCGACGCTATGCCTTTGGCACGCATCCCGGTCGGGATCGAGATTCACAATATTCAGATATTCCCCCGCACCAAGGGGCGTATGGTTCGCAGCGCCGGCTCGGCGGCCCAGATACTGGCAAAGGAGGAGGACAAGGCGTTCCTCAAGCTTCCTTCAGGAGAGGTCAGGCTCTTTAACACCTCATGTTATGCTACCATAGGTCGTGTTTCCAACCCTGAACATACGAAGGTAAGCCTTGGTAAGGCAGGCAGAAGGCGTCACATGGGGCGCCGTCCTCGAACACGTGCGGTCGCCATGAATCCGGTAGATCATCCAATGGGCGGCGGAGAAGGCAAGGCATCAGGCGGCCGTCCGCCTTGTTCGCGCACCGGATTGATCGCCAAGGGCAAGAAGACGCGGAACAGGAAGAAGGCCTCAAACCGCCTGATTGTTAAAAGGAGGAAGTAGTGGGACGTTCGCTTAAGAAAGGCCCCTATGTGGATGAGGGGCTCCTTGGGAAGGTGATGTCTCTGGATATTCGCAAGCAGAAGAAGGTGATCCGCACGTGGGCGAGGCGTTCCACAATACCGCCGGAGTTTATTGGGCATACTATAGCGGTGCACAACGGGCGCAAGTTTATACCTGTCTACGTCACCGAACAGATGGTCGGTCACAAGCTGGGTGAGTTTGCGCTTACACGTACCTATCGCGGCCACCACGGCGTAAAGAAAGAGATAGGTGAAATTCGAGGGAAGAAGAGATGAGCGAAGCGATTGCACGTGCAAGGTTCGTTCGTGGATCTGCAAAAAAGTTTACGAGGATATTGGAGTTGATTCGTAGTCGGCAAGTGGATGAGGCCCTCAGGATACTTACATTTCTTAACAAGCCCAGCAAAGAGCCGATCCTAAAGACCCTGAAGTCGGCGATTGCCAACGCCGAATCTGGATTGGGTAAGGCGAAGTTTGAGCGGGGGGATTACTTTGTTGTGGATGCTCGTGCGGACCAAGGACCTGTGATGAAGAGGATGCGTGCCGCTCCTCGCGGTCGCGGAGTGATTATACGTAAAAGATTTGCCCATCTTACGGTAAAGATCTCCGATGAAAAGGAGACAAAATAATGGGACAGAAGGTTCACCCCTTCGGATTCAGGCTCGGTTACACCAAACAATGGCAATCCCAATGGTTTGACGAGAAGCACTATGCCGAACACCTGGCTGAAGATATTCGAATCAAGCGCTACATCTATACCAAGCTCGCTGATGCCGCAGTCTCCAACGTGGTCGTTCGTCGTGTGGGCACAAAGATTGCGCTGACGATCTCTACCGCTCGTCCCGGTATGGTAATCGGGCAGAGGCGGGCTAACCTTGAGGCTTTATCGGAAGAACTGAAACAACTTGTCGGGAAGCCTGTCAGCATCTATGTCGAGGTTGTTCGGGTACCCGAGCTTGAGAGTCGCATCGTGGCTCGCATGATCGCGAGTCAGCTTGAGGCTCGCGTTGCTCACCGCAGGGCCATGCGACGTGCAGTAATCCAGGCGATGAAGCTGGGTGCTCGCGGGATCAAGGTCGTCGTATCAGGTCGTCTTGGTGGTGCCGAGATTGCACGAAGCGATCGGCAATGGGCCGGCCAGGTTCCGCTTCAGACACTTGTGGCGGATATCGACTACGCGCAGGAAACCGCCTATACGATCGCCGGTACGATTGGCGTCAAGGTCTGGATCTGCAAGGGCGGCGCGGTCGAGACCTGGAGGAAGTAGCGATGTTGATGCCCCGGCGTACCAAATGGCGTAAGCAGCAGCGCGGTCGAATGAAGGGTAAGGCAACGTCAGGTTCCAGAATCTCCTTCGGGGAGTATGCTCTTATGGCCATCGAGCCCTGCTGGCTGACCGCACGTCAAATTGAGGCCAGTCGTGTGGTACTGACCAAAAAGCTCAGGAAGGACGGGAAGCTTTGGATCAGGGTATTTCCGGACAAACCCGTCAGTAAGAAACCGCTTGAGGTTCGAATGGGTAAGGGTAAGGGCGCACCTGAGTTCTGGGTGGCTCCCATCAAGCCTGGCCGGATCATCTTTGAGATTGAGGGGCTCTCCGATGAGGCGTCGTGTGCCGTTCTCAAGGAAGCCTCAAGCAAGCTGCCCATAAGAACAAAGATTATAAAGCGTGAAGAGGGAATCCATTATGAAGGCATCTGAACTGCGTTCCATGACTCGTGAAGAGCTCGATCACGAGCTCCGGGAGCTGCGTGAGGAAGAGTTCCGGCTGCGTCTGCGTCGCCCCACAGAGGAGCTTCCAAACGCTCTGCGTCTGCGTGCGATCCGCCATGACATCGCAAGGATCCAGACGATACTTCGTGAAGACAAACTCGGCCTGATCAGCCTTCCTAAGAAGAGCCAAAAGGAGCCTGAGAAAAAAGAGACAGAGAAGAAAGCCCCTGCTGAAAAACCAACCGCCAAAAAGCAGACCTCAACCGCCTCTGAGACTTCCGCTTCAAGGAAGGGTACTGCCAAGAAACCATTCAAGGTTGCTGCTAAGTCGAAGTCTGTAAAGAGATCCAGGGAGAAGGAGAAATGAGTCTGCGTAAAAGACTCATAGGCAAGGTTGTTTCTGATAGACCAGAAAAGACCGTCGTCGTGCAGGTGTCTCGCAAAGCTATGCACCCTACCTACAAGAAGTATGTGAGTAAGCGGCATAAATACTACGTCCATGACGAAGAGAATCGCTGCGAGGTAGGGAATATTGTAGAGATTGAAGAAACTCGGCCGCTTTCCAAGCTCAAACACTTTCGTGTGGTACGGATCCTGGGAGAGAAGAAGTGATTCAGGACAACTCAAGATTGGTGATCAGCGACAATACCGGAGCCAAGACTGCGCGAGTAATCAAGGTGCTGGGGGGTACAAGGCGTCGTTACGCGGGTGTAGGAGACATCGTTGTCATCGCGGTAAAGTCTTCTCTACCCGCAGCGTCAATCCGTAAGGGTGACAAGGCTAAGGCTGTCATAGTTCGCACTCGTAAGGAGATATCCCGTCCGGACGGAAGCTACGTGCGTTTTGACGACAACGCGTGTGTGATAATCGACGAGAACAAACAACCCAAGGGCACTCGCATATTCGGTCCCGTGGCGCGTGAACTTCGCGAACGCAACTTCTCGAAGATCATCTCGCTCGCCCCGGAGGTGGTGTAATGAAGCTCTCAATACGCAAGGGTGATATTGTAGAGGTTCTCTCAGGCGACGACAAAGGCCGTCAGGGCAAGGTGATCGAGGTGGATGCCAAGAAAGGCCGCGTCAAGATCGAGGGAATAAACATGGTCAAGAGACATGAGCGCGCCTCTGGCGCGAGGAATCCTGGCGGCATTATCGATAAGCCGGCATTTATGGATCGCTCTAACGCGATGCTTGTATGTCCGAGGTGCTCGAGACCTACTCGTGTTCGTTGGGAACGCCGCGGCGAGAAACGTATCCGTGTCTGTAAAAGCTGCGGCGGGGAGGTAGGTTCATGAGTATTTTACGCGATCACTACCGCGAAAAGGTTGTTCCTGCGCTAATGAAGGAGTTCGGTTACCGCAGCGTGATGCAGGTTCCTCGCATCAAGAAGGTTGTTGTTCACGTTGGCGCCGGAGAGGCTGCTCAGGACTCCAAACAGATTGAGCCCATAGTTGAGGATCTCGCGATGATCACCGGTCAGCGTCCTTGCATCAGCAAGGCCAAGAAGGCGATCTCCAACTTCAGGCTGCGCAAGGGGATGGTCGTGGGTGCTCACGTTACCCTGCGCGGGGAACGCGCCTACCATTTACTGGAAAGGTTTTTCAACTTCGCGGCCCCTCAGATTCGTGATTTTCGAGGGTTCTCGCCGAACTCGTTTGACGGCCGTGGAGCCTATACCTTGGGCTTGCGGGAGCAGCTTATCTTCCCGGAGATCGAAAGGGACAAGGTAAAGAAAGTTTTCGGTATGGATGTAACGATTGTTACTACCGCGAAACGGGATGACGAAGCACGGGCGTTGCTGGGGCATCTCGGCATGCCTTTCCGAAAGGAGTAACGTGGCGAAACTGGCATTGATCAATAAGCAGAAGCGCGAGCCGAAGTTCAAGGTGCGTAAATATAACCGCTGCAGGCGCTGTGGGCGTCCGAGGGCTTACTATCGAAAGTTCGGCCTTTGCCGCATTTGTTTTCGAGAGTTGGCCCTGCGTGGCGAGATCCCCGGCGTCAAAAAGGCAAGCTGGTAGGGAGAAACTATGGATGTTATAGGTGATTATCTTACCGCGATACGCAATGCAATCCTCGCACGAAAAAAGGAAGTCACTTTGCCAACCTCGCGGCTGAGGCAAGAGTTTTCCAGAATCCTCCTCGAGGAAGGCTACATCAGTAACTTCCAGGTTCTTGACAAGGACTGGCCGCCGAGTATTCTTATTCAGCTTAAGTACTCCGCCCAGGGAGAAAGCGTTATAAGAGGACTCAACAGGGTTTCCAAACAATCCAGAAGGGTTTACCGTAATGCTAAGGAACTACCCCGCGTATGTAACGGCCTGGGTACCGCCATAATCTCCACCTCACAGGGTATGATGGCTGACCGCCAGGCGCGCAAGCTGAAGGTGGGCGGAGAAGTCGTCTGCGAGGTATGGTGATGGCAAGAGCCTCTTTTGTGCCGATAGTCCTGCCAAAGGACGTAAGCTTCAGCCAGGCCGAGCAAGGCTACGCGATCAAAGGCCCAAAGGGTGAAATAGCCTTAAACTTCGTTCCAGGCATTGCGGTAAAATCGGAAGATGGAGCACTCAAACTTTCCTATACTACCACGCCGGAAAACAAGGCCATGCTCGGTCTTGCCGTGGCGCTCGTTTCCAACGCAATCACCGGTGTCACCCAGGGTTTTAAGAAGGTTCTGACCCTGCGAGGAACAGGATACAAGGTGCAGAAGGAAGGCGACAAACTTAACCTTTCCCTAGGCTATTCTCACCCTGTTATCTTTGACCTGCCGCAGGGCGTTGATGTGGAGATATTCGAACCGCGGTCGCGCGAAGACAAGGACTGGATAGCAGACGTAACGATTAAAGGGATTGATAAACAGCTCGTGGGACAGGTAGCGGCAAATATCAGGCGTCTTCGTCCTCCAGAACCTTACAAGGGCAAGGGGGTTCGCTACAAGGACGAGCATGTACGTCGCAAACTTGGCAAGCGTGCCGTGGGAGCCGAGGAATGAGGAAAATGAGGAAGACCAAGCAATTCGGTCGCCGCAGACGTTATCTGCATATACGTCACGGGCTCAAGGGAACGACCCAGCGGCCCAGGGTCGTTGTGTTCCGTTCCAACCGTCACATCTACGCTCAGGTGGTAGACGATTACGAAGGCCGTGTTCTTACCGGGGTTTCCTCGCTTTCTACCGCCTTGAGGGAGCCGGGTGTTGCGGGTGTTGGTGGTGACAAGAAGGCTCAAGCCACAGCTGTTGGGAGGCTTCTTGCAGGGGAGCTTAAGAAACGCGGGATTGCCCGGATAGTGTTTGATCGGGCGGGTTTTGAGTATCACGGCAGAGTGAAAGCTCTGGCTGAAGCCGCACGCAAGGAAGGACTGGAGTTCTAGCATGTTTAGGGATAAGTTTCAGACAAGGACCCCGCAGGATGACTTGCTTGACAAGGTGATAGAGATCAAGCGTGTTACAAAGGTGGTTAAGGGCGGAAAGAATTTCAAGCTCTCGGCAGCGGTCGTCGTAGGAGACGGTGCCGGAAAAGTCGGCGTAGGTCATGGGAAGGCTGGCGAGGTGGCTATCGCCGTGGCCAAAGGGCGTGAGCAAGCTCGCAAATCCATGAGCAAGGTCTCTGTCGGTCGAACCATCGCTCACCAGACCGTGGCACGCTTTTCCGCCAGCCAGGTGATCCTTAAACCAGCTTCGCCTGGAACCGGCCTTGTTGCGACCCTTCCGGTCAGGGCGGTTCTGGAGGTATGCGGTTTTAAGGATGTGCTTACGAAATCTTTGGGTGCGCATACAGCTTACAACCTGGCTATGGCGACTATTCAGGCTCTGAAGAGTGTACGCAGCCTTGGAGAGACGGCTCGTCTGCGCAATAAACCGATCTCTTACTTTATGGAGCGTAAGGATGCGAGCGAAGAGTAAGAAACTGAAGGTAACGCTGGTACGCAGTTTGATTGATTCAAAACCAGTACATAAAAAAAATGCCCGCGCCTTGGGGTTGCGTCGTATCGGTGCAAGCCGTATCCACGATGATACGCCGGTGATTCGTGGGATGATAGCAAAGGTTTCCCATCTTGTTGAAGTGAAGGAGGTTGTTGATGGCTGAGTTGCTTGAGAGGCACCCCAAGGCTCATAAGCGGCGCAGGCGTTTGGGAACAGGCGTGGCGTCAGGTAATGGTAGGACCTGCGGTCGCGGCAACAAGGGCGCCGGGCAGCGTTCCGGCAAAGAGCACGGCCCGAAGTTTGAAGGCGGCCAGATGCCCTTGATACGGCGTATCCCTAAGCGAGGCATGCAGAAGGGTAAAAAACAAAATCATATGCACCAGGCCAAGGGCAAGGACAAGCGGCGCTACCAGGTTATCAACTTTGTTCGTCTTGCCTCCTGGGACCCTACCGAACCCGTTACTCCAGAGAGCCTTGCCAAATATGGTTTGGTTCGTCACGGCGATCGGCCGGTAAAGCTTCTGGCTCGAGGCGAGCTTAAACAGCCGCTTGAGATAAAAGTTCACGCCGCCTCCCGGAAGGCGCGTGAGATGGTCCAGAAGGCCGGAGGCAAGCTTGAGGTGAACGTATCATGATGCAGGGCGTAGGGAACATCTTCAAGATCCCGGATCTCAGAAAGAAGATCCTCTTTACGTTGCTTATGGTAGTCATTTACCGTCTCGGAACTCATATCCCTACGCCAGGTCTTAATCCTCAAGCGGTTGGCGTGCTTCTTGGCCAGATGAGGGGTACTGTCTTTGGGCTTTACGATCTTTTTGTAGGCGGCGCGCTCGCGCGCGGGTCTGTGTTTGCCCTTGGAGTGATGCCTTACATCTCGGCTTCAATTATGTTTCAGATCCTTGGGTCTGTGTTCCCGAAGCTGCAGAAGTTGCAGCAGGATGAGGAAGGACGACGCAAGGTCAACCAGTACACTCGCTACTTCACTGTTGTTTTGGCTCTGCTTTACGCTGTAGGGATCGCGGTATTCCTTGAAGGTCAGCCTCCTGTGGCGCTTCCCGACGGCCGGGTTGTTCCTCTTGTCTCACAGACGGGGTTTACACTTCGATTACTTACCATATTCACACTGACTACTGGCACTATCTTCCTCATGTGGGTCGGTGAGCTGATCACGGAGAAAGGCATCGGTAACGGTATCAGCTTTCTCATTTTCATCGGTTGTCTTGACCGGATCCCTACCGATTTGGGTCGTACAATCCAGCAGGTTGCGGCAGGGGAGCTCTCCTGGTTCGTTCTGGTGGTGCTTGCTGCCGTGATCCTCTTCACCTTCGGTGCGATGGTGCTTATGACCCAGGCGGTGCGTAAGATTCCAGTTCAGTACCCCAAACGGGTCATAGGAAGAAGGATTTACGGGGGACAGTCTACTTTCATCCCTCTGCGGGTGAACACCGCAGGCGTGATTCCTATCATATTTGCCCAGAGTATCATCATGATTCCGGGAACCGTTGCGACTTTATTAGGGAAGACTAACTTCACCGAGGGATTGCAGCTTTGGCTTCAGCCCGGGCGCCCGCTCTACGACGGTCTCTACGCCCTCTTCATCATCTTCTTCGCCTACTTCTACACCTCGATCGTCTTCAACCCACAGGATATCGCCAACAACATGAAGCGTATGGGTGGGTTCGTGCCCGGCATACGGCCGGGTGTAAGAACGGCCGAGTACATAAATACGGTGCTTAGCCGGATTACACTTCCAGGGGCCATTTTCCTTGCCTTTGTGGCCCTTATGCCGTGGTGGCTCATAAAGTGGCTCGGCGTGAGTTTCTTCTTCGGCGGCACGACCTACCTTATCATAGTGGGTGTTGCGCTCGATACGATTCAGCAGATAGAGTCCCATCTCCTCATGCGCTCCTATGAAGGCCTGCTCAAGGGATCGAAGATCAGGGGAAGACGTTGAAGATTGTCGTGCTTCTGGGTCCTCCGGGTTCCGGGAAGGGCACCCTGGCCGCATCCCTATCCGAGCACTTGAGGCTTGCCGTTTTTGTGATCGGTGACGTGCTGCGGGAGGCGATAGTGCGTGGAAGTGAACTCGGACTCAAGGTGAAGTCTGCCGTTGAGGCCGGGCGTCTCGTGGATGACGAAACTATCCTTGTACTTGCTCGGGAGTTCCTCCGCACACATCCGGAAGGGGTGCTCCTTGACGGCTTCCCTCGCACCATAAGGCAGGCCGAGGGACTGCGTTCACTCTTATCCGCAGGGGACGAGCTGTGGGTTATCTACCTCGATGCGTCAGAAGAGACCGTGACATCCCGTTTAAGTTCGAGGCGGGTATGTCCTGGGTGTGGGGAGATATACAACATGCGCTTCAGGCCCCCGAAGAACGACGGGGTTTGTGATAATTGCGGTGTTACACTCATCCGCCGCAAAGATGATACCGAGGAGGTGATCAGAGAGCGTTACCGGGTCTATTTAAGAGAAACGGCACCTCTGGTTGATTACTTCGCCGATGGTCTCATAAGGGTGGATGGAAATCTGTCAGGTGATAAGGTCCTTGAAAGGGTTATGGGTGAGCTGTGTCCGGCATAGTGATTAAATCCGTTGCAGAAATCGAAGGCATCCGCCGCGCAGGCAGGATTTTGGCAAAGTCGTTGAATTTAGCCGCTAAGAAAGCGCTGCCGGGTTGCACGACAGCCGTCCTGGATGCGGCGATTGAGGAGTTTATACGTTCCCAGGGCGCCGAGCCTACCTTTAAGGGCTACCGCGGATTCCCGGCCTCTGCCTGTATAAGCATAAATGAAGAGGTAATTCACGGGATCCCTGGGGATCGGGTTATCAAAGAAGGTGATCTGGTTAAGGTAGATACTGGGGTTACAAAGGACGGTTTTATTGCCGATTCGGCCAGAAGCATACCAGTTGGTGACGTTGGTGGAGAGGTTAAGCGATTGATGGAGGTTACCAGCAAAGCGTTGCAGGCTGGAATTGAACAGGCAATGCCTGGGAACAGGGTTGGTGATATAAGCCATGCCGTGGAAGAGGTGGCGAAGGCAGCAGGTCTCGATGTGGTGCGTGATTACTTCGGGCACGGGACAGGACTCGCTCTGCACGAGGAACCAAATATCCCCAACTTCGGTCCTTCAGGTGTCGGTCCTCGTCTCCAGGCAGGTATGACGATCGCGATAGAGCCGATGCTCACCCTGGGGATCGGTAAGGTTAAGCTTTGTGAGGATCGCTGGACCGTAGTTACAGCGGACGGGAGATACTCGGCTCACTTTGAACACACTATCGCGGTTACCGCAAACGGGCCAGAGGTGCTGACAGAATATGTCTAAAAGGGATTTGATTCAAACCGAAGGCTCGGTTGTAGAAGCGCTGCCTAACGCGACCTTCAGGGTGGAGCTGGATAACGGTTTCAGGGTGCTTGCTCATCTTTCAGGCAAGATGCGCATGCACTACATCAAGATTCTTCCGGGCGATCGGGTGCTCGTGGAGCTTTCGCCCTACGATCTTACCCGGGGCCGGATTGTTTACAGGTTTAAGTAAAGGCCAGAAGGAGTTTTTAGGTATGAAAGTTAAAGCGTCCGTCAAGAGAATGTGTACGCACTGCAAGATCGTCAAGCGCCATGGAAGGGTGTTTGTGATCTGCAAGCGCAACCCTAAACACAAACAGAGGCAGGGCTAGGAGATGGCACGAATTGCTGGCATAGATCTGCCTTCTGGCAAGGCGGTTGCATACGCCCTGCCCTATATCTACGGTATCGGGCTTTCTACTTCCAGAAAGATCCTTGCAAGGACCGGCGTTGATCCACGCAAGAAGGTCAAGGATCTGGATGAGAAGGAGTTAACCCTGATTCGTCGTGAGATAGAAGAGAACTACAAGATTGAAGGTAGCCTTCGTGTGGAGGTGTCAGCTGATATCAAGCGTCTGGTAGAGATTAACTGCTATAGAGGTATTCGCCACAAGATGGGTCTGCCGGTTCGTGGACAACGCACGCATACGAATGCCCGCACCCGCAAAGGTCCCAAGAAAACAAGCGGCGTGCTTAAGAAGAAGAAAGCCTAGGAGGATCGTTGGCCAGAAAGAGAACTCGTCGCAAGAAGACGCGGTTTCCCGAGGCGGGAATCGTTAAGATCTTTGCAACCTTCAATAATACGATAGTCTCGATCGGCGATTTTGAGGGCAATATTCTCGTTTGGACTTCAGGAGGGCGGATAGGTTTCAAGGGAGCCAAAAAAGGCACACCCTTTGCAGCCCAGCAGGCTACGGAATCAGCCGCACGTGAAGCCGCTTCCCAGGGTCTCAAGAAGGTTGAGGTTTACGTTAAGGGCCCGGGACCCGGTCGTGAGGCTGCCATTCGTTCCATTCAAAATGCAGGTCTGCAGATTACCAGGATCGTGGATACGACTCCTATACCTCACAACGGCTGCAGGCCACCTAAGCAGCGGCGGATCTAGGAGGGATTATGGCTCGAGATTTATCAGCGGTTTGCAAGAAGTGCCGCCGTGAGGGCGAGAAGCTCTTTTTGAAGGGCGAACGTTGTCTGTCTGAAAAGTGCGCTCTTTCCCGGCGTGGTGCCAAGGAGAGATCGCGCTACAGCAGGCGTGCCTCGGCTTATGCCCTGCAGCTTAAGGAGAAACAGAAGCTGCGCCTCATGTACGGCATGTTTGAAGGCCAGTTCCGCCGTTTCTTTAAGCTCGCGGAGAAACGTGGCAATCCGGCTATCGGACTTCTTTTGCTTTTGGAACGCAGGTTGGATAACGTTGTCCACAGGATAGGCTGGGCTCAGAGTCGTTCCCAGGCCAGGCAGATGGTTCGCCACGGTCATATAGCCGTTTCTGGACATAAGGTGGATATTCCTTCCTATTTTGTGAAGGCAGGGGATCAGATAGAGCTGCGTAAGCCGGATTCAGCTTCTGCCCAGGAATGTGCCGAGCTCCTCGATACAGTGAAGTTGCCCCCCTGGTTTTCAGCTGCCAGTAGCGGCAAGAAGGTGCAGATTACGCGTTTGCCGGCGGCTGAGGATGTAGCCGAGATACCTATTAATGCCCAGCTCGTTGTTGAGCTTTACTCCAAGTAATGGAGGGGTTAGTGTCTGAGCGAACTAGATTCATAAAGATTGCCGAAGCGGTTGCGGTGGACCGAGAGACACTTACCGATACCTTCGGTCGGTTTACTTTTGGTCCATTAGCCCGTGGGTGGGGGTGGACGATGGGAACGGTGCTGCGTCGTGCCATGCTCTCCTCGGTTGAAGGTTCGGCATCAACGCAGCTGCGAATAGACGGGGTTATTCATGAGTTCTCCACTATTGACGGGGTACTGGAGGACGTGCCGTTTATAGTTCTGAATGTTAAGAAACTGCGCTTCAAGCTCGAAGGGGCGGATTTTGAATACGCTCATCTGCATGCAGAAAAACCACGTGAATACACCGGAGCAGACCTCGAGCTGCCTGCAAACCTGAAGCTTGTAAACACCGATGCCCTGATTCTTACCCTTAGCGCAAAAGACCGCCCGGTGCACATAGAGATAAAGGTTGAGCGCGGCAGGGGTTATGAAAATCAGGAATCGGTGAAGAAGCGTTCTCCGGGTGAGCCTGTCGGTACAATCTTCCTCGATGCCTTTTACTCGCCTGTTCGTCAGGTAAAGATTGATGTAGTCAATGTACGGTATGGGGAGCGGACCGACTACGAGCAGATAGCCTTTGAGGTTGCCACCGACGGCAGCGTCACCCCTGAGGAGACGCTTGCTCAAACCGCAGAGCTCCTTAAGAGTCATGTAGAGGCCCTTTCTAAGATTGTTGACCCTCGGGCTGGTCTGGCTGAATCCGGAGAAGCAGAAGAAACCGCCTGGGACGAGGTGCTGGTTGAGTCTTTGGATGTGCCGCAGACGGTTAAAAAAGCCCTGGCGGATCACGGTATAAAGACGGTTGCCGAGTTGATTAGCAATACAGAGGAAGAGATTAAAGAGTGGGGTGATATAAAGCCTCGTTCGTTCTCCACACTGCGTTCCCGGCTGGAGGGCATGGGTGCCGAGTTTGCCAAGCAGCCAACTGAAGAGGAGACAAAAGAAGGTAGCAAAGATGAGGCATAGGAACGATCTTGCAAAGCTTGGGCGTCCGCGTGCGCATCGGAAAGCGTTGCTCTGCTCGCTTGTACGTTCGTTGTTTCTCTACGAGAGTATCAAAACCACCCTGCCTAAGGCCAAGGCCGCTCAGCGATTAGCCGAAAGGCTGGTTAGCCGAAGCCGTCGGGATGACCTGGCCGCACGACGTTACGCTTACGTGCACCTTGGGGATCACGGGCTGGTCAAGCGTCTCTTCGAGGAGATATCCCCGCGTTTCGAGAACCGAGATAGCGGTTTCACGCGGATCTTCATGCTTGGCTCACGACTTGGGGATGGAGCCCAGATGGCTGTCCTTGAGATGACGGTTAAGGGAGAGCCTAAGAAGTCGAAGAAAACCAAGCCAAAAACAAAGACAACTGCTAAGTCGTCTGATAGGCAAACCGATAAGTCGAAGGCCAAACCCGCCAAATCCAAGGCTAAAGCCAAGGACAAATCCGCAAAGGAGAAGGTCGTCAAGGACTCCAAACCAGCCCCAGCGAAGAAGAAGCCAACCTCCAAAAAGAAGTCTGGATAGGTGCTTCGAGAGTTTCTTCAGGCCAAGCTTTATCCGATTCGAGTTACTGGGAAGAGTTTAGAGTATGAGGGAAGCCTGGGGCTTTCACGGAGGCTCATAAAAGAGGCGGGTCTTGTTGCTGGCGAGCGTGTTTTGGTCGTTAATCTCGCCAACGGTGAACGGTTCGAAACATACCTCATCGAAGAGAAGAATGAAGGTGCCTGTTGGTTAAAAGGCGGAGCCGCCAGGCTTGGGGAGATAGGTGACAGATTGATAGTGATGGCGTTTGTATACCTTGAGGTTTCCGAGAGTATAACTCCCCGCATCATCAGGGTGGATTCTGAAAACAATCCATTGGGGAACGCGTGACCTTCATCATTCTGGCTGCTGGTAGTGGTAAGCGGATGAGGGGTTCTACCCCTAAGGTGATGCGTCCCTTGCTTGGCCGACCGATGATTTCACACGTCCTCTCAACGGTGCAGCGTTTTTCTCCAGAGCATCTGTTTGTGGTGGTGGATTCCAAGGGGCATGAGATGATACCTCAGGAGCTTGACGACGAGGGCATTCGTTATATCATCCAGCCTGAGGCTTTGGGTACGGCGGATGCGGCCAGACGTTGTCGGGATGAAGTCACGACCCGCAGGGTTATGGTCCTATGCGGGGACGTTCCACTTCTACGTTCACAGACCCTGTCTGACATGATAGCCTTGCATCAGTCGCGCGGAGCAGCAGCTACCTTGCTATCAACAGAGTTTCCGGACCCCTCGGGATACGGACGCATCGTGCGTAACGGCGACGGCACCGTCCTGCGGATCGTGGAGGATAAGGATGCATCTTCGGTCCAGCGAGCGATCAGGGAGATTAACTCAGGCACCTACATCTTCGAGTCCGGCCTTTTGTTTGATACGCTCGAACTTGTTGAGCCAAGCCCTGCCATAGGTGAGTATTACTTGACGGATGTGGTCGCGATCCTTGTTGAGAGGGGAATGCGTGTTGAGGCTCTTAAGATAGAGGACAGCAGCGAACTGATGGGTGTTAACGATTCAGCGGCACTTAAGCGCGTGGAGGATATCTTACGCCGCCGTCTTCTTTTACGTTGGCGGCGCGCAGGAGCCAGGATAGAGAATCCCCATATGGTTTTTGCAGACAGCGAAGTCGAGTTGGCCGCCGGTGCTCAGGTCAACGGCAGAACAGTACTCAGAGGGTCTACTCGTATCGGTTCCGGGTCTCGCGTAGGTCCTTTCGTTACCTTGGAAGATACGGTGGTAGAGGGTAACAGCTGTATAAAGGGGTTGCGATCAAAAGGTTCATCCTCATAGTTCTGGTGCTTTTCGTGATGGGAGCGGCGGCTTCTATTGCATACTATTTTATAACAAAAGGAGAAATGGTTGCCAAGCCGGAGGTCGTTGGGCCTGTTCGTGTCGAGATACTCAATGGGTGTGGCGAGGCCGGTGTTGCCCGACGCGCCAGGGCTTATCTGCGCGGCAATGGATACGATGTGCTTTCCATAGGGGATGCAAAGGACCACTTCGCTCAGACAATAATCGTAGAACGCCGCAGCCATGCGAACGCAAATGCCCGTCTGCTGGTACGTACCCTTAGGCTTGATGAAACTGCTGTAACCCAGTCACTCGATACCCTTTCCCCGGTTTGGGTGACGCTCATTATAGGAGATGATTACGTAAAATATCTCCCGGATACAGTGGGGACCATCCAGTGAAACTAAGCGGCGCCTTTGTCAAGAAGCTCGCAAGACTGCTTGTTGAGAAGAAGGCGGAGGATGTCCACATCCTTGATGTTCGTAAGCTTTCGGATGTTACGGAATTTTTTGTTTTTGCCACGGCTTCCTCAAGCATCCATAACCGTGCCCTTGCAGAGGAGTTGCGCCTGAAGAGCAAAGGTGATTGGGGTTTGCACCACATTGAGGGACTGGAGGGCGGGGATTGGATTCTTCTGGATTTCGTCGAGGTAATAGTTCATCTTTTCCTTCCTGAAGCGCGTTTGTTTTATGAACTTGAACAGTTGTGGGGCGATGCAAAGAAGGTTAACTTCGCTCAAAAGACTTGACATAGGCTAAAATCGCCCTAAGTTTTATGTTATGATACCTTAAAGGAGGTTCAGTGAATCTCTACAATCTGCTCAAACCGGAGTGTATAAACCTCAGTCTTTCTGCGCGAAAGAAGAAGGATGTATTGCTGGAGCTGATGGGTTGCATTCGCAAGGACAAAGACTCAGACCTTCTTGTTTCAACCTTACTCAAGCGGGAGGAACTCGGTTCCACGGGAATCGGCAAGGGCGTTGCCATTCCGCACGGACGTTCTTTGGTTGCGGACAAGCTGGAGGTGGTAGTAGGGCGCTCTGATGCAGGGGTGGAGTTTAACGCCATCGACAAGCAACCTGTGCATCTCTTCTTTCTGATCGTTGCACCTCCACAGGACCCGGGTAACCAGTATCTTATAACCCTGGGAAGGGTGGCGGTGATATGCCAGGAACTCTTGAAGCGCAAGCTCTACGAGAAACCACAGACACCCGAGGAGTTTATAGCCCTTGTTAAAGAGATCGAGGATGGGCTCTGATGTCTGAAGAAATCAGGTGCCTCCTGGAGTTGCAGCATCTGGACTACATGATAAAGGACTGGCGTAACACCGAGATGAGACGCGAGTTTAAAAAGATCGGTTTCCAGACCGCCGAGGATCCCGTCGAGATGCTCTTAAAGAAGCGGGAGGAGCTTGTGAAGAAGATCAGCCCTGTGCTTTACCAGATGTATCAGCGTATAATCAGTCGCTACAACGATTGGGCGATTGTTCCTGTTTTGAACGGTTTTTGCGGAGGATGCTTCAGCAAGATGCCCACCGAGCTTTCAGGCCAGCGCGGGGCAGTCTATAACTGCCCGAACTGCGGACGCTTCATATACTGGGATTAGGGTGGAGGCAGACAGGGGTCTCCCACCACGTCGCGGCAGGCTCTCCGGGGCGGTGCTGATTGCTGCAGTTGCAGGATTGGCGGGGTGCAGATCGAATGCACCTGCGAGGGTAAAGACCCAGGAGAAGCCGAATCAGGTGGAGATGATGATGGGAGGAACCAGGGTAACCCTGGAGGTGGCTGATGATTCGGACTCAAGGCGTCAGGGTCTCATGTTTCGGGATTCACTCCTGCCGGACCACGGCATGCTTTTCGTTTTTTCCCAGGAAGCCATATACCCGTTCTGGATGAAGGATACAAGGATACCGCTTTCCATCGCTTTCATAAACTCCCGGGGCGAAATCGTGGGCATCAGCCAGATGCAGCCTTTCGATACCACCACCATGCACATGCCGTTCAGGCCGTTTCAGTACGCGATCGAGATGGAGCAAGGCTGGTTCCGTGCCCACGGCGTCAAGAAAGGGGATACCCTGCACATACCCTACCCTTGATTTTACCCCACGAAGTAGCTTTGCTCCTTTGCGGGGACCCCAATCGTTAAAGCGAAGGGCAATCTCGGAGTGTGTTTGATATTGTGCGGCGTAACGATTTTTCAAATCGTACTTCTCGCAATGACATAAGATGCTTGACATCCCGGTCAAAAGTACCTATATTTAGATATTATGAACCCAACAGGGAGGATAGAATGAGGAAAGTTATCCTGACAATCTTGGCTGTAGCCTTGCCCGCCTTTGCTTTTTGGCCTGCAGGCGGGGTTAAGGTGGTGCAGACGCCTAACACAATCCAGAACCCGCAGATGGTTTACCTTAACGACGGCTCGGTAGTCATCTCGTGGGAGGCTGATAGGCTTATCTACTGCCAGAAGCTGGATACCACAGGGGTGATCCACTGGGACGCTGAGGGTGTCCGAGTATGCCTTAGTGATTCAAACCAGCGAGGCCATCACATGGTAACCGACGGTAATGATGCTTACTTCGTATGGCGTGACTACCGCAACGACGACGGCGACATCTACGCGCAGAAGCTTGACGGCTCCACTGGCCAGCGGCTCTGGGGAGAGCAAGGTAAAGCGGTGTGCGTAAAAGAAGGCTTGCAGCGTCGACAGAAGGAGTCAGTACTCAATAATAGTAGTTTTATTGCCTCATGGGAGGATGAGAATGTTGAACCTAGGAATATTGCAGCTCAATGGTTCAATACCATTGGACAGATTTTTTGGGAGCCTAACGGTATATACGTAAACCGAGGGACAGATAGAGCGTACACACCCTTTGTTGCACCTTCAGGGAACTCAGTAGTCGTTGTTTGGCGTGGCGCAAACGATGGTGACACGATAGGCGCCAATTTTGCCCAGAGGGTTGATTCTACCGGCAACTTTCTTTGGGATACGCTTGGTATCCTTATAGAGTATAGCTCTACTCCATATGGAACGTGTAGCGACGGCAGGGGGGGGCAGTTGTTTTGTTCGGTAACCCCGGTTATTTGGGCGTTCAGCGAATAGATAGTTCAGGTCAAGTTGTTTGGAATTCAGGAGGCATCACGGTTTTTGACTTTACTGAAGAACAACAAAACAAATTACAGTCTTTCCCTTTTGTTGAACAAGTAACTAAGGGTTTGATTACAGATGGAGCTGGCGGATGTTTCGTTTGGAGAGCGCTTCCAGTTACCGGTTACAGTCGTGTTCAACATGTGGATTCAAATGGAAACTTAACATGGGGAACTGATGGTGTAACTTACTGGCAACGTCAAACCGAAGATGCGCCACTTGTTGAAACAGAACTTTGTCCAGATGGGAATGAAGGAATAATGGCCGTATTTGACAACATGGGGTGGAAAGGCATGGAAGATCCCTACGGTGTGGAATTTGGAGTTCGGGTTCAGAGAATAAGCTCAGGAGGTCAAAAGCTTTTTGACCAAAACGGAGTAGTTGTAAGAGAGTGGCCGAATGATTCATTATACATAAGCTTACTGACCGCATGTTCAGTTCCAGGTGGGGTTATTGTAGCCTGGGATGATAACAGACACAACCCGGAATTTAGTCTCTACGCTCAAATAGTTGATACCACAGGGAAAGTTGGCAGTGGAATAAACGAGGAGCCCACACCCGCTATCGTAATACCTACACTGGAAATAGCCAGTATTGTTAACTCAGAAAGGCTTTATCTTAGGTTCTGTCTTCCAGTTGGAGAATCCGGTACTCTCAAATTATTTAATGTTTCAGGTTGTCAAATCCGTACACAAGACGTCAATCAACAGGAGGATATCATGGGATGGGATGTATCTAACGTTCCATCTGGCGTTTATTTCGCCCAATTAGTAACAACAAATAATGCAAGGGTGAGGCGCAAGGTTGTGGTAATCAAATAAATTCAAATTGCAAAGTGCAAATTTTAAATTGGATGGCACCTTTTCCAAGTATTAACTTCTTCTGTTCCTGGAGGGATTGAGCTCAAACGCGCGTTGACTTTCCACACCTGCAGCGTAAAGTTAGGAATGCACAAGATTGTAGACCTTGCGAGTGAAGAGAGTTTGCTTGCGCACAATCGTGAGCTTGCAGAAAAGATTAATAAGCAGTTGAAGGAGCGAGGAATACGCTCCGTGGACGTGATGGGAGCCATAGGCTCGGGGAAAACAACCATCCTTGAGAAACTCTCAGAACGCTTAAAGGACCGCTACCGTATAGGTGCACTGGCAGGTGATTTGACCACTACCATAGACGCCGATCGCATCGGCGCTCATGGGGTCAAGACATTTCAGATAAACACCGGCAAGGAGTGTCATCTGGATGCCCATTTTATCTCCCATGCAGTGGATAAGGTCTCTGAGGATATTGATCTTTTGTTTATCGAGAACGTAGGTAACCTGATCTGTCCTGCAGATTTCCCCTTGGGTGCCGACCAAAGGATGGTGGTGATCTCGGTTACCGAAGGTCCTTACATGGTTAAAAAGCACCCTTACATATTCCGCGAGGCAGACGTAGCGGTCATAAACAAAAAGGATTTGGCCGAACCAATGCAGGTTTCGGTTAAGCAGCTCAAGGAAGATGTCAAAACAATAAGTCCTGGAACCAGGGTGGTTATTATGTGTGCTCGTACCGGCGAAGGGATAGAAGAGCTTATTTTAGCCCTCGAACTCTAGGTCTAATGCACGAGATGTCGGTAGCCCAGGGGGCAGCTGAGGCGGTATTGAAGGGAGCAAGGCGCGAGGGGGCGGTGAAGATTATTCGCATAAATCTCGAAGTAGGTCAACTTACCTTCCTCAACCCCGAACAGGTGATCTTTTGGCTTAAAGAGCTTTTTAAGAATACAGAAGCGGAGGGAGCGGAGATTATCCACAAGATAATTCCGGCCATGGTGCGGTGCTCGAGGTGCGGATACGAAGGCCCACTTCAGGTCAAGGATGACCCTTTGTTTCACCAAGCCTTGCCTGTTTTTGCCTGCCCGAAGTGCGAGCGGGGCTCGCTTGAGATACTTGAAGGCAGGGATTGTATTGTACGTGACATAGAGATAGAAACATCACCCGATGGAGATTGCTCGTGTCGTTGAGATAGAGATATTCCAGCAAAATGTAATTTCTGGGGTCCCCAACGAGATCGCGGAGTGATTTCGTTGGGGCTATAAATTAAGCGAGCGGGACGGGATGTCCCGCTCGCGGGAGGGGTTGATGGTTAGGGGAGGGTAATTCCCTCTTTCCTGTGTTGATTATAGGACGTGTTTTGCCCGCGTCAAGGTAACCTTTTACCCCACGAAGTTACTACGTAACGCCGCGGGGACCCCGAATATGCACCCCACACCCTTGCTACACCTGAGTCCGGATTTGCGCTTCCTATGCCCCCCAGTGAACGGCCGGGTCGAAACGGTCGTAGTCCTCAATCTTCATCGCGGCGTTGTATTCAGTCTCAAGCATGTGATAGTGGGTTTGCTCCATCGCGGCCAGGTATTTGAGTACAGATTGCATCTTGGGTTCTTCGATCCTTCCTGCCATGGCCTCGTAGAATGACTTGGCATCGAGTTCGGTCTGCATGGCAGACTTAAGGGCCTCACTTACATTACCGCCCTCGTCCGGTCTCCATCCGGGCACCGGTGCTACCGTCTGTTGGGGAATCACAGGTTCAGCCCCTGCGAACTTCTGCTTGAACAGGCTTCTCAGAATCCTTTCGTGTTTCTCCTCTTCACTGGCCAGGAACCGCATCTTTTCCTTGAGCACGAAGTTCCTGGTGTACGTGCTGATCTTCGTGTATATCTCTTGCGCTTCTATCTCGGCCTTGATGGCTATCCCGAAGAGGTCTTGTAAAGAGTGATGTGCTTCGGCTTTCATCCTGCCTCCTAAATCTTATCTGGATTAAAGTCTAGGGGATTATCCGGCCAAGTCAAGGTCAAATGGCCAGCCCAAGCCCTATCCTGAGATGGTAGGAGTTTCCTTCCAATCGTGCACCAGTCTCGGACAAGATTGGGTGGAACATTCGCGTACCTACTTTCGCAGAGAATCTCAATACTCCCTGCTCCCAAATGGCTTCAGCCGCCACGCTTATCCCACCCGGATTAGGCCAGGATAAGTCAAGGCTATCAATCGGACAGGAGGAATACTTACCCCACAGACGCAAGCTTAAAGGAGGAATGATGCGGTAGCCTGCACCTATTTGCAGGGCCAGCGTGTTGTATTCATAAAGCTGGATTGTAGAAATGGGGCCGACGTAGTCTGCGGGTGGTAAATCAAGATATAGAGAGTCCATTGATGAGGTGAATGCATAGCTCAATGTAAAGAGCCCCTCAAAGCGGTCGGTTGCTGCGACGTGGATATCGGTTAAGATTTTTAGCGGCAACGAGATGCTTGCTTGGATGTGCTTCTGGTTGTTTATGGTTCCTTTAAGCTGTATGGGAGTGGTGGGTGAATGCAGGACCAGGTCGAGCTGCAAGCGCTCGGTGAGAGCGAGGAGAAGTCCGGCTGAGAACCCAGTGGTGTGTCCAAAGGCTTCCATTACCTGGGATGCTGTGGAGTCTTTTTCTTCACGCGTCAACCATCCCAGATGATGGTTGTATCCTGCCACCAATGACATTCTGGGTGTTGGCCACCAGGCCGCTTCGGCTGACAACCTGTAGATATCAAGGCTCCTTAAAACATCCAGCGAATCCTGCTCCCAAATCTCACCCCCTGCATCAAGGATCTGCTCTCCTGATAGCCCCAGTTCAAATCTTCCGAATCTCAAGGATACCTGGGCTTCGGGATACCCATTGATTATGGGTAAGGAACTTGTTTGCTCTGAGGCTGTATCTTCAAGATACAGTGATGTTAGACTTGTAATTTCCGAAACATTAACTAAGAATCTGGGACGATTCTGGATAGCCACTGCCGGACTCGTTATGTGGAGTCGTGCCAACGACAGATCGGCCTCGGGTGTGTCCCACAAGGCTGCCCATACGCCTGTGAAGATAAGGACCGAGAGTATGCCTTGCTTCAATCAGAGTCTCCCATCCCTTAAGCATATATGAGTTTAGGCCTCTTGTCAACTATTCGATTCGGAATAGAAGTTCATCCAGCAAAACCAGGGCTTTTTCCTCCTCACTTACGGCTTCCGTAACCGCGTTTATGAACGGGCGTTCACCTGGAGCGGTCACGGCTTCCTTAAGGCGTTCGGCAACCGTTTTGTATCGCCGCGCAAGTGCAAACATCATGCGTTCGGTTTCGGTGTTGTGAAAATCGGTGTGGTGGGAGAGGAAGAGCGCCGCGTCGTTGCGGGCTTCTGCAATGTAGCGGGCCAAATTGATGTGATGGTTTGCTTCGCGAGTATAGGTTTTAGCGATACGCTCTCGCCACAAGAGATATGCGTCCAGCCCGCTTATCCATTTGCCCTGGGGGATACGGTTTGCTCCGAGGGTTTCGGCCTGACGCAGGATTACCCGTAGGCTTGCCTTTATACGTGGCGACACCGCCGGTCCGCCGACTATCAGCAGCTTGCGCGGCCAGCAGGTGTTTAGGAGCTTGTGTTTTCCACCGGGGATCAATCCCTTCAAGAACCGCTCTTTGCTGTCCCAGTCGGTAATGATCCCCCACAGATACTCAGGCCAGACCTCGCAAGCCGCCACTGGGATGCCGGCCTGCAAGCTGTTTTCAACCCTGCCCTTCCAGTGGCGAATGAAATGGCCCAAAAGGTCACGCTCGCTCGCGGGAGCGCAGAGAAGCCCTCCCCGAAGTCCCAGTATGCGCAGCAGGGATTCCACAAAAAGATCGCAGTTTGCCTCCTTCCACGACCTGACCGGTTTGCTTGGGTGAGCCCAGATGGCAAAGGCATTTAAAGAGAATCCTCGTATATCAAAGGGCGCTGCCTTCACGTTCAAACTGCGCAGAATTGCACGTAAGCTCCAGCAGAACGAACATTCAGTTGCTTCGGGAAGTTCCTGTATCTTTAGCGTTACACCCGTGGCCATTGCTTATCCTCTGAATTGTAGCTTCTTTAATTGAGCACTCGCCATTTGCTCTCCTCCTACACTTTTATTGTAGTGTGAAAGAGGCAGGCGTCAATGCGTCAAATTAAAAAGATTCATGGACGTGGAAGAAGGAGATGCCGTCTCATGCGCTTGAATTGACTTTATGTTTTTTCGTGTCTATCTGACTATTAGTGCGGAAAGCCCTATGAATATTATGCAGTTGAGAACGGCAATCAGCGCCGCTCTTCCCCACGAGGTCCCGAACACCCTGTGGAAGCCATAGGCGTAGAGGAAACCTTCTGCGAGAACCGCCATCGTATGGACAGGTACAGCCCAGGCGAACATCCAGTGACCTGAGAAGATGAGAAAAAGGTCCCAGGCAAGACAGGGAATCCACGGCAGGAACAATCCATACGAGATGATCGCAAAAACCGCGCGGAACCGAGTTCCAAACCTGCCGCCGCCGTGAAGGATGAGGAGCGAGAAACCTGAGAGGATGAGGGTCAGCACGATCCCGTAGGGCAGAAGGAAGATAAGCTGCCAGAAGTAGTAGCTTTCAGCAGGAATCGGCAGCCAGGGCTCGCTAAAGGGCTGAGTCCGAAATAACCATAACGGCAGGGTAATAAAGGACGCCGTTCCTACCCAGCGTATTACCACAAGCATCGGCGCAAGCTGAAGCGTTTTTCCTATCTCTTTAAAGAACCGCCGGGGGTTAAAGAGTACGCCCATAATTCTACAGGAAGTCGTGCAGGCCCTTATTCGTGAAGAAGTAGGTGAAGATCATCGCGGCGAAGCCTGCTATCACCAGCCAGGGGAAGGCTCGTTTTGCCAACCTTTTCTCTCCACGCGAGAGGAGAGCAAGGAAGAAAAGCCCCCAGGTTAATAAAGAGAACGCGGACTTTGGGTTCCACACCCACCAGGAGCCCCATGCAAGGCGCGATGCCGCAGCACCCAATCCGAGCGAGGCCGTTAATAGTATCATTCCCGGCCACAGGTAGAAGGAGGCCACCGAGCGGCGCACAGGTCTTGTTTCGTTCTTCCCTCCCAGTGAGGTTAATGCCGCGAAGAACGCAAGCGTGAAGAGCGCGTAGGCAAGAAGGGCAGGTGCGGTGTGCAGCTCGAACCAGGGGGAGGTATGCAGTATCGGTGGCAGATAGCGAGGCACAACCTTCTCGTATGCAAATACGTGCAGTATGATGCAAGCTAATATTATGGCCCACGATACCAAGGCTGCCCCACGACCGTACCCGAACGCACCCCGTTTCCACGAAAGAACAAGGAAAACGAACGAGGTGCTCCAGGAGATCGAAAGAAAGGTCTCATAAAGACCTGCAAGCGGCGCATGGCCGGTGCTTGAGAATCTTAAGAACAAAACGAAGGAGTGGATGAGCAACGCGGCGACGTGCAGAGCTAGTCCGGTTATCTTGATTGCCCGCTTGGCCTTTACCTTGGGCGGGCAGTAGAACACAAGCGCGAGGCCGTAAAGGGTTGAAAGTATGATAAGCAGTGGACGTTCCAGCGTGAACGCGGTTAATGGGTTAAACATCTTCTCTCCCGAATCCTATGGCTGCCTGTGAGATGAGACCGAGGATTAACCCTATTATCAAAAGCGCTCCACCTGCCGCGGCGATTATCCAGCTGTTGTCCTTAAGGCAGATAAAGGTAACGGTGGGCCGCATCCGTATGCCGTCGAAGAACAGCGTGTAGTCTTCCAGGCTCACCGAGTCCGGTGCGCGCAGGCGTTCGGAAAGCAAAAGCTCTCCAGGGAGCATAAGGTTTATTGATACTTCGGGCACCTCAGGCTCGGGCCAGAGCTGGGTTCTGTCAATATGGAACTTCTCAAATGAGACGATCAAGGGGAAACGCGGATCGTCGATCACCCCCTCCGGCGGGAACTCGTACGGGATGGTATCACCCCAGGGCAGAACCAGCCTGAACAGGAGGTAGAGCGAGTCCTTGCTCATTGCGTAATCGGCAAGGTATATGCGGCGGTTGCCGATCTTTATAGGAGAGTTGAGGCTTACCGTGTCCCAGGTAAAAACCGAATCCAGCAGAGTGATTACCAGCGCCTTGTAGTCGTTTGCAGATCGGGATTGGGGGTAGAAGGTGGGGCAGAATTTGTAAAGGTGAAGCGAATCGTCAGGGTTCGATAACAGTTGCCGGGTTTCACCTTCGGTAAGGGTGAGGGTTTGTTTGGCTCCGAATATATGACCCCAGCCGGCACCTCCAAAGATTCCAAGGAGACCAAGCAGCGCAAGCCCTCCACCTATGTAACCCAGGAGTCCCTGCCATCTTAAGGTATGCTTTTTCTTGATGCCTGCGTCTATAACCCCCCAGCCTTGATCCCTGCGCGGCCCTCTTATCAATCGGATGATAAAAAACGCCAGCAAGAGAACCCCAGGCATTCCGAGTATTAGGTAGATCAAAGGCGGACGCGCAAAACTTTTGATGAATCCGGCAAGCCCTATCAAGATCAGGGAGAGAAGGGATAGGAGCACAAAAATGCCCAAAATCGAGGGTCCTTTTCTTTCGCGCGACTTGGTCACGATTACGATTTAACTGACGCTTTAGCTTTTGTCAAGCTTACTCCAGGCAGTCAGTCACTTGACATCCGTAAGAATAGGAGGGTTAATGCCTAAGAAGAAGGCCGAGATAATCCCTGGCGACGTGTCAAGGTTTATGGCTATTTCCAGTGGTTTGATTATGTATTTGAGGAATGAGACGTTGGATACACTTGCAATATCCTTTACCATCTTGAGGTCGATGACTTTTGCTCGATAGAGTCTGTGTATTCTATACTCGTAGTGGCTGAATTTTCTTCGGCTGTTGTCTAGCATTGCATCTTCTGGTTTGCCTGACATGCGAAGTTCTCTAAACTTCTGTGGCCAGTTTTCGTCTTTATGGTGAGCATCATACCATTTTCCCAGTCTCTTCCTGCCACCTTGACAATCGGCCGTAAGTCAATATCCTACGTTATGATCAACAGTTTGGCGGGAGGACGATGATGGGTATCTTTGATCTGTTTAAGGAAAAGGAGACGCCAACGCCGGAAAGGATCCTCGAGCTTGCAGTGTTCTCGCTCGGCTCAGAGACCGATCTTTACCGCATCTCTCAGCACCTGAGTCTTGCTTTTGGCGCTCCTGCGTGGGAGCGTTTTGCAGGGAGGCGCTCGCTTGTCTTTACCCTTGACGAGGGCAGCCTGGCAGCTCAGATTCCCTACCGGCTCTCGGCAAGGCTTTTTGAGGACGGCGGCGGTTTCGTAAGGCTTGATCTTGACCTTTCAGGCCATGCGTTTGACGTTGAGGAAGGTATCCTCTGGCGCAGGCGAGAACTTTCCTCGGCCCTTGCCCGTTTCCTTGAGGCAGCCCTTTCCACACGCGATCCAGAGGGGCTCAAGCACGCATCCGGCGCAGACGAAGCGCTCGCAAGGTTAGGGATAGTTCCTGAGCGAATCGCAGGGGAGCTGGATTTTGGATTCACCCCCGGTTCAACCCTTATAAAGATAGGCGTCCTTCCAAAGGGCGGGGAAAAGATCGCTTCAGGACCTGATACCGTGTTGTTGGATGGGGTTTATTACGTGGAGTCGAATGATGAGGAAACGCTGCGCGAGATAGAGCGTTGGGTATACCGTGAGGGTGCCTCGGCATGGCACCGGCTCAGCTTGCGGCGATGGCTTGAGCGGATGGACGATGTTCGTTCTTCACTCAACCGAAGCCATATCAAGGATTTTGCAAGATTCCTAAGAAGGGTGAACCGTTTTGTTACGAGGGAGCGTCGCTTCACCGCTTCACACCTGCCAGTTCCGTATTTGACGGTGGACTCTGAGTTCTCCCTGCTTACCGATGATTTCGATCCAACGAGCCGGAGGCTTACCGAGCTTTTCTCAGTCAGGCAGGAGGAAGCCGTAGATGTTGCCCTTTCCGAACTGCGCAGACTCTCCCGCAAACAGGAGAAGCTGTTTGTGGCCTGGGTGGTGCTGGTTGCTGCAGCCGGGGTGTTTTTAGGGGTTCTGCAACTCTTTTTTCCCCAGGCAAGCTGGCTGTGGATGATCGGTGCGGGTGCCCTCATAATCTTTCCGTTGGGTGCCTACTATCTGTGGGCTTTCCTGCGTCGCAGGTCCGATCCTAAACGTGCCCCCAGGATTGCCGAGTTAAAGAGGCGGCAGGCAATGCTTTCCGAGGCGATCTCCCGTCTGGAAGGTGACCAGGGGGTTCCGGAGGAGTTCCGCGAGGAGCTCCTTACGCGTGCCAGGCGCGAACTTGCCCGCATCGAAAGGCTTCGCTCCGAGGAGGAGGGGGCTTAGCTTAATAACAGCTCTTTACAATCCTTGAATTATCGCTAGAATCCACGGATGTCTGAGGCTTCTTTCGTTGAGCGCTTTGGGGTGCAGGTTCTTGAAGGATTTTCATCCATTGCCGAGGCGTTCAGCTACCTCGCTCTGCGTGGGATCCGCGTAGTGGAAATAAATCTTAACAACCCTTACTTCCTTGCTCAGTTGATCGCGGAACCGGAACGTGCAGAGATTGCAAAGGTGGCTGAAGAAGAAGGGATAACCTGGGTTGCGCATCTGCCTGAAACCATGGGGTTCTTCGAGACCGCAGAGCAGGTTTTCGCTCGCTACCTTACGTGGCTAGTCCGTCTTCAAGGAAAGGCTAGTGATGCCGGTTGCAAGGCGCTTACCGTTCACCTCGGCTCGGCACCCCACCTTGCTTACTCAGGACAGCGTCGTCAGGGCACTGATCTGTTCCGTGAATATTACGAGACTACCCTGCTTGTGCGCCTGCGCCGCGCAGCAAACCTCTTGCGCAATGGTCCGCCTGTCTGCATCGAGAACGTGGGCGGTTTCCATCAGCAGTTCGTCAGGGATATCCTTTCTCGAATAGATGGCCTTTCCTACACGATGGATATCGGACACCTGAAGGTGGCGCACCCGCGCATCGCCGACGCCGAATTTAACTTCTTCCGTGAACATGCTAACGCCATCCGGGTGGTTCACGTCCACGATAACGACGGTGAATGGGATGGGCATCTGCCGGTCACCGATCCGGCGGCTCTTGAACCTTATTGGGGGTTTGCCAGGGAGTTAGATGCTTACCTCATTATGGAGGTGCGTCCTGTTGAGGCGGCTATCTCTTCACTCGCGGCTCTGACCGGCATCAAGCGGTAGCTTGGTCTCGAGAAAGTTCAACACCTTCTCCCTTTTCTCTTTGTCGGCGGGAAGCATCAGCTGAACGCCTCGGAAGTTGTCAAGGAAACGCTTCCGGGTTGCGAACGTCGAAAGCACGGCACCTGATCGGGTAAGAAAAAATCGGCGGAATATCTTCCACTCCCTGCGGTCGGTATGGTAGAATTTCTTTATGACTATCTCTTCATGGGTAAGATAGTAGTTTATCGGTATGAAGTAAGGGTTGAACGAGCCGAAAAAGAGCAGGAAGACCAGCAAGCCGGCAAGGATCGCGGGCAGGATCCTGGTCGGCGCCTCGCCGGGAACGATATCGTAAACGTATTTGCCAACAGTAAAGATTATGCACACAAGGACTATAAGAATGATAACGGTTTTCCACGGATGCTCCGGCGCAAGAAAGGCCCTCCATTTGATCTCCTTGGGGACCTTCTTTACAGAGGATTTCTTCCTGGGGGCTTCGGGGTTCACGATCTTTTAAGATAAATGGGCCCGGCAGGACTTGAACCTGCAACCAACTGATTATGAGTCAGCTGCTCTGCCAATTGAGCTACGGGCCCGTCGTAGGAAATATGCATCCCACTAATCCAGGAGCTTTAAGTTCAACTCTTCCTTGTACTTACGCTCGAGCTTGCTACCGAACTGTATCACCGCTATCTCCACCGTTCCAGAGACCACCGCCGAGTAAAGATGCCCGCCGAAGGCAAGGAAGTTGGGACCGGCAATAGTCACATGGATATGCGCGATAGGGTCGTCGTCGTCCCAGGCCAAATTGCCTGTAAGCGAGGCTATCTCGAACTCGCCTTCGAACTCTTTATCTATGTATCCCTTCTTTTCTGCGTCGAAGTATCCCAGGTGCGGATTCTCGACCGCCCCCAGACCGGTCAGAAACGCACCCTCCAGCTTACGTTCTTTTGCCCACCTGAGCAGTGTGGTGATCACCTCTTCGCCGCGATCGAATCGCAGGAGGTAGTTCGTGCCGTCCGAGTACTCCTTCATTACCGAATTCTATCCAAGCTGAGCCGTTTGTAAAGTCCTCGTTGACATGCCATGTAAGAGACCTATAATCCTTGCAATTATGAGGAAATTCGTCGGGATTTGCCTGATATTTTTGGGGGCTGGAGGCCTTTCTGCCCAGGAGTTCAGCGTATTCTACATCGCATCGCCAAACGGAACGCTCTCATGGTGTCGCTGTCCTGAGGGGCCGTGGGGCGGCCTGCCCAGACGGGCGAGCGCCATCAAGGACCTCCAAGCTGAAGAATCTGCGTTGCTTATCCTTGATGCAGGCGATCTGCTCGCACCCTTTCCATCCCGCGTGAAGGATTCGGTTTTCCTGGAAGTATACAGACGCATCCCTCTCGATGCCGTGGCCTTCGGGGATCAGGAGCTTATCGAGGGATACGAGTTCTTCTCTTCCCGGATGAAAGGTCGACTGCCTTTCGTCTGCCTCAACGCTTACAAAGACGGCAAGCGTCTGCTTTCCCCCTACATCGTAAAGGAGCGGGGAGGCATAAGGGTGGTTATTACCTCACTCATCAACAGGGAGGCTTTTCTGTTCTACGAGCCATCTAATCTTGGAGGTGTTGAGCTCAAGGACCCGGCATCAGAGCTTCGTTCTATCCTTCCTGAACTTAAAGAGGCAGGGGAGGTAATAATCCTTGTTTCCCACCTGGGGCTTGACGCCGAGCGCAGGATCGCAGAAGAGTTCCCTGATATAGACATCATCGTTTCCGGACATACCCCTGCGTATCTTCCAAAGCCGGAGCGCGTGGGCAGCAGTTTTATCCTGGGCGCAGGCTCGGACGCCAAGCACTTCGGTGTTGCACGCTTCAGGTTTGATGAAGACTCGCTTGTACTTTTAGCAAACGATGTGTCTGCACTCTCAGATCGCTACCCTGAGGAACCAACGATACAAAGCATCGTAGCTCCTTACATCGAGGCTGAGGATGTGGAGGTTGACTCTGCTCTGCTTTCGCCCGATATCCAGTCGGAAACACGACACTCTCCGACAGTCATAGACCTCTTTTACGCCCCTGACTGCGACCACTGCATAAGGGTGCTCAAGGTTGATCTGCCGAGGTTGGCAAAGCGCTACCCCGGCCTTTTTACCATCAAGCTGCATAACATAGACAAGACCGAGGAGTACTTCCTTCTTGAGGAGATGGAGGCCAAGGCAAACGATCTTGAGAACGACATACCGGTTCTGTTTTTTGAAGGTCTTGCTCTGGGAGGGGATGAGGAGGTCAAACGCGATCTGGAGCGCCTGCTTCTTACCCTGCGGCCAGACTACTCTGCACAAGATTCTCTAAGATATGCAGGCCAGGAGCTGACTGTAGAGATAGATACCGCGGTTGCTTTAGCTTCGGATACCTCAGTGGCGGCAGGAAAGAGCAAGATCGTCTTCTTCGAGACCTTCGCCTGCCAGGAGTGCGACCGGGCGCTCTCGCTGCTCAAGGGTTTTGTGAGCAAGGACTCGACACTGGCGATTCAAATCTACAGCATAGAAGACCCTTATGGCAAGGAGCTTCTGGCCGCGTTCGACGAGGTTTACTGCGTTTCCAAAGACAAGCGGCTCCTTACACCAGCCTTGTTTTTTGGAAGAGGCTATCTTATCCAGTCAGATATCAACTCTACCAAACTCAAGACCCTGCTGGAAGCGGAACGGGAAGAACCCGTCCCATGGGAAGAGATAGAGGCCGCTCGACAGAGGGGTGCTGAGGAGATCGTACGTGAATTCAAGGGCTTCGGCATACTCCCCATAATCGGGGCAGGCCTTCTTGACGGCATAAACCCGTGCGCGTTCGCGGTTTTGATTTTCTTTATAACCTACCTTTCCGTCTTAGGGGTCCAGCGCCGCCGGATCATCTGGGTCGCCGCTCCTTTCATTGCATCGGTCTTTTTGACCTACTTCCTTCTGGGTTTTCTCGCCTACCAGATACTTGCCTTGCTTTCAGTACTCAGGTGGGTTTCCGTAGTGATCGTGGCCGCAACCATCGTATTTCTCCTTGTTCTGACCGCCTATTCGTTCAATGACTTCCTCCTGCTCAAACGCGGCGAGGGTGAGAGGATCAAGCTCAAGATGCCTGATCGCATCCGAAAGCGTCTGAATCAGATTATCCGTAAACGCACCACCCTGGGCGGGATAGTGATCGGTGCGGTGGTGACCGGTTTCTTTGTGTCGATCTTCGAGCTGATCTGCACCGGCCAGATCTACCTGCCCACCCTGGTTTACATGGTTCAGGTCTCCGAGTTCCGCGGCAGGGCTCTGCTGTATTTACTTCTCTACAATATAGCCTTCATTATCCCCCTCATTGTTATATTCATACTGGTTCGGTTCGGCATGACCGAGAGACATCTTCAGACTTTCCTCAGCCGCAACGCTGCACTGACTAAGCTGTTTACGGCGATCCTGTTCCTCGTGCTGGCCGGACTTATGGTGTTCTTTCTGCTTAGGGGAATTCTATGAGCGTTCAGTATGATGTGATCGTCGTGGGCGGTGGCCATGCAGGGATAGAAGCCGCACACGCTGCGGCAAGGATGGGAGTGAGGACCCTGCTCATCACCCTGAATATCGAGCAGATAGGTGAGATGTCGTGCAACCCTGCCGTAGGCGGGCTGGGCAAGAGCCAGCTTACCAGAGAGATAGACGCTCTGGGAGGATTACAAGGAAGGCTTGCCGACCGCTGCGGCATCCACTTCAGACGTCTCAATCGAAGCAAGGGTCCGGCGGTGCAGTCAACACGTATCCAGTGCGACAAGGCGCTTTACCGGAATCTATCATGCAGGGTGCTCGAAGAGACGGAGAACCTTTCGATATGGCAGGATGAGGTCAAGGGACTTTATATTGAGGGAGATAGGGTAGCAGGCGTTGATGCTCAGGCCGCAGGCCGAATCCGAGCCCAGGTTGTGGTACTTGCCCCTGGGACCTTCCTTAATGGCCTTCTGCATATAGGAGACAAGAACTTTTCAGGCGGAAGGCTGGGAGATCAGGCGGCAAAAAGCCTGCCCAATACCCTGCGCGTTCTGGGCTTTGAGATGGGACGCTTCAAGACAGGTACCCCTCCTCGGTTGGACGGACGCAGCCTTGACTATGAGAAGATGAAATCCCAACTCGGCGAGGAACCGCCGCCCGGCATCTCCTTCTTCAGCAACCACAAGCTGCGCAACCAGGCGCTGTGCTACATCACCCGCACCACGCCAGAGGTCCACGAGATAATCTCTGAAAATCTTGACCGCTCCCCGCTCTATACGGGTAAGATAACCGGAACCGGGGTTCGCTACTGTCCGTCCATCGAGGACAAGGTTGTCAAGTTTCGAGACAAGGACTCCCACCGGGTGTTCATTGAACCGGAGGGCCTTTCCACCAACGAGGTTTACCCGAACGGGCTCTCCACCAGCCTGCCTTTGGATGTTCAGCAGAGGATGATCCATGCCGTTCCCGGACTTGAGCGCGCAGGGTTCATTCGTCCCGGCTATGCGATAGAGCACGACTTTGTCCAGCCCACCCAGCTCTTTAGCTGGCTCGAGACCAAGGTCATCGGTGATCTCTTCTTTGCAGGTCAGATAAACGGCACCACCGGCTACGAGGAGGCGGCGGCACAAGGATTGCTGGCAGGGATCAACGCAGCCCTGAGGGTCAAGGGCAAGGAACCATTCACCCTTGGTCGGGACCAGGCCTACACCGGGGTTCTCGTGGACGATCTTATAACCCGCGGTACGAACGAGCCTTACCGCATGTTTACCTCTCGCGTTGAGTACCGGCTTCTTCTGCGCGAGGACAACGCCTGCGCCCGACTCTCAGAGAAAGGTTATAAGTTAGGACTTCTGCGCGAGAAGGACTACCGAATGGTCCAGGAGGCGGAGGCCAAGTGCAAAGAAACGATTGAGCACCTTGAAAAGACCAGGCCGAAGATAGACAAAACGAATAAGATCCTCTCAGAGCACGGGTTTCCCTCGACCACGGATAGACTTAGCCTTGCCGATCTCCTGCGCCGGCCAGAGCTTGATATTGAGGATATCGAAGAGCTTGAGGAAACCCTAAAGGAGCTTCCAGGTGCAATTCGAGAACGTGTACAGATCGAGATCAAATATGCCGGATACATCAATCGTACCCTTGATGAGATCAAACGCTTCCAGCGCATCGAGAAGGTCAAGATTCCGGAAGGCCTTGTCTTTGGACAGGTACCAGGACTCTCAAACGAGGTGATCGAGAAGCTCAATCTCATAAGGCCTTCCACCCTGGGTCAGGCATCGCGCATATCAGGTGTAACGCCGGTGGCGCTCCTGGCGCTCTACCGCTACCTCAAGCAAGGGAAGCCGGATGAGCAAGAATCTAACGACTGAACTCCTGAGTTTCGCTGACGGGCAAGGTGCCGATCTGGCAGGGGTAGCCGAACTCGCTCAAATCACACCTGAACACATTCTCGTATCCGAGGGGATCAAGCAACGTATGAAGTACGCGGTGGTTGCCGCGATAAGATTATCCGAGGCGGTGCTTGCAGAGATTACCGATTATCCTACCAAAACCTACTACCATCACTACCGGATGGTCAACCTTGCCCTGGATCAGCTGGCTCTGAAGATAGTCCGGTTCCTTCAGGATCATAGCTTTTCCGCCTACCCGGTGCCCGCATCCCAGCTCCTGGATTGGAAGAACCAGCGCGGAATCTTCTCACACAAGCACGCGGCTCTCCAGGCCGGCCTTGGCTGGATCGGTAGAAACAACCTGCTGGTTACCCCTGAGTACGGCTCCCAGGTTCGACTGGTATCAGTACTTACCGACGCGCCCCTTGAACCTTCCAAGCCTATTCGCCAAGACTGCGGCGCGTGCCGTGCCTGCCTTGACGTTTGCCCTGCCCAGGCAATAGCCGACGATCCAGCGGCGTTCGATCACCAGCGCTGCTACGCAAAGCTCGATTCATTCGTCCGCCAGCATCTCGTAGGCCAGCACATCTGCGGGATATGCGTTCGGGCATGCAGCGCGAAGCAGGTTCAAGACCGTTGATCTGTCGGCACTTCTTGCCCTTGATTACATCGAAATTCTGCAGTCAAGCATGGATAATTCCACAGGTTGACATAAGTCGTTCCCGCGCTAGGGTATAAGATAGGAGAATTGATAATGATTGTGGTTAAAAAGAGATCGGGCTGCTACTCTAAGCGGGGATTTCCAGCAGGGCGGGCAGTTGCCTTGACAAACCCTAGCAAAAAACTATAATAATCAGATGATCAAAGAGAAAGAGCAGGGAGAGGTTATTGATACAGAAGGCAATCTTGTTAGGGTGCGCATGAGTACGCATGGGGTCTGCGGGACTTGTGGACATAAGGCGATATGCTTTCTTACAGGTGACCATCGCGTTCTGATCGCGCGGGCAGAGCCGGAGCTTCACGAAGGCGACCCGGTTTCGATAGATTTTCCATCAGGACCATCGATTATCTCCTCCTTACTGATCTTTGTGGGTTCGGTGTTCGTTCCCCTCCTCGTCTGGCTCGTTGCGGAGTTCGCCTTCAAAGCGCCGCTCTTGGCAAGGGTGATTTCCGCGGTGGCATCTCTCGTAATATACTGGGTATTTCTGGTGGCACTTAACCGCCGTCTCAAGCGCTCGGGTTGGTTCCTGCCGCGCGCTTACAAGTCGGCAGGCGAGGTTATTATTGATGCAAGGGAGCAGGTTGAGTGAACGAGATATATCTTGATAACGCCACCACCACCCGGCTTGACACCTGGGTGCTTGAGGAGATGAGGCCCTGGCTGCTGCAGAAGTATGCTGCTCCAACAGGGCACTTCGGGCACCAGGCGTCGCTTGAGGCCAAGGAGAAGCTGGAGCAGGCGCGTGCCGCAATCGCAGAATCCATCAACGCCCAGCCCGAGGAGATCGTATTCACCTCAGGCGGCACCGAGGCCAACAACCTGGCGATTCAGGGGTATCTCAAGTCCTTAAAGAAACCGGTTCACGTGGTAACCACAGCAATAGAGCACGAGTCGGTTCTCAATACGCTTCGTGCGCTCCAAAAGGATGGTGTTGAACTCACAGAAGTAGGGGTTGATCAGGATGGCTTCATTAAGCTTGAGGAGTTCAATGCGGCTCTGCGTCCTGAAACCGTACTCTGTTCTGTTCAGCTGGTCAACCAGGAGGTGGGAACTATTCAGCCTTTGGAAGAGATCGGCAGGATATGTGCTGAGAAAGAAATTCCTCTTCACACCGACGCGGTTCATGGCTGGGGGATGGTTGGCCTGGACGTTAAAAAAATGAACCTCGCGCTTGCCTCACTCACAGCGCACAAGATCCATGGGCCTAAGGGCATCGGTGCACTCTATAAGCGAAAGGACGTAAAGCTCTCACCAATCATGTACGGAGGCTACAACGAGTTCGAGCTGCGGCCTGGAACCGAAAACCTTCCGGGTGCTGCAGGCATGGCCAAGGCCATAGAGATGATGAAGCCCGAACACATAGAACATATAGATAAGCTCAGGAGAATGATGTGGGATGCGATAGGGAGCCAGATCCCCTGGGTTCATCTCAACGGCTCGGTGGATCGGGGTGCTCCCCATATCCTAAACGTAACCTTCGACTACATCGAGGGAGAGTCGATTCTTCTGCGTCTGGATATGCAGGGGATAGCTGTCGCCACAGGTTCGGCCTGCTTCTCCAAGGCGCTGGAGGCGTCCTACGTGCTTCTGGCCATGGGCAGGCCGCACGAGCAGGCGCACGGCTCGATGCGGTTCAGCTTCTCGCGCTTCAACACCACCGAGGAGATCGCAAAGACCCTCGATGCCCTTAAGGAGATCGTTAGCGATCTTCGCAAGCTCTCGCCGCTTACACCCCAGAAGGAGGCTTAGATGCTATCCTATTCAAAGAAGGTAATCGAGCACTTCAAGCATCCCCGCAACGTAGGTGAGATAGCCAATGCCGACGCCGAGGCTTTGGAAGGAAGTCCGGCGTGCGGCGACATGCTCAAAATCACCCTTAAGATTGATGAGAAAACCCATGTTATAACCGACATCAAGTTCGAGAGCTTCGGCTGCGCCTCAAACATCGCCACCGCATCCATACTTACCGAGATGGTGAAGGGAAAAACCATCGAAGAGGCCGAGAAGGTTACGTGGAAACAGGCTGCAGAGGAGCTTGAGGGACTTCCTCCTGTAAAGATGCACTGCGCGGTGCTGGCTGTAGATGCCCTGAAATCGGCAATCGAGCAGTGGAAGGAGAAGAAAGGGCTTGTGGATAAAAAACCCACCACCCCGGACAAGGTGCTTCGCAAGCTGCGCAACGTTTTAAACCCCCTGACCGGCGCCTCCATCGTTCGCATGCAGCTCCTTAGGGATTTCGACGTCGCCGACGGGGTCATAACCATAGACCTCGATTTGACCCCAGACCATAAGTTCGCATCCCATATCAAAGAAGAAATCCACGAGAAGCTCGACCATCTCTGGGATGTCAAGGAAGTGAAGATCAACTTCGTGGGCACGCCCGAATCCTAGATCACATCATATTTTCCTTAAGGTTCGTCTTGCGGGTCGTTTTCGACCCTCATCTTTTAATCAGTGTCTACTTGACAAATTAAGCTTCGTCGGTTAAGGTTATCCATAATCGAATAACCTTACCAAGGAGGAGATATGACCGCCTTGTTCGTTTTGCTTTCTCTCGTTTCAGCGGGTGACGTGAATCGGGGGATAACTGCCGAGGTGTGGCCGGTGGAACCTGAGGCTGTCGTTGGGGAGATTTCGGAGACCTGGCAGGCAGAACCGCCGGGGTTGCGGGTCGTCTATGACGGCCAGACCTATGACACACTCTCTTTCCGCATGCTGCTTCCGCCTTTGACCGGTCTTGTCCTGCGCTGCGATCCTGACGCCCTTACCCTTGCCGATACCCTTGCACCCGACTACGGCCTGACTGCAGATGCCGAAGCCGCGGTCGCCGCAGCACCCGCCTGGATGAGGCCTGATCTCGTGGATAACCTGATGCAGCTGATGTCTACAAAACAGAACGCGTTGGCTGAGATGATCCTGAACCCTACCGATCCTCGCTTGCGCGACGAAATCGCATTCCAGGCGGCGCATATCTCACCTCTACACCTCATGACTATGAACCTGTCCGTCATAACGAGCAATCTGGATTCACTGTTTGCTATCGACAACGATTTGCAATACGTGGAGATCGTGGATTACGGTAACCCTGCAACCGATGATGATTACTACTCCACCACCCGATACACGGCGCATGAGGGCGGCTCAGACGTGACGTTCGAGATTCCTTATGAGATCTACTACTGGTACGTGATCATGCCGCGGATCACCGACGAGTTTCCCAAGATTATCTACGAGCGGTTCTGGCGTGAGTTTCTCTACTACGATAACGGCACTACCTCCTACACCGCGAACCCGGAGGGCGACCCCTATCCTCTCCTGCACGACGTTCTTGATGATATTACCTACGTCTGGGACGGCGAAAAGCACGTCTGGCCCAGTGATAGGGATACTACTTCAGATATGTGCGCTCTCGACGCCGTCGGCTGGTGGACATCAAGGGTACTGCCGCGGTCCGCCACCATGCCCCGTCCTATTCAACCCTCGGAGATCGCTGTCGACCACGACGGCAACTGCGGTGAGTGCCAGGATCTTTTCTGCGCCGGGCTCAGAACCGGTTTGATCCCTGCCCTCGGGGTAATGGACATCAACGAGGATCATGTGTGGAACGCGTTCTGGCACCCCATTGATCCTTCCGATCCTGAAGTGGGTGGTTGGTATCCCTGCCAGGTTGATCTTGGCGGTGGGGTTACGCACGCCGCGGACTCAGGCTGTGCTTACGACAAGGATCGAGGCGGAGGCAAGTACTGCTCCATGATCTGGAACTGGCGGCCTGACGGCTTTCAGTGGAGTTCGATTGAAACCTACTCGGCATCATGCACGCTGACCGTTGCCGCCTACGACACGGCCGGCAACCCGGTACCAAACGCGGATGTCAAGCTCTCAAGCGAAGGCTGGCACACGATTCAGAAGTATAAGGGGTTCTCCGGTATCACCGACCGCAACGGCGTCTTTACTACAACCCTGGGAGAGGAACAGAACTACTACGCCTCGGCCTACCTGGAAAGCCTGGGGCAGATTATCGATTCCGCATCGGCCCTGGCCGGAACGCATTTTTCTATCCCCTGCACACTAACCACCAACTACAAGCCCCAGCCACGCGAACTTGAGTTCTCTACATACGAGCGCTTCCCGATCGAAGGAAAGATTGATTCAGTCCTTCCCTTACCATCCGAGGAAGTCTGCTACATTGTATTCTTCAACAACCATGCTGAGATGGGAGAGGTTATCTCCGGCACCGTCTCGTTTGAGGGTACGGATTTACGACTTCAGGCCGATGCCGAGTATGATCTGGGACACTGCCCTACCTATTCCTACGAAGAGAGGCCGAGCCAATCCGCTGTTCAGTTTGCACCCGGCAGGCTTACCGATTTCATGATCACGGATTATGAGGGTGTACGCGTTTTAGGGGTGGCCGAGCCCTCCTTGCCCTCCTCTGTGATGCGAGAACCGCTACTGCTCCAGGTGGTGCCGTTTTCTCGAGGCAATGTAACAAGCTTTACGATCACCGGCTGCCGTGAAAGCGTGAAGCTGGCCATCTATGACAAACTTGGACGCAGGGTATATGAAACTTCAGCTGATCCCGATCCCTCAGGTAACGCTACTGTAAAGTGGCATGGCGTAGATCGCGTGGGGCAGGCTCAGCCCTCAGGTGTCTACTTCGTACGGGTCCAGTCCGGCGACCAGCAGTTGACCAGCAAGTTCGTTATGCTACGCTGATATGTACGTTAAAAATGGGAACGGGAAAGGAGCATAGGCACTGTCCGCTAACCATCTCTTGGCGCACAGACTCGGTTTGTTTGACAACCTTTGCTATCACGGGTAGAATCAAGTAGAGCATAGATGAAACGATGCAAACAAACCTGGAGGTTTTGATGAGAGCCAATGGTTGGAGTATTCCCCTACTTGCACTTGCCGTGGTATCGTTGCCCCTTGCGGCCGGGGTGGTTCAAGCGGGCGAGCTGCAGTACGTTTTAGAGTTTTCCTCAAGCGAGCTTCGTATAGAAACGGTTGGTGAGTATACCCTTATCTCGTTTGCCGACGCCTGCTACGACGCGGAGCCCGGGCATCCACTCGTGCCTTTCATGGCCAGGCGCTATCTTCTTCCAAGGGGTATGCGCGTAAGCCGGGTTCGCCTTGAGACCACAAGCATCAGAACGCTTAGCGTGGCTAAACCTCTCTATCCTGCGCAGCCTGCCAGGCCCTTGAGCTGGGAGGAGATTGAGTTTGTCGAGCCGCTTGCAGAGGTCTATTCCTGGACTGTGTTCTTGTTCGATTTCCAAGCCGAGCTTTTATCCGAGGGTCTGCTGGAGGGCGAACGGATCGCGGCGATTGCACTGCGTCCTATCCGCTACGTACCGGCCCAGGGCAAGATAGAAGTTGCTGAAAACATGGTACTTACGATCGAATACGAGCAGGACTTTACCTATGACGGCGGATCGGTCCGTCTTTCCGCTGGCCAGTCAGCGGGTCTTAAGCAGAGGCTTCGGGGTTTGGTCGAGAACCCTGAGTTGGCCAGCGCGCTTACCACCTTCTCGGCCCCTGCCCCTGACGAGTATCGTCATGCCATCGTAACGCCCGCGTCGCTCGTAAGCTCGTTCCAGCCGCTTGCCGACTGGAACACAAGCCTGGGTGACCGGGACACGGTTGTTTCTTTGGAGAGCATCGAAGCCGGTTTTAGTGGCCGGGATCTTGCCGAGAAGATACGCAACTTCGTATCTTACGCACACGAGGAGTGGGGGCTTGAGTATCTACTGCTTGGAGGAGACGCAAATCTCGTACCCACCCGGGATTGCTGGGTGGTACAGAGCGGCTGGTGGCCTCATCCATACGATACGATCCCAACGGATATGTATTTCGGAGCGCTGAACGGGGACTGGGATGCCGACGGCGACGATGTCTTCGGGGAGACGAACGACAATCCCGATCTGTATGCCGAGGTTGCGGTTGGTCGCGCCTGTGTTGACAATGCAGACCAGGTTGAGCTTTTTGTTGATAAGGTGAAGGCCTACCAGGAGAATCCGCCTGAAGGCTTCGCCGACAAGCTCATGCTGCCCGCGGAGATCTTATGGACAAACCCCTATTACCCGGGCGACGCGACCAACAACAGTATCGCTAACCTCGCGCATCCCGCAACGAGGATCATCAGGATGTACGAGACCCAGGGAACGCTTTCACGTTCGGCGGTCCAGGATTCGCTTAACGAAGGCGTGGGACTCGTCCATCACATAGCCCACGGTAACGTAATCGGCATCTCCTGTGCGAATGGTCTGTTCATCACCACCCATGCGAGCAATCTCACTAATGCTGGCAAGACCCCGGTGTACGTTTCCATCGCATGTCTGGTAGGCGCGTTCGATTACAACAGCCCTGACTGTCTGGTTGAGGCGTTCCAGAATGCGGAAGAAGGTGGCACGGTAGCCTGGGTAGGCAACTCCCGCTACGGCTGGGGTACACCACCAGTACGCGGTCCCTCCGAGGACCTGGACGTATCCTTCTTCGAGACCCTCTACGATAAGGCGAACCCTGAGGCGGGCCTGACCCTTATTGCGGCCAAGGACGATAACGCCGGATACTGGGGCTCCTACTGGGTCGGACGCTGGTGCATATACGAACTCAATCTGCACGGCGATCCTGCGATGCCAATCCATTCGCGTGAGATCTCGGCTTTCATTGTTACCCATGACGAGCCGCACGCAGGTCCTCAAACCTTCAAGGTCACGGTCGGCTCAGAGGCCGGTTACCCGGTTGAGGGTATGCTCGTTTGCGTTCGCCAGGAGCCTTACGTGTATGCCTGGGCAAGAACCGACGCTTCCGGCGATGCCTATCTGGATATCAGCCCGGTAGCGGGTCCGATGAGTATTGCCGTGAGCGGGGCAAATCACCGTGTGTGGATTGATAACGATCTGGAGGCTCGGGGCCGCGACCTTGCATGTACCCGCATCATCGAGCCGGTGGGCAAGATCGAGCCGGAAGAGATAAAGCCCAGAGCGGTTATCGCCAACCTCGGCGGAGGCGTGGATTCCTGCTTTGCCAAGTGCCGTATCACAGGGCCGGGTGCCCACTACGAAAAAGGCGATCTTGAGGGCATCGTTTACCTCGATCCGGGCGAAGAGGACGACGTAAACTTCCCCTTATGGATGCCACCGGGTGGACCGGGGGACCGCTACAGGGTCGAGGTGACCGTATACCTCTGGCCCGAGAAGACGACAGAGGATGAGAATCCTTCTAACAACACCCTGGTCGATTACTGTACGATCCTTGCCGGTGTAGAGGTCACGGCCACGACGATCGTAGCGCCTGAGCAGGACTCAGCCTGTGCACGGATGAATCCTGAGGCGTGGTTTACGAGTCTCGGCACACTCCCTGCAAGCGAGTTCTACTGCCACTCGGAGATCGCCTCTATGAGCTATCATACCGTGTCTTACCACGACAGCTTCTACGTGGCAGGGCCTTTGGAGCCCGGCGACTCTACTAACGTGAAGTTTGCCTCCTGGGTCTGCTCGGACAGCCTCCTGTACATGGCCACCTTCTACGCCACCAGCGCAACCGAGGATTATCTGGCGTCCACCACTATGGGGGTTATGTTCCAGGGTGTGCCTTGGACAGGCATAGCTGAAGAACCCGATGTGCTTCTGATTGAAATTGCAGGGCCTAATCCTTCTGCAACAGGCACCTTTGTGAGTTACTCTGTTGGGACCCCGACCAAGGTAACAGTTCGCATCTTTGACGTGACCGGTAAGCTGATGCGTACGCTTCAGGAGGGCGAGCTTTCAGGAGAAGGCAGTCTTTCATGGGACGGCACCGACGATGCCGGCCGCAGGCTTTCAGACGGCCTTTATTTCATACGGATAACCACGCCAGGCTTCACGAGAACCGCCAAGATCGTTATGGTTAGATAAAACAGCTTCACCACGAGGTATTGGTTGGTTGATATGTAACATTCAGTAGAGAAAGACCAGAGGTTGCACAGGAGTGATTTAAAAGTTTTCTAGGAAGCTAACTTAGTCGGGAACTTGACAAGTGGGGAGATTAGACTATAATCCTTAATTGGAGGGGCAAGAGAGGTGGCAGGAAATTTGAACTGTGGAAGGACAGAGTCTTTCCATGGGTGTTCTTTGGAAAATTGGGAGTGCAAGCGGAGAGTACAAGTTCAAGCTACTAAGGGTGTACGGTGGATGCCTTGGTATCTGGCGGCGATGAAGGACGTGGTAAGCTGCGATAAGCGTCGGTGAGGTGCAAACAACTTTTGACCCGGCGATCTCCGAATGGGAAAACCCGGCAGGGGTCATACCCTGTCATCCCGGTTACAACGTGGCCGGGAAGCCAACCCGGGGAAGTGAAACATCTCAGTACCCGGAGGAAAAGAAAGCGAAGCGATTCCCCCAGTAGCGGCGAGCGAAAAGGGAACAGCCTAAACCGACTGAGGTGCCAAGCCTGCAGGCATTGCCTCAGCGGTGTCGTGGGACCTGTCGTCCTCAAGCTGCAGCTTAGAGGAGAAAGTTACAAAACGCATTCTGTAGTTGAATCGTCCTGGAAAGGCGAACCAGAGTGGGTGATAGTCCCGTAGACGAAACGGTTTGCGACTTTTAGACAGGCACCCGAGTACCACGGGACACGTGGAATCCTGTGGGAATTCAGGCGGCCCACCGCCTAAGGCTAAATACGTCCAGATGACCGATAGTGGACCAGTACTGTGAAGGAACGGTGAAAAGAACCCGGAGACGGGAGTGAAATAGAACCTGAAACCGTGCACCTACAATCAGTAGGAGCCTAGTGCTTGTTCGGACTGTGTTCGTTCAAGTACGGGTAACTGCGTGCCTTTTGCATAATGAGCCGGTAAGTTACTTTGCGCGGCAAGGTTAAGCCTTTAAGGGGCGAAACCGCAGCGAAAGCGAGTCCAAACAGGGCGCTGAGTCGCGTATAGTAGACCCGAAGCCTGGTGATCTACCCATGGCCAGGGTGAAGCGCGGGTAACACCGCGTGAAGGCCCGAACCGGTGGATGTTTCAATATCCTCGGATGAGCTGTGGGTCGGAGTGAAAGGCTAATCAAACCAGGTGATAGCTGGTTCTCCCCGAAATGTCTTGTGGGACAGCCTCAGGTGTTCAGTAACGGAGGTAGAGCGACTGATTGGATAAGGGGAAGAAATTCTTCCCCAAGTTCAGCCAAACTCCGAATGCCGTTACTCTAGAGCCTGGGAGTGAGGCCGTGGGGGCTAAGCTCCATGGCCAAAAGGGAAACAACCCAGACCATCAGCTAAGGTCCCTAAGTGTTGGCTAAGTGGCAAAGGAAGTGGAATTGCTTAAACAGCTGGGATGTTGGCTTAGAAGCAGCCATCATTTAAAAAATGCGTAATAGCTTACCAGTCGAGTGGTTCCGCGCCGAAGATATAACGGGGCTAAGCCAACCACCGAAGCTATGGGTGGCGCTCGTAAGAGCGTCGCGGTAGGGGAGCGTTCCGTAAGCGTGTGAAGGCGTGCCGTAAGGCATGCTGGACGTATCGGAAGTGATCATGCCGGCATTAGTAGCGACAAGACAGGCGAGAAACCTGTCCGCCGAAAGCCTAAGGTTTCCTGGGGAAGGTTAATCCACCCAGGGTCAGTCGGTCCCTAAGGCGAGGCCGAAAGGCGTAGTCGATGGGAAACGGGTTAATATTCCCGTACCGGTTGTGAACCGTTATGAGCTATGGGGGGACGCAGGTATACAGATGAGCCACCTGTTGGATGGTGGTCTAACTCCGGAGGGTGGTCCGTAGGCAAATCCGCGGACCTGAGCCCAAAGGAGGAATGGGAGGCCTATGGCCACAAACTCATCTCGAACCCCTGCCGAGAAAAGCCTCTATGCCAGGTTCACAGCCGACCGTACCGCAAACCGACACAGGTAGGCGAGGAGAGAATCCTAAGGCGCTCGAGTGATACTCCGTTAAGGAACTCGGCAAATTGATCCCGTAACTTCGGAAGAAGGGATGCCTTCCCGGGCGAGTTAACTCGTTTGGCAAGTTCGGGAAGGTCGCAGAAACCAGGCCCCGCCGACTGTTTACCAAAAACACAGGGCTCTGCTAAGTCGCAAGACGACGTATAGGGCCTGACGCCTGCCCGGTGCCGGAAGGTTAAGGAAGGGGGTCACTCCCCTTCGGGGGACGAAGCTTCCGACCGAAGCCCCGGCAAACGGCGGCCGTAACTCTAACGGTCCTAAGGTAGCGAAATTCCTTGTCGGGTAAGTTCCGACCCGCACGAATGGCGTAACGAGTGGGGCGCCGTCTCGACGGAGTGCTCGGCGAATTTGTAGTGGCGGTGAAGATGCCGCCTACCCGCGATTGGACAAAAAGACCCCGTGAACCTTTACTGTAACCTGGTATTGGGTCTTGGCCATCCATGTGTAGTATAGGTGGGAGACTTTGAAGCCTGGACGCCAGTCTGGGTGGAGTCATCGGTGAAATACCACCCTTGGGTTGTTGGGGCTCTAATCCATGTCAACAAAACTGGAGACAGTGCCAGGCGGGCAGTTTGACTGGGGCGGTTGCCTCCTAAAATGTAACGGAGGCGTTCAAAGGTTTGCTCAGCACGGACGGTAACCGTGTGTAGAGTGTAAGGGCATAAGCAAGCCTGACTGTGAGGCCGACAGGCCAAGCAGACGCGAAAGCGGGACCTAGTGACCCGGTGGTTCCTTGTGGAAGGGCCATCGCTCATCGGATAAAAGGTACTCCGGGGATAACAGGCTAATACCGCCCAATAGTTCTTATAGACGGCGGTGTTTGGCACCTCGATGTCGGCTCAGCGCATCCTGGGGCTGGAGAAGGTCCCAAGGGTTGGTCTGTTCGCCCATTAAAGCGCTACGTGAGCTGGGTTCAGAACGTCGTGAGACAGTTCGGTCTCTATCCATCGTGGGCGCAGGAGACTTGAGAGGAGCTGTCCCTAGTATGAGAAGACCGGGATGGACGCACCTCTGGTGTACCGGTTGTCGCGCCAGCGGCATCGCCGGGTAGCTATGTGCGGAATGGATAACCGCTGAAAGCATCTAAGCGGGAAGCCAACCTCAAGATAAGGTCTCCCGAGGACTTTGTGCCTCCTGAAGGCCGCTCGAAGACTACGAGTTTGATAGGCCACAGGTGTAAGTGCAGTAATGCATTCAGCCGAGTGGTACTAATTGGCCGTGAGGCTTGAACTTCTCTTAATGCACTCCCTACTCTAACCCCAAGTTTTTACAGAGTAAAAACTTGGGGACCCCGATAGAATACCCCACGCATCTACTACGTAGCTGCGCGGGGACCACAGAAGAGTTTGATACCCCCGCCGACAGGTGGGGGTATTTTTTGGTGAGTTGACAGGTTCGGAGGAGTGGAGTATATTGTATCGAGGTTCATTGAATAATGTCAGCTTTATTTTTGGGTGCTGGATTTTCAAAATGGGCAGCTAATTTACCTGTAGCTAAGGAGTTGTTCGATTTTGATATAGAACCTTTTGGGGTCCGAGAATATCGCAAATTAGAGAGGGTGAAGTCACTCAAAAATGATTGGGATGCTAATCATCCTGATGGACTTGCGGAACAATTCATCGCAGATGCATTGAATTTTAATGAAAAGAATCGAAAGGCCGTTCCTTGGTACGTTACTAGGAGACTTTCAGAACCATTCATTTGGAAAGAGTACCATGCTGGTAGATGGCGGAGACATGTTTTGTTTATCGATGAAAAACGTGGGTTTAATTCTTCAGAAATAAAGAAGGCCCAAAGTTTTATTCTACGATTTCAAGATTCTGAGCTAGAGGGTATAGTAACGACCAATTATGATATGGTTGTGGAATATGCATTGGGAACGAAAAGATTCAATTACGGCATTCCAAATCAATTACTAAGAGGTCGGGGTCCGTATCCTGTTTCCCAGTGGGCCCATCCCGTTATCCTGACAGGGGAAAACCCTTTGGCCAAGATCCATGGTAGTATTTCATGGGACGAAAATGGTTACTATACAGATGGTAGACGTGGATTAACGGGTAATGCATTGATTATGCCACCGACCCAAGATAAACAGATACCTGAATCTTTGAAATATGTCTGGGAATTGGCGGAAGGCATTCTCAAACGAGCTAACCGATTATTGGTTTTCGGTTTTGCGTTTAATCCCTACGATGAAGCAGTATTTAACCTTTTACAATCTGCTGGAAAAAATTTAGAGTCAGTTCTTTTAATCGACATCGAACCCAAGATTGACCAGACCCAGCGTCTATGGCCAAATACGGAAGTAATATCTTGCCGTCCTCCACCGGAGGGGCGTGCTGAAATAGAAAAATGGTTAAACAAATAAGTTCGTAGGGACCGACGTTGGCGTCTTTGGACGCCCGCTTCGCGTCAGGTCGGCCCGCTTACTTAATAAGCCAGGCATGTGGCACAGGCTCTCCAGCCTGTGCGAACAGACAGGAGTACTCGACTGGGGCACGATGTGTCTGTTCCACACTTCCCTCACCACGGCACTCTCCCTCTGGGAGAGGAGTTAGAGGTGAGGGGAAAGCTGGTCCAAGGCTTGACATCGGGCGGCTGGTGTATATAATTCCCTTGCTTGAGTGAAGAGAGGATTTGGAGAAGTGAGTTTTTCGGCGGCTATACCGGGAGTGATCACCCGTTCCCATTCCGAACACGGAAGTTAAGCCTCCCAGGGCCGATGGTACTGCGCTGGCGACGGCGTGGGAGAGTAGGTCGCCGCCGATCTATTACTTGGTGGCCCGCCTTACAAGGCGGGCCTCTTTATTGAGGCCTCTAACTCAAAGATACTTAACAAACTTTGGTGAGAGGGGGTTATTCCCTAAAGGCGATCACGAAGTACATGGGACCCATCTTTTTGATGATAATTCTTTTGAATTCAGCATCGGTGAGCAACCCATAAATCCTGCACCTCGTGTAGAAATACACAGGGCATCGTTTTAATCCCAGCCTTAGCTTGCGTGGTAACGTCCTCCAGCTCCAAAGCACAGGGAAGCTGAGAAAGGCTTTCTCCCTGGTCAATCCTCTTATTCTGGTTAGCGCCGGCAAGGGATTTTTGATATAATCCAATACACCCATCCCGATACAGATGTCAAAGGCATCGTCCGGCTCGTATCCCATTATGTCCGTCAGGATAAACCTTGCTTTCCCCTCCAGGCCCTCTTTTTGAGCGAGCTTTCTTGACACTTCGATCATCCTCCCTGAAACATCTATACCTACGACCTTCTTTGCTCCTCTTCGGGCAAGCTCCAAAGAATACCAGCCTGTCCCGCAGCCGACGTCAAGAAAGGTTTTGGTGTGAATCGGCTCGGATTGCTTAAGGGTGAACTTAAACCTTCGATACATAGCCCACCGAAACGACTTGTCCAGCAGTACCGCAAATCTACTTTTCTTGTGCGAATATATCGCGTCCAACCGCTCTGACTCCCTGTCCCAGAAATCCTTCTGCTCAAGCATTCTTTTCATAATCCAAGCAGTTTCCTTATCGATGTGAACCTGAAGTCGGTCAATAAGCGCTCCAATCGCTCGGTCGTCTTATCAAGATTGTAGTAATGCCTGAGCGTGTTGATCGGCCCCAGCTTGACCCTTGGTTGGGCTGGGTCAAGCTCCCACGGGTGCAGGTAGAAGACGGCAGGACGCCCCTCGCGGTTGCATCGCTTAAGAAGGGCTTTTGTCAGACCGTAGGGATAGAGCCTGAAATAACCCCCTCCGATGGGTATCCTTTTGCCCATTACCTCAACACAGCTTAAGGGAATCTCTATCAATGAGTTATCCAGCTTGTGGATCGATAACGGTGCATCGGGAATGCCGTAATCGGGATGAAGGCCAAGGGGAAAGACGGAGGAGTCGTACTTTATACCGTGTTTGGCCAATATATCCAGCGCCCATATGGTTTCCTTGGTTACAGTGAAATGGGGCGCTCGGAACCCTAATATTTTTCCTTTGATGCATCTTCGAGTAACTTCAAGAGCTTTAACAAGATCCTTTTCGAAGTCCTGGGAAGTCATGGCAGTAATGGATACATGGGAGTATCCGTGGGTGCCTATCTCGTGACCTTCGACTTCTATCTCACTAATCAGCTCCGGGACACGTTCGGCAAGCCAGCCAAGGACAAAAAACGTCGCCTTGGTTTTGTGATTTGACAGTATCTTTAGAAGGCGTTCCGTGTTCCTGACTACTCGCAGCTCTTGTTTGTTCCAATCTTCCTTCCTGATCCCTCGCTCCAAAATGTGTCCGCAGAACCATTCCTCCACGTCTACTGTTAGGGCGTTTATCATACTCGGAATATAACCGAAATCCCGACCCGGTCAAGCGAATTGGCCGTGAGGCTTGGGGTTGTTTCACCCCACGCCGTCGCTTCACCCGATTGGGGCGCAGGCACAACGCCGCTGGGATCACGAAAGGTTTAACACCCTCACATGAGCGAGGGTGTTTCTTTATGATGCAGACATTTCACGAGGTGAGGGTTTTGGCTTGACACGCAGGGACGATTGTTAGAATCCAGGCACTATGTCTCAAACCAAGGATAAAGTTCAGGGAATCTTTATCTCTGAGATTGAGATCTCAAAGGGTCTTCTGGTAAATATATTTACCAAGTTCCTTGACCGTATCTCTCCCCGTAAGGAAGAAGTGAATGAGATGAACTACTTCCCGGTCAGGGACTGCGAACCGTTGACAAACGCCTGAGGTTCCTTAGACTGGAAAAACAGGTTCCAGTTTCGTGGTAGACGATCTCTGGGCGTGTTCCAGGGCTGGATTAGACAAACCACTCATGCTTTTTGGCCAGGAGCCGGAAAGGAAAAGAGGTGAATTATGGCGAGGAAACCAGGCGTAATGTTCGTGATTGCCGTCCTGCTCATGCCGCTGGCGATATCCGCCTGCTCGCAGGAAGATCCCACCCCCGCTCTCCTTATAATCGACCACAACTGCACTGAGCTTTCGCAGATCCCTGATGAATGGATTGATTCGGTGCAGGCCGATCTCAGGTTGCACTACGCCCACACCTCCCACGGCGGTCAATTGACCACCGGCCTTAGCCGGATAGAAGCGGAGGACCCCGAGTACGGTGTCAATATAGGAACCAGAAATCTTCCCACCGAGGCAGGTGCGTTGTGCGTATTCGACGGCCAGGAAAACGAATCCTACATAACCCCTGATCTGTACTGGGGAAGTGAAACGGGCATGAACATGACCCGTAACGTTCTCTCAAACAACCCCAGCATCAACGTTTCCATGTGGTCATGGTGCACCCAGTTGAATTCCTATTCCGCCGATCAGGTGCAGGCGTATCTCGATTCTATAGCTGTCCTGGAAGCAGAGTATCCGGAAGTTACTTTTATTCGCATGACCTGCAACGCCCAGGCGACAGGCTCGGAGGGCTACAATCGCTATCTCCGCAACGAGCAGATCAGGCAGTACTGCCGGGATGACGACAAGGTTCTGTTCGACTTTGCCGATTTAGACAGCTGGTGGTGTAATGGTACGTCGTGGGAACAAGCCACCTATGATTATGAAGGCCACACCGTTCCCACCGAACATCCCCAGTTCCATGGGGACGAAGCCGCACACACCACTTACGAAAGCTGCGAACAGAAAGGCAAGGCGGTGTGGTGGATGATGGCAAGACTGGCAGGATGGCAGTCCGGCACGTCCGCTGCCGAAAGCAATCCAGGCGTCCGGATATCTTCATTGTCCCAGAACTACCCAAACCCCTTTTTTGCCTCCACTTCTATAAAATACACTCTCCCTCGGGAATGCGACGTAGAGCTTGTTATATGCGACGCGGGCGGACGGGTGATTCGTACACTGGCGGAAGGAGCGAAAAGCCCGGGAACTCACACCGCTCGCTGGGATGGACGCGACAGCGAAGGTAGATTAGTCTCAAACGGAGCTTACTTCTGTCAATTGAGAGGTCCCGAGGCCGTCAAAGCTATGAAGCCGATGCTTTTTTTGAGATAAACCCCTGGTCTTTCACCGTCAGGTGGGGGTGTTTCTTTATGATGCAGACATTTTATGGAGTGAGGGTTTTGGCTTGACAGGCCAAAGTTCGTGGCTAGAATTCAGGCACCATGCATCGAAAAGATGATAAAGTTCAGGGAACCTTTATTTCAGAGATAGAGATCTCAAAGGGCCTTCTCGTAAATATCTTTGAGAAGTTTCTTGACCGCATCTCCCCGCGAAAAGAGGAGGTGAACGACATGAACTACTTCCCGGTAAGGGACTGCGATACCGGCGACAACCTGGTGGTTACCCTTAGAAGTATTCTCAGGGGGATAAGACAAAGCAACCACCTGTCAAAGAGGGGGTTGATCGAGAATCTTCAGGAGGAGATACTGCTGGAAGCGGCCAGGGGTAACGCCGGGATGATCTTTACCGGTTGGTTCGCAGGTTTCCTCAACTATCTTGCCGAGGAGCTGGTCCTTAACTCGCAGAACCTTGCCCGTGCAATGCAGAGGGGAAGGGATTGTGGGTATCGGGTGTTTACCGAACCACGCCAGGGAACCATTTTAGATCCCATCTCTCGTTCTGCTCAAACCGCCTTAACTCTATATGAAAATGAAAAGAACCTCGTCTCTCTGTTTGAAGGAATAATCTCTCAGGCCAGGGTTGCCGTCGAGGAGACCACCGACATGTTAGGCGATCTACTTAAGGGGAAGAATACACCCGAGGAGATCCAGGCGCTGCAAGCCAACCATGTGGTTGATGCAGGTGCGCTGGGCTTCTTGATCTTCCTGGAGGGCTTGCAGGAGGCGATAGCTGAAGCGATCCGGGAAAGAGCAGGGGTGGTGGTAGTAATAAAAGGGGAAGAGGATTTCAACGAAGATGCACTTAGAGAAGAATTCTCCCCTTTAGGGGACAGTCTGGATATCAACGTCTCGCCTTCCCGAAAAAAGGTAGCCATACACATCCATACCGATTCCCCCCAGAAAGTAGCCGAGGTTGCAGGTAGGTTCAGCGATATACATGATTTCAGGATAGAAGATTTAACCGAGGAGGGATAATTATGAAGACCTCAGCCCGAAGAAAAATAGGTATAGTAACCGACGAGGCGTCCAATATAGCAGAAGATTTCGCTCAAAGGCACGATATAGAGGTAGTCAAATACCCGGTTTGGTTCCCGGATGAAGACGAGGAGATCAAAGATACAAAAGCCCTTTATCAGAGGATGAGGGAGATCAAAAAGACAGCCAAGACCTCTGCTCCGCCGCCTTTAAGGTTTAAGAAAGCCTACAAGAGGTCTCTTGAGAAATTCGATAAGGTCATAGCAATCCTATTATTCAAAGGATGGTCAGGCACGTTTGATTCGGCAGCGCGGGCCAGAGCCGAGATGTCAGCAGAAGAGCAGGAGCGGATCGAACTCTTTGATACCCATCTGGCTTCGGTGGCTGAAGGATTGGTTGTCTGTAAGGCCCAGGAGTTGATTAATGAAGGTAAAGGGCTTGCGGAGATATTGGAAATACTCGAAGAATTCAGAAATAGTGTAAGATTATTCGGCATTATTGAAGATCTTACCTGGCTTGTGCAGGGTGGCAGGCTTCGTCAGCCTTGGGCTACTCCGGCCTTGCTTCTTCAGAAAGCAGGGGTTCGTCCGGCTATAGGGATTGTAGGAGGTCAGATAAAGACGACCGGCCTCAAGTTCTCAGGTAAGGATAGGATTTCAGTGATACTAAAAGAGTTGAAGAAGGTTTCTCGAAAAGGAAAACTTAGAATAGCTGTTGCTCATGCCGATCTTTGCGAAGAATCTCTATCAAGGTTAAAACAAGGGATCGGGGACCTGAATGCGGAGCTTCTGTTTGTTTCGCAATTGACTGCCTTGGTGGGATCAAACACCGGACCGGGGACTATACTCGTTGCCTATCACTACTAGCTTCGGATTCACCAGTGGGAGAATAAAAACAGGTCTGAAGCCCCGCCTGATTTACAGACTATCTGAAGGATTAGGCAGGGAGGTTTAGATTCTGCGAATCCAGCGATAGGTTTGCGCGGCTGAACCCTCAGTGGGTTTTCTGCCGAGCCTCTGCAACCCCCTCGGATTCTTCCAAGTCCTCCTCTTTGATATCAATGGTGCGGCCCTTCCATGTATTCTTACCGGCAATGGTCATGACCATTGAGCGGGCGGCCATGAGAACCCATAAGAAGACGGTGACCGGATATAGAAGGGTTAGATAAAGGGGGTATCGGAAACGCAGATGCGTGATTCCCCACAAAAGAAGCGAGCATACTACCGTAATGAGAGCAAGCACCACCGAGGTTTCAGAGACGCCAACTCCGGTTATGGCTAATCCAAGCACGAACACCGGCAAGATGAATACCGTAGTAAGCCACAGCCAGACCGGTATGTATACGAGTAGATTGTTGCCGAAGGTGGCATAGAGGTTCTTGCTGAATCCATGGGAGACCTCCTGCATGTTGTTGTACATACGGCAGGTGATGTAGTTGCCAGCGTCCACTATCCTCCAGCGTAGGCCGTGGGATTTGATCATCCGTCCGAACCAGACATCATCCAGCACTTTTTGCTTTACCGCTTCGTAACCCCCGATCTTTTCATAAGCCTTGCGGCGAAAGAGCATGAACTGACCAACTGCGAGGCAAAAGGCAGATAAGCGAGTTCTATGCGCAAAACCGACAGGCAAAAAGGAGTTGATGCCGAAGGACATAACGGGTATGGTCAACTTTTCGCCTAAAGATTTAGCTTCTTCCCTGGGCAGGGCGGTGAGGAAATCGGCTTCTTCCGCCTCAAAAGCTGCCACCGCTTCTCGCAGGGTGTTTGGATGATGACGGGTATCGGCATCGGTAAAAAGAAGTAGCTCTCCGCTTGCAACGCCTACCAGCTGATTACACGCCCAGTGCTTGCCTATCCAACCACGAGGTAAAGGCTCGCCCTTACGGATTTTCAAGCTTTTGTTCTCTTTTGTCAATCTCCCAAGCACCTCCCATGTCCTGTCAGTAGACTCGTCATCAATGACGATCACCTCAAAGTCAGGGTAGTCCTGAGCCAGAAGCGAACGCACGCATGCGGCGATGTTTCGTTCTTCATTACGCGCAGGCACCAGAATCGAGACACGCGGGAAGCGAGAGGGCGCAGGATAGTCTCCTAACCTGCGGAAGCTCCTTGTGTTGCTGAGGGCAATCAGCAATAATAGCAGGAGGAAAACAATAGTGATAACCTGAATGTTTATCCAGATATTACTCAAGATGCCCTTCTGAATAGCCTTGTGATATAGGGGCGAGGCTTTATGGATTCCCTCAAATCCACCCGATGCTTGTACAGGAATATCGTCATGTTCCCTGCCCAGATTGCAAGTAAAGGAATCTCCACCCCTCGAACAAACAGGCCGAGGAAGAGAAGGTAGCCTAGGAATGCGAGCATGGCGAGGATGATAGCCCAGGAGTCAACGGTTTGCAGGATGAAGAATACCCCCATGAGTATGCCCAGCACCCCAATCCCTTCCCAGAGGGTGATTCCGGTCCACACCCCCAGGGTCACTGCCACTGCCTTGCCTCCCTTGAACCCGAGGAACGGTGAGAACGCGTGCCCCAGAATCGGCGCCAATGCAACAGGCACCAGATACCAGCCTTCAATACCGAATACCCAATGAGCCAGCCCTACCGGGACAGCGCCTTTGCATAACTCCAGGACTCCTGCAGGAAGACCTATCTTCCAGCCGCCCGCCTTCCATACGTTTGCCGCACCGGGATTGGCATCACCGTAGGCCCTTACGTCTTTTTTTAGTAGCAGTTTTCCCATCCATACCGAAAACATCATCGAGCCGGATAGGAATCCGACGCCGGTCCAAAGAAAAACCTTGAGAAGATCAGCGCTCATCTAGTTGCATCCTTTGGCAAATCCCAACCATCTCTGAAAGGTGCGTCCTGATATGAGTACAGCGACCACAGATCTGCGCCCCACCATAACCCTACCATATCCATAATGCAGATTTTGTCAACCTGAAGTGATGCTATTCTTTTAATCGGTGAATTTTCGGTGCGGTTTACTTTTGTTTGAGATCCCTCCTTTCCAGATGGCACGGCCTGAAATGGTGAGGCAAGTCTTGACAGAGGAATAATTGGGACTACACTTCCAAAGACTCCTAAAGACGTTGATTTAACTCAAAAGGAGGAGTGATGATCAAACGTATAACTATAATATCCGTGATGATCCTGGGTCTCGTCTGGCTGGCTGGTTGTGAGCCCGGTGACACCGAGGATCCTGCGGTCTCCATCACCCAGCCTGCGGATAACGCCGTAGTCTCAGGGACTGTGGAGATCAAAGCCACTGCAGACGACAACGAAGGCGTAACAAAGGTCGAGTTCTATGTGGACGGTGATCTTAAAGGCACCGACAATGAGGCTGCCGATTCCGAGTACTCCTATTCCTGGGATGCGAGCGGCGAGACCCCGGGCTCAAGCCATACGATTCAGGCCAAGGCATACGATGCGGCGGATAATGTCGGCGAATCCTCGGTTATTACGGTTACTATCGCCGGAGGCGGAGGGCCAACCTACCACGAGGGCACCATATCAGCAGATGAAACCTGGTATGCGGCTGACAACCCCCATATCGTCATCGGTGATATCGATGTGGAGGCAATCCTGACCTTGGAGCCAGGGGTTCTCGTCAAGTTCAACGCCGGCACCTACCTTTGGGTGGGTGATAACAATCCCGGTGCCCTTTCAGCAAATGGAACAACAGATTCTGTTATTACCTTTACAAGCAATGTGAGTACAGCTGGTCCTGGAGATTGGAATGGAATTTTCTTTGATGAATACACCATCAATGCAACAACCAAACTCAACAACTGCGTGATCGAATACGGCGGCGGCAACGACTATGGGAACATCTGCTGCTATGATGCCTCACCAACGATCACCAACTGCACCATCAGACACAGCAGCACATACGGGGTATACTGTGACTGGCAGGGTTACTTCACCGAGTTCAGCGGCAATACCATTACCTCAAATGCCGAGTATCCAGTTCGAATTGATGGTGAATATGTCCGCACCCTCGGCTCAGGCAACACCCTTACCGGCAACACCAAGGATGGGATCGAGGTCGGAGGTAGTTACATTACTACCACCGGTACCTGGTTCAATCAGGGTGTTCCATATATTATTGCCGGTGATCTGGATATCCAGGGCACAGCGAGCCCGGTGCTTACGATTGCGGCTGGTAATACCCTGAAGTTCAATGCTGGCACCTACCTTTGGGTGGGTGATAACGATCCCGGTGCCCTTTTAGCCGATGGCAGTGCTGGTCAGATCACCTTTACCTCTGCTATCTCACCAGGTTCCCCTGGAGATTGGAATGGAATTTTCTTTGATGAACACACCATCAATGCAACAACCAAACTCAACAACTGCCTCGTCGAATACGGCGGCGGCAACGACTATGGGAACATCTGCTACTATGATGCCTCACCAACGATTACCAACTGCACCATCAGACACAGCAGCACATACGGGGTATACTGTGACTGGCAGGGTTACTTCACCGAGTTCAGCGGCAATACCATTACCTCAAATGCCGAGTATCCGGTTCGGATTGATGGTGAATATGTCCGCACCCTTGGTTCAGGCAACACCCTTACCGGCAACACCAAGGATGGGATCGAGGTCGGAGGTAGTTACATTACTACCACTGGTACCTGGTTCAATCAGGGTGTTCCATATATTATTGCCGGTGATCTGGATATCCAGGGCACAGCGAGCCCGGTGCTTACGATTGCGGCTGGTAATACCCTGAAGTTCAATGCTGGCACCTACCTTTGGGTGGGTGATGACGATCCCGGTGCCCTTTTAGCCGATGGCAGTGCTGGTCAGATTACCTTTACCTCTGCTATCTCACCAGGTTCCCCTGGAGATTGGGATGGAATTTTCTTTGATGAACACACCATCGATGGAGCAACCAAACTCAACAACTGCCTCGTCGAATACGGCGGCGGCAACGACTATGGGAATATCTGCTGCTATGATGCCTCGCCAACGATCACCAACTGTGCGATCAACTACAGTCTCCACTGGGGAATCTACTTAGATGGTGATTCAAATCCCACGATGTCCGGTAATACCTTCGAGGGCAACGTAGACGGCGATGTAGGTCCGTAGTGCCCCTTTTGAGCGAAGCTCAAAAGATCGCAGAAATTGAAAATGTAGGCGGCCTTGCGGCCGCCTTTCTTCTTTAGTTCCGCATCCCTACCCTGCGGCCCTTTCAAAGGGCGCGGCCTGAAAGCGTGGCGATCATCGAGTACATGGCGATCACAAAACCAATGAGTATACTTACGGGATACAGAAAGGCGAGATGGATCGGGAACCGAAAGCGCCAAAGGGAGATTCCCCAGAGTAGGAGCGAGATTCCGATCGCTGCACCCGCAAGGATGAGCGAGAGGTCTGATATTGGCATGCCGGTTATCCTCAATGCAAGAATAACCAGCGGCTCCAAGAAGGCGATCGCAAGCCACAGCCAGATCAGGAGAAATACAGGCATACTGCGATTGAAGGCGGCGTAAAGGCTCTTCGCAAAGCCCTCAAACGCTTCTCTGAAATTACTGTACATCCAACAACTGATGCGATCCTGGCCGTCTGCAAGTCTCCACCTCAAACCCTGAGCCTTCATCCTTCTACCAAGGTCTATGTCGTCCACCGGATTTCTTCTCACCGCCTCAAAGCCGCCCACCTTCTTTAACGCCTCGCGCCGGAAGAGCATGAAGCACCCGATGGTAGCCGAAAGCGCAGGCCAGCGCACCCGGTAGGCAATGCTAAGGGGAAGTAAGGCCAAAAGACCCGATGGCATAAGGGGCACGATTAACTTCGTACCCCATGAGCCGACCTCTCCTTTAGGTAAAGCGGTCAAGAGATCGGCGGCCTCCTCAGTTAAAGCGGCCACAGCATCCCGCAACGCCAGGGGATGGTGCTTGGTGTCGGCGTCCGTAAACAGGAAGAGCTCCCCTGAAGCCTCCTCAACCATCTGATGACAGGCCCAGTGCTTACCAAGCCAGCCCTCGGGCAGAGGTTTGCCTTTCATTATCCTTAACCTGCGATGGCTCACGGCCAAACCTTGCAGTATCTCCCACGTCCTATCGGTGGAGTGGTCGTCAAGAACCAGTAGCTCGAAATCGTGATAGTCTTGGTTCAGGAGAGATTGAACGCACGAGGCGATGTTTTGCTCCTCGTTGCGAGCTGGAACCATCACCGAGACCCGGGGGAGATGCTTGGGTAAGGGGTATCTTTTTAAACGCATCCGATTTAGGGTAATGAGATTGCTTATGACAACGGCTACGATCACCAGGAGGAAAACAATGATAGTTGCCTGCGGAGTCCAGAAAGCGCTCAATATATCCTGTTCCTCTCAGTCATCGCCGTCTCTTAACTATACCTCAGAACTATGTGGTGTCAAGGAGTGATGGGGATCAACCTTGCTTGGCCTTAATCCGCAGTCTTCTGGTGACAGTCAGGTAGGCGGCGAATGTCGTTGCCAGAAGTTGAAGGAAAGGGGAGATGAAGATCATTAAGATAAGCCAGCCTGCAAAGCTCGCCTTGGGATCGTAAAGGATCATCGGTATCCCGAAGTTGGCAAAGTCTGCGGCAGGATCGAACAGCAAAGAGACGGTGCGTCCCCAGAGGATAGCCATGACGGCAAAGGTAAATAGGGAAGTGGCAAGTGCAACCTGGAAGATTCTTCTCATTTGATCACCAATCCTGTATTCGGAGGGCAGGAATCGCCTTGCAATATACCACCCCACCGGCAATCCCAGCACGATGCAAAAAAAGGGCACGCCCATCCCCGCGCCGACGCAGATCAGATCCAGAACCACGAAGATGAGATAGGCGAGCCAGGGTTTGATCCTAAAAAACCTCTTCATACCTTAATTGAGCTTAAAATCCCCCGGATGTCAACTGGTGGTTTTGGAGTGCAATGCCAGTGTCATTGCGGCGAGTGTCGGTTGTCGCTTTCCAAAATCAGCATGTCCGGACAGGCAGGAGAGCCTGTCCCTCCATCCCCGATCTTTTGTCCGAAGGACAAAAGGAGGGTTAGGGGCACGGCATACCCTATGAGATGTACAACATCTCAAGGGGCAGGCCCTGCCGTGCCCCTACAAATCAGCAATCAGGGCGAAGCATGCCTCGCCCCTACAAATCTGTGTAATCTGTGGTTAGATTTTTCTCTACTTCGCTTCTTCAGCGATAAGCTCGGCTAACCGCTTGGCGCCTTCCTTGATCTGTTCGGTTGAAGCGTAGCTGAAGTTGATGCGCATGGCGTTGGCACCGCCTTCATCGCAGTGGAACGCGGTTCCCACCACGTAGGCCACCTTCTTGTCAATCGCCTTGGGGAACATTTCGGTAGCGTTCATGTACTCGGGCAACCGCACCCACAAAAACAGTCCGCCTTCCGGCCTGGTCCAGGAAAGCCCGTCCAGCTTGGGCATGTACTCGTCGAACGCATCCAAAATCACCTGGCGCTTGCGTTTGTAAGCCTCGCGGATTCGCTCGATCTGCTTTTCCAAAAGACCCCTGCTCATGTATTCGGCAAGGATCATCTGGCCGAACGATGCGGTGCACAGGTCGACTGGCTGCTTGCCCATTACCAGCTTGTCCATCACCGGTTTGTTGCGGGTGATAAGCCATCCTACCCGGAAGCCTGGGATAAGGATCTTGGAGAAGGTGTGCAGGGTTACTACCCGTTCCTCGTCGTCCAAAAGGATGAACGGGGGTTCATCCTCGCCGGCAAACCTCAGCTCACGGTATGGGGTGTCCTCGATGATCATTGTGTTGTACTGCCTGGCCAGCCCCAAGACCTCCAGCCTGCGCTGCTTGGGCATGGTAACCCCGGACGGGTTCTGGAAGTCGGGCACCACGTAGATGAAGCGGGGGGTCTTTCCCATAATCTCCAGCTGCTCCAGCTTGGCCTTGAGAGCATCCACCTTCATGCCCGCTTCGTCCAGCTGGACCCCGTGCATCTCGGCCCCGTAGGAGTTGAACGCCTGAAGTCCACCCAGGTAGGTAGGCAGTCCTACTATGATTGTGTCGCCTTCGGTGATAAATACCTTGCTCACCAGATCGAGGCCCTGCTGGGAGGCGGTGGTTACCAGTATCTGATCGGGTGTAACCTCAACCCCGCCGCGCTTCTCGAAGGCCACCAGCTCGCGAATAAGACCGGCGTCACCTTCGGTTGGGCCGTACTGCAGCGCCTTTGCTCCGTTTTCAGTAAGCACCTTGACCGAGATATCCTTGAACTCCTCGATAGGAAACAAGTCGGGTGCGGGCAGGCCGCCGGCAAAGCTGATGATGTCCGGCTTGCTGGTCAATTTTAACAGCTCACGTATCTCGGACCGCCGCATTCGGTTGGCTGTGTTGGAAAATAGATGGCTCGCATCAAAAGGCACGTTACCTCCTTGGTTTCTTGCCCTAAGCCTACTCAGATAATCTGGACTGTCAAGTTAGAAATACCCCACGACGCTGCTTCGTACCGTCGCGGGGACCCCTCTACCTCCCCCTCGACGTGGGAGGATTAATGAGGGGGTGAATCACCCTCCCCCCTCCCATCAAGGGAGGGGTAACTAGGGCAGCGGCGGAAAGCAATCCGCAGATTTCGCAGATTAAACGTAGGGGCCGGTTTTTAAACCGGCCCGTTCCATTATGCGGGCCAACCTTAAGGGAGTGTGCCAAAAGCCAAAAAAACCAGACAAGGGGTTTAAACCCCTTGCCCCAACCCGGCTGTTAGTTGCGTATTTATGGGACTTACAGTCTGCGTCCTGTTCGAGTTGTCGGACTAACAGCGTCCCTACAGGGGTTTTGACCCAGCCCCCGTGCGTCGCCCCTGCAGCTTGACAGTTCAATCACGTTCTTCTATAATCCCTTGATGAGTAATCAAAAGCAAGGATACCAAGGTAAGCTGGAGCGGTTGGATCAAAATCGGTGGCGAATCCCTAAATCGGGCGGTATGCGGACCGACGGTATCATATTTACAAGCGAGAAGCTTCTTCCCACCCTTATCAAAGACAACGCACCCCAGCAGGTTGCAAACGTGGCTTACCTTCCCGGCATCGTGGGACCATCCATGGCCATGCCCGACATCCACTGGGGGTACGGTTTCCCAATCGGCGGGGTGGCTGCATTCGATGTAGATAATGGGATTATCTCACCAGGCGGCGTGGGCTACGACATCAACTGCGGGGTTCGTTTGCTGAGAACCGACCTTGATGTCCCGGAACTCAAGCCCAAACTGCGCGATCTGATGCAGGCCATATACGACGCAGTGCCTGCCGGGGTCGGAAAGAAAGGAAGAATCCGCATTTCCCGCAGTGAGTTACAAAAGGTTCTGGTGCAGGGGGCGCGCTGGGCGGTGAATAAAGGATACGGCTGGGACGAGGATCTGACTCACACCGAGGAAGAAGGAAGCCTTGACGGAGCTGACCCCTCGGCAGTATCTGACAGAGCCTACGAGCGCGGGCTTGTCCAGATTGGTACCCTGGGTGCAGGCAACCACTTCCTGGAGATCCAGAAGGTTGACGAGATTCACGATGAGAAGGCTGCTGAAGTCATGGGTCTGCGAAAAGGTCAGGTCGTTGTGATGATTCATACCGGATCGCGCGGGTTCGGCTACCAGGTGTGCGATGACGCGGTGAAAAATCTTGGTTACGCTGTTGCGAAGTATCATCTCACCATCCCTGACCGCCAGCTTGCCTGTGCACCTATCACTTCGCCTGAAGGCCGCGCCTACTTCGGCGGCATGGCCGGGGCGGCAAACTACGCCTGGGCCAACAGGCAGGCGATAATGCACTGGGTCAGAGAGGCGTTCGAGCAGACCTTCGGCATGGGCGCAGAAAAACTGGGTCTTCACCTCGTCTACGACGTAGCCCATAACATCGCCAAGTTCGAGGAGCACGAGGTCAACGGTCAACGCAGAAAGCTCTGCGTGCACCGTAAAGGCGCCACCCGTGCGTTCGGGCCCGGACATCCTGATATACCCAAAGACTACCGCGCTATCGGCCAGCCTGTTATCATCCCAGGCGACATGGGCACCGCATCCTACGTTCTCGTTGGCACCACCAAAGCAATGTCGGCAAGCTTCGGCTCCACCTGTCACGGCGCAGGCAGGGTGTGGTCGCGCTCCAGGGCGCTGCGGGAGGTTAGTGGCCACGAGGTCAAATCCCGTCTGGAACGTGAAGGAATCCTGGTTCTATCGGTCAGCACCAAGACCCTTGCAGAGGAGACGCCCGAGGCATACAAGGACGTGGACGAGGTGGTGGAGGTGACGCACAACGCGGGCATCTCGGCAAAGGTCGCGCGGATGAAGCCGTTGGGGGTCATCAAAGGGTGATCGACCCTCGAGTCCGCGAACGCATAAACGCCGCTCCGCATAAGCCGGGAGTTTACGTATTCAAGGACGCCCGCAATCGCGTTCTCTACGTTGGCAAGGCGGCTGACCTTTCCAATCGTCTGCGTTCCTACCTCTCGCCAACCGAACCCAAGGCCAGGGCGTTTGTTGATAAGGCCGCGCTCCTCGATCTGACCCTTACCGCGACCGAGGCTGAGGCTCTCATCTACGAAGAGAACCTGATCAAGCTCTCAAGACCCCGCTACAACATCCGCTACCGAGACGACAAGCGCTACCCATACCTCAAGGTTACCGTCAAGGAAGCGTTCCCGCGCATCTTTGTTACGCGCAACGAGCGCCGTGACGGCAACCTGTTGTTCGGTCCCTACTCCTCTGCCAAGAACCTGCGAAAAACTCTCGATGCGGTGAAGCGCATCTTCAAGATCCGCACCTGCCACTACGATCTTCCTGACGACCATCCCGAACGCCCCTGTCTTTTGTTTCAGCTCAAGCTCTGCTCCGCCCCATGTCAGAAGGGGTTCCCCAAGGAGGAGTATGCAAACCAGCTTAAAGGACTTATAGACTTCCTCATGGGGCACTCCGAAAAACTCGAAGAGGAAACCGAACGCCGCATGTGGGAGGTATCGGACTCCGAGCAGTTCGAGGTGGCAGCCCTTCTCAGAGATCAACTTCTTGCCATCCGCGAGGTCAAACACCATTCACGTGAAGCCTCGCACGACGCAACCCCGCGCGACTTCATTGCAGTTGCTCGACACGCATCCCGCGCCGCAGCCGTACTCCTCAAGCTTCGTGAACGCAGGCTCTACGGCTGTGAAACGTTCATGCTCACCGTGCCCACTCATGCCGCCGACGCCGATCTCATCCACACCGTGCTGCGATCCATCTACACTCATACCTTTGATGTCCCCTCGGAGATTGTTCTTCCCGTTCTTCCTGAAGCCCCCCAGGTTTTCATCGATTGGTTCAAGCAGTATCGGGATAAAAAGGTGCAGCTTTCTGCCAACGTGCGTGAGGAGAAACGGCATCTTTTGGCTGTTGCCTTCGAGAACGCGAAGCTGGCACTGGCGCAGGACAAGCAAGCCCCGCGCACCGATCCGCTATTGGAAAAACTTCAAGACTACCTTCATCTCCCAGGCGTCCCTCACCGTATCGAGATGATCGACATCTCCAATATCCAGGGCACAAACCCCACCGGTTCCGTTGTGGTGTTTCGCAACTCGCGTCCCGCCAAGTCCCTTTACCGCAAGTTCAAGATAAAAACCGTCGAAGGAGCCAACGATCCGGCGATGATGGCCGAGGTTGTCGCTCGCCGTATCTCCCGATTGCAAAAGGAAGGCAAGGAACTTCCCGACCTTCTTATCCTCGACGGCGGCAAGGGCCAGCTCTCCGTAGTCCGAGAGCTTCTCAACAAGATAGACGTCGCCCTTTCTGTCTTCGCGTTCGCCAAAACCCACGATCATCTGTTCGGTCGGGACGGCAGGGAGGTTGTGATCCCTGGCAGCGATCCGGTGCTCAAGCTCCTCAAGCGTATCCGAAACGAATCGCACCGATTCGCAATCACCTATCACCGCAAGCTTCGCAAAAAAGCTACGCTTTCATCTGAGCTTGACGCGATCCCAGGGGTAGGGCCAAAACGCGCAAAGGACTTGGTGCAGTTTTTCGGTTCGGTGCCGCGTATCCGTAAGGCTTCTATCGAAGAGTTAAGAGCTGCTCCTGGAATAGGTACTGCGTTAGCTGAGACAATCTACAGACATTTTCACAAAGAATAGTCATGCTCCTTTTGTTTTTCAAACAAAAGATCGCAGTCCCTTACCACACCGTTCCTCCGGAACGTACCCCTCTCCCTCAGGGAGAGGGGATGGGGAGTGCAATGAAAGCGTCAATGATTTAATCTGCGAAATCTGCGGATAAATAAAGGAGCCATCGTGCAGAATTGGCAATTTGACGAAGTGACCCTGGAGCGGTTTATTGTTGGTCCACTTGAGGTCAACTGTTATCTTTTAACAACCGAGGATTCGGCGATCCTTATAGATCCCGGTTTTGCCGCCGATGAGCTCCGCAAGCGGGTTGAATCCCTGAATCATCTTGAATCGCGGATGATCCTTCTTACCCACGGGCACTTTGATCATACCGGGTTTTGCCCTGAGCTCGTGAAGAAGGGTTGGAAGGCAGGAATACATCCTGACGACAAGTTGTTACTCAACCGTGTGCCGCCTGATTTTGAAGGACTCGGCTATCGTGACGAACCATTCGAGTCCTACGTGACCTTTAAGGAGGGGTGGAGTTTTAATATCGGAAGCATCTCCTTAAACCTCATCCACACGCCCGGCCACTCGCCTGGCAGCGTGTGTTTTATCGAACGCAAGAGGCGCTGGGCGTTCACCGGCGACACGCTTTTCGCAGACTCCATCGGACGCAGCGATCTTCCCGGAGGTGACGAGCAGACCCTTATGCAGTCTCTGGAGAAGCTCAAAGGAGTTCTTGAACCCGAGACCCTGGTTCTGTCCGGTCACGGGGGGTGCGCACTTTTTAACACGATTCTAAGGATTAATCCCTTCCTTCAAGATTAATTGCATTATTCACCTAAAAAAAAGCGCGACCACAGGCCGCGCTTCTAGCTTATAAACCCGTTTGATTATTTCCTCGTAGGAGGTCTTACCCCTCCTTCTGAGATCTTCTCCGAAGCCTCTCGAGAGAACACAAGCTCTACCCGGCGATTGGCTCTGCGCCCGCTGCGGTAGCGGTTGTCGCCCACGGGATAGCGTTCGCCGCCGGTCGCGATCTGCATCCGGGTTACCTTGATACCGCGCATCAGAAGATAGCCGGCTACAGCTTCGGCTCGCCTTCTGCCTATCTGAAGGTTGGTACCATCCGAGCCTACGCTGTCGGTGTGTCCGGTTATGACTACAGTAGCATCGGGGTTCTCCTCGAGGAGTTCGGCCACCTTCTCAAGCTGCGCCATCTGTTCGAAACCGACCTCGCTGTGTCCCCTGCCGAAGCCGGTTATGGTGACAGGCTTAAGTTCGACCGGTTTGGGCTTCTCTTCAGGGGTAAGGAATATATCAACCATCTTGTTTTCGGCGGTTCCGATGGTCAGGGTAGTGTGGTCTTCGTGATAACCCGGCGCTTTAGTCTTCATACGGTAGGTAGCTGGTTCGATTTTGGTTCGGAAGTATCCGGTGACAGCATCGGATGAGATAGAAGGGAGAACCTCGCCCGTCTCGATGTCATGGAAGCTTACCACCGCACGCAGCGGGTCTGCGGTCTCGGCGTCTGCGACTATGCCTGCGATAAAGGACTCCTTTATTGAATCCATAGCAATGGTAAGGGTGAGCGCCTCGCCGACCTCCTCGGCTGTAACCGCCTCAGGATGGTAGCCTTCCTTGGTTGCGTTGATCTCGTCGCCTTCCATAAGTTCGGGCAGAGTGAACCGGCCCGTGCTGTCCGAGTAGAAAACTGTGTCTATCATGTCTCCTGAAAGCTCTATCCTGGCGCCCTCGATTGGTTGTCCGGTCTCAGCATCCTTTACCAGACCTTCAATCAGCTTTTCCTTGGGGCGGATCAGGTCTCCGCCGATACCCAGACCTGCGTAAAGTGAGGAGGTGGCAGTGAAGTCCATCGGGTCGGCGCCGCCGCCGACGTGTAACATAAACGCAAAGTTGGGACCGAGGTAGACCGGCAGTCTCAATCCGGCGCTGGCATGGGTGGATATTCCGGTTAGGCTGGCCTGTGGTGAACCCATCGGAAGGCCGTAGTTCAGGTTGAACTCCGCAAACAGATTAAACCACTTCAAGGGTGAAGATTCAATAGCAAAGCCGCCTATGATGGTCTGTGGGTAGGAGACGGTGGAATCCGGGCCAAAGTTATGGACGCTTCGGTACCAGTAGCCTGCGTTGAGATGAGCGGAGATATACTGCGATTCGAGCGAAAAGAGTAGCTTGCCGCCGAACTCAGGACCCGCCTCCTCAAATGGGTAGTAGCCCAGATACTGGCTCATCGTTTGATTAGCTCCTGCGTCGAGCTCGAAGGGGATAGACATGAGGAAGAATCCGTCCAAGCCCATCGCGATGGACAGGGGCTTATCCAGAGGCGTGAACGGTATGCTGCCCTTCACGTGCCCGCCTACGTCTGTGAGTCCGTAGGTCATCGCCGAGTTGTCTACGTTGTAGTAGAAGTAGCCGGAACCATACGCCGAGAACTCAAGGTAGTGCCAGGGGGTGAATCCCAGTGAGACCACCGGTTTTGCCGCCCAGTTGTCGTACGTGTTCTGGACTACCCCGGCGGAGTCCTGGAAGATGACGTGATCCTTGTAGCCTTCGGAAGCCATATAGAACCAAAGGTAGCCCATATTCTCGCAGCGGGCCGAGGAGACGAAGTCCGTGCCTCGGGTGCCTTGCAGGGTGGGCAGGGCAAAGCCAAGGCTTGCAGCGATTAGAAGAAGGGCGATGGTCCTTTTCATCTGGCCTCCTCGAGGATTAATTCCTTGCCTGTGATAAGCGAAACTCTTCTACCTGAACTTGGGTTGATGGCAACAGCCGCCGATGAAGCTGTTTGCACGACACTTCCGTTGTCCAGATCAATGGTGACGTGCCCCTCGTTTTGATCGGGGATGTGGTCGTAGTAAGCCTCACCGTCCGGATCGCATAGAAGGATAGCCACCACGTCAATTTGACCGGTAGGGTTGCCAAGGATATCCAAACTGATGGTGCCCTTTACCGAGTCGGTATTTGCCGGGCGATAGGGGTCTTGCACCGAACCTGCGGGCGTCTCGGACCATCCGTTGGCGTTGCCGTCCCATGCATAGATCTCATCCTCGTTGATCCTGTCGCCTTTTGAGAATTCAGCACCCGCCAACATCATGAAGTCAGCACCGATGTCGTTTGGAACCGCCTCAGCACCCCAGCCAGGAATCGACGTAGAAAGACCTGTTGAAGCATCCTGATCGGTATCGAAATAGATCGTAAGGATCACATCATCGTAGGCATTAGGGATCAGTGCGTACGTCTCGACCTTGAACTCAAGGGCGCCGTCCGAGAAGTCGGCGTCAACGTAGAGGTAGTGCCCGTTATAGCCCACGTTCCCGTCGTCCGGGTCATCTACAAGAAGCAGCCAGTCGCCCAGGCCGGTGTATACGATGCGCTCACGGCACCCGGGCAGTAACGCCGTCAGGATAAGAAATACTGCTAAAATGAGAGGTGTGCGTTTCATTGTTCCACTCCTTAGCGTGTTACTATGATTTTTGAGGCCGCGTGCCCTTCTGGTGCCTTAAGCCGCAGGAAGTAGACACCCGGTCCAACCAGAAGACCCTCATCATCGCACATATCCCACAGGGTTTCGTATTCGCCCGCTGGAACCTCCCCTGACAGGAGCCGCCTGACCAACTGGCCGTTGACGTTGTAAATCAAAAGTTCGATGTTGGTGGATACAGGCGTTCCGTAGCGTATCTCGATCTCGCTCCGGGCAAGGCTCGCCAATTCCATTGTCTGGGTGAAGAACTCACCGGGTAGCACAAATAAGCATACAGTGTCGCTTGTCGAGTCAGCCCCGGTTGTGTTGGAGACGGTCAGCCAAACGGTAAACTCCCCTGCAGAGGTGTAGACGTGTGTGGGGTTCTGCTCGGTCGAAGTCGCATTGTCACCGAACTTCCAGCTCCAGGAAGTTGGATTCCCCACAGACTGATCCGTAAATGTTACCTCCATGCGGTGCGTAAGGGGTACGTACCCTATCGAGGGGTTGGCGGTGAACGCCGCCTGAAGAGGCTCGGTAACCGTGATGTAGTCTGTTTTTGTCTCGGTGTCCGAACCGTCCGCGTTGGTAGCGGTAAGGCTCACCGTGTAGGTGCCAGCCGTATTGTAGGCGTGTTGAGGGTTCTGATCCGCCGATGAGCCGCCGTCCCCGAAGCTCCACGACCATGAGGTAGGGTTTTCGGTGGACAGATCGGTGAAGGTAACGTCCAGCGGGGCAGGACCGCTCGTAGGGTCGGCGGAGAAGTTGGCATCCGGAGGCTGAGGAGCGCTGCTTACCGTAATGTAGCCTGGTTTTGTCTCGGTGTCCGAGCCGTATGCGTTGGTTGCTGTAAGGGAAACGGTGTAGGTGCCCACGTTGTTGTAGCGGTGGGTTGGGTTCTGACTCGTAGAGGTTCCGCCGTCGCCGAAGTTCCATGACCAGGAGGTCGGGTTTTCGGTGGACAGGTCGGTGAACGCTACATCGAGGGGCGCGGTTCCGGATCGCCGGTCAGCCGTAAAGTCCGCTGCAGGGGCCTGGCCGCCGCTCGTCACGGTGATGTAGTTTGTCTTTACCTCGGTATCCTCGCCGTCCGCGTTTCGAACGGTAAGTGATACGGTATACTGACCCTCGGTGTCGTAGACGTGGGTTGGGTTCCGGGTTGTGGATGTTCTCGTATCGCCGAAGTCCCAGGACCACTCTGTAGGATCGCCGGTGGAAAGATCGGTAAAACTCACCGTTAAGGGAGCAGGGCCTGAGCGTGGATCGGCGGTGAAATCCGCATCAGGAGGGGCTTGACCTGAAACTACACCCTTCACACGCAGTATGAGGTCTACGCTGTCGCCCAGGTTAACACCAAGCCCTGCATCAATGTCGTCAAAAGCTGCCCACTTGGGTTCGGTCTCGCCAGAGAAAATGGTATACATCCACGAGACGTGATGCAGGGGTTTGGCGCCGTCCAATGCCAGGCCGGGGTTGTCGTCCACCTTGTTCTCGACCGCGAAGTAGAAGCTCCCGGATTCTATCGTAATATCCAGGTCGCTCACGTCAAACCAGTTAAACGCCCCCACCTCGACAGCGGCTACTTCCTTGCGCCCCAGCTCAGCGCCAGGTTCAGCGCCGTCGTCGAAAAACACAAGGTAGCACGGTTGGTCCCAGTTGTCGGGGTCATCACCCCAACCTATTGGTACGTAGCAGGCTTGTATGAGTTCAAAGGGGTATGCTGGAGGGGTGAGCATAACCGCCATTCGGTTTCCTGTTTTCATCTTGAACCCGAAGGGTACAGGGGTCGCCTCATCCTCTATCAGCTCTATGGTATCCTGAGGCATCGCAAGATCCGGTGCTCTATTAAGGGTTGCCTCAGATGCAGTAAGCCGTTGGTTTTCTATCAGGAAGGGCTCTCTTGAGAGAGCGGCGTTATTGGAGAAAATGGCAGTAGGTTGCACTTCGTATATCTTCCGCGTCCCCTTTGCTGACGCGGCGGCAGGCAGGGTTAAGCTGAGGCTTATCCCTACCAGAAGAAGGACGATAGTTCGTTTCATCTTGCCTCCTCTATTAACTCTTTGCCTGTGATAAGCGAAACTCTTCTGACTGAACCTCCATCCACGGCAATACCCGCCGATTGTGAAGCTGTTTGAACAACACTTCCGTTGTCCAGATCAATGGTTACGTGACCCTCGTTTTGATCGGGAATGTGGTCGTAGTAAGCCTCACCGTCCGGATCACATAGAAGGATAGCCACCACGTCAATTTGAGGGGTAGTGCCGATACCAAGTAATGCTTCGGTAACACTTCCCTTGACCGAATCGGCATCGGTAGCTTGATACAACGAACCCACTTGACCAACCTCTGACCACCCTGGGGTGGCAAGAGTAGCGTCCCATACAAACACAAGATTCTCGTTAATTATACTGCCGTCGGCTGTGTCGGACCCCACGAACATCATGTAATCCGCGCCGATGTCGTTTGGAACCGCCTCAGCACCCCAGCCTGGAGTCGACGTAGAAAGCCCGGTCGTAGCATCTCGATCCGTATCGAAGTAGACCGCAAACTGGACGTCCCGCGATGCGTCAGGAATCGGTGCATAGGTCTGGACCTTGAACTCAAGGGCGTCGTCCGAGAAGTCCGCGTCAACGTACAGATAGTGTGCGTTGTAGCCCACTGCTCCATCGTCCGGGTCATCCGCCAGAAGCAGCCAGTCGCCCAGGCCGGTATATACGATGCGCTCACGGCACCCGGGCAGTAACGCCGTCAGGATAAGAAGTACTGCTAAAATGAGAGGTGTGCGTTTCATCATTCCACTCCTTAGCGTGTGATTATAATCTTTGAGGCCGCGTGCCCTTCTGGTGCCTTAAGGCGCAGGAAGTAAACGCCCGGTCCAACCAGAAGACCCCTCTCATCACGGAAATTCCACAAGGTTTCGTATTCGCCCGCTGGAACCTCCCCTGACAGAAGCCGCCTGACCAACTGGCCGTTGACGTTGTAAATCGAAAGTTCGATGTTGGTGGATACAGGCGTTCCGTAGCGTATCTCGATCTCGCTCCGGGCAAGGCTCGCCAATTCCATTGTCTGGGTGAAGAACTCGCCCGGCAGCACAAATAAGCATATGGTGTCGCTTGTCGAGTTAGAACCGACGGTATTGGAGACGGTCAGCCGAACGGTAAACTCGCCGGCAGAGGTATATACGTGCGTGGGGTTCTGGTTGGTGGATGTTCCGCCGTCCCCGAACTCCCAGCCCCAGGAAGTTGGATTCCCCGCGGACTGATCCGTGAACACTACCTCCATGCGGTGCGTAAGGGGCACGTACCCTATCGAGGGGTTGGCGGTGAACGCCGCCTGAAGAGGCTCGGTAACCGTGATGTAGCCCGCTTTCGTTTCGGTGTCCTGCTCGCTCCCGTCAGAAACGGTAAGTGCAACGGTATAGGTGCCAGCGTTCTGGTAGGTATGTGTAGGATTTTCTAGATCCGAGGTTGCGCCGTCTCCGAACTCCCAGGACCAGGAGGTTAGATTGCCCATTGACTGATCGCTGAAGGCGACCTCGAGGGGTGCCGGGCCTGTTCTCGGGTTGGCTGAGAAATCAGCATCCAGAGGCGGAGGAGCGCTGCTCACCACAATGTAGTCCGTTTTGGTCTCCGTGTCCGAGCCGTATGCGTTGGCAGCGGTCAGGGAGACGGTGTAGGTGCCTTCGTTGTTGTAGACATGGGTTGGATTCTGGGTCGTGGATGTTCTTGTATCGCCGAAGTCCCACGACCAGGAAGTCGGGTTTTCGGTGGACAGGTCGGTGAAGGCTACGCTCAGGGACGCAGGCCCGGATCGGGGGTCAGCAGTAAAGTCCGCGTTGGGAGGATTGCCCCCTCCAACGGTGATGTAGTTGGTTTTTACCTCGGTATCCTCGCCGTTAGCATTGGAGACGGTAAGGGATACGGTATACGTTCCCTCGGTGTCGTAGACGTGGGTCGGGTTCCGGGTTGTGGATGTTCTCGTATCGCCGAAGTCCCATAACCAGGAGGTAGGATCGCCGGTGGAAAGATCGGTAAAACTCACCGTTAAGGGCGCGGGTCCTGAGCGTGGATCGGCGGTAAAATCCGCCTCCGGAGCGGCCGGACCAGGACGTCTCGGCGCTTCGATATTTACGATGCCATCAAAAACCACCGAGAAGCCCGCTGGCATTCCGGCAGGCAAGACATACCACGATGAAGGCAGGGGATCGGGGTTGCTTCCTCCCCAGCCGAAGTTCAGATGCCACTCGTCGTCGCCCGTGGTCTCACGGAAGCCGTCGCAGATGATCGAATGTGCATAATTCCAACCTGCGTCCGTGATTCCCAATTGGGCAGGCATGCTGTCCTTCATGTTTTGCTCAAGGATGTCGTAGAAGCTCAGGCTTTGCTCTTCCCTCCATTGGGCGCGGTCGAAATCGAAGTTGCTTCTGTAAGCATCAGCACAGTCGGTGTGGGATGCCCCGGAACCTACGCTAGTGTAATTCATCTCTACGGAGACCCCGCACGCGTAGGAGATGTCCGCACAAACCGCAAAGGTGGGGGACCCATCGTTGTAGTCTATCGCGGGTATGCTTGCTTCGGTGGCATCGATGGAGATGTGGCGTGTATCGGTTACGTAGTCGTCGGCGTGGGTAAAAATCACCGCATCAGGGTACTGCCAGAAGTTGATTATCTGCCCCATCGCGGTTGCCACACATCCCACAACGCAGCGGTCGCTCGTAACCGGATCAATCGGACACTCATTCCAGTAAGGGGAACTCTGGTGCCACATACTCTCCACCCAACCGCCTGTCCAGGTTTGTCCATCAGGCGGCCAGGAATCCCCTGGGGCCTTGAGTGCTGCTTCGCCGGAAATGAACCCTTCCCATTCTGCGTGATAACGAGCGATGCGCTCCGGCTCAAGTATCTCGCGAGCCGCAATACGCAGGCTGAGGTCTTCCCTTAACATATGAGGCAGGAGATTCAAGGGATCCTCATCCCAGGGGAAGCAACTGCGGTTAGAGTAGGCAATAACCGGTACAAGATCGGTGTTCGCCGTTACTACGATAAAACCTTGTGGCTCAAGCTCGAAGACGTAAGCGAGCAACTCTTTTTTATCCTCTGCGTAGAGTGGTTTTATGGCCTTTATGGATAGGGTATAACTCGCGCCGAGATAATCAGCTTTCGCCAGACGCTGGCTTATGATTTCAATTTGGGCTTCGGCCACCTTTGCGGCGGTCTCGGGACCGACTGGTTCGGCGTGAAGTAGACCTATGAAAACAAACAGTATAAACACTCCGGCTGCCGGAAATCTAACTCTCGAACTCTTCAAGATTCCTCCTAGGATGGAATCGTTTACATCCAACTATTTTGCCGAAAGACAAACCTTAGCCTTCCGAATCTCTATCACTTAAGTATAACAATAAGTTTAGCGACTCAGAGTGTATTGTCAAGCCCCACAGCCTCTCCATGGATGTCGATTTCTTACAACCACTTTCCTCACTTGGGTAGCTCGATCCCATTCCCAAACTTCCACATCAAGCTGAGGTTTTACGGGTTTGCTTCAGGTTAGTGTAGGCTTAAGCCAGCGATCTACCTTATGCGCTGAAGTTCGTGCCAGTCGAGTTTCTCCTTCCCGATCGCTATAATCTGATTCTGGTTCAGTATGATCCCGGCGATCCCTTTCCTGGATGTTATCTTCTTACGGATGGTGCATTGTTTCAACTTGAGGAATGAAGGGTTTTCTTCCCACTTCTCAAGGCTCTCGCACTCGATCTCGATGTCATTTTGACAATAAATCCACATCATGACCTCCAGGATTTATAGGAAGTTTATGCATGGCGTCTCGCATGTCAAGGATATTGTGATGCTTATGTCTCATATTCAAGATAGATAGCAAGTGGTCGCTGTGCCTTATTACTTTTTCAAGGCTCTTTTCGATCTGCTGAAGTCTTACCGGGCGCCACCGGATAGACTTTAGCAAAAATCATAACCGTCATTTCTAGTATAAGTCAATTCTTATCTTTCGCAAGAATATGAGTCCTTTATGTCAGCACTTTACCCTAGAAAAAAGGGTAGGGTATTTTGCTTATTGACAATCGAGTTGTTTTTGTTATCTTTCCAACAAGTGAGAGGAAGGAAACTGGAAAACGGAAAAGATTACGCCCTCCTCCCATACTTATCCGGTGGCTGTCGGGGTTTCCCCGACAGCCACCTTCCTTTTTTATCTAGTTTTATCTAGACGGATAGCAGGATTCTGCTGTTTGAGTTCAAGCGGCCGCAGGAGCGTTTACGATCTTGACATTGTTCCACTTAGGGTTAGGATAGAAAGGATATGGCACTCAGAGAGGCCCTAAGCGAACATGAGCCCGAGATCTGCACGGTTGCCGGGCTTCTGGCCGAGCGCGGCTGGGCCGAAGCCAACGGTGGCAACCTGTCCCTTAGGCTGGGCGGCTCCTTTGATCCTGCAGGGGAGAGGTTTCCTTTGAGCATCCCAAGGCCCGAACTCGAGGGGCACTCGCTTCTTCTCACCACCGGCGGTAGTCGTATGCGGGATTTAGCCGAGAATCCTTTAGAGAATCTGTGTCTTGTGAAGGTTGTGGATGTGGGACGAGCCTACGTATCAGAAGGCACAAGGGGAGAGGTGACGAGTGAACTTCCCAGCCACCTTGCGGTTCATGCCGTACTCGTCAAGGAACGCCCTGATCATCATGCGCTCCTTCATACACATCCAACCTTTCTTATCGCTTTAACTCATCTTGCACCAGATAATTTCGAAATCCTCGATACCCTTGTCCGCATGTTTCCGGAGGCGGCTCTCCTGTTGCATGACAACCTGGAGATTCTCGATTACCGAACCCCTGGCAGCGATGAACTTGGAGTTGCAACAGCCGAAGCCATCCGCAGGGTCTCTGGCGTAGTCTGGCCAGGGCACGGGATGCTGGCTTCAGGCGCGAACCTTTACTCGGCACTTGATCTCGTGGAGGTCGCAGACAAGGCGGCACGGATCGCTCTTCTTCTCGGGGATAGGAGCAAGGAGTGCGGACTCTCTGATGACCAGCTTAAAGGTATCTACGAGGCCTTTGGGGATTGAAGCTCTGATCCATTCGAGGTCCCCTGGCTTGACCAGGGCTTTGAACTTACTATAGTTACTCCTGATATGAGTGTTGATGAACTTATCTCAAGGATCCAGCCTTACATGCGCATCGGTGAGGTGAAGTCGGGCGTACGATTCATCATCCTGGAGGGGCAGATTTATGAACCTCAAACCGAGAACATCTCCGCGATTCGTTCGATCTTCAAGGAATCGGGCTATACCCCGCTTTTTGAACCGAACGACGGTTCAACCGTTGATCCTCACCGCCTGAAGATAGGTCTCTTTTCCCTCAAACGTCTGCGCCAGCGTCCGTGGCTTAATCTTCTTCTCCTTGCGGTGACGCTGATTACCACCACAATAGGAGGAGCGCTTTGGGCCGACGTTGATATCTTCCACAACCCACTGCTTATCTGGAAAGGTCTGCCTTATTCAATTGCGTTGATCCTTATCCTCGGAAGCCATGAACTTGGGCATTACCTTACGTGTCGCCATTACGGCGTGCCGGCCACCCTGCCGTTTTTCATTCCCTTTCTACCACCCTTCGGAACCATGGGCGCGGTGATCCGAATGGGACTTACCACCAACCGCCGCACCCTTGTAAGGGTCGGGGCTGCCGGGCCGATAGTGGGTTTCCTTATTGCTGTTCCTGTCACGATAGTAGGCCTTATGCTTTCCGAGGTCGTTCCGCAGGGTTCGTTGGTGGGTGGATTTCAGTTTGGCTCCTCACTTATCTTCCAGTTGCTGGCATTTCTTGTAAAGGGACCTGTCCCTGAGACCTCGACCATCCTGATTCATCCCATAGCCCTTGCCGGGTGGCTGGGATTCTTGGTAACCGCGCTTAATCTTTTGCCTCTGTCACAGCTTGACGGGGGTCATATCGCCTACGGGCTATTCGGGAAGAAACGCATCTACCTTATGATTGCCGTTTACGCCCTGATGGTGGCGACGGCCTTCTTTTTCAAGGCTTGGAGCTGGCTGATCTGGGCTTTGATAACCGTAATCTTCGGTTTTCGTCATCCTCCTGCCTCGGACGAAATCACCCCGCTTTCTGCAGCGGATATCGTTATAGCGGTTGCAGCACTCATTATCCTCGTGCTCACCGTTATGCCGATCCCTCTGCAGATTATCCCTCCCCCTTCCTCATCCTGAGCTTTACTTGACTTTACCGGGTTTTTCCCTAGGATAGCTTCATGTATCCTGTCCTTTTCCAGATAGCTGGTTTTCAAATCCGCACCTACAGCTTGATGCTTTTGCTGGCTTTCGTGGCGGGGATACTTCTTCTTTGGCTTATCCTCAAACGCCGTACCCTTATCAATCCTGCAGTGGTGAGTGATCTTGCCTTCTGGGTAATAATCGGCGTTGTGATAGGAGCACGTCTTGCTTACGTGTTCATGCACTGGCCGCAGTTTGCAGATAACCCGGCCGGTATCTTCAAGATCTGGGAGGGCGGGGCGGTCTACTACGGAGGATTCATCCTTGCCATTATCTTCGGTCTTATCTTCCTGTGGAGAAAGAAGATTCCTGCGCTTCCCTTGCTGGACGCAATCGCTCCTGCGATTGCCCTGGGAGAGGGGATCGGACGCATAGGCTGCTTTCTTAACGGCTGCTGCTTCGGAAAGCCGACCCAGGTCTGCGGCGTTACCTTCCCTGCTAATTCCTTTGCCTCCTCTATCTTCGGCCCTGACCACTCCATCTGGCCTACCCAGCTTTTCCAGTCAGGCGGTGGGGTCTTACTCTTTGTTGTCTTATTTCTTCTTATAAGGTTTACGAGGCTGCGCAAAGGTCAGCTTTTCGGTATCTTCCTTGCATCGTTCGGTGGACTGCGCTTCGGGGTGAACTTCCTGCGCTACTACGAGAACGACCTTAACCTGTTGACAAACCAGTGGATCGCCATCTCTTTTGTGGTTGTGGGCGTCGGGTTGGCTGTCTTTTTCGGTTTCACTCAGGAGAAGGTGCCTACCCCGCAGTGGGTTGCTGCCGAGCGCAAAAAGATGGCAGAAGCCAAGCGCAAGAAGGAAACCAAGGAAGCCAAGAGAGGCAAAAGGTACAGGAAGTCCAAAAAGTCTCGGGGATAGGATGGAGGGTGCACAGGTTCTATCATCTGAGCCGTTGAGTTCCAGGGTTTGGGGTGCTATTCGGGACTTTATCTTCCCCCCAGTCTGTCTGGTTTGCGAGAAGGATACGGACGGTGCTCCCATTTGCGACGACTGCCTTGCTTTGATCCAGCCAATCGAGCGGGGTTTCTGCCAGCTCTGCGGAAGGCCGCTTGGGCGCAAACGCCGCTCCTATATCTGTCCCGAATGTGTGCGCAAGCCGCTCGCGCTTGCCCGCGTCCGTGCCTGGGCGCGATTCACGCACCCTTTGGACAAACTCGTTTATGCCTTTAAGTACGCTCGTTACTCCAGGCTGGCGCGTTTCTTTGCGCGCAGGCTTGCTCTCGTGGTGCAAAGTGACGGTCTACTCGGCTCGGCGGATGCGATTATCCCTATTCCCCTGCATCTGTCCAAGCGCTGGTGGCGTGGTTATAACCAGAGTGAGTTGCTCGCGCGCGAACTCTCCAGCCAGACCGGGATCGGCATGCTTGATTGTATCAAACGCAGACGAGTTACCCGCACCCAGACTCGCCTGACGCCCGAGCAGCGCAGAGCCAACGTGGAAGGCGCGTTCAGCATGAGGAGAGGCGTTGATCCCCTGCTTCTTGCGGGTCGCAAGGTGATCCTTTTGGACGACGTGATTACCTCAGGCTCGACCCTTGATGAGGCTGCCGAGGTCCTACTCGATGCCGGCGCCGAAACAGTCTACGGCCTGACCGTCGGCGGAGCCTGGATAGCTAGATAAACATCCCCCGCGCGATCGCTTCGCGCACGCGCGGGGACCCCGAAATAAGTGCTCCTTTTTACCTTCCGTGAAAAAGATCGCAATAACAAAAATGTGGCACAGGCTCTCCAGCCTGTGCTATTGTGCCGCGTCATTGCAGCATTACAACAACGTGGTTGTTGTACTCCAAAAAGGCATGGAGTGCTTCACTAAAATACTGTGGTCATGGGATTGCTTCGTCGCTAACGCTTCTCGCAACGACAAAGGGTTCTTGGGGGTGCTCTAGTTCAACAGCGCGTACAGGACGATGTTTATGCCCATGCGGAAGGCGCGCTCGCGAACGTCAGGCGGATCGTTGTGCGCCGCTGTCCAGCCGTCAGACGGGTTCGAGTTGTAGGTATAAAATATAACGAGTCTTCCGGCGTCAAAAAGCCCAAAACCTTTGGGCGGTCCCTCAACGTGCTTGTGGGTCTGCGGCGGGCCGTTATCAAAATCGTAGAAGATGTGGTAGATGGGATGATTGAAAGGCAGTTCCACAAGCTCGGAGTTGGGGAAGGTCTCGGCAATCTCTACCCTGAAGCTTTCATCCATCCCGTAGTCATCGTCGGCATAAAGAAAGCCGCCTGACCGCAGGTACTCCCTCAGCCTCTTCTGCTCCGCCTTGGAGAATGAGACCTTCCCGTGGCCGGTCATGTAGAGGACAGGGTAGTTTGCTATCTCGCGGTCCATCAACGTCAATACCTTCTGGTCTTCAGCTACGAGTATGCTTGTGCGCGCCGAGATTTCCCTGGCCAGGTTCGGCAGGGCGTCGGGATCGTTGTACCAGTCCCCGCCGCCGCCGTACTGCACTCTTACCAGTTGAATAGGGGAGAGTGCTACCAGTAATAAAAAAAGGCAGTTCACACGCCGACCGCTACCTCCAAGAGACGGGTTACTATCGAGTATGGAATCCTCACGCATCCGATCTCGTTACGTCCCACACCGTGATAATCTGAACCTCCGGTTGGCATAAGCCGGTTCTTCAAGGCGAGCGCATACAGATGATCCTCAAAACTTGGAGAATGTTCAGGATACCAGACCTCGATCCCGTCAAGGTACTCTAACGTGCGCTCGGCCGCGTTCTTGATGCGGTACATGCCGGGATGGGCAAGCACACCTACCCCCTGGTGTTCATGTATGAACTCCACCGCCTCCTGGATGGAGAGTTTGGCCTTGGGAACGTAGGCCACCCCATCCGGGCCCAGAAAACGGCTGAACACCTCGTGGACGCTGCGGGCAGTCCCTTGAGCCATCAACGCCTTGGCCACGTGCAACCGGCCTATTGACTTACCGGTAGAGAAACGACGCACCTCTGCAATGTCAAGTCTGATACCCGCCTGGTTGAGGCGATCGATGATCTCAAAGACCCGCTCCTCACGCTTGGCCTGATACCATTCGAGCCTTTCCTCAAGCTCGGTTTCGTTGCCTGGAGCAAAGTAACCTAGCATGTGAATCTCGTTGCCGTCAAGCTCGCACGAAAGCTCCACCCCTGAGATTACCTCAATACCGAGCTTTCTGCCCGCCAGCTTTCCTTCCTTAAGCCCGGCCACAGTGTCGTGATCGGTAATAGCCATCGCTTTGAGGTTGACGTCCTTGGCCATTCTTACCGTCTCGGCCGGAGGATACAGACCGTCTGAGTAGCTCGTATGTATATGAAGATCAGCGGATGAGCCTGTCACGAGCCGAGTTCTTTAGGAATAAGGTTAAGGTTTTTTGCCACCCGCTCTATGATAAACTCGTCTATATTGGGCTTGCGCTGGATGTAGCCCTCGATCAATGCGTTATCACAAATGATATTGACGAGCCTTGGACGCCCCCCGGAGAACGAGGTCACTGCGTCCAGTGCTTTGTCGGTGAAGATGGAATCCATACGTCCGGCAATCTGTAAGCGGTACCGGATGTAGGCCTTGACGGCATCTGCAGTCAGGGGATTGAGGGTTACCCGTACGGCAACGCGCTGGTACAGGGCCGCATTCTGCGCAAGGTTGACCTCAAGATCGGGTAGACCCAAAAGGATAAAGGTAACCAGCTTATCCCCCTCAGCGGTCTCAAGATTGATGAACCCCCTGATCTCTTCTAAGGTCTCTGGATCATCGATCTTATTCGCCTCGTCTATGAATATCACCGCCTTGTTACCTGCATTGTATATCTCGAAGAGCCTGTTTACTATCATGGAAAACAACTCTGAGGCTTCATCGGGCAGGTATTCAATATCGAAGAGGGTTGCGATCTTTTCTAAGAGCCAGCGTGGTCTGATCGAGTGGGTCAGGACCACCATGCCGATATGATAGCGTTCGTCTGCTTCGAGTTCGGTGAGTATACGCCGCGAAAGGGTCGTCTTGCCGGTCCCGATCTCGCCCAGGAGAAGAGCAAGTCCCCTTCCGCGTTCGGCCGCGTGCAGGAGATACTCACGCGCCACTGCATGCTGTGGACTGTTGAAGTAGAAACGAGGATCGGGTTGAACCGCGAAGGGTTCGCACTTGAGTCTATAGAAGGTTTCGTACGCCATCTCTACACAAACTGAATCGGGTCTGCAGGTTTCTTCTTGCCTTTAGGGGTATCTTCCTCGGAGAGCCTGGGTACGTCCTCGATTATCTTCACCCCGGGCTTCTTTTTTTTCTGTGCCTGCGATGCAAGGGTTGCGAGCTGTTTTCTTGTTTTCCTCGCCTCCTCCAGACGTCCCTGTTCCTCGTATGCCGTAACAAGTGCTTCAAGCACCTCTTGTTTCAAGTTCACCTCCCGCTCGGTGAAGCTTTCAGTCAAAAGGAAGCCAATCAAGGTATCCTTATCATCCGAACGCGCGAGGAGCGACAGGAGTTCGCCAAGCTTCTTAACCGAAGGTTTATTCAGGTAGGCGGGACGTTCTTCAAAGAAGGCCTCGGACCACAACCCCTCCTCGCGGAAGAAGGCGGCCAGTTCGCCCCTCTCTTTAAGTTCTTCTGAGGTGTGTTTTAACAGAGGCATAAGCGAAGCCAGAAACTCCTCGATCCCCATGCTGGCCAGACCAGCCACTTCTTCTTCCATTCTGGGTTCAGGTTCTTTCTCCTGCGGCTGGGTTTCAACCGGAGCCTCGCTTATATCAGTGGGTGGTACGTGTTCGGGGGGCTCTGAGGGGATCTGCACTTTTTGTTCACCTTCCGGAGGCGATGGGGTAGGTGTCTCGGATTCTTCCGGGGCAGTTATCTTTTGTGGAGGAGGCTCTTCGGTGGCGGGTTCTTCACCAAAAGCAGGTCCGAATCCCATCCTGGCGACCATCTCGTCTATGTCTTTACGAGAGCGAGGCTTGAGCTTTTCGAGCCCTCGTTTGGCGGCCTGGTTGTCCTTATCCAGTTCGAGTATCTTCTCATAAAGCTTTACCGCCTCTTCCTTATCCCCACGCTCCTCGTACATTTCAGCCGCCATGAGATACTCGGTTACTGCCTCGGACTTGAAGCCTATCTGCAAGAGCAGCCCCGCGAGTTCTATCTTGCCTTCAGGATCCAGACCTTCCTGTCTCATGACTCCTCGTAAAGTTTGGTGTATTTCTTCTGTATATGTGCCGCCTCGGTGTATTTCCCATGGCCCTGAAGGGTGAAGATAACGTTTTCCACTACCAGACGCACCTCGTCTTTCTGTTCCAGATAGACGAGTATGTTAGTTACTTTAAGCGCCAAGTTAAGATTCTCCTTGTCTATGTCTATCATTTTCTTTACGATAGATGAGAGTGCGTGAGGGTCGTTGCGCCTGCGGTAGAAGTCGAACTCGCGCAGAAGGTAGTCGTAGGCTGCGTGCACCAGTCCCATGGTCAGATAGAGATCGGTCCGGCGCAGGCGGATGTCCACATTATCCGGGTCTTTCCGGGCCAGACGTGCCGCGGCCGCGATCGCAAAAACGAAGTTTGAGCGTTCCTGGGCCATACTCAACGCGTCTTTGAGCTTCGCGATGCCCTCCTGGGTCTGCCCTTGGGCCAAAAAAAGCACCCCCTGGAAATACACCAACTCCTCTGCATCCGGCATGCGGTCTGTCTCCCGCTCAAGCACCGTCCTGGCTTCATCCAGGCGGCCCTCGCGCAGCGCATCACTCAGCGCCTTGCGTACCTCACTCGTGAGCACAAACCACCTCGCCTCTCTTTATAACGGTATGTATCGAGTTGCGATTGAAGAGGTAGACGAGCTCCTCCCATGTATCCATTTCGAGCAAGAGCAGGTCGGCGTACTTTCCCGGCACAATCGATCCCACTTCATCTGCCAGCCCCAGGGCGCGGGCAGCGTTTATGGTGATGCCTTTAAGCGTCTCCTCAAGCGTCAAGCCGTCCACGAGCGCCCCGCAGGCAGCGGCAAATGGAAGGGCAAAGATGGTGGATGAACCCGGGTTGAAGTCCGTGGCCACCGCAATCGGCATACCAAGTTCACGCATCAGATCAACGTTGGGACGGGCCTTCTCCTTGAGAAAGAACGTAGTGGCAGGCAGAAGCACTGGCACCACGCCTGCCTCGGCCATCGCTCGAAGCCCCACCTCGTTTGACTTGATAAGATGCTCGGCAGAGATCGCACCAAGCTCAGCCGCAAGCCTGGCACCGCCCGTGTCCTCAATCTCATCCACGTGAAGTTTGATACCTAAGCCAAGTTCGGCTGCCTTCTCAAGTATCCTCCGCGTCTCCTCGTTACTAAAGGCTATAGAGTCGCAGAAGGCGTCCACGAACATGGCCAGCCCCTTTTCCGCGACCTCGGGAAGCATGAGATCGATCACCTCGTTAACATACTCCTCACGCGAGGGCCCTTCAGGAAAGGCATGAGCGCCTAGGAACGTTGGAACCAGGGTCTGGGGAACCTCCTCGGATAAGCTGCGAATCACTGAGAGTTGTTTGAGTTCATCGGCCAGGCTAAGCCCGTAGCCCGACTTTATCTCAACTGTCGTCGTGCCCCAGCGAAGCATCTCGCGGAGCCATTTAAGCCCCTCTTCATAAAGCTCCTCAAATGTTGCGTGCCGGGTTGCCTTTACCGTCGAGAGTATCCCTCCGCCTTTTTTTGCAATCTCCTCGTAGCTTGTGCCTGCCATGCGCCTTCGAAACTCCTGCGCTCTTGATCCTGCAAACACCAGGTGTGTGTGGCAGTCCACGAAGCCGGGCATAACCACCATGCCTTCCGCATCAAGTACCTTCTCGGCATGGCATCCTTTATCCTCAGCCGGCTTGTATACCTGGGCGATCTTGCCCCCTTGAACGAGGATACTTCCCCCCTCTATTACTCCCAGATTCTCACCCTCCATGGTTACTATCTGTGATGCGTTGCGTATGATGAGATCGAAGATCACCCGATTCTCTCCTTGAACCACGCATAGGTTTGGCGGATACCGTCTGACAGATTCACCCGCGGCTGCCAGCCCAGATCATTTCCGGCGCGGCTTACGTCCAGCACGGAACGAAACACCTCGCCCGGTCTGGCGGCATCGTGGGAAACCTTAAGGGAACCTTCAAGCCTCTTGAATTCTGAAAACAGATTGTTGATGCTGGTCTCAATCCCTGTGCCTATGTTGTAGGTGCCGGGTTTGCCATCCACAGCCGCCAGGTTTGCTCGCGCCACGTCCTTGACGTAAACGAAGTCACGGGTCTGATCGCCTGTTCCGTAGATCACACAGCTCTCGCCCGAAAGTGCCTTGAGTGAGAATATCGCCACCACCCCTGCCTCGCCGTAAGGGTCCTGTCGCGGGCCGTAGACGTTGGCGTAACGCAGAACCAAAGGTTCTATCCCATACTCGTTCCAGAAAAAGCGGATGTAGTGCTCAGCCGACGCCTTGGCGATGCCGTAGGGTGCAAGCGGAATAACAGGTGTGTCTTCATTCGATGAGATACTCGGCGCATCGCCGTAGAGCGCGCCGCCGGTCGAGGCGAAGATGAAGCGCTTGATCCCGTGTCTGGCCGACGCCTCAAGCAGGTTGATCGTTCCCAAAATATTCTGCCCGGCGTCGAAGCAGGGCTCGCGCACCGAACGGTTCACCGAGATCTGCGCCGCGTGGTGGTTTACGATCTCAGGTTTGAACTCTAAAAAAACAGCCTCCAGCCCTTCCTTATCCGTGACATCAACATGATAGAACCTGGCCGCTTCAGGGACGTTCTCGCGTTTTCCCGATGAGAGGTTGTCTAGAACCGCCACGGTGTGAGAGGCTTCAATCAATACCTCTGCTACGTGGCTTCCGATAAACCCCGCCCCTCCAGTTACCAGGATTCTTTTCATGTAAAGATTATAATGGAATAGCTTCAAAAATCAAGACTTACGAAATACCCCTCAATGCTCCTTTTGCCCTCCGGCAAAAGATCGCAAGCAAAAAAAGGCTGGGATTATCGAACCAGGATAACCTTTCGGGTTACCGATGGGTTGCCCGACACCTCCCGGATGAAGTAAACTCATTGTCGTAGACCTCCATCGTAGTTAACGTTTACACCTAGGGCAACACCCCACTTGGAAAGCGTAAATGGTCCTGCCCACACAGCATCATCGGGGATGCCTTCTGCTTTTTGTTCCTTTATAGCGCCTCCTTTCAACATCGGGCTTAACCCAAGACTAAAACGCCCCAAAGACACAAGAGGGATATCTATCCCTATATGCCCTTGTAATCCCAACATAGTGCTGGTAAGGTGTACTATCTGCGATTCAGCATCATCCCCAAAGCCCCGATGGAACTCAGGACTCCCGGAAAGCTTCCCCCAGGTAAGTTCTAACCCAAGATAGACACTGTTTTTTTTCCCAAAGAATGCATATCCCGCTTCTGCACCCACAGAAAATTCTTGGGACACCCAACGCGTTACAGGGAAACCCCATCCACCGAAGCTGATGTTAACCTTGCCGTTCGGAATTACCGATTGCGAGACGCTGCCGATTGCTCGCATCTGCCAACCATTCTCGGTTATAAAACCAACCTTGCCCGATAATGAATGGGAAAGGTAGCAGAGTTCCCCCAGGCTGGGGAATAAATCGTCAAAAGTATACGCATAGTCGTTACCTGTGATCAGCAACGCCGGTTCATATCCCAGTTGCGCCTGGAAGCTAAGCCCGTTTCCTTCACCGCTGGCCCCAGCAAGGAGCAATGCGAACGTTAAGAAGCTTGTCATAATTTATCTACCTCCTTTATGGCAATTCTAGGCCAATAACGGAAGTTGTTAAGGTCTTTCTTTTCATTTCCTCTCCTTTAGTTGTAACTTGTTATTAAGCCTAAAGCTATTCCCCACTTCGAAAGAGTAGAAGGGCCTCTCCACTCAAAATCAGCAGGGATGCCTGTTATTGATAGTTCCCTTAAGGCACCTACTTGAAGCTTAGGATTCAGTCCGAGACTGAAATCACCAAGGGATATAAGAGGTATATTTATACCTATGTGGCCTTTCAACCCCAACATGGTACTGGTTAGATGTTCTGTCCGCCACTCTGCATCGCCTCCAACACTTCTGTAGAATCTGGCATCACCAGAGAGTTTTCCCCAGGTAAACTCTAACCCAAGATGAATGCTTCCTTTCTCCCTAAAGAACTTTCGCCCCTGTCCCAGTTCCGCACCTACAGAAAACTCTCGAGATTCCCAACGCGTTACACGGGAACCCCATTGGGACAGAGAAGAAGTATCCCTGATGTTGGTCTTACCGTTTGGGATTACCGACTGCGCAATGCTGCCGATAGCTCGCATCTGCCAACCATTCTCGGTTACTATCCCAATCTTACCCGAAAGCGAATGGGAAAAGTAACATACCTCTCCCAGCCTGGGGACGATACCGTCAAAAGTATACGCGTAGTCGTTACCTGTGAATAGCAAAGCCGGTTCATACCCTACTTGTGCCTGGAAGCTAAGCCCATTGTCTTCGCTAACTCCGACAAGGAGCAGGGCACTGATTATAAAGCTTGCCATAATCCACCTATCTTTTTATATGACAATTCTAGGCCAATAACGGAAGTTGTCAAGCCCTGATGGGTGTGTATCATATTCACTTAGCCGGAAGCGGATGTTATTGAGAAAAGCTTGACATGGCGTCGCTTGACCCTAGAATTATACTATGAAAACTTTGTCCGTGTTCGTTCTTTGCATTACGTCGCTTTTTGCTTCAGGCGGCGCGGCAAAGCAGGGGCCGATACTCCCGATGCCGTTGCATCCCGACATGGTAGAAGAGTTACGCGCAACAGGCGAACTTGCAAAGGTGGCCCAGTCCTGGAAGGATTTCAACGCACGAGCCGTCTTCCTCTCCCTTCCCATTCCAGCAGTCCCGGTGACCTCAGGCTCAGGTATCGCCATACTTGTGGATTTCTATGATAACAAGGCGGACACCCTACATCATCCACCTGCCGCCTACGACACCCTGCTCTTTAGCGAAGGCATATGGCCTACCGGCAGTATGAAGGATTTCTACATCGAAAACTCCTACGGCCAGTTTGAGTTTTCAGGCGAACCTTCCCCCCATCCTTCGAGCGGACGCACCTGGCACCGTCTTGCGGGCAGCTACGACTACTGGTCAGAAAACCACGGTTTTGACCACTCTCAAGAGATGGCCAAGGAGGCGGTCAAGGCTGCCGACCCTTACGTGGATTTCGCTCGTTTCGATAACGACGGCCCTGACGGTATCCCCAACTCAGGGGACGACGACGGTGCCATAGATGCTCTCTACGTTGTTCACGCCGGACCAGGGTATGAGGAGAATCACTGCGGCAAGATCTGGTCGCATATGTGGTCGACTTACTACGAAACCAACGATGCGTCAGCAAACGGGGGGAAGATTCGACTTGAGCGCTACTCGATGCAGCCTGAGGAACGCTGCGACGGCTTGCTCATCAACATGGGGGTTTTTGCCCACGAGTACGGACATATTTTGGGATTGCCCGATCTTTACGACTACGATTACGATTCAAAGGGCGCAGGAAAGTGGAGCATCATGGCTGCAGGTTCATGGAACGGCGGCGGTGCCTCGCCCGCCCATTTTGACGCCTGGTGCAAGTCCAAGCTGGGATGGGTGCAACCGGTTCGCGTAACCGATTACGAAACCAACGCTGAACTTCCGGCGGTTGAGTTTACCCCCGTAGTCTATCGGCTCTGGACAGACGGGGATACTACCAGCAGACAGTACTTCCTGGTTGAGAATCGCCGGAAGCTGGGTCTTTTTGACGCTAAACTTCCAGGCGAAGGCCTCCTCGTATATCACGTGGACGAGGCAAAACGCAACAACAACGACCAGTACATACCAGGGGAGCACTCCTTCTATCATCACTACCGCGTGGCGGTCGAACAGGCGGACGGACAGTTTGGCCTTGAACGCAACTTGAGCTCAGGTGATCCGGGCGATCCCTTCCCCGGTACGTGGAAGCGCAGGGAGTTTTACACCCACCTGCCCTACCCAACGAGCCGCGACTACTTCGAAGAAGATACGAGGGTCGGCGTACTTGACATAACTGACTCTGACAGCGTGATGTATGCTCATTTTGATGTGGGCAAGAATCTTCCGTACTTCCGCTTTATCTCGACCAGGCAGTGGGGCGGGGACAAAGCCAGGATCGAACCGGGCGAAGAAGGAACGCTCGTGGTTACAGTCAAGAATCTCTGGGGTGCCGTTGATAATCTGGAGGGTGAGCTTTTTGTCAACAGCAAAGCGGTAACCGTCACGAAGTCTAAGGTTTCGTTTGGTTCGGTCGGCGAAGAGGAAACAGGGTCTAATGCATCCGATCCGTTTACCCTGGCTCTCTCTCCCGAAGTCCCGGGTTATCTTGAGACCGAAGCAAGGCTTACCCTGCGGGAGGGAGTAACCGGTTTCGAACAGACCTTCAGCTTTGTTCTGATGCTTGGCTGGCCGGGCCTGCTTGTGGTCAACGACGCTTCAGATGAGGGACTGAGCCTGATCTATGACGCGATTCTCGACAATCTGGGGGTCCCCCATGAGCATGCCACCTCGGAGGATCTCCTGGCACTTGAGGATATGCTGCTTGCTTCGGGAACGCACGATTCGGTTCTTATCTGGTTCACGGGTCAGGAAGCTGCCACCCTCAGCGAGTCGGAAGAAGCGCTCCTTGAGGATTTCCTTTCAAGTGGCGGAAAACTGGTAATTTCCAGCCAGAACCTGGGCGAGGACAGGGGGAGCTCAAGCTTCTACCGCGACTTCCTGCACGCAGGGTTCAGGACCCCGAACCAAAGCGAGATCCTAATCAATGGTGCGGGGAATAATCCCATTGTAAGAGCAGATGAGCAGGTCGCTGTTGGAGCCGCGTACGGAACCTCAAAGGACGGCATCTCTGCCATCGGCGATGCGTTTTCCATCCTTCTCTACCCCGACGGCAACGCCGCAGCCATTGTCTTTGAAGATACCACTTACCAGCTTGTCTATCTTGCTTTTCCTTTCGAGGGGCTTACAGGGAATCCTTACATGGTACTCACCAAGGAGGCGTTCATGGGACGAGTTCTTCGTTGGTTCGGCTACGATCTGGGTATCGCGGAGCAGCCTTCCAGATCTTCTGTCTGGGGGATCGAGATACTGTCTCCGGTGGTTCGCGCAGGGGATGCAGCCGTTATGTACATATCACTTGCCGAGTCACGCAACGTAGAGCTTGTCCTCTACGATGCTCTTGGGCGCAGGGTGAGCGCGAAATCGCTGGGCTTTCTTGAACAAGGCGAACACACAGTCCGGATTCCAACGACAGGCTTAACGTCAGGTATCTACTTTGTTGGGATCAAGGCGGAAAAAGGAAACTGCACTTCCCGTTTCGTCCTGCTCAACCCGTAACACCCGTAACACCCGTAACCCGTAACACCCGTAACACTCGTAACACCCGTAACACTCGTAACACCCGTAACACCCATAACACCCGTAACACCCGTAACACCCGTAACACCCGTAACACACCCAGAATGTGCGGGAATCATCTTGATACACTGAAAGGATCGTGTGGTTCCTAATGGATCAATCAATCGAACCTTAGGGATGAAAGGTATTGATAAAGAAAGAGTGATGGCGTAGGGCTGAGCGCCACCCTGCCCGACATCCGCTCGGTTGCAAGGATGTTATGGACAAGTGCCGGTCGTGAAATCCTGGTAGAAAGCCTGTCCACGAGTTTGGCCAGGCGTTTCCAGCTGGGGCGTCTGCCTGAACGGGCACGCATCACCCACCGAAAAACAAGGCTAAAGGATGAAAGAATCTTATCCAGACCTACCCGGTAGCTGAGCCGTTCTATCAGCCGCACCAGATCCAGATCCGAAGAGGCAGGATGCTGGAGATACGAAAGCACCTCCTCGGAGATAAAACTCTCCTTATCATCAAGATAAAGGTATGCCTGCTTGAGGCTGCCGAACGCGACGTCCACGGCGACGTCTACCTCTTCTTCAGGGTAGCCGTCATTAAGCAATTTCTCTCGTATCACCGCCTCATCCAGTGCCTTGAATCTAACCAGCTTGCAGCGCGAACGGATCGTTGCAGGCAGAGCAAAGGGGCGGGAGGTGGTAAGCAGGAGCACGGTCTGCGCCTGCGGCTCCTCAAGGGTCTTGAGGAATGCATTGGCCCCTTCCTCCCTTATTCTATCGAAGTCAAAGAGAAGCGCTGCTCTGTGGCGCAGTATACGAGGCGGGTATTTCATCTCCCTGCGCAGATCGCGTATCCTGTCGATCGAGATCACCCATGAAGGGTTGGGATCAGATGAGCGCTGGTCAAGTACGTATTTCTCACGCTCCTGCCCCAACTCCTCGATCCACTTCTCACGACCGCTTGCAGGCTCGGCTTTGAAGGGAAAAAGCGGAACTATGTCGGGATGCGAGAGTGCGAATATCGTCTCGCTGAACGAGGGGGGATTTACGGCCGCTGCGAATAGGATGGCCGCGGTGCGCTTGCCTACCCCGTCTGGCCCGAAGAAGATGTAACCGCCCTGAGGGTTCTGTGCAGCTTTCTCCAAAAACTCAACCGCCTGCGGTTGTCCCTTGAGCATGCCTAAAACGGCTTGATTTACCTGCGCCATCTACTTCAAATAGTTTATTGGGTTGCGGAACTCGGTCCCCTTGCTTATCGAGAAATGCATATAGTCTGATGCCGTGCCCAGCACCTGCCCCTGGGACACGGTTTGTCCCTTCTTGACACTTATCTTATCCAGGTTTCCGTAAAGGGAGTAGTAGCCATCCTGGTGATCTATGACAACAAGAAGGCCGTAGCCTGTAAGGTGCTCTGCGTAGGCGACCTTACCTTTGTTGATTGCCTTAACCGTCTGCCCGCCTGAACAGTCTATATCGATTCCATCGTTAAAGGTCCTGGTCTTATATCGTGGATGAACTATCGTTCCAAAGCTTGCGAGAATCTTTCTCGTTGCCACCGGCCATGGAAGATTGCCTCTTCCCTTTTCTATAACGGTGCCTGTGGGTTTACGGTCGGCAGAACCGGCACTCTTTTTATCCATTGACGCGATCAGCCTTTCCAGCTTTCGCCTGCGTGCCTCCAGCTCTTTGCGAAGCTTCTCCTTCGACTTCTTTGAGGTCTGGATCTTGTTCAACCTCTTCTCTTTGCTTTGTTTCGCGGAAGTAAGCGAATCCTTGGCCGTTTTTTGTTCTCTAAGAAGCACTGAAAGTTCATTGTTGAAGAGCTCGAGGCTGTCCTTCTTTTGCTCGACCTGGGCTTTTGCACCAAGCAGGCTTTCAAAAAGCCGCTCCTCTGCACGCGCCGCGTAGCGTGTGAAGTAGACGCGGTCGTATATTTCGGCAACCGAGCTGGCGCCGAAGATAAGCTCCATATCGTAAAACTGCCCCCGCTTGTAAAGTGAAACGAGCCTTTTGCGCAGATTTTCCTTGCTTTCCTCAAGCCGGGTCCCCAGTGAATCGATCGCCTCCTCGAGCGAGTCTATCCCTGCCTGGGTTGAGCGCTGCGAACGCCTGAGCTCGGAGATAAGCCGTTTGGTCAGAGAGACCTGCTCCTGGAGAAGATCGATCTCCCTGGCTATGCCTTTCTCCTGTTTCCTTAAATCACCGATCTCTTTCTTCACCTCTGAGAGACGGGAACGGATCTTTGCAAGCTCCCTCTGCCGCTCGGTCTTGGACTGCGGCAGCATAATAAACGGGGCGAGGATAACTAAAAGCCAGGGCAGGATTCGCTTCACGTTCTTTTCAGCTTGAACGCGTCTATGGCAAGGCCCGAGCCGAGCCAGCCGAAGAGAAGACCTAAACCTACAAGGATCGCGGCAAGCTCCCAAGCAGGGAAGCTCATCGAACCGAGAAGCGGAGAAAGTACGAGGTGAAAGGCAAAAACGATCCCGTATGCCACGATGCTGCCGAACAGGCCCTCGAAAAGCCCCTCGATCACGTAAGGCGCTCTGAGTGTGCGTGGGTGGACACCCATGAGCCAGTAGAGGTCTATGATTCGTCTGCGATCAAGAATAGCAAAGCGTGTGGCGAGCATGGTTACGAGCACCGCCGAGAACCCGACCAGAAGAAGCACGAACGCGTCCGCACCGAGAAGTATGTAAAGAAACGTATTCAGCTTGCCCAACAGGTTGCGATCCACCCATACCTCCTCGACCCCATCGAAGAGCAGAAGCTTGCACTCCAAAGCATCAAGCTGGGCGCGTGATCGGTATTCCGGCGTGAGCTTTAATCTGATCGATGGTGGAAGCGGATTCTCGTCAAGTATATCCAGAAGCTCCGCATCCTCCCCCAGGTCTTTACGAAACTCCTCAAGCGCCTCCTCGCTTGATACCGCAGAACCGGCAACGATCCCCTCAAGGGTCTCAAACTCACCCACGAGTTCTTCTGAGTTTGCATCGGGAGAAAGGAAGGCAACGACCTCAAGTCTGCTCTCGATCTCGTTCTTGAACGAGAGAAGATAGAACGTCCCGAGTGCAAAAACCCCAACGATCGAAAGGACAACCGCGAAGATCGCGGCCGCTGCAAACGAGATGCGCCTTCCTTTGAAGAAGAGCTCAGAGCCCTCTTTCAGTACGAAACCTGTGCTCACTGTATGCCACCCCCGGTCAACTGAAGCACCCTTCCTGGAAGGAAGTGCAGTATCTCGTGGGTGTGGCTTGCCGCAAGGATCGTGGTTCCTTCGTGGTTTACTTCACCCAAAAGCTTCAGCATCTCGCGTTCCTGGGCCTCATCAAGTGCTGAGAACGGTTCGTCAAGCAGAAGAGCCTCCGGCTCCTTGGCAAGCGCCCTTGCCAGAGCCACCTTCTGGCACTGTCCTATGGAGAGCTCGTAGGGACAGCGTGAGGAGTGATCGCTCATACCTACGCTTTCAAGCCAACGCTCTGCGCGTTCGCGGGCATCGCGTCCTGATGCCCCTAAGGCCTCTAAGACAAGAGCGACATTTTCAAGAACCGGCCGGTCGTCGAGCAGGCGTATGTCCTGGAACACGATACCCACCCTCCGGCGAAGCCTGGATAGCCCTGTCTCGTTGAGCGAGCCGACATCCTCGTCAAGAACAAAAATCCTGCCCTGGCTGGGGGGCAAGGCCCCGTAGACTATCTTCATAAGAACGCTTTTGCCTACCCCGGTGGCTCCAAGAAGCCACACCCACTCACCCTTCTTTACATGAAGGTTGATCTCTCCAAGGACATCACTATCCGGAGCAAAGCTCTTGGCCACACCCTCCAGTCGAATCATAGCGCTTCCTTGATTTCCCTGGCTATGGCCTCAGGGGTAAATCCGAAGAAATCCATCAACTCGTCGCATGAACCGGACTCGCCGAAGCGATCGCGAATACCGATCCGCTTGACTCGGGTGGGGTGATGTTCTGCAAGTAAGGAAGCAACCGCCTCGCCCAAACCGCCTATAACGGTGTGCTCCTCAGCGGTGACGATGAAGCCTGTGCGCTCTGCCGCCTCAATAACCGGCTTTGAGTCCAGGGGCTTTACCGTGTGCATGTCAATTACACCAATGGATATCCCTTCCTCAGCGAGAATGTCCGCGGCTTGCAAAGAGGGCCACACAAGCGAGCCTGTGGCAACGATCGTGGCCTGAGTTCCCTTTTTGAGTACCTTGGCCTTGCCTATCTCGAAGGACTCACCTTCGGGGTATATTCTAGGCAGGTTAGGCCTGGTCAATCTCATGTAGGAAAGGCCTTTATGCTCGGTAAGCTTCATCACGAGCGCGTAGGTGGCTACATCATCCGCTGGTGCGATAACGGTAGTTCCAGGGATAATCCGCATGAGCGCTATATCCTCTATGCATTGATGGGAGGAGCCGTCTTCGCCTACAGAGATTCCGGAATGGGTCGCAACGATGTTAAGCGTTACCCCGGAGTAGGCCGCGGAGTTGCGTATTTGCTCCCAGGGCTTGCCCACCGCGAACATGGCGAAGGTCGAGACGAAGACAAGCTTGCCTGTGGTTGCCAGTCCTACAGCGGTATCTATCATGTCCGCCTCGGCTATCCCCATGTCGAAGAAGCGGCTGGGGAAGGCCTTGCGGAACCGGACGGTCTGGGTGGACAATGCAAGGTCCGCATCCAGCACCACCACGTTCTTGCGCCTGCGGCCCAGCTCCAAAAGCGCCTCTCCGTATGCACTGCGCAGCGAGAAGCGCTCTACTCGCCCAGTTCTGCCAGAGCCCATTTCAACTCCGCTTCGGTCGGCGCGCGACCGTGAAACTCAAGGTTGTTCTCCATGAACGATACACCTTTACCCTTTACGGTGTTTGCAATAATAGCTGTAGGGCAGCGTCGTTCCTGTGCGGCGAAACGAAACGCGGATAAGAGCTGCTTGAAATCGTGTCCGTCGACCACAAGCGCCTGCCAGCCGAACGAACGGAACTTTTCATCCAAAGGATCTATGTTCATCACCTCCGAGGTCGCTCCGTCGATCTGCAGGCGGTTTTTGTCTACGATCGCCGTAAGGTTCGAAAGCTTGAAGTGTGCGGAGCTCATGGCCGCCTCCCAAACCTCGCCCTCCTCGCACTCGCCGTCGCCAAGAAGCGCATAGACGCGTGAATCCTTGCGGTCGATCCGCAGACCTAACGCCATCCCGTCGGCGAGCGAGAGCCCATGTCCAAGAGAACCTGTACAGATCTCTACACCCGCGGTACACAAACAGGGATGCCCCTGTAGTGGCGAGCCTAACCTCCGCAGGGTCTCAAGATGCTCGCGAGGGAAGTATCCGCAGTCTGCAAGCACGGCGTAAAGGGCTGGTGCGGCGTGTCCCTTGGAGAGCACGAATCGATCGCGCTCAGGCCAATCAGGCTCATCAGGCCTGTGGCGCAGAACGTGATAGTAAAGGGCAGTGAGTATATCCACAGCCGAAAGCGATCCGCCGGTGTGACCGGAGCCAGCCTTCGCAAGCATGACGAGTACGTCCTTACGCAACTGACGCGCTTTGGCGGTCAACTTGCCGATTAACTCCACAGGCGGCTGGATAGGTTTAAAATCAAAATCTTCTTTTTCCATCTAGTTCCCTGTTAGGCGATCTGCCATGCGGATGGCCGAGATAAGACTTGAGGGATCGGCCCTCTCCTGACCGGCAATGTCAAAAGCCGTTCCGTGCAATGGCGAGGTGCGCACGAACGGTAGTCCCCAGGTTACGTTAACCCCCTGGCCTCGGGCCAGAAGCTTGGCAGGAATCATCCCCTGATCATGATACTGGGTAAGAAAGCCGTCCACCTCTTGTATATGACGATGAAACGTGTCTGCGGGATAGGGACCTTGAACATCAAGTCCCTCCTTGTTGGCTGCGGAGACGGCGTCTGCAATCTGTTTCTCCTCTCCATACGAAAACTCTTCGCCGTGCGGGTTAAGTGCGAGAACTGCCATGTTTGCCTCGCGACCATGAAGGGTTCTTAAGAAATCGGCATAAAGTTCAAGCTTGCGCAAAACGCGGTCGGTGGTGATGAGTCCTGGCACGTCTTGAAGCGGGTGGTGGGTTGTCACAAACGCAAAGGATGCGTAAGGTGAGTGGGCAATCATGAGCACCTCGCGGGCACCGAACTCATGTGCAAGGAACTCGGTGTGGCCGGTGAAGCCAGGCACCGAAAGCCCGATGGCTTTTTTACTCACAGGAGCGGTAACCAGAGCGTCTATCTCGCCCTCCTTGAGGAGCTTGACAGCTTTCTTTATTGCTTCGAGCGCTGCTTTACCTGCCGAGTGCTGCACACGGCCGAACTCGAACTCCACCTCGCCGGTATCGGCTACTCGGGACAAGGAGAAGTTCATCTTAAGCATCATCTGAGCCGCACTAAGGATACTTACGGAACCTATGATTGTCAAGTGAATCGGTTCCTTGCGCAGCCTGGCTAAGGCTTTGACCACGATCTCAGGGCCTATACCTGCCGGATCACCGAGGGTTATTCCGATCCTTGCCACGCTGTATTTTAATCATTTTCATGCCGAGAGCAAGCTAATTGACCTTGGTTAATGAAAGATTATACTTAATTGATGAAGAGGTACCTTTTCGAATCGAAGCCCTTGAGTGTTCTGGTCCTCTGGGATAGTGGAAAGGCGCAAGGGATATTGATTAACCCTGGCGCTGATGTCGTTCTGGATGAGGTTCCTCCGGTGGAAGTCGAAAGATTCTTTGCAGAACTCCGCGATTATCTGGCTGGCAAGGAGGTGGATTTTAGTCTACCGATTAACTGGGAAAGGTTGACGCCCTTTGCAAGAAAGGTCTCTCAGGAACTTTTAAAGACCCGCTGCGGCCAGATGCTCTCCTACGCAGAGCTTGCAAGGCGTGCAGGCAACCCGAAGGCGGCCAGAGCGGTAGGCAGGGTGATGGCTCGCAATCCGTTCCCTCTGGTTATCCCTTGCCACAGGGTGATAGGCTCGGACGGCTCGCTTGTAGGCTTCGGCGGCGGGCTGGAACTCAAAGCCAGACTGCTTGCACTGGAACAAAAGATGCCAAGATGAGCGTGAATGATATAAGGCCTCCTGAATCCCACCACGAGGTGTGGAGAAATTCTATGATCCTTATCGCTTCAATATCGATCATGGCCCTAACTATGTTTATCTTTCGCATAATCGAAGGGATACGATATACAAATCTTAATCTGCTGCTGCGCATTTTCCTTAGACTCTCCTGAAGGCGATTACGTGTTCGCCGGGTTCATTAAAACCACGGTGGGGGAAAACGAAAAGAAATCCAAGTATACTGCATGGGTAAGCTGAAGGAAGCAAAGACAGTCAAGATGCCGCTCGCCGGACGGGCTTTTGTAGGTTGCGATATTCCGCAACTTGGTAACCGGGCAGATTACATCCCCCGGAAATTAGCGGAAGAAACGAGTTAGACGATCTGTTGCCGATTACAGGAACCGACCTATGAACGGGTCGTAATCCTTGCGGTGCTTCTTTAGAATCTCAGGGTTACGAAACCAATGTTGTTAAAGTGGATGGATCCAATATTAAGTATAGGATTAGAAAAACCACCGTAAGCAAGACCAGCATGGAGATCACAAAACCTGCGATAGTCACTGCTGACTTTTTCTTCTGAACAATAGGGATGATCCCAAAAACAAACGCCAGTATTCCAAGGGCTAACGCCATCCAAAAGAGTATTGTATACAAAGTGTAGGATACCCAATTCCAAAGCCCTATACTTAACACCAAGGATACAAGCGCTGCAATGGAGATTATTAAACAAGCTATCCCCATGTAAGACCTCCTTTAATACTTGTGTTAGTTACGGATTCATCGTCCGAAAAAGCACGAATCATCATGTTGCCTAATTTATTGTAGCTAAAAATTTTGTTTTGTTAACTCTTTGACTCCTACCCACTTTTGGATCAGACTTTTCCGTGTGCTCAGAGGAAACGACCGATGAAGGGATCGTAGTCCTTGCGGTGCTTTTTTAAGATCTCTGGGTTGCGGTATTCGGGGATAAGGATAGGCGCGTGGCTGGTCTCCGGGATTCCTTCGTCTTCAAGCTCGGCGCGAAACGCCCGTACGTGGTCGAGAGAGAGTTTGGCTTCGCGTCCAGCCAGAGCCTTGGCTCTCTCAGACGCTGCTTTACCCGCCCTGCGTCCGAACACGTTGTAGTCTAAAATCGAGTTGCCCATCAGCCGGTTGCGGCCGTGCACCCCGCCCGAGACCTCGCCTGCGGCAAAAAGACCGGCAAGGGTGGTTTCGGTATCAGCGTTGATCTCAATCCCGCCGTTCTGGTAGTGCAGGGTGGGGTAGACAAGCATGGGTTCTTGCGTGATGTCTATGCCGAAACGCTTGAACTGACGTACCATTGCCGGAAGTGCAGACTGGATGGTTCCCGGGCTTGATAAAAGATCGATGATGGGCGAATCAAGCCACACCCCGACGCGACCGGCAGGGGTCTTCACACCCATGCCCCGTTTGGTGGATTCGCGGATAAACGACGCCGCCTCAACGTCGCGCGGCTCCAGTGGAAATACGAATAGTTTCCCTTCCTTGTTCACCGGCTGGCCGCCAAGACCTCTGACCTTCTCTGTAATGAGAAAGCCCAGGATCTGCTCAGGGTATACCGCGCCGGTGGGGTGGAACTGCACCGAGTCCATGTACAAAAGCTTTGCTCCGGCGTGATAGGCCATCACCAGGCCGTCGGCGGTGGCTCCGTAGTGATTGGTGGTGGCAAACCCTTTTATGTGCAGGCGTCCGAATCCACCGGTGGACATGATCACCGAGCGGGCGCGGATCACGGTATACTCCTCGGTCTCCATGTTGTAAAGAAGCGTGCCTGCCGCTTCGCCCGCATCGTCAAGGAGAAGTTCGACCGCCGGAGAGTACTCCACGATGGTAATTTTATCAGGGTGATTCTTGACCTCGTCGCGCAAAACGCGCTGGATCTCGGCTCCGGTGTAGTCGCGGCAGGAAAGCATGCGGCGTCGGGAGGTGCCGCCGCCGGACTCGGTGTTGCAGATACCTTCGGAGTCCTTGTCCCACATCACTCCCAGCTCCTCGAGATAGCCGGCGATCATGGGTCCGTCCATGGTCAGGGCTTCAACCAGCTCGGGTTTGTTGTCGAAGTGGCCGCCGCCGATCGCATCGAGGTAGTGGATTGCCGGGTTGTCGTGCGGATTAACCGCTGCCTGCATCCCGCCCTGAGACATCATTGAGTTGGAGTCGCCCACGCGGAGCTTGGTAGCAAGCACCGAGTTAAGACCCGCGTTGGCTACCTGGATGGCGGCCATGCACCCGCCTCCGCCCGCGCCGATGATCAATACGTCGGTGTCAAAATCAGGCTCGGAAAGATCGAAGTCGCCCGGGTTAATCGAAGGATAGGATTCGAGCAAATCAACCACCCGCGAGGTCATCTCCTCGCCCTTGTTCAATCCCACGCGGATAGGCTTGCGCGCATCGGGCTGGTAATCGGGATGAGAATTGGATAGAACCTCTTCGCGCTCGGCAAGAGTCATGGCCTTGACCACCTCTCGGCCAGCCTTCGCCTTTTCCAAACGCGCCTGACGCGTGGCCTTGACCTTCTCCAAAGAGGCCTGCATGTATTCAGGGTATCCGCTCATCATATCTCCTAGAAGACCTTGAAGTCCAGCTTGCGCTCGGTGTAGCGCTTGGTTAACTCCTCACGCGAGAGACCCTTGAGTTTCTCAATTTCCTTTTCGTAACGGCTTTCCTTCTGCTCAACCAGGCGCTCGGCAAGGTGTGCCGAGCGAGGCAGAAGGTAGCGTCCGGTCAGCCGCCGGGCAAGGAGCGCGATGTTGTACTGCACCATCTCCGCAGGACAGCGCACGGCGCAAAGGCCGCACATGATGCAGTCGAACGAAAGGTCTGCGGCTTTGGCAAGGTTACCGCGTTTGATCTCCTGGATGTAATCCATCACCTCGATCTCCTGGGGGCACGCCTTGGTGCAGGAGTTGCAGGCCACGCACCGGAACACCTCAGGGTAGTAGCGCTGGATGGACGTAAGCTCAGGCTTGAGCTTTGAGATGTCGTAGACAGCCTTGACCGCCGGTGTAAATGGTATCTGCACCAAATACATGTTGGGTTCAACCACGGTCTGGCATGCAAGGCCGGTGCGAAGCTTGTAGTCGCCTTCCAGCCGGTAGATGGTGGCACACGCCCCGCAGAAACCCTCCCGGCAGCCTATAGCCTTCTTGAACTGGAAGCCTACGTACTCCATCGCGGTAATGATGGTAAAGCTTTCGGGAACGAAGAAGCGCTTCCCGTAGATGAAGACCGGGATCAGTTTTTCTTTTGGTTTGTCGTCCGGACAGGCAGGCCCCGCCTGGGGTTCCGGCCCAGGCGCTTTAACTTCTACTTCCTTATCATCCATATCGCTAATGATAGGCCGAGGGTTTTAAATGTCAAGGTGAATACATCCCGCGCGCCTGCTTCGCATGCTTGAGCTCCCTCGCAACGACAATTCGGGCCGACCTGAAGGTCGGCCCCTACTTTCCCCCTCCCTGACGGAGTGGGGTAGGGGGCGGTGTTTGGCTCCAAGCAAATGCTTTGTGTTTCCTTGGGGGACCCAGTGGGTGTCATTGCGAGCGGACGCAGTACGCGAAGCTCCGAAGGGTGACGCTTGCGGAACTATCTCAAGGCTCGATGCGTTAGCACGTCGTGCCATGAGATCGCTACGGTCGCGATGACGAATTAAGGGTATAGTGTTTCTACACAAAGAAACAGCACGTTGAACAGACTTTGGCGAAGTTCTGTAAACCTTTCCCATACAGTTTGTACAGGTGAGACATTATGCGCGCCGTAATTTCGGATCATATAAGTCAGAGCTAAGTCCTTGCCAGTAACAGTTGTTAGTTCGCTTCCGTCATCGAATCTGAATGGATCGGGAGATAACAAATCCTTCAACGTTTGTTCAAAGATTTCTTTAGTTCTCGACCTGCCATTCTTCCCCAGTTTTTGCGTTGTATTTCCATTCCAGCCGATAAACTCTTGGTTGATTCGGGGTTCCACCAATAAGTAATTGTTTATTTGATCCCTTAATGCCCCCATCTCTCTTTCGCTTTTTACTTTGATTGTTACCTCGACGACGAGAGCAAGGTCGAATAATAAATTGATTCCGAGCTGGTTTGCGAAATCACTACTTTGGGCATAAGATGAAGTTTTTTCTAAGTTGAAGAAACGTGCTAGGGTATACGCGAACAGGAAAACCAAAGGGGTGACGGAAGGGTTCTTTAAAAAACGCTTTTGCAATTCTTCTGCTGTTAACAATTTGCTATAAGAGGATCGGTATTCTTTGAGTAACTCCTCTAAGAACTTAAATTGCGCCAAAAGCCAATCTCTAAAAGTTTGCAGGGTACCTCTGTAATCCAGTGCTACAAATATAAGGGAGGGGGTATCCGGTAATTGTTTTCCATGTGTTTTAATATCCTCCTCTAATGCCTCATGCATTAAAAGGTAACCCTTGTCAAGATTGCCATTAAGGACGGCAGTTCCGCCCCAGAAATAGTAGGCTGTTCCCTTGTGAATGCGGCAACCAAGATTCTGACTTTCCCAAGCTAAAGCAGGTTTCACTGCAAGCTCCCAAAAATACTCGGCATCACCAAGCTGCCTTTGATTCAACAGCCATAGCCATATCTTTGTAAAGTTTTGGAAGAACTTATCGTGCAGTGTTGCCTTTCTAACTTTTTCTGATGGAGCATCTGTATTTTTTATGTGGTTCGAATCGAAAAAACTGATTGCTGCTTTCTTAACCTCTTCAAAGTTAAGTGCATTGCTGGTGGGGAAGGAAGCGTAAAGTTGGCGGAAGGCTTCGTTCATTGGTTGCCCTAAATCATTCATGTTGTCACACTTCCACCTTTCTGTCAAGGGAGCGGTACTGAATAGCCTCGGAGATGTGCGGGGAGCCAACCGAGGAATAACCTAAGATAAGAAGTGCCCCAAGCAAGAGTGCTACCTCTTGGTTTCCAATTCTTTGTTTAGTAACTGTAATGCTTCAAGTAAATATTTACCTTTCGTGACCTCAACTTGAGCATGAACCCGTGCGTATTTCATGTATCCCCTTTTCCATAAATCTGTGAGCTTAGTATGTAAATCCACCGGAAGAGTCAAGTTTATGGTAAACCTGGCCGTTGGACCAAGATGCTTTCTTCTAGACAAGACTCCTCCTTAGTTGTGTTAAAACTCACATCTCCACCTTTCTGTCAGCGGTAGTGAAAAGCCACCGTGAGCTTTTGGGTAGTTTTTTTCACCCCAGACGTCTGCTTCGCTTCACCCGACGGGGGTACAGGCGTGTCCTCCCTGTCATTTTAAAATTTGCATTTTGACTTTTGCACCGGAGGGCGACGCTTGCGGAGTAATCTTTCAATCTTCAATCTTCCAATCTTCAGTCTTTCAATCTTCAATCTTCCAATCTGCAATCTGTGATTGCGACGAAGTCGCGTTCTTGTCCCCTTTTTGTCCAGTTTTTGTCCCCTTTTTGTCCAGCTTTTTTTCACCCCGGACGTCTGCCTTGCAGCCGTCCGGGGACCCCGAATTTGATGCTCCTTTTCTTGCTGCACAAGAAAAGATCGCAGAACGGTTGTAAGGTAAGTGTAAGAATTACAGACGCTTATCACATCTCTACCTTGCGGTCCAAACTCCTGTATTGTATGGCCTCGGAGATGTGCTGGGGCTTGATTGTGTCGGAGGAGTCCAGGTCGGCGATGGTGCGTGCAACTTTTAAAATCTTATCGTGCGCCCGTGCCGATAGCCCGAAGCGCTCCATTGCGGTCTTCAACAGATGCTCGGAGTCCGGGCCTATCTCGCAGAACTGCCTTGTGTCCTTTGCACCCATCTGTCCGTTGCTGTAAATGGGGTGCTTGCGCTTGAGCTTCCCGAACCGTTCAAGCTGAATCTCGCGCGCCGCCACGACCCTCTTTCTTACATCCTCGGAGCGCTCACCAGACTCTCTTCGCCTTATCTCATCAAACCTCAGCTTCGGCACCTCGATGTGGATGTCGATTCTATCAAGTAGCGGTCCTGAAATTCTTGATCTGTACCTTTGAATCTGCTGTGGGGTGCAGCGGCAGATGTTGACCGGGTCTGTGAGGTTCCCGCACGGGCACGGGTTCATTGCCGCGACCAGGGTAAAGCGCGCAGGGTAGGGGATGGAGATCTTTGCGCGGGAGATGACTACCCTGCCGTCCTCCAGGGGCTGGCGCAGAACCTCGAGCACGTTGCGGCGGAACTCCGGGAACTCGTCAAGGAACAGGATTCCGTTGTGGGCAAGGCTCACCTCGCCCGGTCTTGGAATCTGCCCTCCGCCTATGAGGCCGGCGTCTGAGATCGTGTGGTGCGGTGAACGATAAGGTCGGGTGGCGACTAACGCTTTACCTGTGTCCAGCAGACCGGCCACCGAGTGTATGCGGGTGGTCTCAAGAGCCTCCTCAAGCGATAGGGGCGGCAGGATTGTCGGCAGCCTCTTGGCCAGCATGGTCTTGCCGGTTCCAGGCGGGCCGACCAAAAGGATGTTGTGTCCGCCTGCAGCGGCTACCTCAAGAGCGCGCTTGGCGTGCTCCTGCCCCTTGACCTCGGCAAGATCCACCGACCAGACCATCTCCTCCCGGAACAGCTCGGCAACGTCAACCTTTGTGGGTTCAATCCTTTCTTCTCCGTTAAGGAATCGCACCACCTCGATAAGTGAGTTTGCCGGGTAGCAGAATCCCTCACCGCGTATAGCCGCCTCCGACGCGTTGGCCTTGGGAAGGATCAGGCCTTCGAAGCCTTCAATCTCCTGCACCAGCGCGGCAATCGATAAAGCCCCGCGCACCGGCCTTATAGCCCCGTCAAGGGATAACTCGCCGACAATCAGGTGCTTATTCAAAGCCTCAACAGGTATTACCCCTCTGCACGCCAGTATGCCAAGGGCGATGGGCAGATCGTAGGCCGCGCCCTCCTTCTTGATGTCGGCGGGTGCAAGGTTCACGGTGATCCTTGCCGAAGGCAGGGGGAAACCTGAGTTCTTTACCGCGGCAAGCACGCGGTCCTTCGACTCCTTTACCGCGCCTTCGGGCAGACCAACGGTGGTGAACGCAGGCAGCCCGCTTCTTGCAGTATCTACCTCAACCTCGACCTTGTAAGCGTCAATGCCTAAAAGGCCAGCTGACGTTACCTTGGAAAGCATATCCTACCCATCAGAGAACAATATACACATTTATGTCCCTTTTTCAAGTGGACTGCGGAACTCTGGTTCGGAACTCATGAACCAGCCTTTTTATCTGCCGTGGGGTGTTGCAGATAAACATTTTTTTCCCGTCGCAGTTCTCATCCAGTATCTTCATAATCGTTGGTCGGATCTTTCGGGGGTAGTTCCATATCCATTTGATGAATTCGAAATCTATCTTCTCGTGACAGCCGGGAATGGGATCAACTCGTTGCCGTGAGAACTGCCGCATCAAACCTCTCCACAAACAGAGGTATCTGGAGTAATTGAGAAAAATTACCGTATCGGCAACTTTTAACCTTTTTCCCAGAGTACTTCCATAGTTGCCGTCCATGATCCATTCCTCTCCTTTGATGAGCTCTCCTACCTTCCTCTCCCACTCTTGCTTAGGAGTCTCCACCCAGCCCGGGTTCCAGTAGAAGGCATCGAGATTAATCACCGGCAGCTTCAGGATATTACCAAGGGTGCGGGCCAACTTCGATTTACCTGCCCCGCCGGAGCCGAGGATCAGGATTTTTCGCATACTCATTGGAAGGCGTCGCGGAGGTGCTCTATTTCAGGCTCGTTGTCTTTCTTGATGATTACCGCTACCACATCGAACCGGCATGGCGGAGGTTCAAGTGAGTAGTTCTTTGCAAGCCAGATTTCAGCCGCTTTTCTTAAATGATCTTGTTTCTTGAAATTGACCGCTTCTTCAGGCCGTACGAAGTCACTTGATGTGCGGGTTTTAACCTCCACAAAGACAACCTCCGCTCCGTCCTGCGCTACGATATCCAGCTCCCCCCATCGGGTGTGGAAGTTGCGGGCTAGGATGCGGTAGCCTTGCTTTTTTAGGAATCGCTGGGTTATCTCTTCACCCTTTTGACCGAGGGAGCGTTTATCCATCAAATAAGCTTACATGGATAGAAGCAAGAATCAATCCTGTCCCCCATCATTTATTTAAGATTGTGTAACCCACTCCGGCGTGCACCTCTCCGCCTACCATCCAAAGGGCTGTTCCCCCTGCAAGAATGTGAAGTCTTGGCGTGGGGTGTACTGTTATAAAGACCGAGGAAGGGATAATAGGCAGAAAATCTACTGGGCCCGGAGTGGTCTTGATGCCGATGGTTACTATCTCGCGGTTGATCTGGCGTGAGTTGATCCCGGCAAGAAACGTTAAAGAAAGCAAGGTGGGGAACTCGGCTGAAAACTGAAGCGCTAGGGAGGGTTTTTCCACTAACTCCGCCTGTACTCCGATTCCGCCTGAAGGCCAGAATGAGATTTTTGGATCATCGCCCCAATCAAACAACCCTAAGTCACTTTGATTGACTAACATACCGGCATACCCGAACACAATTAGAGGAGCTGCCTTACCGAACGTATAATGACACGATATTTGTGATCTTACCCCCGTTCCCTCAACGTACCAACCCATAAACCCGTAGTTGAAATATTCGCCCATAGTGCTCGCGGTCAACGAGGTCGAGCCGCCTTCAACCTCCGCGGTTTGAAAGGTCTGTGGCAGGAAGGCTATGAGTCCTATAGGAAGCAGAAGTATAACGATCCATTTAACTACCTTCATCTTATCCTCCTTTCGGCTAAAAAGTATACCCCTGATTTTGATTTGTCAATAGGGGGCGGAGCAAATGCGTAAGAAGGTAGCTTTCGTCCTTGACATTTTCCCCAAGTGGTGTAGAATACTTTAGATAGCACCAGGCAGATCCCCTTCTTATAGAGATCTCGATCTCAACGAAAGGAAGTTGCGATGGGTAAGATTCCCTTTGTGATCACGAGATGTGGGTTGCGGATGTGATAGAAAGCGGCAAGAACAGGGGTAGCCGGCAAAGGCTTACGGTCAGGAAGGTAGTTATCCTCGCTGCCGGTAGGGGGAGTCGGCTACGAGAGAGAAAGAATGAGTTGAAACCGATGAGGAGGGTCCTCGGGTTGCCGCTACTGGAGCGCGTAGTCCTGTCATGCAAGGCGGCAGGGCTCTCCGACTTCATCGTGGTAACCGGCTACAAACCCAAGCCGATGCGGTCCTTTCTGACGCGGCTGGCGAGAAAGAGATCGGTTCTGATTGAGGTGGTCGAAAACCCGGACTGGGAAAAGGGAAACGGAACCTCACTGCTTGCCTGTCGCGGCAAACTCACCGAGCCGTTTGTGCTCGTGATGAGCGACCATCTGTTTGAGCCGGGGCTGCTTGCAGGACTCTTGCGTGTGGGGTCCGAGGACGATTCCTACTTTCTGGCGATAGACAGTCGGACCGAGCGGGTCTTCGATCTTCGAGGTGCGACCAAGGTTTCCACTCAATCGGGCCGCATCAGGGCTATAGGAAAGGACTTAACAAGATACGACGGGATAGATACGGGTATCTTTCTTCTTACCCCTGCGATCTTTGCGCCGCTGGCCAGGGTCCAAGCCAAGGGCAGGTATGAACTCTCCGACGGGATCGCCGAGCTGGCCGCCGAGGGGCGCATGAGGACGTATGATATCGGCAAGCGCTTTTGGCTCGACGTTGATACCCCCCGGAGTTTAAGGGAGGCGAAACGTCGCCTTGCCAGGCAAGTTGACAAACCAAGTGAGGACGGCTTCATCGCCTGCTATCTCAACCGCCCTCTTTCAATCCGCCTCTCGCGGTTACTCGCTCACACCCCGGTTACCCCAAACACCATTACCGTCGTCTCCTTCGTCATCGCCCTCCTGGGAGCCTGGCTCTTTACGCGCCAGGGTTATCTTCCGGTGCTATTTGCCGGGGTCTTGATTCAGGTCTCCTCGATAATCGACGGCTGCGACGGGGAGATCGCTCGACTTAAAGCTCTCGGTAGCCGCTTCGGGGCTTTTTTTGATACGATCCTCGACCGGTATGCCGATCTTGCCATCGCAGCAGGCGTCACCTATGGATTCTGGCTTACTCATCCCGAGTTCTGGGTATGGTTGGCCGGGATCGGCGCACTATCCGGCTTCCTATTGGCAAGCTATTCTAAGAAGGAGTACCAGCTTCGGTTTCAGAAACCATCCCCTAGCCGGTTTCTGCCAAGGCTTGCCAAGAGGGACCTCCGACTCTTTGTCATCTTCCTCGGGGCCGTTGTTGGTCAGCCCTTCTTTGCGATGCTGGGTGTAGGGTTAATCTCACATCTGGCGGTGTTTTGGATTCTCGTTCGTGGCAGGAGAAGGTGATGCTTAAGGCTTGGATAACTGGTCGCTGGTGTCCTTTCTGGAATACTCCAGCTGGCCTTGACATAGGCGCGCTAATTTATAAACTTACGTTCTCTAGTCATAATTGAAAGGAGTGGCAATGAGTAAGATTCGGGTTGCGATCATCGGGGTGGGCAACTGTGCGAGTTCACTGGTGCAGGGGGTTCATTACTACCGCAACGCGAAGGAAGGTGAGATAATCCCGGGCCTAATGCACGTGAACCTGGGGGGCTACCATGTTTCGGACATTGAATTTTCACTTGCTATAGACATAGACAAGCGCAAGGTCGGCAAGGATTTATCGCAGGCGATATATACCTATCCGAACAATACCCAGGTGTTTGTCCAGGTTCCCAAGTCGGGTGTCAGGGTGGTGAGAGGTATGGTCCACGATGGTCTGGGGAAGTATCTTTCACAGATTATCACCAAGGCGCCTGGCAACACTGCGGACATCCCCCGACTCTTAAAAGAGACCAGGACCGATGTGGTAGTCAACTTCCTTCCCGTAGGATCAGATGAGGCAACCAAGTGGTACGTTGAGCAGGCGCTTGATGCAGGCTGTGCATTCGTGAACGGGATTCCTGTTTTTATCGCCTCGGGCGGCTATTGGCCCAGAAGGTTCCGCTCAAAGGGTCTGCCAGTCCTTGGCGACGATGTCAAGTCCCAGGTGGGCGCCACAATCGTTCACCGTGTCCTTACCACCCTGTTTCACGAGCGAGGGGTAAAACTTTTACGTACCAGCCAGCTCAACGTGGGCGGCAACACCGATTTTCTCAATATGCTCGAACGTGAACGCCTTGAGTCCAAAAAGATCTCAAAGACCCGTGCCGTGACCTCAATGCTGCCTTACGACATTGGGGCTGAGAACGTTCACGTGGGGCCATCGGATTACGTGCCCTGGCTCAAAGACAGAAAGTGGTGTCACATACGCATGGAAGGCCAGACCTTTGGTGACGTGCCCTTAAATCTCGAACTCAAGCTGGAGGTTTGGGACTCACCCAACTCTGCCGGGGTGATGATAGATGCGATCCGGTGCGCCAAGCTGGCTTTAAATCACGGCCTAAAGGGTGCTATTACCGCTCCGTCAAGCTACTTCTTCAAGTCGCCGCCTATCCAGTACCCGGACTACGTGGCCCGCCACAAGACCGAGGCCTATATTCGTAGGTACTCTCGCAAGCCTGGAAAGAAAGGGTAGTGCCACGCTCTTTATCGCGTTAACCTTGACGTGAACGTAATGAGGTTTATAATAGGTGCACTCACCGGTCTGGAGGGATCGATATCATGAAGAGGGGTGTGTTCATAGTATTTGAAGGAATTGAGGGTTCAGGCAAGTCCACTCAGGCCGAGCTTCTGGCCGAGGCTTTGCGTCGGAACAATATAAAGGTGGATTTTACCCGTGAGCCCGGTGGAACCCAGGCAGGGGAGCGCATACGCGACGTGCTTTTGGATTCCTCACTTGAGGATATGCACCCGCGGACCGAGCTTTTGCTTTACCTTGCGGCGCGCGCTGAACACGTTGCAAAGCGCATACGCCGCAAGCTGTTTGTAGATAAGGCGGTTGTGATCTCGGACCGTTTCACCCTCTCCACCCTTGCCTATCAGGCGGGCGGACGAGAGCTCGATTCAAAGACCGTCTCCAGGCTCTGCAAGTTTGCTTCAGGCGGTCTTGAGCCTGATCTGACGGTTCTGGTCGATCTGGATGTGGAGGAAGCTTTTGCACGACTTAACCGGCCCTACGATCGTCTGGAGCAAGCCGGCAAGGAGTTTCACGAGAAGGTGCGCGAGGCTTACCTTTACTTTGCACGCCGCGCACCGAAAAGGATCCGCGTCTTTGACGGCGCAAAGGAGAAGATGATGCTTCATGAAGAGATTAAACAGGTTGTCTTAGACCTTTTGAGAAGTAAGGGGATATTATGAACAAACGTAAACTTACACTGGGCCTGCTTGCTATCTTACTGCTTATGGCTACATGGGTGGGTTCCCGTCTGTGGGCTGGCAAGACAAACATCTACACCTCGCTTGAGACCTTCCAGCGGGTGCTCCAGATAACCCGCGACACCTATGTGCGTGAGGTTGATTTGGATTCAATGGTCCGCGACGCTATGAACGGGATGCTGCGTGAGCTTGATCCCTACAGCATGTATATGAGTTCCAAGGATTTCGAGAGCCTGAATATTTCGATGCAGGGCGAGTTCGGAGGGTTGGGCATCACCATAGCTATCGCCGACGACTGGCTCACGGTCATCTCGCCACTGGAGGGTACACCTGCTGCGGCTGCAGGCCTGCAGGCAGGCGACAGAATAGTCGAAATAGAAGGCGAATCAACCGAGGGGATAACTGCCGACGAGGCGGTGATGAAGCTGCGTGGCGAGCCGGGCACCGAGGTGACCATATCTATCTGGAGGAACGGCTGGGACAAACCTATGGAGATTACTATCACCCGTAAGATCATCAAACTCAACGCTGTGAATTACGTTGCCAAGCTCACCCCTGAAGTCGGTTACATCAAATTCTCCAAGTTCAGCCGGACCGCTCGCGAAGAAGTAGAGGAAGCCATTGACTCCCTATTCCAACAGGAGGGGGTTAAAAAGCTTATCCTTGACATCCGGGGCAACTCGGGTGGCTATCTGGGTGAAGGGGTTGATGTTACGGATCTATTCCTTAAACGAGATCGCGAGATAGTGCAGACCAGAGGTCGAATCCCCCAGAGTTTCCGCGCCTACCGTGCGCACGAAGCCCCGCTCTTTGGTGATTATCCCTTGGTCGTCCTTGCTGACAGGGGATCGGCTTCTGCTGCCGAGATACTCACCGGAGCCTTGCAGGATTGGGAACGTGCCCTGATAGTAGGCGACACAACGTTCGGCAAAGGCTCGGTGCAGACGCTTTATCCGCTTGCCGACTCAGGACGCCTTAAGCTTACCACCGCCCACTGGTACACGCCTTCTGGCCGCTGCATAGATAGACACCGCGCCGAGATCGAGGGCAAGGAGAACGAAACCCCTACGCTTCATACACTTGGTAAACGTAAGCGCCCTCTTTACGCGGGTGGAGCCATTGCACCGGATATCTACGTTGAGACTGAAAAGTTGAGCGAGCTTGCGTGGAGATTCTGGATTAAGCGAACCTTCTTTGCGTATGCGGTTGATTATCTTTCCGCCAATCCTGAGATTGCCCCTGATTTCTCTGTAACCGACGAGATGCTTGCGGGTCTTGCTAGTGAAGCCAGAAAGCGTGAGGTTGAGTTCACCGATGCAGAGTTCGAAGAAGCCAAAAAACAGCTTCGATATTACTTACGTTTGGAGATCGCCAGCCAGAAATGGGGCGAGGAGGGTCGTTATCAGGCCATACTTGCGGAAGATCCGGTAGTAAAAAAGGCGCTGGAGCTGCTTTCAGAAACGGAGAGTACCGCAGAGCTCCTCGGTTACGCTCAATAGGGTATCGCTCGTTCCTACTCTGGGGGGTGTGGTCAATGAAGGTTGCGCTGAAACCCGGTAGGGTCTTGGCGCATCAAGAGAATAAAGAAAATCTCCGAGGATGAATCTGACCCTACCTGAGAGATGGGCAATTGGTGCTGTAAGGAGGTCCTGTTTAAGGCGCTGACCTGGTAAGTATGTACCTGATTCCCAAAAGGATAAAGAAGATACCGAACGCACGCTTCAGCCAGACCTCGTTCATCTTCTCGGCCCAGCCGGCTCCAAAGTAGGCTCCTCCCAGAAGCCCTGCAGCAATGATCAAACCGGCCACAATATTCACATCACCGGCTTTCCAGTAGCGGATCGCCCCCAGGATTCCCACAGGCAAGAGCAGGGCGACAAGCGAGGTTCCCTGGGCATTGTGCTGGGTGAAGCCGAGGATGAAAACCAGAGCCGGTATGATCAGCGTCCCGCCCCCTATACCGAAAAGGCCGGAAAGCATTCCTGCAGCAACCCCCACTGCGGCCACGAAAAGATATTGCCAAACGTTCATGATACTCCCAGGTTTGATGAGGTTACCAGAGTTTTCTATTACAACTATATCCGATCCGAAGAGCTTGGCAACCCTCCTAGACGAAGAGGTCGTATGTTTTTTAAGCAATCTTCGCAGGAAAAAGTTAACCAGCGAGTCTAAAGACTCGCGCTACATGTTGTGGTTTATATTGGAGTGCAGCAACCGTGTTGCTGCCGCAATGACGCGGTCATTGCACTCCATATCAATTCCCTTGGTTAACCGATGCATCCGAAGGAGATTGGGGAGTGCTATGGCTTCTGCGCCATCGTGGGTCAACCAGAGATTGATGATTGAGGAAAAGGCGAACCCTGAATGAAACCAGTAGTTTACCAAGCGCAACCGGAACGCGTAAGTTTTTGTCTTTCCTTATCTTGGGGCGCTTAGCAACCCTGCTAGAGGAGATAGGTTTTTATAAGCACCCACGCCCCGAGCAGGATAATCAGAGGGCCTAGTATGTAGTTCCAGAGTTTGCGGTGGATCTTTTTGGTCAAGAGGGGAGCGATGGGAGCGACAAGGGCGACACCTATCAGGAGTGCGATCATAAGGTCCCAACGCAGGATGGACTGGGATAAGAAGACGGTGCGTGCGATCTCGCCTACGGGCCGGGAAAGCAAAGATCCTTCACTCTGTATTATCAGTTTGCCTATAAGGAATGTCAAGAAACCGGTGATGCAGATAGGGGCCTCGGAGAGTGTGGTTACACCCACGGCACGTTTAGCCTTGTGCCCGGAGATGATCTGACCGGAGGTAACGATCGGTCCGAAACCGCCGCCTGACAGCCCCTTATTAAAGGCGCTTATGATACCGACCCCAACCATCTTCTTAATGGAGAAGCTGAACCGCAGGTTGATGAGTATGATGATTCCCATAGCCAGGACGAGTGCACCGATATAGGTAGAAAGCACCACTTTGGGAATCTTTAAGGCTACGATAGCGGCAAATATGGTGACCAGGATGCCTGCTCCGGTGATTATCAGGAAGATCTTAAAATCCTTCGAGCGTGGACTGAAGCTGACGTTGCGCAGCCTGGCGTGGGAAAGGGAAGCCGTAAGTCCTCCCACTGCCTGGGATAGAAGAAGTGCAGGGATAACGAACAAAGGATCAAATCCCATTCCTATAAGCAAAGGAGAAAGGATCGTTCCGTAGCCCATCCCCACAGAAGCATCGATAAACTCGCATGCAAAGGCGAGCAAGATGATCAAAAGGAACAATCCTAGCGACATGGCCATCATATCCTGCTAAAGCACTCCCTGCCCTTTAATCTACGGACAGGCAGGAAGCAGTTCATAAGGCTGCGTTCAGTCAGCCACGCCTACTCGCAGGGGACGGGTATGTATGCCGCACTCGCCGCCGCACTTCGAGGTGTTCAGCCAGCGCCCGGCACGTTCGTCCTCCTCATGGGTGATGCGCGTGCACGGTGCACACCCTAAGGAACGGTAGCCCTCTTTATATAAAGGGTTGACCGAAACGTTGTAGAGAGCAAGATACTGCCAGACCTCGCGTTCTTTCCACAAAAGGAGTGGGTTGAGCTTTATAAGACCCTTGTCGCGCTCCTCTACCTCCTTGTAGTCGGTACGGGTGCGGCCTTCGGTACAGCGCAGGCCGGTTACCCAGCAGTCAACACCCATCTCATCAATGGCCCAACGAACCGGCTCAACCTTCAGGATCCGGCAGCACTCATCAGGATCGGTCTCGTAAAGTCTGTCGGGGATCTCGGCATCGTTTGCATAAACCTTAATCTCAGGGTATCGCTCCACTACCTTACGCATGAACTCCTTGGTCGCTTGAGGCTTGTACCGGGTCGTTACGATGAACCCACGTACCTTGGGGACTACTTGCTTTGCCAGATCCCACACGGCCATCGAATCCTTGCCCAGACTGTTGGCCACTACCATTCTTTGGCCGTAACGCTCGTAAGCCTCTTCGATCAGGCGCATTGACCGATCAACCTTCTCCTTGAAGTTGAGTTTCTCGACCAATCCCTTCACGTCATCGTCGTTGTCAAGCAGACTCATCCAGCCTCCTTTTTTGAATTTCTCTCGATTTAACTCCGCCCCTCTCATCGTTTGCGTATGGTCTTTGGTCCCTCCTTAGCGAGTTGAAACCGCCCATACCCAGAATTGTATGCTCCCAGCGAGCCTTGTCAAGAGCTTATAGGGCGCATCAGTTGATTTAATAAATTGTTCGCTAGGTTTACTTTTAAGTTCAATAAATAAATTTCCGCCGCTCAAAATCGCATCCACCCGCGCCTACGAGGCAACGCTTGCTCGCAGAGAATACGTCAGGGTTGATCCTTGAGGTACAGGGCTATACCTTCAGGGGTAGATTCTGTCGATCAAACGTGGGTAGGGGATCGTCTCCCGGATGTGGTGGACGCCGGTGATCCACGCCAGGGTCCGTTCCATTCCTATCCCGAAGCCGGAGTGTTCGAATGTCCCGTAGCGCCTGAGATCAAGATACCACTCCAAGGGCTCGCGCGGCAATTTTTGTTTTTGGATCGCTACCTTTAACTTTTCAAGATCGTCCTCGCGCTGCGAGCCGCCGATGATCTCCCCGTAGCCCTCAGAGGCCAGAAGATCGAAGTTTAAGACAACATCCGGATCGGCGGGGTCCTCCTTCATATAGAAGGGGGCAGAGGCCTTCGGGTAACGATGGACGAACACCGGTCTATCAAACTCACGAGAGATCACAGCCTCCTCATCCGCCCCGAACTTTTCGCCCCACTGCATCTTAATCCCATTATCGTTAAGCATCTTGACCGCGTCGGTGTAGGAGAGGCGGTAGAAGGGCTTGTCCAGACCCTCTAAAAGCTTGAGGTGCTCTTCGGATCCTTCCACCTTCTTACCAAAAAGCTTCAGCTCGTCCGGCCTGCGCTCCAGGAGTCTTTTGACCACGAATAGGAGCATATCCTCGGCAAGCTCCATGTCGCCCGCGAGATCAAGGAACGCCACCTCGGGTTCTAGGTGCCAGAACTCGGTAAGGTGGCGGCGGGTCTTGGACTTCTCCGCCCGGAAAGAGGGGGCGAGGCAGTAGACCTTTCCGAACGCGGCGGCTGCAGGTTCCATGTACAGCTGGCCCGACTGTGAAAGATAGGCTACATCGTCGAAATACTTGATCTCGAACAACGTTGTTGCACCTTCGCACGAGGTCGGGGTGATCATGGGAGGATCGACAAGTATAAAGCCCCTATCTCCGAAGAACTCGTGGAATGTGCGGATCATGGTGTCCCGGCATCTCAGGAGTGCGTGCTGGCGGCTTGAGCGTAGCCACAGGTGCCGTCGCGACAAGAGGAAGTCTATCCCGTGCTCTTTCGGTGTGATCGGATAGTCTGCGGAATCGGCAATAAGCTTCAAGGATCTGGCGGCAAGCTCCACCCCGCCTGGTGCCCTGGTATCCTCTCTCACTAGCCCCGACACCTCCACCACCGCCTCCTGGTTCAAGGAGTCGGCAAGGTCGTAAGTCTCTTTGTTAATCTCGGTGCCTACGAACACGCACTGCAGGATTCCTGTTCCGTCTCTGAGCAGAACGAAGCGAACTTTTCCTGAATCCCTTTTGTTGTAGATCCATCCCTTAAGGGTTACTTCTTTCCTAACATGTTCTTTGAGTTCTTCTATCCAGACCATGGGGAAGTCTACTCGCTTCTGTTCGATTTGTCAAACCACAAATTCCACATGCTCCTTTTCTCCGAAGGAGAAAAGGAGCATTAACGCTCCATTACGCAGCCCATGAGCGCAACGCGGGTATTGACCAGGCGGCGGGCGACCACGGCCAAGAGCTGCTGCAGGATGCGGTAGCCCATCCCGCAGTTGCGCAGCAGAAACTCGTGCAGCTTTTGTGCGTTCCATACCAAGAGCTTGGAGTTCCTGGCCGCCTTGATTGTGGCGGTCAGCTTGCCGTCCTTATACATCGAGGACCATCCTGAGATCTGCCCCTGTCCCACGGTGGCAATCGTTACAGGGATCGACTCGGCAAGCGCAGCGTTGATACTGATCTCAAGTTGCCCCTCGACAACAAGATAGAACTCCTCGCCCTTATCTCCTTCTTTACCGATGATTGAGCCCCGACTGACCTTGCGTTCCTCGGCCAACTCGGCTATGGCCTTGCATTCCGCTTTCTCAAGCAGGTTGAAGACCTCGCTTTCCTTTAGAAACTCCCAGTACGACATATCTCCTCCTAGGATGCTTTACTTGACTTAACATGAATATAAGAATAAACGCCTGAACGTCAAGTCCTTGGAGCATGTGTTGTTTGATGGGGGCGTACAACTATTTGGAAAGGTCGCTGAAATCTATCTTTTGTATTAGATGGAACAGTCTTATTAGAGACCTTGGTCCTTGCGAGATTTATGGGTATCTGTGGACGGCTTTCGATTAATGAGCAGGGCGGAAACGTAGCAGGCGAAGTTCCTTGATGAGCGTTTCACCGCAGGACCACTTGGTTATATAGACAGGTCCGACCTCTGGAGCCAACCAGGCATCAAAACGGGTTCCATCAACATCTTTTTTGCCCTCGATAAAGATGCAATCCTCGAAGGTCCCCGCAGGTGTCTTGACAGTGTAGCTCGCTTGCTCAACAAGTTCCACCGGGTTTACCGGTATTGCCCATCCCCACTGGGGTACGTTTAATGCGGAATCTATAATTACCTTTGCAGAGTCGCCAAAGGGTTCGGTGGACTCGGGGCCATCTGCTGCCATAATAGAGGGTTGATCAGTTTGTATGTAGCTGTGGTATCCGAATATCCCTGCTTCGAGTTTAATCATCTCGCAGACAATGGTATAGGCCGCCCCATCCGTTTGCACTTCGTAAACCCAGGTGTTGCCGTCATCGAGCGGGAAGTAATCGGGTTTCTCTGTCCCGAACTCGTTTACTGAGCATCCCAGGAGGATTACAAACGCGACTACACCAACACTCCAGATTTTTTTAATCACCATATCATCCTCCTTCATAATTTAATCATAGGTAAAAATGTGCGTTTGTCAAGGGGTTAAATGTGTCGTTCCCGGAGTCTGCTAACCCCACCTTTGCATCTAGATTATGAAACATCGCCCCGTGCGGTTCGTCTTCTAGAGTAGGGAAACGAACAACCAAAGATTCGGAGGATCTATGTCACAGGCGTTAATTCTTTTAGCAGCAGGGTTGGGGTTCTTCAGCTCCTCATCGGTTAGCTTCGTCGAGCGCTCGGACGCTATCTGGACGAATCCTGCAGGTCTTGAGCTGCACTCAGAGGGTGTAGAGCTTCAGAGCGGATTCAGTCTATTCGTGGATAACCCGAACCTTCGATTTGGTCTCAGTGCTGGTGCCGGTGGATTTGGCTACCGTAGGGGCGATTCCACCGGTATGTGGTCTGCTGGCCTGGCATTACCTTTAGGAAAACGCTTTCGTCTGGGCGGAGCTTACAACTGGGGAGAGCAGAAGTTCTGGAACTTCGGCGTTCAGGCTAACCCTTTGAACTGGCTTGCATTAGGTGGGATGCTCCGAACAGGTGATACTTTGGGTACGACGATCGGCCTGGGCGTTCGTCCCTTCACCGATCGGGTTACCCTATTCAGCGACCTCTCCTACCGGGGTGGTTTCGATGATCTGAAGGTGGGATTAGGGGTCGAACCGATTTCGGGCATTCTTATCTCCGGCACTGTGACACAACCGCTTAACGGCGAAGAAGGACTTTCCTGGATGGCTGGTGCCGAGTTCGGTCTCACTTACGTCAAGCTTGGAGCAACCTACAACTCGGATGGCGCTTTGGGCATCAACCTCGGATTTTCCTTCCCCCGCTATCCCGGCATCCGATTAAAGAAGCCCGGACCCAAGGTCGTGGCCTGGGTGCCCAAGGGTCGTCCTGAGGGGCCTGAAGCCAAGGGTTTCAAGTTCGCCTTCATCTCCTTCTCTATGAAGAAATCCAGGATCTTCTACGACTTGCTGCGTGAGCTGCGTGCACTGGGCGAGCGAAAGGACGTAAAGGGCGTCCTTCTTGACTTCCGCGGCGCCAGCTTCTCACTTTACCAGGCAGAGGAGATCCGAGCAGAACTGGCTCAACTGAAAGAGGACGGGCTCAAGATCGTGGCCTTTGCAGAAGGCTACGGCATCGGTTCATACTATCTCGCATCTGTGGCAGATAAGATATGGATGGTTCCTACCGGAGAGGTATCATTTGTCGGCATGTACGCACGAACCCTGCACGTCAAGGGAACCCTGGACAAGCTGGGAATCGAGCCCGATTTCTACCGGGTGGGTGAGTACAAATCTGCCTATGAGCTATTTGAGTTTTCCCAGCCCTCGGATGAGGATAAGGAACAGCTTGAGGCCTACCTTGCTTCACTGTACGATGAGATGCTGGGTGCGATCGAACGCGACAGGGATATCTCTCGCGTCGAGTTCGAGAAGTTCATGAACGAGCGTATCATGATCTCTGGAGACACCGCCAAGATGCTCGGTCTGGTGGATGATTTAGGCCTTGCTTTGGATCTCGATAGCATCATCAAGGAAGAGTTTGGTGAAAAGGCTGAACGCATCAAGCTGGCAAAGCTCAACAAGAAGCCGAATGAGGTGCCTCGTTCGTGGATCGGGGAGGAAGAGCAGATTGATCTCCTCAAGCGGGGCAAGGTGGCCATCGTCGTTGCCGAGGGCTCAATCGTTACCGGCAAGTCCAGCAACAATCCCCTGCCCATCCCCCTTCTCGGCGGCAAGTACATGGGATCAACCACGATGTCTGAGGTTCTCGAGAAGGTGAAGGACGATAAGCAAATCAAGGCGGTGGTGTTCCGCATCAACTCTGGCGGCGGTTCGGCGTTGGCGTCCGAGATCATTAACCGAGCCCTTGCCGATCTTGCCGCGGAAAAGCCGGTCATAGTGTCCATGGCCGGCGTGGCTGGCTCAGGCGGCTACTTTATCGCCGCTCCGGCTGATAAGATTTACGCCGACGCGACAACGGTAACCGGTTCCATAGGCATCCTGGGCGGCAAGTTCGTGACCAAGGGTTTGAACGAGAAGCTGGGCATCAACCGTGAAACCATAAAACTCTACCCTCACGCCGATATCTTCAGTCCCGACCGTCCGTTTGACGAAGAAGAAGCGGCCCTTATGCAGCGGATGATGGATGAAGGCTACGCCGAGTTCGTGGGCCGGGTTGCCGAAGGCCGGGACATGACCTTCGATGAGGTAGATTCGGTGGCACGCGGACGAATCTGGTCAGGCCCTGATGGCGTTAAAGTCGGTCTTGCAGACGAGGTTGGCGGGCTCATGGACGCTTTAGAAGAAGCGCGCAAGATGGCCGATCTCCCAGAGGATGTGCAGGTGGTCATCTATCCCAGGCCCGAACCCATGATCGACATTGAGGAGGTCTTGGGCGAAACCTCGATTCTTAATCTTAAGATGCTCCCTTCATGGCTCTCCGAGAACCTTCTCTACCTCATGCCCTACCAGATCGAGGTGCCTATACGTTAGAGTCCGCTTTGGATTCTGAGATAAACAGAAGGGGGAGATCGTTCGATCCCCCCGGGGGTTGAATCCCTTTAAGGATCACCTGACATAGATGATCTTTACAGATTCGGCATTGGTTTCCAGGAGCCGGGCTAAGTAGACGCCTGCCGGAACCAGCTCTCCCGGCCGCCATGCAGCTTCACAGATATCATCCTTGATTTCAGGCTTAAGCACCGCGACCATGCGGCCTGTGGCGTCAAAGATGCCGATCCGTGCGTTTTCACCTTCGGGAATCGTGGCGCTGAACCTCACTTGATCGCGGAAGAAGATGACGTCGGTGGTAAATGCCGTTATCGAGGGGCTCTGTTTGCCGGATTCCCCAATTTCCACGCCGCTATACTCGGTAATTGTAAGGGTGGTATCTACAGGAATAGAGTTGTAGCGTTCAACAAGTCCTGAAGGCCAGCGGATTACAACGGAGTCTATTTCCTCATGTGCGCCCAGCCCGAAGTGAAGGAAGTGATTGAACGGCGAGCCGTATCCGTTGCCTGCCGAAGGCGCCAGCTCGCGCATTACCATGAGATCGCCCGCCCATACGGTAATCCGGGCACCTATCGCGGAGACGTTGCTCGTGGTGTCGTCTGATCTCTGGGGGGATTTTATCCCTTTAAGATTCAACACGAGCCGGTGGTTGCCGTTTGAGGCATCGGAGATGTAGATGCTGTTATGGCCTGAGTAAGACAGGTATACGTCAAGGAATCCGTCGCCGTTGATGTCACTCCACAATGAGTAACTCGTGCCTTTCCACGTCTTGATGCCTGTGGCCGTCGATACGTCGGTGAACTTGCTGTCCCCGTCGTTGCGATAAAGCCAGCTCTGTTGCCCCGGACTTCCGTAAAGGTTCACCCAGTAAAGGTCAAGATCGCCATCCGAGTCGTAGTCTGCCCAGGAAGGGGCCGAACCGATCTCCGCGCTCAGGATGCCGCTTTCCCAGATGTAATCGGTGAACGCCCAGCCGGGCGGGCCGTCGTTGGCCCAGAGATGGTTGGTTGAATCGCCAGGGTAGCCGGGGTGATGGGTGATAGGGGTAAACAGATCCAGATATCCGTCGTTGTTATAATCGCCCCAGCACGTACCGATGTTGTGCCCCTTGTAGATGAGAGAACCCTCACCGATTACGCCTTTCTCATCGGCCACGTCAGTGAACGTTCCGTCGCCTTGGTTCTGCCAAAGAAGGTTTCGCTGAAGCCGATACACGGATACAAAGATATCCACCTCACCGTCGTTGTCGAAGTCTCCAACGCTTATTCCCCTTGAACATAGAGCCCGGATGGTCACTCCAGCTTGCACGGAAACGTCACTGAACGTTCCGTCGCCTTGGTTGTGATACAGGTAATCCGGGTGTCCAACGGCGGAGTTGACCGGGAATTCGTAGCTTGAGACGTAGAAGTCCAGCCAGCCGTCCGAGTCGTAGTCAAGCCAGGCAACGTCCACCAGATCGCGGTTCAGGATCGTATCGGTGAATCCTGCAGCAATGCTCACGTCCTCAACACCGTAATCCGGCGGCCCCTGGTTGCGGTACAGGAGGATAAAACACGTATCCAGTGAGTCACTTACGGAGATACGTCGGGTGATCAGGGTAGCCGTCGTTGTCGTAGTCGCCGAAACAGACCACACGACCGTCGCCCCAGCGGCTTTCAGACAGCTTGGTGAAGTTTCCGGAGCCGTCGTTGATGTAGGCGTATCCGGCCCAGAAGTTCAGGATGCCGTCGGAGTTGTAATCAACAAAGCTCGGCGAGCCGGCGATCTCATCCACGCCCAAGGTCGCAATATCAACCTCTGTAAAGTGTATATCGGCTGCAGCCTGTACGCTCAAGGCCAAAACGCCCAGAATAATCAGACCTCTCATGATTCCTCCTTAATCAATCGAGAATTGACGTGTTAATTCCACAAACTTTAACCGCAGAAAGGGAATCTGTCAAGTATTTCGGATTTCTTGACATTGCCAAATCCATCATTAGGATTGAGTCTAAAAGAGATTAAGGAGGCACCTGATGCGCGAGTTGCAGAAGTATCTTGAGGAGATAGCCGAGTGGCTCGGGGAGGCGTTTTCGATATGCGTTGTCGGCGATGATGGGTTGGTGCTTGCCTGCAAGACCCGAGAGGGCGGCGAGAACGTTGAGCTCACGAGCGCGGTGCTAACCGATGTCATGCGCAGTATCTCAAGGATCGTTGACGAGGTAAAGAAAGGGAGGCTGGTGGACAACCTTCTATCCACGGTGGATGCTCACTTCCTCACCAAACAGCTTGATGATGAGGGCAAGGCGTTTTTGGCGATAGGCGTGCCCCGCGGTTCGAACCTTGGCGCTGCCCGTTACGTAAGCAAGATCTACGCGGAAAAGCTGAAAGCGGCGCTGCCTGAGGCGTAGAGGTCTGCCTGCGTTTTGTGCAGCCTTGCGATGCAGCACTGGCGGGTTGCGTGCATCATGCGGGGAGTCATATGGGGGATGGATTCAATTCCTGATCTACGCTTCTAAGCGATTGATTTTTAAGATCTACGATCTATGCCCGGGGTTAAATTCCAGTTATTATCTCGTGATGATCCCATCTGGACCCATGGAGTCGGGTGGGGTTTCCCAAAAATTAGCCTCCTCCTTTCTTCTTTTTCCCCGGGTTGGGATAAACTTATTAAGCTCATAATCGGACACACACTTGCGTTCGTTTTCGTTCAGGTATTCATAGAGTTCAGCCATATGATCCTGCAGCTCATTACGGTTGAGTCCAGCCTGGACCGCTTCGTACAGCTGTTCCAACGCTTGCCTATAGGCTATAATCTTGTCGTCAAGCGGCATGTCGTAAGGGATGTTGTTGATTACCCCGGCGCCGTCAAGCAGTCGTATATCAAATTCCTTGGAGAACGTCCACTTGTTGAACTCGATCAAGACACGATCCTTTACACGAGACTTGAGGCGAGTATCTATCAGGTGATAGAGCACTTCAGCGGTTTTACGAAAGACGGTCCGTAGTATTGCAGAGCCTTCGTCTTCGGTTGTGATAAGCCCCTGGCTTTTCAGTGCAGCTATGGTTATGGCTACCTTGGTCTTGGGTTGTGCAAGCAGACGTGCGATCTCGGCAAATGAGCGGCGTCCATTGATATGGGAGGCTATGGCCCATTCCAGGGCATTGAAGTTGAATTCCTTCTCGGAGTTAGGGTCCACCGGTGCAAGAACCAGTGCCGCGTCATCGAAGGGCAGCTCTTTGCATGCGGCATCCCACTGTGTCGCTTGCTTCGAGGCAGCCATGAGAAGGTCGGTTAAGGACTTGGTGATGCGTTGCTCAACCGGGATCTTTTCCTCGTGGAACTCGAAGTTGCCGGAGACGAGGATGAAGAGTTCTATAAACGCCTCGTCTCCTGTCAGCTTGCCCATCCGGCAGTCGAGCAACTCCCCTTTAGAAAAGAAAAGCGAGCCTTCGGCGGCTCCCGTGATCTCTAGCCGACCTGTTTTGCGGCTCATGGTCAAAAGCTGGATTATATCCAGGAATCCTTGTCGCTCTATCTTGCCTTCAAGCATCCAATCCAAGCTCCCGGCTTAGAAGGTTCCTGGCCGGTGTGAGGTAAGAATCCTTTATGAGTACGCTTATAGCGGTAAATGAGGTGCTGATCATATCGATGTTTATGGCTTCCTGGGCCAGTATAGAGAATATCTTGCCAGCGATCCCCGGCTCGTGCGCAAGGTTCTTTCCGTAAACCGTTAAGATACCCCTTCCCTTTTCTATAACGCACTCGCTTCTCTTTAGAACATCAAGGCTCTCGAGGTGCGCCACCGCCTCTTTTACCTGCGATTCGTTTAATGCGAAAGAAACCTCAGCCGATCCACCTGATACACTGCTTTCGGATATCATCTCTATGTTGAAGCCTGCTTTACCCAGCTGCGAGAAGAGTTCACCCGCGATACCGGGTTTGTCCGGGACGGATTTGACAATAACCATTGCCACGCGGCGTTTGGTTTCAATCAACTCAACCGGTCCGGTCATATCTTCCTCCATGCAAGTATATAGAGCTGCTTCGGCTTGTCAACGCCAAAACACGAGGGTCTTCTTACTCCATACGTTCCCCAGTCCAGAACTCGCAGATCTGACCTTGATCGTTCATAAGGAACGACTCCACAGGTCCCCATCTGAGCCATACCGTCCTGCCTACCAGCTGCCTTGTCCAGAAGCATGTGGTCTTTGATTCAAGCACCCACTTTTCGTCGTTTTGCCGGACGACGATAAGTTTGAATCCGAACTCGTCCTCTGTGAGAGTGGCCTGTTCCCACTTGCCAGGATAGCCCGTTTGAACGTCATTCTGGTCTGGCTGTTGGGTTTTCGTGGTTGCCATGCAACCTGCTGCGATGAAAACCACTACGATCGCGGCACAGAGCCGCAGGAACCTTTTCATGTCTCCCTCCAGTATTTGAAACAATATACCACTCCAGGTAGGTTTGTCAAGTGAGAGGAACTTGCTCGTTGATCGAGTACACCTACATGGTGGAACAGTCAGGCTTTTAGGATTGAGGATATTAAGGCCTAAGCTGCTATTTCTTGATTTCTTTGATCCCACTGAATTCCTCTTACTAAGTGGGAACTAAAGGGGGATTACCACCCTACGTCGTTGCTGTGCAACGCCGCTTAACTAATTCCTCTCACCTGGTTGGAGGGAACTGAGGGGAGTGGGCAATTTCGATTGCAGAGGGAAAGGAAGCCTACTCCAACCACGGGAGAATCCTCGATTTAATTGGTGTCTTGATATCGATGGCTAACGGCAGTTAAGTTCGGCAAGAAGATCCTTCAGTATCCCCGCTGCCCTGATGCGGTCGGAAGGAAAACAGGTAAACGTCTTCACGTCCGGCATATTCTCTTCAAGTGGGATTTCGTAATGGACAGGGTCGGTGTTGACCAGTATTGCCGGGCCCTTTACGTCCTCGCGCAGGAGGGAAAGCGCGTAGTTCAGGTTACTTATATCTTTTTCGGAACCGGCGCCGCCCAGAAGGATCATCCCCTCTACCTTGGGGGCAAATGCCTGCCATATCTTAGCAAAGCGAGGGTCCGACGGAATCCCATACAAGTTGACATCGTAAGGTCCCGACTTAACCTTGCCGAAGTTCAACAGCGGGAGCCCATTTTCTTCCTCCATATTATTTTCGCCCAGGAGTGACTGAATGAACGCGTTGCGCGCCCTGCGGTCGGCGCCTATGATCATAAGGTTGAAAATCCTCTTCGTTCGCAACCGCGCCCTAGCGTTTGCCATAGAACCTCCTCCACTAAGTTTAGATTCTCTCAACGTTTCCAGTATACGAAAGCAAGAATGTCAAATCCCCTGTAATTCACTCGACGTCGATTTTAATCCAGGCTTTGCCGTCCTCCGATAGTAGATCGCCGATGCTCTCCTCTTTCTGGAAGTATAGTGCGGATTTCGAACAAGTCAAGGGGGCGACGTTGCTTTCCTATCCTTTGAGTGATTTATTTATTGCCTACAGGTAGTTGAAAAATGTTGTCGGGCAGATCATCCCGGAGATATTTAAAAAGCCCCCTATCTCCCTCAAGGAGATAGGGGGAAGGCTATTGACTTAATGCTTTTCAATCGATTCTCAGTTTTTTCTCCCCAAACATAAGTCCCCATGAATGGATGGCTTCGGAATAATGAACCGCCAGGTAATAGGAATCAAAAGCATCGTACCCTTCGTAAGAGTATACAGCCACGTAGTATGTATCGGAGGCCGAGACGTCGAACTCTATCTGCTCACTCTCAGTACCTTCATTCTCTGATAAAGCTATTCGATCGTAGGAGGAATCATGCAGGGCGAGATCGTAATTTGCAGGTAGGGTGTAGAGTTCGATTACTATCCGGCCTTCAATGGGAGGGACGAAGTAGTAGATGTCTACATCGTACGGGGTGGATATCCATGATTGGTAGGTCATATCAAAATCCAGTGGGCCGTAGGCCTCATCGAAGGAGTCGTTTGGTTCGTAAGAGTCGTGGCCCTGGATGTAGTCTACCTTCAGGAGATGGGAGTCCGTAGAGTCTGCAGGACCGTATTGAAAGACTCCTACGTAGTAGATATCCGACTCGATAACGTGGTAGGAGATTGATTCAGGGATGTTTCCGTATCTCATGGAGTAACCAATCATTTCCTGCCTCTCATTATAAAGGAACAGGTTGTAGTCTGCAGGCAGGTTGTAGAGATCGATTTTAACGATACCACTGGTATCCGGAATAAAGTAGTAGAAGTCATAATAATCCTCCCAGTCCCAGATCCATGATTCGTAGACGGCTCCGAACACCAGAGGGCCGTAAGCGGAGTTAAAGCAGTCGTTAGGTTCGTATGAGTCGTCCCTTGCGGTGCTAAACGACCATATAGGCCCGGCAGCGGTGTCGCCCTGCTCGTCCTGGGCCATTATCATCCAGTAATAGGTGGTGTTGGTGTCGAGGTCGGCGATCTCGCAGTGTCTTTCCAGCAGGTTGACCTCTTTAAGGGGCGGGGGGTTTGTGTTTCCAAAGTAGAGGTCGTAGTAGCAGAGCTCCGGGTCCGGGTCCCCTCCGCTCCAGTAAAGCGTCAGGCTCCTCGGCTGACCACTGGCACCGTCGCTCGGGTGTGGGTCTGACGGAACCAACGGTGGGTTGTTGCTTGTGCAGCCTAAGGATAGAAGTAGCCCCCATAAAAGAAAGATAGATACCACCACTAGCGGCAGCTTTTTGGATGGTCCCATTACTCCTCCTTGGTTGATTTGCAACGAGTGCGGCTGCTTCTTAATTTTCAGAAGAAACATCCGATCCATCAATACTATCCAGTTTTTGGAGCCTTGTCAAGTGGTTGGTTCAGTTAAAGGATGGTCTCAAAAGTTGACACCTCTCAAACTCTCGGTATGATTTAGCAAACAAGAAAACCCGGAGGTTGATCGTGAAGAAGTTTCTCTATATGGCGTGTCTTTTAGCCGTTCTCCTTACGTTACTCGGCTGCACCCCGCGGTTGATCCGCGATGCAGATACGGCTCTCGAACAGGGTGATTATGCCAAAGCCGCCGAGCTGTACAAGGGATATGCGGAGAAGAAGCCCCAGAAGCCCGAGCCCTTCAACCGTATGGGGTTGGCCTACGACGCGCTCGCCGACTACGAGGCCGCAGCCACCGCCTTCAGTAAGGCGATAGGGCTTAGCCCAAAGGACGCGGTCTACTACCACAATCGCGCTACCACCTACATGCACATGGGGGCATTAGATCAGGCAAGGCTGGACTTCGAGCAGGCTATAAGGCTCGATTCGACAAGGGCCGACTACTACAACAACCTGGGCAACGTCTACTTCAAGAAGGAGAACTACAACCAGGCTCGTTTGATATACGAGAAGGCTCGTGAGTTAGATTCCCTGAACCCGGAGATATGCCTCAACCTTGCCTTATGTGCGGACTATGAAGGGGCAACTGAGGAGGCCTTGGGGTTCTACGATCAGGCCTTAGAGCTTGATTCCAACTCGGCCTTGGCCTACAACAACAGAGGTGCCCTGTATGCGGATACAGATCGTCTCGAGGAAGCCGTAGCCGACTATACACATGCGATTGAGCTGAGACCGGACTACGCCCTGGCTTACAACAATCGCGGCACCGCCTACTACAGGATGGGTAATCTAATCAGAGCAGAGGCCGACTACACCAAGGCGTTGCTCCTCGATCCAGGACTTACCCGCGCCTATCTGAATCGGGGAAGGGTATACCTTGACCAGGCCGAATATAGCGCCGCGCTTAACGACTATAAAAAAGCCCTGAAGAGGGACCCTAAAAGCGAGCTTGCCCGCTCCAGGATCGCCGAGGCCTATCTTGAGCGCGGTAAGACGCGTCTTGATCAAGGCCAGAGTGATGCCGCACGTAGCGACTTCGAAGCGGTACTTGAGATAGACCCTTCTGGTTCCTTTTCCTCCGCGGCCCGCACATATCTCAAGAACCTGAGCCCCGAGGCTGAAGAATCCCTGGAATAGTTCATTAAATGCGTGGCCGCCGATTGAATCTGGGGGAGACGTTAAGGAGCAATCGGTGGCTGGTTTTGCTGCTGGCGGCTTCACTGGCGATCCACTTCCTTCTGCTTATCCCTGCAGTCAAGGACTCCTCAAGACTCCTTATCTGGCCGGATAGTGTGCGCTATGAACGCCTGGCGCTTAACATGCTTCAGGGTAACGGTTACTCTCTGGCTCAAGCCTCTCCTTACGAACCGAACTCGAGCATGGTACCCGGCTATCCACTGTTCATCGCCGAAATCTATGCTGTATTCGGGCAATCGCCCTATGCTGTTGTGATAATCCAGGTTATCCTGAGCCTTGCGCTTATTGCAGGGATTACGTGGTGGGGGATTCGGCGGTTCCCGGCAAGAGAAGGGCTGATCGCGGGGGTCTTTCTTTTGCTTAATATCTGTTTTGCTTTTTACTCCACTCAGATAATGACCGATGTGCTTTTCCTTGCGTTTCTTGTGCCTGCATTATGGTTGGTGCTTCGCCTTTTTGAAGGTCGCCGACCTGTATCCTCCGGTTTTGGTGCAGGCCTGTTTTTAGGGTTGGGTGCTCTTACACGACCCATTGGACTCTACTTCCCCCTTATCCTCGCCTTTCTTTTCTTCATCAAACCCTTCGGTAAGCCTGGCCGATCTCGTTTGTTCGGCTACGGAGCGCTGCTTCTGGTTTGCATCGCGGTTGTCTCTCCCTGGTTTATTCGAAATCGGGTAGTATTCGGGCACTTCTTCTTCTCTACCGTTCAGTCCTTTAACCTGTCGCATATTCATGCCGCACCCATAAAGGCCAGCATTGAAGGCAAGACCGTCTATGAGGTAGAAACCGATCTGGAGCGGGTCGCCTTTGCAAGATACGGCGAGCCGCGCAATGAGGCGGAGGGGTTCATCTTTACCGGGCGGGAAGCCGTGCGCTACATCCTGAAGCATCCCGGTCGATACACGGTGCTCTACGCCGCAGGTGTGGCCAAAACCCTGCTCCCCTTGGGCTTTGCCGAGTTCCTGCTTTTTTACGCTTCCCCTGAGCAAGGGATCAGAAACCTTACTCCCCCCGTCCAAAAGGCTATTCTGAAGGGTGATGTGAGGGAGGCGCTAAGGGTGATCTGGCAGGAACGTATAGCACCCACCGGCTGGGTGTTTGTTGTTTACGTGCTGGGGTTGCTATTCAATATCTTCATTATCGTACTGGCGATAAAGGGATTCGTTAAGAAAAGCTTCAAGGTATCTTTTAACCTCCTCGCTTTCCTGACGGCGCTGTATTTTTTAGGCGTTACCGGCCCGGCAGGACAGCCTCGTCACTTCCTGCCCTTGTTGCCGCTTGCCGCGCTTCTGGCCGCACACGGATTGGCATCCGGCAATCTTAAGAAGACAAACACGCTACGTCGGCTATGAGTAGGGGATGTTGCCTCTGCGTGCTTGGTGCGGGCACCGCCGGGCTGGGTGCGGCTTACCTCGCGGCCAAAGCGGGTGTATCTGCACAAGTTCTTGAAAGGCGTAATATCCCCGGCGGACTCGCCCTTACCCGCCGCACCGACGACGGATACTACCACGACCTTGGCGGGCACCGCTACTACAGCTCCTCGCGCTATCTTGCCGTGTTCCTAAAGAAGCTTCTGGGCGATGAATTGATCATGACCCCGCGCAAGAGCCGCTTCTACCTCGACGGGAAGTTCTTCGATTATCCGGTTCGGTTGTCAGACGTTGCCCGCAAGCTGCCCTTAACACATTCGGCTAAGATGCTTACCGATTACCTGATCGAAAAGGTACGAGGTATCAGAGACAGGAAAGAGGATTCCTTCGAGGATTGGGTTACCCACCGGTTCGGCCGCGCACTATACGAGTTCAACTTCGAAAACTACACCCGGAAGGTGTGGGGGATGGAGCCTTCCGAGCTTTCAGCTGACTGGGCAGCACTCAGAATCAAGGGACTCTCCCTGGGCAAGGTGGTTCGTGAGTTCTTCTCGCGCAGAGGCGATATCGCCACCCTGGTTGACCGCTTCCTCTATCCAAGACACGGGATCGGACAGATCGCTCGTTATCTGGAAAGGGAGGTAAAAAAGCGTGGAGGAAGGGTTCATCTTGGGCATGAGGTAGTTAAGATCGCCCACGACGGCAAGCGCATCACGAGAATCATCAGCCGAGACCCAAAAGGCAGGAGAAAATCCATCGGACCTGAATGGGTTGCCTCATCAATAGACCTTGACCTTCTGGTCGCCGCACTTGACCCCTTGCCTCCACCTGAAGTCCTTACAGCGGCCTCCAGGCTTCGATACCGCGACCTAGTGATACTGTTCATCCGCATCAACGCGTCCAAGGTTACCGATGATTCATGGATATACTTCCCTGATGAGAGGGTTCCGTTCAGCCGCTGGCACGAGCCACGCAACTGGAGTCCACAGATGGTTCCTGACGGAAGGCACTCATCACTGGTGGTTGAGTTCTTTGCAAACAAGGGTGATCGGTTCTGGAACGCTTCAACCGACGAGCTTCTGGATATGACCCTGAGCACCGCTCGCCGGTTGGAACTCCTGGAGGGTTCTGAGATAGATAAGGCCGAAAAGGTGTTTGTGCCGCACGCTTATCCTGTATGGAGCGTGGGCTATCGTGAGCCGCTCGAGCTGATCCTTGATTACTTAGATCGGTTCAAAAACCTTTCACTTATAGGCCGCAACGGCAGGTTCTACTACTGCACCATAGACGAGTCTTTAATCTCCGGTTTTGCCGCCGCCGCAAACTTCCTTGAGGGCAAGTGCACCGGGTCTGAGCCTTTACCGATAGAGATTCCGGATAACGCACTTTCGTATCTTGGTCTTTCCACTGCCGATCTGGAGGAGGTTTCTCAGGAGAGATACTGGTCGCGCAACGACTAGTACCCCAGAAGAATACTCCGTTCCATTTTGGGAACCCCTTAATGCTCCATTTACGCTTTGAGCAAAAGGAGCATTAAGTTCCGCAGGCGGAGCAGTTGCTTGATGAACAGGTAGAACACCCACTTCCCCCGGAGGAAGTCCGGGCTTTCTCGACCGCGCCTGCTATCCCGAATACCGACAATAACCTCTCAAGATTGCGAGACTTGCATTTCGGACAACTTGCCTCATCCGATTCCTTCAGGATCAGAAACTCGAAGGTGTTGCCGCAGTCGCGGCATCGAAACTCTCTTACAGGCATATTCTAGATTATAGATTTTATTCGGATGGAGTCAAGGTATAGGGATTTTGAAAGACGCAAAGGTTTTATTCTTTGGGCAGACGGGCGACTACCTCTATGCGGCCGTGGTAGTGCGGCTCACCGTGGCCTATGTCCATCCCGTAGCCTTCTTTGAAAGCGATCAACTCAAGGCCCCCTAGAAGCGCCTTGGTCTCTTCCGGGAGGAAGTAGTGCATGGTCATCTTGCGTTTGGGTACGAAGAAGGTGCGTTCTTCGATCTCGTCGAACTTTTCCTTACACAGAGCGTATCCAGGGTCCTTGGTAGAAAACACCCCAAGGTAAATGAACCCGCCGGGAAGAAGCCCTCGAACGGCCATCTTAACCAATCCATCGCGTTCGCCGCGTCTTAAAAACATCAGCACCCAGGCGATTACGGCGAGCGAGTAGCGTTTGGGGAGAATAGTCAGGGTGGTGAGTTCGTTCCTTATCGCCCTGACAGACAGATTCCGCTCCTGGGCTGCCCTCATAAGTTCTGCTACTGATTCGGTGCCGCGGTCAAACGCATCCACCTCAAAGCCGTGCTCGGCGAGGAAGAGGCTGTTGCGACCGTTGCCCGCGCCCAGGTCAAGCGCTACCCCGCGGGGAATGATGGGAAGGTACTGCAACAGAAATAGATCTGGGATAGCCCTTTTTTGCCTGCTCGCTTGAGGGTCGGAATCCATTCCGCTTGCCGTATCACTCATGAGGCATCCTATTCAAAAAACGGGCGTAGTCAAGCGCTTTACCCCCAAAAGCTTGCCGGATCACAGCAGATTCTCTCTTGACAAGAGCCGGTTTTTGTTTAGAGTAAATTGAAGGAGAGCACACGATCTCCGCCGGACAGTCGTTTAGCTTACGCCAATCGGTTGGTTACAGGTAAGATAAGAATCGAGGCAACTTAGAATTAAAGACAAGGAGGATCCAATGGCCGAAGAAGGAAAGACCTACGTCTGCAACATCTGCGGACAGGAGGTGAAGGTTACCAAGGCGGGAGCCGGGACGCTCGTCTGCTGCGGCCAGGATATGGAGCCCAAAGAAGGCCCGTAACACCCGTAACACGTCCGTAACACGTCCGTAACACACTCATCCTAAACGGTTGGATGTCGCAAAACGGGACTGAACTTGCAGGAAATAGTCAAGTAAATTAAAGGAGGTAAAGTGGGCATCAAATTCTCAGGATACGAGATAGGCGAGATGGCGATCCAGATCGAGCGCAACGGCAAGGCGTTCTACGAAGAGCTTGCCAGGAAATCCAACGAGGCTGATATGAAGACGTTTTTCAAGTACCTGGCAGGTCAGGAAGAAGAGCACATAGAGCGTTTCAAACAGCTGCGCGACAGGCTCTCAAAAGAGGGCTACGTTGCTCCCTACGACTGGGACGAGGCGCGTGACTACCTTTCGGCACTGGTCTCCAAAGAGGTCTTTGCAGATGAGAACATGGGAGCCAGGATCGCAGAGGAAGCCGCGGACGAACGCGCCGCATTCGACGCCGCCATCGGTCTTGAAAAGGATTCGCTTCTCTTCTACCACGAGATGATGCGGTTCGTGAATAAACAAGATCATCCCCTTATCGAGGCAATCGCCGAGGAGGAACGCAAGCACATCGCCGATCTTTCAGAGAAGCGCAAGGAGCGCGGCATTTAGACATCCCAAAAGAAATGCTCCTTTTTGCCTTTGGCGAAAATATGATGTAGGGGCGAGGCATACCCTATGAGCGTATGAACCGCTCAAGGGGCACGCTGTGCCGTGCCCCTACATTTTTCACCCAACGAAGTTGCGAAGTAACGGTGCGGGGTGAAATTATTTCCCAACAACCTGCATTGAGTCCACTAGCACGTACGGATAGAAGCCGCCGTGGCCTTGCTCGATCTCCTTGGAGATAACGCGCACATGCTTAAAGTCCTCGTAGATGTTTCCTGAGAGCATGGTTCCTTCAAGGCGGCCTGTAACCTGGCCTTTTTCGATCATGAACCCTATCGCCTGCACCGCGATGTGCCCCTGGGAGTAGTTGGAGGAGTGGAAACCCATTCCGCCGGTGAGAAGAATGCCCTCATCCAACGAGGCGATCATCTCGTCAAGGGATGAATCGGCTGGTTCGAGCCACAGGTTTGCGGGCCAGGGGTTGGGCATCGAACTCGTGCCTCCGCCGAACAGCGCCCTCTTGAACCCGTTACCCGAGGAGCGTGCGCCTAGTTTCGCTCCTGTCCGAAGATCGAGAAGGAAACTCTTGAGCATCCCTTTCTGGACCAGCGCTCGCTTCTCGGTAGGTATGCCTTCGTCGTCGAAACCCCTGGCACCCACGCGAGGCGAATGGGGATCGTCAATCAAGGTGATCTTATCCGAAAGTATCTTTTGATCGTGTTTGTCCATGAGTGGAGAGGTTTTCTTGACCAGCTCCTCGCCTGAGATTCCAGCGCAAAGGGCCAAGGTGAATATGTAAAGAGCCTGAGGTGTCCAGATCACAGGCATACGTTTCGTCTGGGGAGTCTTGGTGTTCTCGGTCCACCGGTAGCGGCGTATGAACTCACGCACTACTTCTTCGGGATACTCGAACGGCGCTATCTCAGTCTTGAAGCGGTAGACCGACATGCCCGCTCCTCTTATGGGTGCGGAGACCACGAAACTCAGGCCGGTTTCCACCTGTTGTGCCCAGGTGCCGCCCGAGGTGGCGATCTGGATATTCTCCTTTTCCTTTTCTACCGTGATGTTGACGGAGATGTCGGGAAGCTCCTTGAGAACGTCGGCTTTGGCCTGCTCGCACATCTCGATCATCTTTTCCGTGGGATAGTCGGAAGTCTCTTGAGAGTAGGGTTTAACCTCGGGGAACTCGGCAGCGACGGAGAAGGAGTATGGTATCTCGTCGCCGTGTTTTACCGACTCCGCCGCCTGCTCTAAAAGGCTCCGAGGATCATCAAGGGTGGTGGCCGATGCGATGCCCAGCTTGCCTTGTTTCTTTACCCGCATCATCACGCCTGAGATCCGGTTGGAGGAGATATTCCTTAAATCCCCGTTCCCGTAGCGAACGCTGGTATTCACCTCTTCTTTATAGTATATCTCCGAGTCGTCAAAGAGCTCAAGGGATGCGTTGAGCAGTTTCTCTATCATCTTGCACCTCCGAGGGTAACCTTGTTGATCTTGATGTGGGGAGCACCTTTGCCTGATTTTGCATTGAGCTGCATGGGGCCTCCTCCGCCCTTGCCGCAGCCCCCGCGCTCTGAAAATCTTAAATCGTCGCCGATCATGGAGATGTTTTGCAAAGTCTCAAACAACTCGCCGGACATGTTAGCATCGCGAACCAGCTCGCCGAGCTTACCGTTCTTTATTTCGTACCCGTACTGTGCGCCGAAGGTAAAGGCATCACCTGAGGTCTGCCCACCCTTGGCTCCAACAAGGTAGTAGCCGTGATCTATGGAAGAGACCATCTCCTCAAAAGTGGAAGTTCTACTCTCGATAAAGATGTTTGACATGCGCACGATTGGCGTAAACCTGGGTCCGACCGCCCTCATGTTGCCTGAAAGCGGCTCACCGAACTCCGCCGCGGTCTCGCGGGAGTGCATCCTGCCAGCAAGGACGCCGTTCTTGATAAGCTCGGTTCGACGGGTCCGCACTCCTTCATCGTCAACCAGATGTCCACCCGGCACGTTAAGTATCGTGCCGTCGTCTGTTACGTTTAGAATCTCGGAGCCTAACTTTGCGCCGATCTGAAGCTTGGCCAAAAACGCGGGGTTATCCTGGAGACCGTCCGCCTCTGAAAGATGCCCGAACGCCTCGTGGATGAATACCGCGGCCTCATCAGAATCAAGGATCACCGGGAAGTTGCCTGCAGGCAGTTGATCTGCGGTGGTAAGCTCGGCCGCTATCCTGCCGCGCTCCAGGAAATCTTCCTCTCTACCCAGAAGTTTGCCGTAGTCGTCGGAGCCGCCCACCGAGAGACTAGTCCACTGCACCACGTCGCCGTCCTTGGCGGTGATCTGAAACCCGATGTTTGAAATTAGAAGATCGTACTCGATAGCGGTGCCTTCCGATGAGACGAACCAGCGATGCGAGTACCACTCGGAGTATGATCCGTTGACTACAACCACCTTGTGGACATCCATCAAGAGGTTCCGATAGTGCTTGAGTAGCTCGTGCTTCTCCTCAAGCGGCCAATCGCGTGGATCCTTTTTCGGCGAAACCATGAACTGGCCTCGCAAAGGTTCAGTAGGGGCAAGGGAGAGCTTGGCTTTTCGGTGCGAGCCTGCAATCTGTGAGTCAGCCGCACACTGCTTTATTCCTTTCTCAAGATTTTCCAATCGAGAGAACGAATGTATAGCCTTTCCGCCTTTCGTGTAGCAGCGCACGTGACCGCCCCTGCTGGTAGTTGCCGAAAGCCTGCGCAGTTCACGGTTCTGATAGGAGATGCTGACTCTCCGGTTATCCTCGTAGCGAACGTCGGTGTAGTCGGCCTTTGAGGAGCCTAAAGCCGCCTCTAGTTCTTCAAGCATATTACCTCGCTTTCGTGGTGTTCAATTATTCTGTAACAATAAGAAAAAATTTATCCATGTCAAGTAAATTGAAGCCACTTGTTTACGTTGATATTAAACCTTATAGGGATGCTTTTAGCCGCAGGTACTTTGAGGAAGGATGGTCCGTTGAATGCGGTATCTACGTATGGGGATACATGGGTGTCTTTTTGTCCGCTCTCGATTTTTTTAAGACCGGTACTCGGTTGGGTCTGGTAAGCAGGCGATTTTAGGCATGTCACTTATGATGGACAAAGAAAATTGACTTTTTGTGAAACTTTCACTTGACAAAGGCTGAGCTCAGGCTATACTTCAGGTTATGAGAAAAATGACATTTCCGATCCTTTTTATCTTGGTAAGCGTTCTGGCATGCGGGACGCAGGAAGAACGCATCCTGGTGCGTGTGGGAGACGAGACGGTCAAGGTGAAGGACTTTCTTGCGGTCTACCGACCACAGTCTTACCCCAGCGAGGAAGCCGAGCTTGAGGCAAAGAAAAAGGCTCTGGACAAACTGATAGAAGAGAAACTCCTGGTAGCCGAAGCCAGAAGTCGCGGATACGAGGAGGATCCGACCATCAAGGAAGGTCTCCAGGACGTTGTTGACAGAGCCTTAATCAACACCCTTTACATGAAAGAGGTCGTTGAGAAGGGTAAGGCTTCGCGTTTGGATGCGAAACGTTTCTACGAGGCGGATAAGATCCTTCTTACGCTGAGTATCATTCATATCGACTCGGACACGTTGGGCTACTTGATCCTGGAGGAGTTCTCAGCTGGTATGCCGTTCGATACCCTGGCGGTACGTTACTCAAGCCATCCCACTGCTCGCAGCGGCGGCAAGGCAGGGACCATTCCGTTATCCACTTTCTTCGAGGACCCGGCGTTCAGGGAGCTTTCCAGTCTTAAAGAGGGACACACCACCTTACCGATAGAGAATGAATCCGGCGGCTACGACATATACTATCTCGCAGAACGCAGCGAGAAGAAGGATCAGCCGCCCTTCAAGGAGATGGAAGCCTCCATCGTTAAGCAGATCGAGCACATGCGTCAGGGCAAGCTGAGTTACGAGAGTCTGGAGAGGCTGCTTGAAGAAGCGAAGATCGAGTACAATAACGCCGGTCTTGCGCTGCTTTCCAAGCCCAGTTATGCTTTGAGTGAGGCCGAACTTGCAGTCTGGACCATTAAGATCGACGGAAAGGTTACAGACAGCGTTGGTTCTATGCTTGAGGTATACAACCGGTTCCCGGAAGGCGTTCCACCTCAACAGCTTCAGGCTTTTGCCGAATACGTAGCTCAGAGGCCGGCGCTTGTCAGTGTTGCTCTCAAACGCAAGCTGGATCGCGATCCGGCCGTCAAGGAAGCGATCGATGGCTTCATAGCTTCTCAGCTACGGAACAGGATATACGCTGAAGAGGTAGCCGCAAAGATCAAGGTCAGCCCGGAAGAGGTACGCGCTTACTACGATGAACATCCTGACGAGTTCTTTGTTCCTGAAAGACGCAAACTTTCAATCATCCGAACGTCCTCCTACAGCGATATCCAGCAGGCTTCCTCCCTTCTGCGTCAAGGCCAGCCCTTCGAAGAGGTTGCCCGTCGCTTTTCGGACCATCAGTCTGCCAAACGTGGAGGCTCGATAGGCTTCAGGAAAGCGGACGACGTTTCCTTCAAACCCTTTGTGGAACAAGGGTTCAAACTCGCAAAAGGTCAGTACTCAAGATCCTTTGAAGTCCACAATGGCTTCGGGATTGTCAAGGTGGATGACGTTCAACCGGCCTATACCAAGGAGTTCGAGAGCGAAGAGCGTCGTATCGAACGCAGACTGCGAGGAGATAAGGAAAAGGAAGTTAAGGCAGCGTTTATCGAAGAGCTGCGCAAAAAGATCAAAGTGGAGATTGACGAGGGATTGCTTCTGCTTATAGGCAGGGTGGAAGAGCCGGAGGGCGAGTCGAGTTAAGAGTTTTCGAGGAAATAAACCAATCAGAGTCTTCTGGATAGAGGAGTAGAATTCATGAGGAAGGAATCGGCGAAGAAAAAACCGGTGAAGAACGAGTCAGTAAAGAAGGAACCGGCGAATAAAAAGAAATGGGTGCCGTGGGCCATCGTTATAGGCGCGGTGGTGGTGGTTGTTGTTGTGCTTCTTATATGGTCCCCACCCTTCGTTCAGAGCGTAGTCGGCGGATCCGCAGGCGGTGATGAGACCGATACAAAGATTGTTGCCAGTGTCGGTTCATCCAAGCTTACCCTTAAGGATTACCAGACCCTTGTTACCCTCTACGTTCCGCAGGAGAGCCGGGACCAGGTTGATCCAATGGAGATCATAAACGCCTGGATAGAGCAGGAGATAGTGTACCGGGAAGCTAAACGGATGGGGCTTGAAAAGAAGGATACTGTTCGTGTAGCCCTTGATCAGCTCAAATTCGCATACGGGATGAATCGCAAACAGCTTTTAACTCAGGCATGGCTGGCTGAGGCAAGCAAGAATATAACGGTCTCTCAGGATGAACTCAGGGGTTATTTTAATGCCCACAAGGAGGAGTTTCTATACGAGGTTAAGGTCTCTCAGATTGTGGTCGCCGATCCTATAGTTGCCTCTCAGATTCACCAGCAGCTTAAGGGGGGTTCCGACTTTCGAAAGCTGGCCGAGCAGCATACGCTTGATCCGCTCAAAGGCGAGCCTAGTTCCTACATCCCCAGGGGATCGGGGCTTCTCACGTTGGCGATGGAGGATGCTGTTTTTGTGCTTGGACCCGGGGAGTTCACCAAACCACTCATGACCCCTCAGGGACTTAGCATGATCTTTAAACTCATAGACAAGCGAAAGGTTCGTAAGGATATAGCGTTTGAGGAGGTAGCCTCCTACCTTCAGGCTATGCTTTCCAACGAACGGGCTGAGCGGGTTATTGCACAAAAGGTTGATTCCCTTAGGAACGCAGCTCAGTCGGAGATCGAGATCCGTGTAGAGAATCTTTTTTACTAGGGTACTGTGACGGTTTTATTGGCCTTGGCATTGGTAGCGGGGAGTGCTGACCGGGTGGTGGGCGTGGTAGATGTTGACCCTATCCTTTTAAGCGAGGTTGAGGCGATGGTGACCCTTGGCAGACTTGAGGCTCCGTTCCTGGAAGCCAGCGAAGACTCGCTGAAGCTTGTATTGCTGGATCGTCTTATCGCTCAGAAACTCATCTTCAAGAAGGCCGCACTTGACTCGACGATAGAGATTGACCGCGAGGAGATAGCTAAAGGCGTCGAGCGTCAATTGCAAGCCTTTTACGCACAGCTTGATTCATTCCCCGAGACTAGAGCCGAGTTACAAGAGGCCGGATTGACTCGTGATCGCCTGCGCCAGTTGCTTATGAATCAGGGGCGGTTTCAGGCTATTATCCAGCAGATGTTTGCCTCCCGGGGTAAGATACAACCCTACGTCTCGCCTAACGAGGTCAGGGAATACTACGAGCGGCACAAGGATTCCATAGCTGTGGTTCCCGGCTACATCAGTATGGCTCACATCGCCTTCAGCATAAAACCTTCGGCGGCAGAACAGGCCCGCATAGAAAGGAAGATTCTGGAGATTATGGATATCCTTTCCCGTGGCGGCGATTTCGATGTCCTGGCCGAATCGTTCTCAGAGGATCCCCGCACCCGATCGCGAGGTGGCTCGCTTGGTTGGGTAAAGCGTGGGGATCTTTTCCCTGAGATAGATTCGGTTATCTTCTCACTGCCTGCAGGTCGTGTTTCGCCTCCGGTTCCCTCCCGCGAGGGTTACCACCTTTTTCTCGTTGAAGCCCGTTCAGGGGATAAGGTCTATGCACGGCACATACTCTTCAAGCAGCACATAACCAGGCAAGATACCCTTCGGGTTCTCGAACTTGCGGATAAGATAAGGGAGGAGATAGTTTCAGGCGAGCTGACCTTTGCCGAGGCGGCACGAACCTACTCCGAGGACTTTACCACAAGCGAACAGGGCGGCTTTATTGGTGAGGTTCCGCTGGCCGCCCTTACCCCTCCTTTTGATTCGGTTGCCGCGACCGTTGATTCAGGCGAGGTAAGCAAACCCTTCGTCTCGGATATGGGCGTTCATCTTTTGTATGCTGCTGATAAGCACGAGGAGAGCGTGCTTTCCTTTGATGAGATGCAGGTGGAAATTCGTAACTACCTTGCTGCGTTAAAGCAGGATGAGTGGCTTGAGGATTTGATTGCCGAGGCTCAAGAGGAGTTCTATGTCGAAAAAAGGCTCTAAGTCGTCCTTGCCCGTAGGCGCGATAGGCACGGAGGAGTTACGCCGGCTGGTAAAAGTTACCGGTAAGTTGCTTTCCACCATAGATTTCGATCGTCTCCTTGAGATCATCCTGGAGTCGGCTAAATCCCTGACCCAATCGGGTGCTTCATCCCTTTTGCTTCTCGATGAGAAGGTGGGTAAGCTGCGTTTCGCGGTGGCTACGGGGGAGGCCAAGGCCTCACTCGGGTCTCTTTACGTTCCCTTGGGCGAGGAAAGCATCGCTGGTTATGTGGCCCTGCATGGTGAACCCCTGGTGGTGAACGACGTAAAGAAGGACGGTCGCTGGTATTCAGGAGTAGATGAGGTTACCTCCTTTGAGACTCGTTCGATTCTCGGTGTGCCCTTAAGACTCGGCAAGAGAACCGTCGGAGTCATCGAGGTGCTCAATAAGCAGGGGGGAGTCGGGTTCACGAAAGAAGATATCAAGCTTATGGAGCTTCTCGCCGGTCAGGCGGTTCAGGTTCTGCACAATGCTCAGGAGTACATGGAGCTTCGAGCCTCCAAGCAGGCGATCGAGGCGGCACAGGAACTGAGATACAAAATCGTAGGTCGTGCTCCCAAATTGCTGGAAGCGATCGATCTTGCAAAGCGCGTGGCGTCCTCGAACACAACGGTCATCATTACCGGCGAGAGTGGAACTGGCAAGGAGCTACTGGCACGCTACATACATCTTGAGAGCTCGCGTAGGAACGGCCCTTTTCTGGTGGTTAACTGCGCAGCCATCCCTACAACCCTTATTGAATCGGAGCTCTTCGGCTACGAGAAGGGTGCGTTTACCGGAGCTACCTCCCGCAAGGAGGGCAAGTTCGAGCAGGCTCACAAAGGAACACTCTTTCTTGACGAGATCGGAGACCTTGGGCTTGAGACCCAGGTCAAGATGTTGCGTTTCCTCGAGGACAAGGAGTTCGAGCGTCTGGGAGGCAAGGAGAGGCTGACCGTAGACGTGCGCGTGATCACTGCCACAAATCAGAGTCTTCCTCATTTGATTCGCGATAAGAAGTTCCGCGAGGACCTTTACTACCGGATCGACGTCTTCCCAATAGACCTTCCGCCTCTCTCGGAACGAAAAGGCGACATACCTCTCCTTGTCGAACACTTTGTTAAACTCTTTAACATGGAGATGACCAAGTGCATTGAGGGGATAGAAGGGGATGCTTTGGCCAAGCTTGAGGGCTACGACTGGCCGGGCAACGTCCGTGAGCTGAGAAACGTGATTGAGCGCGCATTCGTGCTTTCGGCGGGTACAAAGATCCGGGCCGAGGATATTGTTACAGGCAAGGGTCCGCACGAGGAGGAGCGTGCAGATATCTTTGCCGAAGATAAGCCCTGGCTTGATGCGGTGCAGGATTTCAAGAGCCAGTATCTGTATAACACCCTCAAAAAAACAAGGGGCAACCATAAAAGGGCTGCAGAGATTCTCGGAATTCAACCCAGTTACCTCTCGCGGCTCAAGAAGGAGCTTGGCCTTGAGAAGGAGGAGTTCTGAACGAGGACAGGCGTCTTCTATCCGTATTTGTGGCCCCAACCACTTTGTTTGAGGATTTGAGGGAGCGTCCCCGCTGGCTTGTGCCGTTCCTAATCCTGATAGTTGTGGCCGCCGTAGGCAGTGTTTTGCCCCGTATTTTGCTCCCTACTGACGTGTGGCTGGATGCCATACGCCAGAATTTGCCGTCAGGCGTCCAGATGGGCGAGGAGCAGATGACGGCAGTCATGACAACTATGCGCTCGCCTGTGAGCGTTGCATTAAGTGCTCTTGGAGGAATCCTTATAGCCGGCGGCGGCGCCGTCCTAGCCGCACTCTTCTTCTGGATGCTTTTTTCCATCTTGGGCGGGAAAATCAGTTTCACCAGCTCCTTTGCGGTCGTTTCTTACAGCAGCCTGATAAATGTCCTGGGGATGGTTATGATCGTTATCCTCACGTTGATATTGCAACGGCTTGACATTCAAACCTCTCTCGCTCTTATACCTGCCCTCCAACCGAATACCTATCTTTATCGTCTTGCCGCCCAGATTGACTTCTTTACCGTGTGGAGGGTAATCATCATGGGGCTGGGTTTTTCGGTTGTCGCCGACGTCCCTAAGGTTAAGGGTTATCTTTCGGTGATCATTCCCTGGATACTTTTATCTCTTGGAATGGCGGCTCTGCGTTTCGGCTTTACCAGGTGATCGAATCTGACGTTTTAATTGTTGGTGCAGGCCCTGCGGGATCACAGGCGGCGTATCAGCTATCGGAGGCCGGGCTCAGGGTGGTGGTTCTGGAAAAGGCAGCCTTCGATCGCGAAAAACCTTGCGGGGGCGCGATCCAGACCGGAGAGCTCATCGAGTTCGGCAGCCCTCCTCAGAAAATTATCGAACGCAGGATTTCTCAGGCGCGAATCTTTGGACCCGATGATGCGGCACTTACCATATCCATCCAGCATGAAAACCAGTCAGGGATTACCGTCAAGCGTTCAACCTACGACCGCTGGCTTCAGAAACGTGCGGGAAAAGCTCAGTTCATTGAACACGCCGAGATCACAGCCCTCCTCAGATCGTGTAACCGCTGGCAGGTTATAGCTAACACCCCGCAAGAACAGATCAGTATCGAAGCGCCTCTCATCATCCACGCAGCCGGAGGCAACGCGTCCTTACTTGAGCAAAAGCTGGGACTTGAACCGCTCTCCTATGAAGGCATGGGCATCACCTGCCAGTTCTGGCTCCAGTCCGACGAAGCGACGCTCGATAAAGCTTTCGGTAATACTATCGAGTTTCACTTCGTTCCCGAGCGCATCCCGGAGGGCTACTTCTGGCTTTTCCCAAAGCGCGATGTTCTTGTCGCCGGGGTGGGCACTACCATGGACGTGATACGCTCCCGCCGTATCTCCCTCAAGACCGAATTGGAATCCTTCCTTAAGCACCAACTCCCCCGACTCGGATTGTCCGAATCCATGCCCCGTATCCGCCTGGACGGGGGCAAAGTGCCGATGAGACTCCGCAACCCTCTTTACGGCGACGGCCTTTTAGTCATCGGCGATGCCGCCGGTGTGGGTTCAATCATCCACGGCGGCGGCATCTACCAGGCGCGCAAGACTGCGATGTTCGCGGCGGAGGCGGCCCAGTGCTATCTTAACGGTGATAAGAACGCGCTCTCCGACTACCAGGAACAGGTACATTCCTACTTCACCGAGCACGAGCGCAGATGGGACAGGCGTCTGCGGCCTTTTCTCACCGATGAGCATCTTGTTAAGCTGATCCTGGAGAAGGGAGCCGAGGATGGATCGATACGTGAGGGACTGGGTATACTTCTTTCCTCAACCGAGTCTCACCGTCGGGCCTACGAACTTATCGAAGAGGCATCCTTTGCCCTTATTGCGGATGAGCTGGATGAGATCATACGGGATGAGCGCGAGCAGATCAATCGGGAACTAAAGACCCTTTTTACCGACGATACCCATCTGCACCGGATGGTGAATGAGGTTCTGCTGAGAGGGGGAAAGCGGCTTCGAGCGGTGCTGGTGCTTATGGTCGGCCAGGCTCTCGGTGCCAAGAGAGAGGAGCTGCTTCCGGTTGCCCTTGCCTACGAGCTGAGCCACACAGCGTCCCTTGTTCACGACGACATCATAGACGGGGGGGAGTGGCGCAGGGGTGCCGAGACCCTGCACCGCAAGTACGGGGTGGGGCACGCGATTACCGCGGGCGACGCACTACTCATAAAAGGCTTCCAGATGCTTGCTTCCTATCAAGAATGCGAAGGTGTGGATAAGGATACCCTGGTTCGACTCATTTCGGTAGGTTGTCGTTCAGGTCTGGAGGCATCGGAGGGCGAGGTGCGAGACATCAACTTCTCGCCAGACGAGATAGTGGATAAAACCGTGGACGATTATGTCCAGCTTATCCGGCTCAAGACAGGTGCGCTTCTCGAGGCTGCAACCGAGGCGGGTGCGGTTCTGGCTAAAACCTCACCTGAGATGATCACTGCAATGCGCGAGTTCGGGCGTGACCTGGGAATAGCTTTCCAGATATACGACGATGCCAAGGACCTCCTGGCGGCGTCTACGATCAGCCTCAAATCCCGCTTCACCGACATCAAAAAGGGCAAACTCACCGCCCAACTCATACACACCGTTCACTCTGCGTCAGATGAAGACCGGGAACGCTTGCTCCATCTCTTATCCATGGGAACCTCTGAAGGCGCAGAGGAGATTTTAGAACTCTACCGCCGCTACGACGCGTTACAGTTCAACCAACAGCTATCGCGTCAGCATCTCGATCTGGCGGCGAAAAGGCTTGAGCTGTTGCCGGAATCGGTCTGGAGAGAAAAACTTGAAGGTATCCTGCGGGTTCTTAGCTACTGGACACGGTTTGCGCCCAAAGTCGAGTGAGTATGGAAAAGGTTTTGGTTAAACGACTGGATGGCTACGATACGGACGCAATCCAGGGTTTTGTGAGCAATGCGATGAAGGTTCTGGATACAAGGCCCAAACCCCGCGCGTTCATAAAGCCAAACCTGGTACAGGCCACGAGATACGCAGAACACGCATACACCCATCCGGAGTTCCTGAGAGGCATTTTCAAAGGACTCAGGGAATCAGGTGTTGCCGAGCAAATACTCTATGAGGACTGCGGGATTGCCGTACCTCTGCGTTACGTTTTCCGCGGGTCGGGCTACAACAGGCTGTGCAAGGATGAGGGGGTCCGGTTTCTCAATCTTGCCGAGGCGGTGCACGACGCCCGGGTAAAAATCGATAGAGGCGAGATTCATGATGAGCTTCCCCTGCCCTCCGAGTTGCTGCGTGACGGCCTGCACGTCTACGCTCCAAAACTCAAGGTGCATTCCCAGACCGATATTACCGGGGCCTCGAAGCTGATGATCGGAATAATCAAGCGCTCCGTCCGCCTGCACCGTCACCACTACGATCTTGGGAAAAAGATAGTCGACGCCGTATCCGCCTATCCGCCCGATTTGGTTCTTGTCGACGCGGTAAACATCGGCATCAACGGGGTAGGTTGTCCTGCCCCGGTCAATCTCGGCGCACTCATTGCTGCCCGTAACCCGGTAGCTGCAGACGCGGTATCGGCGTGGCTGCTGGGTTTTGATCCGGCAGAGATCGAACACCTGCGACTCGCATCCCGGCGCGGCCTGGGGCCGGTTGATCTTACAAAGATAGAATTAATCAATCCAGATCGTGTCCAACCGGCAAGACCCGGTCAGTACAAGGAACGGAAAATCAATGGCCTCAATCCCCATATTCGTTACTTCGAAGGGGATGTCCACGACGGAAATCGCTGTCGCGGCGGCTGCATCGGGTTCGTGGCAGAGTCCATCCATTACCTCAACCACTACCACAACTGGCGAAAAAACGAAAAGGTTAACTTCGCCGCAGGCGCTCTTTTCTGGCTTCTCGGACAACTTCCATCCCAGGAGCGGCCCCGCAAGCTGGGGGTTGTGGTGGGCGATTATAAGGGCGATATACCAGATGAGTACCGGTCCAATCTTGTCTTTGTGGGCGACTGTACCAGTGCCAAAGACGTAAAACCCCGCGTTCACCTGAAGGGCTGCCCGGTGTACATGGCGCGCCAGACGTTTGAGTTTGCACGGCACTCAGGTCAGCTCAACCCATACCTTGACGTTATTGAAGGCTTGCCTTTCATCCGGGCGTTTCTGGAAGAGAAGTTTATGAAGGCATGGAACATTTTAACACATCCCTTGAGGAGGAATAGATGATAGAAATTATCCTGGGTGTTCTGGGAGGAGCTGCTGTTGTTGTTCTCTTGGTAATCCTACTCCTGATGCTTTCCCGACAACGCAGAAAGCAGGAAGAACTTGAGCGCGTTCGTAAGGAAGAACAGCAAAAGATTACCGAAAAGCTCATAAAACTCGAGACCCTGGCCGAAAACCCTGCCGAGATCAAGACTCTGGCTGAGATCAACAAGCGACTGGAGGCGACTACCAATCTGTTCGGTGAGATTCGTAAGGACTTAGGTTCCATGCAGGAAGCAGCAAAAGGGATGCAGGATGTGGGAAAATCCATCTCCACCTTCCAGGAGCTTTTGTTATCCCCCAAGGTGCGCGGCGGGTTCGGCGAGGTGCTCCTCAACGAACTCATCAAGGACGTGCTGCCTGCGGCCAACTACGCGTTCCAGTACAGGTTCCGCGACGGCACAATCGTAGACGCGGTCATCAAGACCGAAGATCGCATCATCCCCATCGATTCAAAGTTCCCTTTGGAAGAGTTTCAGCGCATGGTGGCCGATGAGGTCGATGAAGAACACTTCAAGTCGCGCTTCAAGCAGATCATGCGTCCCAGGGTGAACGAGGTGAAGCAGTACATAAAGCCTGACGAGGGCACGGTCAACTTCGCCCTCATGTACATCCCATCGGAGAAGCTTTACTCCCGGTTATCCGGTATTGACGAACTGATGGTTGCCTTCCGACGTGTCCGTGTCTTCCCGGTCTCTCCCTCCACCTTCTACCAGTTTTTAGAAACCATCATCCTGGGCCTGCGCGGATTGGCAATTGGGAAGGAAGCCCAGCGCATCCTGGATACCCTGAACCGGCTGGCCAAGGAGTTCGATACGGCAAAGGAGGAGTGGGAGGTGGTGGGTAAACATATAACCAACGCTCGCAACAAGTATGATGAGGTTGCCAAACATCTCGAACAGATCGGTACGGACATCAAGGCACTGGAGGTAAAAGGTGAAGAGCGGCAGAAGGAGATCCCGCTGTGAGGGGAGTAGGGGATTGAAGATTCAAGATTTGAAGAATTTAAAGATTGGATTGAAGAGTGAAGATTAAGAGGTTTGAGGATCTGGAAGTCTGGCAGTTGGCAAGAAAGCTCGTCAACCAGATTTATGAGATATCCAAGAAAACCAAATTATCGAAGGACTTTGGATTGAGAAATCAAATTCAAAAGAGCGCGGTTTCAATAATGTCGAACATAGCTGAGGGGTTTGAAAGGAAATCTAAGAAGGAGTTTGTTCATTTTCTCTGTATTGCTAAAGCATCAAGTGGTGAATTGAGAAGTCAATTGTACGTCACTTTGGATTTAGAATATTTGGATAAGAAGACATTCGATGCCGCCTACAACCTATGCGAGAAGATTTCAAGGTCTATCGCCGGATTCATCAAGTACCTTGAATCTTCCAATCTGTAATCTTAAAATCTTTTAATCTTGTAATTTGTAATCTTCTAATCTTTAATCCAAAATGCAAGGAGGCTCGACATGAAACTTCTAGAAATGAACACCCATGAATTCGCCAAGGCCGAGCCGAGGCTGTGCTTTTGGCCTGTGGGAACCATTGAAGCCCATGACCAAGGGCCGCTGGGCACCGATGCGATAGCGCCTGAAAAGCTCGCTACCGATCTTGCAGAAGAGTTCAACGCTCTCATCCTCCCCACCATGCCATACGGCCTGGTCTCATTCCTTTCCGGTTATCCGGGCGGGATGTGGGTGGATGAAGATACATACAAAGACCTCGTCTTCGAGCTTCTGGCATCACTTGCTGTATCCGGGGTGGAGGCGGTAATCGTGTTCAACGGGCACGGCGGCAACACCCAGGCACTATCCGAGATTCTGCCCGAAGTGTGGAAAGAGACTGGTCTCAAGACCGCTTTCATAGACTGGTGGACGGTAGGCTCCGAACTCTCCGAAGAGAACTTCGGCTCAGCGGCAGGGCACGGCGGGGCAGATGAACTGGCCCTAGTCTACGCGGCCAACCCCTCTTTGGTACCCAAAACCTGGGACGGTAGCCGTGCGTTTCTCTATCGACCCGGAGTCAAGGTTTATCCCTCGCCCCGTTCCGCAATCCGATACTCCGAGGAGCAGGCAAAACCATTCACCCCTGAGAAGGCAGCGGTATACTACGAGGAACTCAAGAAGAAGATTTCTGAAGCAATCAAAGACATACTTGCAGGCTGGGAAGCCTTTAACCAACCGGGCAAGAAGGAGGCGTAGTGGCCAAGTATAAGATTGCGGTGCTTGCAGGCGACGGGGTAGGAAAGGATGTCACCGAGGCGGGGATGATCGTTCTTAAAAAGATCGGCCTCGATGCAGAATACATCTACGGCGATATAGGCTGGGAGTTCTGGTGCTCCGAAGGCGATCCCCTGCCCCCGCGCACTATCGATCTCCTTAACTCCACTGATTGCTGCCTGTTCGGGGCCATCACCTCCAAGCCCAAGCAGGAGGCAGAGGCAGAACTCGCACCTGAGCTTAAAGGCAAAGGTTTAGTCTACCGTTCGCCAATCGTGCGCCTGCGTCAGCTCTTCGACCTCTACACCAATCTGCGGCCTTGCAAGGCCTATGAGGGCAATCCATTGGTCTATAAAGAGGGCATTGATCTCGTTATCTTCCGGGAGAACACCGAAGGGCTTTATTCAGGTATCGAGTGGCATCCGGTACCTGACAATGTCCGCGCCGCCGTCGATTCGCATCCCAACGCCAAGAAATTCGCAGATACGTCCAACGACGACATGGCGATCTCCTTACGTCTGTTTACCCGCAAAGGATGTCAGCGCATCCTGCGTTCTGCGTTCGAGTACGCCAAGACCCACAACCGTCTCTCGGTTACCGTAGTTGAAAAGCCAAACGTGATCCGGGAGACCTCGGGCCTCATGATCCGCGAGGCGCGCAAGATTGCAGAGGAGTACCCCAACGTTTTGCTTTGGGAGGCCAATGTGGACGCCATGGCGATGTGGCTCTTGAAGAATCCCAGAGAATACGACGTGCTGGTTTCATCCAACATGTTCGGCGACATCATCTCCGACCTGTGCGGTCAGCTTGTGGGCGGACTGGGTTTTGCCGCGTCTGCCAACATAGGTGACGACTACGCGCTCTTTGAACCCACTCACGGCTCTGCACCCAAGTACGCGGGACAGTATAAGGTGAACCCTACGGCGATGCTCATTACTACCCGCTTGATGCTTGACTGGCTTGGCGAGAACGACATGGCCCAAACCCTTGACAAGGCCATAGCCGCGGTCATAGCCGAGGGCAAGGTGCGCACCTACGACATGGGTGGGGATAACACCACCCTGGAGGTAGCCCAGGCGGTGGCGGAACGGCTGTAGCTCTCCGATCAAAAATATAGGGGCTGGCTTTTAGGTTGGCGCGTATTATTCGCGAGACTTTTTTGGGGCGGAAGCGAGGCCAAGAATATTTCTTATCTGGCCGTAGATTTTCTTCATCAAAGGACGGGGAGCTTTTCCCAACCTGTCTACTATTCTTTCTAACGACAAAGTGGTGATGAGGTTAGGTCTCGCAACAGATTCTTTAGTTAGACCGCACTTGATGCTATCTTTCGTTGTTATGTGTACATCGTAGTCGTCAATCCGGTCTATTCGGGAACTCAGAGGAACCACTACAAAAGCAGATTCTCTGGTATTGAATTCTACGGTCGAAATGACTAATACCGGTCTTTCTTTGACAGGAACAGTTTTGATATATCCCTCAGGGATGTCTCTGGTATAAGGCACCTTCGCTATAAGGACATCTCCAGGGGATACGTTCATAGGGGTCTGCGTTTTTTGTGGTCAATAATGTCTTCTTCTTCTAGCCAAGACTCATAAGCTTTGCTGCTGATTGCGGCAATGAAAAACTCCTCGTCGGTGGCTTCTTCATAGATGACATCTTGCGAGAGGGTGATTTGAAATTCATAATACGCGTCCGCCGCCATATACTGAGGTTCATTTTTCTTATCTTCTGGAGATTCAAATGTTTGATTGACGGCGGGTTGAGTTAGAACCCCTTCGGATGGAGTCATTATGTCTTCCTTTCCATTACTTGGATTTTACGTGAGCCCACTAATTGATGGGCAACTAAAAACTCAATCGTATACACACCGGGTTTTGGAAAAACCATGCCATTGATAATAATGTTAAGTTCCACTGTCGCAAGTTTGTCGTTGAATGTGATAGGTCCTTGGATTTCAGCGATAGTATTCCCTTCTGAGTCTATAAACTTTAACTTTCCCTCTGTTTCTCCTAAGTAATTTGTTAGTGAAACGAAGACGTGCATCCGGGCGTGACGTGTGGGGAAGGAAGGTACAGTTATCGAATTAAATAACCCCATCAGAGATAGCTTGCGAGTGTTTTCCTCTCTAATAACATTATCACAAATCACAATCGCCTGGCAAATCGGAGCGAGGCTAGACCCCTTTTTCGGCATAGTAAAGAAGTATAGTGGCTTCGACTTCACTGTCAAGCCCCACTTTCATGTCTCAAGAAGCATTCTTTCATGGTTAGAATCTAGTCAAAACCGTGAAGAGTGCAATATAAACCTGACGATTTGTTCCCTATTGACTCCCGCCGTCCCATCCGTAAACTGTGGACGTGAAGCCTTCAGTCCTCCTTATCGAGTGTCATCACGATCCGGAGGAAGAAAAGGATAAGCTGCAAGCCTACATAGACTGGCTTGAGCCTTTCTTTGAGATAACACACGTCTACGTTGCCGACCTGACCTCGCCTGAGGTTAAAGAGGATGGTGTCGTTGTCACAGGCTCCCGCTGGCAGATTGCGAGCGACCCTGTCCCTGAAGTAATCACAAAGCTCTACCTTGAGACCGAAAAACCACTCCTCGGCATCTGCTGGGGACACCAGACGTTGGCTTACGCCTGGGGTGCGAAGGTCATTAAAAAGAACCGCTTCATCGAGCGCGACGAGGTCATCCGGGTCCTGAGGACCGAGGAGCTGCTTTACAACATGGGGCTTTTCTTTACCGCTTCGGAGTCACACTGCGAACACGTGGTTCCGGACAGGAATCTAAAAAAACACTTCGAGCTTCTGGCTTACTCGGATAGCTGCAAGGTGGAGGTAATCCGGCACAAGGAACGGCTCCTGTGGGGGGTGCAGTTTCACCCGGAGCGCTCAGGTGCTGCAGGCCGTCGGCTTGCCGTAAACTTCGCGGAGATTGTTGTTAATCAATGAAACCACAGATTGAAACTCGTTTTACTCGTTTCCCTTCGGGACGCTGATTACACGGATTGAATTGAATCCTTTTAGTCCTGGATTAATCTGTGTCGTCTGTGTACTCCTGCGGAGAGAACGACTCCCAGGAGTTCTCATCCGCGGTTAAGAATCAATCTGTGGTTTGCCTTGACACGTCCCAAGGCGCTCATATACTCCTGAATGCACAAGAGATTAATTGCTGTAGCACTTTTTCTGCTGGCCTGCGGCGGCAAGCAGACGTTCAAGAAGGTAGATGTCAGCGCTTCAGAGGACTGGATGGGGATATATATAAATAATGCCAAGATCGGCTACGTCTACTCCAGACAGGAGATCAAAGGAGATAGCTACCGGTTTATCCAGAAGTCGACGATGAAGCTTGAGCTTTTAGGCTCGGACGAGGAGTTCGCCACCAATCTGGTGGCTGTGACCGATATGGATCTGAACATTGAGGAGTTTACCTTTGACATCTCTTCCAGGAAGCACACGTTCTACGCGGAGGGCAAGCGTGAAGACGAGGTGATAAAGGTGAAGATCGAGACCGCGGGGAGGACAGAAACCAAGGAGATCAAGGCAAAGGACGCCCTTATCGCGCCTGCGCTTGCCTCCTGGGTGACGGCACGCTCGCCAAGGCCAGGGGACAAGCTGAACGTTACCGTATTCGAACCCACCCTCTTGAAGACCCTGCCGGTCTCGATCAAAGTTATTGCACCGGAGACCCTTACGGTTGATGGGAAACGTATCCCTGCCCTTAAGATGGAAACCCACATGATGGGGCTTCGCTCAGAGGTCTGGCTTGATTCCACAGGCTCAAGCGTGAAGGAAATTCAGCAGCCAGGTATAATTATGATACGCGAATCCCGCGATAAGGCGCTTGAGGCGGTATCCGGCGCGGCAAAGCTCGATCTCTTGAGCTTCTTTGCCGTCCGACCTGACTCGACTATCCAAAATCCGCGTGAACTGAAGGAATTAAAGCTGAAGGTCAAAGGACTCTTCGCAGACGAGGGGTTGAGCATATCCTCTTCCACCCAGAAGGTCAAGAAGATCAACGGGGGAGTGGAACTTACCATAACCTCGCCCGATACATCGAGGATCAAGCGTTCCAGCTTGTCCATGAGCGAACCCGCTGAGTTTCTCGCTTCAAGCTTCTACATACAGGCCGGAGATCCCCAAATCAAACGGACGGCGGCTCAGATCGTTGGCGGTGAGACTGATGCGATGAGCGCTGCTCTAAAGCTCGTGAACTGGGTCTATCGCAATCTCAGGAAACGAGCTACCGCATCGGTTCCCTCGGCGGTCGAGGTATTAGAGACTCGTGAGGGCGACTGCAACGAGCACGCCATACTGCTTGCAGCACTTGGGAGAGCCGCAGGGATACCTACAAAGATCAACGTCGGGCTTGTCTATCTCAACGGAGCTTTCTACTACCATGCCTGGAACTCGTTCTTTATCGGCGGAACCTGGGTCCCTGCAGACGCTACGTTCGGCCAGCTGCCTGCCGACCCCACCCATGTTCAGCTTCACGAGGGCGAACTGGACGAGCAGGCACGGGTGCTCTCGGTAGTCGGCGAGATTGAAATAGACGTCGTCTCTTACAGGTAGCCTTGTTTCTCATATTCCTGCTTTTAACTCAGCCTCTGCAAAAACCCGCGAGGCAGGAGGTTGTGAGAGAGGCGGTTCAAAAGGATGCGGCCTATCAAGATACAACCTATCAGGATACGCTAAGAGGTGGGGTGTCCCAAGTCAGGTTCAAAGCCGATACGATCATCTTCTACACCGATACGAAGGACGTGCTCCTGTTGCATAACGGTGAGGTAAACTACGGGGATATAACTGTTTATTCAGACTCCATTCGATTTTCAACCCGGAAGAAGTTGCTTTCCGCATACAAGGGAGCAAGGCTTAAATCTTCTACAGACAGCTTGATAGGTCAGGAATTGCACTACGCGGTTGAAACCCAGAAGGGTGTGATGCAGAAGGGGCGCACGCAGATAGAGAAGGGTTATTTCGCAGGTCAAGGCGTCTGGCTCGTGGAGGAGAACACCATCCACATAACCAACGGCTACTACACGACCTGCGAGCGCTACCCGCCGCACTACGATTTCTATGGTAGCGAACTCAAGGTGATTCTCAATGATATGGTTATCTCCAGGCCGATCGTGTTGCGGGTTCGGCGTATCCCGGTGCTGGCAGCACCTTTCTGGTATCTGCCTATAGGCAGCGACCGTAAATCAGGACTTATGCCTTTCAAGTTCGGTCACAGCGATGAGGATGGCTGGTTTGCGAAGATGCTTCGTTACTACTGGGTAACGAACGACTACTCGGATGCGCTTTTCAGCCTGGATATCATGACCAATAAAGGTTTTCGTCCGGGGGGTTACTTCAACTGGCGTTACGGCCCCAGAGGAGCTGAGTACGCTTCCGGAAGCTTCAACCTAAATTACATCAACGAGATAGATACCCGCAAACAGCGCTGGACGCTTGGCTTAAACAACACAAGCTACATACCCGACGGTACGAGGATTACTGCCGACATAAACTTTCAAAGCGACCAGCGCTACATACTCGATTACATAGAGAACGAGGATAGCCTTACCGAGTTGCTTGATCTGACTCAGACTACCCGCTCCGATGTTTCGGTATCAAGGCAGATTTTCGGTAGACTCACCTCCATTTCCGCTTCCCGCACCGACGATCTGACAACCGGTTCCTACACGATGACCTTGCCCACGTTCAACTTCTCTTGGCCAACTCTTACCCTGTGGGATTTCTTCACAGTAAATTTCAGCAGTTTTAGCGTCAGTAACCGGTACGATCACAATGTAACCCAGATCGTTGACACCCTTGGAGACACGTTGGAGACCATCCAGGATACCCGCACAACTAGCTTCAGACAACCTCTTTCACTTTCCTGGAGCTATACGTTTTTCAGTGCTTACAGGTTCTCGCAAAACTGGGGCGCAGGACAGAATCTTACATGGACCCAGGATACCCTTATACGCGGGGCAAGTTACTCTCTGACCAACTCGATAGGGACCGATATCTACCGCATTTTTGGGATCAACATCCTTGGTATGAACGGGGTACTCCACACCGTAAGCCCCTCCATCAGCTACACCACAACCCCGGCCACCGCCACGATTCATCCCTGGCTGGTGTACCCGCGCTTTGATACCACACTTGCCGGGCATAGAGTCAATCTAGATGTGGTTCAGACTTTTCAAGCCAAGTTCCGTGCCCCCCGGGACACCACGAAGTTCAGGAAACAGAACATGTTGAACCTTACAACAGGTATCGGCTACAACCTGCTGACCGACAGCCTGACTCCGGTAAATGCATCAATCGAACTCCCTCACGGATTACCAGTTTACGCCAACATCTCGATGGATTATTACCTTTACACAGACAGCTTCTCCATCAGAACCAACGCGAGCGCCAGCCTTGATAAACTGCTGTTCCCTTTATTCGGGTTGCGGGAAAGGGGAGTAGTAGAAGAAGATACCATACCCTGGGACAGCCTGGGGATTGAACGTGGGGATACGGCAGCATTTGACAGCATTGTGAGACTGCAGCCCCCTGATAGTATGGTCATAAGCGAGGATTCGTTGTATCGCCCTTACGAGGAGAAGGAGACGTTCCTTGAACGCTTTTCAAAAAGCAAGCTTTCCCTTGAAAATAGTTGGGGTATTCGTAGCGACTCCCTGGGAGGGGTGGGCAAGTCCGACCACATGGTATCTGCCAGAACCCAGTTGTTCTTGCCCTTTGAGATCGAGTTGAACCTGAACGTGGCCACGAATCTATCGAAACCCAAGGAACGCTGGCAGGACTACATCGCAAGTTACAACCTTTCTCTGGTCAAGGGCCTGCACTGCTGGGAGGCGGTGTTCGAGGTCACACCCAAAGATGCGTTCGGCTGGGGGTTGGATAACCTTGAGTGGAATCTCTACGTGCGCATCAAGGAGCTTCCAGATATCCAGTTCGGCAAGGGCATGCTCAGGCGGCTGGGTGAGTAAGCGATCAGTTCTAGACTTGACAATAACGGCAATTCACCTTAGAATCTTTTATACGTCTTAAGATTGCCTTTGAAAGCAACTTTTATGGGATCAAATCCCAAGGAGGGAACCATGAAGAAAGCCCTGTTTTGTTTCGCGATAATTCTGCCATGTATTGCTGTAGCCCAGGTCACCGAAGAATGGGTAGCCCGGTACGACGGTCCGGCAAACGACTATGATATAGCTACTTCCCTGGCGGTCGACGATGCAGGCAACGTCTACGTTACTGGTTACAGCTACGGTTCAGGAACCTTCGAAGACTATGCGACGGTAAAGTACAGTTCCTCAGGCGTCCAGCAATGGGTAGCCCGGTACAACGGACCGGGAAACGGTGATGATATAGCCACTTCTCTAGCGGTTGACGATGCAGGCAACGTCTACGTTACCGGCACCAGCGACGGTTCAGACACCGATTATGACTACGCGACAATAAAGTACAACTCAGACGGCACCGAGTTATGGGTAGTCCGGTACGACGGTCCGGCAAGTGGTGAGGAGTATGCCTCTGCCATAGCAATAGACGATGCAGGCAACGTCTACGTTACAGGCTGTAGCGTCGGTTCAGGAACCGATAATGATTATGCGACCGTAAAGTACAGCTCAGCTGGTACAGAGCAATGGGTAGCCCGGTACGACGGTCCGATAAACACCTATGATAACGCCCGTGCCATAGCGGTTGACGATGCAGGTAACGTCTACGTTACTGGTTACAGCTACGGTTCAGGAACCTTCGAAGACTATGCGACCATCAAGTATAATTCCTCAGGTATAGAAGAATGGGTAGCCCGGTACGACGGACCGGTAAGCATCTATGATTGGGCCTATGCCATGGTGGTTGACGATGCAGGCAACGTCTACGTTACAGGCGGTGGCGGAGGTGAATATGCGACCGTAAAGTACAACTCCTCAGGAGTCGAGTAATGGGTAGCCCGGTACGACGGTCTGGGAAACGGTAATGATAAGGCCCAAGACATAGCGCTTGACGATTCAGGCAACGTCTACGTTACGGGCTACAGCAAAGGTTCAGGAATCGAGGACTATGACTATGCGACCGTAAAGTACAACTCAGCCGGCACCGAGTTATGGGTAGCCCGGTACGACGGACCGGCAAGCGGTTGGGATAGAACCTGTGCCATAGCAATAGACGATTCAGGCAACGTCTACGTTACAGGCTGGAGCTACGGTTCAGGAACCCTCGAAGACTATGCGACCGTAAAATACAGCCAGGGGCCAGGGGTGGCTGAGGCTTCTCCTGATGTGTCCGGCCATCGACTGGAAGTTGCTCAACTTACACCTAAACCTGCAATCACCTACACCTTGCCTTCTTCCAGTTCAATTTCCCTCAAGCTCTACGACGTTACCGGCAAGCTGGTTAAGACGCTGGTATCAGGTACTCAAACAGCGGGTCAGCATTCTATCGTTTGGGATGCAGAAGTACCATCCGGGGTATACTTCGTGCGGTTGGAAACATCTAACCGCTCTGCTACCGGTAAGCTGGTTGTGGCGAGATAAGGATATAGTCAAGAGAAGGTGAAATTCGGTAAGTGCAGTCTTTGGAGAGTGTCACCCGGTTTGCATCAGTAAGCAGAATCGCTTCAGTATTTCTTGACACCATCAATCTGGCACCTATAATCGAATCCATGAGCATAAAGATCTATGGAGCCCCGATACTGCGTTCCAAGGCCAAGCCGGTAACCGAGTTCAACGCACAGTTCGAGCGGATCGTGGCCGAGATGAAGCAAAAGATGGCCGAAGCCAGCGGGGTAGGCCTTGCCGCAACTCAGGTCGGGCTGGATATGTCTTTGTTTGTAGCCAAGTTGGGCGAGGAGGTGTATGCTTTTGTCAATCCTGAACTTACGCCGTTATCGGCTGAAACCGAGACCACTGAGGAAGGTTGTCTATCCATACCCGGGGTGTGGGTGGATGTCGAGCGCTACCTCAAGGTGCGCCTGCGCGCCCAGGATGTAAGGGGCAACCGTGTGGAGTTGGAGTTGGAGGGTTTTCCTGCAAGGATAGTCCAGCATGAGGCAGATCATCTTAATGGGGTGTTAATCATAGACCGCATCCCGTCCGAAGAGCGGCGCAAGATAGCCGGACAGCTGGAAAAGATTCAACATCAAGCCTTATAACAGGATGGCGTGTTGATGCGCGCATTTCTGTTTCCAGGACAGGGCTCGCAGTACGTAGGGATGGGTGCCGACGTCTACGAGGCGCACGAATCCCTTAGACCGCACTTTCACATGGCAGACGAGGTAAGCGGACTTGAGGTTGCTAAAACGATGTTCGAGGGACCTGAAGAGAATCTGAAACAGACTCAGATCGCCCAGCCCGCGCTTTATGTGCATTCGATCGCGATCTACAAGATTGTGTCAGAGAAAGGCTTTGATGCCGAGGTCTTTGCCGGCCACAGCCTTGGCGAGTTTTCGGCATTGGCGGCGGCAGAGATCTTTTCTGTCGAGGACGGCCTTAAGTTGGTCTCCAAGCGAGGTGCGCTTATGGCTCAGGCCAAGGAAGGCAGTATGGCCGCGATCATCGGGCTATCCGACGATGCGGTTATCTCCATCTGTGACGGTATAGCCGACGTCTGGCCTGTCAACTTCAACGCACCCGGTCAGGTGGTGATCTCTGGTTCACCCGAAGGTATCGAAAGAGCCATGACAATTGCCAATGAGCAGGGAGCCAAAAGGGCGCTTCCCTTGGCAGTATCTGGTGCGTTTCACACCCCGTTTATGGAGAAAGCGGCGGATGAGTTTCGCGCCTATCTCGATCAATTTGAGTTTCACAAGCCCAAGGGCACGGTGATCCCCAACGTGACCGGCGAGCCGACCGATGACCCTTCGAAGATCAAGAAGATGCTTGCCCGCCAGCTGACCTCGCCCGTGCTTTGGACCAAAACCATGCAGACCTTGGTCTCGCTCGGTGTTACCGAGCTTTACGAACTCGGTTCGGGCAAGGTGCTGTGCGGTCTGACCAGGCGGTGGCTTTCCGGAGTCACTTGCGCTTCGGTGGGTACGATTGACGAAATCAACGCATTGATTGGATGAGAGATGCTCTGTCCGCGATGTAAGATAGGTATGAAAGAAGAGAAGCGTTCCTTCCATAAGAAACGCAAGTGGTGCTGTCCCCGGTGCGGCAGGGTGAGGATGCAGAAGGTAGGCTCAAAGGGTGAGGCGGGGTCGAGAAGAAAGGATAAGTCAATAGAATAGGGGCGGCTAAAAGCCACCCTACAAACTCTTATCGGGGTCCCCAAAAGAATACGAGGTATTCTTTTGGGGTGTCAAAACTTGCGGATGACCATTTTGGCAATCTCCTTTAAGGTGTCGAATACGCCGATGCCCTGGGTGGCGACCGACTCGAAGTAGAGCACCCTTTCAGGATTCAGGAGTCCCTCCATCTCCGCGACGGTCATGAGATTGGGCAGATCGCGCTTGTTGTACTGCATCACGTACGGCGTATCGGAAAGCCTGAGGTTGAAGGTTGCGAGGTTATCCCTTAGATTCTCGAGGCTATCGATGTTGTCCTCACGCCGCTCCCTCTGCGAGTCGGCAACGAAGATGATGCCGTCAGCACCCCTGAGTATGATCCGACGCGATGCGTTGTAGAACACCTGTCCAGGCACCGTGTAGAGATGGAAGCGCGTCTGGAAGCCGCGTACTTTACCCAGATCTACAGGAAGGAAGTCGAAAAAGAGTGTCCTGTCCATCTCTGTAGCAAGGGTGATCATCTTTCCCTTGGTATTCTGATCGAGTTTTCCGTAGATCCATCGCAGGTTGGTGGTTTTACCGCCTAGCCCGGGACCGTAATATACGATCTTTACGTTGATCTCTCGGGTTGCGTAGTTTATAAGAGCCATCTGGTGTTAGCCAAAAAGTCGGTCGAGTTCGTCTTCGATGTCCTTTGAGATGTCCTTGATCCTTGGTTCCTCCTCCGGCACAGCCTGTTCCTGGCCGCCGAAGATGTCCTCAAGTATTTTTGAAAGGGTCTCTGCGGCGTGTTTGACCCGCACGCGGACAAGACCCAAAGTGGTGCGTTGATCGAAGATTACGGCAATGATGATATTCCGTACAAGAGCCTGGAAGTAGAGATGATCGCGTTCGCCCTGGTGGTATAGGGTGTGGAACTGCTGCTCGCCGATGAGTTCAGCAAGTTGGGATGTAGCAGCGAAGTCAGCCGCCGCGAGCGTTGCAAACGACTCGAGATCTACCCTTTCGGTCTCGCCAGCGTTCGTAATCAGGTTCCCGTCGCGATCTACCAAAAGAACCGCCTTGGCGTCCGACTGCTGCAGGAGCTTCTCGATGTTCTCCTTGATCGCCTGGAATCCCGACTCAAACAGCTTGATGCGATCAATCAACATGTTTAGGCGCTGGTTGCCTGCTCTTTTCGCAACAGGGCTTCCCACCGGCGATTGACCTCGGCCTGGAACCCCTCAACCAGATGTTCGTTGCCAGGCTTGAACAGGTGGCGGAAGCGCGCCTGTAGCTTTAGGAAATCAACCAAGGGCTTAGGCTCACGCGGCTTCATGTTGATTTTGTAGGAGCCGTCCTGCCACTCGTAAAGAGGCCAGAAGAGGGTTTCTACAGCAAGCTTGGAGATGTTCACGGTCTGATCGGATGGATAACCCCAACCGGGAACGCACGGCGAGAGCACGTTGATGAACGAGGGACCGTCGGCGGCAAGCGCCTTCTCTACTTTTCTAATAAGATCCATGTAGTAACCGGGTGTGGCCTGTGCAGCGTAGGCAGGATCGTGGGCGATGACGATCTCGGTCAGGTCCTTTCGCCACTGCGCCTTGCCCGGTATCTTGGTCCCGGCAGGAGAGGTGGTGGTGTGCGCGCAGTAGGGGGTGGCGGATGAGCGCTGATAGCCTGTGTTCATGTAGGCCTCGTTGTCGTAGCACACGTAGAGCATCTTGTGGCGGCGTTCTATGGCGCCTGACAGCGCCTGCAGACCGATGTCGTAGGTCCCTCCGTCGCCTCCGAAGGCTATGAACTGGATGTCGTCCTTTATCTTGCCCTTGCGCTTTAGGACCTTGTATGCTGCCTCAACGCCTGAGACGGTTGCCGCCGAATTCTCGAAAGCGTTGTGCACCAGATTGACGTTCCAGGCGGTGTAAGGAAAGATGGTGGTGACTACCTCCATGCATCCGGTGGCGATTCCCACTACCGTGGGTTTATCGCCTGCCGCCAACAGTACCTGGCGTATGGTGGCGGAGCCGCCGCAGCCGGCACAGGCGCGGTGACCGCCTACCAACCCTTCCTTGCGTTTTGATAGTTCTTTAAGTGTTGCCATCTTATTTCTCCCCGCGAACGCCGAGATAGGTTATTAACTTTTCAATCTTTCCAGCCTTGGTTACCTGCTCGATATCATCGTAGACCCTTGCGATATCGGTTAACTCTATGTTTCGTCCGCCCAGACCGTAGACGTAGTCGGTGATCAGTGGTTTTTCCTCAGAATCGTAAAGCATGCCCCGGGTCTCAAGGAACACAGGGCCGCCGAAATCGGCCATGGTGTCTGAGCGATCCATAACCGCCACCGCCTTGAACTTAGTCAATGCCTTTTTTATCTGCTCTACAGGCAGGGGACGCCACATCCTCATGCGCACCAGGCCAATCTTTCGGCCTTGCTCGCGGAGCTCATCCACCACTTCCTTTGCGGTGTCGGCGGTGGAGCCTGCGGTAAAGATCGCTACATCGGCATCCTCTGTCTTGTACTCTTCTAAAGCAGGGTAGTAGCGCCCGGAAAGCTCCGCATACTCCTTGGCCACTTTTTCATAAGTCTCAAGCACCTTGCTGAAGTCATCTATCTGCGCGCGCTTGTGCTCGAAGAAGTAGTCCTGCAGGTCTAAGGGGCCGTAGGTCTTTGGATTTTCCAGGTCAAGTGCTGAGAACCGCGGCCTGTATTCACCGATGAAGTTTTGGACATCGGAATCCTCCAGCACCTCCAATCGCTCCATGGCGTGGGAGATGATGAAGGCATCGGTGGAAACAATAGCGGGAACAGCCGTTTGCTCGGCAACCTTCAGGGCTATGATCAACGAGTCGTAGGCTTCCTGGGAGTTGGCGCAGTAAAGCTGCATCCACCCAGCTTCTCTAGAACCCATGGTATCCGAGTGATCGCAGTGGATGTTGATAGGAGCGGAAAGCGAACGGTTTACGAGAGCAATAACAATAGGGAGACGGTTGCCGGCTGCGATATAAAGGATTTCGTGCATGAGTGCTAACCCCTGGGAAGAGGTCGAAGTCATAACCCTGCCGCCTGCAATCGAGGCACCCACGCAGGCCGAGAGCGCCGAATGCTCGCTCTCTACGGCCACGAACTCGGTGTCAACCTCGCCGTCGGCCACATACTGAGAGAAGATCTGCACGACCTCTGTGGCAGGTGTGATGGGATATGCCGCGACCACGTCAGGGTTAATCTGTTTCATGGCGAAGGCCATGGCCTCGTTTCCGGTCTTGGCTACAGTCTTCATTTCTCCTCCCTGATCATCTCGATAGCTGAGGCCTTTGGCGGGCATACCTCAGCGCATATGCCGCAGCCCTTGCAGTAGTTGTAGTCAATACCCGTGATCTTCTCATTTTCCACCTTTATTGCTGAGTCAGGACAGTTTATCCAGCAGAAAAGACAGTGGATGCACTTCTCCTCGTTCCATACGGGACGCATGCTGCGCCAGTCTCCGGTCTTGAACCGCAGGGACGTTGCCGCTTCATCGATCAGACAGCCCGCAGGTAACTCCTTCCAGTTCATTGGCCTATCAAACTTCATGCTCATGCGACCTCCACCTCGTCGTAGGCCTTTTTGATGGCCTTCACATTTCCTTCTATGATCTCTTTACGACCGCGGAACTTCTCAGAGAGTTTGGCCTCAATAGAGGCGAGCGCTGAATCCCACTCCAGCGCTCCAGTCACCTTAACCATCGCACCCAGCATAACCGTGTTAGGGACGTTGCGCTTGAGTATCTCGACCGCGATCTTGGTGGCATCCACAACGGCGACCTTTGCGTCTGTAACGCCCAGCTTCTTCTTTATAACCTCTGCTTTCTCCTGGGTGTTGACCAGAATAGCACCGCCTTTCTTGAGGCCTTCGGTCACGTTTATGGACTCCAAAAGGCTTGCGTCAAGCACCACAACGACGTCCGGATCGGTTACCTGAGTGTGAATACGAATCGGTCCGTCTGAGAGGCGGTTATACGCCTTAACCGGCGCACCGGTGCGCTCAGGGCCGTATTCGGGGAATGCTTGAATGTATTTGCCGGTTTCCATGGCCGCTTCGCCGAACAGGAGCGCTGCGGTCTTTGCGCCCTGCCCACCGCGACCGTGCCAGCGGACTTCAAAGTATTGTTGCATGCGACCTCCGAACAAGATTGTAATAAAATTCTACGCTAACCGCTGCCATTGTCAAGCAAATAAAGTTCGTGCGTCAGTACATCGTTACTAGGGTGGGAAGAGGGGGGAGGCTGTGATGAACATACAGTTGTCAGGTTGGAGGTCGTGGAGTGCCACGATGGATCCGCCGTAAAGTTTCTTTCGAGACACTCGGCATTCCTTTGGGTGCACTAAGCGAAACCTCCTGAACGGATGATGGCCAGGAGATCCACGGTGAACGCCACCGCCCAGTGAAGGAACACGCAGGGCAAGAAACTCCGTGATCGTAGTGCAAGCCATCCCAGGGCTATCGCCGCAATGAAAGATCCATACGCCTCAAGTTCAGGCTTGCCTATGTGAAGCAACGCGAAGGGGATGGCGGTGGCAAGGATGGCCCAGTTACCCATCTTTTCCTCGAGCCCGAACAAAAGAAAACCGCGATTGAGAAACTCCCAGCCGAACATGTGCAGAAGGTGGATGCCTTCCCAGATGATAAATATCCTCAGGCTTGTCCGGGCAAGCCTGAAAAGGGGATATGTTCTCGCAAAGTCCTTCTGGAATACCGCGAATAGCACGAATCCAAGCATAATAGCGAAGAAGATTGCGGCATCGCGCCAGCCAACGCCTTGCCCCAGCCTGAAGCCGAAGTCGCGGAAACGGTGCTGCGGGAAGGTCTCCTTTATCTTGGGCCAGGCGATGGAGATTAGTCGAAGCATTAGGATTATTACAACGGGCAGCAGCAGGAACCACAATCCGTCCACGGCCATCTTTTCCGGCAAACGGAACTGGTGCTCGAACAGGTTAAACCGGAAAAGCCTGCGGTGGTAACGGGGGAAGATCAAAACAAAGCTGTATACGGCGCATACCACCAATGGGCCAGCAGGCCTGAGAAGTTTCTTGAACTCTTCCCAATAGTAGGGAAGAAACCTCTTAGACGTGGTGGAATTCAAAGTGACTTTCTCCACAGGATCAACCTGGCTCCTTACTAATGCCTTAGAAGAAGCGGAAGCTGATCTTGCTTGAGATCTCGGCGGAGAGGCCTTTCACCTGCGTGGAGTGGTTTAAGACCAAGGTGTTCGAGATCACGAGGTGGTCTACTATCAGGTATTCGAACCGTCCGATCAACTGGTTGTGCAGGGCAAAGCGGTAGTCTTCTGGTTCTTCCGGCCTTGTACGGTCAACATTCAGCTGGTAGGTTCCGACGATATCGACCACTGAGCTTACCTCGTAAAGAACTGAAAGCAGCAGGCTTGCGTGTATTTCCTTACCGAACTTCTCGCCGGTGAAGGGTAAGCGCAGGTTTGACTTTTCAATGAGCTGGCTGCGAAAACCAAGGGGATGGGCGAAGTCAAAAGCCAGACTGGCGAACGCGGCGCGGCCGTCAGCTTTGTATGCGGGAAGCAGATCGTAGCCTACCCCTAGGTTTACTTCATATCCGTAATAACGCGGGGAGATGTATTCCTCAAGCACGTCCGTGATGATCAGGGAGCCTGCGCTGCCCAACTCCCCGTTATGCAGGAGATTGGACTTGTTAAGAATGCTTTCAAGTGATTTGTAGTACTCTCGTTCCCAATAGTAGTGCCTCTCTTTGTAGGTTCGTTTGGCTTCCGGTGCCAACTTTCTTGCGAAACTCATTAATGTTCCCAGGGGCAGGCTATCGAGTAGTACGCCTTGAGCCAGCATTCCTTCTTCGATTCGCAGAGCACGGACGAGCGGGGTGGCGCTGACGAATCGGCCGTAACCCAAACCGATGATGGCTTGTGTCGCAGGATAATCGTAGGTGGTCAGCACATCGCCTTCCAGTTTGGCGAAAGCCAGGAAGTCCTTGCCGGATATGAAATACCTGTTGTATTTCGCCCCCCACCGACTCTGGTAGCTGATCTGTCGAGTGCTGTCTGTAGCCGATGTATCGCTATCTAAGGTATCCTGCTCAAAGTTAACGCTCAGGTTGCCGAAGAGGTTGACGTTGTAACTCGAAGGGAGTGTGGCACGGAACCTTTCGAAGTTGAGGGAGACGTTCCCAAAGTTAGAAACAACATCACCTCCAGTCATACCGAGATGGTAGTTAAATCCAGTGGAGATGACCTGAGCACTGCTCTGGTCCACATCGTACTCGGTTAGTTTCAGAGCGAGCAATAGGCAGGGAAGCAACACTAGAACAACCGTTATTCTTTTCATGCATCCTCCTTGGTGGGTGAAGGATTATACGAACGAAGCAATCGCTGTCAAATAACCTGTAAGGTTCAGCCTGTCCGATACCTAATCGCTTGACTCTTATCAACTTAGGGGTAAACTTTATTGTATGTTGAGCCTTATTTGTCTCGTGGCCGCACCGTTAGAGGTCCAGCTATCTCGAGAGACGCTGCATCAGGGAGAGATTTGTTACCTTTCGGTGCAAACATCCGAGCAGGGGCTGCTTTCCCTTTCCTACCGCGGTGAGCCCTATTCTCTGATTCCGTGGGACGATGGCTTTGTATCGCTTATCGGTACGTCCTACAAGACATCACCTGGATGTAAATCAATCCGAATCACCTTTTCTCAAGGATGGAACACTGAGATTCTTGACACGGCGATCCGTGTAGTCCCTTCCGAGTTTCGCAAGTCGGTTATTACCTTGCCTCGCTCTAAGCAGGGTACAATAGATACCACCAGGCAGCGCCGCAAAGCCGAGGAGTACGAGGCGGTAGTCGAAGCGATCAACGCACCGTCTGGGGAATACTACTCAATCCTGCCCGAGATCCTTCCGTGCGCAAAAAAGGTATCCGGCACCTACGGCGACGAGCGCTGGACAGGAGGCCGCAAGCTCTGGCATCATTCGGGCCTGGACTTTGCCGTGCCCAGCGGAACCCCGATCCTTGCACCCTGCCCGGGCAAGGTTGTGATGGCGCGGGACACCTTTATTCGTCAAGGGACTTTTGTTATCCTTGATCACGGAGCCGGATTAAAGACACTTTACTATCACATGATCGAGAGGAACGTTGAGGAAGGAGAGGTTGTTCAGACCGGTGACACGCTGGGATTCGTTGGTTCAACAGGCCTTGCCACCGGACCTCATCTGCACATGAGCGTCTACATTAACGGGATTGCGGTGGATCCTCTCTTTTGGCTTGAACGAAAGGAGCCTTTTTGAAGAAAAGCAAACGCCTGTGGTCGATTCTCGCGGTAGTTGTCGTAGGTGCAGCACTGGGCGTAACAGGTATAGTGCTTGCCTCAACCGGTGTGGTCGGAAGGGTGCAGGATGCCTCCGTGTCCGTGACCGGCACCTTACCCCATCCCCGTACCGTAACCATCGCGGCGGTGGGCGACATCATGATGGGAACCGACTATCCTACACCAAGGCTTCCCCCACAGGACGGTGCACTCCTTTTCGCAGACGCCGCCCCAATCCTGCGGGCGGCCGACATCTCCTTCGGCAACCTTGAAGGGCCGATTACCCGATCCAAAGGATGCACCAAGAAGATGGGGTCTGGCCGCAGCTTTGCGTTCCGCTGTCCACCAAGGCTAGCCAGGAACCTGGCGACCGCGGGATTCGATGTGATGAGCCTTGCCAATAACCATGCACGGGACTTCGGCTATGCAGGCATGGCCGAGACCAAGCGGATCCTTGACAGCCTTGGCATCCGGTACTCGAGCAAGCAAGGCGAGGTTGCAGAGTTCATGATAGACAGCCTTAAGATAGGCCTGATTGCCCTTTCAACCGGCTCGTCCCCGCGTTCCATCCTGAGTATCGAGATGTGCCGCAAGGAGGTCGAGGAGTTGGCACGTCGGTTCGACATCCTCATCGTAAGCTTCCACGGGGGTACCGAAGGAACCAAGGCCCTGCATACCGAATACAAATTCGAGAACCTTTACGGCGAGCCGCGCGGTAACGTTATCGAGTTCGCGCATACCATGATTGACGCAGGAGCCGACCTCGTGATCGGTCACGGGCCGCACGTCCCGCGCGGGATGGAGGTCTATGAGGGCAAGCTGATCGCCTACAGCCTTGGAAACTTCTGTACCTATCGTTGCATGCAGCTTACCGGAGAACTTGGCTACGCTCCTCTTCTTGTTGTCGAGGTGGATTCTATCGGCAACTTCCTGCGCGGTGAGATTCACTCGTTCCGTCAGTTCCCTCCGGGCGGGCCGACAAAGGATACCACCGAAGCGGTTTTTAATCTAATGCGGTCGCTTTCAGTCACTGACTTTGAAACTTCAGCCCCCTCTTTTTCCGAAAACCTCTCGTTCTACCCTCCTGCAGACTCAGGTCTTTCAGTCGAAGAGATCGAGGCCGTGCGTGATTCACTTGACGCCTTGAGCATAGTTGAACCGGATACAGCAACCCCTGAGGTTACGGAAAGCGTGGATTCCTTCCTTACAGTCATCCAGGAGGAACAGGATACCTCAGATGTATCTGATGAGGATTTACCCCAGACTACTTCATCAGCGCAAGTTCCCAGTACCCCGGAAGATGCGGACTCGGTTGCGGTCCCGGAACCTGATTCAGCTAATCGGTCTGAGGGTGAGTAACTTTTAGTTTGGTGATTTCCCAAGATTCTATCCTTGTGGTAGGGGGAGGATTGGCCGGGGCATCAGCCGCACTTGAGGCGGCAAAACGCAGAACTCGAGTAAAATTATATGAAATGCGGCCTCACAAGAATACTCCGGCACATACCACAGACAAACTTGCCGAGCTGATCTGCTCCAACTCCCTGGGATCGATGCGAACAGACCGGGCACAGGGACTACTGAAGGAGGAGCTGAGGCTCTTGGACTGCGAACTTCTCAAGATCGCACAGGAGTGCGCGGTGCCCGCAGGAACGGCTCTTACCGTTGATCGTCAATGCTTCGCCTCAAAGGTAACCCGGAGGATAGAAGAACATCCGTTGATCGATGTAGTCCGCGAAGAAGTCACGAAGATTCCGGATGGGGTTGCGATTCTTGCCAGCGGTCCTCTGACTTCTGAGGCGCTCACCCGATCCATCAAAAAGTTCTGCGGTGAGGATTTCCTCTATTTCTACGACGCGGTGGCACCGATAGTGAGCAGGGATTCGATCGATCTTTCCAAGCTTGTTCAAGCCTCCCGCTACGATGCAGGCGAGGCCGGGTTCCTCAATGCATTCATGGACAAGGAAGGGTATCTGGATTTTTACAACGCACTTATCGCGGCCCAGCAGCATCCGCTCCACGATTTTGAAGACAGTTCCTTCTTTGAAGGTTGCCTGCCTATAGAGGAGATCGCGAGAAGGGGGGAGAGGTCTCTGGCGTTTGGACCATTACGTCCAACAGGTTTTAAGGATCAGGATGGCCGAAGACCATACGCAGTCGTCCAGTTGCGGCCAGAGGATAAAACACACACCACCTACAACCTGGTGGGTTTCCAGACCAATCTCAGAAACTCCGAACAGGAGCGGGTGTTCCGTCTGATTCCGGGGCTTGAGCACGTACAGTTTCTGCGCTACGGCCGGATGCACCGCAATACATACATCGAGGCCCCCAAGCTGATCAAACCCACCCTGCAGTTCCGCAAACGGCCCGATCTTTTCGTCTGCGGCCAGCTTTCCGGTGCTGAGGGTTATCTCTCGGCAATCGCCACCGGGCTTGTGGCAGGCTTGAACGCATCACGGTTGCTTAAAGAAATGTCTCCCCTCGAATTCCCGCAGGAAACCATGCTTGGTGCGCTGCTCACCCGTCTTGCAGGCAAGGGTGAATACGCTTTCCTTGCCGATCGCTTTACCCCGATAAAGCCTATCTTTGCTCTGCTTCCTTTACTCTCGCCTGAACCCAAAGGAAAAGAGGTCCGCCGCAGGGTCTACGTCGAGCGCAGCCTGGAGGCTTTGAGGGGTTTTCCAAAAAGCCTCGACTGATTTCTATCTCTTTAGTTCGCAGATTATCTCTTCTACTTTGAGTTCAGTGAACGGAGCCCCGGTGGTTTCTTTGAACTCCGTTTCTATCTTTTTTGAACAACCTTCAAGTTCCTGCGCGCGCGAACGACTCGCTATTGAGCAACCTCCTCGCCGCGAGAATTTCAATAAAGATTCGTAAGGCTTGTCAGAGGTATAGCGCTCAAGGGTGTAGCGTGCAACGAAGGCACCGCATTCGGAACAGCGAACATACACCCTGACCGGGCAGCCCGGTTCGACACGTACCAGATTCTCGGTTTTCCTTGACCTGCATTTGGGACAGGTCTCTATCTTGACGGCAAAAGACATACGATCTCCTCTTAGATTATGCCCAGGCGAGGCCAGATAACCAAACCAAACATTAAGATGACTCCTATTGCGATTACGGCCACGATTATGCCGGTGCGGAACATGTGCTTGACCTTTAGGAGTCCTGAGCCGAACGCGATGGCGTTTGGCGGCGTGGAAACTGGCAGGAGCATTGAGGCTGACGCGGCAAGGGCCACACCGACAACAAGGCTGTTACTTCCTTCTGCGAACCCCATGGCCAGGGGAACGATGAGGGCAGCAGAAGAGGTGTTGGATATAAAGTTGGTGAGAACCACGGTGAGCAGGATGAAAGCGATGAATAGGGCGATGGGTGGTAATCCTTGCATCCCAAGAGACGACACCAACCACTTGTCCAATCCGGATACTGCCACCGCTTTTCCAAGCGCGAGTCCGCCACCCATAAGTATCAAAACGTCCCAGCCCAGTGAACGGAAATCCTTGCGTCCCAACAGCCCCAGTGAGAAGAAGACAATGGCGGGCAGAAGTGCCACTATGGCGTCCGGGATCCCGTGCAGCTTGCCTGAGAGCCAGCCTGCAACCGTCACCAGCAGGGTTGTCAAAACCACCCACTCCTTCCATCCCAGCTTCTTGGCCTTGTGAAGGGAGAAGGAAAGCGCCTTGGTTTTTGGACGAAAGAGGATCAGGATGAGTATCCAGGCGAGCACAAGCAGGATCAGCGTCGCGGGTAAAGCAATCCCCATCCACTCCAGGAAATTTATCTGTACACCTGCGTTACGCAGGGCGGCGATGGCGATGGCGTTGGGTGGTGTCCCTATGGGGGTAGCCATTCCTCCCAGGTTGGCGGAGAAAGGAATACACAAAAGAAGCCCGATCCGCATGGGGTCTTTTTCATCTATGGAACGTATGAGTGGAAGCGCGACTGCGATCATTAAAGCGGTTGCCGCTGTATTGGACATCCACATCGACAGAAGTGCAGTGACACCCATGAAACCCGCAAGGATGGCTGCTGGTTTTTTGCCTACCCTCCTTAAGATTGCGGATGCCAGAACCGAATCCAGGCCGTAGCTCTCAAGGCCTCTGGCCAGAACGAATCCACCCAGGAACAGAAGAATCACGGGTGAGAAGAACGGCGCGAGGAAAATCTTGTAGTCTGCGACGGGAAGATGTTGAGCTACGAAGATTGAAAGCAATGCTGCGATCACCAGGGAGGCGATGTATAAAGGTATGGCTTCGGAGACCCAGAGGATCAAAGCCAGAACAAAGACCGCAAGTGTGCGCCGCGCGGCTGTATCCATCCCTGGAATGGGAGCAAAGAATATCCCTGCAAATGCCGCGGCCGAAAGCGTGACAAAGAAGATTCGCCAGCCGAGCTTCAACTAGCCTCCGGTGATTATCCGGGAGATGTCGTTGTAGAAAACAAGTATCACAAGCGCTGCGATGAGAGCTACGCCTATGTAGGTGGCCACCGTCCACACCATCTTTCCCAATCGGCGCCCGCTTATCTTCTCAATCGTGAACATAAGGATCCGACCACCGTCAAACAGGGGGATAGGAAGCAGGTTGAGTATGGCAAGACTTATGGAGAGAAAGGCAAGAAAGCTTAAGAGGGCGTCGAATCCCAGGCTTAGGCTTTGAGCGGTAAGCTGGTATATCCCTACTGGCCCGGCCAGGTTTTTGACTGACTCCTTACCTGTGAAAAGTCTACCCACCGTGACCAGAATACGTGCGGTGACTTCTCCGGTGCGCACAAGCGGCAGCCAGATGGCCTCCTTAAATGTCAACGCTCGTGAAGGTAGAGCAGCCACAACTCCAACTTTAGGTGAACCGGTGGTGTCCATCACTTCGGCTACGATACCTGCCCTAAGGGTATCCGATTTGTGGATCCATGTAAATTCAAGCGCCTCTCCGCTATCCGCGGCACTGACTGCTCCGACCAGTTCATGCCAATACCGGACGGGTTTTCCGTCGATCGCTATTATCCTGTCCCCTGGTTTAATCCCTGCGCGGTCAGCCGGACCCTTAAGAAGCACACGTGCCACCACCGCATCAACCAGATAATCTACCTCGGATCGATCGGATGGCGGAAGCAAAAGGTCGTGCCGGCCGTCCGAACGAACAACGGTTACCTTTAAGGTATCGGGGTTGGGAATGAAATCTATGAAACCGTAGAAATCCCTCACCTTTTTACCGTCCACAGTCACAACCCTGTCTCCTGCCTGAAATCCGGCCTGCGTCAAGGAGGAGCCTTCTGGTAATTCAAGAACAGCAGGTGGTGTCTCGATCCCATAGACTATTCCGATGAAGAAGTAGACAATCACGGCAAGCAGTAAGTTGGCTATTATTCCTGCCGCAGTCGTTATAGCCTTGCGGCCGAAGGGAAAGGCAAAGAAGCCCTCAGGGTCGTCAAAATCCTCACCCTTGAACTTCACGTAGCCTCCCAGAGGGATAACCGAAAGCTGGTAGGTGGTATCTTTCTTCTTCCACTTCACTATGGCCGGCCCGAAGCCTATAGAGAAGCGCTCTACAGGGATTTTTGAGAGCTTGCCTACAATAAGATGGGCGAACTCGTGGAAACCTATTAGTATCAGGAGTAAGGCTATGAAGGTCAAGATGTTAAGGATTGTATTCACTGGACCCCTTGTTTAACAAACTCTTTAGCCAGACGCTCCGCCTGTCTTGTCTCTTCGATCGAAGGCGTCCGGATATATCTGTGTACCTCAAGTGCGCCTTTTATCAACTCAGGGATACGTTCGAACTGCAAGCGTCCGGCAAGAAACTGATTGACCGTCTCCTCATCCGCCGCCTGCAGCACAGCCGGAGCCGTTCCGCCTTTCTTGAGGACTTCATAAGCAAACCCAAGGCATGGGAAACGTCCAAGGTCCGGTTTCTCGAACTCAAGTGACCCTACCTCGGCCAGATCGAGCTGGGATACAATTCTGGGGCCGCGTTCGGGGTAAAGAAGGGCGTATTCGATAGGCAGCCGCATGTCGGGCACGGAGAGTTGGGCAAGCACCGAGCCGTCGGTAAACTCAACCAGCGAGTGAACAATCGATTGCGGATGCACCAGAACCTCAATCCTTTCAGGTTCCACCCCGAAAAGGAAGTGCGCCTCGATTACCTCGAACCCCTTGTTCATGAGCGTTGCCGAATCTACCGTTATCCGCTCGCCCATCTCCCATGTGGGGTGAGCAAGCACCTCTTTAGGCGTGGCTCCTTTATAGTCACGATCGCGGAAGGGTCCACCAGATGCGGTAAGTATCAGTTTCCTGATCGTTGAGGGATCCCTTCCGTCAAGACACTGGTGCAGGGCGTTGTGTTCTGAATCTATGGGCAGGAGTTCCCCATTACCTTCCTGTAACGCTTGTTGGACAAACTTCCCGAAGCTTACCAGAATCTCCTTGGTGGCCAGAGCAACCCTTTTCCCCGCTCTCAATGCGGCAAGCACCGCATCTAAAGCAGTAGTACCTGTCATGGCTACAACAAGGATGTCAACTTCGGGATTGGACGCGAGGTTAACAAGCGGTTCGCTGCCGCAGGCAATCTCGGTATCTGCACTGCCGGAAAGCTGGATGCACCTCTCCTCGTTCAGCACTACAGCTTGTCTCGGCGATAACTCAGCTATCTGGGAGCGGAGCAGTTCTATGTTCTGGTTGGCTGCCAACCCGATTATCTTCAGGCGATCTCTTAATGAACCGATTACCTTGATGCTAAGTCGTCCGATTGTTCCGGTCGATCCCAGTATGACTACGTTTTCCACCGCTTGCACGTCAGGGGCAGGTACCTGCAGTCAGCAGGTTCTCTGCCAGTTCAAGGTCTTGAGGGAAGGTGATCTTGATGTTCTCCTCCCTGCCTGGAAGTATATGTATCTTTTCTCCAAGCCGCTCCACGTAGCTTGCCTCGTCGGTGCCTATAAATCCTTCGGCTTCAGCTTTTGCTAAAGCCTGTCTCAAGATCGGCAAGCCGAAGAACTGCGGCGTCTGCGCCCGGTACAGACAATCTCTGGGAACGGTTTCGAGGATCACGTCGTCATCAACGCACTTGATCGTGTCCGTAACAGGTATTGCATAGATCGCAGAGCCCTTTGTCTCCACCACTTTGAATCCTTGGGTTATCTCCTGGGCACGAACAAAGGGTCGGGCGGCGTCGTGGACAGCCACGAAGCCTTCCTTGGGCAGGGCCTTTAAGCCTGCACGCAGTGAGTCAATGCGTTCTGTTCCGCCCGGCACAACCGCTTCAATCTTTTCGATACAGCGTTCCCTTATCTCGTATTCGAAGAACTTGACACTATCCTCATCGGTGACCACCACGATGAGGTCAACGGCAGGCGACTGTTCAAAGGCAAGGATACTCCACAGCGCCAAAGGATGCCCGCCAAGCATCACCCTTTGCTTTGGGGAACCGAATCGCCCGCCGCGTCCCGCGGCCAATATGAGACCGAACCTCATTTTATGCTCCTTTTGCCCTGCGGGGCAAAAGATCGCAGGGAGAAATAGCTCTCAGCAACATCATCAGTAATCCTTCGAGAAGGAAGCAGGAAGGGACTTTTTGTTGAAATCATCATAACAGTCATCTTTTACGTCTTCGATGGAACTCGATTTAGAACGTTCTTTTTTGGATCAGGCATCCTGAACGCGGGCACGAAATCAATCAGCTCGCAGCGTGTGCACTCAAGGCATCTTATGCATGCGGTGCTCTGCGGATGTTCATACGGCCTGATACCCATCGGACAAACCCTGTAGCACATATCGCACTGGTTGCAGTTTGCCTTATCAACGCGCAGCTGCATGAAGCTCACATGATTGCCGAGCGAGAAGATAGCTCCCAAAGCACAGACCCTGCAGAACGGCCTCTTGGTAAAAACGGAAAGGGTAAGGGCTAGGGCCAGGATGGCGAGCTTCGTTGTAAAGAGCCATCCCAGGAGACGCGGCAGCTGTGGATCCAGGAGCACCTGAGGTATCCCGGCTCCAAGTATGCCCGCAGGACACAACTTGCAGAACCACGTCTCACCGGTAAGAAAGACAACCAACCCGGCTATGATCACCAGAGAAGCGAACTTGAGGTAGTGGGTCCAGTAGGGAAGCTTGAGCTTGAAGGTGCGTATCTTGTACAAAAGGTCCTGCAGGAATCCGAACGGACAGAGCCACCCGCAGGGCAAACGTCCTACCAGGGTCGAGATCGCAAGCATGGAGCCAGCGGCAAACCAGGGAACCTGTTTCATCGCGATGGCGTGCTGAATCGATCCCATTGGACAGGCGCCGGTCGCAGCAGGGCACGAGTAGCAGTTGAGACCGGGCACGCACACGCTCTTGGTGGTGGTTTCAACCACGTTGTTGGAGGCGGCGATTATCTTTGTCATGAAAGGCGAGGGCATCTTGCCCAGCCTCTCCAATATCCTGCCCCAGAACCCGGCCAAGTTGGCGTTCATCGCCAGCGCGGAGAATATCTGAACGATAATCCTTCTCATCACCCGATACCTATGCAGGATAAACACAATATCACGGCGTTGCGCAGTATCTCATCCAGATCACCCGTCTTGACACCAATGACACAGGCCACTATCATTAAAGCAAGTAGCGGCAGCCACAACCAACGCAGTACTCTTCGCATTGCGAAGCTTACAGAAAACAGGGCCGGTTGTCAAGAAACGAAAATACCCACACACCTTGACAGGGGTTCATTTCCTCCCTATAGTATTCAAGTAAACCAAAAGTTAAACCCTTCAACATGAAGGAGGAGGATATGAAGACTATAGGATATCTGGAAGGCACCGATCCCGATCTTTTATCCAAACTGGTTTTAGAAGGTCACGGCACCCTTCCCCTGGGTAACGGCTGGGACGGCCACGGGAAATACATCAACCATCTGACCAAGGAAGATAACGTGGACGCAGTTGTCGGATATCTGCACAAGATCTTCCCGCCCGAGGGTTCGGCTGAAGGTCCTCGCGACGTACTCTTCGCATGCCGGACTCACAAGATTCCGGTGTATCTGATCGTTCCCAAGGAAAAACACGAGTCGGCCAGATCGTACCTCAGGCAGATGGCTGAAGGGGTTACGCTGGTCGATCCTTCGGAGGTCTACGAGGCTATAACGAAATAGAATGCTCCTTTTATTCCTTCGGGATGAAAGATCGCAAGAAAATAATGAAGGTCAGCCCTTACATTCAATTTTTCCCCTTGACGAGGGGGAATTGAAAAGAGGATGAGTTAAAGGTCGGCTTAGACTATAGCTGAGTTATCAAAACGGGATTTCAGCTTTGTTTTGCGCGCCTAGGCGATTTCCTCAAGAGAAGTTTGCGCCGATTGGCGTAAACTGCACCCCACACCGACCACATAGCAACATTCATAAACACCCTGGAGAGGTAATAAATAATCTGCCGGGAGCGTAGCTTCCAAAACAGATCCCCTCCACGCTCGGTCGCCAGCCAGTCAAATAATAACTTCATAAGAAACCAGAAAATCTCCACCGGCATGACCAGAATAACACATACCAGTGCGATCCTCAGGATGTTGTACTTTGTTAAGGTGATGCTTTCCCCAAACGCCTGGAGGATATCTTTTCTTTCAACCGCCATTGCAAAAGGCATGATTATGAGCCAGATACTTACCCAGAAGGTAAGGCCTTCGAGTATCCGGCTAAAATTAATGAGAAGAAGAAAACTTCCAGTTAAACGGATAATCTGGAATAATACCCATGATCCTACCCAAACTGCTAACCTACATAAGAAGAAACGACCGAGTACCTTCCAGGGAATATTAAAAAGATAACGAGTCTTGAACTTGCGTCTTGTGATTACATAATGCAGAAAAAGGGCAAGTGCGGCCGCTGCCCAGCTTGCTATGAAAATCCAGGCCAGGTTGAGGAGAACGTCCCGGGCCGCTATTTTGAATATTTCATCGGCAGAGGGGAAGTAGCCTGGGGGGAATCTTGGCACGTAAACTTTGACTCGTAAAAACCATTCTACTGCTACTGGCATGACAGTTAGTCCAAACAGAGTCCACATCTCCTGCCTGAATATCTTCCATGCATACTTCACCGTTGCTTTAACCGATATACGAGCGACTGAGGAAGGTTCCTCCATATAGAAGATTTGCTTCAGCTGCTCCTTCAGAGTTGGCTTCTCTTTTTTCATCCAGGATTCTCCCTGCTTGGCTCAGAGATGAGACCGTCGGGGCTAGTCACTCAATCTTTACTCATTACGGTAGAGGAACGAATTGCCCTCTCTTTTAAGATCTCGGATTCAGTCCTCACGACGTTCCGGCGTCGGCACATCCGCAGCGCAGCGGAAGCCCACGCAGGAGTAGCATGCATCTGGCGTGCCGCCGATACGTTCGTAGCGGTTCTGCCACTTCTTCGGGTATTTGTAGCATCCACCTCGGTGTACCTTGAGATTCCGCTTGCCCCCGTCCGCTGGTCCTTGTGGGTTTATTGTGTCCGCAGGATTGTAGGGAGCGTACCAGTCTGCCACCCATTCAAACACGTTGCCCACCATGTTGTAGCAATCGTAGTGATTCTTTCCCTTCTCAAACGAATCCACCGGAGCGGTAAACTCATAACCGTCAAGCTCGCCTTTCTCTCCCCAGTTGCAGTAGTCATCATGCCACTCGCCGTCCCACGGATAGAGCGTTGTTCCGTTATTCGATGCGGCGAACTCCCATTCCGCCTCGGTTGGAAGCCGTTTTCCAGCCCATTTTGCGTAGGCTCGAGCGCCGTACCAGCTTACCTGGCTTACAGGATAACTCTCACGACCGGCTTTGACTCTAAACGAATCTCCTTCGTGTATAATATCGGAGTAGAACCACTCATCAAACCAGTACACACCGCCTTCCTTCTGGTTCCCCATCGCATTCAAGAACTTACAGAACTGTTTATTGGTTACCTCGTAGCGGTCTAGGAAGAAATAATCAAGATGAACGTTACGGACAGGCGAAGTAAATGTCTTAGAACTATCACCCATCAGGAATGGTTTCTCGGCGATGATTAAACTCATTCCCGGGGGAGCGATGATAAGGTTAGGGTTGGAACGAGCCCGTTCCACCAGGTATTCTTTGTATTCCTCGCCGCTGATAACCAGCTCCTTATTGATGTCCAGGCCGCTAAGTTTTGAAAGTACGGCTATGGCGTTTTTGGAACTCCTGTTCTCCTCCTTTTGAAGCTCTGCAAGAAACTCGGCTATTATATCAGGATTATTTGATTTCTTTACCACCTTTTCCCAAAAGTAGGGGGCAAGTTCGTAGCCTGTCCAGCTTACGTAGATGGTGCCTTCCCCTTTGGGCAATTTTCGACCTTTCGCTATGGCTTCCGCCTCGGCTGAAACCGAAAGCCAGCATCTAAGGTCGTAGACCTGCCCTTTGTAGCGCTCAAGATCGAGTGCTCGAAGCCCGGGGGCAAGCGGAGAGAACCTTTCGTATACAGCATTACTAACGTACTCTGCCAGACCATCGTCAATCCAGCGATTGAAGTCATCCTCGTCAATCTCGCAGTAACGATTGAGGATTTGATGAAACCACTCGTGAGGAAAATTTGAGTATATCCGGCTATTCAAATAAGAACTATCCTGTTTTAAGGGTAATCCGTACCCGTTGACGCAGATGCCAGGAACGTATTTATCCACGAGCATTATCCTCAAGGGGTATACTCCCAGGCCTGTGATGTCCTGGATCAGCCCCTTCTCCTGGTGCATTGCGGCCATTATCTCCTCGGCCTTGGCCTTGAACCCCTCAGGGTAAAGCACCCTGATCGAATCCTTTTTGATTTCTGAAAGCCCGGCCCCGGTTTCGAATCTGACTTTTTTACCGGAAGATAGTAAGTATTTGGTGGGTATATCCACGCAAAAAGAATACTCGGTTTCCACTGGGCGATCGGGATGGGCGATGAACCTGATTCTTTTTGACGTCTCTCTGCGTGATACCCAGAAAAGCACCTCACCGTTGGCATCCGAGGTACTGGCAATTTTTTTTGATCCTACCTTCAAGGTGCATGCTATCCCTTGCAAGGGCTGGTACAGGGTGTCCCAGAACTGGACCATCACAGGCAGGCTGTCGCCGGTTACCTCTTCCGGATACATAAGGAAGTCTTCGAGCATCTCGTTGACGTCTATTGTTATCGGTTGAATCGATCCTGCAACCAAAGCAAGGCTGATAGTGGATAGCAACAGAACTGTACTTGTTCGCTTAACCCGATTCATCTCTCTCCTTTCACGGTATTAGTATACTTAACTGGCCATCTATGTAAAGCAAAGGTTAAGCTGTGGGGAGGGTTCCTCCCCACAGCTCATTTTGAGGCTTTTAATGCTTATCGTTGTATACCTTTGCTACTTCGTCACATATGCCAATGTGGTGGATTAAATCGGAATCGTCCATCCAGTTATGACACCAATCACCATCGGCTTGTGAACCAACGTGTTCTAGTGTTTCGTCCTTGTTTGACAAAGTTTCATCAGTGGGGGGCTTGACGAACGTACCCAGCATATCGGCCACTTGGAGAGGTGTCAAAAGCAGAACAGCTTCATCAGTATAGGCCCAGGCCGCGATTTCGCATAACCAGTCTGCCATCTCACGGTGGCTTGTTCCCACGATGTTCGCCGCTGCTTGCTTAAGCATGCCGCAGATAACTTCGCACTGGCTCCAGTTATGGACGGCGCTTACAGAGTAAAGGTTGGCAGCCAGGGCCAGGAACTCGTCTTCGTGCTGCTGGGTGTCAAAGGTTACGAATCCGGAATTGATTCCGTCTTCAATCCATGAGATTAGGGTTGGCAAGTCAGAGTTTTCGTAGCCGTAGTAGTCGAGTGTCTGTGCAGACATTACTGCCGGCAACACCATTGCCACTGCAATGGCGATTATAGGGATTAGTTTTTTCATCGCATCCTCCTCGCGATGTTAAGCATTTCAAGGAGGGCTCACCACCTTATTGGAGGCTTCCGCTCCCCACACTGTGTATATTATAGTGCAAAAAGTAGCCTTGTCAAGTACCCGCATAAGAAGTAGGATTTTACGCCAAACAGTTGAGCTTCTTAAACCACATCGCTTGAGGGTGCAGGAGGGCGGGCAGAGGGTATCCTTGATGACCCGCAAAGTAGCTTTACTTCTTTGCACCCGACCGGGGCACAAGCGGGGATCCGGAATCATTGGGGACGAGGCATGCCTCACCCCTACATTTTGTTACATATTACTCGGGCACATCCATTGCACAGCGAAAGCCCACGCAGGGATAGCAGGCCGAAGGCCGTCCTCCGATCCGGGCGTAGCGGTTCTGCCATTCCTTTGAATACTTATAACAACCGCCGCGATGGACCTTCAGCTCGCCCGTTGCAGGCCCTTGGGGATTGATGGTGTCCGCCGGGTCATAGGGTGCATACCAGTCCTGAACCCATTCAAACACATTGCCTAGCATGTCATAACACTCGTAGTGATTCTTACCCTGCTCAAACGAACCCACAGGAGCGACAAACTCGTAGCCGTCAAGCTCGCCTTCCTCACCCCAGTTGCAGTAGTCGTCGTGCCAGTCGTCTCCCCAGGGATAGAGGGTTTTGCCTCCGTTGCTTGCCGCATATTCCCATTCCGCTTCCGTAGGAAGCCGCTTGCCTGCCCATTTGGCGTAAGCAGCGGCGCCGTACCAGCTCACCTGGCTTACAGGATAACTCTCTCGACCGGCTTTGACTCTAAACGAATCTCCTTTATGTATGATGTCAGAATAATACCATTCGTCGAACCAGTATGAGCCACCCTCCTTCTGGTTGCCCATCGCGTTCAGGAACTCGCAGAACTGCTTATTCGCTACTTCATAGCGATCAAGGAAGAAACCCTCAATCTGGACATTCCGTACAGGCGAAGTGAATTTACCAGTACTGTCACCCATTGAAAAGCGGTTATCAATTCCAATAAGCCCAATCATAACCATTCCGGGCAGAGGGACAGCAACCGGCCAGTAGCGATTGACGTTCTCGATATACTCCTTGCCTGTAATAACCAGTTCCTTATCTATGTCCAGTCCGCTGAGGCGTTCGAGTATTGCTATGGCGTTCTGGGAACTCTTGTCATCCTGTTTTTGATATTCTCTCAGGAATTCGGTTATTATCTGAGGGTTGCCTGATTTACGAACCACCTTTTTCCAGAAGTAGCGAGCGAGCGGATAGCCTAAGCAACCTACCCCGCCTCCCCCTGAGAAATCTTCCCAGGTAGCAGTGCGCCAATTCCTGAGATCATAAACCATTTCATCCGTATATTCATTAAGATTAAGCGCTCTCGGTTTGGAGTCTGATGGTATCAACTTCATCTGTTTAAGACTCTCTTTTTCGACATAGCTAGCCAGCCCGTCACCAATCCAGCGGTTGGTTGTATCACCGTAGATTTGATAGTAATGTATGAGAGAACCCTCTACCCATTCGTGAGAAAAAATCCCATATATCCATAGATTCATATAAGAACTATCCTGCTTCAATGACAACCCGAATCCTCCCACACAAACACCAAGGACATATTTATCTGCCAGCATAATCTTCAAGGGAAAAAGCCTCATCCCGGTGATGCGCTGGATTAGCTCCTTTTCCTCCTGTATGGCGGTCATTACCTCCCGAGCTTTCGCTTCGAATCCTTCCGGGTAAAGAACCCTGATTCCATCCTTTTTGATTTCGGAAAGACCAACACCGGTTTCAAACCCTACTTCTTTGCCTGAAGATAGTAAATGCCAGGTTGGTGTATCAATATAGAAAGGACAGTAATGTTCCATAGGACGGTCGGAATACGCCGTGCACTCAATCTTTCCAGAGACATCGTTCCGAGATACCCAGAACAGCACTTCACCGTTGGCGTCGGAGGTGCGGGCAAGCTTTGTTTCCCCTACAGTTAAAGTACAGGGGATTCCCTGTACTGGTACGTCAAGACTGTCGCAGAACTGAACCATCACCGGCAGGCTGTCTCCAAGCGCCGCTTCGGAAAACTTCAGCATGATTTGAAGCATTCCTTCAACCTCAATGGCGGTTGGCTGGGGAGAAAGGAAGGTCTCAGTTGCCGATGCCTCAACCGCAGAAGCGAAGCTTGCGGTTAATAAAACAAGAACTATCTTTATTTGCATGGCTCGTTTCATGTCTTTCTCCTTTAGGTTTTCAAAGTAGTTAACAGAACTCGTTTGTCAAGGTTTTTGCTGTGGGGAGGATAAATCCTCCCCACAGCTCTATTCTGGTTTTTGGTATTTACTCTAGGGGTATGAATATTACCCAACCACACTCGCCAAGGTGATGGGAACCATCGGTGCCTTCCCAACTGAAACAATTAAAGGGATCGTCATCACCCTCAACGTGATGGGTTGCTGGCTCTGGAATAGAGTCAGGAGGAACATCCACCAGCCCGTCCTGGATATCTGCCACCTGTTCAGGAGTCAAAACCAGCGTGGCTTCGGGATGAGCGTAGGAAAACCCCACGAGGTTGCAGAGATAGGCCACAAAATCTCTGCGACTTGTTCCTACGATGTTTGCCGACGCCGCTTCCAGGGAACCCGCTGTAGTAACGCATGCACTCCAATTCTCAGCGTCGCGGTAGTCGTAGAGGTCTTCAACCAAAGCCAGGAAAGCATCCTTGGCTCTCTCAGGATTAAAGGTGATGTCTCCGTCATTGATTGCATCTTCGATCCATTCGATCAGAACCGTTTTGTCAGGATTTTCGTAGCCGTAGTAGTCAGGTGTCTGTGCAGACATTACCGCTGGCACCGCCATTGCTAACACAATGGCGATTAGAGGGATTAGTTTTTTCATCGCATCCTCCTCGCGATGTTAAGCATTTCAAGGAGGGCTCACCACCTTATTGGAGGCTTCCGCCCCCGTACTCTGTGTAAATTATAGTGCAAAAAGTTGCCTTGTCAAGCCTACATAAAAAGTAGGATTTTACGCTTTTCTTTAGGTCATTTCCCTTCTCTCTGTCACCTTGTTCAGTTCTTCAAGTAGCTTTTCAGGATCAGCCACCTTGTGACGGTCCATGTTTTCGCCAACGGTTCCCCAGGCCGGCTCACCGCAAACAAAACAGGGCATCCCGAAGCTGATGAAAACCTGAACCGTTTCAGGATAGGCTGCAATGATCTCCTCAAGCACACTTTCTCTGGTTATTTTCACAGTTCTCCTTAAGTAACGATTTCATGTGATTCATGTCCATGGTCAATACATCGTTACCAGGTAAAAGGGGGTTGAGGTCGTCGAGGAGTAGTACCGGGAAGAGAATAAAGTTGTCATTAAGTTGATTGTAACCGAGGGAACGGAGTTTATCAAGAGGAGA